>Ga0302271_10000016_pt1 | contig 145777 bp, 114 predicted proteins | sample III_Bog_N1_1_FD_198767 | JGI IMG/M metagenome (GOLD analysis project Ga0302271, IMG submission 198767) | Peat permafrost microbial communities from Stordalen Mire near Abisko, Sweden - III_Bog_N1_1 | ecosystem: Environmental > Terrestrial > Soil > Wetlands > Peat | place: Sweden: Abisko...
GACAAGCAATTCTAATAGTTCAATATCCTCTGTTTTTAGTTTTATATATCTCATGTTGAGACAAATATACTAATATTATTTCAAAGTACCAAACAAATAGAACATTAAATTATTCCTATTACTTAATAAGACTTTCTAACTAAGTTATGAATCAACCAACTCAGAAAACACTCCCTGCCGAATGGGCGGAACAACAGTTCGTCCAACTTACATGGCCTCATGAAAATACGGACTGGTCCTATATGCTCGATGAAGTGAATACCTGCTTTGTGAACATTGCCCGCGAGATTATTAAACACGAAAACCTGTTGATTGTTTGCACGGATACCGATGAAGTGGAACAATTGTTAGGCGATGCCGACTTATCCAGGATTACTTTTGCCGAAATGTCTACGAACGATACATGGGCAAGGGATCATGGCGGAATAACCGTATTGGAAGATGGAAAACCGGTTATCTATGATTTTACATTCAACGGCTGGGGAATGAAGTTTGCCGCTAATCATGATAATCTGATTACACGAAAGCTCTATACAGCCGGAATCTTTGGAGATGCAGGCCATAGGAACTGTTTTAATTTTGTATTGGAAGGTGGCAGTATTGAATCGGATGGGGAAGGCACTTTGCTGACCACCTCCGAATGCTTACTCTCCGATAACCGCAACAATTTATCCGAAGAGGACATGGAAGCAAGACTAAAAGAGTATTTTGGATTGAAACAAGTTTTATGGTTAAACCATGGCTATCTGGCCGGCGATGATACCGATAGTCATGTAGACACCCTGGCCCGACTTTGCGACAGAAGCACCATTGCGTACGTAAAATGCGACGATATGGAAGATGAACACTATGATGAGCTAAAGAAAATGAAAAAGGAACTTCGTAAATTCAGAACTTCCGATGGCCGTTATTTCAGGCTTATTCCGCTTCCCATGGCCGATGCCGTATATGAAGACGGAGAACGTTTGCCGGCAACATATGCCAATTTTCTGATCATTAACGGAGCTGTATTGATGCCTACTTATAACTCGCCAAAAGATGATATTGCTATTCAACAAATCCAGAAGGCATTTCCGGATCGTGAAATAGTCGGAATCGATTGTCAGGCACTGATAAAACAACATGGCTCGTTGCATTGTGTAACGATGCAATACGTCTAATTTCATTTTAGGACATACTTTCCCAACGCTTTATACATTGGAAAAACGATTGCGCATTTAATAACGCATAGCAAACAACAGGAATAACACTAAAGGCAAATAACAGTCTAATATGAAAACAGGTCTTATCCAACAATCCAACACAGCAGACCGTGTCGGGAATATCGCTAAACTGGAACAGAACATTCGTTCATGTGCTGCTAAGGGAGCTGAATTAATTGTGTTACAGGAGTTGCACAACGGTTTATATTTCTGTCAGACGGAAGATCCTCTGCTATTTGAACAGGCTGAAAGTATTCCGGGATCTTCTACGGAATTCTTTGGGCAACTGGCAAAGGAACTGGGAGTCGTACTGGTGCTCTCTTTGTTCGAAAAACGTACGCCGGGGATGTATCATAATACTGCCGTGGTGATTGAAAAGGACGGAACAATTGCCGGTAAATACCGCAAGATGCATATTCCGGATGATCCGGCTTATTATGAGAAGTTTTACTTTACACCCGGAGACCTGGGATTTGAACCCATTCAAACATCCGTAGGAAAACTGGGGGTACTGGTATGCTGGGATCAATGGTATCCCGAAGCTGCCCGCCTGATGACTATGGCAGGTGCTGAAGTATTGATATACCCTACGGCTATCGGTTGGGAAAGCACGGACACGGAAGATGAAAAACAACGTCAGACCAATGCCTGGATGATTTCACAACGTGCTCACGCTGTTGCAAACGGACTTCATGTCATTTCCTGCAATCGTACCGGTTATGAGCCCGATCCTGCCGGCGTAACCAATGGTATCCTGTTTTGGGGAAATAGCTTTATTGCAGGTCCTCAGGGAGAAATCATTTCACAAGCATCAAATAATAACGAAGAGAATCTTCTTGTTGACATTGACTTATCCCGCACCGAAACTGTCCGTCGTATGTGGCCTTTCTTCCGCGACAGGCGTATTGATGCATTCGGTGATTTGACAAAAAGATGGAGAGAAGAATAACTTTTGGTGATAGTTAATTCGCAATAGTTCCATTTTTAAACGGATTGATGTCCCGTATAGATTTTTTTATACGAACATGAATGATAATGATTCCGATCTTGGAAATGATAATCAGTATTGAATCAGCCAAATTTGCATTTCGTACTTTTATACGCGATCGTATTGTAAGAATAAAAATAAAATAAACAGGGGCTTCGGAAGTTATCAAACTTCCGAAGCCCCTGTTTTATATAGAAGCCGATAATCAGCTACGATCAAAAATTAGGTAGTTTAAACCCATTCTCTTCAATCTGTTGTTCAACGTTGTGCTTCTGTTTTTCTATACTCTTCCCTATTTTAAAGTTATAGCTATAGGCCACGACAAAGGCTGCTGGTGTCTTCATATAGGAATCTGTTTGTTGGTAGATGGTATTGTTCCGAAGAGTTGACGTACTATCGTAGAACTTCCGGGCAAAGGGATTAAATGACAAAAGAGTCAGCGTACTGTTGTTTTTAAATTGCTTGACAAGTCCTACAATATAAAAAGGTGACGATTGTGTTTTCGTTTGCCCATCCAATACAGGTCCGTTTAAATTTAACATCGCAATAGCTCTCAGGCTCAATGGTAAGGGGAACATCATAAATGAGTTCCAGTTCCAGCTTCGTAGGTCGGTCGCGGTGATCTGATTAAGATAGTTGTTGATGTGATTAAACGAATATCTGAAATTCGAATTAAACATCACCGTTCCTATTTGTGAGTTCACCGATAAAGCTCCTCCCGTTTCATAACCATTCGACACATTGGCCGGCAGACTTTCAAACACATTGGTAGTACCAACCTGACTTGTTATGGTCTGGATAAGTCCGGTTTTATACTCATAAAACAGTTGCGGAGCAAGGTTAATGGTTACTTTACCAACCGTAACTTTTGCATTATACGTAAACTGGAAATTATCCCGGTAAGCCGGCTTTAGATTTTTATTACCGGACGTGATTGTCAGGCTGTCAACCTGACTTACAAACGGATTTAGCTGCGAAGCAGTAGGTCGTATTACCCTTCTGGAATAAGCCAGTTTTATACTATTATTATCATCCAGCTTAAACGAACCGTTTGCATACGGCAGTGGTGAGAAGTAATTACTACTTGAAGACGAATTAATCTCCACATGCGACGTTTCAAATCGCGAACCGATCTTAATGCTACCCTTTTTGAAATTCCTCGACAATTCAGCATATCCGCCCAACCGTAAATCCGAATAATCTAAATTCGGAGACTGGGAATTTGAAACAGAGCTTGTATTATCTATTTTGTATTTATTGTAATTTCCACTCACCCCGGCATTAAACGAATAAACGCTATCGAATGGTAAGGTATAATTTGCCTGTCCCGAAAGAGTTTGTGTTTTAGTAACATTCTTTTCTCTTTGCCATGCACTGCTATAGATTTTGGATGTGTCAACCGGATTATAATTAATGTTCTGATAATCGGTTGTCGAGTTGTTATTCAAACTATGAAAATAGGTCAACTCCACTTCGTAACCATGCTGAGTCTTCTTATCAAACTTATGCTTATAAAAAAGCGAGCTTGTCAGTCCGTCGTTGTTCGTATTTGCATTGCTCAATGTCTTGGAAACACTGCTCAAAATGCTGCTTGAACTGTTATAGTTCCAGCTATCCGAATTAGTCTTCGACACATTACCGTTATACGACAAATTCAGGTTCAGGTTATTGAATTCATTCGGATCGTAAATCAAGCCTATATTGACGCTCTTATTATTGCCTTTCATTTGCATAGCATCATTCCGCTGTAATTGGCTGGTTCCTGCAATACGGGTCATGTCCGAATTTATATCGAAGTTTTGAAGCATACCGGTGGCAGCTGCATAATACGATATTTTCTCCATCCCATAATCCAGACTCGCACTTGCCCGTCCCATATACGTATCCGATCCGACCGGCAATACCATTGCATTTACCGTACCCTTCAGACCATACTTCATGGCTGGATTCGTCACGATATTAATCACGGCATCCACATCGGCATCGTATTTACCCGATGGACTGGTTATCACTTCCATTTTATCTATCTGCGTTGGATGTAACCTCTTCAGGTATTCCTTATCCCTGGTTACGCCATCTACTTCAATTTTAATGTTCGATTTCCCGTTAACCGTGATGTTCTCATTCAAATAATCAACCTGTACTGCCGGAACTTTACGAAGCACATCAAGTCCATCCGTAGATGTTTTTTTCATGCCGTCGGGTATTCCGTAGACTGTTCGGTCTCCCAACTCCGTGACTTTTACTTTCGACCCGCTTATCACGACTTCTTTAATGCTAAACGTATTTGGCTCTAAGGCTATCGTCCCCACATTATTAATTATGCTGTTCTTTTTACGGGATACAGACACCAACGCGGTTTTATAAACCACATGTTTCATCCTTAAACAATAGGTTTTCACCGTATCTGCCTTGTAAAACATAAATAGTCCTTCCGAGTTTGTCCTCGCTATTTCTACAGAGTTACTATCCGGCAACTGCAATAATTCAACACTGGCTCCCGACACCGGTTTTGCCGTTTCTTTGTCTGTCAGGGTTCCTGTTATCACCTGCCGGCCATGGGCAGACACTGATACTAAACACAACAGGATGATAAGAATCTTATTCATCATTTTTATACCTTTTATTGTTTTCTATTTAATCGTTGTTACTTCCGACTGCGAATCCATCTTAAGCTTCATCTCCATATTATTACTCTTCATAGTCATCGTTCCTTCAATATGTCCTTTTGACGTATTCTTTGTGATGAGTCCGGTGGTTAAGTCGATCGTACCATCAGAAGTCATAGTGCCTTTTAATGCCTGTGTCATCTGAGCATTAGGGTCGTTCGAAGGTAAAGATTCAATTTCCGATTTACCGGATACATTGGCCGCATTTTTTTCAATACTTTTTAAGGTAAACGTATTAAGCGAAAGCATAGACGCACCGTTTGCTATCAGGGAGTAACTCGTATCCCAGCTATCACCTGTTTTTACGGCATTCTCCGGTAAATAGGCAAACAATGGTTCTATTCTGGTTCGGATAGCCGACTCCTGTAACACCGCATCAGCTACTATTTTTGCCTGATCTCTTTTGGTGGCAGGGATAGAATCCAGCACAAACATAATCTTGTCTTTAAACGCAGGATAATTTACAAAATCAATAAATTTACCGGCTGTCGAGATCTTCGCAATGATTTTATTGGCACTGAATTTATTCATAATTATCCCCTGAGGCTCGTTGCCTCCCGGTTTGGCTGAATTGGTTTCCTGATTTCCCATGGGAGAAGTCGTTTTTGAAGCAATCGTGTCAAACTTGAATTCAATATCCATAATATCATTTACCTGCTTAAGAACTTTGTACGTAACAACATTATTGGATGTTGCCTCCACATTAAACAGTTGCCCCGAAGCCACTATTTCCATAGTTTGTTTACTGGTAGTTTTTACACTGTAAAGCTTTCCTTTTTCAAGGTTTAACTTAATACTAACGGGCGTTTGTGCCATTAACGAGACACCAAAAATGGTTAGAATAGCTGAAAAGATGAATGTTTTCATTTTGTAAATGGATTAATAATTTTTATAGTTGAAATTAAATGTACAATTTTATAAATAACAGGCTAAGCATTTTCGTATGAATGATTTTGCCGATCAATTAGTTTTAAAGTATTACGAAGTCCAAACAAATCTAAATCACGGTGCAAATATAATTACTTTTATAGTACCATGCAATACATAGTACTATATTTTCATAATTAATTAATCTGACAGATATATTTTATTCAAATTATTTGGAAAACAGCGATTTTACGTTGAAAGAATCATAGCAGAATACAACAACAGGTCTTTGATAATTATGTCGTGGGTAGAAATTATCGTCACCCCGAAGTCTGTCCATGCTACGTTGGGTCCTGAAAAAAGATTATACAACGACCGATCTGATTTATAAGCATACAGGAAGTCTACGGTTTATCTAAATCATTGGTCAGGGAATAAGCACAAATCCGGGGGTTGATGACAATCGAATGTTCTATTTCACATACTCATTCAGATCAAAAATTTCTTTCTCCAGCCGTTCAATCCTCCCTCTGTACATCTTAAGTTGTTTATAACCCAAAGTAAGTGAAAGAACAAAAATACCTATCAGAAAGAAGATGATATTCGAATGAAAATCGAAACTGTTCCAACCGATCAATATCACACCGGCAAAGAATACCGGAAAATACAACAAATTAAACTTACGCTTAAATACGAAGATACTTTTAAATTCAGTTACTTTCTTTATCGAATCAATAATTGAATCCTTACTCAAATCCACTCTTTTTAAAGCCATAAAGCCTTTAAAGTTCATATAACACATAACAGCAACAAATACAATTACCACTAAACTGCCGGCTATAATTTTCAAATCAATATTTTCGGTTTTGAAGTTATCATGTAATCCCAGTATCAAAACAGCAGGTAACATAAACATGGAATAGAAACTTCGGTATTTCATCAAGTTCAATCTCTTTTGAGGTTTTTTAGACAGTGTTTCCATCATAAGTTTTTTGTTAAGTTTTTCGAGATGATCCAGTTTCCGGTCGTATTGCTGCCAAATGGTTTTTAATTCTTCTAGTTCCATGATTTCTAAATTTAATTGTTCGACAAATAATCTTTAAGCTTCATTTTAATCCTGCTGATTTTTGTTGCGATATTCGTTTTCGACAATCCGATTATTTCGGCTATTTCTTCGTACGAAGTATCATCCAAAAACAGCAGCATGATCGCCTTATCCACTTTTCCCAACGTATCGATCGCATGATATAAACGGTCACACAATTCGTCAACGGTATGATCGGGTTCATGGGGTATATTGGGAATCAAATTTGTATATTCGATTTTTTTCGAATGCTTTGTATAATCGCGAAACCAGGTTATGGCCGTATTTAAGGATACCCGGTATATCCATGTACTGATTTTTGATTTATGCTGAAAATCAGGATAAGCAACCCATAAATTCGAAATTATATCCTGAAACAGATCTTGTATGTCATTTGCATTATCGCAATACATATGGCTGACTTTGTAAATCAATTTCTTATTCTCCTCTATAATTGCTATAAAATCAGTTTGTAATCGGTCGTTGCGCATTCTGATATATTTAATGTTAAACCATTAGTCGAAAAAACTGTTGAAAAATCACACTTAAGAAGAAATATTTTTTACAATTTTATTTATTCACCGGTTGCTGCCTTTTAGTTATTCGTTATAAAAAAAAACATTCCCGAAAGTTATTCCGGGAATGTTTTTTATAGGATAGAATGACAAAAGTCTGATTCTGTTTTTCGTTCAATTTCGGCAATTATTACCGGAAGTCAAGCTCTTCGCAACTCATTTCTTTTTAATGCTCATCAGATATTCTTCAGCCGAAAGAACCGGAATGGAAGATTCTTTAAAGTCTCTCTGATTTCGGGTCAATAACACATCACATTCCGCTTTCAGGGCACAGAAATATTGCAACGAATTTTCAAAATTGGCAAAAGCTGAGTTAAGGCTCTTTTCAATAACTATTGCGTCCACCGCGGCTAGTTCTGAAATAATCTTGAATTTACGCAGTTTTTCCCTCACTTTATCTTTGCCTTCATATTTCAACAACAAATAGAAAACAATTGAATAAGACAACGCTGAGACAATCAAAGAGACTTCTCCTGTATCAGCCAATGTCGCTATTTTTGCTATCGCATCGTAAAAGGGCGCACGTTCTCCCAATAAATCCAACATAATATTTGTATCTACAAACAGTCTGATCATATGTATTTTTCTAAAAGGTGTCCGAAGTATTCTTTTTTAGTATCAAGATCTGCAGGAAAATGAACGCCTGTAGACAGGCTCTTCACAAAAGCCGAAATCTTAATTTCATCGTTATCCGTTTCGGATCCTTCCTTGATAACAAGGGATTGTAAATACGATTCAATTAAGCGCGACAAACTTTGCTTATGAGTAGATGCGTATTCTTTTGCTTTATCAATCACATCTTTATCTAATTTTAATGTCAATTTTGTATCCATACTGTCATTTTATACGTGCAACTATATTCAACTCGCACGTAGAGTATAACAACTTTGTATCTATTTAATCAAATAACAAAACCGTTCCCGGAACATTTTCCAGGGAGCGGCTCTTATCGTACAAGATAAATCTATTCGGTTTTTTCGTTCATTTTCATCATCCCCATCATCTGGTTTACCGTCTTTTGCATTCCATCGGTGGAACCATCAAGGAAAATAACATTTCCTTTCCCGGTCTCTCCGAAATGCTTAATAGCTTCCGTCCACATACTAAACAAAAGGAAGGAAGCATCCAGATCGGCGTCCGTCATTTCTTTAGCTGCCAGCGCCATACCCTTGGCCACTTCTTCCCTGAACAAAGCAATTCCCTGTCCGCGTTGTTGGGCTGCTTCTTTTTCAGCTAAGGCGGATATTTTAATCGCATTTCCTTCGGCTTCGGCTGCTTTGGTACGGGTGATTAATAAAGCCTGTCCTTCATTTTCGGCTGCTGCCTTTAAGTTATTCGAAGCAACCACTCTTGACATGGACTTAATGATTTCGTCATCAAAGGTAATATCGTTCAATTGGATATCAATCATATGGAAACCCCATTCCTCGAGGGTATCATCCAAATGCTTCTTTACTTCCAGGATAATCTCCGTACGAAGTCCAAGGATCTCAGCTTGCTTCTTGGTTGCCACGAAACTACGGATCGTCCCTTCGATGGTGCGGATCAAAGCCTGCATAAAGCTACGCTCGTCAACAAACTTAAATGCCACATTCTTGATGGTTTCATCCGACTGATTAAAAACGGCATAAAGCAACATGGCTTTAAAATACACATTCGCCTGATCCTGCGATACTGCCTGAAATTCCAACTCGGCCGAACGATTCTGAATACTGATCCGTTTGTACACCATTTCAATAAACGGTATCTTAAAGTTCAGCCCCGGTGCCATAATACGCCGGTACTTTCCAAAGACGGTAATAACCGCCACGTTGCCCTGATTCACGGTCACAAAACCGGAAGCGATAAAGGCCAAAACAAATACTCCGATAATAATAAAAGGAAGTGATTCCATTTGTTGTTTAATTTAATGAATAAATTGGATAATCTCTGAAATATATACTGACTTTAATTGTAACTCCCCGACTTGATGGTTTTCTCTACCGGATGATAAAATCGGAATCTTCCAACATATCGATTTCCTGTTGGCTTAATTGCAGATCTTTACCCGTCGATTTTCGCGTTGGTCGTTTGAGAACAAGCATAATAATCATGAACACGGCATACACCATATAACTAAGATCGTTCGTCATATAGATGGTTACTAAAGCAAACAATGCCGGAGCTTCCAGTAACATATACCGTATGATTAAGGACCCCCTGTATCCCATCAATTTCGACTTCAAATCCGCATTTTCTTTTAAGGCATTCCTTTTGATTTCAAAAATCATTTTACTGGTAACAATTCCTACAATCACCAATCCCGGGACCAGATAAACAAATAGCTTAGCTAATCCGGATTGAGCATCTACCGGGGCAGTATCAGATAAAACGAACGACACGATCAATCCAAACAGGACGATCCCCAACACTAAATAAAAATGAATGACAGACAATATTTTAAAATACTTTTTCGATGTTTGCTGATTGGGTTCCATTTTAATAATTACGCTTTAATGTTCAAAATCGTATAAAACATTCATACAGCAAAAATACGTATTCTTTTTTTACATTTAACGGTCTTATCAAAATATCTTTAACTTTTTTATCAAAACCTAAAAAATCATGACCTTCCTCCCTGTTTAACCAAGCAATTGACCCGTATTTATTTCAATCCTCCCCATCACACGGCTTCCCGGACGACGTACTTTCTCCTGCCGAAGCGGTTAATCCGAATGATTGAAGCCGAAGGTAACACGTCATGACTTTCGCCGAATAATAGCTCCTCAACATTCATAGGAGACGACACAATCTGCGGCAGCTTCATCCTTTCTCCTGCTTTGCTTTTACATTCCTTTTTACGTCAATCTCCTGTTTCATTTATTTCAGCCATAAATATCTCTACTATATCCCATGGCATTATTGATATGGGATATACTTGGGATATACTAGGGTTATACTTGGGATATATAAGTAACATCCTAAAACGAACATTGAAGAAAAGAGGAAGAGAATGGGGTTGATCCTGTTGAAAAAGACAAAGGCAGCAGGGATGTTGAAGGAGGTAAAAGAAGAGAGAGATAAACTTCAAAAGAAGAAAAAGAAGAAACAGGCAAAGGCCGCGAAGAGAAAGAAACAAAACAGGCAAGCAGAATAACCTGTCGGGAATTCGAACAGACTTGCCGAATGCAAACAACAAACAGACATCTGCCTATTGCCCGAGACAACCGGCAACAGGTAAATTGTAAAAACATTAAACCGTAAGAATTTGGATTATACGGAAATAAGATGCGGTACTTACTTCTTTTCGTAAGCAAGCATTTTCATCTTACATTCAAGTCCCCAACGGAAACCGCCTAACGAACCATCGGTGCGGATCACGCGATGACAGGGTATCAGATAAGCAATGGGATTAGCTCCAATGGCAGTACCCACAGCACGAACAGCTTTAGGACGACCGATTTGTTCGGCAATCTGAGCATAGGTCGTTGTTTTTCCGGCAGGGATACGTTGCAGGGCATGCCAGATGGAAAGCTGAAACTCGGTACCGATAAGATTCAACATTGGTTTAGAACCTTTTTCAAAGATCTGCCGGACATAACGATAAACACTTTCATCATCCCGTTTAAAATCAACATCGGGGAAACGTTGATCCAAATCGACATAGGCGCTTTCCCTGCTTTCGGGAAAAGAGAGCGCACAAATCCCGTCATTCGAAAAAGCGATACAACACTCACCAAATGGAGTAGCAGAAAAACCATAGGAAGGATTGGACTGGGGAGGTAATTGTCTCATAAGATTTGATTTTTGTATAGAAAAATAAAAGCAGGCACTATTTCGATAATTTTTTATAAAATAATTATCAGTTGAAAGATGCTAAGAAAAAGTCCACTACATTTGTGGCAAAGTTAACGATTATAGTTGATTTTCCGTTCATTTTCCATACAAAAAAATTATCTTACAACCAATAATCCATTCATTTTTTATAAAACGTTTATGAAAAGATTGATTCAATTCATTTTTCTGACTATTTTAAGTTTATTTGCCGGTGTTATGGCTCAGGTAAGTACTTCAAAATGGCAGGCGACACCCATTGTTATTGATGGAGATTGTTCCGACTGGGTAACAAATCCACGCTTTTTCAATGCCGAATCGAATGTAAAGTATGAATTCCGAAATGATGCCCAAAATTTGTACCTGATTATCAAATCAACCGACAATGCTATCCAGTTGCAACTTTTGAAAGCAGGTTTCATCGTTAAATTGAAGATAAAGACAACACCTCCAACCAAAACAAGTATTACTTTCTCGGCCTTAAAAAGTGAGGAAGATCAGCCTGCCAAAGATAAAAAGGGAGGAAAGTCCAACAAGCAGATGGATAAACCGGCTAATGCAGAAGCGGAACCCTACAAGCTAATGGACAAATCGTCTACCGAAGCTGAAATTATGCCGAAAGATACAGCTATCCTGAACGGCTTTCAATATTCCAAAGGGAAAATAGGCTCCGAAAATAAAGTTGGGAATGGTATTGTTTTCTCACGCAGCAAATCATCCCGCGAACTTACTTTCTACGAGATAAGCGTTCCATTGCGCGAACTTTTCGGTGACAATTACTCACTGGAGACAATCAGCAGCACACCCATCCAACTACAAGTAATCATAAACGGCCTTTCCCAAAGCGGCAACAAGAAAATGAAAGGCAGCATGGGAGGACATGGTGGAGGAATGGGAGGCGGAATGGGCGGTGGACCCGGTGGTGGAATGGGAGGAGGCCCCGGAGGAGGTATGGGCGGCGACAGCAATATGGGAGAATTAGATGGAGGAATGCAAGGCGAAAATGCAAACAGCAACTTTTCAATGTATAAAAAAAGTTTTAGTATTGACTTTCAACTATCTAAAAACAAATAAGAACAACCTGATTTAAAACGATTCCCGCTAATTACGCAGAAGAATGCAGAGAATAAATCTGCCAATAGCTGCATAATCTGCGGGAACCTTTTTATTTCAATGCTTCTTTTAAAGTAGGCTTTCGCAATACTTTATGGCTTTCGGAATAAACGAAGGAGGAAAGAAAGAAAATCTGTCTGGGAATTTCATATTTACCAAGGACATTCGCCAGCTGAGCTTTCAACCACTCCTCTTGTTGAGGTGTATAAGCCTGCGATTCAATAACCAACACCACTTTATTTTCCAGCAACTCATCGGGAACGGACGATATAAAATATGTGGAGGAAATGATTCCCTGCAGTTTTTGTTCGATCTGTTCAGGATGAATCTTAATACCCCCTGAATTAATGGTTGAGTCGGCCCGGCCAAGCCAACGAAAAGAGGCAGTTCCTTTCAGTTCAACAAGATCATTGGTTTGTATTTCTTCTCCCAGCAGATGAGGAGCGTGGATAGCAAGACAACCTCTCTCATCCAACCGAATACCGACTCCGTCGAGTACAGTAAAGTATTCCGACTTTTCCGACCCGTTAAAAGGACGTAAGGCAATATGAGAGCAAGTCTCGGTCATACCATATGTTTCATATAATCCTGAAGGGATATTTGCAGAAAGGGTCTCTAGCTTAGCTGTGACCGGAGCACCTCCCACAATAATCTTATGGACAGTTTTTTGCTGTAAAGTATGGGCTGCATGAAACAGCTGATACGGAGTAATGGCCGTAAAATCAATAACAGATTGGAGAGTTGCAAAAGGATTAGCGGAAGGTTCAACTGTCAACAGATTAAAGCCGGACACAATGGCCCGTACCAGCATCATTTTTCCGGCGATATAAGATGCGGGAAGACACAGTAAACAAACACTATCAGCCGTGAGACCAAAGAAATGATTGGTCATACGGGCCGAGTTTATCATGCTTGTCTTTAATAACCGGATACTTTTGGGTTTGCCGGTAGAACCGGAAGTTTGAGCGGAAATATAGCCGGTATCGTCAAACCAGTTCAGCAGAAAAGAATAAATAGCATTGCGCCATGAATTATCAGGTTCGGTTACAACCTTCAACTGATTGATATTTTGACGATTATAAAGAACTCCGTTTAGTTGAATCGTTTCAGGGCTCATGATAAAACAGAACTTAGATCCCAGTCAGTTTCCGGTTTATAGAAAAGCTTTGCATTTTCAATAACCAATGGAGAAGGAATGTTGTTAAGGTATAATTGTCCGGTACCCAATCCTTGCGGCAGTGTTGAGCCCAACGTTGAAGTCCATTGAGCAATGGCATTCAATCCGATATTAGCTTCCAAAGCTGAAGTTATCCACCAACCGATATGGTATTTCTCAGCCAGACGGACCCATTCTTCAGCCTGTTGAAATCCGCCAATCAGACTTGGTTTCAGAATAATATAAGCAGGCATTATCGTTTGTAACAGGGCTTCTTTCTCTGCCGGCTTCACTCCTATCAATTCTTCATCCAGCACGACAGGAATCGGTGACCGGGCACAAACTTCAGCCATAGCCTCCGATTGATGCTGGCGGATAGGTTGCTCGATGGAGTGAATGTCGAATACAGCAAGCCGGTTTAGCTTCTCCGGCGCATCCTGAACCGTAAAGGCTCCGTTCGCATCCAGACGGATCTCTATATCGGAGGGAGAGAACTGTTTACGGATAGTAGCAATAATTTCGAGTTCAGTATCAAAATCATTAGCTCCAATTTTGAGCTTGATACAATGAAACCCCGACGCTATCTTTTCTTTAATTTCTTTCTCCATAAAGGCTTTATCGCCCATCCATACCAATCCATTGATGGGAATACCGGCAACCCCTTTCGTAAATAAGGACGGAAAAAGAGATTTGGAACCTTTAGCTGCAAGATCCAGTAAAGCCGTTTCCAATCCGAAAGCAATGGAAGGATATTCTTCCAGATCAATAGCACATGGGTCGAGACCTTTATTCAACAGCGCACATAACTCGTCCAGCTTTTCATTATACGAATCAACAGGGTCAATGCTTAAACCGGGGATCGTAGAGCATTCGCCGACACCCGAAAAGCCATCCCTCTTCAGTATCAGGAAAACAGATGGCTTGTGTAATAATACGCCGCGCGAAGTACCTGCCGGAAATTTAAAGTGGAGGTTAAGAGTCGTATAGCTGGCCGTAAGATTGATCATAAAACGAGATTTTACAAGTTAAAACAGTAATCCTATCCCGAAACTCAATGCAAACATCAAACTAGCCATGGATAATCTCGGTAATTCGGGATATAATTCCTTCGCGTCTTTGTATGTAAAAACTTTTTTCAGGTTCAGGAACAGCAACGGGAATGAGAGAAGGAAAAGCCACTGCCATAGAGTATGGACATTCAACAGGGTATAGATCACTGTCAACAAGGCGGCTCCGGCCACTAAGAACAGTTGGTACAAAGCAGCATTTCCGGTACCCATTATCACTACGATCGTTTTCTTGCCTGCATTCTTATCGGCTTCATAATCGCGCATATTATTCATGTTCAGAACACCTGTGCTCAGGAAACCGATTGCCGAAGCCGGCAGTAAAATATCCCAACGGAAGGATTGCGTATGCAGAAAATAAGTTCCGATCACACCCACCAGTCCAAAGAAAATAAAGACAAAGACATCACCTAGTCCACGATAACCGTACGGATTCTTACCAACAGTATATTTTATAGCCGCCGCAATAGCTGCCAAGCCTAATAGTCCAAACAACAACATGCCGGAGAATGCAATCCCTTCCGTGCCGACAAGGATAAGCGCAACACCCGAAACAGCACAGATTATTCCAATCACGATAATACCCCGCAACATAATACCGGGTGTTATTTCTCCAGACTGAACCATTCGTTTAGGACCAATACGTTCGGCAGTATCTTTCCCATTCACAAAATCGCCGTAATCATTGGCCATGTTCGACATGATTTGCAATAATATAGTGGTCAATGCAGCCAGAACAAATACCGGCCAACGGAATTTATCGTCCGCAGCTGCAAGGCATGAACCGATAATGGTATTTGATAAAGCTAACGGTAATGTGCGAAGCCTGAAAGCTTCTATCCAAGATTTAATTTTCATTCTTTCTGATTGGAGATTATAACACTTTTAAATTGAAAAGTTGGTTCTTATAAGTGATAGACATTTATGTGCCTCAGGTTTCGCGAAGCTTAAAGATTTATTGATTGATAATGGTTTTCTTTTCACGCAGACTAATGGCATTCAACCGATCGGTAATCAATGATTGGATTTCGTCAGCAACGGTATAGTTTTTCTGTAAACTAAGAAGATATTGTTTTGCCTGAAAGTCGTTGTCTTGTTTGATATAAACATCGGCCAGCAGAACGAAACTACGAGCCAACCAGAATGGATAAGGCGTATTCTTTTTAGCAAAATCCATCACTTCCGCTTCTGTTTCATTCATCTTTCCCTGTTCAAAATATAAATCAGCTAACAGATACTTAGCTTCCGCTCCATTTGCTGTGCGGGTATCAGCCGACAGCAGCTTAAGATCAGCAGTAGCTTCATCATTCTTATGCGTAGCCAGATAAGCTTTCGCCCGGTTATATACAGCTTCCGATTTCAAACCATCATTCGAATGCGGATCAGCCATGATTTCACCTACAATCGTGATGGTAGTCTGGTAATCATTAAGAAAGTTACTGCAACGCAAAACCCCTAACCTACCCACATTTTTGCTTTCCGTGGTCTGGCCTATAGTTTGCAACTGTTTGAAATAATTCAACGCTGTTGCATAATCTTTCTGATCATAGGCTATTTCGGCACACCGGGTAACAGCGTCCTCCGTATATTGATTCCCTGTCGTTTTCAGGAGCTCCTGAAAAGCTTTCAACGCATTGACTTTGTCATTCGTGCGATAATAACTGTAGCCAAGGTAGTATTGGGCAGTGGTACAATACCTGCCACCGGGATTGAACTTAGTCAGATAATTCTGCATTCCGGTAATAGCCTGAGGGTAATTTGCGTTCATATATTGTTTTTCAGCTGCAATATACGAGATCGAGTCTTCACGGCTGGCAGCTGAATTACTGATTTTAATTCCCAGCGTTTTGGTATAAGTCAGGTACGAAGATACATCGTTAGCATCGATATACACATTTTCAAGGCTTTCGAGGGCCGTAAATGATTCGTCTGTTCCGGAATATTTCGAGATAACATTCTTAAAGGCAACAATAGCCTTGTCATAATCTTTCTCATTGGAATAAATCATACCGATCTCCAATGCAGCTTTACGGGCTAAATCACTGGCAGGTTGACTATCAAGCAGCCGTTGATAAGTCTCAATGGCTTTCGCATTGTTTTCCAAGATCAGGTAAGCACGACCCATTTCATACAAAGCCTCTGCGGTGTATTCAGATTTTGGGTATTCACGGATAAGGCTTTCCAGTTTGGTAATCTTCCCGGTATAATTTTTCTGCAATCCGGCAACATAGGCTGCCTGAAACATCGCGTAATCAGAGGTATTCGGACTCACGGAAGCCGCTTTACTATAATAAGCCTGGGCCCGGCTAAAGTTACGTGCATTGAAATAGCAATCTCCGATCCTGTTCAACGCATCGGAATAGGTTGCTGCACTTTCGTTTAATTCGGCATCCACGTATTTCAAAAACCAGTTTAGCGATTCTGAATAGTTCTTTTCTGAGAAAAAGGCATAAGCCAGGGTGTAATTTGCCATGACCTTGTTAGCATTTGATTTAACCCGCGGATTGTTGAAAAAAGCTTTTAAATCGACAATCGCTTTCTCCGCATGTTTGGTACGATAATAGCTTTCGGCACGCCAATACAGGCATTCAGCCGAATACTTTCCGGTAGAAGAACTTTCCAACGAAAGAGAGAAGTATTCAATTGCCTTTTCCTGATTATTCCGGGCAAATGCTTCCGTACCTAACTGGTAAAGCAGGTATTGCTTTGTTTCTTTAAGTTTGGCAGTTGGTATTTTGATTTTTAAAATCGATTGGTAGGCCGCATCATAGTTTTTGGAAGTCATATAGACCAAAGCCAGGTAATCATAGGCTTTATCTGTATATTTAGAGTCAGGGAATTCGGTCAGGTATTGCTCAAAAGCAGAAACGGATTCCCCAAAAGCAGAAGTCGTTTCATAACAAGAAAGGGCATAATTAAACAAGGCTTCTTCGCGTACGACTTTATTAAAATTAGTTCGTATAGAAGCTTCATACGCCAGGCGGGCATTTGTCAGATCATTTAGTTTAACGTACGAATCACCGAGATGCAAATAAGCATTTTCCGTCATTTCGTCTTTCCCGGTGGTAGTCTTTGACAGATACAGCACGGCATTAATATAATCACCCGTTTCAAAATAAGACATACCAAGCAGGTACATATCATTGCGTAATACCTGCGGGAAAAGCTTTTCATAGTTTCTCAAACAGGTGATTGCCTTGGTATAGTCCTTTTTCCGGTAGGCGACTTCACCTGCTATACGATAAACTTCTGCGTTATTTTTGTTATCCGGATTATTTTTAAGCAGCTTTTCGGTAAGATCACCCAACTTATCATAGTCATTAAGTGCATAGTAAATCTGCACGATATAATAGGGAACAATGTTTTTGTAAGCGGGATTATCTTCCAATTGCAGAAAGTCGGGCAACGCCTCTTTGTAGCTTCCAAGACTGTATTGGGAGTAAGCATAGTAATACGTCGATGAAAGTTTATAGCGGGTATCCATTCCTTTCAGTTCTTTAAAGACCGGCATTGCCTGCTTAAAGTCTTTCATTTCGATGTTTGCATATCCTTTGGAGAACAGAAAACTAACGCGCTCCCGGGCACCTAAATGTTGTTCATTTACCTTGTTGAAACAGACCAAGGCCTGCACATAGTCTTTCTTCTCGAAAAGAAGGGTGCCAATCATGACATTCGTCTCATCCTGAAACGGTGTAGTCGCATATTTCTCCAACTGTGCCTTCAACAAGTCCAACGCGTCACTCCTGCGCAATTCAAAGGCATCTGCCGCCATATAATAAGACGCTTCCTGAATCTGTCCTGCCTGAGTCGGTTCCGCATCTTTCAGAAATGCCTCAAAGCTCCGGTATGAAGCTGTAAACTTATGTTCTGCAAAGAGCTCTTTTCCCTGATTAAACAGAATATCCCGATTTGTATAAATCAGGGTATGTTGAGCCTTTACACCAGCAGAAAAGATAATAATCAATAAACTTAAAACAATGTTTTTTTTCATCATGCTTTTAGAATAAATCATAATTAATAATGCACAATTTATAGAATAATTAGCCGGACATTCAACTGATTAACGGGTCACCCTTTCTGCCGGCTATAAATATCCCTACTGCTTTCTTTATAGATTTCAGACCGAACAGTTCAGGATTCAATTCATTCAACGGAATAAAGAAACAATCTTCCACATCATCCGAAGGTTTCAAATGAGTCATATCTTCCAGACTGCATTCAAAAAACATATCCAGTGTAGGGATAGTCATTTTATTATACTCGTATTCATTCGGCAGCGAAAACAGGTATTTCGCATCGATAACCTTTGCCTTTAATTCTTCTTCAATCTCCCGTTTCACGGCCCCTTCTGCCGATTCATGATCATCTACGAAACCACCCGGTAAATCAAAGGTGCCTTTTTCGGGTTCTTTACCACGCTTACAGACTAACAAATCGCCGGATGTATTTACAATAAATGCGGCCACTGCTGCCGAAGGATTGACGTAATAAACAAAACCACAGGTCTCGCAACGTTTTGATTTTACGTTATTTTGAACAAATCTTTCCGATCCGCAGGCAGGACAGTGTGTGAACAATAATGAAAAATACATAAGAATATAAGTTAGTTATGAATGGAGGCAAAGGTACAATTTATTCATGACAGCTCAAATTAATTTAAGGCCCATATAATGGCAAAATATCCCGTAAAGGTGCAAGTACAAGGCAAACCGCTATAAACAGGTTGTAAATCATTTGCAGACCAACTATTTCAAATATCATTCCTAAAACGTAAAAAATCGATCGTTGGTATATAAAATTATAGCCTGTTTGCCGTCCTTGTTAATAACTTTTATGTAAACAGTTTATAGAATTGATTTTAATGCACTAATTTTGCAGAAAAATTGAAGTTTATGAACCGTAAACTATTATTTCCGATAGATGATGAGTCCAGTGCAATTATCAAAAGATACGAACAGTTCCTCTCAGGTGCTGCTCCCGGTTATTTTGATGTGGAAGAACTGGAAAATATCGTAGAATACTATTTGCGCAGGGGTAGAACCAAAGATTGTACGAAAGCACTGGATCTGGGGCTTAAGTTACATCCCAATAACACGGCCCTAAAAACCAAGCGTGCTAAAACATACCTTGCCACAGGCGACGATCTAAAAGCATTCCGCATCCTCGATAAACTGGCCGAATCAACCGATTATGAGGTTCTGTTACTTAAAATAGAAGTGCTGCTTAAACTTGAACGTACGAAAGAAGCTCGTATGCTGTCCGACAAATTGATTGCCGATGAATCGGACGATATGGATAATGTCTGTCTGGATATCGCTTATATCTACCTGGGTGATGCCGATTACTCAACAGCCTTGCAATTGCTTGAAAAAGGGGACAAACATAACGACAAAAATGTCGAATTGCTCTACGAACTGGCCTTCTGTTATGAACAAAATGACAATTTCACCAAGGCAATCGCTGTAAACAACCGCATTATTTCAATCGATCCCTATGCCAATGAAGCCTGGTTTAATTTAGGCCAGCTGTATTTTACCCTGCAGGACTTTACCAAGGCGCTCGAAGCATATGATTTTGCATTGATTATCGACGAAAACGATTCGATGTCATGTATTCAGAAGGCACATGTACTTTTCCAACTCGATCAGTTTGAACAGGCTATCGAGGCCTATCAGGAATACAAGAAAATGACTTCGCCTAACTGGCAAACCGATATTTTCATTGCCGAATGTTATGAGAAACTGGAAAAATACGAAGAATCGATTGCCTATTACAGACTTTCGTTGAATGCCCATTCCGAAAATTACGATGCACTGACCGGCATTGGTATTTGCCTGTTGGAACAGGAACTGTTTGCCGAAAGCATGGCTTATATCCGACAAGCATTGGCTATTAATGCCGAAGCTGCCGACTCATGGGTTTATCTGGCCGAGGGTTATGTCGGACTGGATGATATTGACAATGCGTTACTGGCTTATATCAAAGCAATTGGTATTGACCCCGACCAACCCGATACATTAATGGCTATTGCCAATATATGCCTCGAAAGAATGGAATTTGAGCTGTCCGTCAAATACTATCTGGCAGCCGAAGAATTAGACGGAAACCTGGAGTTTGTCAACTTATTTATTGCTGTGTCTTACTATAAAAACGGAAATATAGACAAGGCAATCCCTTATTTGCATAAAGCTGTCAAAGAGAATGAATCAACAGCCGCTTTGTTCCTTGAACTCTGCCCCGAAGCAACCGATTCCAATCTGTTTGATTAAAACCGCTTAAGAAATAAATCAAATTCAGCATACGCTGAGTCGCTATGACGCTAAGAATAAAACATTCAATAAAATTACCTGCGTCTTCGCGTACAAATCATTTCAGGTCATTTTTAGACGGACATCTCCGTCTGTAATGATCCAAACTATTTACTACAAACTACTTACTAATTCACTATGGCAAAGAAAATTCTAATCGCGTTTCTCCTTATTTTCTTAATTACCACATTAAAAGCAAGTACTACCGACCTTCCTGCAAGACCGGCTGCCGGTTCTCTCTCAATGATTCAACATATTGAGGCCTGGTATAAGGACAACACCAATTATTTCAGCATTACGGCTCTTATGGCCTGCGAAAGTTCCATACTGCCGGTACCCTCCGAAATTGTTATTCCACCGGCCGTCTATGTGGCTCTGGAACCTGACAGCCAGTTAAACATTTTTCTGATTATCTTCTTTGGTACCTTTGGCGCACTGATCGGGGCATCTTTCAATTACTTTATGTCAAAATCATTGGGAAGATTTGTAATTTACAAATTTGCAGACAGCAAAGCGGGGAAGTTATTCTTGCTAAGCAGTGAAAAGATACAGAAAGCCGAAACATTTTTCAACAGTCATGGTAAAACATCCACTTTTGTCGGACGCTTCATTCCGGTGATTCGCCATCTTATTTCTATTCCCGCCGGTTTGGCAAAGATGAATTATTTCAATTTTATTCTTTACACGACATTGGGAGCCGGACTCTGGAACTGTTGCTTAGCCGCCCTGGGTTACCTGGCGCATGGACAACAGGATATGATCAATAAGTACAGTCATCAAATCTCATTTATTTTTCTTGGCATTGCCGTCATTATCCTTGTCGTATTTATTTTTAAACAGATGCAAAAAAAGAAAGCTAAAGCATGAGAAAGTTTGGGTTAATCGGGTTACCTCTCGTGCATTCATTTTCAAAAAGATACTTTACGGATAAATTCGACAGAGAAGGTATTGATGCCCGCTACGAGTTATTCGAATTACAGGACATCGCTGAATTTACCGCCTTGAAAAATACCGCTGATCTTTGCGGGTTAAACGTCACCATTCCGTACAAAGAAAAAGTAATACCCTTTCTGGACGAACTGGACGCAACTGCTTCGGGTATCGGAGCCGTGAATGTGATTAAATTCATACGGCAGGACGGCACATTGAAGCTAAAAGGATATAACTCCGATGCTATAGGTTTTGAAGCTTCCATCTGTCCTCTTTTAAAAGACTGTCACCGGAAAGCCCTTATCCTCGGCACAGGAGGGGCTTCCAAAGCCATTGACTATATACTTCGCAAACACGGGCTCGAGACCCTGTTTGTATCACGTACAGCTAAACCGGGTATGCTCACTTACACTCAGTTGAATCAGAAAATCCTCTCCGACCATTTAGTGATTATCAACGCTTCCCCGGTCGGTACGTTTCCGCATAACGACGAATGTCCCGATATTCCTTATCAGTTCCTTTCGGACAGCCATATCCTGTTTGACGTAGTGTATAATCCTGCCGAGACAATCTTTTTGAAGAAAGGCCGGGAAAAAGGAGCTATTGGTCTAAATGGAGAAGACATGCTGATCGGACAGGCCATAGCTGCCTGGGATATTTGGAACGAATAACGGCCTGATGCTTCCTGTATGGACACTTGCCATACAAGCACTGCGATTCATCATCTCCAACGGCCAAAACCATCTTCGATTCAGGGAATATCTCCCGGCTATTCTACGGACAATATTCGCTAATTCGCTGCTTAAACGGATTTTATGGACTTCCATATCCCGGTTCAAAAGGAAAAGATTTACCCTTCCTTAAGGCTATTAACCCGTACCTGAACACATACAACATCAGGGTTACCCTAAAGACCTCCAAATAATGTAGCAAACAAACAGACAGGCACCGGTTGGCATAAGCTCCGTCGGGCAGGCAGTCCTTCCAGCCATCCGCCTGTCCCCATCCTGATTCGGTTATTCATCGATCGTCATTTCACAAAACTTCAACAAAGGACAATGAGAATAAACGCAGAAGAGTACAGCCCGGTATCCGCTACAGGAAAACAACTCATCGCGGATTACCGGCAGAAGAACAGAATGCTGATTTGGACGGAATTGGCGGAAGAATACCGGTAAATATCCGGTAAACCGACCGGGATCTGCGTTCCGGTCTTATTTGTTGCTTCCATTCATTGTAAAACAAGCGTTGGGTTTATTTCCTTAGCAGGAGTTATTTCAATTTATTTTCAAATATATGTTGTAGAACATATATTTATTTATACAAAACTTCAAAAACAAGTGTTTTCTTTACACTTGTTTTTGAAGAGAAAATACCTGCGACTTGCGGATAAGCATAATAGTATACAAATAAACAAGTTACAAACGTATTATCAGATTATTAATTTATTCAACATTTTGAATGAGTGCAGCATTTTACCAAAATAAAGATAGTTTTCTAGTCGCAGTAGATTGTATAATTATAGGCTTTCGTGAAAACAATTTACATATTCTCATAACACGGCGGCCTTTCGAGCCCCTCAAAGGAGGGTGGTCATTGATGGGTGGATTTGTCAGTGCCTCGGAAAATATCTACGAAGCCGCCAAAAGAGTTGTCGGGGAATTTACGGGGATTGATGACATTTATCTGGAACAGGTTGGTGCTTATGGTGATATAGGGCGAGACGTGGAGCGGGTTATATCGGTAGCTTATTTTGCGCTGGTAGATATTGAGAAATTCAATACGTCACTGGCCGATAAATACGATGCCCACTGGGTCAGAATAACGATGCTGCCCGAGTTGATTTTCGACCATAACAAAATGGTGAAGGATACGATCAGACTCTTGCAACAACGGGCAGCCGTTAAACCGGTCGGCTTTACCCTGTTGGGTGATCAGTTTACATTGCCGACCCTGCAAAGCTTGTATGAGTCAATTTATCAGGAAGTCATTGATAAACGGAATTTCCGGAAAAAGTTACTGGCCATGGACATTCTTGAAAAGCTGGACGAAAAAGACAAGAGTTCGTCCAAAAGAGGAGCCTTCTATTATGAATACAACAAAGAGAAATATAAGCAGCTGATAGAACAGGGTTTGCATTTTTCATTATAATTTTTTCACTTGTTTAAGTGTAATAAATATACACATTATTAAAAAACTAAAATAAAAAGCTATGCTAGAGTTATTAAAAGCAGAAGTGTTGAAAGCAAATCTGGATTTGGTGAAACATGGATTGGTTCTGTTTACATGGGGCAATGTGAGCGCCATTGACCGTGCAACAGGATTCGTAGTAATAAAGCCCTCCGGCGTTTCGTACGATGGGATGAAAGCGGAGGATATGGTAGTGGTTGACCTGGAAGGGAAAGTGGTGGAAGGAAGATTTAAGCCATCATCGGATACGGCCACCCATTTGGTATTATACAAGTCATTCCCGAACATAGGAGGCGTAGTCCATACCCATTCGACCTATGCCACTTCATGGGCGCAGGCAGGAAAGGACATTCCGAATATCGGCACGACGCATTCCGATTACTTCAGCGGCGCAATTCCCTGTACCCGCGATATGACCCAACAGGAAGTGGAAGGCGAATATGAACTGGAGACTGGGAACGTGATTGTCGATCGTTTCAGCGGGCTGAATCCCGACTATATCCCGGGGGTACTGGTCAAAAACCACGGACCGTTTTCATGGGGTAAAGATGCACACGATGCCGTGCACAATGCCGTAGTAATGGAACAGGTGGCTAAGATGGCCAACATTGCCTACAGCGTTAATCCCAATCTGACTATGAACAATCATCTGATAAAAAAACACTTCTACCGGAAACACGGACCGGGAGCATATTACGGACAGTGAGAAGGAAGGAATGAGGAGTGAGAGATGAGGAACGAGGAGTGAGAGATGAGAAATGAGAGATGAGGAGCAAGTATATACAGTATTGATTAACTAACGATTATACAAACAACAAATGAAGAAACTATTTCTGGCGATCCTAGGCATGGGATCAATAAGCCTTGGAGCACAAACGACAACTTCGAAAATCACGGTTCATGCCGATCAGGGCAAGACGGTGATTAACAAAGAGATTTACGGACAGTTTGCCGAGCATTTGGGCACCTGCATTTATGGTGGTATCTGGGTAGGCGAGAACTCCCCTATCCCAAACACAAAAGGATACCGGAATGATGTGTTTAATGCCCTGAAAGAACTTCAGATACCGGTATTACGCTGGCCGGGCGGTTGCTTTGCCGACGAATATCACTGGACGGACGGCATCGGTCCGAAAGAAAAACGTCCTAAAATGGTCAACAATAACTGGGGCGGCGTGGTAGAAGATAACAGTTTTGGCACAAACGAATTTTTTAACCTGTGCGAAATGCTGAATTGCGAACCTTACCTGAGCGGAAACGTTGGTAGCGGAACAGTAGAAGAACTGGCTAAATGGGTGGAATATATCACTTCGGCCGGCGACAGCCCCATGGCTAAATTACGTCGTCTGAACGGCCGTGATAAACCCTGGAAGTTGAAATACCTGGGAGTTGGAAACGAGAGTTGGGGTTGCGGAGGAAATATGACTCCCGATTATTATTCCGATCTGTTCCGTCGGTACTCGACTTATTGTCGTGAATACGATGGTAACAAACTATTCAAGATTGCCAGCGGAGCCAGTGATTACGATTATAAATGGACGGAAACTTTAATGAAAAATGTGGGCAACCGTATGCAGGGTGTCTCATTGCACTACTATACCTGCAAAGGTTGGGAAGGCAGTAAAGGATCGGCTACAAAATTCGACAAAACGGATTATTTCTGGACTATGGCTAAATGCCTTGAAATAGAAAGCGTAATAAAGAAACATATCGACATTATGGACTCTTATGACCCGCAACAAAAGACAGGCTTAATGGTGGACGAATGGGGCACCTGGTGGGATCAGGAACCGGGCAAGCATTCGGCGCTTTATCAACAAAACTCCATGCGCGATGCCTTTGTGGCAGCTTTAACATTGAATATCTTCAATAAATATCCGGATCGCATCAAGATGGCCAATATAGCTCAAGTAGTGAATGTGCTTCAGGCCATGATTTTGACGGATGGTCCGAAAATGGTATTGACTCCTACCTATCATGTATTTGATATGTATAAAGTACATATGGGGGCTACCTATCTACCGCTGGATATTCAGAGCGATTCAATCTCTTCGAACGATAAGAAGTTTGCTTCCGTAAGTGCTTCGGCATCGAAAGATACAAAGGGTTTGATTCATATCACGCTGGCCAATATCAATCCGGATAAGGAACAAAAAATCACGATTGATTTGAATGGTGCAAAAATATCCAAGGTATCCGGAACCATTCTTACTGCCAAGACCATTGACGCATATAATTCGTTCGAGAACCCGAACGTAGTGGCTCCGGCAGTATTCAAAGAGGCTAAAGTAACCAAAGCCGGACTGACTGTAACGGTTCCCGCGAAAGCAATTATTTCACTTGAATTATTATAAATTTCTATATAAAAACTTACTAATAAAAAAAACAATATTATGAATTACGAAGATTTAGAAGTATGGTTCGTCACGGGAGCACAACTTTTGTACGGAGGTGACGCCGTAGTCGCAGTAGATGCCCATTCAACGGAAATGGTAAAAGGATTAAATAATTCCGGAAATTTACCCGTAAAAGTAGTTTATAAAGGAACTGCCAATTCAGCAACAGAAGTATCGGAAATTTTCCGTGCTGCCAACGGGGATACAAAATGTGTGGGTGTTATAACCTGGATGCACACTTTCTCACCTGCCAAAATGTGGATCCATGGATTGTTGGATTTCAAGAAACCATTATTACACCTGCACACCCAGTTCAATGAAGAAATTCCATGGTCGGAAATAGACATGGACTTTATGAACCTGAACCAATCGGCTCATGGTGATCGTGAATTTGGATTTATCACAAGTCGTCTGCGTAAACCACGCAAAATTGTTGTAGGTTACTGGAAAGACAAAACGACTCACAAGAAGATCTCCGACTGGATGCGCGTTTGTGCAGGTTGGGCAGATTCACAGAATATGCTTATCATCCGTTTCGGTGATAACATGAACAATGTAGCCGTTACCGATGGTGATAAAGTAGAAGCAGAAATCCGGTTGGGATACCATGTGGACAATGCACCGATCGCTCAACTGGTTCCTTACGTAGCAGCAGTGACCGAAGCCGAAATCGATACGTTGATTTCAGAATACGAACGTCTTTATGACTTTGCCGATGATTGTAAAAAAGGTGCAGAGAAACATATTTCCGTACGTCAGGCTGCCGCTCAGGAAATCGGATTACGTCGCTTCCTGGAAGATAAAGGGGCAACAGCATTCACAACCAGTTTCAACGAACTGGAAGGTATGAGTCAGTTAATGGGCTTTGCTTCACAACGTTTAATGGCCGAAGGTTACGGTTTTGGTGCTGAAGGCGACTGGAAAACAGCAGCTCTTACACGTACCATGTGGGTAATCGCTAAAGGTCTGCCCGGAGGATGTTCATTCCTTGAAGATTATGTATTGAATTTCGACGGCGCAAAGAGCTCCATCCTTCAATCACACATGTTGGAAATCAACCCTGAAATAGCCGAATCAAAACCACGTATCGAAGTTCATTTCCTTGGAATTGGTGATGCTGGTGTTTGTGCACGTTTAATATTCCAGGCTCATAAAGGGGAAGGTATTGCTGCCACTATCGTTGATATGGGTAACCGTTTCCGCATGATCGTAAATGAAGTGAAAGTGATTGAACCAAAAGCATTGCCTAAATTACCGGTTGCATGTGCATTGTGGATTCCACAACCCAACCTGGAAGTAGGTGCAGGTGCATGGATTACAGCCGGCGGAACACACCACTCCAGCTTCTCATTCTCTATTACAACAGAGATGATGGAAGACCTTGCTGAAATCGCTGATATTGAATTGTTGATTATCGACAAGGATACCAATATCCGTAACTTCAAACAGGATATCCGTAATAATGAAGTTTATTACATGTTAAACAAAGCACTAAGATAAATTCAGGAGTAAGGAGTAAGAGGTAAGAAGCAAGCTTACCTCTTACCTCTTACCACTTACTTACTAAAAATATTATGAGCAAATACGTTATAGGTTTAGATTACGGAAGCGATTCATGCCGTGCAGTGGTTGTAGATGCCATTACAGGCCACGAGATGGCTTCAGCCGTAAAATATTATTCGCGTTGGGCGGAAGAAAAATACTGTGTTCCTACAGCCAATCAATATCGTCAGCACCCGCTTGACTATGTTGAAGGACTGGAATATACCGTAAAAACCGCTTTAGCAAAATGTCCTGCCGGGACAGCCGAAAAGGTGGTAGGAATTGCATTTGACACTACCGGAAGTACGCCTGTCTTTACAGATAAAAATGGAACTCCGCTTTCATTATTACCTGAATTTGCCGAAAATCCAAATGCCATGTTCGTGCTGTGGAAAGACCACACTGCGATTAAAGAGGCTCAGGAGATCAATGACCTGTCTGCTAAATGGGATATTGATTACACTTCGTACGAAGGAGGTATTTATTCTTCGGAATGGTTCTGGGCCAAAGCATTGCATGTACTCCGCTCTGACGAGAAAGTACGGGATGCTGCCTATTCGATCGTTGAACATTGTGATTGGTTACCGGGTCTGATAACAGGGACTACAGATCCTGCGACTATTTGCCGGAGCCGTTGCGCTTCAGGACACAAGGCTATGTGGCTTGAGAAATGGGGAGGACTGCCTTCAGAAGAATTCTTGACTGCACTTGATCCGTTATTAGCCGGATACCGCGATCGTCTTTACTCGGAGACATGTCCCAGCGACAAAAAAGTGGGAACACTGACCCCTGAATGGGCTGCCCTTTTAGGATTATCGACTGATGTGGCCGTAGCCGTCGGAGCTTTCGATTGTCATATGGGAGCAGTAGGTGCAGAAGTAACCCCGGGTGCTTTGGTACGCGTTATCGGAACTTCCACCTGCGACATTATGGTGGCAAGTTACGAAGAAATGGGTGATAAACTCATTCCGGGTATTTGCGGACAGGTAGATGGCTCGGTTATTCCTGGAATGATCGGACTCGAAGCAGGTCAGTCAGGTTTCGGAGATATTTATGCCTGGTTCAAAAGAGTTGTAGCATGGCCGGTTGAAAACATTCTGGCAAAAACGACTCTGATAGATCCAGAAACAAAACAAAAACTGATAGCAGAAACATTGGACCAGATTATTCCGGCTTTATCCATTGAAGCAGCCAAGGTTCCTGTTTCGGAATCAACCGTTTTGGCAACCGACTGGATGAACGGACGCCGTACGCCGGATGCCAGCCAGCTGGTAAAAGGTTCGATTACCGGTCTTAACTTAGGAAGCTCAGCACCGCTTATCTTCCGGGCATTGGTTGAAGCAACGGCATACGGTTCAAAAGCAATCGTAGACCGCTTTATTGAAAACGGCGTTGAAATCAAGGAAATCATTGGGATCGGCGGTATTGCATTGAAATCACCTTTTGTCATGCAGACACTGGCTGATGTATTGAATATGCCGATAAAAGTGGCTAAAGCCGAACAGGCATGTGCATTTGGAGCTTCTATGTTTGCTGCAGTAGTAGCAGGTGTCTACGACAAAGTGGAAGATGCTCAAAAAGCCATGGGTATGGGCTTTGCTTCGGAATACTTTCCGAACAAAGAAAATGTTGTTGTGTATCGCGAATTGTATAAGAACTACATCAAACTAGGTCAATTCACAGAAAAAGAATTATTCAGTTAATAAATAGAAGCCCTGATCTGTCAATGTGAAACAAATTCACCTTTCGGATCAGGGTTTATTTAAATCCTTATTAATAATATATTTACACATGAAAAATAAACTTTTAGGCATCGTAGTCGTTGCACTGGTTCTTTTCGGTTGCAAAGGCAAAGACGAGAAAACGCTCTCCGGCTTATCAAAAGCTGACTTTAAAAAAGAAATTGGCAAGGACACAACAGGTTTGTACGTTCTTAAAAATGCAGCCGGTATGGAAGTATGTATTACCAACTTTGGCGGACGCATTGTTTCTATCATGGTTCCTGACAAAACAGGAAAAATGCAGGATGTTGTACTTGGTTTCGACAGTGTAGCTGATTACATCAAGATCCCAAGTGATTTCGGAGCTTCTATTGGCCGTTATGCCAACCGCATTAATCACGGACGTATTGTGATTGATGGTAAAACCATTCAGTTACCACAGAACAATTTCGGACATTGCCTTCACGGAGGACCGAAAGGCTGGCAATATCAGGTTTATCAGAAAGTAAACCAGCTTAATGACACAACCATAGAACTGACACGATTCTCTCCGGACGGTGATCAAAACTTTCCGGGAAATGTAACTGCAAAAGTTACTTTCAGACTGACAAAAGACAATGCCATCAAAATTGATTTTGAAGCCACTACGGATAAAAAGACGGTTATAAATATGTGTAACCATTCCTATTTCAACCTTTCGGGTGATCCGACCAAACCGGTGACGGACAACATGCTATATATAAATGCCGACAAATTCACTCCTGTTGACAGCACATTTATGACAACCGGCGAGATAGCTACCGTTAAAGGAACTCCAATGGATTTCACTACTTCTAAATCAATCAGCACGGATATTAATAAACGTGATTATATTCAATTGAAAAACGGTAATGGCTACGACCACAACTGGGTACTTAACACGGCCGGCGATATAACTAAACAAGCCGCTAAAGTTATCTCTCCGATAAGTGGTATTACCCTGGAAGTTTATACAAATGAACCCGGAATACAGGCTTATACCGGCAACTTCCTGAATGGAACCGTAAAAGGGAAAAAAGGAATTGTCTATAAACAACATACCGGTCTTTGTCTGGAAACTCAACATTATCCGGATAGCCCCAATAAACCTCAATGGCCATCTGTTATTTTAGAACCGGGCAAGGTTTACAAAAGCACTTGTATCTACAAGTTCGGTGTGAATAAATAAAATACATACTACTATAAATCAAAACACAATAATTAAAATTATGAATTGGAGTTCACATGAATTTATTTGGCTCGACTGGGTGATTATCGCGGTCGGAATATGTGCTGTAACATGGGCTGTGTGGCGTTCTGTACAAAAGCACAAACGGTCGCAAAAAGGTGCCGACAGCGAAGATTTCCTGTTCGGTAAAGGCGAACCCTGGTATATCATTGGTGCAGCTATCTTTGCTGCAAACATTGGTTCGGAACACCTTGTAGGACTTGCCGGTACAGGCGCAAAGGCAGGTGTAGGTATGGCACACTGGGAGATGCAAGGTTGGATGATACTTATTCTGGGCTGGCTCTTTGTACCGTTCTACCAACTTATGAACGTTAAGTTAGGGAAAATCATTACTATGCCCGACTTCCTCAAAAATCGTTATACCCCTCGTACTGGTTCATGGTTGTCTATCATTACACTTATAGCCTACGTGCTGACCAAAGTGAGTGTAACAGCATTTACCGGAGGAATCTTCCTGGAGAGCCTTCTTGGCTTGCCGTTCTGGTACGGAGCTATCGGTTTGATAGTCATAACAGGTATCTTTACCGTTTTTGGCGGTATGAAGGGTGTTATGACACTGTCGGCCATTCAAACACCGATACTTATCGTTGGTTCTTTTCTTGTACTTTTCTTGGGATTATCAGCACTCGGAGACGGGAGTATCACTCACGGCTGGACTGCTATGATTGACTATTCAAAATCGCTGAGTGTTGGAGCAGACGGTGTTGCACACGGAACAAACCATATGTTCCACTTCGAGACGGGTGATCCAATGTATGACGACTATCCTGGTTTTTGGGTATTTATCGGAGCTACAATTATCGGCTTTTGGTATTGGGCTACTGACCAACACATCGTTCAACGGGTACTTGGTCAAACAAAAGGCGAAGCTAGCGATGTTGTGATGAAGCGTGCACGCAGAGGTACTATTGCTGCCGGTTATTTCAAGATATTACCTGTATTCATGTTCCTGATACCCGGTATGATAGCCGCCGCACTAGCTGCACGTCCTGGCAGTGGTTTTACGTTATCAAACCCGGATACCGCCTTTGGTTCCATGGTTAAGTTTGTACTGCCCGCCGGTGTGAAAGGTATTGTTACCATCGGCTTTATTTCAGCACTGGTTGCCTCGTTGGCAGCATTCTTCAACTCCTGCGCTACGTTATTTACAGAAGACTTTTACAAGCCAATGTTCAAAGGTAAAAGCGAAGCCAGATATGTGTTGGTAGGGCGAGTTGCAACTGTTGTGGTTGTGATACTTGGTATTGGATGGATACCTGTCATGATGAGTCTTGGCAGCCTTTACTCCTATTTGCAAGGTATTCAATCACTGCTCGCTCCTGCCATGGTAGCCGTATTCGTAATGGGTATATTTTCCAAAAAAATTACACCTAAGGCAGGTGAAGCCGGTTTAATAGTAGGTTTTCTTATAGGTATGGCCCGCTTGCTGACCAACATCTTTACCAATACAGGTAAAGACGTAATGACAGGTCAGATTTGGGGATATACCCACTGGTTTTGGCATACCAATTGGCTTATCTTTGAGATATGGTTACTTGTATTTATCATGTTAATGATGGTCGTTGTGTCGCTTTTCACTCCGAAACCAACCGCTCAACAGGTAGATTTCATTACTTTCACAGGCGACTACAAGAAACTTATCTTCAAGAGCTGGAACAAGTGGGATGTTATCGCCTCACTGGGTGTCGTAGCTATCTGCGTTGCTTTCTATATCTATTTCTGGTAAAAGGCAATGTTCAGCGTTGATTAAAGATCTTAGAACAGACTTAAATCAAATAATTATCCTCCAACTTCAGTTTTCTCTACAAGAGAGACTAAAGTTGGAGGTTTTTTACATCACATTCAGAGAAACAAATAAATACTTTCTTTCAACTTTGTGATACATGAATTTAATCACTTAAATTAAAATCATTGATTTTGAGCAACATAAACAAATATATTTTTAGCTTAGCATCCTCTATTTAGTTGGATTCTCAGTATCTCTTCGTTATTTAGAGATCATATGCTTTATTTTTTTTGAGCACAATAACTTTTTATTTACTATAAATTCTACTACATATGTCCTATCTTTGTGCTCTGTTGTAATTTACAATGCTCAAAACCATAAGCAGATGAATAAAAACGATATAACTTCAAGCTTCCAATCAGGGGATTCGGAGGTTATCTTAATTGCCGATAGCGGATCTACTAAAACACATTGGTGCCTGAGTCAACAAGGGAAAGTAATTCGTGACGTCTATACTGACGGTATAAATCCTTTCTATCAAACAGACATGGAAATTATTACCCTGCTTGCTAATCAATTAATTCCTAAGTTGGAGACCATTGACATAGACCGGATTTATTTTTACGGGGCAGGTTGTGCTTTTCCCGATAAGAAAATACTTGTAAGCCGGGGCTTAGTCCGTTTCTTTGGGAATTCCATTATAGATATTCAAAGTGATTTACTGGGTGCAGCCCGTTCGTTATTTCAACATGAAAAAGGAATTGCCTGTATACTTGGAACAGGTTCAAACTCCAGTTACTATAATGGGAAAGAAATCGTTGAGAATGTTTCACCACTTGGCTTCATTCTCGGAGATGAAGGCAGTGGCGCTGTATTAGGAAAGCAGTTGATCGCTGATTGCCTGAAAAAACAATTGCCTGAATGGCTTTGCGAAAAACTACTTGACGAATACGAACTCACTCCGGTCATGATTCTCGATCAGGTATATAAAAAACCTTTCCCAAACAGGTTTCTAGCACAATTCACCCCATTCTTATCGGAACATATTGAAGAACCATCTATTTTCAATCTTGTATATGATAGTTTTGATGCGTTTTTTATCCGTAATGTCATGCAATATCCTCTCGAAGATATGAAGGTAGGATTTATAGGCTCCGTGGCACATTATTTCAGGGACACTCTTGAGATCGTAGCTTCGGAACGTGGTATTAATATATCGGAAATAATACAAAACCCGATGGAAGGATTAGTAAAATACCACAGACCCCAAAATCCGGAAAGAAAAGTCATATGATAAACAAAGAAAAAGATAGAAGAGCAGATAGTAACTCTGGTTCTCAATCGGGAAACAAAGAGTCACTGTTAATTACCGAGCAACCCTCTCTTCACGATTACCTCGATAAAAAATCCGTTGGTCAGTTGCTTGTAGAAATGAACGAGGAAGACCAAAAGGTGGCGTTGGCAGTTCAACAGGCTATTCCTCAAATTGAAGAATTAGTGAATAGGATCGTAGAACAGATGAAACGAGGTGGGCGTATCTTTTATATCGGGGCTGGATCCAGCGGACGGTTGGGGGTACTGGATGCTTCGGAAATACCACCTACATTCGGAATGTCGTCGAATTTAGTTGTAGGATTGATTGCCGGTGGTGAAAAGGCATTGAGGAATCCGATAGAAAATGCAGAAGATGATAAAGAGAAGGGTTGGCTTGAACTTCAATCGCATAAAATAAACGATACAGATATTCTGATTGGCATTGCAGCTTCGGGAACAACCCCTTATGTGATCGGAGCCTTACGAAATGCACGGGCTAATGGTGTATTAACGGCCTCAATATCTTGCAATCCCGATTCGCCGGTTGCCCGGGAGGCTGATGTAAACATTGAAGTCATTGTAGGACCCGAATTTGTCACAGGAAGTACCAGGTTGAAATCAGGTACTGCTGAGAAACTGGTATTAAATATGATTTCAACGGTTACCATGATAAAACTGGGGAGGGTGAAAGGCAACAAAATGGTAAATATGAAACTCTCCAATGCCAAATTAGTGGACCGTGGTACACGAATAATTATGGACGAAACTAAGCTGGAATACGAGCAAGCAAAAAACATCTTGCTGCTTTATGGTTCGGTAAAAAAAGCTTTGGAAGCATATTCCCGTTAATATCTGATACTATTCATTGATGGTGATTGCATCGAATTTACAGGCTTCCACGCATTTCATACACCCTAAACATTTATTTGTATCGTAGAGAAGTACCTGTTCATGTATCAGGGTATCGGCAACAAATAAAAATGATTTGTCTATTACCATGTTGGAACATGCCTCTATGCACTTCCAACAAGCCGTACAAGCATAACTATTCAATTGAACAAATGCTGTACGTGTACTATCTTGATTATGAAATATCGATTCCATCTTTCGTAATTTATTGTTGGAAATACAAGAAATGAGACATCTATTTGTTTTAATGATTCGGATACTAGTTTTTCTTATGATAGCTTAATACCGCCCAGCTATTAAAGAAAACCGCAAAGCCAACCAAGGTCATTAATTGCTTTGACAATTGCAACGGATTACTTCCCTTCAAATAAACCGACCGCATAACTTCCATAAAATGTTTCAACGGATTGAATGCGGCTATCCATTTAGCCCATTCCGGCATACTGTCGATAGGAGTATACAAACCGCTCAGCATAATGAAAAGCATCATAAAGAAAAAGACAATAAACATGGCTTGCTGAAGCGTAGCTGCATAATTCGATATGACGATTCCCAGGCCGGAAACAGCAAGAATATAAATAATAGCAAATAAATAAATAGTCGAAAAATATCCGGCAGGAACTAATCCGTAAACTGCCCAGGCAATCAGAAACCCAACACTGATAACAAAGAGTCCGATAATCCAAAACGGTATTAATTTTGCCAGAATAAATATTGTTTTTGGAACCGGACTTACATTGATTTGCTCCATAGTTCCCAGCTCTTTTTCAAATACGATAGATACAGCCGGCAAGAAACCACACATCATTGTCAGTATCATAACCATCAACGCCGGCACCATAAAGACACGGTAATTTAAGTGCGGATTAAAGCGATACTGCGTATCCAGTTGTATCGTCGGTACAGAACTGACATCATTACCAGCCGGCATTAAATCTTCAATGATTCCGGCATTAAAATCGGTTATAATACTTGCCAGATAAGTCATACCAATGCCGCCTTTCATTCCATTTACCGCATTGGCTGAAATCATGACTTTAGCACCTTGACGGTTGACAATATCTTTTTCGAAATGCAGTGGGATGACAAGGATAATATCCGATTGGTTTTTCTCAATACTTTTCAATGCCTTATTGTAGTTTGGCGAAATATTAGTGAGTTTGAAATAGTTTGACGAGATAATCTTTTGCGTAAGCTTTTGGGAGTATGTACTATGATCATTGTCAACTACGCTCATGTTCAGGTTCTTAATCTCATAACTGGCAGCCCATGGGAAAACAAGTAATACCATAAACGGAAACATAAAAATCATTTTCGGTAGAAACTTGTTCCGAAGGATTTGTTTAAACTCTTTTTTAAGAAGATATTTTATCATAATGTTAAGTATGATCCCCAACCCTGAAAGGGAAGAAAGAGAAATTATTTCTGATTTTAAATATTACAATAAACGGGAAGAATACAGACAAAACAGGCCTGATTTTCCTTTGTAGACTAAAGGTTATTCCAGTCTCACTTTAAACTTTTTCAGACTGATAGTAATCAATACAAAACTCATAAAACAAAGGACACCCACTTCTTTTAACACGGATGTAATGCTCAATCCCTGAATCATTATGGCTTTGACTGCTGAAATATACCACTTTGCCGGAACAATACAGGACAACCATTGCAACGGAACAGGCATGTTTTCAATAGGGAATATCATGCCCGAGAGTAGCATAACCGGAATCATCAATCCCATACCCGAAATCAGCATAGCTGCCTGTTGTGAATTTGTCAGGGTTGAAACCAATAGGCCAAGTGATAACGAAACAAAGATGTAAAGCAACGAAACGAACACTAAACTGCCTAAGCTGCCTGCGATGGGGACTTTAAGTACAAATACCGACAATAACATAATGGTCGCAAAATTCACAAACGACAGCACAAAATAAGGTGTGATTTTAGATAGTATGATGTAAATCGGCTTCATGGGTGAAACCAGTAATATCTCCATGGTGCCCATTTCTTTTTCCCGGACTATAGCAATCGAAGTCATCATTGCACAAATAAGGATCATTATCATGCCCAACACCCCCGGTACAAAATTAAATGCACTTAACATCTGCGGGTTATAAAGCATCTTTATCTCGGGCGTAATTTGATAGGGATTATTACGTTGTCCCATCAATTCCTGTTGATAGGACGCAATAATATTACTGGCATAAAAGGTGAATGATGTTGCGGCATTCGGATCGGTTGCGTCGGCTATTAGCTGGATATGCGCTTTGCCGTTGTGACGAAGCTTTTCTCCAAAATGATCTTCGAATACAACCACCAGTTTTGCTTTTGCATCGCGAAATACAGGTTGAATTTCGTCTGTATTATGAATCCGCTCTACTACATCGAAATAAACACTGGCATTCAACTTGTCGATAATACGGCTGCTTGCTTCATCATTGGTAGGAACCAATACAGCCACTTGCGTATTTTTTACTTCCGTCGTAAGCGCAAACCCAAATAAAATGATTTGAATGATGGGCATCAACAGCAATATCATGATAGTAGTCCTGTCACGCAGGATATGGTAGAATTCTTTTCGGATAAAAGAAAGTAACTGTTTCATAATTAATCGGCTTTACGGGTAGATTTTCTGGCTAGTTGTTGAAAAACTTCATCCATACTGGTTGCATTGAACTGTTTCTTGAGGTTCCTGGGCGAATCCAGTGCTTCAATTTTACCATCCACCATAATGGAAACCCGGTTACAATATTCGGCCTCATCCATATAATGGGTAGTCACAAAAACGGTTATTCCCCGGGAAGAGGCGTCATATATTAGTTCCCAGGACTGTCGGCGGGTTATCGGGTCAACGCCCCCTGTAGGTTCATCCAGAAATACCACCTGCGGTGTATGAAAAATAGAAACGGAAAATGCCAGTTTTTGCTTAAATCCCAATGGTAATGATCCTACCAGTTTATTTCGTTCATCTTCGAAATTCAAGACACGCATTAATGAGTCCGTTTTTTCCCTGATCTCTTTATCTTTCATTCCGTAAATTCCACCGAAAAGTTCGATGTTTTCCCAAACCTTGAGATCATCATAAAGCGAGAATTTCTGGCTCATATATCCGATGCTTTTCTTAACCAACTCTGTTTGCGTCTCAATATCATAACCGGCCACCATCCCTTTACCCCCGGTAGGAATGCTAAGTCCGCAAAGCATACGCATAGCCGTTGTTTTACCGGCACCGTTAGCTCCAAGGAATCCGAATATCTCGCCCCGCTCCACTTCAAATGATATATTATCCACGGCTTTAAAATGTCCGAATTTCTTCGTCAGATTTTCAGCGACAATAACTTTGTTGGAGTTCTGTTGAATTAGGTTGCTCATTTTCTTTTTCTTATATCATTAGATCCGACACTCACCTCTGACTTAACTGCATAAAACAATCCTCTATCGTCGGTTCAATCTCCCATATTACGATGTTGGTATGCCCTTTCTGCATCAGGTACTGTCTTAGATTATCAATTGTGAACTGTTTATTATCAACAGATACATGATGTTTATCCCCGAATGCAAAACAGTTCTTCGACAATTCATTGGCACGTAAATCCATCAACAACTTATACATGTCATCACTTTGAACAGCCCAGAGTCTGTTTTTATATTGACTTATAATATTCTCTGGAGTATCAATTTTCAAAAAGCTACCGTTCTGAATTAATGCTATTCTGTCGCACAAACTTGCCTCGTCCATATAAGGGGTGGAAACAAGAATGGTAATGCCTTGTTCTCTGAGCTTTTTCAGCATTCCCCAGAATTCTTTTCGGGATACAGGATCAACGCCGGTAGTCGGTTCATCCAGGAACAACACACTCGGCTTGTGAATCAAAGCACAGCTCAATGCCAGCTTCTGTTTCATTCCTCCCGATAGTTTCCCGGCACGCCTCTTTTTAAACGGCTCTATCTGTTGGTAAATATCTTTCACCAAATCATAGTTCTCCTCAATAGTCGTATTGAAAACGGTAGCAAAAAAGTTCAGATTTTCTTCAACCGTCAGATCCTGATATAGCGAGAACCGCCCCGGCATATACCCAACACACTTACGTATTTCCTTATAATCTTGTACGACATCAAATTCGTCTACAGAAGCTGTTCCGTTATCAGCTAAAATCAACGTCGTTAGGATTCTGAAAAGTGTAGTCTTCCCGGCACCATCCGGACCAATAATACCGAAAATCTCACCTCTGTGAACATCAAATGCAATATCCTTCAGGGCTTCAGTTTTTCCGTATTTTTTGCTGACGGATTCACAATGAATGGCTATCTCAGGATTGTTATTTACTATATCCATATAATTATAGAATTTGAGAGAGTTTAAATGACAATGGTTTCATTGTTATTTAAAATGAACATCACCATACATCCCGATCTTCAACAGTCCATCATTTTTTACGTTTATTTTTACCGCGTAAACCAAATTAGCCCGTTCATCACGTGTTTGAATCGTCTTGGGCGTAAATTCCGCTTTATCCGAAATCCAGGCTATCGTACCCGCATATTCACGATTTTTATCCTTCCCAAAATCGGAAGTCACTTTTACTTTCTGCCCGATTTTTAGTTGAGTCAACTGATCGGCTGTAACATAAGCCCGAAGAATCATATTATTGATATCCGCAATTTTGAACAACGCTTTTCCGGGAGCAACCACTTCACCCATTTCAGCATATTTAACCAGTACGGTCCCTGTTATAGGGCTTATAATCCTGCATTTATTCAGTTGGTCTTCTATTTGCGCTATCTGCAACGTGACTCCCTCACTGTCTTCATTTATTCCCTGATTGCCGGTTACGAGAGTTGTTTTCTGTGCATCCAGTTGCTTTTCCAATAAGGCTATCTGTGCATTAATGTCGTCTACCTGCTTTTGGTTGGCAGCATTGGCTTTTACCAGATTTTCATATCGTTTATGTTCTGTTTTAGCTGTTGTAATCTGTTGTTCCAGTGCGGCAATTTGCTTTTTTATGTCAGGACGACGACTCAACAATGACTTTTTACTGTATATAATTTGCTGTTTACGCAAATAAAGTTGCGTACTATCAATGGTGCCAACCAGGTCATTCGCGCTGAGTGACTGTCCTTCCTGAACGTTGAACGAAAGTATTTCCCCTGTTCCTTCTGCAGAAACTATTACTTCCGTAGCTTCAAATGTCCCTGAAGTATCCGCATCATCATTCGATTTTCCACACGAGACAAACAGCGTAGAAAGTGCTAATGCAAATAACCCGTATCTTATTCCGGGACTAATAAATAGTCGATTGCTTTTGATTATTGTTCTCATATATCTTAGTTGTTGATTATTAGTTTCATTAATTGTTTGTGTTGTTTTTTAATTGATAAACGCTCATGATCAGCTGAATTTCATGGAATGATTTTAATTGTACGGCTTGATTTTCAGCATTTGTTTCGCGTATCAGATCGGTGACTGTGAGTGTGCCGTTATCAACTTTTGCAGATGTTGATTTTTTTATATTCCCTCGTAAACGGATGATTTCGTCATCGGTAGCAAGGGTGGATTGCAACTTTTCTATTTCGGTTCGTTGTTGCTTGCTGAGCAGGTTATTATTAAAAAGAAAGGTTTCTTTATTTACATCGTCCATTTTCTTACTGATTTCAAGCTTATTCAGGTTATTCTTTTGTGAATATAAATTGCTGAAGTTCCATGATAATTTTATTCCTCCTATATAAAAAGGCGAAAAACCATCCGTAAACATATTCAATCCCGGTCTGCCATAACCACCTTGCAGGAATGCTCCTATTTTCGGCAAATTACCGGCATTTAAAAGTAATTTCTGAGTTTCGTACATTTTATTCTGAGCTTCAAACAATCTAAGTTCCGGGCGGTGGTTGGTCGTATCATTCAATAAAGCCAGCTTTATTTCGGGTTTCACAAAGTCCGTGTTTTCATCAATCTTTAATCGGGTAAATGCCGAAAGCATTATAAAATAGGATTTACGGGTACTCTTCAATTCGGTATCATGCTGTCCGGCATTTAGACGTTCTACCTTTAAAGCATCTACATCCGCCTGATTCGCCACCCCGTTTTGCTTATAAGCTACAATCCGGTTCATATCAACATTCAATTCATTTATCAGAATATCATTTTGTTTAATTTGCTCATTCATGAGCAAAATTCCGAAATATAGCTGATTGACACGATCATTTAATGCAAATAAATCAACTTCCAACTTCCGCTTCTCAACCTCCGTTCCGGCACTGGTGATCTTCTTTTGGGCTGAAATCACACCACCATCCCAGATCAGTTGGTCGGCTTCCAACACTGCCTGATACTGGTCTTTGCCTAACGAAGGAAAAGTGATCGTTTTTTTTGCTATTTCGGATAATGTTTGCCCTAAAATTGCGGGTATCTGTGTTACCTCCGATTGGTAAGTGGCTTTTGCTGAAAATGAAAGCTGGGGTAGATAGCCTTTGTTTGCATTGCTGATGTTGTATTGCCCTGTCTGTTCAATTAAGCCGTATTGCTTTATCAGCGGATAATTTGTTTTGGCTTTTTCCTGACAGACTTCTATCGTAAGACGCTGGGCACTCAGATTCAGTTGACTGAAAAGAATCAGAAATACAAGAACCTTTAGCCCCAAAAGGGGAACTAAGCTATTATTGCTTTGCAGTGTTTTTTTTATATTCCTCATATTCGTATATGTAATTTTGTGGATAAACTAATTTCGGCTTCTTTTATTAAGTCAGTGCGAATTCCCGCATCCTTATGGTTTTATACTTTGTAAAATGAATTCCACATTTTGTTGTTTCCGGTGCACAATCAGGGACTCTTTTTGAATTTCACTCAATTGAAGCACCTTCTCGACAAAGGGCATCATAACGAATAATGCTATATTTAAAGAGAGCATACTGATTAGCAAATCCGTCAGACTTACATTCCTCACATTTCCAAGCTTAATTTCATCTTGCAAATCATCATTCAGCTCTTTAAATAATTTTTCCGGTAACTCTCTGAGTTTCTCGCGTAGAATATCAATCTGTTCAGGCTGACGTGTTAGCTCATTGAGAATAAGAGTTGGTATCCTTGGATTCTTCATGAGTAAATCATAATGCGATTCAATAATAAATTTCAATTTATCCTGCAACCTTAAATTACCCATATTTTTCATTTCAAATAACCCTTTAAAAAGCGTCTTGAACTTTTGTTCAAAAATAACATTGAAAAGATTATCTTTTGTCCGGTAGTAATAATGTATCAATGCCTGATTACAGCCCACTTCTTTCGCTATCTCTGTCGTAGAAGTCATCGTAAATCCTTTCTCCAGAAAAAGTCTTTCGGCTACTTCCAGAATGGTTTGCTCCATTGATTGTTCGTTCTTAATATCCATATTTAATTTAGCTATTTAATAGACCTATTAATTCAATGCAAAGGAATACTTTTTCTATTGAATATAGATCCAACCAAATCCTTTTTTATGAAAATTTAAACTATATCGTTCATATCATTAAGATAAGGCTCTTTGACTGATCGAATGCTCTGACCATCATTTGATGTATTCTGTTTCCGGGTTTTTGGATTACTATTTCCACACGGCAAACAAAACACCCGACACATTTAAAGCATGTAGATTACACTCATTCAGCAGAATGGTATATAACAAGACATTAACCAGACAACATTGACTCCAAACCTCTGAACTAATCGTCTGAAAAGAGGGACAATATCTCAACCTTATTTTCGTGGGCTTTACTCCTTCCTTTATCCCCATCCGACAGTGTTGAAGTGTAATTTACTTTCATTTCAGGTATAAAGCGAATTCAAAGAGATTTTATTGAGGGTTCGGTTAAGGTTCAGTTAGGTTTACCTCTCCTAACCCTCTCTGAACCCTCTCTGAACCCTAACCGAACCCTCTCTGAACCCCCTCGCAACCTACTGTAAAATTACTGTAGCCGAAAAAAACGAAAACTCTGAAAAATGAATTCATTAACTAAACGGTATAGCTATAGCATTCTTAGAAGTTAACATACAGCCCCGACGACAAAAGAATAAGCGGCAACATGTCGGGTATGGTAACAGATAAAATAAAATGATGCGTTTACTATCATCAAATACAAACCATACTATATCAGGCTATTTGTAAGCAAAAAAAGGGATGTATCTGTTTCGAAACATGGATTTGATATTATTTTAGGGATGATGGTCTCAAGTCGCATCAAGCTCCCGGACAACCTACAGGTATCAAAGTACGTAGTATATGGCGTTGCCGCAGCGGCATTGAATGGTTCTGTTTCCGCAAATAAAATAGCAGGACCGGAAATTGAATCTTATTAAAAAAATAAATTAAATGAAAAGTCAATTCTATAAAAATAAGAACAATGGTAATGTGGATTTGTTTTTTCTTCAATTTCAAAATATATTTTTCAATAAAACATAGATTATAAATTAAATAATGGAGATCAGACATTCAATTCCTACCGGCATTTTAGATTTAAAACCGGAAATAACCGATCCGCAAACGTCGTTTGATATATTCCTCGACGAATTCAAATCAACTCTTAAAACCGTATTTTATGAAGAAAATGACATTGATCAATTAAGTATTCATCGAGGTTTACCACCCGACATATGGCAGAAAATTATGTCGACGAATCCGATGTCACTCTGTATTCCAAAAGAATATGGCGGGCGTGGCGGAAATGTAAAAGAGAATCTGACGTTGTTATCAGCAGCATCGTACGAGTCGCTAGCATTATCTCTGACCTTGGGAATTAATAGTGCCCTGTTTCTTCAACCTGTTGCCAAATACGGTCAGGAGAGCATCAAGCCATCGGTTTTTAACCGCTTTATTCACCACCGGAACATGGGCGGGTTGATGATTACGGAACCTGACTATGGAAGTGATGCGCTCAATATGCAAACTTCGTATGTTGAAGAAACGGACTTTTATCATATACGGGGGACCAAACACTGGGCAGGGCTCACAGGTCAGGCTGACTTTTGGGTACTTACAGCCCGTAAGCAAGCCTTGAATGGGAACCTTCAACGCGATATTGATCTTTTTATTTGTGACAACAGAGCACCCAATCAGCAGATCATTGTAGATGAGTATTTTGAAAATCTTGGACTTTATCAGATACCCTATGGCCGAAACATACTGGATGTAAAAATACCAAAGCTACAACGTCTTGAACCTAAGACGACAGGAGTTCAGATGTTACTGGATCTTTTACACCGAAGTAGAATGCAGTTCCCGGGTATGGCTCTCGGGTTTATCCAACGTATGCTTGACGAAGCAATAACACATTGTACACAGCGATTTGTCGGTGGTAAAACCTTGTTCTCATACGATCAGGTGCAACAGCACTTAGCCCGTTTACAGTCTGCGTATACTATTTGTTCGGCACTATGTACAAAAAGCAGTGAACTGGCGGATATTCATAATGACTTAATGCCACTGGGATTTGAAGCCAATATAATCAAAACGGTCAGCTCCGATTTGATGCAGGAATCTGCACAGACCCTGGTTCAGTTAGTGGGTGCTGCAGCTTATAAACTGAATCATATTGCCGGTCGTGCCATTGTAGACAGCCGTCCGTTTCAGATTTTTGAAGGGGCCAACGACATTCTTTATGCACAGATTTCCGAATCACTGATTAAATTTATGAAAACGGCAAAAGAAATAAATGTCTTTGCATTTCTAAAAGGGCATCCATTAACTTCAAGGGCAACTAATTATTTTAGAGAATTACTGGATTTCAATATTGACATGCAAATGCCGCAAAGGAAACTTGTAGAATTAGGGAAGGTTATAAGTCGAATTGTTTCAATGGATTTAGTCATTAAAATGGGTGAAAACGGATTTCGGTCCGACCTGACAGAGAACGCCGTTTCCCTGCTTCGACAGGAAACAGCACGGCTGATGAGTGACTTTTCATTCAAACAAAACACGTCAGTCGTAGTCGATTATAAAGAGGATAGCGCCTGGATGAACCTTGCAGGATATTGAAGTCTTATCAAGAAACAAGAGCCATTTTTTGCAATGATTTAAAAGCTTCTCCTAAATTAGAAATAATATCGGATGCTATAAGCGATTCTTTCGATTCGTGTGCCAATGCCAGATCTCCGGCCAGACCATGCAGATAAACGCCTGTTTTGGCTGCGTCTTCAGGTAAATAGCCCTGAGCCAGCAAGCCGGCTAAAATTCCTGTCAATACATCGCCCGAACCGGCTGTTGCCATACCGGAGTTTCCGGTACTATTGAAACAGAGATTGCCATCGGGAGTTGCAATTAAGGTGTGAGCTCCCTTAAGAATGATGATTAGCCCATAAGTTTGCGAAGCCTGTAGGGCTTTCATCATTCGTTCGTAAGACGAATTACTGACGCCAAACAACCGTTCGAATTCTTTAGGATGAGGCGTCAGCAGACTGTTCTTCGGTATAAGCTCCAATAATTCTTTTTGCCGGGCAATTAGATTGAGAGCATCAGCATCAAGAATACAGGGAGTATCCGCTTCTTTTAGAAAGTTATGCAACATTTCAGCCGTTTCAGCATGGGTACCAATACCGGGACCCAGTGCAACGGCATTATATGTTTTCGATAAACCGAGATTACTGATTAGACTGCCGGAAATATCGGATTGAAAAATAGCCTCGGGTATTGTCGTTTGTACAATAACACGATTAGAGGCAGGTCCGTGAACCGTAACCAGACCGGCACCGCTTCGCAAAGCAGCTTTGGTTGACAATACGGAAGCACCGGCCATGCCTTCACTTCCCGCCACTATTAAAGCATGACCGAAGGTACCTTTATGCGAAAATACAGAGCGGGTTTTCAATAATGGTAGAATATCTTTTTCTTCGAGATAAAAGAGATTACTCGAAGTTTGATGAATGGCCTCCGGATGAATACCGATATCCAGAACATCCCAGTTACCTACATAGGTAACGTTCTCAGCAAAAAGGAAAGCGAGTTTCGTGAATTGTAAACTCAACGTCAAATGGGCTTTGACGATAACAGAATTCTCTGTCATCTTATTTTCTTCACCGTGTAAACCCGAAGGAATATCAATAGCTACCACCGTACGGTTGGATTTATTTATCCAGGCAACGGCATCAGCAAAAATACCCGTTAAAGGTCTGCTTAAACCGGAGCCAAAGAGGCCGTCGATTATAACCGTTTCATCGGAAATATCAGGAGCAATAAATTTCTCCTGTAATTCAATCAGCGCATGGGGAAAGGCCTCCGATAGGCGCTGGCGGTTTGTTTCGCAATCAGGAGACAAGCTGCTTCCCGAACGGATCAATCTGACTGAAACCGGATAGCCCGTATATAGCAACATGCGGGCTAACGCTAACGCATCACCGCCATTATTGCCTTGCCCTGCAATAATACATACGGGAGGTTGATATGGATATTCTTGTATAAATTTCCAATACAAAGCATCAGCAGCACGTTCCATCAAATCAATTGAATTAATAGGTTCTTTCTCGATAGTATATTGATCGAGTTGACGAATAACTGAAGTAGTAAAGAATTTCATAACATGGAAGTTATTACAGAAAATAAAATGAGTTTTAAAATACAAAGATGAGATATTTTTATTTATAAAAAAAGAAGATGAAACCATTTCATCTCCTTTTTCATAAAGTTGCTCATTTTTTGGTAAGACAGGCTGAAAAGCGATCTCTTACAATTGAATAACCTTTAAATTTCCTTCATATTGCACTAATTTATCCGGCGTTTGAGTTAGTTCTATACCAGTCCCTTTTGTCTTATCCACAAGAATGATTTTAAATATACGCTTTTGAAGCATTCCAGGGAACAGACCAATACGCTTTCCAATGATAAGTTGGTGTTTAGCATCATTCCATCTGAAAGGGATTGTGGAGGAAATGCCTTTTTCGTAATTATAATTATCATTTTCATCTTCATAAAGTGCAAAACTTCCGTTAGCTCCGGGATAAATACGTATCTCAAGAGGATCAGACAACTTCTCTGTGGCATATTGCACAAATGGACCCATTGGAATAATCGAACCTGCTTTCACAAAAATCGGAATTTTATCAATAGGAGCATCCGAGGTGACGGTTTGTCCACCCGTAAATTTGTTACCTGTCCAGAAATCAATCCAGTCGGTACTTGCAGGTAAATACACGCTGCGTGTTTGTTCTCTCTTTTCAACTACTTTCTCTGCTTTAAAGATTGCCGGAGTCTTCCAGAACAGCTCACAACGTAATGCACCGGGTGTGGAGTTTTCGGTTTCCAACATAAAATCATATTCCTTGCCGGCTTCCATATCAACCATTTCGGTATATGCTTCAACACTTTGATAAGTCAACGGTATTAATTTCCCATTGATATAAAGATGTTTTGGACCGTAGCATTTGATATGGAACTGGTGTTTCCCGGTTTCAGTGGGGGTTAATTTACCACTCCATTGAATAGCCATGGTCGAATCGGTTACATATTCAGGACGACCGGTTGCATACCAATTAATATTAATACACGAATCGACTTTCTCAAGAGAGAATTTCTTATAATCGATGTCTTTATAGTATTTAGCGTTTAGACCTGTTCTTCCATCACCGGTTTTAAAATAGTTTGAAGTTACCGGAACACTACTCATAGGCGGACGGTGAAACATATACTCCGTTACAGGACAAACCATTATGGAAGATCCGAACATAAACTGATCATTAATTGAATATGTTTTCTTGTCCGATTCAAAATCCATAGGCAGTACACGCATAATAGTATAACCGTTATTCGTAACCTGACTTGCAAGCGAATAAGTATAAGGCATCAAGCGGTATCGCAAATTATCGGATTTGATTAATGAGGGTGTGAATTCACCAAATTGCCATATTTCACGTGGAGTTTCCGACCCGTGAGAACGGAAAACAGGACAAAACGTTCCAAACTGGAACATACGTGTATATAATTCCTCATAAGCCGGATCTTTACCTCCGTTAGTAAAAACGCCACCATAACCTCCCAGCACAAATGCACCTATATCGAAAGTCCAATACGGAATACCCGACATGGAATGGTTAAGTCCCGCCGCAATCTGATCTTTATAGATACTCCAACTTGCGCCAATATCACCCGACCAGGTAGTGGCAGCTGCACGTTGTTGCCCGGCAAATGTTGATCGCGTAAGAATATAAACCCTTTTTTGATCACTCTCTTTCCGTTGGTTCTTATATACATTTTCAGTTGCTAAAAGACTGTATGGATTAAGGTAACGTGCAAAAGATCCGATATGATTATCATCCATACGTTTTAATTCATACTCGGTCGATTCTTTTGAATTCGCGTTAACAATATCCGGTTCGGTAGAATCCATCCACCATCCATCCATGCCGATAGAGAAGAATCCTTTATTAATATAGTTCCAAAAAAGGTTGTTTGCAGGTGGATTATAGACATCAAAATACTTAAATTTAGCCCATCCTACTGTTGGCAGTAAATAATTATTCCTACCCATCTCTTTGTAAACACTTGTGTTGGGTCCAAAAGAGCACCAGACAGAAACAATAGCATGGAAGTTAAGGCTATGCAAACTATCCATCATTTCTTTCGGTTTTGGGAACTTCTTTGCGTCGAAGAATATCTGATTCCAGTTTTCCGTTCCTTCCCAGGTATCCCAATCTTGTATTATATTATCAATTGGAATTTGACGTTTACGGTATTCGCGGGCGACGCTAAGTAGTTCGGTACGATTTTCATAATGTTCTTTACTTTGCCAGTATCCGTAAGCCCACCTGCCATACATGGGAGCTTGTCCCGTCAGGTTACGATACCCGGCAATAACCTGATCCATATTATTCCCGGAGATAAAGTAATAATGCTCTGCACTGGCCACATCCGACCAGATAGAAGTCCCTTTAGCGTTATCTTCAAAAATTGTTTTGGAATAATTATCCCACAGAATTCCGTAGTTTCTGGTCGAAATAAAAAAGGGAGAAACTGCATTGGTATTAGTTTGTACCAGCTTTACAGTGCGTCCGCGGTAGTTCAGATAGCCATCCTGATGTTGTCCTAATCCATAGATACCTTCATCATCCGTTAGTTGAAATGATTGTTTTATATTGAAAGCTTTTTCATTTTTCAAATTATCCGGCAAAATATCAGATTGTCCGTTTTCTTTCAGAATTGAGACATTTTTACGATCTAAATACTCGATATGCCCGTCGGTTTTATCAATAATGACTTGAAGTTTTTCCGAAACAAGTGTGATCTTTTTTCCATTCTCCTTCACTTTAATCGCTAGTGTTGGCAATGCTTTTTGAGTCACAATTAAACTTGTCGAATCAGGAGTGGTTCCGGATAACCATTTGACGACACGAACCACATCCGAAGAATAAAATTGCACTTTCTGATTCAAATTCCCTATTTCGAACTGAATCCCATTTTGAATGGATCTCACCTTTCCAAAGGAAACCTGCATGCTCACGAAATAGAGCATAACACAAATGATTAAATAGTTTCTGCTTTTCATGAAAGAATAATCGTGTTTATCATTGATATATTAAGAATAAATCTAGCATTAAAATATATTCCACCTTGTATTGATCCAACCTGTTTGCTGATCTTTTTTGAGAAATGTCCAGGCAACTATCCTGCTTACTTTTGTTCCCTGACCCATTGTAATCGTTTTTACTTCAAGGGCTCCTGCATTTTTAAGTGCATCATAGACACTTTCAAGATGTGATTGCTTCGATATTTGTGTCGTAAACCAGAAACAATTCGATCCGAATTGCTTGCTCTGACGAATCATGTCACGTACAAAACGTTCCTCACCTCCTTCACACCACAATTCCGTATTTTGTCCTCCAAAGTTCAGAGTAGGGGTAGTAATCTTTTTGTGATTCAAGCTACTTAATTTACGAAGTGTCCCTTCCTGAGCTTCCTCCTGAGATGAATGAAAAGGAGGATTACAAATGGTAATTTCAACTGGTTCATTCCGTTCCATAATACCGTGAAAAATATCCTTCGTATTCTTCTGAAAGCGAAGATCAATATTTCTTTGCAGAAAAGGATTATATTTTACTATTTTTCGGGCTGATTCAAGAGCTGCAGGATCTGATTCAGAACCTATAAACGACCAACCGTATTCCTTGTTTCCAATGATAGGAAATACACAACTGGCTCCTACCCCAATATCCATGCATCTTATTTTAAATCCCGTTGGTATTTTACCGTTATTACTACCGCCCAATAAGTCTGCGGCATAATGGATATAATCTGCTCTGCCCGGTATCGGCGGGCACAAATAGCCGGTAGGAATGTCCCAGTAATCTATTCCATAATAGTGTTTCAACAGAGATTTGTTCAACCATTTTACAGCTTTTGGATTAGCAAAATCAATAGATTCATCTCCGTAAGCATTCAGTTTTACGTATTTTCCCAATTCAGGACAAGTTTCTGTCAACAACTTAAAATCATAACGTTCCCGATGTTTATTCCGGGGATGTAAAACAGTCTTTTCTATTGGATGTTCTTTTTTTATATCAGGCATAGGAATATATTTTTATAGTTACGGATTAATTTTTTTGGCAATAGCATTGCTATCCTGACAGGGATAATTTTAGACAAATTGCCGTTTATAAAAGCGCAAAGGTACTAAATTTCAGTCATGAACGTATGCTGTAAATGGGTCTCATTTGATATATTGAAACAAATAACAGACTCACCTGATCTTCATTCGGTAAATCTGTTCCCGATTTGAAGTGCAACTTAAACCTCACTGCGATGAAGCGCTTGATAAATGCAACTAGTTTACCGATAAATAATCGATTTTTTCCTCACAGAGCAGGCACAGAAATATCCGAACGCCCCATTACTAATATTTGAAACAGGATTAGCCGGTGATACATTTTGTCCGTTTCCACTCTTAGCTGTATGAAAATAATCAAAGACTCCTTTATCCAAACTTTCAAGCCATACAGTTATAATATCACCTTTCTCTAATGATGGGTTCGTAGTATCTGTCGCATCATTCTCTGTAGACATAAACGTATAGCTTACTTTCTCAGGCAGATCAGACTTATAACTGAACACATTAAATCCGGTAACTTGTACATTATTAATAAAATGGATAACCCGATAATAATTATCTTTATTGGGATGATTTGTAAAATCAAGGGCAACAGACTTACTTCCTCCTAATAGAGAATTCTTATAGTAAATGCTGTCTATACGAACCGGTGGAAGCATCGTCGAACTGGCCGTATAGGTTTTACCATCCACTTTCACGGTAAGAGTATAGATGTGCCCAATTGAACCTTGCAGGCTAGAAGTAGCATAAGTTCCTGCTACGGTCTGTGTAAGCGTATCAGATTGTCCCGCATCGTCGCTGATAGTTACCGTAGCATTGGTTACGGCCGGATAGACATTCGATGCGTCAAAGTTTACTGTTTTTGAGATCGTCACTTTATAGGGACCCTCATTGTCATAGACATTCCCCTGAATCACTAACTGAGGTGTCGATGAACTTAAATCAAGTTGGATTACCTTCTCACAGGAAACAAGCAAGACAGAAACTGCAACAATTGTAAACAGGATAGCTCTATTCTTTCTCATTGGACTAAAATTTAAAATTATAAGAAACCGACGGAACTATTTTAAACAAAGTAGTTTGAATGGCATCGGTTTTTGTAGGATCAGTCTCATCATTACGAAATGTAATGGTATAGGCATTTTCTTGTCCGTACGCATTATAAAGCGAGAAAGTCCAACTCGATTCAAATGTCTTTGTTTTCTTTACCAACCAAGTCACCCCCAGATCCAGACGGTGGTAATCCGGCATGCGGTTTGTATTGCGTTCTGAATACAACATGACTGTTTTCCCGTCAATCTCATATTTACCAATGGGGAATGTGACTGCTTTACCTGTATTAAACACCCAGGTTGCCGATAGAGTCAGGCGTTTACTAAGTTCATACATACCTACAAGAGAGATAACGTGCGTTCTATCCTGATTGGCCGGATAATAATTACCGTTATTTATACCTGCAAATCTCAGTTCGGTACGGGACAGGTCATAGCTGATCCAACCATTAAACCTTCCGTATTTCTTTTTCAAAAACAGTTCTAATCCATATGCCCTACCCGATCCAAAAAGTATTTGTGATTCCGCATTCTCATTAAAATTCAGTTCTGCACCGTTCTTATAATCAATCTGATTTTGCAGGGACTTGTAATACACTTCGGCAGAGAATTCATACAGGTTATCACTGAAATTATGATAATATCCAAGTGATAGCTGATCGGCTATTTCGGGTTTCACATTATTACTGCTGGGAATCCATAAGTCGGTGGGATTTCCCGATGTTGAATTCGAAAGCAAATGAAGATTTTGTACGTTGCGCGCATAGGCCACCTTTACAGAACTCTGTTGATTTAAGACATAATCGAAAGTTACTCGTGGTTCAAGATTAATATAAGTTATTATAAATTTCCCCTGTTTGTAATACGTCGTATCCTTTGGTTCTCCAATCGAATCATAGGTATAGATATTACCGGGTCCTATTAAACTGAATATACTAAGCCGGGCTCCATATTCAACACTGAATTTATCATTAAAGCTATGCTGGTTCGAAATATATAAAGCATTTTCCCAGGCATGCTTATTCGAAAGAGTTTTCAAATCTACATTTTTGCTGGCTGTAATGTCTCCCGGAATGATTACATGATAAGTTGAATTAAATCCGAACTTAATGGAATTATTTGTTCCTGAAAATAATTGGAAATCCTGCTTAAGGCTATAATCCTGAATACGGGAAATGATATTCAAATCTATTCCATTCGTTATATTGATCCTGTAATCATAGTTACTGAGAATGAGTGAAGTGTTTGAAAACAGCCGGTCGGAGAATAAATGATTCCACCGTAATGTTGCCGTACTGTTTCCCCAGTTGATTCCAAATCTATTACCAAGCCCTAACACATCTTTTCCTAAATACCCCGAGAGATAGATTCTGTTGTTGGCGTCTAACTTATAATTTGCTTTTACATTTACATCGTAGAAATAAAGTTTTGCCTGATTTAAGGTCGTATCTCTTGACAGCTTCAAAAATAAATCGGCATAGGTTCGTCTGGCCGACACCATAAACGAACCTTTATCTGTTATCAGAGGACCTTCAACGGTCAGGTGCGATGATATAAGACCTATTCCACCACTGACACCAACCTTTTTATCATTCCCATCATTCATTTTAATATCCAGTGCCGAAGATAGCCTTCCTCCGTATTCTGCCGGTTCATTGCCTTTATATACCGATATATCCTTTATAGCATCTGAATTGAATACCGAAAAGAATCCCATCAAATGGGAGGCATTATAGACCGTTGCTTCATCCAACAGTATTAAGTTTTGGTCAACTGCACCACCCCTGACATTAAACCCGCTGCTTCCTTCGCCGGCTGACTTGATACCCGGCAGTAACTGTATGGTTTTTAACACATCCTTTTCTCCAAATAGAACCGGGATATTCTTTATGTCTTTTGTGTCCAGTTTTTGAACTCCCATTTCGAGCTTTGTGATATTATCATTCTTCCGCTGGGATGTAACAACTACTTCTCCCAACGATTTATCCTGAACTGACAGGAGAAAATCAATCTTCTGTGGCTTCGTCAGGTCGAGTTGCTGTATCTGAGGATCATATCCTATATAATGTGCGGTAATCTGATATTGTCCCGGAGGCAGGGAAAGCGAATAATAACCGTAAGAGTTAGTTCCTGTTCCCTTATCCGATAGTTCTTTAATCGAAACTGTTGCACCAATCAGATCCTCTCCCGTCTTTGCATCCCTGATATAACCGCTGACTGTAATAAGCTGTCCGGCCAGTACCGGATAAAGATAAATAAAGAGAACTAAAAAGGAACAAATATATTTTTTATACATATCTTTATGGAACAAACGGACTATACTGAAATGACTTGTGACTGCATAATTTGCAAACAATAAAAAAAAATATCGTATACAAGAATTCAACCTATAGACTCTTGTTGTTGGTTACAAACTTATCTTCATCAGTTGAATGAGTCAATTATTTCAACCCGATCATTTAGAACACTTTTATTGCCCAACAAAGATCAACTTTTTAGATTGAAATATTAAATATTTAGTGATTTATTAATGGTTTATCAGAAATATAAATATTTGAAACACCGCAGTTAAGTACTATATTCCTGACAAGATACGAAATAACTACTTACAATGCTATTAATTCTCTTGAATTCATAAATCCCGGCACGATTTTCATAGAACTTACTCCAATCAACAAATATAAAGTCAGAACGTTTCAAATCTTCAACTCAGGCTAACCCCTACACGCTATCCGCTTACTCCAAATCCCAACATATCCGGACTTTTATATATAATCCGACAGGATAAACTAAAAATAATGCGGAAATAAAGGACTAATTACAAAAAAAAATTACCTTTGTTTTATTCTTTAAGCATGAGGATTAAGTATTCTATCTGAAATTTCATTTTTTTGTCTGTAAACATGGGTTGATCAATGTCGAAAAAGAGATTTACTAAGCTCCTTTGGCTTTTTCTCTAACAGTTTACCCTATTAAGAGTTTTAATCTCTTTGGGTAAGTTTCCCGATGTTTGTGGCGAATAGAAACCAATTCCTGATACCCCGACCGTTTGTGGCGCAGGTTATTCTTTTTCTTATTTACCGGAATCAGAACTTTAAATTAATTGTGATATAATCCTTTATGAAATAAATTAGTCCATAATGATAGATCAATATTCATACGATTATTTTGATGTATCAGCAGTATTTTCTGTTATTTTCAAGATCTAGTTAATTATTAATTCATTAAAAACAAGAAACAAAATGAAAAGAAACAAATTTATCGTCGTCATTTCAGTTTTATTATCATGCGCTCTATTCAGCTCGTGTATCGGTTCTTTCACACTCACAAACAAAGTGCTAAAATGGAATAAAACTGTGGGTAGCAAGTTTGTAAACGAAGTCGTATTTATATGCTTTCATATCATTCCTATTTATGAAGTTACCATATTCGCAGATGCTGTCGTCCTGAACACCATTGAATTCTGGAACGGTTCAAACCCTGTTACAGCAAGTGTAAAACACATTAAAGGAGACAAAGGGAATTATAAAGTTGAAACCAACCAAAAGGGTTACAAAATAACCAATGAGCAAACTAATCGTGTCGTTGTATTGACATTCAACAAAACCAATCGTTCATGGTCAGCCCAAACAAATGGTAAAAGCGTAACTTTTATGACCTTTGTTGACGATAATCACGTAAAAATGTATGGTTCCAATGCCGTTGTTGAATTATCTCAGGCTGGTGCTTTTGCCTACCAGGCTACTGTCAACGGGAATATGGCTGTTGCTTGCAGATAAGTAACCGTACAAAAAGATAGGACATAATCGTTATCGGTTAGACAGAACAAAGATATTAGTATAAAATAAAGAGGATGCTCCCAACTGGATAAGAGCATCCTCTTTTCATAGCATCCATTCGAAAACAGGCTGCATAGCATAAGATGGACGAAGTCTGTCTTATGCTGATACCTCATTCCGTTCTGAAATCGACAGCTCCCATTCGCAACTGACTAGCGATATAAAGTTAGCAATTTATATCCTTTATTTCTCACATTCTAAATATAACATGGGAACCGTAAGTTTTAATTCGCCTTTTCTTTTTGATAATACATTCAGATTCTTTTCAAAGCGGTCAAAGAAAATCTGTTTCTCAGTTGCTTCAAACATATTTCTCCAAGGTTGAATAAAGCCAAGAATGATAAATGAGTGATTTAAAAATGCCGTCCCGTTTAGAAACCTTAGCTTGTAATCCGATTTCACCTCTTTCTTTATTGTAAAGTTAGCTTTCTTCAGTAACTGAATAGTTGATTCTTCAGTTCCTCTATGATCAATATGCTCTTTCAACGGCTCAAAATACTTTTCATACCCCAACTCTTCAAGAGTTTTCAGATAGACGTCATAAAACTCATTGAACGTACCTGTCAGATTCGTTGTCAGGCAAAGTGAAGACCCTTGTTTTAAAACCCTGTAACACTCTTGCAGAACGGCTACCGGATTTTCAAAATTATTAATTCCTAAATTAGACGTTATTAAATCAAAATGATTGTCCAGATAATTAATCTTTGAAGCATCACTCTCAAAAATATCGATATTCTGCAGCTGTAAAGCATGAATTTTATTCTTTACTCTTTTAACAGCCTCTGTCCATGGATCTATTCCTGTTGATTTGCAGTTTTCTCCTAGTCGTTGAGCAATCTCTAGCAATGGGAATCCTGTTCCGCACCCAATATCCAGATAATTTGCATATTCTCCAAGTGGAAAATTATCCAGTAATAACAATCCAAATGGCGAAGACCATAAAGGCATTTCATCATAGATATTGGTTATCTCAGCACGTAAATAATCTATTTCCCTGTCTAAGTAGTTTCCCATATATTTGTTTTATGTCGTTTTATGTCGTTTTTTGCCGAACAATATTCAAATTGGTAATTATGCAAATAACCAATTTGAATGTTTTATCAACTGTTGTATTCATCCTGACAAGTTGTACTATTCTTCAATTTGCATAAATATCATTTTTTGGTTATACTGTATATTGAATTCGGTTACAAAACCTCATAACAACATTTCATTCTCAATTCACTTATAATAAAACTTTTATCAATAATGTGATGATTATTATGAACAGCATAATTGCAGTATAAGCCAAGTATCTCTTCCTGTTCGATATTTCTGATTTCAGAATATTAGTCTGCTTCTGCAAATTTTTAATAGTTTCGGCGGCATTCCCCAATCGAATAACATTCTCATTATTTGCCTGAACTGCTAAATTTATTGCCTCCTTTTGGGCGGTCAATTCATGTTGCTTTTGTTGCAACTGAGCAGCTGTATTTCGTTCTTCCCTTTCCTTTATATCAACCAGTCGATATAGGTTTTCCATTTCCTTTTGGTTCTCTGATAGTTCTTTGGATAGTTCTTCTATGCTGAGTTGTTTGGTCTGCATTTTCTCATTCAGATGTTCTATATGAACAGTCAGTTTTGAATCGCTTTTTCCAACATCCGGGGATTTTGCATTTTTGCATTTTAATTGATTCAGTTTTATCGTTAAAAACCTTTTAAAGACAGGCTTTAGTGTATCATCCCTAAATTCCTTAGCTTTGATTAAATTATCATACGCTGATTCAAAATTGTTGGTATCAAACTCTTTTAAACATTCCCTGTAATAGTAATTTGCCTGACTATCCGATAATTCATCCTGAATGGCCGTTTCGTTATTAGCTGTTTTCGATAATCTGATTACTTCATCTCTAACTATGATATCACTTGGTTTGATAGGTGTTTTTAGCTTGATCCCTTCCAAACTTGTGCATCTGCTTAACGCTACATAGGTATGTCCTGCCGAAAATGCTCCATCGCCCATATCAATAATCAGCTTATCAAACGTCAATCCCTGACTTTTGTGGATCGTTATCGCCCAGGCTAATTTTATCGGATATTGGGTAAAGGTCCCTATAACTGTTTCAATAATTTTCCCTGTCTTTTTGTCAATTTCATATTTCAGGTTTTCCCAAGATACTTTTTCAAGGGTATAAATTACTTCCTTTTCTTTTTTGATGATAGCAACTGAAATGTTTCTCTCTGTCAGTTTTTCAACGACTCCAATGGTACCATTCACCCATCTTCCGCCCCTGTCATTCTTTACAAACATAACCTGAGCACCTTTTTTGAGATCCAATATCTTATTCGTTGGTAGCAAGTCATCGTTAGTTGAATTTTCTCTCCCGAATTTTCCTTCTATGACTCCTTCAAATTTATAAACTGTCCCTTCAAGTTGTTGAAGCTTTCGTAAATTGGTAGCATCAACAATGTCCCGTTTAGTGGCCAACGTAATATATCCGTCAGTATCATTGAGGGTAAAGTTAGGAACGTAATTTTTATTCAACTCGTTTATATCTTCCATCTTAGCCTGGTTCATTCTCACTTTATTCAGTAGGGATATAAACTTTTCATCGCTTTGACGATACACTTTTTTTAGTTCGATGTTCATGAAATTCATATCCTTGAATATTCGTGCGCTAAAAAAGTAGGGTGAATCGTAATATGTACGCAATATTTGCCATTCATCCTGTTTGGCAATAGGCTCTAGCTGAAAAGTATCTCCAACAAATAGAATTTGTTTTCCTCCGAAGGGCAGGTGTTTCTTTCCTCCGAAATTTCTCAGCCTGTAGTCAATCGCATCAATCATATCGGCTCGTACCATGGATATTTCATCAATAATAATCAGGTCGGCTTTTTCAATTACTTCACGTTTTTCTTTGCTAAAATTATAAAAGCTTTGTCTCTGAGCTTCATCAAATAGTTCCCATACAAATGGTGTAAAAGGGAGTTGAAAGAAAGAATTGATAGTCATGCCGCCCGCATTGATAGCAGCTATACCAGTAGGAGCGACTATGATATGATTTTTTATAGTATTTTGGGCAATATAGCGGAGAAATGTTGATTTTCCCGTACCTGCCTTACCTGTAAGATAAATAGAACGGTTGGAGTAAAGAATCAGTCGCTCAGCAGACTGGAATTCCTTATTGTTCAGATCAAAATTCTCCGGGAAATCATTCATAGTGGGGCATTTTACGTATCGACTCTTTTTCTGCAAATTTACAAATTTACAATCAATGGATACCACGATCTGAACGAAATTAATTTTTACAATAGATTCTTTTTATTTAAATAGTTTTTGTTTTGTGATTCGTTCTTTTATAAGTTAGTTCCTAAATGGAATATTCGATTTTTTAATTTCAACTTTGTCAAACCCGATAGAATCTAAATACATTCTTATAGACTTTTCAGTTTTTACCAAATCATTTGTCGGCCCAATCCATATTTCTTTTAGTGATTCTTTCGGTAAGTATTGTTTTATATATGGAATTAATACACCGGAACTATATCTAAATTCAATAGGAGCATCTGTTTTATATGCAGGAATTAATATTCTCCATTCTTTTTCGTGCTCATACGATTGAGATTTGATATGTCTAGCATAGGCATGAATAAGTCCATAAATGAATGCATCTGGATTTGTTTTTTTTAAATCTTTTTTTGTGGGTACGCCTTCTTCATGTATTTTTTTTGCTTTCTGGATAATCATATTGCAATATCTTTCGTACGTTTCTGTATTTTCATATACACAATTATGAAAATTGTCGACATATCTTGGATTACAAATTATCTTTTCAAAATTGAACCCCAACATGACTCCTTTTCCATTTTTTCCATACATATTCCACATGGGTAAACAATCCTTACTCTCTGAAAATGAGATGATATAACTAGATTTAAAGTCATCAATGACAGACTTTAAATCTAATTTTAGCATATTCTTAATTTCTTGATTGTTGTGCAATAAAATGTCACCTAAATAACTGTCAATTGTATCATTCAAATACTCGCAATGTGTTGCCCAAAGACAAATTTCATTGTCTTTGTCTGATTCGTCTTTTTTCTGGTTAAATATTCCACTAATTAATGATTCTAAATTTGTATAGTGGTAAATGAGTTTGGGTATTGACATTTGTGTTGTTTTTTTGTTTCTACCCTGAATAGCGTCTGAACGAAGTGGAAAACTTATACTGTAAATCAGGATTGTAACTATCTATTATATTTAGTTAATAACTGGTATTTTGTCATTACAGGTTAGGTGTTCATTTCCATATACACTGAATTCAAATCCTTCTTCCCACCTGGAGCAACCATTTTCAATTGTCCGATATTATCGGACAACTCACTTCTTTCCTTTTGAAGCTTTTCTTTATCATTCAAAATCTTGCTAAATAAAACTCACTCCGGCAATTTCATTGGCAAAGTCTTTTAATGATGATTCTATTTTTTGTGCTGTTTGTTTACTAGGCTTTCTTTTTCCGGTAACATAATGACTCAATTGTCCTTGATTGATACCTGTTAATCTCGATAGACCGGCTAATGATAAGTACATTGAATAATGATTCAAGAATGAAGCCACATCATACTTAAATTCAAACTCTAAATTTTCAGGAAACTTTTTACCCACTTCTTCATAATAAGCCTTCATTTCATCACGAGAATTGTAGAAATCGTCAATAGCTTCCTGACATGATTTACCATCACCTGTAATACCGAATGATAATTTACTCTTGTTAAGATAAATACCATAGGTGCCATCCTTCCCCCGCTCAATGATTGCTGTCGTTTTCATAATTTTATTTTTTTATTTTTAAATATATAATTTTCAGGAGTGTTATTAGATTCCAAAGGTAGATTATAAATCCACCCCTGAATCTCTGCAAATGCTTTTTAACATTCCATTTTTTACTTCTTCACTCCTGTGCTTACTCAACTGAAATTCTTTCCCTGAAATAGGACTAAACCAAATGGGATGTTTTTTTCCATCCTTTAAAAAATAGCAACCCTCCTTCTTCAACTTGCGTTCTACTTCCGAATATTTCATCGATTAACAATTTAAGGTTATACAAAAATATTTTTTTTACATTTTTCATATTATGATTTTTTTGATAAAAATTAAAATATAATTATTCTACCTTTGTGAAAAAGCACTTTAGTTGATTTCACGTTGCAAAGATATTAAAACTAATATCATTTACCAACTATTTACAGATAAATAATGATATTAATATTAGTATCATTATTTATCATTCAAATCAATCGGTTTATAGTTGGTGACAAATCAGGTATTCTATTCGTTAAAACTTAATCATCCCGTATATGACATAAAGGTAATATCTGTTTTAGAGAAAAAAAGGTACCTGTTGCTATAACTTTTTTATGATTGATACAGCAAGCTATTAGCTATTCACCTCCACATACCCTGAATCCGAAGCCTTCTTACCATCGCTACTTCGCGTGAACACGTAGCAACATGCCACCTCCTCAGCCTGCAGATCTGGATATTTAATCGTAATTGTTCCAAGTGCTTCATAGCCTCTGATTTGACGGGTAATAAGCAGTTCACCTGTTATCAAGCGGGCACAGGCGATCAGCTCATCCAGGGGTGTAATGTCCTGTAACGATAAACCGGCATCATACTGAACGGTGATTCCGGCATCATCCACGGCGGCTTCCGTTACCTTCACGATGGGCAACGAGCCTTTTGAGACCAGCATCAGGGGATAACTGATTACCGGAACCTGATCCTTCATGATAAAAGCAGATGAAAAATTGGCTGAAACAAACATGTTTTGAGGCGACTTTCCGTAACTGTTTTCAGGAAATCCCAAGCCGATAATACTGCAGAAGGCATGATACATTTCAGCCATCAGGGTCATACGCGTCCGCATGTTGAGTTGCTTTTCCGTTTTAGCATCTTTGACTTTAAATGGTTTCGAACGAACGATGTTCATGCCATTGTACGAATACATTGTAAAATTACCCATCGATTTTCTCATGGGACCCACTAAGGGATTTTGTGCGATACTCATGTTGTTGAAGTTTTAAATGAATAAATTGGTTTTGTTGCTGAATCACCCCGTAAAAGGATTGCTCGGATAAAACGTTGTAAAGATAAATACATTTTTATCAAACGGATGCTCCTCAACAGACTGTTAAAACGACATTTCGTCACTTTTTCATCTCCTTGCATCTCCTTTCATCTCGACCACCTGAATATTTAATGATTATTATGCTCCTCAGCCTTCACTTTTAACAGGACATCCTGGAATTTGCCTTGACTTTTTGACCTGTTTCGGCTCCCCTTTCAACCGAAAAACGTCCCTTTAAGATTCGAAGCCGTTTTGGCTAAGAATCTTCTTTAATTCATCCCCGACAAATTGAACCGTTGTTATTCATTCGTTCTACAGACAAAGAGCATCCGGAGAGGGTTTATTGTGAGTTGAAAGAGACTTTGGAGAGGTTTACCTCTCCTAACCCTCTCTGAAGTCTCTCTGAACCCTCTCTGAACCCTCTCTATACAAAGAGAGAATAATGTGGTGTGATTGATTTGTAAATTGGCTAATTAATCACTTGCTTTGAAGTTTTCATGGTACCCACAAAAAAGAGACCAACCTAATTTTCATTAAGTTGGTCTCTTTTTATCTTATTTTGTGAAAGTTGCAATTCAACGTGAAGGCCTCATTCTCTGTCCGAAAGACTGAAAACTGAAAACGGTTTTGGTGTGAATAAACCTGTGGAGTAAGACGTTGTATAGAATCATTTTATTTGTTTTTAAGATAGTCGGGAAAGGTAACCGAGAGATAGGATTTGGAAAAACGCTTCCGAATGTTTTCATATGAATCAAAGTCGGAATAATGCAGTTTTTTCTCACGCCACGCGATATGTTTTTTCCGGTTGGCAGGACAGAAGTTACCAAACAATTCAAATTCGGAGAATCCTGAACCTTCCTTTTTATCGAGACTCTGTATAATTGCTTTATCCCAGGGTTGATGCCACCGGTCTTCAATATTTTTATGCAACTCTTTCAATAACTCTTTATCAAAAATCATCTTATGAGATACATAGGAAAGTATCGTAAAGGGACGGATGTCCATTAATTGTACAATATTCCGATAGTATGCTTTGTGACACTGCTTATTTCGGTAAAAAATCAGGTTATCGGATTTCGTCAGGAAAGTATGCGGTTGTATCAAGACATGATCTGCATCAATGGTAATAAAATAGCGACAAGTCCCTATATTGCCGCTCAACTTTAATAATTGCTGAAAAATCCATCCGCTTCTGTTTGTCTCCTTTTTACCAATAATCAGATTCAGATCTTCCGGAATATAACCCAGAACATCCTTCTCATCTACAAATACAAGAGCGTTTTCGGCACAGAATTTCTGCACGTTTTCATTCAATCGCGATACAACATAAATATTTTTTATCGAATGATTTACACAGCTTTTTATTCCTTTGAGTGATAACGGCAAGATCTGTAAATCTTTTTCGACAATCGGGATCACAATATCGATGAGTTCAGCACTTGCCTTATGACGTTTAGGAGAGAAGTTTTTTACAACCAGATAATAAAATTCTCTCACTACACCAAGAAAATGTAATGAGAAATTGTAGACTATATTTTTGATCATGCGGGATTCTTGTTGGGGATAAAAAATAAGTTAGCTGTTGGCTCCCCGTGTTATATTGTCTGTGCAAACACTCATTACCTACTGAGCTTTACAGTACGAAGAATGTACAAAGATACACTTTTGACAGTAAAACGATACAACTACACTTTCAGTATTAACAAATTACAGCGAAACTTTCATAAAGGCTTAATATACATTACAACAAAACAAGATGATGTTGTAAATGAATGGAGAAATACAGTTGGCATCCGGAAAGAGAATGAGCCGTAAATGAATATTCATACATCTAATTTGTATCCTTTACAGAAAGAATCAGCTATCAACCGGTTCCCGAAAAAGAATCTTACTTCCCGGCACAAATAAGCCTGAATGCAAAAAAGCAGCATACAAATGGAACAAACATGACAAATTCACACCCATAAAGACTGAGCTTTCTTCAATTTTTGCCACTCATTAAGCAGTCGGCAAGTTGACAGCTATCAATAAAAAAGAAACTCCGAATGGAGAGATAAGGTACACGGTTTGTATTTAAAATCAGTTTCTTTTAGTATCCGCCGGCCAAGATATCCGCTAAATGTATGCCTTTGATTTGAAGCTTATTTTTAGTGCAATAGCCATTGATATTTAAGAGGCAGGAAGCCTCGGTACTGATGAGGTACTCGACATCAACAGCCAACGCATTTTGCACTTTCTTTTCAACAATAGCCGTAGAAATAGCCTTGTTTTTCACAGCAAAAGTTCCGCCAAAACCGCAACAGGTTTCACTCTCGTCCATTTCCTTCAGTTCCAGCCCTTTCACATGCGACAACAATATCCGAGGTTCATCTTTAATCCCATATTCCCGCAAAGCAGAACAGGAATCATGAAAAGTGACTTTATGGGAAAATATAGCCCCCAGGTCAGTTACGTTCAATATATTAACCAGAAAATCGGATAACTCGTAAATACTATCCTTCATTTGGGCGTGACGTTCGAGCAAGTCGGGCCTATCTGCCAGCACTTTATGATAATGATGAATAATAAAGGCCGAACAGGAACCGGAAGGTGAAACGATGGGCATACCGGGTTGAAAATCGGTTAAGAACTTCTCGGCTAATTTGGCTGTATCTTTCCAATAGCCGCTATTAAAAGCAGGTTGCCCGCAACAGGTTTGCTTGGGATTATAATGCACATTGCATCCGGCCTTTTCGAGTATCTTAATGGTATTAAAGCCTGTCTGAGGATATAACTGGTCTATATAACAAGGAATAAATAATTGAACATCTGTCATTGTGACTGCAAGTTTAGGAGTTGAATAAGGGTTTTATACGTAAAATATTTTATTGTATAGTTTAAAATTTAAGTCTTTAGCGGATTAAGTCCAAACGAATCCTGCTTCAATACAGAAAATCGGCATAAGCAGGTAAATGATCGGAGAAACCGCCGTGATATTTCAGTCCGACGTATGTCCTGAAAGGTTGTTTACCCAAATAGGCACGATCGTTTTCGAGTAAAAAAGCAGCATCGAAGATATGGGCGTTTTGCTGTAACGTAAAAAAAGAGCCGGATGGGTTTAGCAGAATTCCGGAAACAATAATCTGATCCAGCACAACCCATTCACCCTTGTATTTAGCCGATCCTTTCCCGTCCAGTTGCATTTTATACATCAGGTTATATAAACTCCGTTCTGAAACGGGTTCTTTTACAGGCTTCGCTTTCAGGATATCCGACATACTTGAATTCAAGGGAGAATCATTAAAATCGCCCATGATAACGATCTTCGAACGAAGATTTACGGCAAACAGGCTATCCACTTTGGCCCGTACAACCGAAGCCACAAACATTCGCTTATCTTGCGACTCCTTTTCACCATCCAGCCGCGAAGGAAAATGGCATACAAACACATGCAAGGTATCACCGGTAGGGATGACTCCCGAAACGAACAAAACGTCCCGCGTCCTGAATTGCGGAGCCCGGGGAAACCTGATCCTGACAGCCTCTTTATGTACAGGCTTAAAAAGTCCCGGCTGATACAACAGCGCTACATCTATACCTCTCGGATCGGGCGAATCATAATGAATATATTTGTAGCGGAAGTTCTTCAGCCCTGCATAATGAGTCAGATCGAATAAACATTTATTACTTTCGACTTCACACAAGCCGACCAAAGCCGGGGCATCCCAACCGCCGACAGCCGTGATTACCTTCGCAACAGCGGCTTGCTTCCTTTCATACCGCGTCGTATTCCATCCTCTTATACCAGTTGGCAAGAACTCCCGGTCGTTGGTCAGTGAGTCATGAACACAATCGAAGAAATTATCCGTATTATAGCACATGATCTGAAAGCGCTGCCGCTCCTGCTTTTGGGCAAAAAGAGGAAGAATTACTATCAGAGCCATTTGTAAAACAATTTCTTTTCTCATAGTCCGGGCTATTTAGTCGATTGCCATTGATAAGCACCGGCATCCGGTTTATTTCCATTCATACGGTTATTTCCGTTTAAATCCAACGGAAATTGTGCAGCAACAGTTGGGTCAGCAAGTCCACGGGCAGGAGATACGGAATCAAGAGCGAAATTAAAGTACGTATTTTTCACATGATCATAATGAATGCTTTTAAAAATCGTATCATTCCGCAGGGACCACCGTATATCCGTAAACTGAGGCAATGCCAGTGCTGTCGGTTTCCTGATATAACAATGATCGAAAATGCCATTATACTGATCCAACGTTCGTGTAGTCAGACTAAACTCATTATCTTCACATCCGCTGATAATACAATTTTTGAAAACCGTTTCCATTGGGGACACACGATCGAGATTCATAATCATTACAGCAGGTTTGCCGTCACGAGAAACCGCCTGAACACTACTGTTATCGAAATAATTAGCAATCGTGGTCTGTATAAAGCGGTGAACCCCGCCACTCAGATAGACACAATAGCTGCTGGTATTTGATATTTCGGTGTTTGTCACCTGTACATTCCCATTTTGAACAAATAATCCGTACAACAGAAAATTATGAATCCGGCAATCGGATATTTTCAACGTAGGAACCGTACTCCTGTCAGTGTTTGAAAAATAGAGGCCAACATACCCACTATTCATATTGACATGTTGCAGCACATGGTTTCCTCCTTTCCACAACAGATAGATACCGCCCCACTGACCGGCTATATTATTATATGGAAAAGGAGGGGTAAAATCAACTTTATCAAGACGATAGCCTCTCATACTGATAGGGTTTTCGGCAGTACCTTCCGCTTTCAGGTTACCGTAAATAAGCATATTGGCATTGTTATGAAAATAAAACTTGCAACCGGGTTTCAGAGTCAGCGTTTTGGCCGTATCAATTGCCACATATCCATAGACCAGATAAGGCTTTTCGGCGGTCAGCGTGGTATCATTCCGAATATATTTATTCCTTAGAATCTGTACGTTCTGACCAATAGCCAGCAGTTTCACATTTTGAAAGGCTCCATTTGTTTGCAGAACCAAAGAGTCTTTAATAAACATCGGTGAATTTATGTTGGTGGGATTCACCGTAACGGCAACAAAGACATACATGCTGTCATGTGCCCGTATTTCGATATTATCGAATTGATTATTTACATTCAAGCTTCCGTCCACATTGATTTTAAACGGCGAGCCTTTACCTCCGGCAACAGCTATGCGACTTATTTTTAGTGCAACATTATTCCAGTTATAAATCATTATTTTGGAAGTCGTACTGCCGATAGTTGCAAAGACAGTATCGAAAGACAGGGTATCAGTCGAGAATGTCAGTTTATCGTTTGGGTTTGTAGAATAAATTCCATCGTTACATGCAAAAAAACCGATTGAGACAATCAGCGAAGTTAAGACAACAAACGAGAAATATATCTTCCGCGGAATCGAGGTCATGTATTGATAAATATATGTATGATTAGATAAACGAGACAGTCGACTAATTATTTTCCTGCAAATTTACTTTAAAAGATGGCACTATCATAATATTGGCTTATATTTGTCTGTATAATTAAAAAAAAACAGTCCTATGGCAAGTCGTAGAAAACTGAAACAAACCATTCGCTTTGTTTCATCGGAATTGATTACTGATATTTATTTCAGGTGTTTAATGTCAAAAGAAATTGATGATCAAAAGATTGATAACCTAGTTATCGATATAATGTCTTTAAGTCGTGAATATATTTTACGAGCTAATCGTCCTGATGGGAAAGACAATCCAAAACTTGTAAAAGCTTATTTTCGCAAGTTATTTGCCGATTGGCAAATAGCCATGGAAAAAGTAATAAAGGAAATTGAGAGCGTATAACAAACAAAAAAAACAATCGTGACTTCGATTGTTTTTTTTATATACATAAAGCCCGCTATTCAAAATTAAAAACCAGTGTCAACATTCTTGAACCGAGACTAGACAGTACATTTGAGTATTTTTTATTTGCATCACTCAAACCTTTACGTTGATTACCGGGCACCAAGATATTATTCGCACCAATTGAATATTTCAATTCAGGCGCCAGCTTAAAGAAGGAGAAATAAATATCACAGCCTACACCAAACTCGGTATAGAAATCCAATGGCTTTAATAATACCGGATTTTCTGAATTTGAATTTCTACCCAGATCGTAAGATACACCTCCACCCAACAATAAATAAGGCCTGAAATTTCCTTTTCTCTCCGCACTGTATTTTAAATAAATCGGCAGACAAATAGGAATTGAGGAAATAGACACAGAACCTAATGAGTCCCTATGGGTGGTCGTATTATTAAATGAATAGTTTAACTGGCGTTCACCAAAATGAAGTGTAGGAGTCACTCGCAGGTTTAAATAGCGATTAAGCCGTAAATCACCAATAATTCCTACCGAGAATCCGGGTCTTAAAGCGGAGACCCGTGCAATATCATTTGACGTAGTCGGCGTCACACTAAAGTCCATCGTATTAAACCCGAGTAAGAAACCAAAGTGAATGAATTTTTGATCAATATATGGCAAATTACCTTCTGCACAACAGGCATTGCCCAAACCTGATATAAATAATACGAGCAGAATATATTTCTTAATTTTATAACAGAGCATATTTTTGATAGATAAGTAAAATACAAACGTACAATAATATTGTTTATTGCACAATATCAAGAACGAATAGAATTTAAAACCATAAAACGAAAAAAGGTTGCCTCAATTTGAGACAACCTTTCCGCTTATTTATTTCCTATGTTTATACGGATGCTCCAAAGAGGAAGAAAATTAACGCCGCTAAAGCTGCACTTACCGGAATAGTAAGAATCCAGGCGACCATTAAGTTCCGTGTAACACCCCAGCGAACCGCCGAAAGACGCTTCACAGCACCGACACCCATAATAGCACCAGTTATAGTATGAGTTGTACTTACCGGAATTTTCCATATTTCAGACAGATACAGTGTTATTGCACCGGCCGTTTCAGCGGCAACACCCTCTAACGGAGTTACCTTGGTTATCCGAGAGCCCATGGTCTTGACTATTTTCCAACCTCCGGACATTGTTCCTAACGAAATAACCGTGAAACATGCTACCGGGGCCCATTCAGGCATATATTTTATAACTTCGACATTCTTAGGAATTCCACCGGGAAATGCATAAACAGCAAAAGCTGCAGCAATAATACCCATAACTTTTTGAGAGTCGTTCAAGCCATGACCGAGACTAAACAAACCGGAAGAAACCAATTGCAGTCGTTTAAACCACAGATTAGCACGATGCGGATTGACTCTCCTGAAAACATAAAGAATCAGGACGGTAATCAACATGGAAAGAATCATACCAATAAATGGAGCCAAAAAGATAAATGCAGCGATTTTTATAATCACAGTACTCTGAATAGCCTTAAATCCGCTGTTCATAATGGCTGCACCCGCGAAACCTCCAATCAAAGTATGAGAAGACGAGGACGGAATACCTAACCACCAGGTTATTAAATTCCAAATAATAGCAGCCACGATACCCGAGAAAATCACCTGAAGCGTAATATAATTTGAGAATACCGATTTGGATACTGTGTTAGCAACACCAAATTCGCCAAATACATATTTAGCAATAAAATAGGCGAGGAAATTAAAGAAAGCTGCCCATAAAACAGCTTGAAATGGCGTAAGCACTTTGGTGGATACAATCGTGGCAATAGAATTAGCCGCATCGTGAAATCCATTGATAAAATCGAAAAGAAGTGCCAGTACGATAATAGTTATTAAAAGAGTCATCTATTCTTATTGAGTTGTTTATTAAGCGTACTTTACAATAATGGTTTTGATAATCTTACCCACATATTCGGCGGCATCGGTAGCCTTCTCAAGTTCGTACATAATTTCTTTCAGCTTGATAAGTTCGATACCATTACTCTCTTTTTCGAATAATTCGATAAGGAAGTGTTCGTAAACGTCATCAGCTCTATTCTCAATGTCGTGTAATTCGACACAATATTCTTTGATTTTTTTAGAGTTCTTTTTCAAGACATCCAATTCGTCTACCGCTTTACCAATGCAAACGGCACCTTCTCTGATTAAGAGAGCCAGTTCGGCAGCACTTTCCGGCATTTGTTTCGGATTGTAAAGGACAATTTTCTTCGCGCAACTATTTATATAATCAGTGACGTCGTCTAATCTGTTAGATAAGTGATTAATATCTTCCCTGTCGAATGGAGTAATAAAGGTTGAATTAAGTTCATCGAAGATTCTACCCGATAATGCATCACCTTTTCTTTCTTGTTCTTTGATTTTTTTGTAATATTCAATTGCCTTTTCGTGATCATTGTTTTGAACACATTCGATAATTAAGTCGGAAGCAACCAATAAAACATCAGCCATATCTTTTAAAATAGGGAAAAATTTAGGTTCCTTAGGCGTAAATTTGCTGAAAAAAGAATTGTTCATGACAAAATGGTTTTGTGATAGTTATGAATTTAATTGTTTGTTTTATAATTGTTTATTTAATTTTTCTAATTTTCAATACAAAAAACATGAATTTGTTCCTGTTTCTAATTCAAAGTAGTGCAAATGTACTAAAAGTATTTATTGAAATAATATATTCATTTAAATTTAATCGAATTGTAACATCAAAACATACCATAAAAGAACAGTCCTAAATGTTATAAAAGACATTATATTGAACAAATTGGTATGTATTTTAAACCTATATTGACAAGTTGATTGAATTTACTCCTGTTTTGTATAAGTATATCAATCGATCAAAAAAAGAAGCGAATCAATAACCAGCACATAAATTTTACTTCCCGGCCATAAAAAAAAGCGGGTAAAAGTTTTTTTGATATGGAAAAAGTTATACTTTTGCAGAACTAATTAATACTAACAAAAAAACTTTAAGAAAATGGCTTACGTTATTTCAGAAGATTGTATTGCTTGCGGTTCATGTATCAGCGAATGCCCTGTTGAAGCAATTTCAGAAGGTGATATTTATGTGATTGATGCTGATGTTTGTACCGATTGTGGCACTTGCGCTGATGTTTGTCCTTCAGAAGCAATTAGTCCCGCATAATTGGATACCCTACAACAAATAAAAAAGGCCTGCTCGTTTTACGAATAGGTCTTTTTTTTGTAGCAGCTGTTTTACATACCGTAATTTATTGTTCTGAGACAGAACGTGTGCAAAGAAAGAATTTTCGAATAAATTTTCTCATTACAACTACTTGATATAGATTTCTTCTTTCTTCAATTCATCGATAAAGCGACTCCATGCAGTTGCCCGTTTTTCTTTGTTTTTAATACGGAGATCAGAAACTGCCTGGTTATTTATCCAATCGGGATAACCATCTTCAAAATAGAAATGTCCATCATCAGTTTTCAAATTCAGGACCAAATCATTGACGAGGGAGGAGACTACAGGCAAGGTAACGGTTGCAGTAAATAAGGAATCAGATCCCAGATAGCATTTGACACGGTGAAATGATTTAATTTTGAAGATCATCGAAGCATCGACAAACCGAATCTCACCGGTCGTGCCGTTTATTGATTTAATATCCTTTCCGGTAAACAGAACTGTATCGGTAGAATTTGACTTTGAAATAAGCTCCGCTTTAAAAGACAATTGTGATTTTCGGGAAGCAGAATGATCCCTGCTAAAATCGCACGACGCCAATACAAACAGCATGGAGAATGCAACCGAAACAAACATGACAGACTGTTTCATACTCTATATATTTTAGAATTATCATAATAGAAAATAGTTTTCCTGATAAAATTCAACTTCAACGAGCTCTGTTTGTTGAAACATAACCACACAAAAATAAATAATCCATTTGAAATGGAACTCATTATTCGTATAAATTTTTGAGTCTTCTATATCTGACAGAAATACTAATTGCAAATTTTAAATGTCGAGACTCTTTTTTTATATTTAGGATGGCAAACGATACATTATTTCTTTTTACTTTTGCACGTAAACTCAATACAAGAAGTAATGCTTTCATGGCGTTGCAATCTTTAAACAACAATTCGATGATCAAAAGAAGTCAATTGATTTTTTCATTTTTGCTAATAAGTATACTGTCCTTTGCCGGGAATCCGTTAGAGAACTTCGTCAATAACCCGCTTCTGGAAAATGCAAATATCAGTTTGTTGGTAAAAGAACCGGCTACAAATAAAACAATTATCCAGTTTCGTTCGAATAACAGTACCATTCCTGCTTCTACCCTGAAGCTGATTACAACAGCCACAGCACTGGAACTACTGGGACCTAAGTTTTGCTTTGAAACAAAGCTTGAAATTGACGGAACAATAGACTATAAAGGGGTATTAAACGGGAACTTATATATACGTGGCGGAGGAGATCCAACATTAGGATCGGAGTTTCTTGGTGATCCTGAGTTTTTGACGAAATGGATGGAAGAGATTAAGAAAACAGGGATTAAAAAAATAAACGGACAGATAATAGCTGACGGGACTCTGTACGATGATCAAAATGTGAATCCTAAATGGACATGGGAAGATATAGGGAATTATTATGCAGCGGGCGCATGCGGGATTTCCTATATGGATAATACTTACCAACTGGTGTTACGTTCGGGAATGCTGGGCACAACTCCTGAGATTTTGCGTATAATACCTGAAATACCAGCACTGACTTTTGAAAACCAGTTAACAAGCACTGCCATCCCTTATGACAGCGCATTTTTTTACGGAGCTCCTCACACCTACCTGCGAAGTATCCATGGAGAGATACCTGCCAACAGAATGGAATATATTATCAAAGGAGACATCCCAAACCCCGGATTGTTGTTGGCAGAACATTTCCAGGATAAATTGATCCAAAACGGGATTTCAATTAAACAACAGCCTTCAGACGTTGTCAGAGGAATTACGGATCGCAGAGTGATCATGGTACAGAAATCGCCACCACTAAGTGAGATCATAAAGGAAACAAATGTACACAGTAACAACGGTTATGCCGAACAAATTTTCAGGTATCTGGCATTGACTAAGAATCCGGTTGCAACATCCAACAAAGCTGTAGAAGTTGTACGCTCGTTTTGGAAATCGAAAGGATTGCCGGTAGAACAATTGTTTATGTATGACGGTTGCGGACTTTCGCCGGTAGATGCAGTATCCTCCCAATTCCTGGTGGATCTGCTTATTTACATGCAGACAAAGAGTCCAAACAAAGAAGCTTTTATTAATTCACTCCCTATCTCCGGAGAAAGCGGTACACTGACGTCATTTTTAAAGAAAACAGCCTTACAGGGAAAAGTCCATGCCAAAAGCGGAACAATATCTCGCGTAAAATGCTATGCCGGTTATATAGACATCCATAACAAAAACTATGCTTTTGCCATCATGGTAAACAACTCCAACGGAAGTTCGAAGACAGTAACCCGAAAAATAGAAGAACTACTGTTGCAGTTATCAGCGAGCATGAATAATTAGTTATCAATTAGAATAAAAACGCTGCTTTAAGCAGCGTTCTTACGCATCAGAAGTGTATGAAAAAAAGTCTGTATGTCAAACAAACCGAGTCCACCAATGCTTTATGTTGGGACATGAACCGGGAGAAAGCATTGCCTGAAGGTTTCGTTGTATATACCGACTTTCAATCGGCAGGGAAAGGTCAGCCGGGGAATTCGTGGGAATCGGCAGAAGGAAAGAATCTTCTTTTCAGCATGGTGCTGCATCCACTCCACGTACCCATGAATGAATTATTTATACTCTCGGAACTGGTCAGCGTTGCCATCAAGCGAGCATTAGACATGTATAGTCCGGATATTACGGTCAAGTGGCCAAATGACATTTACACGGGAGATAAAAAACTTGCAGGCATTCTGATCGAGAATTCGTTGCAGGGAACCAAAATAAAGACGGTCGTAGTTGGCATTGGACTGAATGTAAATCAGAAAGAGTTTGTAAGTGATGCGCCGAATCCGGTTTCGTTAATGCAAATCATCGGTAAAAGACAAAACAGGAAAGAAATCCTGCGAAGCATCTGCGAAAATATAATGGATCTGTACGTAGGACTGGACAAGAATCAAATTCGTAAAGAATATGCCGCATCATTGTACAGAAAAGAAGCATTTTATCCTTTCCAGACAGGAGATGAATCTTTTCAGGCAAGAATCATCGAAGTACATCCAGACGGACAGTTGGAACTCGAAACAGCAAACGGAGAACGAAAAGGTTTTTACTTTAAAGAGGTAAAATTTGTGGTTTAGCTACAAATGATTCGACGCATATCACCAGAAGGGACGCCTTTATTCATCCACATCTTCGTAATCCACATATTCCCCCTCATTTTTATCAAAGATCTTTGATTTAGACGTTGGTTGCTTGAAATCCTGCGACTGAGTATTGTCTGTAGGGCGATTGTGCTTACCAAAGGAGAAAAGCGAACGTATGAATCCCAGGACGGACAAAACAATAAACAGGCCGATGAAAAGGATAAAGAATAATATGGCAAGAATAAAACTCATGATCAACAAATAATTTATTTAAGACACTTCTTTAGTCTGGTTAAAAGACTTCTTTAGCCACCCTCCTGACGCTTTGAGTAGCCATCATGCTGTAGAAATGAATACTTGGAACGCCGGAAGCTTTCAGATCCTTAGCCTGACCGATACACCACTCAACACCCACTTCAACGGCTTCAGCATCCGTTTTACATTTGCGGAGTTCGGCAGCAAACTCTTCGGGAATATCGGTATGGAAGATCTTTGGTAACGCCGTTAACTGGTTAGATAACGTAATGGGCTTAATGCCCGGAATAATAGGGACATTAATTCCAGCAAGCTTGCACCTATTCACAAAATCATAATACTTTTGGTTATCAAAAAACATTTGAGTCACCAGATATTCGGCACCTGCATCTACTTTTTGTTTTGCATAAAAGAGATCGGAATCCATGTTAGGAGCTTCGTCGTGTTTTTCCGGATAGCAAGCCATGCCGTATGAAAAAGGAGCAACCGGATACTTCATCTTTGAGCCATCCAGGAACAGACCTTCGTTGAATTTATTCACCTGCACCTGAAGTTCGGTAGCATTTTTGTAACCGGTAGGAGAAAAATCGCGTTCATGTTTTGCTTTATCGCCACGAAGCAGAAGGAGATCGGTTATGCCTAAAAACTGCAAGTCGATAAGGGCATATTCAGTTTCTTCGGGTGTGAATCCGCTGCAAATAACATGAGGAACTACGGCGATATGATACTTATTTTGAATGGCGGCAGCAATGGCTACCGTGCCGGGGCGATGACGCTCGGCGACCTGTTCGAAGAGTCCATGACCGTTATCACGGAACACCAGCTCGCTACGATGAGTGGTTATGTTGATATATTTAGGACCGAATTCACGTAAAGTATCAATGGTACGGTACACGGTTTCGATGCCGTTTCCTTTCAAGGGGGGCAATAATTCAAACGAGAAAGCCGTCGATTTAGCCGTTTTAATTTTTTCTACAACACTCATCAATAGTTCATAATTAATAATTCATAACTCGTAATTCATCTCTTCATACTTCGAACGAAGCATAATAAGGATACAAAAATACAAATTTATTTCAAATTGAATGGTAAAGGAGGACGATTGTTAACAAGCAATATTGAAATGAAACATCATTTTGGTTGAATTAAAAGGTTCAATGCTATAATACAAGAAAATGGAGCGACCTGACTTTATGCAAGACTTCTGATTAATCTACTGGTATTGAATAACAAAAAAAAGAGCAGATTTATCAAAATAGTCGAGAGATAACGCATAGAGTAAGGATCAACAATACAATTTACCGGAGACATCCTCTCAATCGACGAGAGCTTGTAAAATCGTTACTTAGCATCCTGCAACTTTTACGGAAGCTTCCGCAACTATTACTTTACGATCTACAGCTTTTACGGAAGCTTCCGCAACTTTTACTTTACGATCTACAGTTTTTACGGAAGCTTCTGCAACTATTACTTTACGATCTACAGCTTTTACGGAAGCTTCCGCAACTTTTACTTTACGATCTACAGTTTTTACGGAAGCTTCCGCAACTTTTACTTTACGTTCTACAGCTTTTACGGAAGCTTCCGCAACTATTACTTAACAACTTACAGGTTTTAGGGAAGATTACTAAAAAACCGCGAATGTAAAAATGACAAACGCGGTTTAATAATTAAACAATAATGCTGTCAGTAAGGATGTAATTTAATAAGACCTGAAAGATATACCTGAGATCTGCTTAAATTGAGGAGAAGATGCGCCAAAGGCAGCTTTAACATAGTTTTTTACTTCAAGAGAAACTACTACTAATCCGCTATGCAAATTATACATCAAGTAATTACGATTGAGTCTGGCCGTATCAAGACTAGCTTTTAGAGTATCTACAGCAAAGTTTTTCATCTTCAACTCGTTGCAATAGGCTCTCAAGTCCGTCGGGTTCAAAGTACCTTCGTTAGGCTTGTATTCCTGGATTAACGGGAGCAATTGAAGAAGAGCGTCGAAATTATTCGCCAAATTTGCATAACTCGTTTGAGAAGCCGAGATTTGAGTCGGTTCATTGTCATCGGTTTTAGAAACGGGGTCGGTAGTTGTTGGAACATCAGACTTTGTTTTTGCTTTTTTGGGAGAGAGTCTTCGTCCCTGGATCTTACGAATAATTGACTTAGCAGTTTCAACATTAAGTTCGCTTGAACCGGAAGATTTAATGGCAGCCAAAATTCTAGTAGTAATGGAAGACAATCCACTATAAACATCTTCGCGCGAGTCGACAGCCAGTTTGTAATTAATCAACGCGGTATTTACCAACGTGAGGTTTTCCTGAGCGGCAGTTAACATGTCTTGTAAATTAGACTCTTTGATAGTGATAAAAGCAGGATTGTAGAAATTCCCGAAAGAGCCAATAGCTAAAACGAGTTTTCCGAAGTTAGCTACATTCGGAGCATGTCCGGTTTCAGGGTTTGAAATCATATCTTTTTATTTTTTAAAGTTAATAAATAGAAATCGAAAAATAAAATCTAATATCATTTTTAGAAAAGAAAAAGGGAAAGAACGAGATGTCAAACTGACAGCGATACAAAAGTAGAAATAATTTATTTATAATAAAAGCACATTTAGAGATTTTTTTTTTGAATAAAATAGATGATGATCAGACAAGTACGGTTTATAAAGGGTTTTAGAGCAGTAGAGCCGATCCGGACAGATATGATTTGTTTTGGAACAGAGAACCGGATAAAGACAAGAGCAAACAAACGAAGAAAAGAGACGAGAGAACAAGTTAGAGCGAGGGATCAAAAGATGCGAGAGAACCCCGAGCATTTGACTTCAGAGGTTGAAAGGGAACAGTCAGGTAAGCGAAATCGCGTTAAGATCATACTTAGGTTTCGATATTCGGACAAGACATTAGGCAGACGTTTATTTTGTTTCAGGATCAAGCCATCGGTTAACGTTTTCAGAACTCTACAAAATAGGCGAGTAATCCCAACACGATAAGGACAATGCCGGTGATTGACTTTTCGTGGTGATCGAGGAAATGAGATTTAAATTTATTTACGCCTTTCAACCCGAAGTATACGAGGGAAGTCATGATTGTCAGCGTCATGATTAAATAGACCATCGAGACAACAAGTATCCCGATCCATCCCTGTGTAGCGGCTTGAAAATAATATGCCTCGATTTCAATACAGGGAGAAAAAAACAGCCCAATACATAAGGTAAAAATGATAGCAGTCTTTGATTTACTGTTTTTAAGCGATTCATTATCGATTTGAAAATGATGATGATGGTGGGACGACCTAAAATCCAGCAAGAGATAGACAACACCAATGAGGAGTAAAATTGAAGGAGCAGCAATACGTATAACAGAACTATAGCTTTCGGATAATTTAATCCCGACAAATCCTACTATCACGCCAATCAGGATGGTGCTAAAGGTGTGTGAAAAGCCCGTGATTAGTGTAGCACCAATAGTTTCTTTAGTGGTCCATTTTTCAGCTTTAGAGATTGCAATTAAGGGGATCCAATGATTCGGAAATAAGGGATGAACCAACCCTAAAAGCATGCTACCTAAAAATAATTGCCACATTGTATCTTAATTTATTTTTGAAAGGATCGTTTTTAAATAAGGAATAACACAATTCACGAAGTTTTGTTTTAGAAAGTTGAACAGAGCCACCCCGCCCCTAGCATCTTTCGTTAAAGTGGAGTAACCTTGTACCTGAAATTCAGCATTAAAAAATACAAGCCAAGGACAGTGTTTTTATCCTATTATTTTTTATTCTTTTATTTCGCGCACACAAGCATCAGCAAGGAGCTTCTTATTGACCAGATCGACATTTTCCCAAAGGAATAAGGAGGAACAATTCATTTCCGACAATCCGGCGGGCCAACCAAGGAAAAGAGCCGGATAATAAGTGCAGGCAGCAATTATTTCGAAGACCGAAAAAGAAGATAATACCGGCACCAAGCGAGCCAAGAGGTTGTTGATTTTATCCGGAGAGTTTGTTCCGAAATCAATAATCAATGGTTTCTTCGTCCTTACTATCTCAGAAGAGGGGAAACTCTCCGAAAGATCGAGATAGTGATAATCCATCAAGAGATCAGAGGCGTCATCTACAGGCATATTTTGTTTGAGAGAAATAACTCCGGAAGACAAAACACCATCGAAAAACAAAGTATTTGATGCCTCCACGTTCCCATCATCCAAACAAAAAAGACGTGAAACGACATTCTGCCCGTTGAGCTCCACCACTGTTCTCCGAAGTATTTTCAGGGGAGAACAAAAAGTTAGTTGGGTTCCAATACGAATCATTACATAGGATGGTAAAATCGCCTGTTTATATGTTTCCTGATATTCTGAAACGGATTAAAGATCATCTTAGGGGGTTTATAACCGGGAACGGCTTGTTCGACAACCAACCGCAGGCTATCCTGTTTCTTCGCATTAAACTCTCTAAACAACGAGACACTATCTATATGAACATTCAATTTCCCTTTATACATCTTGCTTGCCAGCAATTGACAGGAGACAGACTTAATTTTAAGCTTACGAGTTGCCTGAACGCGGAACGTATATCGACGAAGCAGGCTATCGTTAAAGGCAGTGCGGTAGACACTATCGATCTTTCCATTGGCATAATTAATGCGAAAGACCACTTTTGGCTTTTTACAAGAGTCTTCCGGGGCTATACGTTGCAAAAATCTCAATACATAAACGTCTCCCAGATTAAACTGTTCATCGATAAATTCAAAATTTAAGTGTGTTCTAACGGAATCTTTAGTCAATATAAATTTGGTACGTTTATTCCAAATATTCATTCTTACTATCGACAGATCAACAGTATCAACCGGATGGAACTTACCATTCTTCACTTCTTTTTGAAGTTTGGTTAAATTAGCCAATACTTTATCATAGATATTCTCAAATTCTCTCGGATTCTTGGTATACCAAACCAACGAAGAATCAAACTGTGCTTGAGTGATTCCATATTTTTTTAAAATAAACTTATAATAAGGGGCTTTACCAGCATAACGACCGGAAGTTAACCCTAAGGCTTCCATGCAGGCGTCAGTCTTGTGCATTTCCGTCAGGACACCAGACATCTTACGCTGGCTTAAAACTCCTTTCGGCCTGTTATTACACGCAGAAAAAAAGAAGATAAACACAACAAGAAAGACTAGGCGACTAAATATCTTATTCGGCAGATTCAACATTATTATCTTTTTTGGATTCGAGACTAGTGTTCAACTCTTTTCTAAAGAAAAGCAGAATAATTACCACCGCTACACTGATGGCTGAATCGGCAATATTAAAAACAGGGCTAAAGAAAACCGTATCTCCCATGTCATTACGTATAATCGGGAAGTAAAGCATATCCACTACTTTTCCATAAAACAACGAGGCGTATCCTCCCCCATCAGGCAGAAAAGAAGCAACATGCCCGTAGCTGTCGTTGAAAAGCAATCCATAGAAAAGCGAATCGATAATATTACCGGCAGCACCTGCCAACACCAATGAAATAGTTAATATGTAACCGGTACGAAATTTTTTCTTTATAAGAATATGAATATAGTAGGCCAGCGCACCTACAGCAATAATACGGAATAAAGTGAGAAATAATTTACCGATAAGTTCCATGCCGAAAGCCATGCCATTATTTTCTATGAAATAAATCTGAAACCAACTAAGCACATCAACATGTTCGCCAAGAGTAAAGTGGAGTTTAACATAGATTTTAACAGCCTGATCAACGAATAACACCAAGAATATGAGCAAGATTGATTTTTTAGTTACAGACATGATGAAATTACAATTTATTTATTTACAATCGTCAGGGAAACAGGCATGTAAATTCTTTTAAATACAAATTCGGCAACAGACAATTGTCCCGTTGCCGAATTAAGTTATTCTATTCGATTATTTTTTCTCGTTTTTAGCTTCAATGCTCAACGTGGCATGAGGAACCGCACGTAAGCGCTCTTTTGGAATCAGCTTACCCGTTTCACGGCAAATCCCATATGTTTTATTCTCGATACGCACTAAAGCAGATTGCAAATGTTGAATAAATTTCATCTGACGTTGAGCCATACGACCAGACTCTTCTTTAGACAATGTAGCGGCACCTTCTTCCAAAATTTTAAAGGTCGGAGAAGTATCTGTAACATCATTTCCATCCTGGTTGGTTATGCCATTTCGTAAAGCTTCGTATTCCTTTTGAGCTTTCTCAAGTTTTTCGGTAATTAATTCCCTAAATTCTTCGAGTTCGGCATCACTGTATCTAGTTTTCTCAGCCATAATCATAATTTTTAAACGATTTTGAAAGATATTTGATCAAAAAATTTAATTCTTCAATTCAATTTTTTAATAGGTTGCGAAAATAGTTATTTACTTTCAGTTAAACAATTATTTTGCACTTTATTTTATACAAGTTTTTTATGCCTTTTTCACGGAAACTTTCACTGTATATTCATCAAATTCAAGTTCAATGGCATCCGATAAAGCGGGAGATAACAATACGGAGACTGCTAATGTTTGTGAAGCGATATAATTTGAGTATTCCTTTACAGCCTCATTTATTTCGTCACGACTTTCAATCTCTACCAGAATCTTATCAACAATCTCATATCCATTCGACTTGCGAATGTTTTGAATACGATTAACCAATTCACGGGCAATGCCTTCACGCAATAAAGGATCCGTCACCGTAATGTCTAAGGCAACTGTAAGTTTACCTTCATTTGCGACCAACCAACCCGGCATATCTTCGGTAATGATTTCAACATCTTCCAATGTCAACAAAACGTCTCCCGAAGGCAATGCCAATGTATATTCGCCGTTACTTTCTATTTTGCTGATTTCATGCTTACCGAAAGAGGCCATTACCTGTGCAATCTCTTTCATCTGCTTTCCGTATTTCTTACCTAATGTTTTAAAATTAGGTTTAATCTTCTTCACCAAGTTCTCCATATCGGTATCGGCAGAAATAATTTCCAGCTCTTTGATATTAACTTCTGCTTTCACCAGGTCAGCAATGTAAGTCAATTGGTTGAAGGTAGCTTCATCATGTGCCGGTACGACTGCTTTTGATAGCGGCTGACGAACTTTCTTATCGGCCTTGCGGCGTAATGCCAGGATCATAGATGATGTTTGCTGTGCTAACTGCATACATGCTTCAAGATGTTTATCAACGAGTTCTTCTTTATACACCGGGAAATCGGCTAAGTGAACCGACTCACATGTATCTTTTCCGGTTCCGTTGTTTAAATCAAGGAACAGTTTATCGGCAAAGAAAGGAGCTATCGGTGCCATAAGACGTGTTACCGTTTCCAGACAGGTATACAATGTCTGATAAGCAGCTATTTTGTCCTGATCGTATTCACCACCCCAATAGCGTTTACGATTTAAACGTACATACCAGTTACTGAGGTTCTCTCCGACAAAATCCGAGATAGCACGCCCTGCACGGGTAGGTTCGTATGTTTCGTAATACTCTGTTGCATCTTTAACCAAGGTGTTTAACAGAGAGATGATCCAACGGTCAATCTCCTGCCTGTTTTCCATTGGAACTTCCGCTTCGGCATACGTGAAATTATCAACGTTGGCATACAGCGAGAAGAACGAATAGGTATTGTAAAGTGTTCCAAAGAACTTACGGCGGACTTCTTCTATCCCATCAACATCAAATTTCAAATTATCCCAGGGAGAAGAATTCGTCATCATGTACCAGCGTAATGGATCGGAACCGTATTTTTCGATCGTCGAGAAAGGATCAACACCATTGCCAAGTCGTTTAGACATTTTATTGCCGTTCTTATCCAGCACCAACCCGTTTGAAATAACATTTTTGAATGCCACAGAGCCACGAACCATAGTACTGATAGCATGCAACGTAAAGAACCAACCACGAGTCTGATCCACACCTTCAGAGATAAAGTCGGCCGGATAAAAGTCTCCCGAGTCAATCAAACCTGCATTTTCAAAAGGATAATGCAATTGAGCAAAAGGCATAGCACCCGAATCAAACCAAACATCAATCAGGTCAAGCTCCCTTTTCATGGGTTTCCCTGAAGCAGAGACCAACACGATATTATCAACATAGGGACGGTGCAAATCTATATTCTTAACCGCATAATTATCGGCAGTATATTCACCGACTTTGAAAGTCTTATACGGATTTTCAGCCATAAACCCGGCAGCGATTGATTTCTCAATTTCCAACACCAGTTCTTCCACCGAACCGATACAGATCTCTTCAGCTCCATCTTCACTACGCCAGATAGGGAGAGGCGTACCCCAATAGCGACTACGTGATAAGTTCCAGTCCTGCAAATTCTCCAACCATTTACCGAAACGTCCAGCTCCGGTCGATTGCGGTTTCCAGTTGATGGTATCATTCAATACCATCATTTCTTCGCGACATTCTGTCGTTTTTATAAACCAACTGTCCAGCGGATAATATAATACCGGTTTATCGGTGCGCCAGCAATGAGGATAGCTGTGAATATGTTTTTCTATTTTAAATGCCAGTCCTTCCTGTTTCAACATAACGCAAAGATCAATATCCAGCGTAGCATCATCTTCCGTCAGACTGTCATCGTAAGCGTTTTTTACATAGCGTCCGGCATATTCACCATACAAAGCCGCATTGACATTCGAAGCTACATAATCAGCACTCAGGTCATCCAGCTTAAAGAATTTACCGGTCCTGTCCACCATAGGTTGGCGATTGCCATCTTTGTCTGTTAGCAGCATGGGTGGCACACCGTTTTGTTTAGCTACGCGGTCATCATCGGAACCAAAAGTTGGAGCTATATGAACAATACCGGTACCGTCCTCCGTAGTTACAAAATCGCCTGTAATCACACGGAAAGCCCCTTCGCCGGGATTCATCCAGGGGATCAGTTGCTCATACACTACGCCTGCCAGTTCAGCACCTTTGCATTCGCCCAGAATCATGAACGGAATTTGCTTGTCACCGTGTTTATAATCTTCAAAGGCCAGTTCTGCATTTTTTGGATTAAAATGAGCGTTTACCAAATCTTTCGCTAAGATCAATGAAACAGGTTCGCCTGTATATGGATTGAATGTTTTTACTAAAACATAAGTGATATTTGAACCAACACAAAGAGCCGTATTGGAGGGTAATGTCCAGGGAGTCGTTGTCCAGGCAATAAAACTGACACTTCCATCCACCGTTGCATCAAAAGGCAGGGTTTTCTTATCGGCCACTTTAAACTGGGCAATACAGGTTGTATCCTTTACATCCCTGTAACAACCCGGTTGGTTTAGTTCGTGTGTGCTGAGTCCCGTACCGGCAGCAGGAGAATAAGGCTGGATAGTGTAGCCTTTATAAAGTAAGTTTTTATTGTAAAGTTGTTTGAGTAGCCACCATAACGTTTCAATATAACGGTTGTCGTAGGTAATATAAGGATCTTTCATATCCACCCAATAACCCATTTTGGTAGTTAAGTCTTCCCACTCTTTCGTATATTTCAGTACATCACGACGGCAGGCAGCATTATAATCGTCCACACTGATTTTCTTACCAATATCTTCTTTGGTAATGCCCAATGCTTTTTCAACAGCCAGTTCCACCGGAAGTCCATGCGTATCCCAGCCTGCTTTCCGTTTTACCTGAAAGCCTTTCATCGTTTTATACCGACAAAAGACATCCTTGATAGTACGTCCCATGACATGATGAATACCCGGTAATCCGTTAGCAGATGGAGGTCCTTCATAGAATACGAAAGACGGATTCCCCTCGCGGGTTTTGATACTTTTATGGAAAATATCCTGATCGCTCCAGCGTGTCAGCATTTCTTTATTGACGTCCGATAAATTCAGATTGGTATATTCGGCAAACTTTTTCATTCTAAAAAACAAATTTCACAGATTTATGACAGATTATACAGATTCGGATTTATCCATCATCTAATAATCAAGATATTTAATCAATTCGCAAAGGACTGATTCAGGGGTGCAAAATTACAAAAAAAAATTGTAAGTAGACACAAGTTGCCGTTTGTGTTTTAGATGTTTTAAAACAGGGAGTTGGAATTTGTATTTGTCCTTGTTTAAAATAAAAAAACAAGGACTAAATCAGGTAAAGAGCCTGTTTTAATCCTTGTAATCTATGAAGAGAAAAAGAACCTGTTTCCATCGAGGTTAAAGTTGGACGTTTTGCTGATCAAATTTACTATACCTGAGAAAATCGAAAAACACTCGGAGAACTAGTGGTTTTTATTTTTTAGATTTGTATTTATTTGCCATTTCAATCATTTCATCAACTACAGGTTTGCGTTGATTATTACGATCGAAGAGCAAGGAATAGTCTTTTCTACCACGGATTGGGAAGTTATTTAACCATGTTCCTGCATCGTTCAGACCCCAAACAGTAACGCGATCGACTACATCGTCGTATTTTAGGAAGAGTTCAAACATATCCAGCACGCGCTTATTCCATTTTTGTTGAATAGAGTCAGGCACACCTTCACGGTATGGATCCATTTCCTTGGAATATGCAAAATTTGTAGAGATATTTGCTCCACTATAAGGACTCGGCAAGATAGAGATATCCCATTCTGTAATAAGAATGTGCACGCCGGCATCCTTTAATTTCTTAAAACTGGTTTCTGTAGCCTCAAGCGTAGGAGTATACATGTTCATGTGTGATTGCGAACCAACAGCATCAATTCTACAACCAGCCTCCTTGAGTTCTTTCACCAATCCTACAATTCCAGCACATTTAGCAGGATTTTCGACATTGTAATCGTTGTAATACAACTCTGCGTTAGGATCCGCTTCATGAGCAAACTGGAAAGCATATTTAATGAAATCTTTACCCAGAATTTGGTAGAATTTGCTTTTACGGTAAGTTCCGTTATCTTCAAAAGCTTCGTTAACAACATCCCAACCTTTTATACGTCCTTTATAACGACTAACAACTGAATAGATATGTCGACGCATACGTTCTTTGAGAACTTCAGGAGAAACATCTTTTCCATCAGCGCCAACAAACATCCATCTACCTATTTGAGAATGCCATATAAGACAGTGACCGGTTACAACTTGTTTATTCTTTTCTCCAAAAGCTACAAATTTATCAGCATCATTCCAAACGAACTTATTTTCTTCAGGTTCGGTAGGCTGGGGCTTCATACAATTTTCAGCAACAATTGCACTAAATTCTTTAGCGATTACTTCGGATTCCTTGGGTTTAACGCCATTGACTTGTTGCATATTGACAGCTACACTAAACAAAAATTTGCCTTTGGTAGCTTCAGCTAATGTTTTTTGAGCCAATGTGTCTACAGATGCAAAAAAAGTCAAAGCAGTAATTACATAAATAGTTTTAATTTTCATGTGTTTATAATTATTTTTTAGTCTTTATCGAAGCCTGTTCAATTTAGCCCCCAATTATGGGGAAAAAGCAGACAAAAATTTTTCGCAAAAAGCGCTTTTATCGAATTTATTTAGAATTTAAAAAGTATGAACTATTCAAACAGTTGACTTTTAAATTGAGATATTCTAATTCTAATTTCAGATAAAAGGGAATGAGAATTTTTCTAAGTAAAATAAATAAAAATCCTTTGCTACAATTAATCGTATTATAATAATACTCATCTATCGTGCGATCCAAATTGTTAAAAATACATCAATCCAACCATCTCTTTAACGTCTGGATTGCAAGATGGGTTAACATGATGATAACTAATTATTTAAAAAGAAGCGATGCAAATTCATGCAAACTTCTTCTCCATGATTGCCATTCGTGGGCAGTTTCAGGTGAAATATAAGAAACTCCTTTGATTCCTACCTTATTCCATTCTTCGGCAGCCGGACCAATATTCACAGAACCTTTTTCACGTCCACCAAAACTCATAAACACAACCTTCACTTGTTTTTTGAAAGAATCGAGATCCTTAATCTCTTTCGGTTCGAAAGTATTGCTACTAAACATCCCAACATATGAGAATAAATTTGGATTAGCTACTACGATAGCATGGGTTTGCATACCTCCCATCGAAAGTCCGGCCATTGCACGATGTGCCTGATCAGGAATAACGCGATAATTTGATTCAATATAAGGAATTAAATCGTCAATGAGAACACGTTCAAATTGTCCTACAAAGTTCATTCCACCCATACCTCCAAAACGTGGAGCAGGAGCAGATGCTGGTGCCCCATCAGGTCTTGGTCCACGTGGTGCACCTCCAAGATCTACACTGCTATTTTCCATAACAATAATGAAAGGAAGCGACTTTCCTTCAGCAATCAGGTTATCCATAATCAAGCCTGCTCGTCCCTGATTACCCCAGCCAGTTTCGTTTTCACCCATACCATGTTGAAGATATAATACCGGGTATTTTTTTGCATCATTGTCATATCCTGGCGGTGTGTAAATATAAATGCGACGAACACTGTTTGATGTTTTTGAGAAATATTGATTTTCACGCAACTGACCGTGAGGAACATTTTTCAACGCATAGAAATTCTGATCTTTGGCAGGAATTTCAATACCGCTACCCCAACGGCTGGCTCCGTAATAATACAAACTTCCCGGATCTGGAACCGAAGCACCGTCAATATTAAGTTGGTAATAGTGGAAACCTTCATCTTGCGGAGCAGACTCACCAGTCCAAACACCTTTATCGTCTTTCACCAAGTCGTATTTAACAGTAGCAATATCCAGTTGCACTTTCAAAGCTTGAGGAGCAGAAATGCTAACTCGTACACGGCCCTCGGAATTCACTTGAGGAAATTTTTTTTCCTGTTGAGTAGTTGGCGTCGTTTTGAAGTCTTCTACTACAGTTGCCGTCTGAGCCGTACAGATAAAGTTTATTGATGTTGACAGCATCACAACAGCTAATGATTTGTATTTCATAATAATAATTATTTACATTAGACAAAATTGAATAATATTTATTTGAAAAGAAGCGGAGCAAGCACTTGTAAGCTTCTACGCCATGTTTCAAATTCGTGACGAGTATTCTCTGAAACAAAGGATGTCGCATTGAAGCCTGCCTCTTTTAGTGTAGCTGCTGCCTTATTAACACCATCAGGATTCTCAAAGCTACCACAGCTCATGAAGATAAGTTTTACTTTAGACTTGTCTTTGATTTCGGCAGGAGCATAAGTACCTCCACTTAACAGAGCATAGTATGAGAATACTTCAGGTCTGGCAAGCGTGATAGCGTGAGTTTCCATGCCACCCATAGAAAGGCCACCCATTGCACGATGAGCTTGATCAGCAATTGTGCGGAAATTAGCATCAACGTAAGGAATTAATTCATCAACCAGAACAGTCTGAAAAGGGATAACACTAAAACTTCCAATAGTACCTGGTCTGGCATCATTAGTCATTCCGTAGGTCATCACAATAATAAAAGGTTTAATCTTGCCTTCGGCAATCATGTTGTCCATAATCAGATTGGCATGTCCCTGATTACTCCAAGCGGTTTCATCCTCACCCCAACCATGTTGTAAATAAAGAACCGGATAACGTTCCTTTGCATCATTATCGTATCCAGGAGGAGTGTAAATAAACGCACGGCGTGATGTCTTTGTACTCTTGGAAGGGAAAAGAACCTGCAGTACATTTCCGTGAGGCACATCTTTCAGAGCATAAAAATCCTGGTCATGAGCAGGTATTTCTATTCCACTTTCCCAACGTGTAGAGCCATAGAAATTCAAGGTGCCTGGATCATTAAATACACCTCCATCAATGGTTAAGTGGTAATAATGGAAACCTTCTTCCATTGGTCCTGAAGTTGTTCCCATCCACGAACCATCTTCAGCCTTCATGAGAGGAGTTCCTCCTCTGGTACCACCTAGTCCAAGACTCACTACAACGCTTTGTGCCTGAGGTGCTATTACACGAAAACGTGCATAACCTTGTGAATTGACTTTCGGGTACTCTTGTCCCGGTTGATTGACAGAAGAAGGCTTGAAGTCTTCAACGATTGTAGTCTGGTTAGTTTGAGCTAAACCGAATAAGCTGGTAGATACAGCCACTACAAAAATAGCTAATAATTTGTAATTCATTGTGATGATTTCTTTTAGTACTTGGTTACAATAGATTTTAAAATTATTTTATAGTAAAAAAGTTATATGTTTATTTCAATACTTTGGTTACCTTTTTTCCGTTACAACTCGAAACGATATAAACTCCTTTTTTTAATTCATTAATGGAGTCAGACATCTTCTTATTATAGCTTATCATGTTTCCAGTCACGGTATAAACATTAACAAGTTCGTCAGAAGAAATTGGAGTATTATAAATTGATTCAACCTCAGTCTTAACATCAGTGGAAGAGTAAACTCCAAGATTTGCAACCACAAACTCAGATGTACCGGCAGGCGATATCAAGCGCAGTTGATATTCACCGTAGCTTCTTGTTGTCAGGTCAAAAAATGCTTGCGTAAAGTTCTTAGCCACATTATTTTGCACATAATTCACAGGCTGAACAGTAAAACTGTAGGTATCAGAACTATTATTTCGGTTTATTAATTGCACTGTAAGGGTTTTCCCGACACTTGCGGCAGTAGATGCAATTACATCAAACTTAATTTTATAATGACCAGGTTGGAGCTGTAAGGTGCGTTGTTTGTCAAGACCATAGGCCAGATATCCGGTTGTGGTTCCTGACTGTAGCAGAAATCCGCGCTGATAATCACTTCCGTCACCGAGTGTGATAATTCGTGGTCCACTGCTTACGGTCTGACTACCACTGACACTTTTACTATCCACTACAGTTGTCCAACCTACAGGTACAATACCTTCCTTCTGCATCTGAAAATTCGGATTCCACTTCATTGTAGTGTCACATGCATCGTTAAGATTATATTGCTTTACAAAGTTCCAGATTTCTACACTAGGATTGAATGTACTCGAAATAGTGTATTCATGCCCTCTACCATCAAGAGCATAATAAATATACTGAAAACCGTTATTAGCTGCCGAATACACACTCTTTGTATACACACCAGCCAAATTTGTAACTACCGGAACAGGATTACAACCATTCCGCATCACCCAGTTATCCACAATAATAGGCACAGTGTCTACCGGAACAAAGGTATCAAATTTACCGTGAATGTGGATAAACGGAACCGGACGACTCCCAGTATAATACCGATGGTATTCATTCAACGGATATCCACTCACCGATCCGAATGCCGCGAATGTGTTAGCTGCAACATTTGCCACATGATACGACTCCATCCCACCTATTGAAAACCCTGATAAATAAACACGAGACTTATTTATTTTGTATTTATCGTACATGGTATTAATTATAGCCTTAAAAAAAGTAATGTCGTCATCCGTTGCTCCACTTACATCCCAGCCAGTATTTCCACCACCTCCAAGAATTGCCTGTGGCAAACCGTCGGGGTAAACTACAATAAAACGCGCTGTATCTGCTATGGCTTCGAATATTGCGCTTTGCTGCTGTCCGACCCCATTTCCCCAGCGACCGTGTAGGGATATCATTAACGGGCTATTTACTTCAATATTTGCCGGAACATGCACAACCATCGTACGATTGCTTCCGGATATATTTATTGTCATTGTGCCGTCAAAAACGGAATTTACAGCGTAAGTATACAGAATGCTTGCAGACATTAGCGAAACTAACATTATTTTTTTCAGAAAGTATTTTGTATGTTTCATTTTTTTTACAAATAGTAGATTTCACAATACTCATTTGATATTTACTTAAAACTTATCCAGTCAATTTCCACAGGATTATTTCCGGCATTAGTCAGTATAAGATTTTGAATTCCGGCAATAATGCCTGATACCCTGATACGAGAAGTTATCCATTTTGCCGAAGCTGGAATTTTTATTTTACTCTCCGCTTTCCCGTTTTTACTATTCTGAATAAGGACAATAGTTCCTCCTTTGGGTGACAGACATCTAATCTCTATATATTTATAATTCCCAGTGCCAAAGTCGACACTGTTATACTGTATCCAGGCATTTTTCAGGCTCAATATTGTTTTCCAACCATCGAAGTAATTAAGCGTATCGTTATATGCAATCGTTGCTCCCTTATCACTGATACGACTGTATCGGTCTAACTGAATTTTATCTGTAGCTTTTGTCAATCCCACTCCGCGAAAAGTAGGTTTCACTTTTGGAATAGTTCCGTCAGCATTAAAAAACAAGCTATCGATACGAACCGAACGATTTTTGTCGAATTTGGGCGACCAATCGTTTTGATGATAGAATAGATACCATTGATCCTTAAACTCCACGATAGATTGATGGTTCGTCCAACAACCATTGGGAGCCTCATCCATAATTACACCGGCAAATTCAAAAGGCCCCATCGGACTATTTGCGATGGCATATTCGAGGCGTTCAATCCTGTTTTCAACATGGGGATAAGTCAGATAATAAATTCCGTTACGCTCGAACATGAAAGGTCCTTCTTTCATTCCTTTGGTGGGAAGGTCTTTAATCTCCTGCGGTTCGGAAGCAAGTTCCAGCATATTGTCTTTCAGTTTGGCTATTGAAATCCGTCCCATTGCCCAAATCAGATATGCTTGTCCATCCTTGTCGACAAACACATTCGGGTCGATACCCGGAACACCTTTGATAGGTTCTTCCTGCGGAATGTATGGTCCTTCAGGGTTTTCGGCGATAGCCACACCAACACCAAACCCTTTTCTGCCATTAACTCCCACCTGATTTGTATTGGCAGGGAAATAAAAATAGTATTTTTCATTACGCTCCACACAATCGGGAGCCCACATACTATACGAAGTAGAGTCAACCCATTTTACCTTGTTCTGACTCACTATAACTCCGTGATCAATCCAATCGGTCAGATTCTCAGAAGAAAACACATGATAATCTTCCATACAAAACCAGTCCTTACGTAGATTTTTGTCTGGAGGAGTCGGTATGTCGTGCGAAGGATAAAGATATACTTTACCGTTAAAGACTCGTGCAGTCGGGTCAGCACTAAACTGATTTCGAATAATTGGATTTTGTGCATTGGCACTTATAAGTGACAATATAATTGCAAAACTTATATTGAGAAAATATTGGCGTTTCATGTTAGAGTCGTCAGAATGTTAGATTTTCGGCTTCAGATTTCAAAATTATCTGCGAATCAATATTGCTTTGTTATTTTATCTTCTATATGAAAATAATCAAAATCTACAAACCCACCCACATTTTTAGTTGCATAATAAAACAACCCGAAGCGATAACCCACAAAATGTGGCATTGAATACTCCATTCTAATTTGAGAACCTATTGAAGTCCATGATTTACCATCAAGACTATAGAAGAAATAGCCAATATCGGTTTTATTTCTGAAATCACATTCTGCTTTTATATAAACAATTTTTTGAGTTAGCGGAACACTTTGACTTTCAATTGGTCTGTTACTTCCACCATTTACCATTACAATTGATTTTGCACCATTTACAAACTTAACTCCAACCTGTCCAAACTTTTTCTGCAAAAGGGCAAGTCCGGCAAAATCGCCTTCTTTCATGTTTGTAACATCAATTGATGTAATACCTGAGGAAACCGGTCCAAATGTGCGCTGAGTTAATGTATTTTTAGCCTGAAGGAACAATGTATCAATACGTCCGGTCGTCAAGCGCAAATAGCCTTTACGTTGAGTAACCGACCAAAGCTTATTATCCGGATTATGATTCCATTGCCAAACCATCGGTAATGCAGGTTCTCTTTTTTTACGACTGAACTCATCTGAAGCCACAATACCCGGCATAATACCTTTACTTGCAGGAAGGTCTAGATATTCAGGAAGTTTTCCATCAACACCTATTACCGGCCAACCGTTTTCCCATTTCATAGGGACAATAAAAGGAATACGACCTACCGACCCATGATCTTGAAACAAATAGGCAAACCATCGTCCATCAGGTGTGTCTATCATTCCTCCCTGCGCAACTCCTTGATCTTGAAATGCAACTTTTCCTTCCCAGGGTCCGGTAATCTTATCAGCCCTGTGAACGAGTACTGTTCGCATTCCACCCCTTGGCCAGCAGATATTATATAAATAATATTTGCCATCATGTTTGAACAACTGTGATCCTTCGGCTTGAAGCCCAATATTTCCAGCAGGAGCACTTGCATTTTCAATAAGTACCTTTTCAGTTCCTTCCTTCACTCCTGACAAATCGTCTTTCAATTCAAGAATTTTAAGTCTTCCAGCACCCGTAACTAAATAAATGTGTCCATCATCAAAAAACAAGGTATTATCATGATATGAAGGTTTAAATGAATGCTCAATCCATGGCCCTTTTTCGATATTTTTTGTTGTAAAAATATACGTTTTACCTGTTGTTTGAGCAAATGTTGAAATATAGAATAATCCATCATGGAAACGAATACTACTCGCCCATGATCCCTTTCCATAGTTATTCTTACCGTTATTCAGATTTAACTCGTCCATATCACCAAGAGTGTTATAGGCATAATTCACTATTTTCCAATTTATCAAATCTTTCGACTTCATAATAGGAACACCCGGATTCATGTGCATAGTGGTGCTACTCATGTAATAAGTATCACCAACGCGAATCATCGACATATCAGGAATATCTGCGTATATAATTGGATTTTGCGCTTTATTTACCTGAGCAGAAAGTCCTGCAAAGAAAACAGATGCAACAAGCATCGTAAAACTGAGAATACTTTTTTTCAACATATTGATTAATTTTATTATTTTCAATTTATAAAACATAGATATGGATCAAACAAATGATCCGGAATATTTAGTCTAGCTTATTTCTTAGCTCCTACAGAGGTCGCCAACTAAAGTATCGTCAATTAATTTTCTGGCTATAAGCGAGTTACTTTAGTACCGGAAACTTTTATTTGTTCTGTTTAAAATAAACATTAGTGAGCTGATCCAATGTACCATATCATTGGTTGAATAGATCAATCAATCTGGCAATTGGTAAGTATTTACACCTACATGCGAAGTACCATAAACAACATACCGAAATAAAGTTTTAAAAAAAATAATGCAGCCGGATCGGCTATAAATACATCTTTTATAATTGGATTCTCTGCTTTAATAAATGAGAATGCTACGAGCGAAATAATTAAGAATAATATTCCATTTATGTTTGACTAAATAATCTTTAAATAGTTTATTCATCTAAAAAAGATAATGAAAAAAATTAACCTTAATGCCTCTCATGAGTATTTGAATTATTATTTTACATTATGTTGAATAGAAGGGGCTCCGAAATAACTGGGATGATTGTTATCAGGGTTTACAACAATTCTTTCAAGAACTAATTCAGGATCAATCATAAATACTTTAAGTGTATGGAATCCGGGAGCAGCAACATCCAGTTGAACATCCAACCAACGTAAGTTATCAAAAACCTCGTTACGACGCAGTTTTCCTGTTCCTACCAATGCAATATCTTTATTGAGGGGTGGAAGCGCTTTCAAAACTTTCGAGTTAGCCAGATTTTTTGGAGTATATTCAGTAAATGTATCCACAAGTCCTTTGCGGGCATCCAAAATCTGAGGCTCGCCATTGTCGATAGACACAGCAATGCGCAAACCGCGTTCAGGATAAACATCTTGAGTTGGAAGAATTCCAATACAGAGAGTAGCTTTACCCTGTTGGTTTAAATACATCTTATACTCCAAACGGGGAGCCGTTTGAGGAGTCTCACTGGGAGCGGTAACTGGATAAATTCCCATACATGCTTCATCTCTGCCTAAATCAGGAAGAAGCATCCATTTTGATTGTTTGCCAGGTACATTGGCATTGAATTTATTGGCAGGAATAGAAAATTCGTTGGTAAGACTTCCATAGTAAGGTTCTGTTGTAGCTGGAACTACAGCTTTAACAACACTTACCTGAACTTGAACTAAACTGTCACCTTGTTTGATGTCAATCAAGCCTTCTGCTTTACCAACGGGCAAAGATTTCCACTCAATGTCAACCATAATGCGACTTTCTTTTTCTACCGTTCCTTTCGTCAAACTCATTTTAATCCAAGGTTTATTGGCTACTGCATCAAAGGCGAATGAACCGGTTCCACGATTGAACACATCAATGTAGTACGATTGTTTATTGAGACCATCGAATACTGGCAAAGCAGCTTTTTCAGTTGCTCCAAACCAGGCTCGTTCACTACCTTCAACAGCGACACCCATGGTTGGATTTGGAAGCGGAGTTACGTCAACTACGGCAGGCATGGTATTCGTGCGAGGCATAGACCACTGTCTGTAACCAATATGAATATCGGACATCATATTTTCCCATTTACCACCGGCCATTGGACCGTTGTAATAATCGCTCAATTGTTTATCAAGGTCATAGAGATCACGAACGCGTTTAGCGTAATCATTGGCGCTAACACGACCTTGCTTGGCATAGAGGTTATTCTTATCAGCTGTTATATACATTTCGGCAACACCTGCCGATGCTTTCGCAGGATATAAGACCAACTGATAGTAAGCATCTTGTGCCTTGAGAGCAATTTTAGATTTTATAGCTTCCGCCTTATCAGCAACATCACGCCATAGTTTGATAACACGGTCACCCTCGTTGTAATTTACAATGCTAAAAATGTTCGGAACTTGAGCTTCAGCTTTTCTCCAAAGATTGTATTTAGGATATTTGGATACAATATCCGCAATTTCCTCAGCATGCTCATTTCCAAAAGTTTGTTTAGCCCAATTTATACTAAAATCTTTGGTTTTATCCGCCGGAACAGCTTCCGGATTCCAGGCATAATGCATAATGAAGTCGATGGGAATTTCCTTTGGTTTTAAATCACCTACATTGATAACCCAAAGTTTATCAATACCTGTTTGATAGGCCAGATTAAATTGTTCTCGCAATTTTGGAATAGTAGTGGTATTTACCCAACGGTCATTCCACGGGCCTCCATTCATATCAATGTGGTAGTACATTCCACCTCCGCCTTGTCTGTTCTTTTCCTTCGGAGGATAAATACGGCGAATGTAGCCCCAGTTATTATCACAGAATAAAAGAATAATATCATCAGGTACCGTTAGTCCCGCATCGTAATAACGTTGAACTTCAGTGAATATAGCCCATAATTGAGGATGATTAGCCGGATCGTCATTATAAACCTTTTGAATGATTTCACGCTGACCTTTTACCGCATTTTGCAGGGTTTTAATATTTTCCTGATCATCACCTTGCCCCATAGCTATGTCACCATCGCCACGCATACCCATAGTAATCACGTTATCAAAATTCTTGTTGCGATCCAGACCATCAAACCAGAATTTATCAAGATTAGCTTTATTGGTAACATAGTCCCATGCTCCGATATCTTGTTTACGTTTGGTATATTCCTTTTGCGCACGCATCATGGGCTCATGGTGTGATGTTCCCATCACAATACCGTATTCATCAGCCACTACAGGGCTCAACGGATCGTCTTCGTTAAAGGCATTGCCCCACATAGCAGGCCAAAGAAAATTAGCCTTTAAGCGTAACAACAATTCGAACATATTAGCGTACATTTTGGAATTGACACCACCAAATTTCACACTACACCAACCTGTAAACGACGGCGATTCATCGTTAATGAAAATACCACGGTATTTTACTTTAGGAGAATCCTGAACGAATCTTCCTGCTTTCACATATAGAACATTGCTTTTTTTTACAGGAACATCAGCCCAAAAATACCATGGTGAAACTCCGATTTTTTCAGAAATATCATAGATTCCGTAAATCGTTCCACGTTTATCAGTTCCGGCAACTATCAGATTTCCATCCACCGTTTGAATAATGAAAGATTCCCATTGGCCTTTGATGTCGGAAACATCAATTTTCTTTTCGGCAATCAACTTATCAATGAAACGACTTTTACCAATAGTACCTATAATTATGGATGAAGAACCAGGCGTGGTGATTTCACTCACTTTGGAAACAACGTCCGAAACCTTACGAATATCGTCACCTAAATCTTTAGCCGCTCGGATAACGCCTTTCCAATCTGAAGGATCGACAATAATCGGACTTGCAGTACCATTAGCTACAATTTTAAATGCTTTTCCCGATGCATCAAACTGAACATACGGAGCAGGAGTTCTTTGCTGCTTTGAAGTTGATGCAAAGACAGGAAGAACGCTTGTAAGTAACAAAACCGTAAGCAACAGGAATATTGCTATTTTCCAGGTTGTTATCGTATTTTTCGTAAATTTATTAATCAATTTCACAAACATATTTTCAGAATAATATTATTTTGCTGCTTTAAGCAATCTGACATAATAAACCGGTCCTGCTATGCTGCCCGATTGTGGAACAAACTTTACTCTAACAAAATCTTTGCCTTTTAGCATTGACTCAGGTATACGGTATTCTACATTTTTAAATTCTTTCTTGTTCCATTTCCCAGCGACATCTTCACTTATCAGTTTTTCATCATCGATAAAAATATCGAATTTTTTATTTTCTACTTCTGCACCCCAATAGCGAACCATCAGGTTTAAAGCCGTTTCTTTATTAGTACTGAGTTTATAACTAAAATAACCGCCATTGCGGGCATCGCGCCAAAATTCATTCTGATTATTACCTGTGCTTGAATTTTGCTTATTGGCATCATGATCCACTTCCGGTTGTTGTTCACCCGGTGCAACAAAATCAACTGTTCGATTCTGAAGTACAAGTTTTTCTTTTTCCAATGTTGCCAGTGAATCTAAAGAATTCTTGTATTGAGCGTTTGTCAGATTCATCCAATAAATTTCATATCTTGAGTCATGGATTTGATAAAACGGCATCAATTCAACATTCTGAGCATTTACCAATTTAACCCCTGAGATTGTAAAATTTAAAGGTTTATCCTTGACAGGCACCAGTTTGTCGGTAATTCTTGAGATTTCATCCTCAATGATAATCGGAGCTTTATCAACAGGAAGTTTTTCACCCCCTGCAATGTGACCCCAACGGCTGTCGTTAGCAACCAATCCTTTCAGATCTTCTGTTCCTGTTTTAGCTCCAAGCAAAATTGGTCCGTGCATAATGGCCACATAATTTGGCATATTTATCATCTTCACTATCGAATTATGCATTGGTAATAAAATTTTCACTACATCACCTGCTTTCCATTTGCGATTAATAGAAATATACGAAGAAGGATGCGACGTGTACGAAACAACTTTATCATTAATAATAACTTTTAAAGCACCATCTTTCACCCACGACGGGTAACGAACCTGTAATTTAAATGATGAAGCAGCCTTTATTATCGTCAGTTTTACTTGTTCTTCCGAAGGAAATTTTGTTTCTTGTTTAAGAATAATCCCTTTTTCTTTCCAATCCAATTGTGATGGAATAAACAGGTTTAAGAACAACGAATCATGTTGATGGGTGTAAATAAACTGATTGTATTTTCCATGATTTTCCATACCACTACCCACACAACACCACATAGCTTCATTCGGAGCTGAATAAACTCGGTAATGACGGGGACGAGCAGGTGTAAAATAGACATAACCGCCATGCTCGGGATGTTGAGTTGACAATATATGATTGTATAAGGCTTTTTCATAAAAATCAACATATTTTGCTTTTGGACTAACGCGAAACAAATCTTCGGTTAATTTCAACATATTGTAGGTATTGCATGACTCTGGACCTTCAACGTCATTTACAAAATCAATACATGATGCTGCACTTGGGAAAATTTCCCTCCTACTGTTTCCTCCAAATGCCAACGTACGATTCCCTGTCACTGTTTCCCAAAAGAAACTACCTGCTTCTCCATATTTTTTATCTTTTGATAGCTCGGCAATACGTTCAAATCCAATAGCCTTAGGAACTTGCGTATTGGCATGTTTGTTATCCAGATTATCATTATCCACTGACATAGCGTCAAGCAACATATTGTGCGAAAAACGTTTAGCTGCTATGAGATACTTTCCGTTACCTGTCATTTGATAAGCATCGGCAAATACTTCATTCATGCCGCCATGCTCGGTACCTAGCATCGATTGCATTTGGTCATCAGTCAAAGCAGAAGTTATATTAATTCCCCAATCGCAAAACTTCAAAAAGATAGCTTTGGCGTCTTTATTGCCGGTATATAACCAAGCATCACGTAGTCCAGCATACATTTTATGCACGTTGTACCAAGGAACCCATGATGAACTAAACGCTTTGAAATTACCGGTTTTAAATGTAGACCATATTACGTTACTATTTGGAACTGCACCGACATAACCTACTCCCCAATCAGGATAGGTTATACTATTTGCAACCTGGCAAGCATTGAGCTCTGCAATCATATAATCCATTCGTTTTTTACATTCGAGACTACCTGTTGCAGCATAATTTATAGCCATTGCTGAGAGATAATGACCTCCTATGTGACCATCCAGGCCATCCCAATTAGCATAACTTTTTGCTTTTGAAGTTAATCCGGCTTCTTTCCTGTAACCTGCCAACAATCGATCAACATCATACTTTAAAAGTGTCTCTATATTGAGATCTCGTGCATATTTGAATGGACTATCCAACAAAGTCACATCTTTCAACGGAAACTCATTGTAGTATAGTTTTTCTTGTGCAAACAAACTGCTCATGAAAGCCATTAAGATGATTGTCAAACAAGAAAGCAAAAAACTTTTCTTCATATCATATATTTTTATACAGGTTTATTAACTAAATTCTAATTTTACTCTATTTATTAGCTTACTTATTCACAGTTATTTATCACACTTTATTAATTCTTTTATCTTAAAAAAAATAAGTGATCCGAAAATTATTTTACGGAGTATCCATCTTGACGTAATACTCTTAAGTACACTCACAGTTTAATTTCAGTTGAACTATATGTCGAAACTGATTGAACAAAATAATTACCCAAAATTGTAATTACTGCTTTTGCTTTAGTCTAAATTTACACATCAATGGCAATGATAACATACCAATGATCAGTTTTAACCGCTTCAGCAAAATCGACAGATGAAATCTGATTATATCTCCACCAATTGGAAACGAAAAATTATTCGTCAAACACCGTACAGGTGACATAGCATTTGACACAACCAATTGAAGAGCTATACTTCAGGAAGTCACCCATACTTTAAGAGACTCAACCTTTTTTCTAACAGAAATCGATTCAATTTTAGCATTTAGTTCTTCAGCAGTAATACCAAATAAAATAACAGTGAAAAAATATTGCTAGTTTTGTTCTCAATTAAAAAACAAAATGCTTTTTTATTGTTTTCTTGATAAACATTTAAATTTATGGAGATAAAGGATCATCGATTTGAAATATCAAATTGATGATCCTTTATAACTTTGGTTCTCGACGATTAATGGTCAGTACAAATTCACCTAAAAAAGTACTAACGTTTTCTTTTGCCAAAGATCACGATTCGCAACACCCCAACGCAGAACGCACGCAACATAATTCAAACAGTTTTTTTATGTTTTTGTCCATCTAATCAGCATTAGCTTTTAATTCAGTTCCAGTTACCATAGAATCGCAATATTCCAAACTATTCTATCTCGTTGACGTGATTGGTATCCACTTATAAAATACTAAATTGTTTTTCTCTCTGATATTGAGAATATTTATCAGAAAAAGTCAAATAAAAAGCATCTGCTCTTTTATGAAATATTTTTACGTATATTTATTTTTTATCTGCAATTTTATAACCCAAAATTGACAGCATTGTTTCTGCATAACGTTTTCCAAGCTCTCTGTATCCGGCAACCGTAAAATGCAAATGATCGATTATACTCGGACATCCTGCCGATGAGATAATGAATGAATTTGGTATCGTTTTAGGCAAGGTGGCAATGATTTTGTTCATGCTGGCACAAGCTCCTCCTTGATCTGCATTTACAGTTTCTCCGGCAAGTAGCGGTGCTTTTTTTGGATCTAGCTTTAAGTCTTTAATCAGGTTGTCATACACCAACTTAACTTTCTTTGTCCAAAGGGTATCATTCGTATTTGACTCTCCTTGATGTAACAAAATACCCTTAATTACACCATCTTTTTGAGCTAATTTGGCCATTTCCACCAATCTGGCATAAGGATTTCCATCGTACTCTTTAATCATATTTTTCATCCACGAAGGAGCCGTTGCAGTATACGCTTGGCAATTATCTTTGTCAAACAATTCAATTTTGCAACCACCGACAGCTACATTGATTACGCCAACGGTAACATCTTTCGGAAGGTTGGCAACCATTGTCTTTCCAAAATAATCGGCTGGAGTAAGTCCTGTGTTACATCTGCACAATGGAGGAACTGCCGTGTACCAGTTTCCTTTTGTTCTGTTCAGGTTCGGGCAATCTATTGCTTCCATAACCTTAAAACGACTATCCACAATCGAATCTTGAGCTTCAAAATTACGTGCGTTACCTTCCATATTCGACTGCCCTATGCACAAGTAAATATAGAATTTTTGATTTTGCGAAAATGCGTTTAAATTTACTAAGATAAGACCAACTAATAAAAGTAATCCTGATTTAATTTTCATAATATTATATTTTTTATTCATATTGTTAAATACAACAACCTAACTCAACATTTTACCCAAAGTATTGGTGTTCTCATATCATTGTTTATTATTTCGTTCCAATTGCCTATAGGTCGCTCTATATCGTTCGTATCTACATTTTACTAAACTTCATAAAGCAATGTATACAGCCATCATTTCATAGTAGGGTACTGCTACATTAAATACTGAGTTTCTCTTTGACATTATTAGATTTTTCCAAGTCAATAAACAGTTGAAACTAATCCCAATTTCTCTTTTAATTACAGAACTTGCTGTAAATTGATGTTGTAAAGGTAGCAAATCTCACTCCAAAGTGAATGTCCACTTTTCATTCTAAAAGCCCATCTCAAGTGTTGGAACCGCAAAGTATAAATATCAGGACAAATATTCACGTCATTTAATACTGATATAGCCGTTTCATGGTACTGATTTGCTACATTACTACCAATTATGTCCAGTTAATCCTGACACTAAGGCTGCCTGCTTAGTGGAAATATGGATTATCAATCTTTGAAGAAATATTATTACCTGCTGAAAACTGATTGAAAACTAGCTATCGCATGTTCAGGCTGATTATCATCAAAGCTAACAAAAACCTGTAACTTATCCGGGTCTTGCTTAATGTCTTACAAAATTATAATTTTTGTCGTTTTTAAATCTTTATTATCCGAACTATTTCCATATAATATCTCGTATTCTCCTGACGCAACAATCACTTTCCGCTGAGCCCAGTCATAAAATTCGAATGTAGAAGGTGGCAATGAAATTGTCACCTGTTTGGATTTACCGGCTTCAACATCCACTCGTTTGAATCCTTTCAATGTTTTAAGTGGACCATCGATGTCCTTCATTTTCCGAACATAAACCTGAACAACCTCAGTACCATTGCGTTTTCCCGTATTTGTCAAAGGAATTGTGATGTCTACTGTTTCATTATTCTTAATAGCCGTTTTGCCGAGTTTAGCGTTACCTATTGAAAAATTGGTATAACTAAGTCCAAATCCAAATGGGAAAAGAGGATCGGACATGAAACGATACGTACGACCTTTCATGGAGTAATCTTCAAAACCTGGCAATTGGTTGACATTCTTATAAAAAGTAATCGGCAATTTTCCGGATGGATTATAATCGCCAAATAATACATCAGCAATAGCTTGTCCACCAGACTCTCCACCATACCAAGCTTGCAAAATAGCATCGCAACTTTCTGTTTCAGGAACTAATCCCAGCGACGAGCCTGAACAATTCACAAAAATCACCTTTTTTCCTGCTTGTTTCAAGGTCTTTAAGCAGTTACGTTGCACTGCTGGAAGTTCTATATCTGTACGGTCACCACCCTTGAAACCTGGATAAGAAACAGGCATTTCTTCTCCTTCCAATTGCGTAGAAAGTCCTCCAACAAATACTACAACATCAGTTCCCTGAAGCTTCTTTACAAGTTCGGTATAGTCAACATTTACTTCCTTTCCTAAATTAAATTCGATATTTGCCTCCCAATCATTGAGTTGCGCATAGCGAATTTCAATTTTATATTTCTTCCCGCTTTCAACTTTAAATGGAATTCGTGAAGGAAGCGTTCTCCAGTTGTTATTTTTGACAAGAGATTCTCCATTTACCAATAATTCAAAATATCCGGTTGCTCCACACTTAAAGACTATTTCTTCACTCTTTAATGGCGTAAATTCTGTTTCATATTTACCCGAAAATCCTTCAAGACGCACTCCGGTTGCAAATTCGTGTTGTCCTGCAGTAGTTAATTTTATAGGATTTACAATCTGTTGAGTAGTGACAATGTCGCCCTTAAGATCTTTATTATTCCAATAGCTAACCTTAAACCCTTTCTTTCCATCAATTGAACACTGCGAAAAATAGCTTTCGGTTACTTTATCCTCTACCAAATCACATCCTTTCTCATACATAACATTATTGGTCGAGAGTTTGGAAGCAATACCATCAAGAATTGTAATTGTTCTAACCGGAGTTCCGTTATAATTTCCCCATAACATTGGCTTATCATTCGCATTCGGACCAATTACGGCTATTTTTTGTGATTTAGACAAGGGCAGAATATCATTTTTATTCTGAAGAAGCGTCATCGATTTAAGAGCCATATCCAGAGCAAGCTTTCGATGCTCATCATTATTCACAATCGACATAGGAATTTTAGACCAGGGAACCAATGCATCATCATCCATTTCGCCCAAATCGAAACGACCAACTAGAACCTTCAACAGATGCTTGTTTATTTCTTCTTCTGTAATTAGACCTTTAGCAACTGCTGTTGGCAATTGTTTATAAATGTGATTATCCCATTGGCATTCAACATCAGTTCCTGCCCAAACACCCTTGGTTGCAGCATGAACGGCATCCGATGAGACTTTGTGACTGGTATAAAAATCGGATACCGCTCCACAGTCAGAAACGACCATGTACTTATAGCCCCATTCATCTCTCAAAATTCGTTGAAGCAACTGTGTATTTCCACAACAAGGTTCATCATCCAGCCGCTGATAGGCACACATCACTTCGCGTACATCGGCATCTTGCACCAACGATTTGAATGCCGGAAGATAAGTTTCCCACAAATCGCGCGGATCAATATTGTTTATGTTTAGGGAATGTCGACTCCATTCAGGCCCTGAATGAACGGCAAAATGCTTGGCACAAGCCAGCAGTTTTCTATACTTAGCATCAGCTGGCCCTTGCAAACCTTTCACTACAGAAACTCCCATGCGTGAAGTCAGGTAAGGATCTTCACCGTATGTTTCCTGACCTCGTCCCCAACGGGGATCACGAAAAATGTTAACATTCGGTGTCCACACAGAAAGGCTCAAAAAGCGTTTATTCTCCTGACCTTTTTGTTTTGCCTCATTATATTTAGCCCTTGTTTCATCCGAAGTAGCATTGAAAACACGGTAAACCAAATTATCATCAAAAGAAGCTGCCATACCAATTGGTTCCGGGAAAACCGTCACCTTGTCGTTATTGGCAAGACCATGCAAAGCTTCGCTCCACCAGTTGAATTTTTTAATGCCCAGACGAGGGATAGCATCTGAAATATCGCACATCAATATTGCTTTCTCTTTCAATGTTAAGCGAGACACTAAATCTTTAGCCCGCTCCTGTGAACTGAGTTTAGGGTTCTGATAAGGATACTGCTGTGCCACAGCACTGAATGAAAAAACAAACACTGACACGGCAAAAAGCCACTTTTTAAATTGTTCTTGAAATAAAGATCTCATAAGATTCTCTGCATTTATATTTTCCTATACCTGTCATTAAAAAAATCACCGATGAAGTGACCTGGTCATAGTTATTTTATCTCTATTTTCCTATTTATGCTTACTATTTAGCCCAAGCTTCACCTTCTGGTGTTCTTCTCCAATTGAAGTAAGTGTCCAACACTTTGAGCGATTCGGCACTTGGAACTGGGCCTGTATGTGGTGTCGGACCAAGATACATCACTATGGGATTGGCATCGCTGAAAGCAGGCCAGTTAAGGACTCCGTTACCATTTGGATTACCATACTTAGCAAAGTTTGTCCAATAAGTACTCATTGCATCCGAAAGGTCTAAATCTGTTTTATTATTCTGAGGATTAGATGCGTTGATATGCTCAAACACATATGCCACTTCTTGTCCGTGTGGCGAACCATAGCCTGCTCGTGGTGAAGTTTCAGGATAATCAGGGTGCTGATCGAAATAGTAATAGAAAACCTTTGATTTGCCTGTTTTTGCTTGAAGCCTTGCCCAGCTCCAGGTTTGCCAGCCGAAGGCTGCATCACGTGCTAAATCACGTGCCGACTTTGGTACCGAAGTAGAACCTGCCGGATAAGCTTTTAGCAGTTCGTTAGCAAATTTTCCATATCGTGTCTCGACACCGGTAATATATTCCTCCGGTGTGCGTCCTGGCGAAAAGCTCGCTCCTTCGTCAGAGTTGTAACCAACTAGAATCGGAATATCATTATATTTTCCTGCTTCATAGAGGTTGTGTTGATCATCCGGAATCACATATCCATCAACAATCGGCCATGATCCTCCAAATCCTCTTGATGGAAGTTTATCTGCATCCATTTTACGCAGTTCTGCAATGGAAGTAACTCCTGCACTTTTCGTATAAGCTTCACCATCTTTTTCAGCATATATCAGGCGTTTCATGTTTTCACCCGGATAAGTTATTGTTTGACGTGAAGGTCCGAATGAACCGCCACTTTCTGAAATTGCACCCTGAAATAATCCTTCTGACAAAGGTGATGCGCACAACATACTAACGGCAATGCCACCGGCCGATTCACCAAAGATTGTAACCTTATTGGGATCGCCGCCAAATGCAGCTATATTTTTTTTAATCCATGTTAGACCGGCTATCATATCCAGCAGTCCGTAATTCCCCGATACATGATTCGGATTCTCGGCACTCAGTTCAGGATGTGCGAAAAATCCAAATTGACCAACTCGATAAGCAATGCTAACCAATACAACGCCTTTTTTTGCAAGTTTCTCACCGCTGTAAGGCCATTCGGAAGTAGCTCCTGCACCAAATCCACCACCATAAATCCAGACAAGCACTGGAACCTTTTCTTTCAATGACTTTGCCGGTGTCCAAACATTTAGATACAGACAATCCTCACTTTTACCGGAAGGAGGATTTCCACCCTGCATAGGACCGGGAGCATATTTAGTAGTTTGCTTTACACCCTCCCATTTTGCAGCAGACTGAGGTGCACGCCAACGAAGATCGCCAACAGGTGGAGCGGCAAAAGGAATACCTTTGTAAACGGACAATCCATCTTCAAACGCTCCCTGAATCATTCCTTGCTCAACTTTAACCAAAGCTGGCTGTTGTGCTACGACTAATCCACTAAACGAAACGAATAATCCGGCAACTAAAAAAATGATTTTTTTCATACTATACAATTATTTTTCACAAATCATGTAATACCAGTATTATCTTTGGAATAAAAAGTTTCGTTCATGTTCGTTTTGAATGATCATTGCTTTATTTATCGACACGCAATTTAACATTCACTCAACTCGATTTTATTCTTACGATAAACAAAAATAATACAAATTTCATAATATCGGTTTCAAATTTAGACTCGTTATTTATACTATTAGATAATTATTGATGGCAACTATGCTACTCTCTATAAACAGCGTATAAAGCGACGGTAATAAAATAATAGAATATCCTTTTTCTTTGGTTCATTGAAATGACATTCATAGAGAGATATAATACTAAAAAACAGAGAAATTGAGCTATTAGAGATGCTTATCAATACAAATACCAACAATCTAATACCACTTGATGTTTATCTTTGTTTTTAGAATCTCAAAGATCAACTGTCGTTTGTAATGAATAACTTTGATCCTAAATACGACATTCTATTTTAACCATTATCTGATTAAATAATTAAAAAAATTTTAGCATGTATAACTAAGGCTCTGTTCCGACCTGTGGCATTTACGATTCTATTTAGTTGTTGTCCTGGTTTACAAAAGGCATCACTAAGCGAACATTTATCAATTTAAAAAGTGGGTAATTGAAATTTTGTTCCCTGGATATGGTCAATTCCAACTGATTTAAGATAATCCTTTAGCGGTATTAAGTCCATTTCTTTGCGTCTTACATTCACATTTGCTTCATCTTTAATTGGGCAATAAGTATATTTGCTTAACTTACCTGTAGCTGGGTATTTCATTTGAAAAACCTGTGTTACATAAATCAGGTGATGAAATACTCCATATATCTTAAACATGCCATATTTTGGGACTGCTACATTCAGGACTAATAAACCGAGAATAAGTAGAAAAATATTGTTCTTCCCATTTTCAGATACAATGAGTAAGAGAATAGAGTATTTAAAATTTCAGTCAGTTGTTGGTTCTTGTTCAGTGTATCTCTTTTTTGTTTTGTATTTTCATGAAAGTAAATTCCGCAACAAATACAGGAATCGAAACAAAGATTATTGCTTCTCCAAAACCGATTAGCAATGGCTTAAGCCATTTTAAGTTTAAAAATATTATATTATTATGGCTTATTTGCAAAGCTGATATGACTCCCCACGTAACAAGAAATATTAAAATAATTATTTTTCTACGCTTGTTTTTAAAAGTCTCTTCTGAAACTCTTTTCCTTCTTAATGCTAAAATATAATTTCTATAGTAATTAAAAAGAGCACAACACAATATTCCAAAAAGGAAACCTGATGTATCTTCATTGAAAAACCCGGACGTACTTGAAGCTTCAACCCTGGACCGGACGTAATCTTCCATATGAATGCCTTTTGGTAAAAGCACTTTTAAAGATTCTGTTGGCCTGAGCCATAGAATTACGGTATCTTTTCGTTTCGGAAGATGGGTTTCTGCCATGCATATGGCAACGGGGAGAAGTTTCATGTCGGCAGATTCATTTTCATTATTCACACCAATATATTTATTTATTCCTCCAATTAACAACGGATAAAAATCATTTCTTGTCATTTTCATCCTCACAAGTAAACTGTCGGCACTATTCCTTCTTTTCAACGTGTCAGTCATATCAAATCTTCTGGTTGTCAGGTAATGGTCATTTGTACAATAGAACGCCAAACAAGCATACCTTTCACGGGTTTCATTCCAGGCAGTATTCTCATTTTTGTAAAACAAACCTTTGTTGTTTAACTCAATTCCAAGTGGTTTTAGCTGATTTGCATTCAAATACAAGAAATCAGGTTTGGATTTCCTGGTACAACCACTGATTGTTACCAAGAAAATAGCAGCAAGAAATAATTTTATCTTCATATCAAATTAAATTAAGAATTAACGGGCTTTCTCTTCATGAATGCACCGGAAAACAAGATTGATAACAGCATAGAGATTACGGTCCATAACAAACTAAACAATATCCCCTTTATCCAGTATGTATCATGTTTCAAAACCCAGTGCTCCGACACCATTAAAGCGGCATTTAGAATCCACGTAAACAAGAAAACAAAAATAACCAACTTCTTTCGTTGGTTATTTAATTCTTCAAACGATTCTATCTTCTTTATCTCTCTAAAACTGTATATAAATGTAAACAACAATGACAAATTCAAACTCTGAGATATATCCGAAAATAGTTGTTTGGTATAGGGTTCACCTGACTTTAATAAATCAGAAGGATGAATCTGTTCAACAAGGAAAGTCAGGGTAAAAAGAACAAGGAAAGTCAACAGTATTTTTATGGGTTTCATGCAGTATTATTTTTTTATAAATCAAATGCTTAATGGTATTCTTCCTCTTTTATTAAAATACATTATTCCGTAATGCAACTGCATGTGTAAAAATCATTGATACCAAAATCAGGATACAAACTCCTAAGAGAACCCAACCTAATGCTTTCTTTTTCAGATTATAGATAGCAACAAAACCAGAAAACAGCATCAATAAGAATCTACAAAATTGCGTAACAAGTCGAAGAGATAAGTTCTCGCTATTCAACATTGAAAGGATTGCGAATGTCATTGTAGTCAGTCCCAAAACGATTCCTATAATTGAAAGTGTCGACTTTTTTAATTGCAGTTTTACAATTAAATTTCCCATTTAAAGAAGCTGTATAATATTACTACAATTGCAATAACTGCAATTACGCGTGTAATGAGTTTTTTTTCAATAATTGCAGACGAGACAAGTGAAATGCCAAATGCAATTTGCCCTGTTTTTAAAGATCATTTGTAATTAAAAATAATGGGAAGTACAATGGTTATTAAACCTATCAAAATCATGAATGATTTTGCCACATAATCTTTTTTTTTCTGTATCATAAGTATATATTTTTATAATTAATGCCTGCTGACATGTGAATTGTCATGGGTGAATAAAAACAAAAATAAACTCTGATAATTTAATTGCTGCTTCCGCCGCTTTTCATGTCGTCGTTTGAAATTCCGCGTCGTGCTTTCTTTACTGTTGTGTCCATTTTTCCAAAATTGTAACTTAGACTTACTCGTAATGATCTTGATGGATAAAAGTATTCGGAATGCGATTTAAAATCGGTTGATAAATAGTCATAAAAATATTGTTGTTTCTCCCTAAACGGATTGCTTACCGAGACATTTAGAGTAAGTTTCTTTTTAAGAAGATATTGTGAAAATCCTATACTGGAATATGTATAGGATGACGATTTGCCCTGAAGCATTACAGACGATGAATACATACCAAAATTGGCATTTACAGCGCCATCTTTCCATAAAGTTAATCTGCTATTGAATGATCCACTAAAATTAAATCCTTTGTTCTTCATTGCTTTACCCATATTAAACGCTTCTAAATCTGAATAGGTTACGCTTCCGTTAAATCCAACAGAAAAACTACTACCCTTGCGATAAGATAGGTATGTATTAAGACCTAAACGCATATCTTTACCTATGTTGTCGTATGTAGAGTTTTGAACATTTCCAGAATCAATAAACGTGATTTGTTCAATAGAATTATTTGTGAACGAAGCCGTTCCTGTTAAGCCTAAATTGAATTTAGGAGTAAATGTATTATACCCAAGTTCAAATGAATGAGCGACTTCTGACTTTAGATTAGGGTTGCCATAATACACGTATAGCCTGTCTGTTTGATTGTGATATGGATTTAAATACCAGATACCTGGGCGCTGAAGTCGCTGAGTGTATGAAAGTCGGATGGTTTTTGAGGGATTCAGTTTATATGTAAAGGTAATATAAGGCACCAGATTTCTCAAGTTACTTGTGAAACTTGTATCTTTTACGGATTTTGATGTTCCATTATTCCATGTGAGTTCTGCACGAAATCCGGTTTTCATACTAAACTTATTGAGTATATACACATAACCTCCATATAAACCTACAATGGTTTGATTATAATCTAATTCATTACTTCTACTAAAATCTTGCTTCATTGTATTTGTGAGCACATCCAACAGGTATAAATCCGAATTACTTGAATTTTCACGATAAATACCTTTTACCCCACATTCTATCTGATGTTTTTTCGTTAAAGGATCGTAATAATCTACCTGAAGAGTTTGTTCTCTGGTAAGTTCGTTATTATGTGATTTCTGATTATAGTCGGCATAGTTAAATGCATTCTGTGTATTTGTGGTATAATCTGATGTACTGGGACTATTGTCCAACTTATAGGATATGGTGAACGATTTGTCCGGTTTTTTATATGTCCTCTGATAATCAATGTTACCTGATATGGTTTGATATTTACTGCTCCCGCTGTTAAGAAGCTCGAAATAACTGGTCCTTACTTGTTGATTGCTTAGAATCTCAGTACTTGAGAGTCCATGATTGCTGTTATTACCGGCGTAACCCCAAAACGACATTGAAACAAGGTTTAAAGAATCAATATCATAGCTTGCTTCTCCATTAAAATTATGAGATAAACCCTTGCTGTTACTTGAGCCTTGTGAGTTTGTATAATACTGGCTGGTCGCTGTTGGCAAATAGTTTTCGCGGGTAGAACTGTTTGTTGATTCAGGTCGTTTATTTTGACTTACTGAGTAACTCCCCGAAAATCCAAATTTATTGATTTTAGTTGTAAGATATAAACCTCCATTCACAGCCCCAAATGAGTCAAACCCGGCATTGACACTTCCATTGTATCCATTTAGAGTTTTTTTATAGGTAATTATATTGATTATTCCGCCAATTCCTTCGGCATCATATTTAGAAGACGGATTGGTAATTATCTCAATATCCTTGATGGAGTTGGCAGGTAAGCTTTTTATCACTTCTTTGAAATTCTTGGACATCATGGACGAACTTTTTCCATTGACCAACACCTTATAGTTTGACTGCCCGTTTAGCGATACATTTTCATCACCATCAACGGTTATCATAGGAACTTTTCGCAACATTTCCAGTGCATTGTTCGTCTTTGAATCGGGGTCGGATTCTACACTGTAAATTATTTTATCAGCATCGACCCTTATTAATGGCTTCTGAGCTGTGACCGACACTCCTTTTAGGGCAACCCCTTGTTTCATTTTTATAGCTCCTACATCGGTTTTTTGTTCTATAACTTCAATTTTCTTGGTTATTTCATCATATCCTAAAGCCGAAAAAATGAGGGAGTACTTCTTTTTTTCATTTACTGAAATAGTAAATTTACCCGAGACATCCGCACTTATTTTTTTTATCATTTTTGCACTGTCATTTTGCAATGTAATGGTGGCATAAGGAATACTCTTTCCTGTGGAGGTTTCAATGGCTTGACCTGTGATTTGATAGGTTACCGGTTTGTTTTCTGCGTAAAGATTGATTGAAGCAAACAAGATAAATAGAAGTGAAAGTTTCAGTCTCATATAAAGTGGATTTATTGGTTGGTATTTTTCGTTGATTCGTTGATCTGATTATTTGATAACCTGAATTTCAAACCAAAGGTAACCTGTGAGTTTACCTTTGGTTGGTTTTGTTTCGGATATATGCGAAGCAAACAGACAACGGACTAACTATCCGTTATTTGCTTTAAAACAAAATATAAAGTTGATGCTGTACAGAACCTAACCTTACTCTTTTATGTACTTTTCCAGTTCCGTTTTTAGCATGCCATTGTCAACATGTCCCAAATTAGGATTGATGATTTCACCCGTTTTTCCTACCAGCACATAATGTGGTATCCCTGAAACATTGAACATGGCAGTTAGAAAATTCCATTCATCATTTGATACCCGGTAGTGTTCGCCCTTAATATCAGGAATCATATTCGACCAGGTGTTTTGTGGCGACGTTTGATTGGTGATATACACAAACACAACATCTTTACCGGCCAGTTCTTCTTTAAGGGGTTTAATTTGTTCAATACCACTGCGACAAGGTCCGCACCAGGTAGCCCAAAAGTCTACATAAATCACTTTCCCCTTGTACTTTCTGATAATAGCATCAAAAACCTTGGCAGCTTCAGTTTTAGGAGTCTCGTTTACCACAAAACCGGTTTTCTTCTTATTGGCTTCCAACTTGGCAATTGCCTGATTATTGCAAAGTGCCACATACTCGGCAATAAACGGAGTACTAATTTGTTGTTGAATAGCTTTTAGTTTTTTATCGCTTACGGGAGATACTTCTTCCACTATATTGCGACAATAATCTTGTGCGATCATAATATCCCGTCCAAAACCAAGCTGTACATTAAATTGTTTCTTTAAGATCTCATCTCTACCTGTATTCCGTATTTGAGTAAATTTTTCTGTCATTATGCCACTATGTCTGTTTGTGAATGAGTTTATTGAATCACCGTATACTTCATACAATTGTTTTTGTTTTATAGCAGATACTGTTTTGCTGTGTTTAACCATAACTTTTATTAATGCCTGTTCAGCATCTGTGAGTTGCACCTTATTTTCTTTGAAATAAGCACCAAAATTAGTAAAATCAGCTTTTGGATTCTCTTTGCATAATCGCGTTATATTTTCATTATATTTAGTATAGAAATCGGTAATCGATTTTAAATATTTTTCGTTATAACTCTTTTCTTCTGCCGATTTTTCAATTAAATCAATTTCCTTTATTTTTTCAATCAATATTTTTTCATAATCAGTTAAATCGTCTCCCGATTTCTCTATTTCTAATGCCATACTTGATAGATCATAAGTAAACCTCTTTACTGATTTAAGTATATCTAAGTATTTTAGTATGTTCATATAGCTATTATAACCGGAGCTAATCACTGCCAATGGGTTATTTACGGCTTCATTGTTTATAAAATCAAAATATTCGGCTGTTAATGAATCTGATTTCACCGGTATCATTCTTTGTGTGTCTGGTATTTTGTTTTTTTCGCGATAAGCACTTTCCCAATAATAATCATAAAACATTTTATTCGTTGCACATTCGTATTCAAAATTCATTTTCGTTACCTGATAAGCTCTAGTGGATATGGTATTGGTTTTCATTATAGAATCCAAAAGACTCAAATTTTCAGTCTTACAAATTTCATTATACGCCTTGTATTGAGCAGGTGATATATCCAAAATTTTACGTTGAATATCTCTATAATTAGAACTTCTGATTTTAGATAACAGATCTATGTCTGAGTTAACTTTAGCCAACTCTCCCATAAAAAGTGGATTGGGTGCACCAAGCAGTTGGAAAACTTCTTTCCCCGGTTCTAAGAACACCGAACCAGTATAGATAGACGAACTTACAAAACAAAGATTCGGATAATAGACAGGTAATTTGATAGAAAAGAATCCATTTTCTGATATTCTGATTACAAAAGTATTTTGTTTCCCGGTAATAATATCGTTGATATACACCGAAAGTGTTTTTACGCCAACGCGTGGAGTATAGCCCTTAATATAGCCGCTGTAGGTTGCAGAATCAATCTTGAAAACCGGCAGTTCGTAGGGTTTGTCATCTATTGGCTTTACCTTTTTAGCTTCAGTGGCATTATTACTGTATTCTTTTAGACTTTGAGCCGATAAGCCCAACAAAACAGTGCCCGGTGCACTAATTTTGTAAAACACATCAACCATTTCTCCATCGCCCGTGAGCTTTATTGAATTTGATGACTTTTTGCCTTTGGGAAAACTATAGCTCCAGAGTTTATTTTTGTAAACCACCTGTTTATCGTAAAAACCAAACTCCCAGTCTCCGGTGGCTTTATCAAACCAATTGCCCATTAATTCTTTCGGTAGCGAGGGCTGGCTTACCGCAGATTTTGTTGCGATATCGTATATAAACCATGACCCACCATCATTGCCTTCGCCATAATCAATAAAAGCCGTTGTCTTTGCAATCGGAGGAAAAAATAACCTATAAGTTACGTTTCCTGACTCAGGCATGATATATTGTTCGTTGACCTTTATCCCTTCAGCACTTTTTATATACATTTTTTCAGTACCATTAGTGTCTTGAATATATGTTTTATCGGGAATAGAAATCCAATCCCCAGGTCTGGAATAAGTACGAAACGATAAGATAGTAGCTGTATCTGAAACTTCTATCTTGGTCAAATTTACATTCCCAGAAGTGCTAAACCCCGTCTTGGGATTATTAATGACTGTTTGAGAATAAACTATTATTGCTGAGAACAGAAATAATAAGATGGTGATTGCGTTTCTTTTCATTTTAGATTTGACCTTTGCGGTTGGGTTATTTGTTTTTAATTATGTTATTATTTACTTGTTCGTTTGTGCACGAAGTACGAACTACATCAACAGAAAGTCGCTGCTCCATAGCGTCCATTATTCATTTTAGGAGTCACATTGATAAAACTGGAAGAGAGAAAAATAAATGGTTTATTGTTTTTGCCAATCAATGTATTCCACTCATAACCCCAACAGCGTATAGCCCATTGATATGTATTATCCATGACTTCAGGTATACCGAATACTAGGCCAGCAAGTATGGGTTGTAAGCTAAGTTGTTCTTCCCTGCAAGTTGGAAATTAGCATTTAAAAATTTTGGGAATGAACCGCAGCCTGCAAACAGGAACAAAAGACTGCTGATTAATAAACATAAGAAATACAATTTTGTATCCTTCATAGCTTACAGTTTTTAAGTTAACGGCAAAGATAGTCGGTTTTCTGTTTTTAGATATTTAAATAATAGATATTTAATTTGCAATTATAGGTTTATATAAAAAAATTACAGCATTGCGGTTCAGTATTATTCTTGTACTATGTAATCCAGAAGCAAGTTCCATGACCAAATCGTCAAAACCAAATTTGTGGCATATAAAGCGATCTTTGGCAATACAAGATATTTTAGCAGCCCAATAGCTGTGTTCTTGTAACGGATTTGTCTTCATAAAAATTAATAAAACATCCGTTTATCTACTATTTTTGAAACAATTACATCTACTCTCGTATAGCTTAAGCGTTGACGAAGTTTACATTTATTATCAGTTAAAAAAATAATGAGCATCATTCTGACAAACGATGCTCATTATTTTGGAATTTATTCAGCTGTCCTTACATAATCCACTGTATCAAGTGTTTGTTTTCAGTTTGCCGAAACAAAAGTTCAGACTGTTGCTTTTAATATTGGCAACAGTGAAATCTTCATCTTGTCCACTCTTTGGCTATTTTTAAGTTTTAAATATGCTTCTCTAATTCAAGTTTTAGCGTTTGATTATCATAATGTCCCAAATCGGGATTGATGATTTCACCCGTTTTACCCACGAGTACATAATGTGGTATCCCTGAAACATTGAACATCGAAGTTAGAAAGTTCCATTCGTCTGTTGTTACGCGGTAGTGTTCACCCTTAATATCGGGAATCATATTCGACCATGTGTTTTGTGGAGATGTTTGATTGGTGATATATACAAATACAATATCTTTACCGGCCAGCTCTTCTTTAAGGGGTTTAATTTGTTCGATGCCACTTCGACAAGGTCCGCACCAGGTAGCCCAGAAGTCAACATAAATCACTTTCCCCTTGTACTTCTTGATAATGGCATCAAAAATCTTGGCGGCTTCAGTTTTAGGAGTCTCGTTTACCACAAAACCGGTTTTCTTCTTATTGGCTTCCAACCTGGCAATTGCCTGATTATTGCAAAGTGCCACATACTCGGCAATAAACGGAGTACTAATTTGTTGTTGAATAGCTTTTAATTTCTCATCGCTTACCGGAGATACCTCTTCCACTATCTTTTGGCAATAATCTTGTGCGATCATAATATCCCGTCCAAAACCAGGCTGTACATTAAAAAACTTTTTCAGCTTCTCATCCCGACTTTTATACTGATTTTTAGAAAATTGCGCAGCCATTATGTCAGAATATCTCTTGTAAAATGCGCTTATAGAATCGCCATATAAGGCATAAAATCGCTTTATTTTATTCGCTGATTCAGATTTACTGTGTTCTACCATTGCTTTCAATAACAACGCTTCGTCATCAGTTAGTTTAATCTTATTTTCTTTGAAATATTCATTGTAACTGGTCACATCCGCTTTTGGGTTGTCCTCGTATAGTTTTTGCGTTGTTTCCTGATATTTCTTGTAAAAATCGTTTGTTCGTTGAGCATACTTTTCGTTATATTTCTTTTCTTCTGCCGAATTAATGATTAATTCGAGTTCTTTCATTTTCTCAACCAATAATTTTTCCGAATCGGTCAAGGTATATCCTGATTTTTCAAGATCTAATGCTATATTTCTCGTATCAACAGTGTATGTATTTACACCTTTGAGAATTTCTAAGTATTTTAGTCTGTTTAGATAATTATCATAGCTGGAACTAAGCACTGCCAATGGGTTATTTACCGATTCATTGTTTATAAAATCAAAATATTGAGCTGTTAATGAATCTGATTTTACCGGTATCGTTCTTTGTGTGCGTGGTATTTTGTTTTTTTCGCGATAAGCACTTTCCCAATAATAATCATAAAACATTTTATTCGAGGCTGATTCGTATTCAAATTCCATTTTCTTTACCTGATATGCTTTAGCGGATATGGTATTGGTCTTCATTATTGAATCTAAAAGACTCAAATCTTTAGTCTTGCAAATTTCATTATACGCCTTATATTGAGCGGAAGACATATCGAGTATTTTACGTTGCATATCTCTATAATCAAAACTTCTGATTGTAGATAATTCAGATAGGTCTGAGTTGATCTTAGCTGATTCTCCCATGAAAAGTGGATTGGCTGTGCCAAGCAGTTGGAAAACTTCTTTCCCTGGTTCTATGAACACCGAACCATTATAGATAGACGAACGTACCCAACAAAAGTGTGAATAATATACTGGTAGTTTGGTAGAAAAGAACCCATTTTCTGCTATTCTGATCACATATGTATTTTGTTGCCCGGTTATAATATCGTCGATATGCACCGAAAGTGTTTTTATACCAACGCGCGGAGTATAACCCTTAATATAACCACTGTAGGTTGCAGAGTCAATCTTAAAGACCGGCAGTTCGTAGGGTTTGTCGTCTATAGGCTTTATCTTTTTAGCTTCGGCGGCATTATTACTATATTCTTTTAGACTTTGAGCCGATAAGCCTAACAAAATAGCACCATGCTTGGTGATTTTGTAAAATACGTCAACGGTTTTTCCATCGACCGTGAGCTTTATTGAATTTGATGACTTTTTGCCTTTGGGAAAACTATAGCTCCAGAGTTTATTTTTGTAAACCACCTGTTTATCGTAAAAACCAAACTCCCAGTCTCCGGTGGCTTTATCAAACCAATTGCCCATTAATTCTTTCGGTAGCGGAGATTGACTTAGCGCAGGTTTTGTTGCTATATCGTATATAAACCATGACCCACCATCATTGCCTTCGCCATAATCAATAAAAACCGTTGTCTTTGCAATCGGAGGAAAAAACAACCTATAAGTTACATTTCCTGACTCAGGCATGATATATTGTTCATTGATTTTTATCCCTTCAGCACTTTTTATATACATTTTTTCAGTACCGTTAGCGTCTTGAATATATGTTTTATCGGGAATAGAAATCCAATCCCCAGGTCTGGAATAAGTACAAAACGATAAGATAGTAGCTGTATCTGAAACTTCTATCTTGGTCAAATTTACATTTCCAGAAGTGCTTAACCCCGTCTTGGGATTATTAATGACTGTTTGAGAATAAACTATTATTGCTGAGAACAGAAATAATAAGATGGTGAATGCGTTTCTTTTCATTTTAGATTTGATTTTTTCGGTTGGTTTTTTGTTTTATTTCGTTGTTTCAGCCCGGTCAATTCGTTTATAATAATCAGGATATTCGAGGGGATTTAATATATTGTCCTTCGTTTCTGTAGGTAACGAAATAATTTGTCGTGTAGGTGTGGCATCTGTATAAAAAAACACACTTGCAGTTTTAGTTGATGATTTTATGGTCGTTTTATGATCGGTATAGGTTGTATCCTTAGGCGATTTAGTGTATTGTGTGTATTTGTACTTATATGAAATAAAATCATTTACATGTTTCCCTAAAGATTTTTCAATTGAATCTAAAAGTGAAATTGTTTTTTTGTAATACATTATTTTATTTTCAATCTTTGTCAGTTTTAGACTATCATTTATTTGATCTTTTCTAAAGTCAATATTCTGTTTAAACGTAAAAGAATCAATTACTGAAATTTCTGTTTTAACTTCATTCGTCGAATCTGCCTGACTTCTCCAATGAAAATACTTATCTGCATTTCTTTTCACAATTTCGTTTACGTTCAATGAATCATTCGATTCACTTTTTTCTGAACTCGCTTTGGTAATGTTGCACGCATTTAAAATCAGTGGAACAAGAATAACTGTCAAAAAAATAATGGTTTTCGTTCTCATACTGTATTGATAGTTGATTTAAATTTGTTTGTTTTTCCCGTAATAATTCGGGAGCAAATTAAATGGTGAAGCTTTTCCCTGATTCTTATTGGAAATCTTAAACGGTTAACTCGTCTTTTTCTTTCGGGATCAGGATAGTAGAGATTTTTTCTGATTTGATAATTATTAGAATCGAAAGTATTAAGACTAAAATGTTTGCAAAATTCACCGTTGTACTCATTGTCTTTGTAGGGCCCATTTCTGTTGTACGTACTCCAGTTGTACTCATTGTCTTTGTAGGACCCATTTCTATAGTGCGTACTCCAGTCGTTCCTACTTTTTCTCCGGTAGAAAGACTTCGAGTAAAGGTAGTTTGTTCAGTGTTTGCTGGTGACTTTTCAGAATAAGTAAAGCTTGCTAGTTTATCACAACTATAAGCAAACATAAAAATTCCAATCATCAGCACTGCAATGTGGTAAATAGTTTTCTTTTCTATTTGAAGTGTGAATTCGGGAGAATCGGTCAGTTTCAATAGCCTTATTATTTTATCTGTCCTAAACAGAAACAGAAAACAGAATAGACCATACAACACAATAGAAATAACATACAGAATACAGTAACTTATTTGATATACTCCCGCTAAATCAAACTTCGCATTTGATGACATTGAGATAAAAGTAATGAAAACGGTAATACAAGCAATCAGCATTTCAATTAATTTGTAGATTGCAACAATTCCGAGAATTTTAATGGTAACTTCGTAAAGGTCTTTCTTTTTCATGATAATCTTAATTTAAATACTACGTGAAAGTTTATAAGTGAATAAACAACGAGCTACCTGTACCAACAGTGGAATATCGGTTTCAATATAAAAACAGCTTCCGTACGACAGAGCAATTACAATTCTATAGTACGTTGCTGTTTTTAGTGCTTAATTTATGTCGTTTACTTTATTTGTGAACCTTTGATACAGGCTCAGAAAACAGCCGGCATTATCAAAACAAAGGTTTGTGTTTTACAAACATATCATACTGTTCCTGATAGTGCTTATCTTCTCCGGGAGCCTGCTTTTTCCGGGCTTCAACTGCTCTTCCCTGAAACTTTACAGCTTCATCGAACTGAAGGAGCTGCGCACAAATAGTTGCATAGGTATCAAGCCAAAAATAACTGTCACCTTTCGTTAATGTGTATGCCGAAAGTTTTTTGGCTACCTGCAAAAATTTATCCCGTTGTTGATGCTCCACCATAGCCCAGGCAAGATTGTTTGCTTCCAAAGGGTCTATGCTGCAATTTTTCAGAATTTCTTCGCAACCCGCGTTAATCGAATCAATGGTAGTTTGCATCATGATTTTTTCTTTTGTAAACTTGCTTTTAACCAATGCAAACTGAATGGTCTGAATGGCACTGGGGACGTAACTGTGCTTTGTACTTTGTATGGCTTCACAAATATAGTTGACGTCGTTCTTATTGTTTGTAACAATATACTCTATTTCACGTAAAAACGGAACTTTGTTGTTCTCATACTTCTTTTGGTAACGTGATATTCTGTTGAACCAGATCTTCCACAGTTCTGCATCGGATGGATCTTGCATGACTAAAGAAAATCCCATCGATGCTGTTAAACGCATTTTTGCTTTTTCAACCAATGGATAATTTAATGAGTCGATATAATGTGAAGCACCTATTAGTCCGTAGCCATAATTTCTGTAGCTAAAAGAATAAAATTTGGAAATCATGTTGGCTATTGAATTTTCAACACTGGGCTGTCCATACTTTTTAGCTAAAGTATCATTATTTTTGAGGATATATTGCCCGTATTTAGACTTTAGAGGTGCATAACTCGCCAATATAGGCCAGCAAGTACTATCTCCCCAGTTTACCTCGGGTATATTTTTGAAACAGTTATTTAATAATTCATCAACTTTAAAATCATCCATACGTGTATTTCCCAGGATATATAGCACTGTTTCAGGAGTAACATCTCCGTTTTTTATTTTCTTTTCGATAGCGGAAGAATTGAGTTTCGGATTTAATGCTTTCTGTCCAAGTTTAATAAAATTATCAGCATCTCTGGAACCTGCTTCTTTGTGCATTATTTCGCCATTCGAATCCAAAAACAATAATGTCGGATACGACTTAATATCGTATTTTTTTGCAATATCCAGCCCTTCGCCTTTTTCCATATCAAATTTCAGGCAAATGAAATTCTCATTATAAAATTCCCCCACTTTTTTGTCAGGAAAAACACTCGTGCTAAGATATTTGCACGGACCACACCAGGTGGTATAACAATCAATAAAAATCGGTTTATTTAAAACAGAAGCGGTTTCGAGACCTTTTACAAGCGATTCGTGCATAAATCTGATACCGACGGAATCATTCGTTGTTTCAACCTGAGCATGTAAAATCAACGGTGGACATAACACCCAGAGAATAAATAAAATCTTGAAAAGTTTTGAGCTCATAATCGTTTTGTTTTTTTGAGAATTAGTATTTTAGATATTGATAATTTTCTGTTTTAGAGAAATACTTCAAACAGGACCCATTCGTCGAAATTTAACTCGTAAGAATCAGATCGGGGTTTTCTTCGAGTGCAACGAACTCATCGAATTCCCTTCTATTTTTGCTGTCATTGTTTGTTCATCGGTCAGCCAGTCGAACGTATCCCAAAATAATGAGTCCTGATAGTTTGGTTTTCGGCATAATGGATATTTAACACCCCATTCGTCAGGCTTTGGGAATATCGCGCATAAATCTTTTCCTGTTTTCCTACATTGATCCATATTGCGCAAAAACCAATATAAACCAGACTCTACCCTACCCTATTTTGCTTTCAGACTTTGCAGTTCTTTCCCTGTTTCTGAACTTGTCAAAAGGAAAAAGAAGAGGCCGGTGAAGGAGGTCAAAAGGTTTGTGTGCAGCCTCATTTCGCTTGTATCCATTTCCGGGCTTCTTCAAACCCTATATACATTTCAAAATTAGTATCTAATATCTTGCCTGTCGGATCGACAAACAAGTAATGGGGAACACCCGTGAAATGAAAGAGTTGCTGTATATAATTAAAATCGTCATTGGAAACAATAATCGAATGTTCCAGACCTTGTTCCTTCACATACTTATCATAAGCATTCTGATCAGGTGACCACATTTTACAGGTTATAAAAACGAATTCAAAAACACCGTTATTCTTGTATTTCTCACGGGTATTCTTCTTTTCTTCTATCCCCCAACGACAAGGTCCACAGCTGGTACCCCAAAAATCGACAAACAAATATTTACCCTTATACGGTGCAATCAATTTGTTGAATATATCAGCATCTTTCCCTTCAGGTAAAGAAAGCTGAATCCATTTAGGAAGCGGTTTATCTGATATATGCGGCATATTAATTCCCCCGTCGGCAATGCGGATATCCTCTTTTCCAAACTGACTTCTCAAGACCCGTAAACCTTCTTGTTGAAGGAAAGGGTTTTTGATACCTTCCGACATTTTGGCATAATAGGCATAGGCTTCATTTTTACCCAAGCTCTTAATATCAGATGAAAGTCTTCTGATTTTTGTCACTTCGTACGCAAAGCTGGAAGGAAGTTTAAGGTCACTTGTTAGCAGTGAGTCTTTTTTATTCAAAAATATCATATATAATTCACTGATACTTTTAAAACTGCCAATATTCCGATAACCTTTTTGCATAACCGGATTTTCTTCTAATCGGTTGATAAAACCAGCATACCACCCGGATATAGCACTCAATGGATCATTTAATGGTAACCGTTGAAGCATATTGTAATAATTTGATGGAACTTGAACTCCTTCGCCGTTTTTTGCAATAGCATAATCAATTAAATAAAGCCCGTTCTCTAATAAGGATTCATTCTTTTGAATCTCGATAACTTTTTTAGAAATTTTTCCTTCTTTCAAAGCTTTCTTGACAAGAGCATCATTCAGAGTAAGAATACTGTCCATTACAACAAGGTATTGTTCAGGTTTAGGTGTTTTCTCAATCCAATAATGTGTGAATCCGATATGCTCTAATTCAAACGACAGCAAATCATAATTCAATTTTGCTAAAGGACCTCTAAATAGAAGCAAACTGGCAGGATTCTTTACATCTCTGAATCCATCTGTTTTTACACAATCATCCCAGTCAAAGCTCAAAGCCAGCACTTGCCCCGGTTCCAAATAAAGGAACAGGGATTTTTTATCAAATGAGACGGTTAGCTTTTTGGGATAATTCATAGGAATAGTACAAATAAACCTACCTGTTGAATCTATTTCAGCGATTAATGGTCTGCTTTCATTGGTCAGGACATTCGTAGCATCCACATTGACCGTTTTAAAACCCAGGTTAGGTCGGTAGCCCTTGATATATCCCACCACGCGGGCTGAGTCTCTTGTGAAAAACTGCTTTTTGGTTAGTAACTTTTTTCGTTTCGCCTTACTTAACTCGGTGTCCATCCAGGCGGAGACAGTAGCAGGAATTGTGATCGTTGATAATTGTTCCTTTGTGCCGGCATTTATTGAACGGGGTTTTGTTTCACCCTTCACCATCGCCATCTGGAAAATGAATACGGCAAACAGCAGACAAAATGGAACAATGGAATAAGTTTGTTTCTTCATGTGTATGGGCAAATATAAATTTTCAGATTTTTCAGTTTATTTTTTCAACGCTTACTACCGGCTCTCTCAGCATAAAATACGGCACCCCCTGTTTGACATTACGGCTGGCAATGTCAATGCTGGAATAAAAACTCCAACTTTTAATATCATCTCTATATGCAAGATAGAGCCTTGCTTCCAAATGCACATAGCTAGAAGCTATGCCAATCGGAAGAGGTCAGATAATAATATTTATTTCGAACTCATGTTAACGGGGAAATTCTTCTGGTCAGTTAAATTGTTTTTTGTATTGTTGTCGAATGTGTCTTGCGAACAGGAGTATTGAATGTAAATAATACACTTTCAGCAAGAATTATTACAACTAAAAAAACTAAAGAAGTTATCCATAGTCTTTTGTTTTTTTTGACAATACCAATAAACAATGCAATTAAAAAGATAATTGGCAAACAAATTAAAATGATTACAATTGATGTCATAATGGTATAAATTTAAATAGATTTCTGTTTTTTCTGTCAAAACAAGACAAAACAGGTAGTTTATTGATATTATATTGTATAATTTTCCACTATTCTTTTTGTAATTTCTGTTTCCGCCCTATGGAAAAATATAAAATTGGTCCTATAACAGGAATTAAAAAGACAACTAAAAACCATATCAATTTATCTGTTGCCGTCTCAAATCTATTTTTTAAAACATCTATAACTGCAAATAAAAATAAAATCAAAATACACAGCAATAAGATCAAATTCAGGGCGGGTATTAAGAACATAAGCATTTCCGATCCTGACGTTTCCGACATACTGTAACTTCTGTAAATATGCTGAGCCTGCAATGTGTTTCGCAATTTATTGAATGAGGCCTTAAATGATTCCACCGATTCTATCGGTAATACATAGGTCTTATTTTTATTATCAAATCGCTTTGTCTGTATTTTAGCTTCTTTTTCATCAGTGTTTAAGTTTATGCATTGGATTGAATCATGCGTATATAATCGTTCGAATTCAGCTTGAGTAATCTTTTTCTCATTAAAATTACAAGAAATAAGTCCCAATACAACAATAAGATAAATAAGTAATTGTTTCATGTTTTTTTAAATTTAAATAGTTAATTAATTTAGTTTATATAATCGTTACGAATAATTTATCCCCCCTGAATTTACTATATATAGCATTTAGAGTAAAGTTCTAATCACAGGCCACTCTAAACGGATGACCTTACTTAAATGTCAATTTAACTCTCAATCATATTTTCTTTCAATAAATGAATACTCTTCGTCATTTACAACCTGTATATCACACCTGGAAAAACTCTTTCGACTTTCATATGCTATTGAAAGAGAACATCTTTCATTTCATTCCACAAACATACAAAAAAAATCTATTAACTTAACATCTTCAACAAAATATTTTTAATCAATTGAAAAAATAATGAATTTAAAAAAACAAATCGCCCAAAAACCCGGCTAAGGGGCTTTCTTTTCCTCCTTTTTTGATATGCCTTTCCGAGCTACCGGTCCGTGTAACATTTCTCCTGCATGCTTCTTCAATTTTCCAATATGTTTGTTTCATCTTTTATTCACTGTCTATTAAACTATATTCCCTATATATTCCGTATATGTTCCCTATATATTCCGTATATGTTCCCTATATGTTCCCTATATATTCCGTATTTAATTAGATAGGGAATATATACGGAATATATAAGATTTACTATAGAATAATTTACTGTTTAATATAAAACCGATGGTGAATAAATGAAGAACGAAAGGTGAAGAGACTAACCGTAGTTGAAAGCAGGAAGGAAACAATCTGTAACCGTTGGAATTACATGCCGTATATCGTTTGACAATTTAAAATCTCATTAAGCTGTCAATAGAGTGTGATATTTTTTTTGCAAATTCAATTATTAACCGTTTAACTGTTATAATATCCTTAAACGAATGATTATAGTCGTTAGCATAATAAGGACTTACTCGCTTATCATTCTTAGCTAAATACAAATTAAAATACAGACATCTACCGTGATGTAATTTTCCGTTGTCTTTTGAAACAAATAATAAAACTGTCTATATTTCAAAGAAGCAGTTTTCCATCCTGGCTAGTATTACATTACGAAGCTTTATCTTGAAATTAAAAAAGAAGTTGCAAAAAAAACAAAGGAAAATCTTTTAATGATTTTCCTTTATCTGACAAGTTTCAACTAACACTCTCAATCCAACTGACAATTACTGATTTGATCTTTTCTACGTTTGAAATAATGATTTAATCAAAATTTACTTATCATTGAATAAGCAGGACATCCATACTCTTGAATTATTTCTTCTATACGTATTCTATTCTAGCTAAATACGTTTTTCAAACTTCTATCAAAACCATCTTAACTCATACCCCCGAGCACGTTGATCTCTTTCATTAATATGAAATAGTTCAACTGCAAGCTTGGACTGCACTATTTGGGGTGTAGCTGCCAGAAATACCGAATCAAGTTCAGCCGGAATAAGTTTGCAAAAAGTCAATGAATACAAACATCTTAAATCTGTATCGGATAATTTTAGCCTTTCTAAACAAGGAATACTATTAATTGAGCGCATGAGATAAAAACAGGTACTATCAATTTTATTTTTAGCCATGTAACACATAGCCAAATTACAATTATTGGCTATGTAGACAGAATCCAACAAATTATTTAATTTTAATTTTAGCTACTTTCAAATCCTTAGCATCAGAACTATTCCCGTAATATACTTCGTACTCACCTGAAGTCACCATCATCTTTCTTTGGCTCCAGTCAAAGAATTCGAATGTTGAGGGTGGCAGGTTAATAGTTACATCAGCGGTTTTACCTGCAGCAACTTCAACACGATTAAAACCTCTCAACGTTTTAATAGGCCCTTCGACATCATTCACTTTTTTTACATATAGTTGAATAACTTCTGTCCCTGAACATTGACCAGTGTTAGATACAGGAATAGAAACGGTAAGACTTTCGTCATTTTTTATTACCTCTTTCGAAAAGGAAGCATCTCCTATTGAGAAAGTTGTATAGCTTAATCCATAACCAAATGGGAAAAGAGGTTTTTCTGTCATGTATCGATACGTGCGGCCCTTCATTGAGTAGTCTTCAAAGTCTGGAAGTTGATTTACATTTTTATAAAATGTAACGGGTAGACGACCGGAAGGATTATACACTCCAAAAAGGATATTACCAATAGCAGTACCACCTGCTTGACCAGGATACCATGCTTGCAGAATAGCTTCACAAGATTGTGTTTCTGGTACAAGTCCCATGGCTGAACCTGAGAAATTCACGAATATTACTTTTTTCCCATCGTCCTTTAGAGCCTGAAGCATTCGGCGCTGAATAGATGGCAGTTCGATATCAGTACGATCACCACCTTTGAAACCGGGAACCGTAACACGCATTTCCTCTCCTTCTAGCGAAGGGGCAATACCACCCGCAAAAATTACGACATCAGCATTCTTGACTTTTGCAATACTGGCGGCTAAATCCACAGGGATAAGCGAACCAAAATCAAAATTCAATGCAGCATCAGCATTTCCTTGAGAAAATGAAATCTCGATATTATACGATTTACCTGCCTCAGCTTTCAAAGTGTACACATTGGTTGGTATATTGGCAAAAATATTTCTTATCACCATTTCACCATTAATAGACAAAGTAGCTCTTCCGCTGGTTTGAAATTGAAACACGACATTTCCAGATTTACTTGGATGAAATATTGTTTTATATCGGGCTGAGAAATTTCGGATATTAACACCAGCAGCAAAAGCCGTAGCGCCCGTTGTCGTTAAGTGAAACGAAGTGGAAAGAATGTCAGTGGTAACAGGCTCTTCTTCTGTAGAAGTAGTGTTCCAGTATTGAGCAATAAAACCTTTTTTGCCATCGATACTACACTCAGAGAAGAGACTACTTACGGCAACGTCCATTGTGCGATCACAACCCCATTCATAAATCAGTTGATCGGCAGGTACAGCTTTACGCAAAGCGTCCAACAAAGTGACTGTCTGCGCAGGAAATCCATTATAATTTCCCCATTGCATTACTGAGTCGTTTGCATTCGGACCCATTAAAGCAATTTTGAGTTTCTTGTTCAATGGCAGGATATTGTTTTTATTTTGCAATAAAACCATGCTTTCTTGTGCCATACTAAGTGCTAATGCCTGATGTGTTTTGCTGTTAACAACAGAAAAAGGGATGTTCCAAACCGTTTTATCATTCATTTCGCCTAACTCAAAGCGAGCCTTAAGTAACCTTTTCAACGAAACATTAATGCGACTTTCGTCAACGAGCCCCGATTTCACGGCATCAGGCAGATTACTAAAATCACTTCCACACTCCAAATCTGTACCATTCAACACGGCATTGGCAGCTGCATGCACAGCATCTGGTTGACTAGCATGTGCATTAGGATGATAGAAATCGGAAATTGCCCAACAATCCGAAACCACCAAACCATCATATCCCCATTGATTACGGAGTATCTGGGTCAACAAGCGATTGTTGCCACAACATGGTTCTCCCTCTAAACTGTTATAAGCACACATTACTTCTTTTACCTTGGCTTTTTGCACCAGATCTTTGAAAGCAGGCAAATAGGTTTCCCATAAATCACGGGGATTAATGTTTTCAGCATTGAAAGAGTGCCTACTCAATTCAGGACCTGAGTGAACGGCAAAATGCTTCGCGCAAGCATGCAACTTGTCATACTCAGCATCATCAGGTCCCTGCAAACCTTTTACTACAGCAACTCCCATTCGACTAGTCAAAAACGGATCTTCACCGTAGGTCTCCTGTCCACGCCCCCAACGGGGATCACGGAATATATTTACATTAGGGGTCCAATAAGTTAATCCTTGATAGCGCTTCAACCCACCTTGTTCACTGAATTTATTGGACTTCGCTCTAGCCTCATCCGATACAGCAGTAAAGACATCAAACAACAAATCATCGTTGAATGAAGCTGCCATACCTATAGCTTGTGGAAAAACGGTAGCTACTCCTGAACGACCTATGCCATGAAGAGCCTCATTCCACCATTCATAAGCCTTTATTCCCAATCGGGGTATAGCTGGAGAATTATTTTGCATCAACGCAGCCTTTTCGTTTAATGTTAAACGAGACAATAAATCCGTTGCCCTTTCCTCAGCACTTAATTTTGTATTTTGATATGGAAATTGTTGAGCTAACAAGCTTATCGTGAATAAAAAAAATATAAACGTAAGTAATCCTTTTTTCAACGTAATTAATCCTTTTTTCATTGTAATGTATAAACTAGTTGAGCTGTGTTATATTTTCGCCTTTAGTAATTCCGTTCTCATTGAAAGCATCAATAGTGAAATAGTATTTTTTCAAGCCATTTAGACTTCTAATGGTTACTGAATCTTTATCAAGTACTTGATAGTTGTGATACAATTTATCTTTAAAAGTACCATATCTAATGTTATAACCTATGGCATCAGATTTCTTTGTCCATTTCAAATTCACAACACAACGATCATTTTGATTCCGTTCAACAATTAATTTGTCTACATTTTCAGGCTTTTTTCCATTTGCACTACCAAAGACACGTAACCCGGATATAGCGAACGTACCATCAGGGACTTTATAATTGGTGAGCTTTATGTAACGAGCTTTGATTGGCGTTTTCAGTTCGACATAATCATGAGGAATATCTGTTTTATTCTTCGTTTTATCGGCTAATGTTTTCCACGTTTTATTATCGTTAGAATATTGGAGAAGATATTGATAATAGATATTTGGTTCACGACCAAAAAGCTTCGTATCATTTTCAGCATAATTAATTTGAATTGCATTCACTATACATTCATTTTTTAAATCTATGCTAATCCATTCGCCCTTATTGCCCGTTTGAGCACTCCAGAATGTGCGTATATCTTCATTAGTTGCATAGTTTTTAGGATGATCTGATAACTCGGAAGACACCTCAACAGGTTTATTGTACGATAGCAACATCCATTGAGGAAACAACTCTTCAGGACTGGAGATTTTTTTCGTCGGTACTTTAAAAGGAAAATCACCAAAACCTGTGTAAACATACATAACACCGTCTTTATCAAAGAAAGTAGGAAAAAATCCTAAACGTCGTTCAAACATATGTTTTTGCGAGATGGTCATAGTGGAAACATGCCAATAGTTGCCATATTTATCCTGAAAAGTGCTACTATGTCCAGCACCTGCAATAAATCCTTCTGGTTTGTACGAAACAGGATTGTGTTCAGCTAATTTGAATGGACCAAGTGGTTTGCAAGAGACATAAAGTCCATCTCCGTAACTCTTGAATTCAGTACCAGGTCCGGCATATTGCAGGTAGTATTTGCCATCGTGTTTTGTTATCCACGAACCTTCAATCCATGGATTAGCACCTTTTTCATTATAATCGCCGGAACGTTCCCAACCATAATTTATCTTGTCACTATTAAGAAGTGCCACCGATTTATCAATAGGATTAAATGTCTTTGGATCCAATTCAACACCTTCAATCGGATTTAGATTAGAACAACCGTAATAGAAATACAATTTACCATCATCGTCCACAAACCAGTCTGGGTCAATCATTCCAATTGGAAATGCAGAATTGAAAACTTTCCAATTTCCTGATTTTGGTTCACCAGACTTAAATATGGTAACAGGAGCTCCTTTGGAAGCCATAAAATACATGGTGTCTTTCATCACAACAACAGTTGGGGCATAATCTTCCAAAGGTAAATCTTTAGTTGTAATTAAGTCCCAATTTATTAAATCTTTAGAATGAAAATATCCTCCTGATTTTGAAGCGAAAAGGTAGTATTCACCTTTGAATGTAACCATGGTAGGATCTGCCGCTTCACGCCTCGATGGAGCATCGAGACAAAAACGATAACTCAGGTTCACAGGATTACAAATGGTAGTTTGTTTCGAAGTTATAGTTACCTTGTTTTGTGAATATACGCTAAGTGAACAACTCAAACATATAAACACTAAGATCTTATTTAAATTTTGATTCATAAATATTTAATTACTGCTTTTATTATTTTTATTTACTTGTGGTGAATGGTGTAGCAGGTAAACCTTCTTTATTTTTCAAGTTTGCATAAGCAGGATTATCATCCCAAGCATATCGTACAACAGCTGGATCAGACATCTTCACATTCCATACCTTAACCGTATCTTTGGAAAGAATTACGGCATTTGCCCATTCAAATTTACCGTCAGCACCAGCAATTTGAAAACCATCCAAAAGACAATTGGTAAACAGTCCACTTCCTACCGATTTAAAAGTAAGAATAATGCTGTTTCCTGAAATTTTCATAGAGTCGTACAATGGGCCAGAGCTAACTACCGAGTTATCGTGTTGATACGCTACCCGAGCAGCTTCCATGCCCAACCGATGAGCTACTTCTTTTTTATTTAGTGGATGAATATCATTCCATTCGCCAACATCTGTTGTTACGGCCATTCCTGTATTGGGCACTTCCAAAGTCCGTCGTTGCGCTTCACGCACATTAGCCATACCACTTTCTACAGGTTCTTTGTTCGGGACTCCCAAATTGGCAATCTGAGCAAATAGAAATGGCATGTCTGGTTGGTTGAACTTCGTACGCCAGCCAACAATCAAATTTTTAAAGAGTTGCTGATATTCTTTCATCGGCATTACGGTGTTGGATTCTCCCTGATACCAGATTGTTCCTTTTAATCGATAACCAATTATCGGGTTTGTCAGACTGTTGTATAATCCGGCTGGACGCGGCCCACCAGTACCAGCATCAACACCTCGTCCCCCAGCAGGTTTCAATGATGCACCGATATGATAGTTCCAATCACCGGTTAAATCTATTTTTTGCGAACCAACACGAAGCTCATAGGTTTTTCCCTCAACAAATCCACCTTTACCACCAGGACAGATTACCCGTACCATCAATTTATTTTTTCCAGGCTTCAAAACTCCTACAGGTAATTTGTAAATGCGAGGAGGATATTGATAAGATATAGTGCCAATAAACGTTCCATTCAGAAACGTAGAATCACTTTCAATAATGCGACCCAGCCGAAGAACAGCATCTTTCTTATTAAACAACGAATCAGGGACATCGAACTCTTTATAAAACCACATAGAGCCTATTCGCATATCAACACCTTTGTCCGACCAATACCCGGGAAGTGAAATCTGAGGCCAATCGGAGATATTCACATCGTCTTTTGACCAACGGCCAAGCCCCGGATCATTTTCGGCTAATTCAGCATTAAAATTAAAACGAACAGGATTGGTAGCAGTAATTTTCGTTGTACGAATAGAGTCTGCCTTAACTCTTGATGCAGACCACTTATCCATATACGATTTGAGGTATTCCTCACTTAACCACGACTCAATTGCCGAGCCTCCAATGGCATTATTAATGAGACCAATTGGCACTTTATACTTTTGATAGAGTTGATCTCCAAAAAAGTAAGATAACGATGAAAAGTTCATAATATTTTCCTGAGTGGCAGGGAGCCACGTTCCTTCTTTAAAATCGTTCTGAGGACTTTGCGAATCATTACGAATCGTTGGCTTGAAATAACGGATATTGTTATTATTAGTTTGTTGTATTTCTTTTTGATATAAATCAAGCACCCTGTAAACCATCAATTCCATATTCGATTGACCAGAACATAACCAAACATCACCCATCAAAATGTCTTTAATTTCGATTTCATTTACCTTCATATTAAAAGGACCTCCGGCAGCAGTTGCAGGCAATTCTACCTTCCAGTTTCCCCGTTTATCGGCTTTTGTTTGATAAGTTTTCCCTATAAATTGAATCTTCACCTTTTCAGACGGCTCAGCCCAACCCCATATTTTCAGAGGTACATCCCGCTGAAGCACCATACCATTACTAATCAAACGAGGTAATTTGACAGAGGCATTTAATTGCTTCGAAAACAAAACAACAACTGCAAATAAAGCTAAAGTAAATCGGTATTTTGACAATTTCATTTCAATTCTTCCTTTTTTGAAAGTTTACTTTCGGGTGCTCCAAGGTAACTTTGTTTCAAACCACCCGTATTGATTAATATCTTTTGAAGTACAATTCCTGGTTCCAGAACTCTGAAACGTAAACGGTGTATTCCCTGTGTAGCTACTTGAAATTTGGTTTTAGTTTGGTTTATGCGTTTAGATTCCCAACTATTTATTTCTCGTTCACTCTTGTTAAAGTTTACTATTTGTTCTAATCCTCCATCAAATGAGATTGCATATCTTAAACCTTTATTTGCGTTAAAGGCTAAAGTTGGTGATAACAATACATTCACTTCAAATTCTCCAGTAGTCTTAAAATTCACAGCGTATTCCAAGTAAACAGAGTCTTTTACAGTTGGATATTGATTTTGCGGAAAAGTGGTCAATGCAGAAACAGTTTTACCCAATTCAGGAATAACTTCCCAATGAATTTTGGCTGTTCCTTTTGCTCTTTGGTAATTTCCAGCTTCAATTGATACATATCCATCGGCTTCACTGAAAACCATCTCCGATTTTGGAATCTCCGGTACCGATACCTTTACTAATTTAGGCATCGTACTTTTTCTTGGTTCAGCCCATGTATGGTAACCAATATGAATCTGATCCATCATGTGCGACCATTTACCTTCAGCAATATCTTTATTATAATGAGCCATTAAAACTGAATCACGATCATAGCATTGTTTAGCTATATCAGCCCAATAATTTGCTTCTGGATTATTTGTTTCTGCTAGTTTTTTGTTTTTAGCAATAGCATAATACATATCGTAAAGATTTGAACAAGCATTTACAGGAAACAATACTAATTGATCAAAAGCATCTTTAAAATTATTTGGAATAATATTATAAAGCCTCATGGCATCGAGCGTCAAATTCCTATAATCATTTCTAACGTTTTCAAATTCATTATAATTATCAAGACTGTATGTAGTAGCATCCAACATTTCTGGAGTTACTCTATGATTATATTTTGTATAAAGTTCGACAATACGGGCTGCTTCTTTGGAGTATTTTTCACCAAACTGCTGAGTGCACCAATCTTCAGAATATTGCTGTATATTTTGAGCATTAAATTTCATAGGATTCCAAGCCATATCGAGGAAAAAGCTAATAGGATATTCCATCGGTTTCAAATCTCCGACATTCAAAATCCAAAGTTTGTCAACCCCATATGAATAGGACAGTTCCATTTGTTCCCAAATTCGTTCGTTCTGACTAACATTTAGCCACTTCGAACACCTTGGACCACCAACATAGTCAACGTGATAATAAATTCCGTAGCCTCCTGGATGTACTGGCGCATTAACATCCGGCAACTTGCGAATATTTCCCCAGTTGTCGTCACAAAGCAGCAGAGTCACATCATCAGGTACACGCATTCCTTTATCGTAATACTCCTGCACTTCCTTATATAATGCCCAAACCTGAGGAATTTTCTCCGGTTTTTGGCCTGTAACTTCCTTAATAATATCGCGTTGATCTTTTACTATTTTTTCTAAAAGTCCAATGTTATTATCTTTACTCATTGGTTCATCTCCATCTCCACGCATACCAATTGTCGTAATAGTTTCCCAATTTTTATTACGTTCAACGCCACCTCTCCAAAACCGTGTCAATACTGAATCGTTCTTAGTATAATCCCAGGCACCTGAACCATATTTGTGCCATTCAGCCTGAGATCTTCCCATTGGTTCATGGTGCGATAATCCAATCACGACACCCATTTCGTCAGCCAATGGACCATTTTCTTTATCATCATCAAAAAAAGATTTTCCCCACATAGCGGGCCATAAAAAATTAGCGCGAAGGCGAAGGATCAATTCGAAAACATTTGTATAAAACTTATGATTAAATCCTCCGAATTTTTCGGATGCCCAACCTGACATAGCAGGAGCCTCGTCATTCAAAAAGACACCTCTGTATTTTACTTTCGGACTATCAAAAAGATAGCGACCATTTTTAATAAACAAAGACTCATGTTTTGCTATAGGTACATCTGCCCAATAATACCAGGGAGATACTCCGATGTTTTTAGAGACATCATAAATACCATAAATGGTTCCGCGTTTATCACTTCCCGCAATAACAAGTGCCTTTCCAACACCCGGCAGAGGAAAATCAACTGTTTGAATAACAAAAGACTCCCATTTTCCTAAAATGGCTTTTACATCAAGTTTCTTATTTTTAATCAATTGATCTAAAATTGCACTTTTACCAATAGTTCCAACGATTACTATTTCTTTTTGATTAGGATTATTCGTATAAATAATTTCTGGCTCGCGACCAGTAACTTTGCTAATATCAGTTTTTAAATTTTTCAAAGCGGTAATTACACCTGGGTAGTCTTCTGAACTAATAACCAATGGAGTTGAACCTTTTTTAAAATTTGATAATACAAATTGGTTCTCCGCTGAGGTTGCAGTTACATAAGTTGGCTCTCCAACGGCGGCATAAGCATCGAAAGGTAAAAATAACATCAACACACTAAAAAACTTATACAGCATATTGGCTTTCATATATTTAAACGATATTTGATTTATTATCGGAGAATTTATCCCCTCACTCCATTGACTTTAAAATTACCAAAAATCTCTCATTAAAAAAGCGAGATGGTCTTTGGGCAAAATCATTTCAACTTAAATTGTTCTTTACTCTGAATTAATCCTTTCTTTTTAAAATGCAAATTATCCAGCTGGTTAATATAAGATCTGAACGGTTTACAGCTCCCTATTTATTGATCCCTATTTCTTGCAAATTATTGTATAGACTTTACCTGCTTCAGTAGGTAAATCGTATAAATAAGTTGTTTTTAGAGCTAGCGGATTTAGTTTGGCATCAGCAGAAATAAGAGGTTCTTTTACTTTCACAATTTCAAAGAATGGATTTGAATTTTCGCCAGATGCCACCTTCAGTGATTTACCACTAACTAAATTAACTTCATTTGGAACACGTATACGGCAATTTCCACCCAAGTTCGATTTGATGGTGATTTTCTCTATTTTATTATGTGCCCAAGCTATACTAATTTCAAAACCTCCATAAGCTCTTAAACCAGTAATACTACCATTTTTCCATTCATCTGGCAATGCGGGTAAAATATCTATTGATCCATCATGAGTTTGAAGTAACATTTCAGTAATTCCCGAAGTACAGCCAAAGTTACCATCAATTTGGAATGGCGGGTGAGCATCAAAAAGGTTAGGATAAGTTCCTCCTCCACCCATACCAGAACTTTTACCCTGTTCAACCAAACTAAGTTGATCTGAAATAAGTTTCAGTGCATGATTTCCATCCTGTAAACGTGCCCACAAATTCACTTTCCAACCCATTGACCATCCGGTTGAAACATCGCCACGGTAAGTTAGCGAAGTACGCGCAGCATCAAATAATTTTGGCGTAGTATAAGGAGTAATTTGATTACTTGGGAACAACCCATATAAATGTGATACATGTCTGTTCTTATCAGTAGGGCTATCCCAATCTTCAATCCATTCTTGCAATTGACCCAAACGTCCTATTTGCATTGGAGGAACACGATCAAGTATTTTTTGAAACTCAGCCATAAGTGCAGTATCTTTCTTTAGCAGTTTTGCCGTTTTGATTGTTTTGGTAAACAAATCGAAAAGAAGCTGATTGTCAATGGTACATCCTGCAACTAAAGCACTACTATGTCTGCTTGGGCTATTTTCAGGCGATACAGATGGACTTACTACCAACCATTTATGTGTTGGTTCTTCAATCAAGAAGTCCTTGTAAAATTCGCACGCTGATTTTAATACTGGATAAACCGATTCAAGGTATTTCAAATCGCCGTTATAAAGATATTTTTCCCACAAATGTTGTGACAACCAAGCTCCACCCATAGGCCATTGACCTGCATCGGCAAAATCAACGACTCCTGTGATTCGCCAAATATCGGTATTATGATGAGCTACCCAACCATTACTTCCATACATAATTTTAGCCGTTTCTTTACCCGACTCAGAAAGTTCTTTTATCATTTGAACCAAAGGTTCGTGCATTTCGGTTAGATTGCACTTTTCAGCTGGCCAATAGTTCATTTCAGTATTAATATTAATAGTATATTTACTATCCCAAGCAGGATTGTTGCTACCATTCCATATACCCTGTAAATTAGCAACTTGTCCACCGGGCTGTGACGAGCTTATTAGCAAATAGCGCCCAAATTGATAATACATGGAAACAAGCTCTGGATCATTGCTTTTCGAGAAATTTCTAATTCTCTCATTAGTAGTAGCTTTAGAAGCAGGAGAAGTTCCTAGATCAAAGCTCACTCGATTGAAGTATTTATGGAATGCTACAATATGATCCTTTAATATCTTAGAATAAGTTTTCTTCTCCGCTGATGCAAGGTATGTAATACATTTTTCGACTTCATTGGCAGTCAATGTTTTATAATCAACAAAATTTGTTGCAACTGAAATAAAAATCAAAACCTCATTCGCTTTACTTACATTAATTTTGTTTGATTGTATAGATGTACTACCACCTTTATTAATGATTTTTGCCCGGGTATCAAATTTCACCTGACCAGTCACCCCTTCGTGAGTACTTGAGATTCCTGTCATTTCAAGAGTTTGAGCATCCAAAGCTATCGACGATTTTTGCAACTGACCGTCAAAACTTGCTGTAAATGAAAGTTGACCCGGCTTGCTGGCAGTTAACCTTAACACAATTACCTGATCTGGTTGCGAAGCCAAAACTTCTCTTTTAAAAGTAACATCGCCAACTTTGTACGTTGTTGTTGTGATTGCCTTTTCCAAATCAAGTTCACGGTAATAATCGGTAAAACCATCGCTATTATTGAAGGCCAGATTAAGATCACCTATGACCTGGAACTTAGAACCATGTAACTGCTTAGCTGTCAAAAATTTATTTGACAACATGTTTGCTCTTGCATAATTACCATTAAAAATATAATAACGGATTGAATCTAAACCTTTCAATCCATCCTGATTATCATTTCTTGACGGTCCACCAGACCAAAATGAACTTTCGTTGAGCTGAAGTTGTTCGTTGGCTGGATTACCAAAAACCATAGCCGCAATTCGACCGTTTCCTAATGGAAGTGCTTCATTCCAATTACTTGCCGGTTTATCATACCACATTTTTAGCCGACCTCCTTTTAGAGCATTGGACTGAGTCATTGGCAAGAATGCAAGAATTAAAGTTAGTACAATAAATCTAATTATTTTCATGTTTAAATTGAATTTTTATTTTGTTTGTATTTGAAGCACAGTAATCGAATAAGCTGGAAAAATTTGCTCACTGCGCTTACTCAATCCTTTTACTAGAGATGTTGAAGGTACAATTTTTTCTGGTTCAGTAATTGTATTTGTATCTTCAGTAGTAGATGCTTTCAAAGTGATTGCTGTACCTTTTGAAGCGATTACGGCAATTCCTTGAATATCTAATTTTACTTTTTGAGCAATTGCTGTAGAGTTCACTGCTTTTAAGTAGATAATTCCTGTCTTTGTATTTTTAGTAACCGAAAAAAACATAGCTGGAATTACTTTAGGTTGTACACCTGCCACTGAATCACGTGTACTTGGTTTTTTAAGCTGTGTCGGAAGGTTTTTTGTATCAAACATCACAACCTGATCTCCTAAATTCTGACTGAACATTTTCTGTACATAATAAGCCGGAGAACCAAAACTTGTAAGCGCATTGTATCCTATCAAATCCGATTTCCATTGCATGCCGCCCGGATTGACATTCACAAAAAGCGGGGCATAACAATGCATCAATACTAAATCAGAATTGCGTTCCAGTCCAGTTAAAAATGCAGCATCGCCGAGAGCAGAATTAAAGTTTGTTGTAGGAAAACCTTCGCGTGTAGCCCATTCGCCTACAAAAATTTTAGAGCCGTTTCTATCGTATTTATCATATAGAGACGCCATTTCCTGCATCTCAATCGAATTGCGGTAGAAATGCTCATCAATCAAATCAGGTTTGTTTTTTGGAATTTGGAAACTACCTGAAAGCCAATCGTTCTTTCCTCCAACTGTAGAAATCACTTTTAACTGAGGATATTTAGCACGAATGGATGTTGCAAACTGATTAAACCGTTTTTCATAACTACCTGAACGATCAAAACCATCTTCATTGCCAATTTCTATATACGAAAGAGGAAAAGGTGCTGGATGACCGTCTCTGGCACGCACGGCTCCCCATTTAGTCGTTTGATCACCAATTACGTATTCAATTTCGTCAAGCGCTTCGTCAACGAAAGGTTGTAAAAGTTTTGGATCATCCAAATAATCTCCTTTAAGAGTATATCCTGCAAACACAGCCAAAAGTGGCTCCATCTTCAAATCTTCACACCACTTTAAAAATTCTAACAAACCCATGCCATCTGTTGAATGATAACCCCATGGACTTGGGTGTCCTTGGCGTTTATTTAATTGACCAATCGTTTTTTTCCAGTCGAAACGGGTTGAAAAATAATCACCTTCCAGATAATTACCACCAGGAAACCGTAAAAAAGAAGGCTTCATGTCAGCCAACAACTTCATGATGTCAGGACGATTGCCATTAGGCGTATTCTTGTAGGTAGGTGGAAATAAAGAAACAAGACTGAACCAGTATTTACCTGCCTCGGTTGTTGAAATTACAAAACGAGTATTTGCAGTTGGCTTTACATCTGCAGCTGTAGAAAGTGTTAGCTGATATTGCTGCCAGTCACTTCCAATTGCTTTACTTTGAGCCTTGGCATAAACTATTTTTCCATCAATGCTTTCAATGCTGAGTGTTACAGGAGAAGATATACTCGCTTTAGCATAAAAAGAAGCTGTATACGTTGTATTAGGATGAACCGGAATACCCCAATAACCATCATTGGCAACCCCAATTCTTGAACCTGTCTTTTCAACATCTAACTGTAAAGAAACAGAAAGATTTTCATTTACAGAATTTTGCCTGTCTAACGATATATTTCCTTTCGCATCACCTTCTTGAACTAAGGACCAATGATCAGGAGTCCTTGCATTATCTTTAAAGGAACGATTACGGATTAATTCGGCATAAAGACCTCCATCATAAGAATAATTAATTTCCTCTGTCATCAATCCATAAAGCTTTGTAGGAACTGCAAAACCCGGTTGATCTAGTTTAAGTGTAATAGTCGGTGATTGAGAACTCACTTCGGTATTGAACAAAAGTAATCCCAAAAAGACAGAAACAAAAAGTTTGTTTAGTTTCATTTTATGCGTTTTAATTAATCGATATTTATTATATGTTTATTCTTGTTTATAAACCTTCTACAAAGTTTTATAAACAAGAATACATCAAAATTATCACTTAGATTGTCTGTCAAAAAACAATCTTTTTACTTAAACAATGTCTGAGCAAAATTAAAGATATTATTTCTCCAAACTGGCCATGTATGCCCTCCGGGATATTCACTATAAGAGTATTTAATTTTCATTTCATCGAGGTTCGAACGCATAATTTGGCAATTTTGCCATGCAATATCTTCCTTGCCACCTTGGGATATCCAGAATTGTTTTAAATTGGCATTAATATTATTAGCATTCTTCTTCCAATATTCATACTGAGGATCAACAAGTTCTTTTTGTTGAGCAAACCAGCCTGAGCTAAATACTCCGAGGTACGAAAACATGTCTGTATTCCTAACTCCTACATAAAGAGTTTGAATTCCACCCATAGACAATCCGGCAAGTGCACGATATTGTGCTTCAGTTTTTACCCGGTAATTCTTTTCTACAAATGGAATGATAGCTAGCTTCAACTCTTTTTCAAAAGTTTGCAACGACTCCTCACCAAAGCCATTAAGCGGTAAGTTTCCATCAACCATTATTACAATCATAGGAACGGCCTTTTTTGCAGCAATCAGGTTATCAAGAATCAAATCGATTTTTCCTTGGGTAGCCCAGCCACGTTGGTCTTCGCCACCACCGTGCATAATATACAATACAGGATATTTCCCACTAAAGTTTTCATCGTATCCCGGAGGAGTATACATGTAGAAATTACGCCATGAATTTGTCACATTTGAATAATAACGTTTGATACGAATATCGCCATGAGGAACACTTTTTTCTTCGTAATAGCTATCACCTTTAAAAGGTACTTCAAAACCACTTGCCATGCGACCCATACCGTAGTAAGATTCACTGGCTGGATCGGCTACTGTAACGCCATCAATTATCAAAGAATAATAATGGATACCTTCGCTTAATGAATCTGTGGTTACTTCCCATAAGCCATCACTATTTCTGACCATATCATATTTTTGCCCAAAATCAAGTTGTACTTTTTGAGCTTCTTGCGCTTTGATGCGAAAGATTGCATGACCATTGGGTAAAATTTGAGGATATCTTGCTGATCTTACATTAGTTTCGGCTGGTCGCCCTACATTACCTATTTTATCGAATGATGTCTCATCAACAGGTTTGAAGAGAAGTTGAGAATACATATACAGACTGTTCTTCCAGACTTTAAAATCGTGATAGCCATGATCTACATAGAAAATATGTGGTACTCCATTTATTTTCATATAATCGTGAGTACGCTTGCTGAAATTCATCAAACCATCCTTATCACCACAAGAGATCCAGAGTAACTTCAGTTTAGTCTTGGCAACTTCTGGATTTGGCATCAGTTCTTGAGGTTGTTTGGTATTTGGAGCCGATGAGAATCCGCCAACCCAAGCAAATTTGGCAAGATTTCCTAGACCAAAATTCAACGATTGTCCTCCACCCATCGATAATCCTGCAATGGCACGATGTTCACTATCTTTTATCACAGGATATTTTTTTTCAATAAAAGGAATTAAATCGTTCAACAAGTCCTTTTCGAATGTTGCGAAAGCTTGTACTTTATCAGCTGCCATAATATTTCCTGTTGCCCGGTCATCTTTTAGAGCTCTGCCATTTGGGAATACAACAATCATGGGCTCAACTTTTTTATCCGCATATAAGTTATCTAAAATAACCTGCGGACTTCCGCCATTAAGCCATTCCTTTTCGTCACCACCTATTCCATGCAACAAATATAACACCGGATATTTTTTATCTTTTTGATAACCTGGAGGAGTATATACCAAAGCTCTACGATTTGTTCCAACTGTTTTAGAATTATAAATGACTGTGTCAATCTTTCCGTGGGGAATCCCTTCTTGAACAATATCGAAACCAAATGGTGCCGGGCTTACTGTGTTTTGTGAATTTGCATTGTAGCAAAACGCAAAAAATACAATAAATAACGAAATAAGTGTTCTCATGATTTATTCAAATTTATATTTATGTTAATATGATTTCTTACTAAAAGCTACTTGTTAGAATAACTGCTTTTAGGATAATTTTATGTGCATCTCATTAAAATGAAAAATGAATCAAAAATAATTCTAATATCAAGGAATCTCTTTCAAATTTAGATTCTTTTTTAAAAGAATTAGGTATTTATTAATAATATTACGTTAATATTACTTTTCCCAACAAATTTTATTTGTCAGCTGCCCATTTATTTCCCGTATTATCTTGACAGAGTACATCACGTTGAAAGCTGCATTTATTTTTCATATAACCATACGCGCTTTTCAATTATTTAAATCTAAAGAGACATCCTTTTGAAGTTTAAATTCATTATACAATCGAGAATCAGTTGCCTATTCATAAAAAAACTTTAAAGTAAATATCTCACAAAAACAGATTAATGCACCTTTGGCTTAATTATTTGATAATTTCCACTTAAGTGCATAAGACTAAACAAATATAAAAAGCCATCGTAATAGGGGTCAAAATATCCATCCTCATAAGGTTCAAGTTTAGCATTCCAAAGGGCATCTACAAACTTTTTACTTTGCGCTTGAGTACTAATCATTGATGTACTTGCAATGGTTGAAACAAGCCCTAAAGAATGACGTAATTTTTTAAATCCTCCTGCTTGAAGTATAAAATCAGGGCGACTTCCATTTATATCAAATTGATCATCAAAATTATATATTCCTTTATCTATAAAGAAATTTTGAATCCTACGGCAATAATTTTGCTGCCATTCATTATCTTTTCCAAACCAGGCATAATCCATAGCTATATTCATTGGAACACGCCAGGAATCGTACCTAAAGGCTGCAGGCATCCAACGTGAAGTACGTAGCTTTCCATCAAACTCCGTGTAATCAGCATTAAGTCCTGTTACTGGATGGCATGCCTTGTGGAGCAAAATTCTGGCAGAATCTGCACAATCCCGGTAAAATTGTTCTCTTCCATCCTTTGCATATTCAGCCCATATTTCGAAAAAGGCGGGTAAGTTATAAGAGGGATCCGTCCAGTTGTATCCGTAGTTATCTGGAGTAAAAGTGATGAGTTTATGTTCTACATTTATAAGGTTACGGACACCCTCTGTACCGTCTTTACTCCACATTGCATCTAAAATTTTTCTGGCTTCGGCGTAATAATTAATACCTGTATTGTTACCCCAACGGTTAGATGCAAACAAAAGATCGGTTACAAAATAAAGTTCGCCATCCGAAGCCGAACCTTCAGAATTATGCTTCAAGGAGTTGGGTTCAACACTCCACGCAAAATAAGAATCTCTTGGACCACCGTGATGTTGCAAATATTTATTTGTCCATCGCCAGATTCTATCAAAAACATCTTTTTTATTTAGCTGAACAGCCACCATTAAGCCATAGGATAAACCTTCAGTACGGGCATCTTTGTTTTTAATATCCAAAACATAACCCATTGAATCTCCCAACTCGAAATAAACCTTATTCGGTCCTTCAAAAAGATCATAATAAGCTTTCGCTATTTTTTTCTCAATATCACTTTTTTTATAGCCATATTCAAGAAACACATTTCTATATTTTCCTGAATTAAAGGCTGCAATGCTTTTTTGTTTATCTTGAACAACTTGATCTTTAGCTGAAAGAGAAAAAGCTGAAAAAGAAATAAATCCAATTAGAACAATATATTTATCCAATGGTCTAATCTGAATTAAATATCTGAAAGTCTTTTTCATTTGAAACAATTAAATTTAGGAATATAACATGATCTAAAACGAACACAAAACGATATTATTTGACGACTATAAACAGAAAAGGTTTAATTCATAGTCACTTGAAAAAATACTAAGAAAAGGAGACTACCATCAAGGCTGTGATTTCAAATTTAAAAAGAAAATTTGATCTCCAAAGAATTATATCGGCATTTTTTTAAGCTAAATCAAATTCAAACTTAATACGACAATTTGTCTATTAAATATCCTAAACAATGATTCTAACTGATTGTATTTCTCATATAAAATATCAACTACACCATAGAGACATTATTATAGGTGCTCTTACAAAATGAATACTTTACGCAAAAAATCATTATTTTAACTTATCTGCATCAATTGATATTTGTTTTTGCCCTGAATAGATGAGATGCCCCAAACTACTAATTCCTTCTAGTACAACACTATATTTTGTAGGAATATCAGCAGCATAAAAAGACAAATTAACTGTTCCGGTACTGTCAATCTGCACATTGGGATTCCAGTGAATCGTGGTACGGTAGTCGGGTTTACTACTATTTTTTTCCTGTTCCGTGCTATAAACCGGTGAATAAAACTGTACAGATTGCTGATAACCAAATGCCTTAACGACTTTAATATTCGAATTTATTTTATTTTTTTGTACGAAGCCCTTTTTAGTATTAATAATTATTGCCCCATTTGCTCCACGAGCTCCAAAAATAGTTCCCATTGTTGTACCTGGAGTTACAAAAGCATCTTGAATATCATCTACCACCAACATATCATAATCAAACCCCTCAGTGGGGACATTATCCAAAAGTAACATGGGAGTATTTCCACGATAACGAACTTCTGTGCCATTAACAGTAACACCAGATATTCTGCGAAGTAAATCATATACCGATATAAGATGCCAACCTTCTATTTCTTTAGCTGTTATAACCTGAGAAGAAGTAATTGAATAATAGGGAGACTCAGTTGGTGTAAAAGATTTTCGCTTAGCAGTAACCATCACCTCACTCAAATTATATATTTTCATCCCGTCATATGCAGAATATTTCCTGTTCGTTGTAACCGGAACCGTATCGTTCATAACAGGCTCTGCTCGCGCCATTATTACCGGAGGAGTCAAGGAAGGGAAATGACTGATACTATCCATTTCTAAGAAAACTTTTCTGGATTTACTCTTCGTATTAGCCTGAATGATATATCTGGTTCCTTCCTGATATTCCAAATTCTTAAACATAAATTTTCCGTCGCTATCCGGCTTGGTCAAAACAGTACCTATAACCACCGAGTCCTTTAACGCCAGCAGACTAATATTACCATCTTTCAATGCAGAGAAAACACCTTCAACCTTACCTGAGACCTCTTCACTTAATTCGACGGGGTATTTCAAGTCTTTCGTCAATTTTTCTTTCAAAAGATTGGGTATGTCATATCTGCGCCATCCTTGGGTCATCAATAAAATATCCAGCGCTGCTGCAGATTTCTTATTGTCTTTTTGCAAATAGCTCATGGGAGATTCTATGTATCCCTTGAGTTCTGACGAAAGCAATAGATTGGAAACGATAGTAGAAGTCGTGTCCACATTCATTTCATTTGCATCCACAACTGCTAATGAAAAGTTACCAGACAACGGCACTTTATTTTCATCGGTAATATGTATAGACAGATTAATCTTGTCTCGTGCCTGATAGCTCACTTTATCTAACTCTATAGTTGTTTTAGCGAAAGTGCTGTTTTGTGAAGAGAACACAAGTCGCTCACTTAATATATTCCGGTTTCCATCAATTAGCAAGAAATGGACAATGCCTGCCGGAAAGAAATCTTTATCAAAAACAAGGTGATCCTTCGTATCGTCCCACGGCTCTATATAAACGGGAACTCCCCGGACATGAGCTATTAATTGAGTTTGCGGTTGCAATTTATAATTAGGAGATTTTACAACTTTTACATACAGCTTATTATGCTCCCAAACTGTCTTCAACGAAACAGCATTATCTGATGGTTCCGGCAAATCAAAACTTTTTGATACATTCTCTTTATTCGTGCATATCACATGATACTTCTTCCCCGGAGAATAATACATATTGAAACGTCCCATCCCTAAATGAGTACTTTCAAATTCGGTACATAATTGATTCTGATCATCAAAAACCTGTCCTTTTACTTCTTCTGACAAGCCACTGGTGTTTATCGATTTAAAAGCCATTGTCACGGTTGTCGATACAGGAGCAAATCCACCTTCCGGAAAAAAAGAAACAGCAAATGTCTTTTCCATGTAAGGTATTTTGAAGTACCTTTTATACATTCTCCCTTCAATCAGTGCCTGCAACAGGAATGTTCTTTCCTTATTGATTCCCTTTGCGCCAAAAGAGCAATGTCCGGTTTTCTCCTTGAACGAGACAGTCTTCTCTTTTTCCTTATCATTACCATCAGGATAAATGATACACTTTTCGGGTATAATCTTTTCCTTACCTGATTTTTTCAGGAATTGTATTTCTGAATTGATGACATTGCCATCTGCCAGATATTTTATATCCACAGATACCTTTTCCGAAACAGGATTCGATATGTAAACTTGTTTGGTAAAAAAATAATCTTCTCCAATATTTTGCATGAAGCGAGTGTATGCTCTTAGCACATAATCACCCTCACCCAATTCGTTTTCCAATTGTATTTGCCCATAAAAGCACCCTGTGCTATCAGGCCTCAATTTCACTCTTTCTACAAGTTGATTGGTGGGATTAGTCAGTTCAACGTATACATAACGGCTGGCATTGGCTTGCTTAAGAAAAACAGCATCTACCAAATGTACCCGAAACCAAATGGTTTCACCCGGGAGATACATACTCCTATCGGTTTGAACATAAATTTTTTCTTGTGGAAAAAATGAGATCTGATCCAGGAATAGTTTTTTTAGTGGGTTCTCTCCAATTTCCTGCGCTTTGAGGATTGTACCTAAAGCAAGCAGCACAAATAGCATAATTATCGATCGTATTTTCATAAATTAAATATAACGTGAGTTCTTAATGTATAATCTTAGACTGCAATAATACCCCTTAAGTTTAATTCCATTTTACTTTCTTGTTCAAATAATTATGTTTTTAAAAAGTGATCCATTACAACTTTTTTTGGCATCCTGATTAAAATAAAGTTTTAAATCTGATTTTTAATGTTTGTTTTACCAGATATAGCGGAGTTTTATATTCATAAATGGGACTGGACGATATAAAATCCGTAAAGAAATCAAGCTTATGCTGGCGATACCCACCAGGAAACAAATGATCACAATAAAACTGATAAAAAAGTTTAATCATTTTTTCATTTTCTTCTGCTTACACTACGATTATAAATTAAAAAAAAATGTAAGCATCACAAATATGCCATGTATAGAGCGCAAAAAAAACGGACTTAGAGTAAACGCAATTCTCTAAGTTCGTTTTTTTTTGTTCAGTTTTTTACGGGAGTAGGACTTCCCAATTAATAGGAGTTTCGAGTGAAGGTATTTTCTCGAGAGTGGCTGTAAGCCATTTTCCAGGTTCAACACCT
>Ga0302271_10000019_pt1 | contig 130141 bp, 68 predicted proteins | sample III_Bog_N1_1_FD_198767 | JGI IMG/M metagenome (GOLD analysis project Ga0302271, IMG submission 198767) | Peat permafrost microbial communities from Stordalen Mire near Abisko, Sweden - III_Bog_N1_1 | ecosystem: Environmental > Terrestrial > Soil > Wetlands > Peat | place: Sweden: Abisko...
CAACCCCAACCCCAACCCCAACCCCAACCCCAACCCCAACCCCAACCCCAACCCCAGCTTTAATGAAAGATTTGAATTATTTCTAAGCTGATAGAGTTACTAAAAAAAGAAAAGAATACATGAATTAATTGCTAATTTAGTCTGAGATCAAAATAATATTTCATCCCTTCATCTAAAGTTTGATTTCTTGTAAATCTCCTTTAATCATATGAGAGCTAACTTTTTTACATTTTAACCCAAAACTTCCTGTGATTACTGTGAGGGTAGATTCCTTTTTTGATTTGATTTGGGAATAACAAAAACAAAAACACTCTTTTTTCTTCTCATTTAGATTTTGTTTTTTCTCCCTCCGTCAAATTTAAATAAAAAGAATAATTAAACAGGTTCAAATACTTATCTTTATCATAATCATTATCATGAGTGACATTCAGCTAATCCTAAGACGTTGCAAGAGAGGGAACGAGATTAAACTAGATTTATCAGGTAAGGGTCTAACTGTTCTTCCCAGCGATATCTACTAGCTCACTTAGTTAGAAGTGCTCGACTTATCCAACAACAAACTCAACGGATTGGATCCTAAAATATCATAATTATCATCCCTGAAGGTGCTCAATGTATCCAAAAATAATATCATGTCTCTCCCTAGTTCGTTATTGTCCTTGCAGGGATTGCAGCTTCTGAACGTTACAGGTAACCCTCTGGGAAGCTAATTTGATAAGCTACTAATAGATGAAAACCAAATGGGTTCTCTTTTAAAAGCATCTCTCGCAATTTGTTTTGGAGAAGATTCGTAATAGCCAGTTCTTTCAGTCGAGAGATCAGGTTCCTCAAATAATAGCTTGAATTACAATAAGACATTCTCAAGTGGGTTTAACAGCAATTTCAATAACACCAACAACAACAGCAGCAATACTGGAAATGCTTCTTCTTCTCTTTCCTCAACATCTTCGAAATGGTTTGAATCTTCTGCACCTTCGTCTGCGAATATTATGGGGCAGTTAGTGGAAAAAGACAATGCTCTTGCATAGTAAAAAAGAAAAATTCAAGAACTTGAATAAGAACTTCAGAAACTATCTCTTGCTTCATAATCATCAGGAAAACAACAAGCCAATGGGTTTGGGTAATCTCTTATTAAAGTAAGTCCACTATTCGAACCAATCTCTGAACTAGACTTCAAAGATCTAGAAATCAGAGATCCAATCTCACAAGGTAATTAAATCTCTTTTTCTTCTTCTTTTCTTTCATAAAATTACTCATTTTTTTAACTTCCCAAAAAGGTGGATTTAGTATTGTACACAGGGGAACATATCGTGGATGCAGCGTAGCAATAAAAAAGATTTTCAACCCGAACCTAACTCCAGATTTAATCGATGAGATCAACAATGAAGTTAACATGCTATCCAGGCTTCGACATCCCAACATTATTTTGATAATGGGTGTGGTTTCATAGCCTCAGAATATTTGCATCGTTACAGATCTAGTCGAAGGTGGAGATCTCTTCACGTATCTGCATAAGCAAAGGTATTTTAGAATGGCTTAAGAATCAGATTAATGTGCATCGCCAACCAAAAAATAGATTAAATTATTATGAAAAGTTCAAATAATTTTATCTTTTTTTCTTTTCTTTTGGGGTTATTTTTTCACAGGAAGGATCTGAATGGCGCATAAAAATCACAAATCGTTAAGCAAATCATAAATGTCTTTTACTACCTACATTCAATGCAAGTCGTCCATCGAGACCTCAAATCTTACAATATTCTTCTTGATGCTGGTCTCAAAGTCAAACTCTGTGATTTTGGACTTGCTCGCAAATTCGTAAGGATAAACAAATAGATAAATATCTGATTTCTAAATAAACTTAATTTTTCCCTTGAAACTCTTTTCCCCTGAAAAAATAAACATGTTTTATCCATTAGTCTGAACTGAATCAAGGAGGATCAAAATTCAGTGGAACGCCTACATACATGGCTCCTGAGCTTTTTTAGAAAAAAGGATATGACGAAAAAGTAGATGTCTTTGCGTTCGGTACCCTAGTATGGGAAATATATGCCTAGGAATTACCCTTTGATGGGCTTGAGCCTTCTGATATTAGCTAACGAGTAGTAAGCGATGAGTAACTACCTTCCAAGCCTAGCATTAATTAGAATATCTACAAATTAATTACTAAATGTAGGCACATGAATCCAGCCTTGAGACCTTCGTTTGAGAAAATATATTAGGAATTTAACTAGATTGCTTGATTTAATAGCTATTAATCAGCTTTTGTTTTGATATGTACTTAAATGATTTATGTCACCATAAGATGTTACCAGATTTTTGACATCTTTCCCGAAAAAAATCAGATGAATAATTTGAACATTATGACAATACATACATCTTAACATTAATTATTTTAATTTCCTAGATAATTAGATAATAAGATGAGATTATTAATCGTTATTTAGATTTTAAACGGGCAAAAAACAATCAGATAGAAGAAAAAAATAGTTATTTCTTTAATTCAGTGCAGAATATCATATCCTCCTTTATTCAATTATTTCAAACTAATTCAAGAATTAATTTGATCAATTCCGCTGAATACATTATCTTTGATGCAATTTTCAAATTCTGGAGCATATCCGGCATGTCCTAACCCCGCTCATAATAAAGCTTAGCTTAGTCTTGTGTGCTTGCAAAACAATTGCCAAAAACGAGGAGTTATTTGTGAAAAATGTGCTGCTGATGAACAACATAAAAGCCATAAAGTATTAAACTTGAATGATTGGTTAGGTTAACTAATGCAACGAGCTGGATCTGTTCAGAGTTAGCAAGCTGAAGTTAGTAAATTAGCCTTGGAGTTAACTCATTATTTTGAAAGCCTCCTGAAGACATTATCTGGATTGATAACTGATATCCAAACTACTGCTATTTCGCTCATCCAGAAAGGAGAAACAGATTTATCAGGTGAAATCGTTCTACAAAAGAGAATCAACCTGTAAGTTTAAACTCTTAGAGATAGCAATCACGAGCTGAATGCAGAGGAATTGTAGTTCAGAGTGTAAGATGTTTTTCAAGCTTAAAGTAAATCAATAAAACTCCCTGAAGATATACCTATTTTTTAGAATATTCCTCCAGGCTAAACTTGGGCTTTTTATCTCAAGGATACGATCTTCTAAGACACCTCTTTAATCGCTAAAGGTCTTTATGCTCTCCTAAACAAACTAAGGCCATCGAATGGCAGTAACATAACTACAAACATTTAAGATTAAAATGGACAAAGAAACTCTTTTGCTCGATCAGAGAGACCACCAAGTGGGAATAGAAACACAGCAAGCGCCATGTATTTGAGTAGAAATAATTTCTAAAGAAAAAACATCTTTGAAGGTGTGAATTCAGTCTAAAAAATCAAAAACCTGCCATCTTACAGCTGCAGTATGATTCAGAATGGGTCTTAGAAAGCAGCAATACAAGCTGCACCATTTTCAAGTTCTAAAATACCTGAAGGTTAAAAATAGAATTTTAAGGAATATTCCTTAAGTAACATACAATCCGAAGAGTATCCAAGTGAACTTAAATTCGGATCTTAACTCACAAACCCGGTTAATACTATCCCACTAACCAAGGTGCTAAATGCTAGTGCTGGAAAGTCTTTCAGCAGAGGCAGATAATCAGCTGGAGGAGGAGAGTTCTCATCAAGATCAAGTGAGATTGCGTCTCCTCCATTTTTTTCTTCAACTTATCGATAAGATAAAAATAATCATTTGGGAAACAACGGCGGGAGTGACTGGAAAAAAGATGATTTTGTTGGGTTGATTTCACTTTAGAAACTGCCATCAGCTTAGTAGCAAATGTGGTCTTAGAATAGTGATCGGTATAGTTAGCGAGTTTTGACTGTGCCAGATGAATTTCAATAATAGAATACTCTCTTAGATGTTCCAGGTTTGACTTGCTTGGAACTAATGAGCGGAGATTAATTGATCAGTGGTAGTCGAGATGGGAAATTGAGAATATGGTAATTGTAACAGCATTTGATATAAAATCAAGAGCATAAATTGATAATAACGTTAACTTAGCATGAAGCATCAATCTCTGCCATAGCATTTCAGCAATCAGCAAGGATACTTGCTACAGCTAGTGCTGATGGGATTGTTATAATTTGGCGACATTCACCGAATATCACTTTGAATCACAAATTGTCAGCTCATGGAAATTCTACAGTTACGGGGTTAACTTTTCAAACGGATAGATTGCTTATCAGTGCTGCTGCAGATAACTCTATGATTCTCTGGGATACAGAGACGGGTGTAATAATCAAGAAGATTGGATTTAATAATAGTAGTACTAGTAAAATAAGTGAAAATAATCAAGAAATCAACAAAAGACCTTCATCTTTAAATCGATCTTTCGAACAGAATAATTCAAATTTAAGCAATAAAACCAATAATAATAGCATTATTCACGATTATTAAAATCAACCTAGCAATAAATAAGATGCTGTTTATGATTTAGTTGTGTTGGATTAGGTAATCGTTGGAATATCCAGTGGAAATCTGTAGTTTTGGGAGTTAAAAACCTTGAGATTATTAAAGAAAGTACAAGCTCATGGAGGAGGAATTAGATAATTAGGTTTTATTTAAAAGAGGTTTTAGCCAAGTATGCTAGCTACTTGTGGCGATGATGGAGGAGTAGCTGTATGGGAAGCTGATAAGTAATACTCTTAAATTGCATCTACTAAAAATCTAGGATAATAAATTCTTGCATTTGCAGTCAGCACATTCTATGACGTTATAATAGCTGCAAGTTATTGTCCACTGGGTTAGTATACCAGCCGAAACAGCATAATTCAAAATAGTCCCCCGAAAAATGCTAGAAATCTTCCTACAACGAAGATTATCGCATATTCCATATCAAATAAGTTATCTTATGTTGCAACATTGGCAGAATATTAAGAGAATGTTTTGGCTATCAGAGCTACAGATGCTACATTGTATGTTGGATTACACACAGGAGTAATAGATGTACTTTCTTTGGCTAGTAAAATGAATAATATCTTGTAATGAGCAGGGTTAGTTTGATCTATCTCTTGAAAATATTTTAGTACCTGATTTCTAAAAGTTTTAGATAAAACTTAAGAATTAATTCGCTTTCAATTCTGAAGGAAAAATGATAATAACAATGAATAAATATAATGCCTAAGAACTCCATTCTTTTAGAGCGAAAAAAAAGGAGATTTCAATAATTCCAGTCCAATGTTGAAGACCATAAAACTATGATTTTATCCCCTTCCCCTTTTGTCCCTTTCTCCTCATTTTTGTTTTATTGAAAACACTCAATTTTGTAAATATTTTTACTTTTTGCAGGCAAAAAATAATATCGATTAGATTTTGTAATTTTAAGTGCAAAATGAATTATGAAAAAGATAAATAAAAGATATTTTTTAAGCAAAATGAGAATAAGAAAACTGAGAAAAGAAAAAAAACTACAAATCAACAATTCGAGTAAAAAAGTGTTGGTATGCCATAAGCGATGAATGACGAGCCATTAAGTTATTTCAGTGAACATTCCCTGAAAAAATAAAACAAAAAATAGAATTATTCAGAGTTTAATGTTGAAAATAAAAATATCTCCAATTTTTTTCTTATTTACTCTCTGGCTTGCAAGAAAGCATGTGCGAAATCTAAGGGAGAATCAATTGTGGCTTTTTGAAACAATTTAATGAGTTTGAAGACTATTTTATCGGTGTCTCTATCAGTTACATCCCAAAGACTTCCAACGACAAGTTTACATTTGGCCAGAAGAAAATGGAGGCTGGTTCCAGTTGTTTCATAGACAGTCGATAATGTATCTAATTGAAAAACTTATTTTGCAGACTGACAACCAAACAGCAGAGCAGCTGATTTAATTTCACCGATTTCTTGAATTTATTTTGGACTCAAATAAAGCTCCCCTGCACCATGACCAATATATTGGTAGACTTCGTACTCTCTAAGTACTTGTTGTAATTCAGTGCTACTGGAACTAAATCCACTTGTACCTTCCCACGATCTGATACTATTATTTTATATGCAAAAACAAAAATATATCATAACAGTTTTTATACTAATCTAGTATTGATTAAAAAAACATCATAAATCCCCTTTTAAACTTAATTTTTCTTTCATTTTTTACCTTTCAAATTTTTGCTAAAACTTAGACTAAGTATGAATCAGATCTCCTGAAGGATTCAACATGTAGTACAAGCTTGAAAAGTTCACTTTATGATCTATCTAATAACTGTTGTATATCCAAGAAACATTCAGTAACAATCAAAACTTGGCAAATCTAAATATTTTTTACTTATCACATAGATACTCTATGGAAGGTATCCTGTAGAATACTTGCGAATTCTCAGGAAAGCACCCCATTTTCTCAAGAGGCACTTATTGTAAATTCTCACTCAGCATCCAGATCATTGGTTTTTTAGATGATTCCTCATATCCTTGGATATATTTTCCTTTTATTGTCAATATCTAGCAACAAATTCAATGAAAATTATTAACCAAAAATAGAAAAAATAAACTAGAAATAAACTTACATTTTCAAATAATTCTTATTGTGCTTGCTGCTAGATACAAAATAAAAATAAATTCTGAAGGGAAAGTAGTTCAAAGACAATTTTCATCTTCTTATCAGTTAGCTTCATAAAGAAAGAGCATTTGATAAATGAAAATATCATTTCTATTAAGTTATCTCGTTCCTGCTCTAAATTAACCCTCCCCCAAGAGTTTCCAAGAATATCTCCTCCATTATTAGCTGCTTCGTTGATGGTTTTTTCAACAGAATTCAGAATATCTCTTTCTCTTTGTTCGTTTTCGCTCCCGAAGAACAAAAACTTATCAAAAAAGCAAATTATCAATAAACTCAAGAATTTTTTATTAAAACTCTTTACAATATTGTAGTCCAATATCGCAGCTGTTTGTAGCAATATCTTCCCAAGTTATTTATCATAACTGTATCTAGTCTTCCACCAAGCAGATGAGTCAATCTAGGACTTTCTCTTTTTTTCTTCTTGTCTCATTTCCGATTCATTGCTCTGCAGTATTTTCTTGATGTCTCGAATGTAATCAGCAAATAAATTGGCTTTCGTTTAGCTAGCTATTCGAAAAATTGAAAATTTCTTGCTGATCCAGTTTCGTTTGGTGATCACTAGTACTCGTTCGTTATTGAAATCTTCAAAATCAACTAAAATAACATCATGGACTAACCCTAATCGCGAAAGTGATTCTTTTCGTTTTGCAAAGCTGTCGATTCTAGATTTTCTGAAACAATTAGCCATCCCCCTGGAAACTGCACTTTTGTTGTATTTTGAAATACTAAACTCCCTGAGACTCTCACGGACTTTTCTCATTTCATTTTGAATTTCATCTTAGGCATTCTAAGACATTTCATAGTTGTTGTTGTTATCTTCTAGTTCAGCATATTCAAAGATCTGCTATTGCTCTTTCCTTGATGAAACAATCGATTAATCGTTCAGAATCTATTTCTAAGCTGCAGCAAGCAGTTATTTGTGAGTATATGGATAATCCATCGCAAAGGATTGAAAAATAAACGCATCTTCAGCTGAATTTAGCAATTTCACTGGATCTTTTCCAGAAGGAAAACACTCGCAAGGTAGAGAATATGTGAGATTTTTAAATTCCTTGAGGATATATTAGTATTCTCGGATAAGATCTTTAAGTGTCTCATCGTGTTTCTAATATAAATATGAAAGTTCTCGAAAGTTACTGAGATCAAATGGCAAGAAGGACAGAGCTGAAAAGCGACAAAGCTCTCGTAGATTAATTAATGCTACAGCCGTTCCCACAATCTGCAAGATATTTGAATCACTCACTGGGATAATTTATATTGATGGCTTGTGTGTTTTAGCCTATTTTGGTGTGAACAAATTAGATTTAATTGACACATCTACTGATTGGTTTTCAGGACTATTATGGTTTTATATTTTCGCCACACTTTCCAGTAAATGTAGTGACTGCACAAGAAGTGGATATCTAAGATAAAATGACTTGGAATTTGTGTGAGAAAGTGTGTGCTAAGAGAAATATTCATGCGCTATGAGAAAAATATTTTTCTCAGAATTATTATTGTTCTACGGGATTTCAGTTATGTACGGATGGAGATTGAGAAACAGAGAAAACATATGACACTGTTAGTTTTGACTTTTCGATAAATTATTGTTGAGTTTAAACAACGGGGCTTTCAGATGAATCAGCAGACAGACACTGGTTTCAAGTTATCTATCTGAATCTGATTTGATTTACGAAGCAAACAAAGACACTAGAAATGGTACTGCTTATTTAGCTATTTCCGTTTAACTTGTGCATCCTTTGAAAATCTATGGTAGTTTTTCCTTTAATTTACCTATCAACCAACTTATTGACTGCTGCCTGGATAATGATTTTCTCCTGTCGAAGAGAGAAGTCAACGATGAATTTGATCCATTATTTCCAGACATATTTAAAGAGTTATTCTGTCCATTGATTGTGTTTATAAATAGATTTTGAATTAGATCCACGAACACAGTTTATTCAGGTGAGTCTGAATGTGAAAGCAACGTATGTCCTCTTAGAGAATTCTCCAATTGAAGAAATCTTTCTGATGCTGTAATCAAAATCCTTGCGTAGTATCGCAGATCTGTCAATGTGTCTTGGGATTTAAATAACTCACAAAGAATAACTAGACTCTTCGTTAAAATACCTTACAAGCACTTTCCTCTGATTTTTTTGAAATTTCCCAGTAATTATGCGCAATCAATGTGCAGTTGTTCTTGGAAAATTGAATTATTAGTTGTAACTTTCGCCGACTAGTTTTTCAGATTCTACCAAGCTTTCATGGATGTTTGTGTTGCTAGATTTTAAGAAACAGACGAATTCTAGAAAAGCTTAGAGTTTTATGATTGTTTACTGAAAATCTCTGTCAATGTCCCTGCAGCTTTAACAAAATTCAAAGCTGTTAACTTTTTAAATGCTTTTTCAACGAAAACTACAGCAATCTCACCTGCATTCATTTCCTTTGCTTTTTACCCACAAAGCAAGTGAATCCGCTGACTCATTAGCAAGTAATCTAGTTCTATTACTCCCCAGCCATCTCGGCTACTTCTTATCTGAGCCTTCGCTGTTTTGGTTTCAATTTTATCAGCCAATTTTAACAATTCCCTTAAATGAGGTGAACAACTACTACTAGATGCTTCTAAACATCCATTCTCAGCTCTTTTTAAAATAATTTCATCTACAAGACACTTCAAATGCTTCAATTACTTTAAAGAATCTGCTTTTTTTCTTTCTTTATTTGTAATTCCTCTTCGCTTCGCGTTTTTAACAAAAAATCCTACTTCCTCTAAACAACTATGAGCTTTAGAATATTCCTGAAGCTTACGAGATTCTTCTAATAAACCCATTTGCTAAAAGCTACTCACTAAGGACTCAAGACATTCCTCGATTTGAAGAATTAGGAAATAATATGTTAATGTGTGCTCCTTGCAATCCATAGGGTCAAATTAGCAATCAGATTAGCTCAAATTCTAAGTAATGTTCTCATTTCGATTAGATTTACTTGCAGAGAAGCTAAATGGATTCGCTTTAAGAGAAATATCTTAAAACGAATCTATTCTATGAGTGTAAACTAAGAATTACAAGATAATTACCAATACAATATCAACTCTTGAGGATAATTCATAAATTCCAAAATATATGCTATTTTCCTTAGCTGCATGCAAGGACACGCATAATTACCTGATGTCAGCTTATCTAAACTCAGTAAATTATTCAAATATCTAAGGCAGATATGATCCTGGAGTATCGTATTAAACTAATATGCTGTTTGTAATAAAATTCTGCGAAAACTATGGTTTCCAAGATTTTGCAGGAGAAAATAAATCTAAATAGATGCGATAATGATCGGAGAGTTCTAAAAGATGTCCAACAGCTTGGGAGTAATATGCTCCACCTTCATAAACTGGTTTGGAGTCAGATAAATTAGATATTTAAGATGTTTCTGTGATGCGCGTCTCAAAGAGCAAGTGAGTTATTTTGGAGACTATTGCAGAATGGAGAATTATTTCCTGAGAAGTGGAAAGTAGAAATGACTTTGTTTTCTCTTTGATATTGGTGTTTTCCTTGGTTTATCGAGATATATTTGCCTTGAGGAGTTTAGCCAAGCGTAAGAGGATCTAAAGCAGCACTCGATTGAACGCTAATGAGTCCGATAAATCAACTGATTCAGCTGAGTGGAATTATTCAAAATTTTATACTGTTAAACGTCTAATCACTCGGATTCCTTAAATTACTTTCATCCTATGTTGCTGGTATGATTACTTAGATACTTCCTCATCATCTTCTTCATCATATTATGTATTTTTCTTATTTTTCTACCCTTTTATCAACTTTTATTCAGTTTCTAATATTTCCTTCTTTTCCTATTCAAACAGCTCTTAATCATCTAAAACCTCTTATTCATTGTCTTCCAATGTCTTTTTACTATTCATAGTTGCTTCTCTTAGACTTTCCTTGCTATTCCTACTATCTTTATGTTATCCTTCATACATATCTTCCATGACAGAAATCGAAAACTCACTGAATTCTAAATACAAAACAAGAATCTAAAGTTGCTAGATAATATTTTATTAGTTCCATCGCAGCATTTTCACAACACTATCGCATAATTCCTCGAAAACTAGCTAAATACACTCCCAAGAACTCTTACTACTGCTCTACTTCTTCGATCCAATTACTTGTCTGCATAACACTTCCATAGTGATTTAAATGAATTCCAATTGTTTTTGTAAATTTCCTGATAAAACTTTCTCTTTAGCTTTCCTCAACTAATCGATAATCCCATCTACTTTAACATAAGCTACACCGATAATAGCTAAGCATTCAAGTCCTTCTTAGCAATACCACATCCATTCATTTTTAACTAATATCTTAAGTGCTATTCTTCCAATAGTTTCTTTGCCTTATTGACATCCCTGATTTTTGAGCTCATTATCCTTAAATGCAATTATAACATTTAGTAGAAGGTTCTTAACAGTTGTCTATGCTTTTTAAGCTTTTTCTAATTTTTCCTTTTCATTTCCTGTAGAATTAATTTATGCAAGACACTCAATGTTTTCCATCAAAGAAGAGATAACTTCTTAACTTTTTTAAATTTAATTCTCTTAATATCTTGTTTATTTTGCTAATCCAACACTTGCTCGAATTAAATAAGTAACGAAATTCTCATAAAGTCCATCAGAATCTGCCAATTGAGCTTCTAGCAAACACTGTTTGGTTAAATACTCAGTTGAGTTAATTGAACAAGTTGTTGTTGTTATTTGATGTTTAAGGGAGGCAGTTTCTGAAGTTGTAAAATCAGTTGAGTCATCATTTAGAGATTAATTTGACATTTCCAGTAAGCTACTCGTCAAAAGTGTGAAATAATTATGAGCTTTCAACTCAGCTCCATTGAATTCAGTTTGTTTTGGTATGGCTTGCTAGTTATTCTGCTAATCTAGAATATTAATCACCTCATTTTGAAGCAAAAGTAGCAATGCATGATCTGATGCTAAAATCTGCACAGAATTATAAGCATTTCCTGCATATTTTTCTTAATTTTCAATATATTTAAGTACCTCCTTGGCATCGACTTGCATGATAGCCTATCCTTTTAGCTTTTAAATACAATTAAACAATCTTGTTGCTAAAATCTTCTCTATTCCTTTAATACTTCTAGATTACAATTTCATTAATCTTTCTATGATTTCCTGTATTTATTTGTGTGACTAATCTCTCTGATAGATGCATTAAGTACTATTACTACTCAATTTGAATATGGAGTTTGAGTAATTCCTGCTGAGATTATCAAATTAATTCAAATAATTTGAGTTATTAATATCATTTTCATTGTTTTTCTGATAATTTTATACTAAACCAAGACCTTTGAACAGTATTTCAATTCTACCTTCATTGTTAAAAATATTTCTTAGCTTCTCAATTAGCTTCTCATCTTCGATACTCAAAGCAAGCACTTCTAACGTTCCATTGAGATTCGTTGATTCGAACATTTCTTTAATAATATTGGATTATTTCTCTTTGTGAGAAGTTTCCAAGATAAATTAAAGAGTGTTAACGACTGTCAGCTGAAGAAAGTATCTTTCAGAATCATCAATTTATTATTATTTAGAAGAATTCAATATTTCTAGCAACATAGCTCCTATTTGATCAGCTGTTACTGCCTTATCATTGAAAATAGAACTATAAAATTAACCCATTTTCAAGGAACTTTCATCATTTCTTTCTCGAGTGTTCCTCAAATACCCACGATGTCTTAAAATACTATATTCTTTCCAGCCTGAAACATTCACAGTATTGCTTCTACATCTTTATTCTTCCAATGCTTTCTTTGCTAGCTCGAGATTCTTAGAATATTCTTTAAAATCAAAATATTTATCATCCTATCTTGCTAATAGTTTGATTCTAGAGAATAACACAAACATTGCTTTGTTCATTCCACTGTCGATTGGCAATTTCATCATAGCTTCCTCTTGGATTCTGCTTAATTCGTTGCATGTTGATTTTGCTGAGAAATCTTTATATCTTAGGGATTATTCCTCTGAAATGAAGTAAAAAAAATATCCCGTAAGTTTTATGCCTTCATCAATAAACCCATTCTCAGAAGAAAACGAAATCACTCTGGCCACTAGACTAGATTCATCTGTTTTAACTCCTTTTTTGCAGAGAGATTGCATTGCTGATAAACCATCTAAAGCACAGTTTAGTGCGATTGAGGGTTTTCCCTTGAATTTAGGATCTTTAGGAATACCATTTTAGAATAACTTCAGCTAACAAACAGACTACAATCCCTTCACTACAAAGTTAACTTCATCTCTTTTGGGACGAGCACAATTCCTATTAAAATTCAAATTAGTTATTTTGAATCAAGGAGAAACTCAAACATAAAAAACTGATTTACTCAATTTCTTTGAATTTACTTGAGACATCTTTTAGAATTTCCTCTCTTTTAAGTTTCTCAAGATCATCGAACACTCTCAAATCAACTCGTTCTTCTTCCATAGAAACAAATTAGTTAGTGTAAAAGTGTCAGATTGTTTTCAAGCAAATTAACTTATTTGTTAAGGTAATTTGATTATTTTTTTGAAATTTTTGTTTTGTTTTGGGCTATAAACTTTTGGCGCTCATAGCCAATTTCACTTGACTGGAATTTAATGAAAACCTTTCCATAAATTGATGTCAAGAGAAAACAAACGAATTAATAATGTATTTAAAAGTATCTTCGAATATTGAAACTACAAGGTATTTGCAAAATAAGCTCATTATCAGGGGGAAAAATTTGATTTTTGAAAATGAAAGAGTTGAACGATGATAACTCCATTTTGAGAAAAATTCACAAAATTAGAAATGGAAAAAATATATAAAAAAATGGATCCAAATTGCCTAAATTGATGATGGAGGTTAATATAAATCGTAGGTGCTATCCGACGGAGGAAATTAAAGACAAGAGTGAAAGGCCAAAAAGTATCCTCTTGAAGAGAACGTACAGACAGAGGGGGAAGAGATAAATTAATCTAATCACAATTAAATCAATAAGGAAAACACTAAGTTCTTACAATGGCAGCAGCTAGAGGTAACACTATTATTCTTGTTTCTTTTGTACATAGCACGATAGATTTCTTGAAGTATTTTTCAGTAACTTGCTAGGTTCCATCTTGCTGTGCCATTTTAATTATACAATCCTGCATTAATTCAGTAACTCTAATGATGTTTTTTTGAATTTCCATAAAATAACAGGAAGAGGTGGTTAAGTCGGTACCAAGGCTAAGGTATCATTGGGTCTCCCAGTCGGAGCCGTTATGAATTGCGCTGATAACTCAGGTGCTAAGAACTTGTACTCGATTGCATGTTTCGGTATCAAGGGTCACTTGAGCAAGCTTCCAAGTGCTTCTATCGGTGATATGATTCTTTGCTCTGTCAAGAAGGGATCTCCCAAGCTCAGAAAGAAAGGTATATAATTGAAAAAAAGCAATTAATAGAAAAATAACTAATGTGGATTGTTTAACTTTGAACAGTTATGCAAGCTATCGTCATCAGACAAAGAAGACCTTGGAGAAGAAGAGATGGTGTCTTCATCTATTTCGAAGGTATTTGATATTTTTGAAAAGCATAAGGAAAATATTGAGGAAAAATAGGGAAAAAATAAAGATTTTTAGGCAATAAAAACTCACAAATAAAAACTGCAAAATTGCTTGAAAAACAGAAATAATTCATGATTTTTTTATTTTAAAACCAAAATAGACAATGCTGGTGTTATTGCCAACCCTAAGGGAGAAATGAAAGGATCTCAAATCACCGGACCTGTCGCCAAGGAATGTGCTGATATCTGGCCTAAAGTTGCTTCCAATGCTGGTTCAGTTGTTTGATATCGTTAAAGATTTTTTACATAGACTTTATATATTTCAGCAAAATATTTAAATTTCAATAATCACAATGATCTCTAATTTTTTGTTGTTATTGGCTGCTAGCATAATTTGAGTAGATGCTGCCATATTTTTACATTGTTTTGAGGAAATCTAAGAAATAAAAAAAAAATAATTTCAAAAGCAAGAATATTCTGGAGATTGATTAACAGAAAAATAATTAAAAATATTGAACGTTGTTATATGGAAGGGACTAATTAGCTTTTTCTTTTCGTATTTTTGATATCCTTGCATCGCCAATGCATTTGTTATTTACACACTTTGGATTCCAAAAGTAGAAATTTATTATTTAAGAATTACATGATTTTTCTTCTATTATTTTTGACACTATGTAAACTCTTCAATGGTAAGTAAACAAAGTAGTTAATTTCAAAAACTAACCATATTTAGCATTCTTTCTATGTCGAATCTAGCTTGTTTATAATATTTTTAGTTTTTATTATTCATTTTAATATTTTAATAATTTAACAACCAATTTTAATAAACAAATCGAATTTATTTTTTATTTCCTTTTCTATTTCCATTGAGAATCATTAAAAAAGAAGTTTATTGCATGAATGACAACCCTCAAATGAACTGATCCTTTTTTGTTTATCTTTCTATGTTACTAACAATTAAAATTCTGTTATCTAACGAAAAAACCAGCTAATATCTGAAATAACTTTAATACTATTCCTTATTTTTCTTCAATACTAACCCAAATAACTATTACTTGCAATTAACAGTGCAATCCGTTTTAAACCCCTTTTAAAAAAGGTACTTTATCTTCAAAGAAACTCTTATTATCATCAAAAAATTGCAGAATATTTTTTTTTTCTTGGCGCAACGAAATACAAGAACATCATCCATCTACTTCAAAAATACTCAAAGTGAATGCACGAAACAGACTAGATTCTCCAGAGTGCTTCTCCTCCAAAAGATCCTAAACCTTCCCATGCCAGTCCTATGTTTTCATTTACAGATCCAAGACATTCCCATGCGTTTGTATTACGAATGCGAAATGCCAGGCCGGATCCTTCACAATTCAAAATCAAGCTCTTCAAAATAGAAATGGATATTCCAGGGGTTGAAGAAGCTCTTAATCCTGAGAATCCTTTAGGTCACATGGAAAGAATTGGACTGAGTATGGCAGCAATGTCATTTTTATCTCCAAGTAAATGCAAAATCGAAGAGAATCAAAATGAAACATTGCCAAAAGGGAAAGCTAACCCTGAGTTGCATGAAAAGGTGTAAGTTATCCCATCACAAGGAGACCATCAATAAATAAACTAGCCACAAGAAAAAGGTCTTTTCAGCAATACATAATAGAGGAAAACACAGGAAAATTCAAATTAATACAAAGAAATACCCTAATTGAGTGGGCATGAGTTAACTCAAAGTGAATCGAATTCTTCCCAAGCTTAATAAGATAATGAAGAATTTTATTCTCCTTCTGAACATCGAAGGAAAATGCAGGAAAAAACGAATTAAAATGAGCGTTCTGTTGCTTGTACGAAAGACACAGATGATTAAAGGAGTAGCATACTTACCTAGCCTGATTAAAGAACTAGTTTCTTCAGCTAAACTGATCAAACGGCTAGCAAATAAAGTTAAAATTTCCAAAGAACTAGTTTTTTAAGTGAAAATGAATAAAGATAAACCATCTCAAATTAGTAGAACGAAGACAAAAAAATCAAGCAAAGTGAATAAACCACTGAAACATTAATCGACCCAGAAAACTCCCGAAAATCTTCATTAAGACTCTCATTTTAGGACGATTAATCATCATGGACTTCTCCTGTTGCATTCAGCTCAAAGAATCCACCTCAAAAGATACTAAAAGAACCTTTTGGATCAATGCTTCTACCTGGAGAAGGCTCAGAAGATATTTTTGAAGAACAAGGCGAAGAGGATGAAAAAATATCCCTACCTTAAGAGAAATCTTCTCTGAGTAAACACAGGAAAAATAATTATTCAATTGACACACCTTCTTTCAGAAATATGTCACATACAACTCCAATTATACAATTATCCTTCTCAGAATCAATGTATGCCACAAAAACATAAGACATTTTGGCAAATGTTGAGAGATAAGATTGTTTCTCGTAGAATAAGAATTGTTTTACTAAAAAGAATTATGAAAGTTACTTGGATAACAGGAATGCAGAAAACTTGATTTAGAGCTATTAAAAACATGATTAGTAGTAGATAAAACGAGATAATATGGGATAAGAATAAGAATAAAAAATAGATTATTTAACTAAATCAGATAGAACTGCATTAATAACACCTGAAAATCAACCAAATAGTAAATATGATAATAAATATCAAATTTAGGGCAACTATGGTGGTCTTCCAAACGTAAATGGCATAAATAAAAGTGCCCTCAATGAGAAATAGAACAGCATTAGTAGTATTTTAGGTCAATCAAATACTTCATTTCCAATACCTTAATACTAATAGTAAAGTCAATATTCCTAAACGAATAATCCAAATAACTCCAACAATTTCCAAATTAATAGCACAGACATCAACGGAAATGCTACAGACAATAACAACAAAATAACAGATATCAACGGGAGTGAGGCTGTCTCCAGCGACAAGCCATAATTTGATAAAATGGATTAGATAATTAATGACTGTTTGAAACATACTTCTGCACTTTTTGAACAAATCAAATAAGATTAGATCTAAAGAGCTAAAACAGATTTAATCGATGCTAAAGAGAATAATGAAAGATAATACCTTTCAAATTACTAGACATCTAATAATGTTAGTGACACTTACTCTTATTAAGATGCTAAACTTCTTAGCTAATTCCCTGGAAATGTATCTCCCTAACTGAATGGTCAACCGACTCACTTTATCCCATCTGAAAACCCTAAAAATTACCTGAATACTTCATAATCTTATTAATCTAACTATTTAACAGATAACCTGAGATAGTATCAACCTTCTTATGAATCCGCCCAGAAGAACTAAGCTTATGTTAGCTCGAAGAATCTGGGTACATTTGATTCAAGCAATCCTTTGGCATATTCTGTTTCTGAGTAAAAATCAAACCATTATTATTAAGATAAATAACACTTTAATAAATCCATGAATAGAGAACCAGATTTCTAATCTCATCACAGAGTCTTTAGTCATCTATCAGCTTCGGTGGATTATTCATTGAATTAGAAGTTATCTTAAAGTATCCCTCAGAGTCTAATAAACAAACCTTTTTAGGTTTAGGATATTCAAGGGAATGGGTAATCAAATTCTCAAATAAATAACTAATCATAAATGAATCTTGAAAGATAACCAGGAATGTCATTTCCTTGGAAGAAGATACATCATTCTATGTCTCCTTAGAAGTACTCTATTAGCTCTAATATCAGAACGAATCTTGAAGAATCAGCTTCATCACAAGATAAGCATATTTCTCCTACAAGATTAGCATTCCCGCTGAATAACTCTACTGCATCTGCTAGTATTGACCTTCAAAAGTTTCATAAGAAATCTCCATCTTGTAATGTCCCATAACAAGTCTAAAATGAAACCTCCAGAGAAAGTACCCCAACCAATAGACTATTCTAAAATTTAATCTACGAAGGATCTACTGATGAACTCAATAGAAAACAAGGTTTTGGGATACTTAAATTGAAAAGCTCACAAGAAATAATTTATTAGGGATATTGGAAAAACAATATTTTCGAAGGTGAAGGCATGATTAAAAATATTTATGAATAGCCTCTTCTAGGGAATTTCAATTATTTCGATTTAAGCTAAGTAGGAAGCTAGTGGAAATGCTACGAAGGGCAGTTCAGCAATGGGTTAAGACACGGCAAAGGTGTTCTTACACTTTCGAATTTAGAAAAGTTCTCAGGTGTCTTCGAGAAGGACATTGCGAATGGACATGGAATATTTGTCAGAAAAGATTCAAGTTAAATAATTGGATATTGGATTGAAAATAAATTTAAACCAGAACGTTGAAGGGAAGAAATAAGGGGGAAGAGCAAAATTTTTTATATTTTTGATTGTTTACAATAATTATTGTTTTTGTAAAGAAAAAAAAAAGAGCTTTTTTAAAGGTTTTTTTCATTTAAATATCCTCAAAAAATGTATGGGTAAACATAAGAAAAAAGAGATAAATTGCTAGTGCATTTCAACTTTAGGGAAAAATAGAGGATAAGTTAGTGAAATTCTTGCGAAAAGCAGAAAATGAGGGAGGGTTACTTTCTAATTTCTGTGAGTTAGTTTTGAGATCGGAAAGTTTGAATTAGAAAAATTGGGGAAGTAGAAAAACGCAGTTAATTAAGTAAAGTGGCATATATTTCTTTGTTGTTGTTGATGAATTCGTCAGAAAACAAAGTGAAGAATTGGGAAAATAAGGATCAAGCAAAATACCAAAAATACTTAGTGATGTCTGCTGAAATTGCTCATTCAACAAAGAAAAACACTCCTTCTACAAGCAGTTTTTCTTCCAACTCCTTGGGAATGGTATCTACATCGTCAGCTTCAAAAGAAGAAGACGATAATCTAACTCAGAATGACTAGCCTGTTTAAAGCGAGGAAGATTCAATGTAAACCTTTAAAACTACTAAGCATATGACGCATATTTAACCCTCCAATCAGCAGCCTTTTTTCACAAATATTCTAGAGAACCATTCTGAAGGTTTATTACCATCTTCAGATTCTCTTCAAATGTATCCTAAAAACCATAAAGAGTATGCCTAAAGTCAACCTGAATATCAGCCCGAAGATGCTTATTCTAACTAAGTCTTCCCCTCAAGTCAACAGTGCAGATGGGAATCGTCCGCTACACTTTCTGTAGAAAGTCCTTACATTTCTGCAAGCGACAAAGAAACAGAACGGAGAATATCAGCGTGGCTTGATCAGTAAGGGCTCAAAATGGTAAGTCCATCAAAGAAAAGTAGAGATTATTTTGAGAAAAAGAAAAATCATATCCATCTTATCAAAACAGAAGTGGAATCGCATGTTCCAGGAGTAATTAAAACAACAGTTCCGCCTATTTAAAAACTCCCTGAAACGCATGATATTCCAGGAGACAACTCCAAAGCTGTAGTTGTTGAGAAGTTAATTTTTCATTCTCCTCTCATGTAGCGGCGACTCAACATGATGTCCAAAGCCTCCAGCACTGACGATTCATCTATGAAAAATCTCTCCATAAATGAATGCAGCTGCGTAAATAAAGGTGAAAATGAACGGAGATAAACTCAAGGAGGATTTCCAAACAACTCAGAGTCTCATAATTATCTAAAATCCTTTTAATTCTTAAACTAGTTCAACAACAACAATAATACCAAAGTCACGCCCCCTTGTTTAATAGGTTCTTCTTACTCTTGATATTTTTGGAAAAAAAGATTTGTATTTTTAAGTAATTTTTTGTTATTTATCCCGTAAACTGTTCATATCACTCACAGGATTCAATTCTTGATATCTCCTTACACTTCCTTTATTTCTTTGTTCTTTTTTGATTTGATTTAGCGGAAGATACAACACTGAAGTGCGTTGTTTGTCTTGAATAACATTATTTCACAAAGAGAATTGTTTTTTGATTAGAATTTAGAAGGACAATAAATGTAAAGTCTGCAAGTGTATTATCCTTGCATTGTGAAGTAAAACAACCCTCTTTGAAGGCGAACAAAATATGTTCAATAAACTCCAAAAACTATCAAAGTATATCCTCATATCATCCTTGCAGATTATTCTTATTAATGGAGATTTCTCTCTCTGTTTTACTAAAACCTTGTTCTTCAGGTTGTTAGGAATACTAAGAATACTCTAATTACCTATTAGAAGGTGAGAATCTATCAAAGTTATCATGATTCAAATCGAATTCGTTATTTCTCGAACCCTGCGATATTAGTTTAGTTGTTTTGCTTTTGTTTCTTGCTCCGTTAGAAGTGTATTCTTCTTTCATGTGATCTCTTAATTATTCTAATGAGTTTCTGATCTTCCTATCTTCTAGATTCTCTCCATCAATAGGATTCTAAACGGGTGTCTATTTCGGTGTTCTATAAAATTCTGATTTAGCACCCGTAAAACTCTTATTTCTCCCTGTTAACATTGACTCCTTATCTTTTTCTTCATCTAATTCTGACATCAAGAATTTCTGCAAAACCATATCCATTTTACTCATTCTATTATGCTACGAATTCATCGTCATAGCACCACCATATAGTTTTCTCGTCGATTGTTTCACAAATGATTTCGATCTGGCATATAAATGCGGATTCATTTTTCTCAACTAGAACAGCACGACATCAATATTGTTGTGTGGGAAATATATTTCAAAACACTTCATAACATCGAATTCATTGGAATTTTTACTTTCTTTGTTTTGCAGTAACATGTTTTCCATGCCTTGAAGAGCTAAAAGAGTATTTTATATTTGATTTTCTTGTAATCCTTTCCGTATTATCGTTAGTTTTTTGACTTGTTTTCTCTCCCCTGCCCACGTACCTTGATTTCCATTCGATCCAAGTTAATTCACCTTCGAATCCCAAGTTAACTTTGAACTCGTTTGTCTGTTGTTAGTCCTTACTGTTTTATCTGTATTTTTGCGTCTTGTATTCTTTCTCACAATCGAACCACCACCACCTTTAGAAAGGGACTATTACTTACTAAACGAGTTAGTCCCTTTGTCTACAAGATTCTATGAAAAACCTAAATTTTATGTTCCAGCTAGAAGTTGCTGTTGCTATATAGGTTATTAATTTGATTGTTGCTGTTGTAATTACAATATCCCATTATTATTGTTCATCAAGCTAGTGAAGTTATTCTAGCTGGAAGATCCGTTTCCTATCCCTTGGTATTATAACAGCTCATCCCCTTGGAGTGAACTGTATTTATTGTAAATTATATTTGGTCCAGCTGTGCTCAGTGAATTAAGATTGCTATTCGATCCACTTCTTTTTCGTTTAGTGGGTAAATTCCTAAAGCTGCCCTCCTTGATGTTGCCTGGATTTGGATTTATCAACGTCAGTAAAAGACCTGAAGGTGTGAGAGCTAAATCGTTTATGCCTATATTTGAAGCTGTTTTTTCTTTCTTCTCCTCAGGATCTACATTTGCTGGTACCTTGAAAGCTGAGTTCACTGATGGTGTTTCCAGATTTGTAATACTATTTCCAAGAGGGTTGTTTGCTGAAAAAATATTATTATTCCCTACAAATAGATTATTGTTATCTTCTTTAATTTTCATAATTTCCTTCTGAAACTATGAAGAAGGCACATAGGAGTCTTCTTTGTAAGGTGAAGTGTGAGCATTGAATTATCCACTTAACTCATGGCTGTCTAATTTCTTATAAATCATTCTTTATTCTGTTCCTGTATTCACCGTATTCACGGTAATCATATTATTATTATTATTATTTGTTATTGTTCCACCATATCCTCCACCACCACTCTACATCCTAATAAAATCTGGCATCTGATTCTCACCTTCATCTTCATTCTCATATTCTTACATTAGTTTTGCTTCTTCTTCATCCTCTTCATTTCCATCATACCAATCTTGATTCTCAAAAAAATATTTATTGTTTCGTTGAAAAATCTCAGCATCTTCGACTGTCTACTTGAGATTCTCAAAGACATTGGATCGGACATTACGAAGGTCAGCATCGTAGCTCTATCGCTCAGCATAGCAGGGTAACTAAAATACTTTTATTACCTGTTAGAAATTAAGAAATTAGTTAGGGGAAATTACAAAATATTTAATTCTTTTTCTTTTTCTTACTTTCTCTTTGTCGGGGACAAAATGAATGAACGGGCAATCATTGAGTACATGATCTTGGCTACTGCATGAAATGCATTTGATACCGATATCATCATAATTTTTGAGAAATGTTATCGAATCTTTAATTCTGCAGAAGTTTTCGTAATCTTCCGAGGAATCCTTCACGACATTGATGAAATCTTGTCTTTTGATCATGAGTAGTGTAGTGAAGTCAATGCTCCTGATGCTAATGTTTCTTGGAAGGCCAGTGAAGAAACTGATTTCTCCGAAACTTGAACCTTTGGAGAAAACTTTAAGCGAAGTGAACTACACTTCGTTGCTGTTTTAGGCGTCGATGAACAGCTCCACTTTGCCTTGTTAAATGAAGAAAATAGCTGAGTTATCAGTGTCCCCTTCGTAAAACAGCACTTCTTCAGGAGTACAACGCAATTCTTGGATTACAGAAACTGTCTTAGTGATTGTTGTGTCGGAGAAGTTATTCCTGAAAATCGGGGAATCCTTGAGTGCAATTTTGTTCGCTTCGATCATGAGAAAGCGCTTCAGAGGTTCGCTGAGCATTTAGATGATTTTTTCCTCCGTTTCGTTGTCGTTCATGAATGACTCTTTCAAATAATATTCCAGATACTCTCTGATTTACTGTTGTAGACTCATGTTGATGTTCTTTTTGTTCATGTAGTTATTGATAACCTGCAATGTTTCCTTAACTTTCTGCTTTTCTTCAGCCATTTACCTCACAATCTACCCTTTTTTGAGAGGAAATAAAATTATTTTCATTTCTTAGAAAATACTTATATTTTGTTTTAACTTACCGATTTAGTTAATGCTGAAGGAGAAGACTCCGCTCGATATTAAAACAATTACAATTATAAATAGATGCTCAATTGCATTTTATGCTCTGATATCACCATATCCAACTGTAGTCATTGTGATGATTAGAAAATACAGAGAATACAAGTATTTTATCAGCCATTCTTCATCATCGATATTCACCACCTTCATCCAATTATTCTAATCATTCTTGAATTCTGCTACGATTATCCATGCACACGAGAACAAATGTGCAATATAAAGTGTGTAGAGAAGTAGTGAAAACAGAGAGAAAATGTGCGTTAAGGTTTTTTTCTCATAGAATCGTTCTTCGATTTTTCTTTTTATCTGAGAAAGATGTTAAATTCGAATCAAAAACAGCAGTGAAATGCAGCTCTCAAAGAGTTTTGTAGTATCTGCTAGCATATTATTGGAGACATCAGAAAAATCATAAAATATGAACGGAATAATAGAGAAAAAATCCTGTAAGAATCGACTAGAGATGTAATGCATGAAGACTTGAATTCTATCTGTAATTAGAGCACCTTTCTCGTAGAATCCAGTGTTCAAGAATACCAAGGCGTCGAAGATAATCACAACTAAAGCGATAATAGATACTGCAGAATTGAAGATTTCTAGCCCAAAAACTACTCTTAAGGGGAAAAAAATAAGAAAATAAGCAATACACAGCATGGCTAAGAAATCCCAAAGTAGTTTCGAAGTATTCGAAGGCTGGAACAAAGGCAAATTATCCATTAGTTTCTTGAATCTCAGCGAGAAGCATGTTAAATATATTTTTTCCAAAATAAAACTGCAACTCGCACCTATACTTACAGAAGCATAATCTTCATTTTATTCTTCAAATCCTTCTTCCCCATAAGCTTGCTGCTTAAAGGTTCCTTTAACTTCATCTGGAATGATCGTCTTATCATTAAAAAACTACAAATGTTTCGCTCTAAGCGCTAGATACCTTCTACTCTACAACCTAGAAACCAATTTATTAGAGAATTTTTTTAACTTCATAGCCAAGAAAAATCCACTTTTCTGCTGAGCAGCTGGATTCTAAGAAAGATTATTCATAATATTATTTTCCTTTTGATCTTTACTGACATAATAGCTAGTGTTCATGTTAGGAATTTTTCGTGATCCCCTTCTATTTAAATTCTTAATTGGAGTATTATCACCTTGAGGAAAGTCTTTTTACAAATTATTTTTAGTGTTGCTACTACTACTAACTTTACTGCTAGACATATTGCTGCTTGTGTTGGAACTCTTAGATATTTTAATTGGTTCGATATCAATATTAACGGAGTCTCTATCGCCGATCATTGAAATCATCCTTGCGGAGGTATTTTTCTTATTTCTAGCTGCTACTCCTTCTCCATTTAACTCAATAGGGCTCTCATCTTGTTAAAAAGTCTGATTTAATGGTCGACCGTTAAGAAGAGGGGAAAGATAATGGTTCATTGCTGCATTGATTGATTATGGAAATCTAAGATCGTTGTTTATTTCCTCTTCAGTTTTATTTGATCCATGCCGTTTATTCATGAGTTGATCATGATTAGAATAACACTCACTATCTTCTAGATGTTGATCTTCTTTTTCCAATTACGATCGCATCTTGAATGACTCGAACATCTTCATTTATTACTGCTGTCCATTTTCAAAAGAAGCTTTCATGCTGAGGGTTTTTTGATCGATAGCGAATCTTTGTTTCATAGGTTAGATTCTATCTTTCTCAACTCTTTTGCTCTTTTGGATAGAATTAGCTGTTTTGTTTTCGAAATACAATCTATTTTCTCAAGATTGCTCCCAATTTTGTTTACTGAATTAAAACACTTTGATTTGTTTGAGGAACAATTTAAAAAAAATATCTTAATTTTTTTAATTTTGATTAGTGTGATTGGCAGTTTGTTTGCATTCCAGCATAAGCAATTCAACTATTTTCGAAAGTCAAATATAACGAGAATTAGAGTCTGTTTTGAATATTTGCCTCTAGTTTTATGGTGGTTGAAGAAAACGGAAAGGCTCTTGAATTATAAAAATCATCATAATCAATTGTAGTTTATATTTAGTCAGAGCTGCTCAATGTCTTTAAAATTTCCCAGATACGCATCCTGCATGTCTTAATTAACCTAATTTTAGGTTGTAAGTTTAAAAAAAGTCGAAGGAATTTAATTCATTTCCACAGTCCCCTCCTCCCCCTTCAAAGCCTCTGGTGATAGTTCGTTCCTTAACTACATACACTTCTTAATTTGTTCTAAATTAAACCCTGGAAAGTAGGACTAGTTACCTCAATAATAGAAATCCTGGGGGAGATAATTTATGTTGTGCACACTCAAATAACGAAAATCAAAAAAGAAAAACAAAATAGCTCTACTTGTCTTAATCTCATAAACATATGAACTCTGAGTTTGTTCAGCAAGTGGATGGAGGCGATGAGTAAGAAAGCCATTTGGAGCTCTCTTCTGAAAGTGATTCATCTAGGGAGGTAGATTTGTTCTTTTTCAATATTTTTCAATATTTTTGTAGATTTTAATTGTTCTTGATTTGAAAAGTTCTTCAAGCTATCTGGGTATCAAGAAGTTAAGTCAGGGCTAGTGCAAGACATTAAGAAGAGATTTTAAATATCAGAAGCGACTAGATACAGAATACAGAACTGTCACTCCCTTATGCTGTATAAAGATCTAAAATTCTTCACATAACATGTACAAAAAAAGAATGCGTAAAAATAAGAAAAAACGCTAAAACTAATTTATCAAACAAAGATTGACGATCTGTATGTGATTGGCACTGACATCTTCAATATGATTGAGATAATTCGTTCCTTCCAAACTAGCCAATCCTAGAGTCTCAAAGAAGTAAGGGGGTGTTTAGGTTTGTTATTCTTATTCTCCTATAATTTCAAATTTCTTCCTTTTATGGAAACGCAGAGCTAATTGCAAGTGGAATAGACTCAATTGAAGATAAACGAACTAGCAAGTCAAAGTAAATTTACAAATATGAACATCCAAGAAGTCGAGTTAGAAGCCATGTTCGAAGAAATGCAAGAACTCTAAGATCATAGAATTGCTCTTGTCGAAGGATTCGATCTATCTGTGCTTGGTAGAGAAAAAATAATCAAATCTTGTTTTTGTTTGTCCAATTTTTTAATATTTTGATATTTCTCATCAGCAACAATATAAATTCCTGACATTGATGACTCTCTAAATGTTGTGTTTCTGTGGTGCACGATTGCTCTTTTTGATAATTATAAAGAAGACTATTATTGGGAGAACTTCAAAGTCAAGGTCTTTCGAAAAGAAGCTATCGATGACTTTGTTCAGAGATTGATTTATAAGAAACCATCCAGGATGTCAAGAGATCAATCGTTTCTAGCTTCGGAAATCATCCTCAAACAAGAGGAGTATCTAGGGAAAAAATATCTTAAGAAAAAACAAAAAGACCAACTTGAAAAGCTAATAAATTTCATCAAAATCATCGCAGAAAGCTGGAAAATCAGCTAAGAAATCAGAAGCAAAGTTGGCTTCTTCGATTAAGTAAACTTAGAGTTAATTAGTTGTTTTATTCTAAGTCTTATTATTTCTGTTTTGCTTGCTGACAGGTGCAGAAAGAATATTTAGAATTGGAAGTTCTTTAGGCATAATAGAGTGCAGAGAAACTTGTTTTAGCAGAAAAATTAGAACATTTCGAAGGCACATTCTCATCATTAGATGAAACAGTCCAGAAAGTAAATCTTATTCAAATCGGTGTTACCAGATGAAATAAGCTACTAGATTAATAACCTTTTGTTTTTTTAAAAATAGTTAGAGGACTAGCTTGCTGAAGTGGTTGAGGAATAATAAAACGGAGAATAGTATTTAATATATTTGCAGGAAACAATATAAAAATATTTTGAATACTTTGAAAGGAAAAGCAAATAAGAGTAATCAGAATTAGAGGATTTAGCATTTGATGGATTAAGTCGATAAGACATGCCTTCGATATTAAGAGAAAGTAGAGCAGAATCGGAGTTACCTTTGATGGAAATGAACAGTTAAGCACAGGAAGATGAAGGGATGTCAATTCCAACATAGCTATCATTCAAAAAGAAAGAAGAAAATGAAAGAATTCTACCTGCTATGTCTAAAAAAGATAATCAAAAGGAATAAGTGGAAGATATGCAAGATTAGATTAAAAGAATACCCAACTTTAGCATAGAATTTGACATTGAGAAAGAACTCGAAGAAGCAGATGATAACAATGATGGTTTTGATGATGACGAAGAGAATGGTGAATAAGGAGATTAAAATTAAGCTGAGTAGACTGAAGAAGGAAAGCAATTAGAAAAGAGCTAATGTGCAATATTTTGAATACGAAAATTATTAAATTTAGCTGTTAAAAAGTTGAAAGTAATTTGAGCAGCGAAGATCAACTTTAATTATGAAGCATTATTGTTTCTGCAATATTATTTGCTATTTTGGAAGATAAATAGCTTTGAATGCTTTTTTTCATTTTCTTTTTCCAAAAGATGCAAAATATTTGTATCTCTCTCTCTTATGCCTTGGAGATCTCAAGACAATCAAAAGAAAAATCGAAATAAGCAATGCAAAAATGAATAATTTAATTAAAATTTTTTCATTTTTTGTTAGAACTTTATTCAAATTCTCTCTTTTTTTCTCTTGAATCTGTAACAATCAACTGTCTCTTGCTTTAAATTTAAACACTCGAGAAAAGAGGGAGAAGCTGGAATGGGATGCGATTTAAAACCGCAGTTTTGTGTTCTCTCACTTCTAGGAATTTGAGATGATTTGAAAAAATTATTAAATTTCTTGATTTGAAGCTGTTTAATTTAAAGCAAACTCACACATACAGTACACACACACGCTCACACATACGCAATGTAGACTCCCTAGATGCCTTAAGTACTGAAACATGTCGATAATTACATCGTTTTCAATGAAAAACTTGGAGGAGGATAATTCTCTTAAGTCTACAAAGCTATGGATAAAAATGATAAGACCCACACAAAACACTTCGCAGTTAAAGTCATACCAATGTCTTCAGCGCAATACAATAAATTCGCGAACTACAATCAGCTACTACAAAAGGAAATCGAGATCCTTCTCAAAGCTAGACATGAGAATCTCATCTGCATGCATGACTTGAAATAGACTCCAAATAATCTGTATCTTTTTTTAGATTACTGCAATGGAGGAGATCTCAGACATTACATCACCAAAAAGAAAAATAGACTTGCAGAAGAGGTATTATTATTGATTAGAAGAAATGGGATGGCTGATGTTTTAAAAGGAATACAACAAGTGCATAAATGAGAGATTTTATTGAAATGAACTTGTTGATTTTGCAAACAAATATTTGGTATTGCTAAATGAGAGATTATGATAAAATTGAAGATACCAAGAGGAAGAGAGTGGGAGATTATATGGTATCATATGATACAACAAGATACTCAAATTGTTGATAATCTAAAAACTAAAGAGTTCTTTAATCCAAAATGACTGATAAGAATATCAGAAATAATTCAAAAATTACAATAACATTTATATCTTTTAAGAGGGATATTTGAGCATGCAAACTCATAAAAATATTTTATCTTAGAAAGGAAGGGAAGGGAGAAGGGGACTAGGGAATATCCTTTTTAATTTTAAATTCAAACGTTTAAATAATTACTTTTCTACAAAATATGGCTTTTATATTAAATATTAAAAAAACTTCTTTTTTTCTTTTAAATCTTAAATTTGTTTTTTAATAAATTTCCTTAGGAAGCCTTGGAGCTATTCAAGCAGCTGTGTGCTGGCTACTAAGCTTTGAACGAAAAAAAGATAATTCACAGAGATTTAAAACCTGAAAATATCCTGCTTCACGATAGCAAAGTAAAAATTGGCGATTTCGGATTTGCAAGAATCGTCAGTGATCTAGATCAAGCTGTAAGAATGACTTAGAAATGTTCTCCTCTTTACGCTCCCCCTCAGATTCTTCAGAACGAGAAATATTCTTCCAAATGTGATGTCTGGTCGATGGGTTGCATATTTTTCGAGATGCTTTATGGGCGTCCTCCTTTCACTGCTCACTCAATAATTTCACTCATAGAAAATATCAAAAAACTAGTAGGTTCTACTCCATATGCTCTTCCAGCTTATCCTCCAATCGCCCAAGAAGCCAAGGATATCTTACAGAGAATGCTGATGTTTCACGAGAAAGATAGAATATCTTGGGAAGAGATATTCAAGCATTCAATTCTTTCGAAAAATGCAGCCAAAAAATTAGTAGAAATTGAACCGTCTAATGCGACTAATCCTCTTTATCAGTCAATAAGAAAGAATGTGGATGCTGTCTGGGAAAACACACCTACTTAACAACAGGTTCTGCTAGAAATTAACAGTAACAATAATAATATTAAGAAGAATGCACCACTTTTTTCATCGCCTTCTCCTGTTTCTCTGGTAACTCCTGCGCTTTCTCCCAAAATAAAATAGCATTAAGATGGCTCTAAAACGACTCCTAATCTTAATATCCAAAAGGAGAAAAAAGAGGATAATAATCAAAATAACACTTTGAAGAGAATTCAGTCTATGAATACAGAAGAAAACAGAAAAGAAAATGAAAAGAACTTTGAGAATAGGCCAGAAAGGGCATTCTCAACTGCGTGGTAAACTACTACTAAGGATACCGTTGCCAATGTACTTAACAATCATAATTAAAGCACCAAAACTGAATAATTTTATTCTTCTCGTCCTTCTGTTGGTTCTTAATTAGGACCTACTGCAACACAGGTAGAATCTAATGCTTTAGGAGGGAAAAGTCCAATTTTCAGAGACCGATCAGTATCATAAAATCAACAAACAAACTAAAATGTTATTAACAGACCAGAAACAGAATAACAACCATCAAATCTACCTGCTACAACCTGGAGATAAGCTGAATAACCTACAACAACCCACCAGACAGTGAACATCGTCTCTGCCCCAAGAATTCCTAGTCCTTCTCGTCCATCTTGGTTTTCACAGCCATCCCCAGCAGCAGCAGCTCCAGAAAAAAGCAAACCACTGTTCCCAACAACTGAGTAATTTTCCCCAGCTCGTCGTCAAATGTCTCCTCAAAAAGATAAAAATGTATCTTTACCCTCTGCCTAAGAAGGTTAGAATAAGGAAAGAATGCCATAGATAAACGCCAGAAGCCCTTAAAATCGTAACATCAAAACTGCTAGTGAGTAAACAAACATTACATCCACTGTGAGCTAATAACAATAAGCTCCTTTGGTTACTGTTTAAGCTACAAATTACTAACTACCTTCTTCAAGCAATCACACATAGGTTAAGCCTTCGAATACTGTTTATGCACAAGGCAATCCATCTGTTTCTCCCAAAAATACTTAGGTTTCTGATAAGAATACCCCTAACATAATAACATCAGCGAATTGTTATCAACATCAAGTATCTACTGGAATTATTACTGAAGCTATTACTAATTCCCCTCCTTCGGCAATATCAGCAATAGAATCAGACAAAGAGCTCAGTGAGAATCAAAAATATGTGCTTTACATGAAACAAATTAAACTAAACGAATCCGAGAAGGCGTTTATTAAGAAAATAGACAATTTCTTCAAATTCTTAAGACGTCGGGCATTATTTGCAAATGCAGCTTTGCTAAATTTTTGGAATAGCACAAGATAATTCAAACTTGATCCATCAACGCAATGCTCGATACTCTATTGCTTGTGTAGTTACTACTTTTTAGCATTAGAGCAACTGAGATCTGTTTTGTTTTTAGAATCAGAATAAAAACTCGTAAAAAAAGATGGATTCGATGTGTATTAGCGTAGTTAAGAATATTAAATCACCAAGGAGATTATAAACGCAGATGTCATCGAAGCTAAGTAACTATTTGCTGATATCTAACCGTTTCTTTTGTCTGAAATACATCGAGCAAATTAAATAACTGCTCCGGAAGCTGTGTAGTTTTCAAAGTTCATTGAAACTTCATAAGTTAAAAAGCATGACGAATTTAGAGTCAAGCTGCAACCGCTGTTTATCAGAGCTATGAATTCCATTGATATTGATGTTTTAGATAAAACTGCAGCGAAGGGGGTGTACATGACATAGATTTTTACAAATCTCGAGCAGTTTGTGCCATCTAAGCTTTATAATGATTTTGATTTTAATAAGTTCTACGATGATCACTTCAACAATCCTACCTTATCTCAACTAAAAGCAGATGTCTCAGCTTTCTCTGCTAACTACTTTAATAAGAAAATAAGTAACAATTGAAGATAATAAATAAAAAGAGTAAAAATGATCCAACAAATAACAATAAAAAATGGTTTTTTGAAAATTAATAATTGTTTTATGTATGTTTCATGTGTTTATTTGTTTAGATAGACTAAAGTCTAGGGTTTTAATTTTTGTATTAGCTCAAAGATTTAAATTGCTTATTTTAAAACCAAAGGGTGCTTAAGACGCAACACTAATTCATTCAAAACTTCATCATACTTTCCTTCAACAAAACAGACAAAAAAAACCTCTCATTTTTCGAATAGTTGAACTAATAAAAATGAACAAAATCAAAAATATCTTTAAACACATTATCTTCAATTAAGAAACATAGTATCTCTGTTTGCAGTGACTGGGGAAGAACGAAAACTAGGAAGATATCAAATTTAGATAATGCCTAGTGAAAGGAATTAATAATTTAATAGAGAGAAAGTTCGATTAGAAGAAGAAAAACCATGAGAGGTTTCATGTAGTTTTCGAAGACAGCTTATCGCTTCAGTTAGAATATTCCTCGTACATCGAGTAGAACATTCTCAATGCCACCTGTCTTTCCTATCTCATCATTCCAAAACAAGATGATTTAGTCGCAGTAACCAAACAAGCCTTGCACAAAACTAAATAAGAAATATTTGATATGTTAACCATGCAAAATAATTTTTTCGTTTAGGATAAAGAATGACTTGGCATAGACTGTGAAAGCGAGCTACCAATTTAACGGAGAGAGAATCGCTATGATAGACTTCTCCTTGATACAAGATCTCGAGGAGACCAACGGTAACGATATTGTTTCATCTAATAAAAAAGGGATATTAGTGAGAGCGTGAGAAAGGCTTGAATCACACCCCCTTCTACAAATATCAAATGGAACTGGATTTTAAAAACATTTTGACGACCGAGGCGGAGACGATGATGATGATGTTCTTCTAACCCTAACATTTCGCAGAAACCGAAGATGAAAATGTGTAAAATTCGTTTCTTTTTTTCTCCCCCAGTATTTCGAATTCATCTCATATTCAAGTGTCTTGTCCCAAAAATCAACAGATGCCAACAGTCATGAAATTACACTAAGTAATTGAAGTGCATGATGAAATGAGCAGCTATTGAAGATGAGACAGACGACAAGAGGAGAATACGACATGGCAGTGGCAGAACTCAAGATATGAAGAAAGTCGAAGAGCAATCATATTTATTATGATCTGTAAACTAGTCAGGTGTGCATATTCCTCATAGAAATCATTTAAACCTCCTATTTAAAAATAGCTGCATTTTCATTATTAAAAAAAACAACAAAATTATTACAGAAAGCAAAACAGCAGGGAAACAAAAAAGAAAGGTCAATTTCTATGGAAATATATTCAAAGTTTGCTAATAATGATTCAAAAAGAAACTAGAAGAAACACACTATTTCTTAAAAAGAAACACAAATAATTAAATGAAAATAAGCAGTTTGGATGAGAATAAAGAGTGTTAGAATGAACAGCATTTTACATTAAATAATTGGAGGTAGTTTAAAAGAAATTTATTAGATCTAATAAAATATTAAGAAGTGCCATTTATTTAGATATTCTTAACATAATTTACCCAAAAAAGTCAAAAGAGAAAGTCAAAACTCAACTAAATGGCTACAATAAAAGATTTACCATGCAAAATACCCTAATCCAAAAGAAAATATTCCATTTTCCAAAAGATAGCACTTCTAAAATATAAAAAGGTTCTTATTTGGTGGTAGTCACTGCTGAATTGATCCAGAAATTGAAAAGAGTAAGGATCACAAAGAAAAGTAATATGCGAGAAATAAAGATAACCTAATTAATAATAATTAATAAGAAAACTGTGAGTTTAGCTGTGATCAGATGGTGATTAAGAATATGGTATGAACATTCTATTCTGAAAATACAGTACTTTAGCTACCTTTTTTATGCTGTTTATTTGCTCAACAGGATGAGAGTCCAATAGAAAACTGGATGCTTTTGGCATGCTGTTTAGGTAGCTCTGCCAGTTTTCTTATCTGCTACATCAAAATATCGCAAGAAATTATCAAAAGTGGATCAAAACCGCATCGAAGAGCTTCATTCTCGCGAACTCATCTTTCCAAACTGCTTCTAGCAACAGTCATAGCTCTGATTAATGGATGTGAGGAGCTCAATTTTAGCAATCTTTTCGTTTAATATTATTTTTTCTTTTTGCAGTCGGTGTGACATAAGAGTTTCTACTCACTGATGTAGGCTATTTATCAATAATCATCTCCTATGTGATTTAGTTTATTTTATGGGTAAGATATTTTGATAAACAAAAATCATCCAAATCTTATTATTTAGCTTATTTTGTTCCTTTAGATTGTATGCACAATGACAATCAGAGCAGAATTTGTATTCTTGGCGAAGACATCAATCAATATGCGAGTTTTCTAATTGCTTAACTCTCTCTTCTCTTCAGTGGCCAGTCTCATAGCTTTCATAGTATTAATTTTTCATTTTTTTCCATTTTTTGTAATAAAACAAAGGACTGCTCAATTCACTTTGCACGTTTTCTTTTTAAATTATTCTTTCTTTGATTCATTTTGGATTCTCATTCCTATTTTGTATTTTAGAGCTTCAATCAGCAAGAACTAACTATGGTTGCTGCAGCAGGGATCAACTTCTTTCTATGTAAACACTTTTTGAAGATTAAACTTATTTTCATAGATTCCCTTTTCATACTTATGCTGACTCAAGCACACACACTATAAAAATAACTTTTATTTCTCTTAAATCCCTTAGTCGTTGTGTGTCTGTTCTTCCCTGAAGATTTGCCAGAACTAAAACGCGATCGCTCATTTGCAAGCTTATCAGAAAGGCTGATTGTCTCTTAAGTAAATAACGATCTATTTTATGCGTTTGAGAAGATTTCAAATCTATTTCTTTTATTATTGTTATTTTTCCATAAAGAATCTATCTTTTGGGAGAAGCCTTTAAGAGGAATAGCAAGAATACTAAAGGTTAAAGCAGAGAAATAATAGTAATGGCAAAAACAAAAATAACAAAAATTGGAGAGATAAAAACCTAAATCAAGTTACGAACTAAAAAAGAACTTCCTTTAGGTTTAATAACTCCTCCTTTAACTCTTCTGCTAATTACCCTTCTAACAGCAATATTACTAACAATAACAATAATTCATCTATTCCTCAATATTCACCCAAATTCGTTTCGATTCCTGAATGTGACAAGGCAAGTTTCAGTGACATTGCAACTCGACAATAAGAAATCAGTGAGGTGTATGTGACTGGCTGGGAAACTATTGAAGGAGCTGATCACAGCAAAGATTATTATTTTCTGGTGGAATTCATTTCTGGTGGTGAGATCTATTTCACAAAACGAACATTCCTAGAATTCGTTAATCTCTTCAAGACGCTTGAACGATGCTCGAAGCTTCTTGTGTTGCCGAAACTACCGAATAAGCAGCTGACCGAGTGAATAAAATTGAGAGAATTTGATTTTTTGTTTGTTAATGGAAAGATTAGTTTGTCTGAAAATATTTTTCTACAAAATGAATTTAGAAACTGCTCCGTGGAACTCGTAAAGTAAGCTCAAGAAGTGTTCTGTAAGATGCTGTAAGTCATCAACTCACAGAAAATAGGTCGTCATTGCAATTTCCATTAGTTCCTCATGTCCAAAGACAGAATCGAAGAATTTTAGTAAATATAAATCATAATAATTATTGTGAAATAACTCTTTATTTGTGTTTTTTTTTTTAAAGAATGCAATAAATGGCAAGCTTTTCAAGTAACCATCTTCTAGAAACATCTAATTCTCTGCTGAGTAACAACACAGAGGGTATGACAAGGAAACTAGATAGTCTCCGTAGGAAATGCAGCGATTAACAATACTAATCTCCAATGTATGATTATTTAAACTACTCAAAAATTGCCAAGATTTTCTTATTATTGACTGATTTTTCATTCTTAAACTTAACAAAACAGTCAGGGAGACAATGACTTAAACTAATTTCACGCTGGAAATTCTTTCTAAGAGATGATCTAGCCACAAGTCGCTGTGCATATTGATAGATTCTTCAAAGAAACTAAATCCCGTCCAAAATACACTGAGATTTAAATTCTAAGTTGGGAACGAGAGGGAGAAGCATGCAATAACAAATCTGAAGAAGGAACACATTTTGAAGATGAAGATCCAAATTAAAGAAAAAAAGAATCTATAGTTGAAGAAAATGATGAGGAAACGATCCTTTATTCTATTAGATTTAAACGTTCCAAGGATATTTCAATTTATGTTATTAAACGCACCTTAAACGATCTCCTCCTGCTAAGATCATACGTAAGAATTACATAGAAATAAATGAATTGCCTCTTGTATTTAGAGCATTCACCTTGCTTTTTGTTTACAGTACAAATTGATTTACGAGACTTATGATTTTCCAAACATCGAAGCAGAATCAACGTAAGAAAAGGAGATAGTTTTCTACTTTACTCCTTTATTTTATATTACCATTATGTTTGCAATGTAATAATTTATAAATTGACAAATTCTAGGAGTTTGAACAGAGACAAAGACAGTTTCCGGAGTGATGGTAATTGCGAGGAAATAATTCATTGTGGGAATATCTTTTTCGAGTTTATCATGAAGAACTCAATGTTTTCTTTGAATCTGAGAAAATTTCTTGAAGAAGGATGCGAGTTCTTCGATCCATCCGCTGATCAGCATGGGATTTTTATTCAAGAAGAGCAATAATTGGCAGCGTGAATTATATTATTATTATTTCATTTATGGTTAAAATATTTATTAATACAATATTCTCAGCATTATGTTAAATGCAGGCTTAGTCTTGTTCATATATTTGTTTTTTCTAAAATGTATTCAAATTTGTTTCAGCTTTTAAATATAAATTAAGCTGATAAGATATTTTTGTTTTTTCTAAAAATCCAGCCATTTTTTTAATAAATTGTCTATTAAATTATTTTTATAATCTATTTTCCTTTTTGTTTTTTTGAAAAAACAACATGAACAATTCCATAAATGCAATAATCTCAGACAATACGCTTGTTATCTAAGATCTTCTTGATATAATAAATCTGCCAGGAAGTTGCTACTACAACCAAGAGAATTTCAATCACTGAGAAAATCATTAATCTTTTCTAAGCGACTTGAATCGACTCCATTTGAGTTGTCTATCTCTTAGATGCGAATCTTTGCTCGTTTAAGTAATCCTATATATGTCAAGTAGCCAATATGAAGACTTTTTGCTCTTTGATTTTAAATCAAAGGATCTTTACCTTGATACTAGATGCGATATGCTCAAGTTTCTTCTCAACTGGATCGAGATCAGTGTGAGACAAATGCGTGTCTGTGGTATTGTGGACATCCAATGCAAATGTCACAGACTTCTATTCTTTTCCCTATTCGGTCAAAAAAAAACAGATCATATTAAGTGAGAAAGTGTTAAATAGTGTTTTCTCCCATCGAAAATTGAAAGTTTCCATTTTTTTAACTTTCCCTCATATTCTTCCTAACATAACCAATCCCATTTGAATCTAACTCATACTCTGAGATTCGAGAAGAGGAACACGTACTCGCCTATTTCTGTGACATTCAGTGAGAATATACCTTCACGTTGATTCACTTTGTAGAAAATTTTCTTCCTTAAAGGATTGACAATCTAAAACCAACAAAAGTTTAGTATCATTTATGAAATAATGAAGAAGAAGAAAAGTAAATTACAGTGAAGTCCATTCTCTCATCTGAGTTGTAGGAAACAAAGAAGGCACCTCTAATCATTGTGGGCTGAGTAATGTTTTCAAGGAACATCTAAATTTTTCAAACAAAAATATCAAGATTCAATTTAAAAATTATTGCTTTTGGATGCAAACACATTGCCTAATTATCAAAGGAGTTCATTTTGTTACCTCTTCATGCTTGGGATCAACTTCGAAAGTTAACATTTCATCAGGGACAAAGTCTTGCATGTGCTTCTCCCATTCCTCCATGATTGACACATGTTCTTCTTCTTCTTTTGGATCTCTCGTAGCTCTCTTTTCATTAGATTTAGCTTCGTCAGTTTCAATGGATCCCTCTCGCTCTACTGAAGGAATGTTATCTTGGACTTACTGCTATTCGCTAGTGAAATGACAAACAAAGTTAAGGATCATTTTAGCAGGCTTATGATAAAAGATACTCAGCTAATAGAAGATGCAGAGAGCTTAGTAAAAGCAAGACGATCTTAGTGATCTTCATTATGTTTACAGATACAAAGTTAGGATTAATTTCTTTATTTTTTTGTTTGTTTGTGTTTATTTTTCTCAAAGATTTAGTATCCTTGTTTCAAAGGATAGTCAAACGTGTTGAACTAATAGAATCAGTGAACAAAGGATACTTTCAGATAATTAAATCGAACTGCAATGGCAATATTCAAAAAATAATTAGAAATACTCTTATGAAATGTTGAAAAAAGGCAATTTTTGTTTGGTTTTATCTTGAACATAGAGTTTCTCATAAATATTAAAATATCTCCATGTTTTATTAATTATTCACTAAAAGTTCTATGATTTAATCGATTCTATCCTTTATCAAGCTTAATCATGTGGAAAACGTTTGATTTTTTATAAAAAAAAGAGATCAAAAAAATAGAAATTAATTAATTAAACATTCAAGAAAGAAAAAACAAGTAATTCCATCTAAAACAGCACTTCTGAGATTTTATCATAAAAGAACACTATGATCTTGCAGCGAGATGGAAGAGAAGTAGATGAAGCTACATATGTGAAGACTTCAGATTCAATGCTGCGGATGTAACGAGTAGCCGATAGACTCATCAGTCTCACTCCAGAAATAAGCAAATGTATGCAAAAATAGCAAGGCTTTCTTAAATCTGAATTTCAAGAAAATATAAATAATTGTACAACTGCTAAGATATTCTTGTTAAATTCTTCTTTTCTTGGTTACTTCTTCTTTTAGTCTTGCCTGGAGATAGTCTACTGAGAACTACCAAGATCCAATCAATCCAAGCTAAAAATGAGGCCATTGGAGCTGCTGTTAATCCTCGCAGTCTCCAAAAAATCAGAGGTAAAGATGAAAAGAGATACGCTTTCTCAGATAATTATTTTTTTCAAAAATTGATCAAAAAATAAGTTGTTTTGTGCTTTTTTCTGGGATTTATCTAATAACAAAACAGAGACAACTGCTGGTTTACCTCCTATGAAGGCTGAAATGAGCTCAGAAGATGTACGTCAAAGGGCATTGGATGTAGACTCAATTCTTGAAGAGCAAAAAGGCGAGAATGAACGATTAAAAGAAGAGCTTGAAGGCAAAAAAGATAGGTATGTTTTACGAGAGCTAGAATATCGAAAAATCATAGAAGATTTACAAGGCGAGATTCGTGAAAAAGCTGTTTTGGATATAAATGAAGCTAAAAAAATGGAATTAACTACGAAATATCACACTGAAATATTAGACAGAGTCTAGCGATTGCAAGGAAAGACATCATAAGTCCTAGTGGATTAAGAGAAAACAGTCATCAGATTTTTCAACGATAAAATTGCTGAAATCAAAAAGCAATTCGAAGATGAACGAATCAAAAAAGGAAAGAAGTAACAGAATTTTTATCATTGGGATTATATTTGGGTGGTTGAATGCAACTGCTGATCATTGTGGAATGTTGTTAATAAACTCAGAGACTAAGATTACATCTAGAGGGAGAATCAATTGATTTCTGAGCTGGAATGGATCGAGAACATCGCTTAGAAGATCGATAATGAGAATATCAACCTTATGAAGAAGTTCATGGATCTGTAAGCTCAATATCAGACTCAGGAAAATGATAGAGATATGCTGCTTAAGTAAGAACCCTTATAAAAAATTAGTTTTCAGTGTGATTTTCTGTCATTTGGAAATTGGTGTATGCATGTGTTTTTAACAAAAACATGTTTTTTTCAAAGGGAGTTGATCATGAAAAAGAAACAAAATGCGATCTTAAAAGGTTAAATAGATAACTATGAAAAGATGCTAAATCAAGTCTAAAAAGAAGAGGAAGAAGCACAAGAATATGAAAGAGAGTGGAATCAATAACAGCAATAATAGCAATAAGGATCGAGATCGCCTTAAATCGACGATAACAACAATAATTAACGTTATATGGATGATCAGTAGATGTATTTAAGCCATTCACAGAGTAAGAACCATGATGCTGTATCTCAGCAAGCTTCTTAAAGGCCATAATCACAATAGAGCAATGTTTCTTAGAATCTTCGGATCAGGAATACTTTCAAATCTACAAGCTGTATGGAAAAATAATAAACTTATCATTGATTTTTGTCAACTTTATGATATTTTTTCTTATTCTCTCTTTCTCTCTCTCAAGGGGTTATGAAGAAATACACTCAATAACCTTTCCATCAATAAAAGTAATAGGAATCCAGGTACATGCCAACTGGGTTATTTGGGAAGACTGCGTCACAGACAATGCATGAGAAATTAGATCCTTTAGCATAGTAATTCAACAAATTTCGTTTTTGTTTTTTTGTTTTGAGAAGTTTTTGATTTCTGGTTTTGCAACAAAAAAAAGAAACGAGAAAAAGATAAAAAGCATACAGGCTAGTTTAAAGGAGGAGCAGCGAAGATTGCGAGAACTTAAACAGTTATATGTAAAAGAACTTATGGGAAAATGTGAGTTAGAAAGCATTATTCGGAAGAGCGTAGAAGATGTAAAAGAAGAAATTATCTAATTGAAAGGAGAGAGTCGTGTAGTTATGCAGTCTAGTGAACCAGATTGGGTTCGCGAAAAAAGAGAAGTTATGATAGATAAATTGATAAGCAATGAGAAAATATTAACTTTGATTTATGACAAGACATTCTATCCTGATGCGAAGAACATAGAATTGTAGATTTAACCTAATGCAGCAGATTTACAGTAACTTGATCCGTAAATGTTAGCTATGAGATTCGCTCAGAAGAAACAAACACAAGATTAGCATAATAATCAGATTAAAGAGTTAGATGGGCAGATTACGCACTTATAAAATTGATGTTTACAGGTTTGGAAAATGATTATTTTATGAAAAAGGGATGTAGTCAATTTTTTGTATTTTCTTGTATGCTTTTGAGAGAAAATGATTAATTACTGGATACAAATGGAATTGAGTGAAATAAAGTTAGAAATCAAGGTGATTTTGAAAATTAAGTTAAATGCTAGAATAAATCAATTCGGGTTATTTTTCAATATTTTAATGTTTTAAAAATATTTGTTTGAAATCTTAGGGACAAATACCCATAAAAAATGAATGGAATTTCTTTAAATCAAAAGTTCATTTGATGGATAAAAATGATGCAAAAAAAATGTTATTTGTACATCAGTAAATCAGTAAAAGTATCATCCACCACTTGAACAAAATATTTCAAAAGATCAAGAAAAACCAATGCATGAATCTATCAGTGGATGGAAATAAATTATTTACATGATTATTAGTTTATTTAATTTTTTATTTTTGTAACCCTTTGTTATTTTTAAATTACCAAATGCATTTATTTGGCTCAGAACTTTTAAACTACCATGATAAAATTTAAAATGTGTTCTCATTCTAGATTAAGAATTTAAATTCACCTCAGTAATACTGAACATTGATAATTTTTGTGAGATAAATACTTTAACCAGTCTAGGAATAGGAATAGACGGAAGAGTGGGAATTAATGAGTTAAACTGAATTTTTCAAGAGAAAATTGAAATAGACACATGACTTAAGATTGCAGTTAAACCAAAATAAATTGGGACGCCTGATATTTTTTGAAGATTTTAGCTTTAATTCCTGTAAGCCTTAATAATGGTATAGGAAAAATGAGTAAGAGTAAGATTTCATTTATAAATACTAGAAAATAGCAATATCGTTCTCATTTTTTAGAAAGTTTGTTGTCCCTCCAAGCTCCTCAGATGAATGCACAGAATCGATTTATATTATAAACATTAAAATAAAGTAAATGCACTTGGAAAAGGTATGAATAAACTTATCCAAATAAGAGTGAAGGAGAGAGAACGGGGAGTGGAGGGTGAAAAAATTTCAAGTAAGTTCATGAGAAATGTCTTGAAATTTCCAGGCTTTAATAGAAAGAAGTAATCTAAATTTATTATTTTAATCTTGTGAAAAAACGGGTGGGGGAAAAGGATTCTTTGTTGAGAAGAATCAAACTCAAGATACTGGGCTGTTCAACCACAAATTCTCAAGACAATCTAACTGAAAGAGAAATTGTACCAAAAGAAGATTGCAAATTGTATTAGTTTATTTTATCTTTTTGGTAGTATTTTAGAATGAAAGATTTAGCTAGGAAGATAGACAGTAAACATATGATAGATCCAACTTTCTTCACAAAAATAACTGATTAATAAATATGGAACATTCAAAGAAGTAATTAACAATAAACGAGGTGTCTGAGACATTTTCAATTACTTTTCCTAATACGTTTGTTCTGGGGATTGATCTACATCATCAGAAGAAAAAAACACACACATGTTTTAATTGAATATTAACCCAGCGGAGCAATTTTTTTCCCTTTCTCCCAAATTAATCATTATCAACAAGTAAAAAGTCGAAATATAATCTACTCGGTTTGCAGGAGGATCTACATGTGGGGAGGGACTCTTAACACTCTTATAATGCAATTAATTCAAAACAAAAAATAATCAATAAATTTGTTTTGTGGATCTTAGAAATTAGTGACAAAAAAAGTAATATTAATTAATTAATCCATAATCCTATTAGATTAAACTGCCCTTTTAGAGTCATGAACAATAATTTCTCATTGAATACACCTATCTCACCTTCGTTGTTCTAGCTGACAAGTCCTAACTTAAATCGCTTTTCTTCGTTTTCTGCTAAAGAAATATCCACTGATTCAGCTGAGAGATTTAAACTTTAAATAGATGAAGAACAATGCAAGTTCTTGAATGAAAATACTCCTCCTTTTGGACCATTCTTTGCTACTTCCCAAGAAGAAACTGAAATGGAAGAAGAATTGATTAGACCTAAGGCAAATACATATTCTTCAGGCTATATTCAAACTCAAATCCCATAGGAAACCAAAAAATCACGCTTTAATTGCTTCGTTCTTATGGAATCAGGAAATAAAAACGAATTCAGAGAAGTAGGAGGATCCTTGAAGGATTGTGAGTCAACTGATGAGTCGTCTAATGTGACTCCGATAACAACTACTTCATCAAGCAGTGAATTTGCTAAACGTAGATCTAAATTCTTTAATAACTTCAAGATAGAGTCTCTTAAGTTAATCACAACGGTTTCTTCCTCCACAAAGATTTCAAGCACACAAGAAGTATCCCTCCCTGTTGCTTACTAGAAGTAATTCTCAGATAAATTTGAGATGCTCGAAAAAATAGGAGAAGGATGTCACTCAGTTGTTCGTCGTTGTTCAAAGAAAGACGGATCACCTTTACAGCAGTTCGCAGTCAAGATTATTGGCTACAAAGATCCTGAGTATCTCTTTGAGGTAATGAGAAAGAAAAGATTATTTTTTTTGAGTTTTTTTGGGTGAGAATTCAATATAATAAAGAAAGATAAAAATGGCACAAAAGGTTCATGCAATTTAGAATCATTGCCTTGTAAACATTTAAATTAAGGGGAGTATTACTATTAATATTTTAATCATAGTTAATCAAAGCCCTCTCTTTTTTCTAGAAAGCCTAAGTAGAACTAGAAACAAATTACGAAATTTTAGGCTATTTTTTGTGATAATTTTTTCTGATAAATTTTCCTCATCAAAATTTGAATAATCTTCTAAATTAATACTTTTTTCTATTTAGATATTATCTGAAGAGCGTGTTATGAGTCTTCTTCATCACTAAAATATCATAAAATATGACAGCTTTTTCCTCGAAAAAGATAGAAAAAAAGCATATATTGTCGCAGAATACTCAAAAGGTAGATCACTAGCTTAGCAGGTTTAATTGCGAGGCTGTATGTTTCCAGAAGAAGTCAGAGTAATCGCAAGCCAGATCTTGAGTGGTGTCTCATATATGCACTCAAAGGGAATCATTCACAGAGATCTATCAAACAATAATATCATGTACGATGAGGAAACTACGTAAATAAAAATCATCGATTTTACGGTTTCTAAAATTGTCACAATCTAAAAACTCTTAACCAACACTGGGACTCTCCATTTCAAAGCTCCTGAAATGCTCAACGGATCATTCTACTCGCATGCTATTGATCTCTGGGCGATTGGAATCAATATTTTCATGCTACTCTTTGGATACCTTCCGTTCAATGATCCACAGTAAAAAATAAAATATTTCACTATTTTGTTGAGACTTATCCATAACATTCCCTAATTTCTTCTTTATTTTTGTAGAGAAAACTAAAAAGCCGTCATTTCCAATATCATATCAACTGATCCATTGATTGAAATGAGATCTAAACTATCCCACGAAGACCCTTTACTTCTCAATTTCTTAGAAGGACTTCTGGAGAAAAAACCACAAAAAAGAATGACTGCCAGAGAAGCACTCTAACACCCTTGGATTGTAAGATCATAGAAAGAGTTGATTGTTCAAAGACATTATTTAAATTATTTCTGTTGAATTCTTAGATAAAAGCTAATGAAACTGCTGGAAAGCCACAAGAAAACCGAAAGAAAAAGACGACTGCTTCTACTGCTGCTGATCTAGATGAAATCGAGGATTAGATAAATGCATAATCTAGTACTACACGATCCCCTGATTTTGCTTATAATTTTACAATTAAGACGCTGACTGATTTTAACTGATTAAAGATTAATGAATTTCCTCAATCATCTTAGAAGTATTAGACTATCTCTTGCACTTCCTGAACAATCTACTAACAATAACTAACAAAACTCTTTTGATTCTTACTCTTATTCCATTATTATCCTTTTTAAATCTTTAACTATTTTTTCCCTTCTACACTGTACTCTCCATCTTTTATAATATGGTATTCTCTAAAATCTATAAAATTGAGTGAAGCTTATTAAGAATCGAATTCTCAGAGATGTAGAAAGTTGATTCTTGAGCGTTAGATGCCGAATTTAAATTTGAATAGGGCGTTCTTTCTTTGGTTTATGTTAAATCATTATCAGCCTCAATTTCACATGAATTGCAGCTAGCGATTGACATCAACAGCCGCAAATTAAATAACTAATAAGAAAGCTAAACAAAAACAAGCTAGTGTGTTGTTTAATTTTTTCTTCTAAAGTTTTTAATATCCCCTGAAATGAAAATTACTTTTGTTGAGATCTTTCTTACAGTTTACTGGATAACCTTTCCTAGTTTAAGTTACATTTTTTATGATTTAATTGCAAGATGTTTTTGTCTATCAGATTCAATGAACCTGAGCTAGCTTAAAAAGGGATTTAAATTCTCATGTGATATTTATTTTCTGAAACTCTCATGAACCATTTCAGACATTTCATAAAATGATAAAATGGGATCTCATATTTTCTTGAGAAATAACTCCGTAGAGTTCTTATTTTTGGAAAGAGAAGCAATTATATGTTAAGAAGAGAATAATGTTCTTTCTGTCATTGGTGTATTTTTGAATATTTTTTTCGATAAATTTCTAGTTGCTATTGAACAATAATAAAAAATCCAATAACTTATTGAATAAAACAAAATTGAAGTCAATTCAACCGCAAATTTAAAACCAATCACATCAAAAGAAAATAGAAAAATTCAATTTTTCCTTAAGAAAAGTCTGAACTCTTTTAAAATCAACAGATACATAATAATTATCGGATTTAAAGAAAAAACAGAGCCTACACAAATAATAAATCATAAAAAGTAGACAGTTCTGATGATCATAAGAATAAAGAAAATTTTGAAAAAATATTAATACCAAAAATATGATAAAAAAAATTTTGAGTACCAAGACTCAAAAATTCTGGGCTTAAAAAGGTTTAACTAATTTTCAAGCAGCCTATTCTAAGATTACCAACATTTGCTGATACCAAAATACATCTAATTAAATCATTTCAAGTTTCTTTATGTCATGTCTATTTCTTTTTAAAAATAGAAAGGTTATTTATTTATTTCCTGTAAAATGTAATAACCATATTACCCATCTAATTAAAGAAGGCTTTCTCTTGCAGCAGTATTTTTCTTTGAATGCATCATTTAATCAGAAAAATTTCCACACCTGTTATTTGTTTATAATTTACTTTAAGCAAAAGCTCCCTCTAATTAAAAAGAATAACTTGAAAATCAAACATATTTTAAAGTTAAACTTTTCCACCTGAAATCAAGAGTTTGCGGAAAAAATGGGCACTGCGATAACTAATAAGTGCACTAAATAGAAATAGCCTAGAAACAATCAAAATACAGATGTTCTTCCTCCTCAAACAAGTGTCATTACTCCAGATGATTCCTTCAAATAGATGACTCCAAATTATCAAAATTTACAATAAGCTACTGAAAAGAAGCAACTATCTAAAACTCAAGCTGAAAACTCAGAAATAGAAACCACTCATACAAGTAAACTCCATTAGCACTGGAGGATAATACTTTGCGAAAGCATTTATAGTATGAACCTTTAATGCTTTGCTTTCAGAAAAAGATCTAGATCCTCAAAAAGAGTAAAAGATCAAAGGCATATCAGAACAAGCAAAGAATGAAGTCAGCGCGCACAAGCCAGCAGCAGAATCTGATTTAAACAAGCAATAATAGGCACCTAGCCAGGAAGATATTTTGAAAACAATAGGGAATAAATTGCGATAAGGAAATACAGATCACTACTTCAGCGATGAAGATATCACATACTACTAGGGATTGCTTGTAAAAGAAAAAGAAGAAACGGATAAACTAACCGCGCTTGGGTGAGAATTTTATCAAAATCTTCATACAAAAATTATTAAGCAAACTTCATATTTTGATATTAGTGCAAGTGAAAAACAAAAATGGATTCTATCGAATGGAGGGAATAATATACTAGGGAAAGGCAGTTTCGGAACTGTTGTTATTGGGCACAACAAAGAAACAGGAGAGATCGTAGCTGTTAAGCTGATAGATACCCACAAAGATGATCGAAAACAAGTAAAAGAAATAAATCAAAAAAGGATATTTTAAACTTATTTTCTGGTGTTTTTTTTGCCAAAGAAATACAAGTTAATCTCAGAGGAAGTGACTATCTTAAAGCAAATGCGTCACCAAAACATAGTACGATACTATGGAATCTAAGAGCACAAGCTCAAGGAACGAATTGGCATCGTCTGTGAGTATATCTCAGGTGGTTCGTTATGGCAGTTATTATAAAAATTTGATGTGTTCTAAGAGACTCTAATTAAAAAGTACACTCGTGATATTCTTCTTGGACTAGAATACTTGCACTCTCATGGCTTAATACATCGTGATATCAAAGGAGCAAATATCTTAGTTACTACCGATGGAATATGCAAGCTAGCAGGTAAAACTTTAAAACTATTTATTAATTGAATGCGAAAATGACCTAAACTAAAGCTTCTTTTGGAAACTAATCCCCTTAGACTTTGGTTTAGCGAAGAGTATCGCTGAAAAAGACGATGAATGTAGTGTATTAATGCCATAAGGCACTCCAAATTGGATGGCTCCTGAAGTTTGCAGGTAAGGCACTACGAGCACAAGGTTCTCAGATATTTGGAGTCTAGGGTGCACGATTATTGAGATGGTGACAGGAAAATCACCATATGCTAATCTATTACCTGAGACTATCATATTGCGAGTTGGAATGCTGAAGCAAACACCTGAATTACCAGCTGGGTTATCTCCGTAACTTTCAGATTTTTTATTGAAGTGTTTACAAATCAAGCCAGAAGAGAGATACAATGTAAGATAGCTTCTCAATCATCCTTTTATTACTGAGTTATCAGAAGCAGAAAAGGCTAATATTAGAGCAAAGAATTAAATACAAAAAAAAAATCGGAAAAATGTTCAGATTCCACAATAGTAGATTATCTCAACGGAAGCAAACAGCAATGCTAACAGCAACAGCAATAATAACAATAATATAACTTCATAATTTAATAATGAAATATCCTTACCACCTTCTACTAATTCTTTACTCATAATGAAATCATCAAGCAGTCCTTCTGTGACACATTAAACGCAAGTTCTAACGGTTAATGTGCAGTAATAATAACAATAATAGATATCCTAATCGCCAGGAAATAATTGGAATGGTGGTAAAAATGATTCACTAAGGACAATTCTAGAAGAATCGAATTAGTAATTTACTAATCATGAAGAGAACACTGAAACCAACTTCAGGAGGTAATTATTTTGTTCATTTATTTCATTTCATTTCTTGAAAAATGGATGTAAGTGATTTTGGGCATATTTAATTCTTTTTTTTATTCTTTCAGGAAATCACCGAGCCTCTTTCATGAGGAGATTCACTCTTCCTAGCAAAGTAACCTCAACAACATTAACAACGCGAGTATCAACAACACGCTTTATCCTAACATGCCACTTCAAAAGCAAGCTTCATCTTCGAACTCGTAAGCAATGGGATTATCTTTTAGGAAACAGTTAAATCAAAATTGTTGTTTTCCAGTTCACAATTAGTATTTTTAACAAATTAGAATAGAACCTCCTAAAGCACACAGTAGTATCTTGATTGCGAACGAAATGCCTAAAGGAAAAGAAGCAAATGAGATTCGTGTTTAGAAATTAAAGCTAAATTTAAATGGGGTTTCAAAGGACGAAGATGAAGAACTAGAGAGAAAAATACCAGGAGTACTTTCAGCAGACGATGGGGATCAAAACTAGCCAGTCAAATAGCAATCAGGAGTGATCTCCTTAAATCCTAGGATAATTGACGAAGTTGATGGTGAAGATGATGATGAAAATGGAAATAATCTAAAAACCAATGGGAAAATGAAAGGAAATAATGGTTTTGCATAAAAATCATAAAAAAATGAAGAATCCACAAAATATCCTAAATTACCAGATTTCTGTGTCGAAGGTGAAGAAGACATATCTGAATCTGCATTTGTTGAGAAGATTCCAGGGGAAAAGGAGAAAAACGAAACAATTTAATAAGTTAAATGTCAGGAGATCTCCCAAACGATTTTGGAACTTTAGAAGAAAAAAAGTCTGAAATCGCAGTAATAACAAAACCAGCCCTCCCACCAGATTGAGTTTTCTTCTTAGAACAAATAAACTTAAGAAGATGATTATTCTTTTCACTGATAATCACACAAAGATATACACAAATGCTATTTAAAAGATTACACTTCTTAAAAATAATAATTTTTATCTTTTTCATACTTTTAATGCAAGTAGCTGTGTAAAATACCATCTTCCTGATGCAGTTCTAATAAAAAAAACAATTATTCTTTTTGAATCAACACTCAAATTGCTAATAAATAATGTAAATTACCTGTAAACTGCGATTCCACAGACATTTGAATCAGATAAGAGATTTTTCCTGTGTCCAGGTGAGTTTATCCATCCATCTACGATTGTCTGTGAGAAAAAAATAATAAAATTTAGTTTTTCAATATTACTTCAGTATTTGTTTAATTTGGGGATACCTTTGGAATATCAGGATACCCTTCTGTGCAATAAGCAACGTTTTCATAGGCAGCACGCTATGAAAATCCAATTTATTTGACTCTATTATTAAACCCTTCATGCCCAAATGGAACTCTTCCTTCACCCATATCTTCGGAATGTTTTTTCCCTATGAAAGTCAGCTCTTCATTCCACTTCACAGGAGGTTTTCCTTGAGTTTATCTGAATTAGTTTGTGAGTTCTAACGCCTTCAATCCAAAAGATCTAATTCTATCTCTGTTTCTCATATTTTAAATGTCTTCCAAGCTAATAGTTTTCCCAGGTTAGATTGAATTATTGCCTTTTGATTCATTAATAGCTCTAAATCGATCTTCTCTGACATCTCCTAACCTGCCTAATGTCATAATATTTGAAGGTCTTTGTTGCTAGGACTATTATTGATTCATGTTAGGATAATAATTAGAGTAATTAGCAGCTGCTCGATTAAAAGAAAGTTAATTTTGTCTCATCCGAGAACGATAAGCTTGCAATTAATCTTAAATCGATTCTTGCATGAGCCTAGATGTGTTCTAATTATCTTATCTCGATTATTTTCTTCTGTCTCTTGCAGCCATTGTTAACGCTACTCTGTTTTAATCTGTTTGTACTTATTGTTGAGTTATTTTTGGCTGAGAATTCACTGCCTAAAAATTATGAAGTTCTTGCGTTGCATTTTTACAGAATAATCTTATTTTCTGAAGTTCACCTAAAAGCACAAATTCATTTGGACTAGATTAGAATAAACCAAGTTGTTCTAGCAAATTGATTATTTCAGTAGATTGTGATGGCGGTAGAGATAATGAAATATGCTCTAATTTGACTTTGTCTCCTTCATTTAAGTTTTGAAATCTTCGAACTAATTCATTCAAAATCGTCGATGCATTTTCATCATTTCCAGCAATTTCGATGATTCTAAATACTAATACTAAAGAATTATCTTCGATGTCTGATTAGTTTAGGTTCTGTTCTCCTTCCATTTACCTTTGAGTAGCAAGGTATTCTTATTATGTTTCAAGTTGACTTTAGTTCTCATTTCCATCAAGATTAGATAGTAGTTCTTATTCTTAAACAAGTTATTATAATTCCGCGTCACTCATTTTCTTTGTTTCATCTGAGAAAGCTATCAGTGATCCATCATTTATTAATTCTTATGGATTGTTCAACTAAAGATCTGCAGGTTTCTCAATCTGATCCTCTGAGACAATTCTGCTCATACCATTTTCTGCTATGAAGATCTCTTACTATTTCTCTATTCTATTAGGGAAAAATCTATTCAGTGCATCCAATACTGTTTGTTCATTTTTCTCATCTTTCAGCCAAAAGTTTACATGAAAAAAGAGTTGCAACTCTTCGGGAGTAAAACTAAAGAGTTTAGCTTGCAACTGTTCGTTGAATCCAAGAAGGAATTCCATTGATTGTTAAGCGTTGTCCATTGTTAGGTAAAATTAGTATTTTTGATTAATTGAGAGATTTTGTTATCTGATCAATTCACCTCAGATAACCAGAGGGAAAGGGATAATTTCAGAAAATCTAGAAGGATAATCAAGATCATTCCTTTAGGATTTATTTCTTTAAAGTAATAATTAATTTCCAATCTATTTCAAGGGAAAAAAAAATCAATTCGTTCTTCTTTTCTTCTCTCGAAAAACCAGGCAATGAATATAGATCTCTACGAACTCAATTCTTCCCCCAAATAACCCTCCTTGCCTGCAGTCTTAGTGAAAATCTAAAAGAAGACAGATAGGTTATGATAGAATTAAATCAACTTATCAATTAGTTTTTACTTTTTTACTTTCAACGTAATTTTTAACTTTTACTAAAATATCCTGTAAAATCTGTATCTTATTTTAATTATTAATACTTTTATGCATTTATAGTTTTTCTCTGATACATTTTTACATAAGGTGCCATTCACGACATTCAACAATCTACCTAGACTTAAAATGAGGAATTAATTTCCAAGATTAAAATACTTCTTTTTATCATAGCCTCTCTAGTAATCCATTTTTTTAGTTATGAAATAGATTATTCAAATCCATTCTGATAAGAAAAAAGCGGAATTTTAATAAATGAAAAGGACTGCTAATCTTCGGATCCTTCATGCTTTCAAGAATAATGATTTACTTTAAAAGATGGAAAAACCAAAAATATAAAAGATAATATTCAGGATAATGAACATAGAGTTGATTTAAAGTGTGTTAGTTAATGTTTTAAGAATTGAAGGAAATAGAATGGATAACTAAATAATGCAAAAGAATAAATTTGAAAAATACGATTAAGTGAGAAAAAATAAGGAAAAGCAACACAATGGAACAATCAGGTGATAAAAAAAGCGGCAAAGTTAATTAAATGAAACTAGTCGGAAACTACATCATTTATCAAGAAAGATTACTTGGTTCTGGACAGTACGGCAAGGTCTACGAGGCAACTGAATAGAATAATTAAACCAAGAGATATGCGGTGAAAGTGATTGCTTCTCAGATCTTCCAATAATCGATGTCGAATTCGCAGATGCTCTAAAAAGAAATAGAAGTTCTCAAAAAACTCCGACATGAAAATCTTGTGTGCTTGCATGAAATCTCTCAATCAAAGAATAATCTGTATCTGTTCTTGGATTTCTGTAACGGTGGTGATCTATCTTAGTACATTGATTCTAAGCCGTAGAAGAGATTGTCTGAAAGTGAAGCGTTAGAGTTTTTCAGGCAGTATGTTGCTGGATACAAGCATTTATATGAATCTAAAATTATCCACAGGGATATCAAGCCAGAGAATCTTATGCTTCACAATGGTAAAAATTGCATAGAAAATAGGACAAATTCAAAAAGGGAAAAGAAAAAGGATTAGCAAAAATTTATAAATAAAAAACAATGTTTCCCTAACGAATTATCTTCTTTTTTTAGAAGCAATTTATTTATGCTTTATTATTTGCAAAACAAAAAAAAATATCTTAAAAAAGGGGAGATTTCTTAATTAACAAAGGATTAAGATTGATTTTTTGTTTTTTCCAATTATTTTCAAAGAAAAACAAAGCAAACTTCTCAATTCAATTAAAATAAGCGATCATTTTTTATTTTTAGAAAAACAAATAATTATTTTTCCATCTGTTCACCCATTCATAGCAATAATGAATAATGTGAAATTATTTTTTGGAAAGGCAAGATAAAGCTTGGCGATTTTGGTTTTGGACGTTTCATTGAAGGCAACATGAATCAACAAACTAGAATGTCCATCAAATGCACTCCAATTTATGCCTCCCCATAGCTCCTTAAGAAAGAATAATACAGTTCAAAGTGTGACGTTTGGAGTTCAGGGTGCCTGCTTTATAAGATGCTCTACGGAAACTACCCATTTATTGGAAGAGATATGAATTCTTTGATCAACGATATTGAGAGAAAAACACATAATTCTCCAGAATTTCCCTTCCCTTAGGATGTATCTGTTAGTGAAGATGTCAAGAAATTGCTAAAAGATATGTTCAAGTTTGATGAAGCATCTAGACTCTCATGGGAAGATTTGTTCGTTCATCCTGTGCTCATCAAAAAAGATACCATTTTAGCAAACCATGATGATCTGATGTCCGAATAAGAAAAAGGAAATCTCATTTTTTAGAGCATTATCTAAAACAGAAATCACGTACTTGACAATGATTTAATCACAGATCACGCTTAGAATTTCCAAGTAAGAAATCAAAAAACACCTGAATAATTCTAAGCTCCTAACCGTTCTAAATCACCGAATAGACCGATATTAAACAATGATGGAAATAAAAACACTCCACAGATATAACCTGTTCCATAATATCAGCCGTATACTGGTGGTCCGAAGGTTCCAGAAGAAGGACCTTAAAAGATAAAACCTGCTGTCAATAATCTATTTGGATAAAATCTACAGCAGGGAAATAGTTATCAGGGTTACTAAAAAAGCACAGGGATTAATGAAAAACCCAAGGAAGAAGTGAATAACAATAACGATGATGCTAATGGAGAGGATGATAATTATCGAATGTCTTTGAAGAAACTGCACTAAGAGGACATGAATCAAATTAAGAGTGGTAAAACGGACAAGATGATATTGTTCCTGAGAAATTAGGCACTCTTTGCAGATGTTACAATGCAGTTAGTGTTCACAGCTAGAAACAAATACTAATTACCTTCTGTGCTGTTCTACGAGTTGATTTACTCTTTAACTGGATTCTATAACTTTAACCTTGATCTCCTCAAGAAGATCCTGACTTAGAGCATCCCAACTAAGATCATTCCAGATGAGGATTTCTAAATCTATCTCAGCAGCAAACAATACAAGAAAACCTTAGCGAAAATTGAGAAGGATTCAGGTACAGCTAATGGATTCTTTAAAACTCTCTCCTCTGGTATACTTAAAGAAGTCTAGTAATAGCTCTCCGATCCAGCAACTACAAATTATGATTAGCTCAAGGATTTTGAGAAATTTATCAAGCTTCAATCCGCTAACTACAACGATTACAGGACGAGATTTTCTATCGTTGCGAAAACTGCACTGGCATCGATGAGCCCTGATAAATTCGACAAGGATCTGAATTCTCTCAGAGGAATCCGAGGAATTCAGCTGTTCATCAAACTCGATGAATTCATGCCAATTTCTTAGTATGTCACATTTGATTTCAGATTCTTCTACGACTAGTACATGAACAAAGTTGAACCAGATAAACTTCTCAGAGACATCAAGGCTCAGGTTATTTGAATGACATGTTTCAAATTACTTACACACATAGACTTATGATATTTGTTTGTTTGCTAAATCCTCTTTTGTATTTAGTAAAGTTTAATTAACAAAAATAAGACATTTTTCTTTTTATATCAGAATAGAATCGCTTAATTATGGAAATAATAGTTCTTTTTTGCAAGCAATAACGATTTAAATTTAGGAATTAATTTGTGCCTGAAGTGCATAAAGAAGGAGAAGTGGGAAATCAAAATTAAGGAATAGATCTTGCAAGAAATAAGTGTGTGTGCATTAGTTGAAAAGAGAGAGAGAGAAATCTAAAAATGGTATTTGAATAGCTCGCTTATAAGAAGGCTTACTTCCATGCTTTAAAGTTTATTAAAGACGATGTGATTGGTAACAAAAATAAATACCACAATGACTTGAGAATGATATACTTATTTATAAAATTGCTTTTAATTATTTTTTTTGAAGGTGTATTAGTTGGCAGAGTGAATGGTGACAAAGTCATCGTAGAAGATGCTTATCCTTTATTCCATTCGAGGGTTGTATCTCCTACTCTGGAGTCTGCTTTTGAATTGGTGAATACAAATGAAAAATTATTTATTAAATTACATTTTTTTCCCTTTTTTTTCAGCCAATTTTTTAAAGATGGATTTTGATTTATCTTTTTTTATTGATTTTTCTTAAACTAGATAGGAGGTGCTCTTTCGAAGAAAAACTAAGTAATAGTTGGTGTTTATGAAGGATTGATTCAGTAAGGAGGACCGAATAAACAACTTTCTGAAATAGCTTCTAGGATACTTGAGCGCATCGAAATAAAACTCAAACCAGTTGCGCCTATCGCGTTAAGAATCGTAGATGAAGATAAAACAAATCCAGAGAGTATTGATGAGGAGGTTATTCCATATCACTATTTGGCTTCAGAGGTAAAATTAGTTTTCCAAGGAAGAGAAGTATTTTAACAAGAAGATGATGAAGAAATTATTTTTAAATTCCTTTATGAAGAAAAAAGAAGAAATATATTAGTATTAAAAGCAAAAATAGAAGCATAATCATATTTAAGAGTACGTGTTATTGTTTTTATTAACCTGATTTTGCCAAAAAGGGATTTAAATTCTAGTTGAAAGATTCGAAGTCGCTGGAGAGCAATTTCCAGAGAGACAGTGAGTTAACCAAAGAAAAAGGGTTAGAAGCATTCGAGAAAATGGCAGAGGATATCAAAAACAATAAACACAGGCTGATAGTTGATTTTGACATGCATTTCGAAGATATTTCTCTGGATTTCACTAATTCATATCTATGATTAATTGTTGTTTTTGTTCAATGGTGTCCCAATTAAATTCAATAATTGTCACAAATAAAGCAAAAAAAGAATTCAATGTTTTTAAAAAGCATCATAGTTCTTTAAAAATTTGTAGCACCAAGAACAAATAAATTTTAAGTAGTTGGGAGATTGTTAGAAGAAAAAAATAGAGAGTTTTATTTTAGAGTTTATTAAGGAAATTCATTTTAAAACTTAAAAAACTTTCATAAAAAGAACTATTTTTTAAATGCAACTACTAAAGTATAATTGAATATTAATATTCCTTAGTATTTCTAAGAATTTATCATTTTTGTTTGTAAAATTTAACAAATCTACAATCTTAACACAACTAATCTAATTATTGTTTTTTTGTATTTTATAAATTTGTTTTTTTAATTTGATTGTTTTTTTTTAAGAAAATTGTTGATTTAATTTTATTTTTATTTGAATTTTTGTATTTAAATTTGAATTTAATAGTAAAAGCACAACAGCAAGAAACAGCAGAAGCAGCAGCAACAGCAACAGCAGGATTTAAATTAAAATTCAATCAAACGATTAACTTCATTTGAGAATTTCATTCAATCAGATTGATCATATAATAAGTTCAGCATCTTTTATCTCTCTTATAGATATTCTTCCATTCTGAAAAGATACTTGTTATTCCTCTTATTTCAGATCTTCTTAACATATATGAAAAACTTATTAGAAAAATAGAGATTTTTTTAATTTTTGCTATGAGCGAATGGCTTGTATTGTTGATTTGTAATACAATGTGTATTTATCATCTGGAAAGAAGCCATGCAGTCTCTCACCTATCGACATTGTGTGTTAGTTTATTTCGATGTGAATAGGAAATTAAGAGAGACGACCAAATTAATGTTTAGGCTAGGTTAAAAAATTAGAGGCTGCAAAAACTGCTTGAAAGATAGAAAAGAAAATGGGGTTAACCAAGTTCTTTTCATTTTCGCAATGCCATTTTATCATAGTTTTTTATTGAATTATCAGTGAGAGAAACCATTATTCTGGTCTAAATTATATTAAAGTTGTTTAAATTGTTTAATACTTTGATGTCTTTTTGGTTTTCCCAATTATTCAATTTACAAATCCTCCCATATTCATATTCTCAATTTGAAGAAGGAATAAATTTGAAGAAGGATACCAAAAAGAATGAAAACAACAGTATTAATAATATAATTTCACTTAGAACGTAATAAATACTTTCTGATTTGGTATCTCGATAAATACCATTGTGTCTCTTCAAAGTAAAAAGACAATGTATACGAAAGCAAACACCATCATAATCAAGAATATCTGCATGAAAAAGAACAAATTGATAAAGATAAATTGTCAGATTGGCTTTTTTCTAAGATTTATTTTGTATTTATCATATCGTCTTAAAAATAATTAATTAATATGCATAAGCAAGTTGTATTCTTACTCTGATGATGAGTCCCCTAGTCGAAGTAGCATCTCTATGTGCATTGATGATGTGAGTTTTGCCTTTTTCCAAGTTTAAAGTTGCCTGATCTGTGTTTTTATCGATTCTATTTTCATTTGAAATACGTGTCAATAATGCAAAAAATAAAAGCAAGATCTTCAACAACAAAAATGCTCTGCTTGTTATTCTACCTTTCTATGATGGTTTCATGGAACTAAACCATAGAGCCTATCTTCTTGAACATTTCAAAGACATTTTGCAATTAGCTGTTCAAATTCTTCATAGCCTCTGAGACTTAAGATTGTTCCCTCTCTTTGAAACTAACTTGTCTGTATCCTTGCTGTTATCCCTCATTTCCACCGCTCCCTCCTTCTATGTCACTGTAATTATCATTTAGAGGAAGAAGATGGAAAATCCCCTTCACCATTTTTAAAAATCAGTGTATTTATGTTTACCAAGAAGATGAGGATTTATTATTCAGGAACTGTGCTCCTTGGTTTCTAGCCATTCTTCTCTCGATTTACTAAGTACTTCCAAACATTGGCTTGGCTTGTTACTAGCTCATATCCTAGGCAATGAGTAAACAAAAGAAAAAAATAATTCATTCACAAATATTAAACTTTCTGAATCTTTAATGAAAAAGCAAATACTTGAATTCTCCTTGTGGTTGTGTTTTTAAATGTTTCAGTGACTTTCATGAGCTAGCTTTGCATGATTTCGATAATGACCTTGTAGGCCTAATGACCAGCCTTTGATTGCCTTATGCACATGTCAGGGCTACTCTACTCTAGTTCACTGATCCCATTTTGGATCTGACTAATATTCTTAAGCATCACAAATACAAAAAATAGTCATTAAAATCTCAAATTTGCACATTATTCTTAAATTTTTCTTAAACTCATTTTTGAAAAGAATTAAGTTCAGACTTAAAAAAATAGCATTCCTTCTTTTTTCTTACATCTCCAATCAAGAACATGAGCTCATTGATCTTGCCTTCTTCATTGTTGAATAGCCCTGAGCTCTTCTATACTATAATTACAATAAGTTCAACCCAATCCTATGATCCTCAAAATCAAATTTCTTTTTTTTTTAGTAGTACACGTATTCAGCTCGTTCAATCGATCAGCGGTGATTCTAATTTTATCTCTAAGTACGCTTGATCTCTTGAAGAAACCTACCGGGAAAAGTGGAAAAGATTAAATACTATTCGGTTTATAATTTTAGGATTAGAGAATGTAATTTTGACAATGAAGCAATTTGTACTTCCAGCTGTATAGATCTCAGCATTATTTGGTTTTTTGGTGCCAGTCGTGAAAGTCTATGCTTTTTCTAAGAACTCAAGAGTCTTATCATTGGAAGATCTGCTACTTAAGGCTCCGAGATTATCGAAGTCATTTGAAGATGATCCTGATCCTGCCATAAATGGATCATTTTTCAGTTTAGAATAGCGGTATGACTATGACTACTGCATTTCACTCTTATCTTATCCTCCAAAACATTAATTCACCCAGCAAATAAATGAAGGGATCTTCTTTAGATAATTTCCCCTGAAATTAAAGGCTTTTCTAATAAAAAAAAGTTAATTAAATGAAAAAAATGTTCAAATCAAATCTTTCTAGCTTTAATCTTATTTTGTCTGTTTTCAATGAGAAACACGTAAGGAGTTACATAGATTAAATAAAGATGACATAAGACAAATGGAGTAGTATAAAGTAGAATCCTGTAAGTTTAAATTATCGAAGGAGAAAATGACGACAATAACTTCGAGAGGACTCAGAAAAACAGAAAAATTAAATTTATTCTGTGGGAACTCTAACCTGGTCTGAATTTCTTTGGGAATGCTGAAACAAGCTTCAAATGTAGGAAAGAATTCAAGGAATGGAATTTAAGTAGTGTATGAAGAGTTGTAGCCAGAGAATTTTTGCTCAATGTGAGGTTTTTCGTTAATCTTCTTCAGCTGCTGAGGGGCTTTCATCTTTTTTCTTTTTGTTCTTCGTTTTGTTATTGTTGTTCGCTGTAGCTGATTCCTGAGTAGCATCATCAGCTGATAGATATTCTTATCTTCTTTCGTCTTCATAATCTTGAGCTTTATGTTCTTCAAATGTCATTGAAGGATGAACAGCAGTCTGACTAGTGTGGGTTTTATTCTTCTTCAAACTATTGTTAGAATTATTGACACAATTAGAAAGGCTGTTGTTGTTGTTGTTGTTCGCGTTGAGGCCATTTGTGTTGTTGAAAGAGTTGCTATTTTTAACTTCAGTAGTGATATTTTATCCTTGAATGCCTACTATTTCTTCTTGTGCAGGTGTTGGAGAGCCTTCATTCTTGGAATAAGGCTAGGCATGTTTAGTTGAAGGAGTTGAATTTTGATTTATGTTTGTTTTTTTCTTATTTATAGAGCAGTTTTTAAAAAAAATAGCTTTATTAATGGTTTCCGCCCAGTCTTAAAGTTTAGAGCTCATTTCCTTACAGCCTCCTTCCCAATCAGTATCAATTCTCTTTTCTTTCTTCTTTGTAGAAGTGCTCTAGTTTTCTATTTTATTTTTTAATTCTTCTAGAGATTTGTCCAATACAGTTTAGATCCTTTCTTTCATTTGTTAGCGGGCTGCTTCAACCGATGGAATTGGACCTATCGCAGAGAGGATAAAAAGGAAAAATAATGAAATCATTATTACAAACATTGTTTGTTCATACCATTCATCCATGGGTGTTCTTTGATTTGTTGAAGTGTCAATCTCTTAGATGGATCTACTTCGAGCATTTGATGTATCAAGTCTATTCAAAACAATCAAATCATTCTGTAAAATCCAAATTGATCCTAAAAATCAATATTACCTTGAAACTCACTGGATGGCTTATTCAGATATGAGAAGATTTTCCAGAAAGCTGCTTTATTATCCTAGCAGAATCTGGAATAGTGTCTATCCGTCACACGCGTACTTCCAAAAGGTGCACTGCTCATGACCATCATGAACAGGACACACGCAGAAGAGAATACATCTACTGGTTATGCAGAGTATTTAATCCCAGCATTGCAATTCTAAGTTAATTCAGGGGGGCTGTATTCTGGTGAACCAGTCATTTGCAGTGGGTCAAATAGTTAAACTGGTTAATCCTCATCACTTTAGAAGCACACAGCAAATCCAAAATCACATAGTTTCAGATTCAAATCACTGTCGATTAAGATATTCTCAGGCTTTATGTCTCTGTGAGCTATGCCCTGATTGTGCAAATACGACAAGCCTAAAAGAGGTTTGAAGGAAAAAATAATATGAAAAATGACCAATAAGCAACCAATCCGTTAAATGGTAGTGCTACATTGTTCTACCAACATTAAACATTTCATATTATTTTGTAATAGTAATAGTTCGATATCCACAATTAGCATATTCTTTTGAATTTATCCCCTGTTTTACCTGCGATGAGTTATGTAAAAAAGAATCTAGCCAATTCTTCATCGAATTTCGGTGTGTGCATAAGAAATTTAAAGAGCTCTCCATTTTCAGCTATCCGCATCACATAGTAGACTACATCTGCTTGCCTTCCATCTGCTTTTGTGTATTTTCCCTCTAAGCAAACTTTCAGTAGCTGCACGATGTGCTTATGTGAGGACAACTAGCTAAGTAGATTGACTTCATTCACAAAGCACTCAAAACCGCTAGGCTCACTCATACATGATTTCCTCATGATTTTGATTGCCACTCTTTCTCCTGTTTCCTTGTCAACACCCAACTTCACCCTTGAAATGTTAATACAAAATGAAATACATGAAAAAACATTTTTTATCTCTGGTATTTTTTCATTTAAAATGGTTGTTTATTGTACTTAGCATAACGGCCTTATCCGATAGTGTAGAGAATCTGGTAGCAACTATCTAGCATTCCAACATTTTTAACTAAATCTGAGATATCTCCTTGTTTTATCATCAAAAAAAAAAGCCTAATTATATTATTTTTATAATAATTATTTGTTTTTTTTCTTCTTCTTTCAGTCTTTTTGCTTTCTCTGTGCTTTTTTTAATTATTAATCTTTGAAATGTGTTATCTAGTTTTTTTTTTTACAATATTTTTAATTACTATTCTCAGACTCGCTCTTTCTCCTTCTCTAGCTTTGTATATTAACCCCTCTATTTCTTTTTTTTGTTTGCTTTTCTCAAATCCTCCAGACACCTTTCATCCACTCACTGACTAGTTTAAGCTTAAAACACTAGAGAAATTAATCATAATATTGCAATTAGATCTTTTCTATGCTTCTTATCCACTTTAATGAATCCTTCTCTCTCTTCTCTCTCTCTCTTTAATCTTCGAAGCCTTTTTAGGTGTCCTTTTCTTGTTTGCATACTTATATATCTTTTTACCTATTTATTCTAAGCACAATTGAGCAAAGGACAGGAATAGATACTAATAATTTTAAATTTCTAAATATCTTAACGATTTCATTTTAGAATCAATATTTTAGTAGTTTCCCTTACTAAAAAAGATGGATGTTGATTTCAAATGGAACACAAGAAGAAAGTATCTAAGGAACCAAGGGAAGAATATGAAAATAGGCAATGAAGCCTAATAATTGAAGATAAATTCATTTTTTGTTTGAATTTAAGTAATAAGAGCACTGATTCTTGAAGATGTACTTGGGGAAAATAATTAATTAATTCAAAACAAAATCTAACTCAGATTACATAGCAAATGGCAAGAAGAGCATTGGGCGGGAGAATAAAAACAAAGGAAAAGTGAATATCCCACTTTTAAAGGACTGATTTAATTATCAAATTGCGAACTTAATAATTATTGGATAATTATATAATAAAGGAAAACAAATAAAAATATTTAAAATCCTGCCCGAAGCAGAGATAATTGCATACTAACAAAAGGAGAACGGATTCGATTGATGGCTTTCACTTAGTTTGAAAGCAGTTTTTGAAAATGCCCCAAAAAAAATATTTAACGCGCAAAAAAAAGATATAATGGATATGGTCTGTCTTTTGCGTTGTTCTCTTATTTTTAAGAGAACTACCACTCCCAATCACCCTTGTTGTTGACCTTCAATGCCAATCATGAATCTAAGACACTTGTCTCCTTTGCTACCCAACAACCAGAGAACCTAACCATCTTTCAAAATATTGAGACCCTGAAAAAATAAGACGAGAACGATTGATATTTAAACTGTGAATAATAGTCCCTTTGTGAAATGAAATGATGAGAATGATGAGATTGATCCAGTAGATTTCCATTGCTTTGAAACCACTTAATTAGAGAAGTGATAAGTGCTGCCATTTAGTTTCAAAGCGTGTTTTCAAAAAAAAAAAATTTCAAAAAAAAATATCAAATAAAAATTTAAATTAAATTCAAATAAAACAAAAAAAATGATTAAATCAAATAAATTCAAAAAATAAATAAACAAAAAAAATTCAAATAGAACATTACCAAATTAACAAATAAACAAAAAAACAAATTATTTGAGGCGAAGAAATGCCATAAAATAAATTAAAAAATGGATGTTAGGTTTGGATTTTTGTATATCGTGAGTAATATTGAATCTATTGTGTTGCAGTCAACAAAAAAACAATTTTGGGTGATTTTTTTAGTCTTTTGATTTCTTTAAAAAAAATATTGTTTTTAGAAGATTACTTATTAATATGATTATTGTTAGATTGATTACTATTATGTATGAATTCTTGAAAATGCCCAATCTCCTTGTCTTGTGCCCGCTGATCCATTTCAAGAAGAGATTACATTTAGTATGCGCAGAGTAATACAGGTTTCATAATCAGATATGAAAGAACTTTTCTTCTGTTATGTTTAATCATTTCCATTGATTGGATTTCACAGAAAGTTTTATGGGAATGTTTTTGGTTTGGTTCTACTAGAAATAAGAAAATGCTTTGTGGAGGAGACACACTTTTCTATGATGGCTTAGTTTTTTTTTGGGGGGGGGGGGATTAAAGAGAAACTTATCTGAGACTATCGCATCGTCAGGAATTTCCTTAACTGGTGCTAAAAGTGCATTAGATTAACTTTTGTTTGCTTTGAAATGAAATAATCAAAAATTGCTTAATATATTCGTTAGTTTAAATGATTTTGCTTTCTAATTTTTAAATTTTCCTATGCATATTTGATAAAAATTATGGGGGGGAGGGGGGAAGAATTAATCGTTTGAAAAACAAAACAGACACAATCACACTTAGATTGGTAGCAACAATTAATCAAAGATTGTAAAATTATCGAATAGCCGCAGAAAGTGTCTTAGCTCTAATGCTGATCAGATTTTTCCTTTCCATAGAAAACCTTTATGTTTTTATTAATTACTTAATTAAAAATTTTTCATTCATTTCTCTTTATTTATCTTGATAAAAATCAGATCGCTTAAAGTTATTAGATAATTTTTTCAGCATTGCTCCATTAACTGGACTGGGAAAGGACAAAAAAAATAATAATGGAAAATCTTCATCTTTCTGGAGGGGAGGGGGGGACACAAGGCTATTTTGAGTAATAATAGAGAATGCGGTAGTTTGGAAACAAATGAATTTAATCAGAAATATATGTACATTCGTCAGGCAAAAACCCTTGATGGATTGATTGGGGGGGGGATAATCGCCCGCTCTATTTAAAGGCTGGCGAGGAATCAAGAATATCAGATCAGATAGTAGAAAAATAAATTTCAAACAGCCAGTCTTTTTAGAACACACTAAAAAAAAAGAAGAAATACGCCAAGAAATGGAATAAGAAAATATGAAAGACGCCAACAGTCAACACAAAGATGAGAAAGACATTGAGATCATCCATGATTCTATCAGCTATCCCCTTAATGTACCTCATTCTCATGAGTAAGACGCAGGCGGTTAACCTAATTCCAACAGTGACAGGAGCTCTTGGGATGAAAATCTTAGTGATCTAAATAATGATGATGAAGAAGGTGAAAATGATGATGTAGTCAGTGATGAAACCTTATCTGAGAAAGATGAAGGAGACAAAGAAGACGAAGATGACGACGAAGAAAACGATGAAAGCTTCGAAGAAGAGTATTAATAATTAACTCCATCGGATGATCATGTCCATCAACAACCACCTTCAACACTGATTTAAGTACACAATTTCGATGCCCAACATCAAGAAACGCCCAATGGAGAACATTCTGAAAACCCAACTCATTTCATATCAGCTTAGCTTCCTTTAGTTGATTCTCCAATTTCAACCAAAGCTGCCTAGACCAGCAGTTCCCTCCATGCAAGCATTGTTTCTGCTTGCCTTGGGAACACCCACCATGATGAGGCGAAGATCGATTCAAAGAAAAATTCTGCCAAAAAACCCAAATAAAAAACTCATTCTGTTATTCACTCTCATGTGTCAAGAAATGCATCATAGTTCCCAGAATCCTATGATGTTGCTGCAAGTTTCTTGAAAAAGCTATTAAACAGCTATTATCTGTAAAAGTTACACTCGAAAAAATCAACTCAAGAAGTTAAATCCATTGGAGTTTCTGTTGGCTAACAATCAGAAGATCGAGGAATTTCCTGCAAGCAACAGATTGATAACCCACCATCTGCTTCTGTATCTTCTCATGAGAATGAGGATTAACCGTAGAAATCTTTGAAAAAGATGAAGTCTAAGAAAAATAGAAAAGGTGTAGCATTCAGTGCCTTTTTATTAGCATTTTTATGTATTATTTCCTCCTGTTTTATGAACGAGCTCTTCAAGATGCAAGAGGAATTGAACCTCAAAAATGCACAGCTTTCAGAGAACTTGCAACTAAATTCAGACCTTATGGAGAAAAATAGACAATTAGAGCTGAAAAATGGAATGCTGAAGAAATTAGCTGAGAAAGCAGTTGAAGAAGAAAAGAGAAATTGTGATTTCTTCGATATTTTCTCGATTTTAAAGAGCACTCTTGGGTCTAGAAGGTAACATAATATCTAAGAATTATGCTCACACTACTAAAGATACCAGTAACTCGAAGCTCATCTCACTTAGATAATCGAAAAATAGAGTGAAAATAATGGAAACATTTCTAAAGAATCTCCATCGAATAATTAAAACTCTGTAAATGATTAAATCGATTCTCTGATACCACAGGAGAATACATGTGAACACGAAGTATGCGCCTCCACTGTCTTCCAACAGCAATAATCTGATTCTTAGTCATAACCAACCAAGAAATCAATGTTCTAGAGAGTCCTTGGTGTAATTGGTGCAGTTGGAAAACTTGGTGTGTAAAATGAAGTTTCGGTTATTGAACCAGAAATTACCCCAGCAGAATGAAGATTATTTAGAGATTGCATTGATTTTCTCTTCAAAAAGCAGAAGAAAGGAAAACAAAAAGAGAAATCAAGTTTTTAACTAATAAAATGAAGAAAATAAGAAATTAGATTTATGAAAGAGAAACTAAAAATTGCAAGAATGAGAAGGAAACTTAGTTAGAGAAGGATAATAATGAAAGATGTTTGTGATTTTATGTATTTATGTGTTTTGTACTGTTGCTCTATGTTGTAGAAGCTTGCATGTGGAATTATCCTTAGAATTATTCTTATATTAAAATTTTCCTTATTTTTATTATTAAATCCTTTCTGACAAATCCTTTTACTTAAAACCCTGCGACAAATTCACTACTCTTTGTATTATGCTTAATTTTTTCTTCTTTAATAAACTTTCGATTATTTGGAGGTTCACCTAAAATCTTCTCTTAATTTTTAGAATTGTTATGTTAAAGGATAATTAAAATAAAGTTAGCTCCTGGAAACAAAACTTAGTAATCCGAAAAAAGCACATTCTTCTTTTTACACAACAGCTAGATCAATTTGAATTGAAAATCACAAAAGATTACAATAAACACAAATTCTACCATCTAAAATAATAATAGTTTCTTTTGATTTATTCATTAAAACTAATCTGATGCTTTTAAGATAATAAAAATATTCATTGATTTTGTTAGTTGTTCTGCAATTGTTTTAAAACAAAACCAACAAATTCATTCCCTCAAATGTTAGTCTCAACTGTCATCTTCATCGCTGGAGGAATCAAAGTACCTTTTTTGCTTAGAGAAATCTTATCTCATAATGTTCGCTATTCGATCTATTTCAGCCTGATTCTTTTACGGAATTACTGTTTTTTCTTGGCTCATCTTCTATGAAGATGCCTATTTAGTAGCTTAAGAAATAGACTTATTAGCATTATTTCCAATTGGTGGTTTCATTAATGACCCTTTGATACTTGGTGAGTTTCCAGTAGCTTGCAATTACCCCTTTGCTTCAGCAATTCGATTTCTCTACAAACTTCCTTCCCTTCTCAATCTCTCTTTCTCATCTTCATCATCACTACTGGAATCCTTGTTGTATTTCTATTCTTGTGGACTCTATTTAAACCATCTTCTGGGCTATTATTGATTAATCTAATCTTCGAATTATTAAGTGTTTTTCTTTGATTCCAGTTATGTTGACAATTTAGTTTTATCTTGAAGATAATTTGAGTATTAAGCGTAATATTGCTATTTCTACGGAATTTCCTTCAAATTACTTTTATCGGGAATAGGAGATAACTGCTCTCGATGCTGTAAGAATCTATCTTCAAAAGCATTCGCAGAGACTTTCGATGTAGAAAAATCCAAGGAATTATCATTCAGAATTTCAAAATTTTTACTTTTAATATTATGCTGCTTAGGAGATTATTTTCTCTCGTATTCATATCTCTTCACAATATCATCTCTATCCTGATTTTCTTCTTCATCTTCCTCTTCCATATTCCCAGTTTCCTTAGGAATCTCTCTAGCACAACGGATATCCCAATCTTTGTATTATTCTTACTAATAATCATCTTCATCATATTTACTACTTCTCTTAATCTCCTAAAAACCTTCTTCTTCTTTATCTTCATCGTTTGTAACAGTTAGCTATTTCAAAGTATCACGGATAGCTTGAAAATCTTCTTCACTATTCTAATCTTCATCTTCATCATTTCCTTCGAATAATCTAGCTTATGGAAAGTCTGAAAGATACTCTTGATTTTTAGATTTTGAATAAACAACTTCGTTTTAATGTGCAATTTCTTTAGCGCTAAAATTCATATCTTGATTGGCAGGTTAGACCATCAAGCTCATTGCAGATTTACTACTGAATACATCTCTCTCTTGCTTTTAAAACTAAGACACTGGCTCTACTAACAATCCTTCGTTATGTTTGACTTATTGCTATCTAATTTCTGCGCCAAGTTAGGCATTCAACATATCTAAGTCATCCTGTAGCATTACAAAAAATAAAAAAGATAAATTTAGTTTCATTTTTAAGAATAAACTCAACAATGTATCATTAATTACCATAGTCTACAAGAAAAGAAGATCATTCTAATTAGCTTTGGTATTCAAAGGATTATTGCTCTAACTATTGTTGTTCTTGTTATTGCTGCTGCCTTGATGGCTAGAAGACGAAATAATATCAAGATGTAATGCTTCTGGCTGAGTTTCCTTTGATTTATTATCAAACCCTCCTAATTCCATGAGTGTTTTGTGATAGTTATCAATCACATTTTCTAGTTTTACAAAAATAAACAAATATTTCAAATATCAAAGAATCAACTCGCGTTAGATCGAAGTAACAGATAAAAAAGAATGGTGTAGAATTCTTGAATTAATTAATGAAATTCTTACTGTCCTAATCCCAATTTTCTTCATCAAAGGAAGGTTACTACTAAGGCGATAATGGATCTTTGTTATCAATAATTTATTTAAGATTATTGCTCTTTTCAGGAACAGTTGTGGTAAATTTAACTGATTTCCCTTTGGCGTCTTGCTCTTATCTATCTGTTTATTACATTTGCATCGACTCTTTTTGCTATTTCCGTAGAGTGCTTTGCAGATCTTGTTAGACATTATTACCTTAAATAGCTTCCCTACTAGCAGTGATAATCAACAGCACTTCCGTTGTTTAGCCAGATTAGTTTATAATCGGTAATTAAAATGTCTGTAAAGTATCCTAAATAGCATTGATTGGTAATGCTGCTGACCCAAGAAGCTAATGGCAAAACAATGACTATTTAGGATCAGAATTGTATGTCTTATGCATCAAATTGAAGATAATTTCCTTCGTTGTTGATTGAATGCTGTGAATTGTTAAAGATGTATTGAATTCAGGATTGGCTTGTCGTTGTAATGCAGGAGTTATCAATTTCAATTAAGGACATTCAACAAGACAATTAGGAGGTACACCATTCATCAGCTCATGCGCATTTAAGACCTTTTAAATGCTAAGGGTGGTTCGCATTTCTTTAGGTTGTTTGTTTGTGGTTTTACTTAGAAATTATGAGTAGACTTCTAGCATCCCTGTTTTGAACAGTAGACTCAGCCAATCTATGGATTTGGTGAAAATAGAGGCTTACTGTCTGTGATAAACTAGTATTTCTGGGTAGTTTTCAAGAATCTCTTAGATTTGGGTCTTATCAGCTAAACCAGTTAATGGTGTGCTTAAGGCACACATTTGATCGATTATTTCTTTAACTAAAGATGGTTTAGATAATAAACTTAAGGAGTTCCTTTAATTTTGAAGACTAACAGCATCTTGATTAGTTGTGTCATTCTACAGTAGCTATTTCACTGCCTGGAATTCATCTTTTCTGATAGCTTCACATGAAGAATTAGCATTGTTGTTACTTTGAATGTAATTGAGGATTTGAGATATGTTCAATTCTTTATGATTTTGCATGTGATCGATAGGAATAATAGTAATTCTAGCATATGCTCTGATTGGAAGGGTAATTGGCGATGATGATGAAGGTAGAGATGAGAAGTAGGATGTCTCATGACAGCTTTCTAGAATGTATGCTTCCAATGAAGTGAATTAGATTTTCGATTAAATCGAATTGAAATACTATAAATTGCTTTGGATTTTGAATAAATCAATTGAGAACTCAGCTAGAGGTTTTGAAGATGTAGAATTTAAGAGCTGAACTGTTAGTTTATTAGTAATATTACTATTAACAACTGTTGCTAAGAGTAATGCCTATGGATTAAAGTTTATTATCTAGGAAGTTGAAAAATCACAATCAAAATGAGCTGCTTGCGATTATTATTAGTCATGCTATGAAGATATCTTGAACGATAAGGAAAATTGACAAGGAGAATTTGGGAAATACTTCCAGGCAGTTGTGAAGTTAGCTAATAAATGGAAAATTTGAGAGACAGAAACTAGAATTATTTGATGAGTCGATGGAGGAGATGCAGAGATTGAAATAGGAAGAGAAGTTAGATTGTTATTGAAAATCTATTAGTTTTTGTTGTAGTTGATTGACACATTGATTTGGATGGGATGGTTATTAGAGGTGTATTTCAGCTGTTTTTGGGATTAAACTTATTTATTAAGATTGATAGGAATATTTGAGTTGATTTGTTGTGCTAGAAGCAAATCTAAAAGAGGAATTTATACCTTCCCAAGAAGTTATCTTTCAGCGGTGAATAACTCAAGTAATCCAGTGAATTCTCTCATGTAAGATAGGATCTACGGAGTGATAGCCACAGGCAAGGAATGTGCGATGGTTAGCGTGTTAGATTGAGTTGTTGACTGGATTGCACCGAACATTTTCTGTAAATATGAATCTTCATGGAAAATGCTCAACTGCAGCTGGCAGTTTGCAAGCTAAATTATCTAGCTGCTATTTAGTGCGCATTAAATCATCACATTCAAGTATCCTTATTTCGGTAAATTTCTATTAATTGTCGTTTCTTTCTCAACGAGGCACTCTTCTTCGCTTATTCCGCTACGTTTGGAAGATAATTGACCAGAAGAGTTATCCGAATCTTATAAACTAAGCGCTTTTTTCCTGCAAATCAGATCAACTTGTAAAGTCGCAGCAGATTTTCGAGAAGACACACTACTACCTCCTTTCAAATCAACGTTTAGTTTAACCGAATGGCTACCGAATTCTTAGACTTTATAGTGACTTGCTAGGTCGATAAATTATGAACTTGATATTTACCCTTGGAGGGAATTTTCAAGGCGCTTGGCGACATCGTAGATCTCGATGTCCACAAGCAAACTAAGCTTCTCAAATTAGAGAATGTTAGAAATCTCTTCGTTCGCACTTAGTCTGTAGGTTTTAGTCGCTTTGTAGTTTATTTCGTAGGATGCAGTAGTAGTACTATTATCTTAGTTTAATTCAAGTTATTTGACTTCAACTCGTAATTCCTCTTCGCCAAGTCTGCAGAAGACAACCGCAGTGCAGCAAGCGAATTATTGTAAAAATTCTACATTTTAGAATTGCATCTCGATTTCGAAAAACACCTTTGGATCAGTTTTATTTGTTTAGTTTTGAAGTTATGATTTCTTTGATAATTAGGACTATTAAGAGTATTACTACCTAGAACCTAAGCTGTTTAACTGATTAAATACATCTTCTGTTTCTTCTTAATCATCTTCATCGTCTTCGAATTCATTAAATTTAGTATTCTTTCCTTAGCCTTCATATCTCTTAGTTTTAGGAACATTATTATGGGAGTTTAGCATTCCAGATAAATAATCAATTTCATCCAGATCTTGAGTGGCAATTGTATTCTATGTTTCTTTGAAAACCACGCCTTATGCTGTTGGCTATTTGAGTCTAAGATTATTCTCCTCATCCTTAGTAGTTATTATATTTTACTCTTATCGCTAAGCTAATCTCGACGTTGATTTTTCACTTTGATTATTGTAATTCATCCATTTTTCAATTTAAGTTCCTTCTAAGCGCAGCTGCTCTGAATTTACAATTCTGTCTTTCTCCTTAATGATATGAATAATCATGAGCCCTTCCCAGATACTCATCCCAAATGGCGATCCATCTGTGAAATCAGTTAGCATCACTTTTTGCTTTCTGATCAATTTATCTAAAAAATTATTATTTTTCAACGAATCCTTGAACTCAACTTCAAACTCATCTACCAACCAAGATGCATTCAGTTATAACTTCCTAAGCTCTCCATACATCTCCAGGCTGTCTAAGTAGTCCTTGAGTGCACTCACGAATAGCAATCCATCATTGTTCACATCCAGCATCCCACCGAGTTTATCGACAATAACAGGAATATTTTCGCCTTGAAGATTTAATTTCTTCATTAAGCCTGTAAATTTTTCTCTGCGCATTAAACCAAATTCACTTTCTCTTGTTAGTTCCCTCTCCATTTCGTTGGCCTTCAAAGGAAAAGGAAAAAACAACAAAAATACAGCTTATGTTGATTAGCTTATAATTTTAATAAAATGATTTTATTATTACCTCGATTCCTGATGAATCCATTGCAGCGATGAGCTATTTTAAGACACTTTCTGCTCTCCTTCTAATTTGCGTTTCATATCTTTAAAAACTTGCAAAAGATCCAGTGAAGAAATCAACTCGGAAGCTCCCTTTATTCTCATAATCTAGCACTCTCAAAGCAGCAGATAACTCCACTAACTTCACCTCTACATCAAGTCCTTAAATAAACACAATAAATGCCTTGTTGTCTATCTGCGAATCTCCTGGGTAATTCTGCACAAAGGCCTTTAGTTTTGGCTGTATTTTCAAGACATTCACATTGAGTGCTTGCATGACTTCCACCATTGCTTCAAGCAAATCATGAGATTCCTAAGATTATTTGAATTCTTGTTATGCTTGCAATTCAAATCTGTTCGTTTAACTTAATTGTTATATTTATGAAGGCTTAACTGTGAGTGCATGCTATCTAATAATATCCTCTTCCTCATTGGAAGCAGCTGATTTATTACCACTTTACGGTTGCTTGTCGAGAATTCCACTGTTATTATTTCCAGCTGTCTGCAAGGTGTTTTTTAAATGCGAAGATTTATTCAAATTCTCCGTTCCATGAGTGCTTCCTATTAAATTACTATTTTTATTATTCACACTACTTCTTATCAACATAGTATTCATCGGTGGTTTCATCTGTGAGGACATCTACGAAGAAGCTGAGGAATTATTCTGCATTGTCATCGATCGATTTGTTTATTCCAGAAAAGCAACTGGAGCATCATATTTTGCAATCTATATTGGTGATCCAAATGCTATTGTGACATAAAGTTACCCTTTGTCTTTTTAGCTGCCAAGTTACTTCACAGGAAGGGACTCATTTGTGATTATCAAGAGTTACGTATGCTAAGCTACGATGATATTAGGATTGATTCCAGAAAAATCAGGAAGTAAAATACTTCGAGGAATATTGCCTAGATTGATATTAATCATCCCGATAAGCTCGTCATTTCCTTTCTCATCTTTGTTCCAGAGTTCAATTATAAATGGAACCCTTATCATTCTTTGGATTGACTCCAGAGAGCATGGTATAGTAAGTCTGTGATGGAAATCTGGATCAGGATTGTTCCATTGGATTTCGGATTATACTTACTCGCTGGAGCCATAGATCTTGTATCGGACGAAGAAATTACAAGAGGAATAAGTAGATAACGAGAACACTCTAAGCTGTCCTAATCTCAGTAAAATCTAGAAGCTACAAGCTACTTGTGGAGCTGAAGTACCACCAGCTGTAGCTGAGGAAACTGTGAGATGTTCAGAGAATTAACTTTATCGATTATTTTCCAAAGAAGAATAACGTTAAAAATTGTTCGATCGCTGAGCCTGCACGTTGTTGTTGTTATTGTTTATTGGATTAGTGTTGTTACTTGCATTCTCCATATTATTCGCATTATAATTGGCAGGAAAGTTATTTGATAAAGATCGCCTGTTTGTGCTACTTTTACTGAGAGAAAGATGCAATTTGATTTATCCAAGTATATTAACTTTTGAGTTGTTCGTAGATTCAGCATATTCTTTTTTCGAGAGTTTTACCAGTGTCGGGATGGAATTGTCATGGATAGCATTTCCATCTTTAACGAGAGTGGACTCATTTAGAGGCAAAGTAGATGACAGATTAACATAGAAATTACCTGAAGGATTCTTCTATGATAGCAATTTACTAAAAGGAAAGCTCCCAGAAGCTATCTGCATCATCAAACGCTAATACAAACATGCAAAAATATTTTCAGAAAAAAAACGATTTGTACAAAAATTGTTGATTTCAACTGAAGATTTGACCATAACACTAGAATAATTTCGCAAATAATTGTTTTTACTTTATCTGAGTCTGCTTAAGGAAGAATAAACGAGTTCAGAGTGAGTGTCATCTAAGTAAACTTGAATCTCTCTAATGCTTCTGGTGAATTCACTTCAATGCTGATATTGAATTTTTATCGAAAAATAAACTCTTCCCCGTTGACTTCTCTGCAGAATGCTCTAAAAAAAAAAGTAAAATCATCAAAACAATAATTAATCTTAGTAACAAGTATTTTTAATTCCATAAAACTCCTAAAACTAGCTCATAAAATGTTCTTTACTTATATGATTCATTGAGGGTTGGGTTAGTTCGATTTGGTTGAAGATCAAAAGAAGCAGGCAGCTCAATAGCAATGAAAATACTTCTTTACTTGAATTTCGCTAGCAGTTATTCATGCAGACAATTGAATTCGAGCACGTTCAACTCAAGGGAATCCCATTTGGGAATTTCAATCAAACTTTTTTCAATAACCTTATGTTGAACTTCTTTCACTTCAATATGGTTACTGTCTGACATCTCGCACATGGCAAGATTTGCAGGAGGAATGCTATACTCGACAAGATCATTTCTATCAGTTTTGCTGCTGATATTGCTTTCTTTATTATTTACTTTTTAGTCTTATTGCTTTTATTGCTAGATGGTTTTCAAATTTTGATTCTTATTGGAAGTTTATAAAAACGGTGGTAGTGGTTTTTATTCTTAAAAATAAGGCACAACAATGTCATCTTCATCGGCATTCTCTCCCTCATTGTTCTCATCATCTTCTTAATTTGAGATTGCATGAGAATTCTTAAACATCTGATCTTTTTTTGCAAAAATATGCTATCCTAAAGATTATATTTTCTCAAGCTTTTTCTGAAGACTTTAGTTTGGAATTGAAGGTTCATTTGAGTGATTCACTGCATTTAAACTCGAATCATTATGCGCCGAAACAGACACTGTTGAAGAATTCTAAACAGTTCGAGAGGTATCCTACTGAATTCCTGATGAACCTTTTGTTATTTTTTGCTAAAGATTATCTTCTAACTTTTGAGGCAGCTAAATTGATTAATTGTTGCCTTCTTTAAACATACTTTTAGGAATTTATTCTTGTTTTTGCTTCTAAAGTTAATTTATTTCTTATTTCTTATTATTCTAGTTATGATTTAATGTGTCCTGATTCTGCTTTTAATTATTGTTCTCATTTAACGAAAAGAACCACTATTCCAATACATCATTTCCTCGCTTAGAATCCATGTCATCTTCATTCTGTTGACTGAAAATATCTATTTTGTTATCTCTTTCAAACCCTCGTTCTTATTTGGAATGATCTTCCATGTTAAATTATTTCTCCTTATGATCTCCATCATCTTCATCTTCTTCGCCACAGAATAAATCTGCCATTAATTCTTCCCCTAAACTCACTTTCTTGGTAACTTTATCTAAAAATTATTTAGATTAATACTCAAGTCTTTCTTTTTTTTCATCTAGCAAAGATACAGGTATCCTTATGCTATTTGTCTCCTCACCTTCAGATAGCTCATCAATTCTATTAGATATTTAAATTTCTTCTTACTGTTCTTCTTATTATATAAATTCATTATCATTTTATCCAGATTCCTCGTTCAAATCATTATCATTTTGATGGCTGTTATCATTATTGAGATTCTTAGCAAACGCAGAAGTTGAAGAAGTTTAGTAACCATGAAATTATGACAAATTCGGGTCAAATTCGCATTCTATTTTTATTTAAATCTCTCCTATTTTCAGCTATTCTTTTTTATTCTAACTATAAATCGGCAGGATTTATGATATCGCATCTATTGGGGAGAGCTCTCCGAAAGCTAATGAAGGTTTGAGACTTGAGCTAATATCGATTTCGACATATCCAAATGCCTTATCAAATTTATCTAATAATGTCAAATGGAGTTTGCTCATGTCTTCTAAGTATTTATAAAACTACTCCATCTAGCAACGAATTTGGTATCTCCTGAACGAAGGATATCGAGATTTTTAAGGAGCTGAGGGGTTATTTTAGTCATTTCGTTTTCCGATGCTAAATATTTTTCCTGGATTAGATTCGCCCCAAAACTTAGCTCGAATACGCACATCGTCCTTTGAAATTTGGCTTAAGTTTAATCTGATAATGTTTGGTATTTCTAATGTCAATATTCCAAATGTTGTGGAGCTGATTAACTCCATACCTGGAGGCAGAACTGTTTCATCTTCATTTAGTGAATTCTCCATTGAGATGGCTAAAGCTTAAAAAATCAATTTCACAATCAAAAAATTGCTTCTTTTTTGAGATAATTTTAAAAAACTAAAAAGGCAAAGAGCAAGAAAGTGAGAGGAATCTCAATTAAAATTCATTCCTGTTAAATCAATTCACTCACACTCCCGCATATTTTGAATTTATCTTATAAACCTAACTCAATACTTTTCTTATCACTTCATCTTCATAATCCCAAAAAGGCTTTTTAGTGTGATAATTGAAAATAAGAAAAAGAAGGTAGATTTTAAAAATAGACTATTAATTATTTTGAATTTGTATTGATATTCATTTTATGGTCATAAATCTTTATTTTTGATGATGTACCTGAAATTACTTATTAGAAAAGAAATAATAAATTCGTTATGATCTTCTGATGTTTTAAGTATTAGCTATTTGTGGTTAGTTTCTCTTTAATTATGGAAAGAAATAAAAAGAACCTAATTTTTAAATGTTTAAAACTAACCAAGGAAAATGAAAAGGGCATATGGTGTTAAAATTCAATTCATTTGTTATGTTTGTATTATTTTATATTCAAAATTGAAAATGTCCTATTAGTGCTTATTATCGAAAGAGTTTTTAGAGGGTTTTTAATTGTTATAAAAGAATAATAGAAGATACCAATATTTGTCTATCATATCAATCTGTCTTTTTTGAGGCCATCTTTTTCTGAGTAAAAATGGCTTTTAGAAAAGAAGCTCTTTAAAAGGAATAATCCAATTTTTAGAAATAAATATCACATAAAAAGCAAAGAAAATCAGGAAAGTATGTAAAATTATTGCTTTTCCTTATTAATATTTGATAGTCTGTGTTAAATAAAAGCAAAACTAGGCAAATTCCTTATTAAAATTCTATTCTTAAAATACCATTTTTTTGTCATTATTACTTTTTTTCCCACTTTCTATTCCAACTTTGAGCATCCAATACAAGTAAATAAAAACACGTACAAGACAGCAACTAAGATTTTACCACCCTTTGCTTTTTGTGAGTATTATGAGTATTATGTGTAAACAAATAAACTAGTTGATTCTGGAAAAAATTTCAATTCTTCCAGAACAAAAATAGAGTTCAAGCGAGAAATCAAAGCCGTCAATAAAAATTAAATCAAAATCAAATCAAAAAAATGTTTTGCAATGGAATAGAACTAAATTATGAATTAAAAACAAGTGGAACTATAACAGTAATCAATCTAGTATATCTGCTGATTTCTGCCAGCCCGCGTGAAATCGCCTTACGTGATATGATGACACTTTGCGCTCTATCTCCCATATCAAATCAAGCAGTCGATTAAACAATAATATCATAAATAATAATTACCAAATACAAAAAAAAACAACTAATTAAACTCAAGTAAAATATCACTTTCATCTTGAACAACCATCAACTTACTGCGTTAAGCATTTGGAACACATTTAACAATCATGGGACTCTCACAATCTTCATCTTAAGCATTTGCTATCCAAAAGGAGTTCGGAGGAGTTGTCAGCTATTCCGATTAACAGACTTGCTCTTCAACATAATTCAACTACTCTCACTAGAATCATAGTAGTATTTCCAAAAACTCTCGACCTTCAAGCAACTAGCATCTAAGCAAACCTAAACATTCTTCTAAATCTCTGATGTTCAATCGTTCTCCATCTTCTCTATCTTATTCTTCTACTAACTCAACATAGCTTTATTGAGTCATTACCCACGCTGTTTCTTGCGTTATCCATTCATATGTTCAATAATTCTGTATTTCTGTAAATTCACTCTCACTTGTATTTCAAATTTGTTTGTATCCAAAGATTCAGAAGTTTCTATGCTAAACCATAAATTTTGTCTCCTAAATGAAATCTTTCTTCCTTCAACAGAACAAAATATTCTTCCAAAAAACTACTATTATCAGAATGAAGTTTTAATTTCTCATAATTTCCCAAAATTAACAGCTGGTTGCAATTTGCTTAATGCAAGAAAATAACACACAAAACAAGATTTTACGAAACTCTAAGCTACGAGCTAAAGGTTTATTATTTTACTAATTGGTGAGACAGTTCAATTTTGGGATAAATATGGTTAAAACTTTTCTAGAATTGCCGTTTTTTATCAGCTTATTTTTTATATATAAAATAATTGTCTATTATTTTAAGGCATTTTTTTTAGTTTTTTGATTTTCATCTTAAAATTTCTTTAAAAAAAATAAGACAAATTTTTTCTTCTATTCTACTCATTGCTCATGAATGTTAAGGAGTAAAATTGATTGGAGTCATTGAGTTTTGTAGAGAAGACGGTGTGTCTATTGAATTTCTCAAGAACGATTGAAATCTCAAACTATTGTAATTTCTCTTGTAGATATTTTTATGTATAGCTGATTTCTTTTTATAATAGGCTTTCTTGTTGAGAAGCAGTTGCCTATAGAAAGGATTAATGCGCATACGGATATTGAGATACTCTAAGACTCGAGAGAAATTGTTTTTAGGAAAATACTACTTGTATTCCTAACCTTTTTCGAATTCAGAAATAAACGCATCGTCATATTTTTTGAGAAAAATCCGCTCATATTTCATCAATTCTATCGCATTCATTTTCAATTTTTTGTCTTTATCTTTGTAATTCAGTATTAATTTCGTCTGCTAATCTAAATAATCTTCAGTTAGTTCATTAAAACTGTTGAAACTTGATTTCCAAGGATAACTCTAAATCGACTATGGAACAAAACCTAGCTCCCCAGAGGACATTTGTAATTCAGAACGCTTATTATTTGCCTAAACAGCAGATTGAGCATATTACCTTTCGGTATTTACACTAACCAACTACTCCTCATCTTTTTCTTAGATATTATTAATATTACCAATATTTTAATAATCTTTTCTCTGTAGTCGATTTGCTTGCGTTTTCTTTAAAAGCAATGGTCTACTGTTGAGATTCTATTCCAACTCTAAAACTTCTCTCAGCTAATCTTTCTCGTTTAAACTCAGCATCACGTTGATTGGAATATCAGGACGCTCACTGTTATTAGAATTGAATATCACAGATACCTTACGTCTACTTGTTCCTATGCTGGATTGATTTTCAACTGTCAAATGGTTATTGGAGACATTCTCAACTGGATTCATGATGGCAGCTTGGTTTCCTGAATCAGATTTTGTCTAAACTTGAGTTGAATTTAATATCCGAATTCGTGTCAAAGAAGAACCTTTTTTAAAAGGGCTACTAACTGAATAACTATCAGTATTGTTAATTATTGATCCTTCTTCATTATCCATTTTAGAATTGTCTTCTTTTGCAATAGTCTCCTCGCTGCTGGAATCTGAAATACTTGATTCACTACTTGGAAGATCTAATTTGTCGATTTTTTCAGATTATTTTTCTTCCTTAATTGGTTATTATCCAGAGAATGACACTCTCGATGCTCTTTTTTGCCCTTATTGCTGAAAGAACTGGTTCATTTACACTTACTTTTCGTCTTTTCGTTTATTTTTTAGCAATTATCCTAGCTAAACATCATCATTGAGTTTTAGATCTTCCCCAAGTAAATTCTCCGTCTCAGTCTATAAAGTTGGATCCTATTTTTTGACTCCAATTCGGGTCTCAATAACTTTAGGATAGGTGAATTCAGAGGGTTGCAAGGTCCTTATTGAAGGTGTATTTGTTTTATTAGTTTGATTGCTAGGAGTGAGCATATTTTTAGACTTTTTCTGATCAGAGTTGATTTACTTTTTAGTCTTCGTGGAATTGAATTATCCTATGCTAACATTTGTAACTTAAGGCTTAGATTATTATTGTTATTATTCGTGATTGTCTTCATCTGTGTCATGGAATCGGCTATCACTGAATAATTCTGAGAAGAAAAACAAGTGTTTCAGTGAAAAATATAAGAGCATTCTTTAAAATAATTTCAATTAAAAATCAACCCATATTTTTACCCGAAAGATAAGCTTTTTCATTTCTTTTGAATGTCTACGCTAACTAATTGATTAGACTCTACTTTGCAATGCCCCCTTCTGGCTTGAGCTTTTATCTACTTGTTATTGGAAGCCTTTTTTGAGGAAATGAGAGTGCGTACGCCTGCTAAGTTTTAGATTTATTTAACCAAATGTTAATTTATGGACACTATTGTAATAAATGAGTGTATTTTCCACAGCTTCCACATTAATGATCTAGCCCTTATGTATCCGAATACACCCATACTTAATCTTGCATTCTTCTGAATTTCTCATACTCATTTTTGCTCTGTTTCAGAACTTCAATGAACTTATCCTTGCTGAAATAAGCTAGTTGAGCAACGGAGTTTGCTCTCACTGAAAATTGTCTCAATTAACCAGTAAAGAACTCGATCTCACCAAACATCATTCCTTTCTAAAAAGCAGTTAAATAGGTGATAATTTGAAGAAGAAGAAGAAGAAGAAGAAGAAAATTAGTAACTTGAAATGCTATTTTGTAGAAATAAGTACATCGATTTATTATAATATTGTATTCGTCTGTGACTTAACGATTTCAAGGGATCCTCGAAGCAAAAAGAAGATATTATCACCAAGATCCCCTTCTTTGTAGACATACTCGTGCACTCCAACAGTTTTTTCTTTCACGATGATGGCTAGGTTTTCTACATTGAAATTTAGTTTAAATAATTTTTTTGAAGAAAGAATCTTGCCATAAATATTCTTAAGCACTTCCGATTTCAAATTGTCTTCCAATGAGTCGATCAAAGACGCTCCTTCTCTTTTTTACAAGAGCTCCTCTTTATGTAGATATTCAAAATACTTTCGAACTTTGACACTCACATCATCATCGAGTTCTCTCTTTTTCATGTAGATATTCAGCTTTGCCATTTTATCCTTGAATTCTTCTTCGATTCGGAAGAACTCCTTGAGGATATCACCAATTTGATTTACAGAAAAACCAAACACAAAACAAGATATTAATGTCACTCCAATTGTGAATATTTTCTCAGCTTTTGCAAAGATAAAAAACAAAAATCAAAATTATTGTATTTATCGATTTAAATTTAAAGATATTATTAAAATTTAATTTTGAGTTCATACTTGGTGTAACAGGCACAATATCTCCATATCCAAGTGTGCACATAGTCACTACAGACCAATAAAGTGAATTTACATATCGGATATCCCATGGAATAGAGAGTGGATTTTCATTCATTCCCATCCATGTTTGTTCAGTACCTTAAGTACATTCAAGATAGGCAATGTAGTGAAAAATGCATCCACATAAATGAGCTATGAAGAGGATGAAAAGGATGAGCTTAGCTAGATCTATTATCCCATAGAATCTCTCTCGTAGATTATATCTATCAACTAAATCAGTGATAAGCTGCACTAAATCAAAATATCTGAGCAGCAAGGCAATCTAAAGATAAGATTTATTCAGATAAGAGCCTAGGAAGAAGAAGATTATGATAAGCAGATCGTACCTGTTGGAATAAGGGCAAACAAGCAGAAAAATGAAATCAAAATATTTAAAACACAAAAAAACAAAGAATAGGCTTTTGTTACCAAAATCTTTTCTAGATGTAACTCAAGACAATCGTTTGCCGAGACTTGATAATCAATCCTTTCTGATAGATAGCTGAGAAGTAGCAAAAGAAATAATAAGCTAATTAAAGTTTAAATTTATGTATTTATTTTTATAATCTTTTTTCAAAAATGTTCCTTTGTGTACCTGTATTGAATTTAGCAATGATCTCCAGCACGAAGAATAGATTCGGCAGGATATTTAGACAAACATTCGCAAATGATGAGAGCTTAATGTCATTAAACGATATTTACAGTGGAACATAAATGATGTTCACAGTCAGAATAAGTAGAAGGAACAGTGACCATATCATAAAAAATAAAGAATTGGGTAGAATCAAAATGTCAAGTTAGTTCAAATGCCATTTTATTGCTACATTAGTCTTCATCCATCGATACATCTTCGTTCCTGCAAATACACACATAACAAAGAAATTGAACTCTTCATTACTAACCTTAGCAATCAAATATGTATTACTTTGCATAAGTGCCTTCATTCTCATCAAAAAAGAAGGTGCCTAGTGAATAAATGAAAAAGAATTGAGGAAAGTCAAAAGGATAACAAACTGTTAGATTAGTTTACTTCTTTTTCAAAGTAATTCCTGATGAGGTAGTATTGATAATTAGAGGCTTTATCAGCAATAATATTAAGTTGATTCTTTCCGCATTATCTGAATCGCATTGAAGAGCTTTGCTACTTCATCAAGCGGATGAACTTTTCTACATAAATAATGGACATTTTTATGACTGTTAGAGCTTTTGTTGGGACTTTAATCCCTCGAAAAAATCTCTGCTACTGTAAGGCTTTTCTAAAAACTCCTTTGAGTCTTGACGAAGATGCTGTGCCTTCTGGCTGAACGGAAGATATTAAAAATGTTGTGCCTGATTTCATCCCAACTACTGGATTAGTTGACATTCTTTCATTCGTATTCATTGGTTGTATTTAAGCTTTGCTCCTACCGAAGAAAGACATCCCTCCTCTACTGTCTTTCAATGCATCACTCATTTTATGCGATTGGTAGTTTTAATGGGTTGATGATTAGCTGAATGAATAGTTAGGAAACAAGCAATCAAATTATCTCCTACTTTGTGGAATTAAGAAACATATTACACTGCTTTGGTATTAAATTTTTTGAATCAGTGGGAGTAGAGATTTCTCATTACAAAAAAAAGAAGAAGAACAAGAATAAGAAACAAAAGGTTGAAAATTTATTTATCTCAAAGTTTGTTTACTACTACTCATTACTAAAGTTTAGCCTTTGAATTCATGAATATCTTTAAAACAATATGTTTGCTTAATTATTCTATGAGAGATATAAAATCACAGCAATAACCATTTTAATCTCATTTTCGTTTAATGAATTAATGTCTTTGATCTCATTTTTTGTTTTTAATTACTCAAGTTTTTACTAATGAGAAGCAGAGATTTGATTTGATTTAAAAAATATGAAGGAAAGGAAAAATATTAAAGCAGCAATTATAAATTACATTTTTTGTTAAATTAAAGGGCATCAAGGCCACTAGAAAGAAAGAGAGAGAGAAATATTCGCTTAATTAAGAAAAGAAAAAAAATCGAATTTTAAAAAAAGAAAAGAAAAAATCAATAAATTAACAATTTAATCCATTTAGGCTCGGTTTAATTGCAAATAATTTTTGAATCTTAAATCAAGAAAAAGCAATTCTTTCAAAAGGGAGCGCATTTTGACTAATGGAGACATAATAATAGCCAAGTAGATTTGTTGGTAAAAAAATAGAGAATACGCTTTGTTTCAATGCTGAAATTCCTTCTGGAAACTCAAGTGCTATGCCCCTGAGTTTTGCAGTTCCCATTAAGAAAAAATCACTCAATACATCAGGAGTTAATTCAACTCCATCATCGATAATAGGGAAATAGCAGCAATCTAATAAGAATACAATTGTTAGACCATCATCAAGACAAGAAGAAGACAAAGATCAAATTAAAAAAACAGAAATCACTTCATCAATGCTTTTGGCATTTTAAGGTAATGGATAAATAGATGAATCAAATATGTTTTGCAAAAGAATTCTTTTGAGATTATAGATTAGAAGTCCATTTTGTTTTGAATTTATCTTTGTTCATTTTGTAATTTTAAGAAAAGAGAGGATAACACAAGAAATTAGAAACTGAGAAAGTAGTAGCTGAAAAGAAAGATATTTCAATGATTGCACATGCGGAATCTCAAAGCAATGTATCCAGCGATTGCGAAGAATTCTAAGAAATCATGGCACCTAAGAAAAATGACTTTAAATTACTTTTGGCGAAATAAAAATAATAACAATAGTAGCAGCAGTAATATGCTCAATTTTCATAACCAAGTGAGAAGCAAATGAGTTAGGAGGTTACAGAAAAAGATGTCTTGGAGAGGTCTAGTGTAGATTAAGGTATAATTGAAGAGAAACGATAAGCGGATATTGATGATATGATCAGAAAGAGCAACCTTAAATTCAAGAGTAGAACAATAAAAATAGGAATATTAACTTTGTTGATTGTAAAAAGAATCGAACACTTAAGCGGAGTGAATGTGTGTTTGTTTTAAATTTGTGCTTTTTTATTCATTTCAAGGGTCTTATTATTTGGATTTGTTTGATGTATTTTAGATGAAAAGAAGATGCAAGAGATAGAGACTCTGTAAAAGTTATCTGAAGCTCAGAAACTCAAGGACAAACTGAAATAGTAAGAAGAAGAAATTAGAAAAAGAAACTAGCTAAAAACATAGCAATTCAAAGAGAAAAAGAAGAAAGAGAAGATATTATTGCAGCAGAAGTAGCAACAACTGGAATAAATCAAACAAGAGAAATCATAACAACGAAGGAAAAGCACTTCTAGGATGAGTAACTATCAGCATTAGAGTAAATCAGTTTAATCTGAGATGTACGACTAAGAAGATAACGAAAAAACTGATAGAACAGATAAGAGTGATACTAATAATTATGCAAATAGCATCAAAGAGTAATTTGATTTAGCAACTAAAAACAGAGTTCGCGAGTTAATGAGAAAGTAAAAAGAAGAGAAAGAAAAGGAAATGGAAGAGAAATAAATGAAGAAAGTTAAATTAGAGATGCTACGATAAGATTAACTGATGTAATTATAGAGAGCGAAAGTTAAAACGAAAGAATAAGAAAATGAAGAAAAGAAAGGGAATTAAGTTAAAAGAACTGGAGGTGGAGGTGGTGGTGGAATTCAAGTTAAATAAGAAAAAGCATATGAATAATAATCATAATAATTAAATTAAGGAAATTTATAATAACCAAAATAGTAGGTGCCTTAGTAGAATGTAGTTCGACCTAGATCAGCTAAATAAAATAGTTAATAAAATGTTAAGAGCATGGTTAATAAGAAATAAGGTAATATTCCTGCTTCTAATGCTAATAAAGCGGATAATATGAAGATTTCTGATACTTTCTTGAAGGAACAAATCCATAAATCGATAAAACAACTCTACCCAGATTGTTCATTAGAAGAACTAATCCAATTAGAGGGAGAGTACAGAAAGGAGTTTTAAGCTGAAATAGCTAAGGAATAACGAGCTAATAGTCTTCGAAGAAAGAATAACAATAGTAATGCTAGCAGCAGGCGAAATTCAAAGGGTGGATTAATTCCAAGGAAGAAATCAATCGGAGGGATTGATAAAAACGAGATGGCTAAGCTACTTTAGTTGTAATAGTTAGGGGAATTAGATTTAAATTCGGTTAGGAATCCAGCGGAAATGATAAATAGTTTAAAAGCCTTAGCTGAAGAACTTGAAGGCGATCTTGAAAGTAATGATAAAAAGTTTGGTATTGGGAAATATAAAAGAAGAGAAAGATCCGAGAGTAATAATGGGAAATCAATCGAAGAAGATGAAAAAAACACTAGATAATCAAGAGAAGAATATATTCAAGAATTGTATTAGAATGCTTAGGATTATTTCTCACCTGAGGAAATGATTAATTTTGAGAAATACCTTGAAAATCATTTAGAAGAAGGAGATGATTAGGTTTTAGGAAGTGAAGACGATGATGAAGAAGAAGATATTGAATTAGATGAGAAAACTGACTCAAATGGTCAATAGATTGAGAAGATTAAAAATAACAGCAGCTTAATTGTTCCGCGTAAAGATAGTTTACATTTGATAAAAGCAGCTGAGAAATCGTAAAGGAAATAAACAAGTTCAAACAAAAAGAAAGAATAAATTGATCGATAGAATAATCATTTCTAAGAGCATAATCATCGAGGGAGATCACAGCGTCCGAAGAGTTGTCTTGCAAGAGAAGCGAAAGAAAAGAGATCCAAGACAGTTACATTTGATTCGCAATACATTAATTCAGCACAGAATACTCAAAATTCACTGATTAATATGTCACCTTCGATTAAATCATAAAGGTTCAAAAAAGAAAAGAAACACACAAACAGAGAGATATATTTATTTCTAATTATTTTTTTTTTATGATTTCTAATATTGTTGTTATTTTCACTTCTCAGCAGCAAATATGGTTTCCAATCGTTTGAAGATTTCAAGGATAGATTCCATGAAAACAAGGAGAATTCGAGAAAAACTGAAAATAGCTCAAAGAATGAAAAAACAACTCTAGAATCTGCAGAAGAGGAAGTGCTTAAGTTTGAAAGAAAATTACAAGAGATTAAAGGATTAGCTTTACAATACAGTGGAGATAAAAGAGGAGAGCGTAAACGATCAAAATAAGAATAATAAGTAGATGAATCAGATAATCATCCTGGTGGTTGGTAGAGTGGTCCAGGGAATACTCCAAGCCAGCATAAATCAATTGAAAATGATAATTCCTAACTACCCTAAAGTAATAAGAATAATTCAAAATCTCATTCAAATAAGTAACTGACTTCCAAATAATAGAATATCTAAAAGTAATTAGAGGAATTATAAAAAGAACTTTCAGGGTAAAAACCTAAGCAGTAATAGTAAGATAAATACTAATAGAAACATCAATCTGCTGAAATCAATAAATAATTGTAGAAATCATAATTACAAAATAATACCACTAAGAATCAAGAATCTTAATAAAGTGGAAGATTGAATGACTTAGATATCATAGATTTCAATGAGAATTTTGATTTAGGGCAGTTTAATCAGTAAATGAATAAAGAAGATCTCAAGAAATTAGTTCAATTAGATGGAATGGATTTTGGAAAATTCTTCACTAATGAAAGGCTCAGCGATAAAGATAAATAATAACAGCTAAGACCTTATTCAGATATATCCTAACAGCCATCATAGAAACAACAACAACAACAACAATATTAATTTGATGATGATGAGGAAGATGGGTTATTTGCTGAAGATGGAATTAAATATTACCAGGAATACTGTGAAAATAACAAATAATTTTTATTATCTTCTGGAAAGAGAACATAAAATTAGTATCAATCTGAAGAAGGTACACAGGATTTGATGGACGATGATAAATTATTCGCATTGTCAGCTACAGAATTGCTTTAGAGAGCGAACCTACATTGAAGTGTTCATGTATGACTCTGAATGAATCAATTAGTTAGAAATATGTTTTGATTTCCTTTTTTTGTTATTTTTAGAAAATACTTCAGTAAAACTTTACAGAAAAAGGATAATTGAAATATCAAAATAAATACAGGGTTACTATGAAGCTAAAAAATTATTATTAGTGATGTGAATAGAAGAGAGAAGTCAATAAATCGATATTTTTTATTAATTAAGGTTCTTCAAATTTCCTTTTTTTTGAGGGTATTTTTCAAAATGGTTACAATACTTTTTGTTATTTATTTTATTGGATTTGACTGCTGGATTTCAAAATAATAATCATTTTATTATTGCAAAAAGTTTAAAAGACTTTTAAATATTGTTAAAACATTATTAATCACACATACTTAAAAATAATTGAAATATTTTTATTTTTCAGGTTTAAATTTTGTAATGCCGTCGATACATAGTTTGCACCTGAGTCTCCAATTGAGTTATTGTAAAAATTCAAACATAGACTCGAGAGATTAATGAGTGGTGATAACGCCTTAGATACATACTTTGCACCTGATTCTCCAATTGAGTTTTAATGAAGGTCCAGGCTTAGACTCGAGAGATTGGTTAATGTTGATAATGCTGTCGATAAATAGTTTGCACCTGAGTCTCCAATTGAGCTGTAGCGAAGGTCCAAACTTAGACTCAAGAGATTGGTGAGTGTTGATAGTGCATTCGATACATTCTTTGCACCTGAGTCTCCAATTATGTTGCCACTAAGGTTCAAACTTAGACTCGAGAGATTTGTCGGTGTTGATAATGCTGTAGATAAGTAGTATGCACCTGATTCTCCAATTGAGCAGTTGCGAAGGTCCAAACTTAGACTCGAGAGATTGGTGAGTGTTGATAATGCTGTAGATACATACTTTTCACCTTATTCTCCAATTAAATTGCCACTAAGGTCCAAACTTAGACTCAAGAGATTTGTGAGTGTTGATAATGCTGTCGAAATATAATTTGCACCTGATTCTCCAATTGAGTTGTAGCGAAGGTCCAAACTTAGACTCGATAGATTGGTGAGTGTTGATAATGCTGTTGATATTTTGTTTGCACCTGATTCTTCAATTGAGTTGCTGTTAAGGCCCAAATTTAGACTCGAGAGATTGGTGAGTGTTGATAATGCTGTTTTTAAATAATTTGCACCTAATTCTCCAATTAAGCTGTTACGAAGGTCCAAACTTAGACTCGAGAGATTGGTGAATGTTAATAATGCTTTTGATATTTTGATTGCACCTAATTCTTCCATTGAGTTGCTGATAAGTCCCAAACTTAAGGTCGAGAGATTAGTGAGTGTTGATAATGCTGTGGATAAATAAATTGCTCCTGATTCTCCAATTAAGTTCCAGCTAAGGTCCAAACATAGACTCGAGAGATTGGTGAGTGTTGATAATGCTGTTGATAGATAGTTTGCACCTAATTCTCCAATTGAGTTGCCACTAAGGTCCAAACTTAGACTCGAGAGATTAGTGAGTGTTGATAATGCTGTCGAAATATAATTTGCACCTGAGTCTCCAATTGAGTCATCTGTAAGGTTCAAACTTATACTCGAGAGATGAATGAGTGTTGATAATGCTGTTGATACATAGTTTGCACCTGATTCTCCAAGCGAGTTATTGTTAAGATCTAAACTTAGACTCGAAAGATTAATCAGAACAGAAATGTAATCCAGTATCAACTCAAATGATACCTTTTATTTTGTCGGAGCCATATTAAAATAGCAAATTTATTCAATATTCTTCTTATTAAAAGGATAATCTATTTTGCTTGAGTAAATTAACCCACGGCTATTTGAATCAGCCAATATCTTTGAAAGATTAATTCTATTTTTAGGTAGATAAGCTAATAGCTTATTTGCTATGTTATAAATCTAACTCTTTCTATCGATTATTATTTCTTTACATTCAATAAAAGGCTCCGAGTAAGGATTGGTTAAAGTTGAATGCTTAAAAATTAATTCCTTTTCTGAAAAACTGAGGTAATTATCCAAAATAAGGAGACAAAGACCGAGTGAATAAGCATCTGTTTTCTTCGTCGTAGGGTTTAGAGCGTTAAATCTTTCTGGAGCATAGTAAGGATATGTGCCTAGTTAATCAAGGGAAATAGCACAGTTATCAGGAGATAGCTGTTCATCATCATGATTTTCAGTATTCTGTTTCCAATAATTCTTATCTTCTATTGTGGAGTAAAATTAGTTATGCATTATTGAAGTTTGTATTAATTATTTTTATGAAATAATCGCAAAGAGCATATTTAAAAACCTTTTAAAATAATTTAATAATTGAAATCATAACTAAAAAATATTTTAAGTTAATTAAAAATTGAGAAAGCTCTTAGTCTCAAAAAATTTCTTTTGAATTATAGGTTTTTATTACCTCCAAATATTTATTAATAATTGATTTTAAATAATTCCTTCTATATGCGTTACTTTTTTTACTCTAGGATAGTTGAACAGCTTAGTCAAAGTCAGTTAATTTAATTACAATCTCTCCTGTCTCATCTTCCGAAATTAGAAAATTGTCTAATTTGATATCTCGATGGAGAATTTCTAATTCATGCAGATAATTTACACTATCTATCATCTGAATAGACAGGTTCATCTTCAATTCAGGGGAGTATGGTTGATTGTTTAGGCATTACTCATCTAGATATTGAGCTAGGGAAGATCGGCATCTCTCCATTTCAAAAACGACATATTCAGTATTATTTTCATCCTTAAAAAATTAATGTCCATAGAATTAGACTATCCTGGGCATTTGACATTTCTTCAAGATATCGATTTGTCTGAATATTTCAGCTTTATTTTCACAACGACATATTTTCAATGCAGATTATCTCGATTATCTTAAATTCATTCCTCCAACTATGAGCCCTGCAGAACCTGCTCCTAGTATTTGGAAATTATCATAGTCACCTTTCTTGAAAAGTGCTTGAAGAACACCTTTAGCTTGAGCTGATGTTAGAGAGTTTTAGTTATCTTAGTTCGCATAGGAATTAATGAGAACATCGATTTTCTTTTTAGTAGTTTCTTCAGAAGAAGACAAGGACACTGAGATTGATTTCAACTCCTTGAGTTATTATGATTTCTTATCCTTCGATTTGGGAATAGAGAAAGGAAGGAGTGACAGTTGATTACCTAGAATAATTGAATATATTGAGATATTTTTCAAGATATCATGTTGCTGTTTGAGAAGATCCAAGAGAATTTTCTAGGCTGTGGTCCTATCTTAATATTTTGGTTTTAATAAAGTAGAAGCGATTTAAAACAGTACAGAAGAAGTATTCAAATTATGGTTTGGAAAGATCCCTTGTCCTTGCTAAAGATTTCCAACCTCCACAGTAGTGACCTCAGAGTAGTTAAATTTGGGACTGTTATCTATTTCTACAATTATGATTCCTAATGAATAGAGATCAGATTCTTTTCGACTCTATCCCTTGTCAACCTCAGGAGCAGAGTAGCCAAAAGTTCCCTTTCCAGAAAGATAGCTTTTTGAGCTTTTCTAATCAAATTGAGAAGCGAATCCGAAATCGCATAACTTTAGAACAATTAATCCTTCCTTTTCTTGGAATAAGAAATTCTGCGGTTTGATGTCTCTATGCGCAATATTTCGTTGATGAAGGTAGTTAATTGCATCTAGCATTTAGACCACCAAAGTAATCTTCATTTTTTCTTCCATAACAATAGAATCTTTTCTTAGAAAACCCAAGTACTCAGCCAAATTACCCTTACATAACTCAGTCTCTTACACAAAGTAACGGTTAATAGTATTAGCATTTCCAAGCCCTGCAGATTTCTTTTCTTCCACTTACCCAATTTCATCAACAGATTCATCCTCTTCTTTCTCCTCCTCCTCAGCTAAATAGAATGAGTCATTTAATTTGATAATGTACTCACTTGTCTGTAGAGATTTCACAATCTCATATTCTCTTTATATTGCTTCTATTGCCTTCTAGTTTGATTGATCGAATTCTATAATCTTGAGAGCCACATAGTCAGAATTATTTATTTTTGCTTTCAGAACGAGGGCAGATACTCCCTTACCCAAGTATTAAAATTCTGAATAGCAAGGTCTTTATTCAGTTAACATAGTGAGAATGTTTCCAATTACTAGGTGGCTACTAAATTAAGTACCCTTTGTATTGAGTGTAATTTTCTTTGCAAGAGCTTAGATTTGTTTTTGTGAAAGAGCCATTTGTTCCTTCTGATCTACGATAGTTTATGATGTTCCTTTATTATTAGCAGCGCTAAAGCAGTATTTCAATTGTTTCCAGTTTATTATTCTTCTGATATTTGGTGGGGTGTGGAGTGATATTTAACAATCAAAAAACTGTGAATAATTATTTTTTTCTTCCCATTTATCAAAAAAGAAATTATCCCATTCTTTTGGTAAAGATTAAAATCAAGAACTCTTTACCTTACTCAAAATGAGAATTCAAATGCTTGTTTATCAAACAAATAATCATATCATATTAATTGTTGAAGATAGGTTAAATAATTAAAAGATAAATGATCATGAAATATCTCTTAAATTTTAGATGATGTACTTCTTATATTTTTATTAACTGCGCATTATTCATTTTTTTAAAGAAATCTTTCTTATTATGGGGATAATCAAAAGGATAAAAAGAACGGAAAGTGAAACAAATATGTAGAAGAGGATAATTGTCTGTATTGTTGTTAATACTAGAGACTAATTAACAAATGTAGTTTTATCTTAATGTATTATTCTTAATTAATCTGTTATTAATCAATCGTTTTTAGGAGAATTCACTGGACTGACTGATCTCGAACTATTAGTTGATCCAGCTGGAGATATTTCATCTTCTTTTGTGAGTTAACCCGATGGTTTATTGCATTCATTACTGTTGATTGCATTTTATAATATAATATTATTATTCCCCTCAATTCCTCTTTTTAACACAGCTTGATGTTTAATACTTTATCTTCTTTGAACCATAATTTTCTACACAGAATTCTAATAAGCTAGATCAGTTCCAGCAGATCTTTATTCCATATGCATTCTCTTGCAGGAAATCATTCTATGCCAACCAAGAGATTCGCTGATCTTCTTTTTGAGGGTATCTTATGCTTCTTTGAGATCGTCTATGAGTTTTTACAGTTTATGTTGAGTTTCCTCAGGTTCGCTTGTTAATTCAGTTAATAATCTACTAACATATTAATTTCCTTCATCGAATTTCTTTTCTGATGCGTAAATCTAGCATTTCGCTAACCCTTCAGCACTTAATACCCGCAGATAATGCAGACGAACGAGATTGCAGGAACTTTGAGGGTTTGTAATTTCCTTTAAACTCAAGTGCTCTGTTTTATGAACTTCCTGTGTAGGAGATTTGTCTGATAAGGAAATATTTCTTGCATGGAGCTACACTTCAAGGAGATTCTGTTCTTAATCTTCTTATTCAACTGATTCTTTCTTGTCTTGTTGTTGTTAAAAATCATCCTTCTCATGGGTTAGCAATTTTTACCCAGTTAAAAGATAATTTGAATCTACTTCAACTTCAAACACGAAATCCTTAGAAACACCAGATATTAGCTAATTAATATTTATTGAGTATTCATAAAACTACACTTTTTCAGTCCAAATATCTCCAAATGTCTTAATTATCTTAATATAACTCCTTGAATTCAATGGTACTTTCACAGAAATATTAACATTCTAGCTAACAACTGAAAACAGCCCACCAAGAGCATCAATGAAGCACTCATCAATTCTATGAATATCCCCAATATAATAGAAATTTCCATCCATCAGCTAAGATATCTTATCCATGAGATTAGGATCATGATCTTTACCGAATCCGAATGTCTAAATCGTGAAATTAGTCTCACTGTAATTCTAATAAAAATTCAATGATTTCAAGACTTCTTTGATTCTATTTTCAGCCCCATCGTTGAGTCCATCACTCAGCAAGAAAACACTTGAAATAGCATTCTTGATTCTTCGCTATTTCAATACATCAAAGGCTAATTGCATCCCTTGATTGATATTTGTACCTCCTTTAGCATTAAGCTATTGTATTTCACGCTTAATTGTTTCTCGATTAGTAGTTGTTTCAATAGATAAAAGTGGAGTAAGTCGTTTAGCATTTGTTGAAAACTAAATTAAACATATTCTGTCACCTTGTTGAAGTAACTCTACAAGAAAAAGGAGAGTTTCTTTGACAAGATCGAGAGGTTCACCGTTCATGGAACCACTTGTGTCGATCACACAGACTAAATCGATTGGGAACCTCAATGGATGATGGTGGTGGTGATGATGATGCAGATTTTGATGATGAGAATGAGTTTCGATTTGATTATTAAAATCACTGTTATTATTGATATTGTTACCATTTAATTCACTTCCTCCAGCTTCAACACGAGATGAGCGAGAAAGAGCAGAGAGTCTCTCCGCTAGAGCTTCTTTTTGTGATATTTTTCTAGGGCTCTCCGTTAGCTAGTTTTAAACCAAAGAATCTGCAATCCCAGAATGGATTACATTATTTGGTTCTATTTCCCCATTATCTTTTTATTTATCTGCTTATTTTTCTTTCTACTGACCATATTTATTGCAGTCATTATTACTATTTTTCTGAACCTCTTCTTTTTAATTCAAAGAATCAGTTTTTATTCCTTCATTTCCTTATGTTTCCCCATATTTCTTAGTCGATTCGTTTATCTCTAAATTACCTCCCATCGGCTCTATTTCTTAACTCTAATTTAAATTACCAAATTCACTTTAGTCTTGAGATTCAGTTGATACTTTTTATTCGTTATCCGCTTATTTTCTAGCTTTATCTAAGATGTATCGAATCTAACTACCTTCTACCTTACCTCCTTAATTTAGAGACCCATTTTAACTATCTAAATCTATTTTTATCTTCTCAGAACCAATGATTTCTTATCCTTCATCTCCTTCAACTAATTTGTTATCCTTGCTAACTTCATGAGAAGCTTGCAAATCCTCTTGAAAGCGGCTGATTTTTTTTCCATTTGGAATCTATTCTAATGTTTAAAGTGAGAATATTTACTCTTCTGTTCTGACTGATACAAGCACAGGAAGTACAGTCATCTTTTTATCATTAACTATCTCTGTTTTCTTCAAACTAAGTTTAAATTGACATTATGTTAAGAAAGAGATCAACAAAGTAACTGGAGAAAAGTCATTAAAAATGTTGAAAAATGACAACTCCATATAAAAAGAAATTTCGATTATCTTTGAATGAATTGATATGAAGAAACAAATTCAAGGAGAAATTATAATATTGTTAAATTCTTCTTTACTTTTCAGGTGGCAGCATGGTGGATATCGCAACTTAAATATTTCTTGCAATATCGTATGTTTTAGATAGCTCAGTGTACGCAGCTTCATTCCAAACAACATGATCATCATCTTGAAAATCACTTTATTTCAATTCAGTGCTTGTTGTGTTAGTGATTCTTATGCCATTTTTCTTGAGACTCATAACCTTTCTCTTAGGTGTATCAATTCCAGCACTGTTGCTGTTGCTATTATCTGAAATTAAAAAAATTCCTGTTTTTTTATATCATTTTATATTTATTTACCTGCTTCTTTATTGGAATCTTAATTGAATGAAGATGAGAAAATACTTTTGGAGTTATTCACGCTGCTGCTGTCATTTTCATGCTTATTGGCTGTACCTAAGAGACTGCTCCTGAGATTATGTAATCCAGTGGTATTTGAAGTTTTAGTTTAAATGGAATTTTTGATATCCCTTCTGCTTTGCTATTTGCTCATAAGAGCGAAGATCGAGCTGCTGGGTACAGTCAAATTATCAAGTGATGCTGGAGAATCTGAAACTTATTAGGGAGGATTCACTGTAGGTACTTAATGCGATATACTTCTGTGGAGTTATTGCTAAGCAAGGTGTTTTGCTCGGGCATCTAAATTCATCGAATTCGATGTTTATCTATTGCAAGTCCAAGATTCATCTTCTTCGTTCTTTAAATCGAACTCACTTTAGACTTCGAACTCATTTCTAGATTCACCGCTAACACTCATGCTCTAACTATTTGTTTCTCTCAGTTATTCTGAAATTCCACTCGAGTGCTACACGAGCTTCAGATCTTATGAAACCTATCCTGCTGATTGTTACTCTTGATCTTCTCCAAGATGATTAGAATCAAGCAAGCATTCGCCATTTGTATCCTAGGTATTCATCATTTTCAAAATATCTTTTTATTTGAAGTAAGTTGATTTAAATGTATTGTGATAATGGAGGAGATTTTTGTTCAGGAACTCTTTGAGATTTTCACACTAAACCAACTATGCTGTAACTGCTTTTATGCTATTTTTATCTATTTTGATGCAAGTGCTTTAAACAAATTGAGTCTGTATTTTCTTCCTTTCAAGCCAACTGCTTCTTTTTGGCTTTCTTTTTGTCTGTTTCGCCAATGCGTGTGATTGATTGATTGATAAAAAATAATAGAAAATCTCTCTCAATTACTCTCGAATCTCTACCTTATTTTTTTCCTATTCTCCTCAATCATCACATCTCCGTTTAATTCTTGAGACTCCCCACATATACATTCTTTCTATACTTCCACTCCACTTCAATTGACTCTGCTTTCATCCACCCATACTTCCTATGCTTCCACCACAATAAACTTTAATCACAAATAAGCCTGTTTTATTTCTTGTTCATGCCTTTTGATTCCACTACTCAAGGGTGATAAAGTAATTTCACCTCACTTTTCTCTCTAATCTCAATATCAAAAATAATTTATTTTTACTTTTTAAGTGTTTGAGAATTAATATTTTAAAGGTTCATAGAGCAAAAATACAACTTAACTTCATCATACTATCAGCCAAAGTGAGCAATAAAAGCAGAAGCAAATCTGATTTTCTTTTTTCTTGAAAAAATACTCCGAAAAAATAGTTCATTACTTCGTTTTTTTATCTTCAAATGTTCTTTAGGAGATAATAAAAATGCTCTCCTTTTTTTCTTCAGTGCTTAGAGCTATTTACGCACACCAATTTGTAGTCTTTTCACAATTCAAAAAATCTTGATTTTTAGCCTCAAAAAGCATAATCTTGAACGATCAATTATCCAAGTTCAAAAACAATCTCACAAACAAAGAAAATATTTTTTTTTCCAAAAGAATAAAAATTTTGTGCTCTAATTTTAATCAATAGAGTGAAACAATCATTATTTAAAAAAAAAGATGGCAGTCCATATCATTTTTCAAATTAATACCATGCTATGAGAAAATTAAAAAAATACACAAGATTTTTTGCTTGTAAAAATTTAAATATTCTTTTTTCTTCTGCCATTTCCTTAATTTGAAATTCTTAAAAATGAAATATTGCATGTTTTTATTATCAGTTAGAAACTTTTTCAGTTTAAATACACTTAATCGTTTTGTTCAGGATAAAATATTAAATAATATCTTTACCACTAAATTCAATAAATATCAAATTTACACAAATTAATACTTAAAAACTGCCACTTCTACCACTGAATATTAACTTCTAATTCAAAATAAAGATAAAATTAAAAAAAATTAATTTTCATCACTTCATCGATTAATGATAAAACATTCTAAATATATTAGTAGCAGTAACAATGAAGAATATAATGTTCTCCATTTTTTAACAATTAAGCACTTTTTATTATCAATAACTATTATTTTCATGATTTCATGGAATATTTGTGCTTGTTTTATTTTCTGGTCAGGTAAAGAAATAGGCAAACAAAGTAAAAAAAGCACGTATTATACTGGATAATGTGGAAAAATAATCACCTAATGAACTGATAAGCATATAGGTTGTGCTACTTAAAAGCAAAGGACAAAATGTGAATGGATTCTCTGAAGTGGGGGGAAATTATTTTTAAGAAAAAAAAAATCCAAGCACTTTCGAAGAAACACATAACACAAGGAACGACAAATTTAACAATAAGGATAATAGTAATAATATCTTCTAAAAGAATTCGCTCAAGCTTTAATTTCACAGCACCTCTTTTCATTTAAAACAAAGGAGCACAAGAAACATCTCGCGTTCTCTTTGACGCTAGCAATTGTCACTGTTCAAAGCGGGCACACATAAAGGAATACATACCAGTCCAGGTAACAAAATGAGGAATATTTCTTATTCTGATCAAACAGTGAATTAGCGTTAGTAAGAAACCCTTCCTCAACTATATGATTTCGAACATCAATATTAAGACGAAATGATCCATGAAATTGATTAAAACAATCAAGATACTTTCATCAATTTGAATATCTACAAGATCATGGATTAGTTTAGCTTCGAAGAGTGCTAGGACGAATTCTTCGAAGAAATCAGATAAGTATTCTCTCCATAAAGCCTCTAAGACTTCTAGATCATCTCTGTGAATCCTGAATCTATTCAGTTCACATGCAAGAAGCCCAAGAAAAATGAAATCTTCTTTGGAGCATGCAAGCTACTTCCAACAACCTTCCAGTCATAATTAAAAGTTTCCTTCGATAAACTCTAAGTTATTAGTAGCACTACAGACGAATTAACTGTTGGAAAATATGATCTCAGAGTTATCATAAACTCAAATATTGAATAAAGTTTATTCGTTGCCAATTATACTAATTTTTGGGAGGAGTAGAGCTACAATGTATTGTTCTTTGTGTTATACAAGGTGAAGAGATTTGAGCTTACATCATCAAAGTTAAAAAGGAAATTTGATTATTAGCCTTTGGCGAATTACTAATTCTCGAATCTAGATATAGAGGAGGAGCTTAAAAAGCCTTTCCTGCAAAAAACCCTGACTTTATTATCGCAAGGCCATGTTTTACCGTTTATCAGCGGTACTACAGTATTCTACAATGAAGTGTATGATTGTCTTGAAATCATCTCAGTGAAGAATGAATCCAAATGTACGTTTAAGCAACAAAATTAAGATACTATTCAAAGAGCTTATCTCAATAACAACGAGCAATCTAAGGTGAAAAGTAAATATGAAGAAACTATTAAAAACCTTTTGAAACTGATAAAAACAAAAAACGATAATAATAGAAGTAGAAGTGCGTAGAATTTAAATTAAGCTGAGATCGAACAGCAGTAATATATCATTGGAGATTTACTCATGAATAATATTCCTTTATTTTAAATCCAAGAACCCTACGAATTATCTCTTATCCATCAGATCCCTCTGCCGTTTATATGGCCGCTGTATCATTCTCTCACCTACAAGGAATGTGGATATTCACTTTCAAATAAATACATAGCATACTCCTGTGAAAACCTAACATTTTATTATTCTGGAGAGTTATCAAAAGAAAATACTAAACTTCATTTACCGCCTCTTTAGCCAGCTGTGCTTTTCTGCTTTGATAGCTAAGCTAATGAAAATATTAAATGGCTATTTTCGAAATATGAAGAGATAAAAAACACCAATGGAAAAAATCTTGAAGAAGTTAAAACTTAGCTAGAAGAATGCTTTAAAAGGGATTTTAAAAGGAATAAGAATGTAGTTTTCTCAGGGTATCTGGAGCATAATTTACCTGTTGGAAAATGCTTCTTGAGATGCTTTAAAAATATCTTAAAAATGCAGCCTCTCGAGAATGATTTCCTTTATTAAGTTAGATTATTTATTTAATTGTTTGTTTTAAACAAAGTGGTACAAATATTTCAGAATCTAAGCTCTGTTGTTTGTTTGTTTGTTTAGATAGAAGGAAACTTTGAAAGAGGTATCCTAAATGGTGAAGGATCTATTTCGACAATTAAGAAAAATTCAAATTAGCAGCAAACCATCAGCAACTAAACATATTTCGACAATATGATCAACTGCAAGTAGGCATGCGAGACATTTCGTCCAACTCAGATTAGAAGCAGTCAGTTAGAAATAATTTTAGTTTTGAAAAAAATATTAATAATTAGTAAATCTTATTATTTTCTGTTTGGGTTAGCGATATCTCGACACAATGGGAAATGGATTTAAGTTCCTTTCTTGAATATGCACTACAATGCTGCTGAAAAAGGGTTTGAAAACGGTCTTTATTTTCAAGTAAATTAATTATATTAATTTATGGTTTTTTTCATAACTATCTGTGAATTTGCTGAATAATTACCTTTACAGCATCTAAGAAGCTTATTGCCATCTAATAGAGAGCTCAGAGACCAAGAAGGAATCTAAAGTAGTCTACATTATCTAGAATCTAAGAAGAAACTCAAGGTGTTTATCACGATTAGCAGTAAACCTTGTGATCAATGTAAACTTTTCATGAGTACAAATATCTCCTCTCTTGGTTAAGTTAAAGTCTACATAATCTCAAACCAAGCAGAATATGAAACAATTAGTGTAGAAATGGCTAAGAACATCCTCTGGGCATTCACTGAAGACTTCATCAACGAAAATTCTTAATTTATCTTAGAAATAGATTTGAATAAGATCAAAAGGGATTCGAAAGAAAATCAACTAAAATTCTTAAAATTTGCTTCTAAACTTTGTCCTGAAAAATCTCGTGTCCTTGGTGCTTCACTTTACCTTCATGAGCTTGGAGAGTAAGAACTACGATTTCTTTTGAAAAAAGCTTGCTACATTAACCACACTTACAACGACCGATTAGTTTGGGGTAACTCTATCGAACTTGAAGAAAATCCCAGAAATATTAGTCTAATCATAAAAAACTGTGAATGGAAAATGTTTAATTGGAAAGAACTTTAAAGCAGAGAATCCTCCCTTGTTTTATTAAATATTTCCAAAAGCTTAGTGAACATTGAATTTTTATCTGAAATTCCTTAGCAAATCAGGAAAACTCTAAAATCCTTAGATATATCATATATCAACGTATCATTCAATTCCATGAAGAGTTTCTTCATGGAGCAGAATTAAGGCTGCGAATTGAGTGAATTTCGATGTAGAGGAATCAAAGTTTAAGGTGAGATTCTTCGATCTGTGCGGACACTTTTTGAAGGTGTGCTTAAAAGTCCTGTGCTGAAAAATGTTAAATTATTAGACATTAGTTAACTTGAAAAAATAGAAGAAGTTCACATTTGGACTATTTCCGGTGTGATGGTGGACTTAGAAGAGCTCATCATTAGTGACTGTAAAAAAATACCAAGTGAAAGTCACCGACTTTTCTATCGATCTGATAGCAATCTGAGAAAGATCAAAAAGATTGATTACTCTAAAAATACATTGTCATTTGAGTACTTAACTGGAAAGGAAGCATCGATGTTTACGAAAAGCTAACTTTCACTTGATTTCACAGGAGCTACTTTCTTGAATGAAGAGAATTTTTATACATTTTTAAAAACACAAAAATAATTGAAAACACTGAAAATCGACGATTTACTTATTTTTTAGCGGTTTCGGTAAATTTTAGTTAATTGCCCTTCTCTTGAGAACATCTACTGCACTCTAACTATTCCTTTATCATGCCATGAGCTTTAAGAAATCATTTCACAGATAAACTCTGCACATGATAAACCTCTGAATTTACATTTCCTCTAACCTTAGACTAATGTCAAAAAAGAGCACATTTTGTCATTTCATAGCAAAGTTTTCTCACCAAGAATTAAAGTTTTCTTCAACAAGATTCAACTTTTAGCAGAAGAACCAAAAGATTAATAAGCTCTAAACCTCTAATTCTTCTTTTAAAACATAAGTAAATTGCTATGAACTTTTAAACTCCTGATTTACTTCATTTTTTTTATTTTAGATAAGATCAAGGAGACTAAGCTCCTTTATCTCTCTCCCTCATATTAATCTAATAATATACTATCTCTTCAAGATCTTAGTTTTTCAGACGATGTTAATACACTGAATTTAGGTGGTGTTTAAATATTCACAAAAAAAACTGATGTCCTGTAGGCTCACCAAGAACATCCTGGAGTTAATTAAATTACATCTCTTGTTAAATTAGATTAAAATACCCAATAAAATCTTAATATTCAATCAGCAAAGGGATTTATTACAAGCCTAACTTCTCTTAAGGTGAATTAAGATCTTTTTCTAGACGATCTCTTAAATTTAACCAATGTTCAAGCGAACTCTGTGAGCTTTATCTTAACTTCCGAAACTGAATAGAAATTTGTCGAATAGATAAGGTTTTAGGCTTTGAAAGTAGACACACTTTTTTTCTTATTCGAAGTTTCTTCAGAATCAAGGTTTTTAGAGGATGTCTTTGCCAATGTTTCTTCCATCCTAAAAATTGCTTAGTTGAAAACCCTTGAACTCTCATTTAAGTAAAAAAACTATTAATTTCTTCTATTTTCGAGTATGAATGATATTCTTTTTTGATTTGATTATGCATTCTTTACTTATTAGAATAGAGAAAGAAATAACTGAATCACAACTAAGGAGTCTCTTTGAAATATTTAAAAATAAAGTTTTCCCCCAATGTGAATCATTTAAGTTGGAATTTATTTAAGCAAATGCTAAGAAGGAAGTCGCTGAGTCGATGATCTTAGAAAGTGAGTATATTCAGACAATGATCAGGAATATGGTAGATTGTAAAAAACTTCATTTAGCGCTTGGAAAAACCAATATTGTGAATGCTTAAAAAATCATTTATCCACAGAATTCATTCTATTCAAGTCTGAATCTCAAGATCAAGCTGAATACATTCGTTTTTAACTTCCTAAGTAACTAAAGAAATCTTGAAGAATTAGTTCTTTATGATCAGCTAGTGACTAGAGAGTGGAAATGGGAAAATGCATTTAATTTACCCTCGAAAAATATTACAATCAAATGTTTGAATCAAAACGTCTTTGAAGAAAAATACAAGCCATTTTCAATTAAAGACAGAAAGAACAAGCTCAAAATTGAAGGGGAGAGATGAATATATGTTCCCTAAGAGAAGAGATGAATATATGTTCCCTAAGGGAAAAGATAAACATTTAGATGTTATTGATTGTATGTTGCCTTGAAAAAGAATTATCTGTGTAGAAAACAATAAATATGAAATGTTTTTTAGATTTATAAAAGATGAAACTGTGGGGTGATTTGATTTCAGTTTTAAGTTACGAGATTCAACTCTTAAACACAGATGGATAAAGAAAGTAAGTAAATATGATTTAAAAATGTTGACATCACAAGAAATACAGAAACAATTCAGCATGTAATTCATTCAGCTGACTGATTTCTCGCTTTTGAAGGTGAAATATCACTTTGAGATTCAATCTCTTCTCTTTTAATTCTCTCCACAGGCTCTTATATTTTCAGTAAACTTGTTTCTGATTAAATTAACTCAGCACTCTTCCTTGACTTTGGAATATCAAATTTTGCCATATCTTTCTCAGATGTGGTGTCAGTCTAGCTGTTTCTTTGAGGACTTCTCTAAACATCAGTTTAGCTGTTTCTCTATGGGCTTCTGTGAACTTATGAAGGCGTTTTCCATTCAGTATTGTCTTGAGTTGGTTCTAAGATTTATTCTTCAGAGGGTTCTTTGTTATTCAGTTCTAATTAAGAGGCTGCTTATTGTTACTATTACTCATTGGCTCCACTTTCTTCTCCATTGTTAACTTTTGAACAAGAAGACATCTAAGATGTCTTTACTTTCTTCTTCAACTCTGTTTAGGAACTGTTCACTTCTGCATCTTTTGGTGGTTCTAATTTTCAATAAAAATGACAATTTTTTTAATAATCGAATAATAAAAGGTGGGATAGAATTAATTACCATCTTCACCATAAACGCAAAGAGTTTTTGCAAGTTCATATGTTTCCTTGAGCCATATTCTAAGCCAGGGAAGTCTCTTGTATGATTTTACTTTCTATTAACCAAAAATTAATATTTTCGATCACATACTTTGAAAGCAAGAATTGATTATTTTACATTGATTTGCCCTTTTTCAATAAAATCTTGAAGGTTTTTAACACATTTTTAGACTTTCTTTTGATTCTCCTTCTAAGCTAGCTCTTCGAATTTGTCTGAGATAAAAGAAATAATATTTTAATTAAAAACTTTTAGAGGATTAAAAATGATCATAAAGCTACTAATAAATTTTCATTTTCTTCTTCACTTCAGAATGGAACTCATTACAAAACTTTTCTTATTTTGATTAATTTCTTACCAAGATAGAGCTAGTAATCCTTTGCAAAGATCTCACTGTGGAAGATCATTTTTAGGAATTGGATATTCATGGTCTTGATTTTGCTTCCTTATCTACAAAAAAAGCAATAGAATTTAGAGGGTGATAAACTTTGGATAAAGGAAGAAATAAAGCAACATTCGAATGGTATAGTGCTTACTTGAAGGGCATAACCTTTTCAATAATGTCTTCTTATTCCAGGTTATTAGAAGATGGATGTGCTAAATTTTTACTTGAGATTGGATTAGGTAGAGCATTCTGCGATTAGTATTATTAGTCAATGTTCTCTTCTTTAACGTTATACGACTCCATAACAGCTTTCTACATCTAATGCTTATCATCATCTGAATCATCTGAATCCTTACTCATAGCTTGATTTTCACCGGTCATAAATTAGTTTTAGATCTGCAACTGCTATTAGCTCTCGAGTTCTCCTCCAAAATATTTCCTGGTGAACGCTACCTCGATGTCCTTCTATCCTACTATTTCCTGCTACTTAATGTTGCTCTTCAAGAATTTAAAGCACTTTCGAAGAATATACTTTATCATCTCTTCTTTTGTCTTCTTTGAGAATTAATATTTGTGAACGATATTGTCGAAAATACTCAAATCTTCACCAGCAATGAATTTGAATTCCCGCTTCTTCTCAAATATCTCATCGGTTTCGACTTAGTGCATCCTCTCTACTAAGTACTCCAGCATGTTTGTTAATTCTTCCTTTTGTTTCTATTACTGGATGAGCTTCTACTGGATATTCTAGCTTGCTGTGTTCAAATTAGAAGAAATAGCTTGAGAGATTCCAACTTATTGAGAAGTAATGTTATTATTGTTAGGAATAATGCTATTTCCATTGGCTAGAGCATTAGCAGCTGCATTTTGTTAAAGCCTTAATAAAATACTTTAAAATCTAGCATTTTCGTATGGATTGGTAACAGTATTGTAAAGTTGTTACAGAAGAATAGGATTATTAAGTCTGCTAAGATGCTGAATGAGTTACGAAGAAGAAAAAGAAGAAATTGACTATTACTACTGAATTTGCTATTGTTACTGTTGAAATTGCTATTGTTACTGTATCTATTATTGTAATTAAAGTAACGCTTCAGGACAAGGACCAGCTTACTGTTGCTATTATTATTACTATTACTGCTACTTTTGAAGTAATGCATGCTGGAGTAAAATATTCGGGATGGCTTGTTATTAAGCAAGTTAATTATTTTACAGGATCAATTAAAGTAAACCAGGATTTGGAGCTTCTAAATCAATAGCATTTTATGAAGAAACACTACTGTTATTATTATTATTCTAATTTTATTTGATGGAATTCTACTATTACTAGGGAGCAGCTTCGAATGGATTACCTTGATTTCCAAACATATTCAAAGGGAAAAAGGGAGCTACAGGAAATTATCCAGGTGGTCCAAGAGGTGGTAAAAATCCAGGGAAAACTCTGTTGTTGTTATCTGATTTATCAGAGGAAGAATTCAATTGGTGATCACTTGCTAATCCTCTTGCTGACCGAGGATGATTATCTAAGGTATTTGTTGAGGTTGACTTTGTTGGTTTCTAAACAAAACAACAACAAAAAGATTAAAAATAATTATTATTAAATAAACTAGCTTAATGAAAAAATTAAATTAAAAGTCGGCCGACAAGAAAGCCCTGTGAAATTACTCCAACCCCCGGGTCTCCTTCTATGGAAGACGCAGTGAATGTGGGGAGAAGTCTGACACAAGATATCGAAATAAAAAGATATTAAACTGTGGAATATAAGAATGTAAAAAAATTATGAAAGCATGCTTTATTGTTAGTTTGTAGTATGCCAAAAGAGTGAAAATGAAGATTGATCACAAACAACAAAGATGTTTGAGTGAATTTAGCTAAGGTCATTTGGGTTTTTAATAAAGTTGGGTTCCTTTAAATAAGGATTTAGTTCCCAGCAATTCTGGATACAGACACATTTTTATATTTTTGGATAAATTATTGATGGTGAGAGAGAAGTTCTACCATGTGAACAACTTACTTGAAAAGAAGACATAGCAGTTATTGATCTTTGATGAGGGTTTTATATGACTTTCTGCTTAGATCTTATCTTGTTATGAAGCGAAAATGAGAAGAAATGAGTTTAAGATGCTAAGAATGATTTTTTTTGCTTCTTGAGAGATGTATTTCCCGATTAAACTAGCTCTTACAGGGTTAAGCCTACTGTTTAAGGAACCTAGAGTACTCTTAAATCAACTAAAATCCTTTGGTTTTACGCTGACCACTAAAAAAATGGCTCTTTCTACTTGTGTTTGTTTGTCTAGTTAGTTGCGTTGTTGATTTACTTACAAGATCAAACAATTACCTATTTATTTTGTACTTGCCAACATTATGCAACGTGATTTCTCTTCGGATCTATTTCCCTTCCCCTCCCCCTCCCCGTTCAATGCATATTTACATTGTTGAATAATCCCCTCCCCAGAATTTAATCTCAACCGAAATTACTCTCACTTTCAACTTCTCCTCCCTTCAAATATCCTTCTCCTAGCACCTACATGTCTTTTTAATTTTTTCCCACAGATTCCGCTTGATTTAATTTTAATTGCTTTTTTAAGCCACTATCATTTCAGCATTCGTAATGGGTTTTTCAATTGTTTTTCTCCTTTTCACAGCGATCTTTCTGTGGTGAATATTTCTTCAGCGATTTCATCTGAATAGATACCAAGCCATTTTCTTGAAATACTTAAGATAATTTCAACATATTTGGTTTTTATATCTCTCCAATTTTGTACTATTTTTCCTTCAGACTAGAACTCTGAGGGGATAAATTTAGCTTCTATTTAAAATCAGCAGTTTTCACTAGAACAGATAGGTTTAGGTATTGATTCTGTTGTTCACATGAAGGAAACTCATTCTTTCATTGCTTAACTAAATATTAAACAACATTTGACTCAAAACAAGCTACTATCTTTCTTTTCAACTTGGAACTTTTCTAAGTCATTCTCCTTACTCTCTCGAGGAATAATGTAATAAAGAATAGTAATTTTGTTCAAATATTGCAATACAAACTGCTTCTAAAAAGCAAGAAGAAAGCTGTAAGTACTTATCGGATTTGAGAATGTTTTATTTCAAATATTTTTAACATTTTTTTGGTTAGTATTTTCAGAATGTGTTTATTATCTTCAAACTCCCCTAAATTCTATCATTTTTTTCATCATTTTGCAGTCTCAAATCCATTAGACTTTCAATTAATTTCTCCATTGAAAGTAGCTTGTCGATGAAACACATGTAAAAATTTAAATTTGCTTCAAAAATCAATCTGTTCTAATCTTCTCCTTTTCAAAATTATATTCTGTCTAATTTATGTTGTTAGCTATTCTAGGTTATGTTACTTTCTATTCCAAACAATTATTACAAATATTTATTTATTTATTTTCCCTAAAATATCTCTAATCTATTCTACATGTTTTTCTCCTTGAATCGATTCAACTTTAAACTGAATTTCTTTTTTAATTATCCCCGTGTTCAAGAAGAACCAATTTATGTTTAAATTCTTACTTTTTTCAAAGATTATTACTCATCTAATTCCTCGATATTTATAAATTTCTTTTACTTATTTTTCTTTCTAATTTATGTAGATTTTATTATCCTATGTAAGCTGCATAATCAAGAGTTCTTTTTTGAGGTTCATGTTTTTCGAGTAACAAAAGAGAAAAAAAACCAGCTGAAATCTCTTCAGATTATTGAAAGAGTTTACTAGATTTCTTAATTTATTTTATTTAATCGCTCTGCATTTATTTGATTAAATAATCAAAGTGTCATGGAAATTAAAGAAAAACTACAATTACTTCTCTCCTTTTTTTTGTTGTAATTATCAGGGAGCAATGTTTTCAATTGCAACAATTATTTTTTTTTCTTCCCTCTAATCTTTCTCAATTGCCTATTACTATCTAACTTCTCTAGTTACTTCTTGAAATATTCAGTATTCATCAGGATATAATTAAGGGTATCAACTCCCACTGTGGAGAAATAGAAACCCAAAGGAGGGAAAATCAAACAAACCTAGACAACTTGAGGGAAAAGAGACAATGACAAATTTATTGATTTAATTATTTTGGATACAAGAAAGTGTATTTTTTAATATTTTTTTTAAAAGCAAAAAATAAATGCGTAGCACTTCTATTCTAAGATTTTGAAACTGCCTTTGTTAAGAAAAGAAAAAAAGGAAAAATTTTAACTTTAAGATAAAACAATAACAACATAGAATAAAGGTATTTTTAAATAACATTTTGGTTAGATTTCCCTTTTGTTTAGCATACATAATTGAACTCACCATTGCATAAGCGATTCTTGCTAATTTGGCTAGGTTGTGCTATTATTAGTATTATTGTTGTTATTGAAGTTGCCGCCATTATCATTATTAAAATGAGAGTTCTCAAATCCACCTCCCCATTGTTGCTATTGATGCTGTCCATTAGCAGGGATTGAATTATCAACCTAGCTGTTGTTGAAATGACTAGAGACATCAAATCCAGCGGAGTTATCTATTTTTATTTGAAAAAAAATGAAAAAATAATTAACAAATACAAAACAACTACACTTATTTAATTAGCATACCAAATCCTTATGCATTGTTGAATCCTTGATCAGGATGTGATTGTTGTTATTGCTGCTAATTTTGAAGATATGCAACTGATTGATCTGAACGATATCCATTATTATTGTAGTTTCCATCCGCCTGGTAGTTCCTAAAAATAAACAAATATTATGAGTTAATAATAACCAAAAATGCAAAAATAATTAAACAATTCAATTATTCATCTTATTACTGGCCAGTACTGGATCTTTGCAGCATTTCCGATGCTTTTGTTGTTATCGCTGTAATTGAATCTGCAGCTGTTTAAACAACTTCTTAACGAAGCTGTTTGTTTTCTTAGAGGTTCAAATGGAAATTTTTCCCAATCTCAGTGAGTTATTGAATTGCTAGCTATTGTTTATCTAAAATTCCCTTGATATCCTCTTTCAGGAGTTAGTTCTCATCTGAAAATTTCTTATTAGTCTTCGTGTAAGCATCAATAATTTAGGAGAATATATCTAAGTTTTTATTCTACTAATCGATGAACGAAGAATGTGTATTCCGCATATCCTCAAAGGCATTGCTTAACTTTTGTTGCTCGTTCTGCAGATTCATGGAAAAATCAGATTATTGTTATTAATTAGCAATAAGATTATTATTATTATTCATAGCTAAGGAAGGCTAAATCATCTATGACTAAGACAGCTGCTGTTGCTATGGTACTACTACTTGAGCAGGAACATTTATCGATAATCTATTCATGTCTGGGAAATCTGCGGCCATAGTGTTAGTACTAGCTAAAGGTTGAATTTGAGGCTGAAGTTATTACTGTGGTTGTAATTATGGTTAAGGTAATTGTTATTATGGCTGTTAGAAACCGCCCTGAAGTTGAGAAGTCGGTGGTGTGTTCATCAAATCCATATTGTTAAAGGCGCTATCTAATCATATTCAAGAAAACAAGGAAAAATGACAGTTAGATCTAGGATTTTAAATGGTTTTTTTAAAATAATCAAATAATTTTTGAAATACATTTATCAGAAGGATTAGGCGATGAAAAATTAGAATTCTATGCAACTGGAGGTTAAATCTCATTGATTACTGTTGTCTGCAACTTTTATTACATGTCAGCTACAGGAGAAGTGTTAAAGTTATCTTATCTTGGCTATGGAGATTAGGTTGGAAATCCATTGAATGCTGCTGCTTACTAAGGAGGGATTGTATTAGTTGGTTATGCTTACATGACTGGTTGCTATTATTATGGGAAATTGTTCAGTGCCTATTATTGAAACCCAGTGTTAGGTTATTAAATCGACTTACCTTGAGAAGAAATAAACTTGAGTAACTCTTAAGGCAACTAAGGAGGGATAGGAACTGCATTTTTGGCAAGCTAGACAAGATGCACCATAACTGCAAACTAAAATTTATTGAGGTTTCCTTTTTTTTCTTGATCAACAAGGGTCCAAATGAGCTTGAGGACATCATTTGGGAGCTAGCTCTTCGTGAATATCTGCTTTGCTTGCAAGCCTGTGACGTAGCCAAGTTTATTCACATCTGTGACATCGAAATACTTTTCATATTTAACATTCTATTCTACGCTCACGCTATAAGGTGTAAGGGGTTGCTATTGTGGCTATTGCTAGATAGGCTACTGAACGAACTAACCTCCTTGGGCTTAAGTATTCGTGTTGAAACTATTATTAAATTATGGATCAACGATTGGTGCTTGAGTTTGAGGTGGTTTCTTTGGGCCTATTTTAGGATTTTATGGAGCTTTGATGCCCTAAAGGATACTCTGCTCAGATACTTCAATTCCGTTTTAAGCATATGCTACTAATCGAAGGCCTACATAGAATCCATCTCTGTCTGTTGCCTCTGCATCTTAGGGAAGGAAAATCTGCATAATATTGCGGATGGTTTGCTTGTCTAACCCGCTCCTTCAAAATCCAAAATAAAAAAAAGTAAAAATTATTCATTTTTGCTTCAAAAAAAATAGTAGTTTTTAGAAGTTAAATAATGATGGAGCAATTCTTTGCCAGCTCTGTTTTCAGTTCTTGTATTTTTTAGTATCATTTTTACCTTTGGAAAAACTCAAGAGCTTTATCAATTTTCACTGAGTTTAACTCTTCTGGATCAACTTAAGTGTAGAGTGCACTATAAACACCTCTCTCAGAATTCTCTAGCTTCACTCGTAGCTTTTAAGGACGAGGTGCTTCGAACGCCCCTCCTAAAGCTTGCTGTTGCTATGGAGGTATAAAGTTACCGAATTGATCAACTGCAGGAGGAGGTTATTGCTAATATTGTCCACCCTGTTAAAACTATCAAACATATTGTTATTTAATTAATTATTTTTATTTTGAGATTTAATTAACCTGCTGCTATTGTGGTGGTTGTTGATTCATTTGCGCAAACTATTAATCCATCATCATGCCTGGCTGCTACCCATGCTACATTGGTATTTATCCTTGCTACATTCCACCCATATTCATCTGACCTTACTAGATTTAAGGAACTTGTTGTCCTCCAACCATCTACGATTATCCAAGAACGAATTATTATTAAGGCTACACAGGCATCGTTTATTATTATGGCATCACTGGAGCCATTTATTACTACAGTTAGGGTGGCTATTATTATTGTTATAATGGTTGTTATATGAAACCTTAACCTTATTATTACGGAGGTATTTGCTATTATTAACCTTGCTAAAAAGTTGGATTACCAAAGCCTTCAAACTAGCTAAAACTGTTTGGTTATTGCTGTTATGGATGTTGTCCAAATTAGTTTTAAGGAGTTTAATGTTACATCTGCATGTTCGGTTATGTATTGAAAGCATTCTGCATTTGCTAATTTGGGATGGATTAAGTGTTAAACGCTGATTAAGGTACTTACTGCTACATCTACTGTTACTATTTTTATACTGGCATGTTAAATCCAGCCATCGGATCTTATTGCTACGAAGGTTAAATGCCATTAAATCCTTATGCTTATTGAGGCAGCTACTAAGGAGCTTGTCCTTAGTTAAATCCTCCTATGGGTTGCTATTATTGCTGGCCTTGCTAAGGACCAAACCCAAATTATGCTCCGAAATCTCCAAATCCGCCGAAACCGTTTGACATCGTTGTTCTTTTTGTTCTTTCTTATTTTTTTCTTCCTTTTTTGTGAAAATTTATTTTTAATAAAATTAAACGTTCTTTCAATCTCTTCCAGGACTCACACAATCTTGCTGTGCATTTTAATCACATCATCAAAGGCAATAAATATGTCTTTTAATTTGTGACAATCTCTTCTTTTCTTTAATAATACTCCCGTTCATTCAATAATGCAATATGTTTTTTTTCCCTTTGGAAAAATTTTATTATTAATTCTTGATAAGTGATGTCTTGAAATTGCTTTGCTTTTTTGGGAAAAAAATAATCAAGAAAATATTGACAATAAACCATATAAAAAAAGGGATTCAAAGTGAAGTATAAGGGGAAAGAGAAAAATAAAATTGAATTAAAAGCAAAAGAAAAATAGAACACGAAGAGAAACGTTGAAAAAAACAATGGGACACGAAGAAGCAGGCAAAACTAGCTCAGTGGATGTTCATGAGCTGAAGGGAGAAATGATCCATGAGCTCTCTCCATTCTACGATACCCATGAGCTATCGTTGTTTGGAAAAACTCAACATTACATTTAGCATCTCATCGAAGGTCATCATTAAGCTAAAATCAACACCAAGGATTTCACTCCCGTCAAGTTAGAGGAATTATCAGCTCGCTAGCAAGTTTCCAGAACAGTTTTTGCTCTGAAAAAGATCAAGGCTTTCAACCACTCATTCTTCTCCACTGCTGAAGAATAGATCCTTGAACCACTCCCTCTCGGCATTACCACTTACGGAATGAAATATGCATTTGCTGCTTTTGACGCTGCATTCCTGACTTACTTCTGGAGAAACTGGAATTTCAACATCCGCACTGCTGCATTGATCACTGGATTCCTTGGAGTGCAAATTGTGACTCTTTAAATGCCTAATCTCGCTAATGAAGTACTCATCTAGACTCCTCGCAGAAGAGCACTTGCTAAGAGATACATCAGCTCTTATGGCGCTGGATTCTTCAATGATATTGTCAATCCAAACTATGATCTTAATGCTCTCAGCCATCTCCACAATAAACTCAACCCTAATTGAGTTTAAACAACGATTCATCGGTTGTTTTGAAGTTGGGTGATTGTTCTAATAATCAAATCAATGTTAGCAATGAATATTTTTACATTTCAGTAAAAAAATCATGTTTCAGTTCTAAAAATAAATCTCAATCTTGAAATGCAAATCCACACGAATTATCTAAATTTACTTAAAATTGTTATTTTTTTAGCATTTTTTAGATCAACTTTATTCTATTTTACCTCTAAAAAGCTATTATTTTTATGAAAATTCTTAAAAATATTTTAAATTAAATATTAATATTTAGACCTTTTAACTATGCTTTTTTAATAGGCTTGCCAAAATAGGAGTAAGATTAGTTTTTGTCTTTTTTAGGTAAGAAATTATCTGGATTATTTGCTTAACCTGGTAGATTTCGAAGTTTCCAATCAATTTGAGAAAACTTGTATCAAAAAAACAAACAAAAAGAACAAAGAAAAGCTACAATTAGGAAAGTTCTTAAGAATGCTTAAGCATTTTCACTTTTCTCGAAGCTTAACTCGCTTCAGCAATCTCAAAAAGTTTGAATTCTCATCGATTAAGTAACCTAAAGCCAAGTATGATGTCATCATTATTGGAGGAGGCCATGCTGGATGTGAAGCTGCTTATGGTAGAAATCATGCATACAAAGAACACTTTTAACATTTACAAAAATGATTAATGACACCTTTTGATAGCAAAATTAATGTTTTTAAACACTAAAAAAAAAGATTTTTAACATAACAGGTTCCGCAAGAACTGGTGCAAAGACTCTATTATTGACTCAGAAGAAATCCACTGTTGGTGAGATGAGCTGCAATGTATACAAAAAAAAAGATGATTATTTGAAAAAAGAAATGTCACAAATCTTATGAGCTTTTCAATTCAAGCCATCAATGGGTGGAATAGGTAAAGGCAACTTGATCCGCGAGATCGACGCATTAGGAGGATTAATGGGTAGGATGGCAGATATTTCTGGTATTTAATTTAAAGTCTTGAATTCAAGCAAAGGAGCTGCAGTTCAAGGTCCACGAGCGTAAATTGACAGGGATGTCTACAAAAAGAACATGCAATAGTTTCTCTTCAACGAGGTAGAGAACCTCGAAGTGTAAGAACAAAGTGTGGAAGATTTAGTCATTGATGGTTCAACTATTCGAGGAGTAAAAACAGCAAACGAACAAGAAATCTCAGCAACTCAAGTAGTTATTACTACGGGTACATTTTTAAGGGCAATATGTCACATCGGACATAAAAGATATGCCGCTGGTCGTCATATTAGAGATTCCAGTGAACTTGAGGCTCCTTCGATTGGGCTTGCGTTGACTCTAGAAAAATTTAAATTAAGCATGGGTAGATATACTACAGGTACTCCAGCGAGAATCGATCGTTCCTCGATTAACTATGAAGGTTTAGGGATTCAAGAGAGCGATAATGTGATTACTCCGTTTAGTTTCGTGCATGAATTCAATGCACCATTTATACCCCCTAATCCACTGCGTAATAATAGCATATCAGTTGTGTCTATTGTTGTTTAATTTTGTTGATCAATTCACTAAAATTATTTAATTTTTTGTCGGTCAAACAGTTAAGTGCTATATCACAAAAACAAACGAAAAGACACATGAGATTATCAGCAAAAATAGGGAATTCCTTCCGAAATTCACATTCAACGAGGGTAAAGGCCTTGGACCTCGATATTGTCCAGCAATAGAAAAAAAAGTTATTCGTTTTCCTGATAAAAAATACCACTAAGTCTGGCTTGAGCCTGAGGGATATAACAATAATATAGTCTACCCAAATGGACTGAATACTGCATTTCCTGAAGATATCCAGCTAGAATTACTGCGTTCGATTAAAGGATTAGAAAATTGCATTATGACACGTCCTGGATATGCTGTGGAATATGATTTTATCAATCCACAAGAACTCAAGAAAAGTTTAGAAACTCAAAAGATCCACGGGCTGTTTTTGGCAGGGTAAATTAATGGAACGACCGGATACGAAGAAGCAGCAAGTTAAGGTATCATAGCTGGGTTAAATGCAGGTAGAGCATCCCAAGGGAAAGACCCTTTGATTTTAGAAAGAAACTAAGCTTTTATAGGAGTGCTAATCGATGATTTGATTTCTCTGGGAATATCCGAGCCATACAGAATGTTCACTTCAAGATCTGAATTTAGACTGAGTCTCCGAGCAGAAAATGCAGATTTTAGGTTAACTCCTCATGGAATCCGTTTAGGAGTGATAGGCAAAGAATAAAAGGAAGTTTTCCTTAAAAAATCTGCTTATAAACTCAAGGGCATGCAGAATCTAACATCTTTTAAGATGATTGCTAGGGATTGGGGGAAATATGGCATTAGCGTTGATCCTGAATAACCAGGATATAAGAGTGCAGCGGATATAATAGAAAAATATGAAAAAACAATTGATGAGATAGCACCTTCATTCAATGGGCTGTTTGAAATCGAGCCAGAGATCAAGAAGCATTTGGAAACGGAATGCAAATACAGAGTTTATCTAGAGAAATAAAATAAGGTAAGCTGATACAAAATGGATTGATTTCTTAATTGCATTTCTCTTAATTTTATGAACATTTTTGCTCACTAACTTTCTTTAACCATGAAAAATAGGAGATCTTAAATATTTAGAAGAACTAAGAGAATCTGGATATTTCAGAAGTAAATTTTGATTCTATCAAGCATGCTGCAACGAAAGAAGAAATGGAACTGCTTGCTAAACATCAACCAAAAACTCTCTATGCTGCAAGTAGAATTCCTGGAATCAGACCAAATACTCTAATTTAGATTCATTATCTAGCCAAAAGACATTTAGGTATTGCAGATATAGCAGCGAGAGCAGGAGCAGATAAAGCAACAACTCAAACAAACATTTAAAAAAATTGACAAAAAAAGAAAAATAATTAAAAAATTAAACATAATTGCTTGTTAATCTTCATTCAAGTTCAAGTTCTTATGTAATTCTGTTAAGTTAAAATCAATCAATGGGTTAACAATAAATAAATGTTCCTGAAAATTGAATAAATAATATATAACAGAAGAAGAAAAATATTTTTGTTTGTGAGAGTCAACATGAGAATCTAAATAATTTCAGAGCAATAGTTTTTGTTGTTATTTGGAATGCTCTGGGTGTAAAATCTGATGGGAGACTAAAACTTAGAGTCAATTTCTTTTTAATAATTCTGAGATTAATATTAGCAATAATTCCGTTAGTTTAGTAATCGATACCCTGATAAAAATTAAACAAATAAAATCACAGTAGGAAATACTTCATCGCTTCCAATCTAAATTTTAAAGATGAAGATGATGTTTATTCTTTATAAATTGGTTTTATTATCTTAGAATTTTTATTACTTGTTGGCTTATTTTTTCTGAATTTGAGGATAATTGCTATTCTTTATCTGGGCTTATTGTCGAGGGTATTTAGGCACATAGACTGTCTTCTTTAAGGTGCTTGATCTCGTGGAGCCTGATTTAGTGTTTTTCTTGCCAAAAGAATTTGTTTCTGACTTTTATCCAAAAGATAATCAGTTATTTATCTATTAAGAGGAGAGAGATGAAGCTACCAACATATTTTGAAATTGCAATAGATAACTAACTTCCATTTAGACTAAGCGAAGTTATGTCTCAATTGATCTCTCTGAAAATCCCTAGCCACACTCTTTTTAGTAACGTTGATAGCCATTACAATGTCTACTTGCTACTTTAAGGGTGGGTAAAGAATTGTTGTCTATTGCATAGATAAACTAACAAAGAGAATTTCTTCCCTGTGATTTCTATTACCCTCTGAAGAAATTAATAAATCTCCATGAATAAGCAAGCCATTCATAAATAGTTATTGGTTTTTATTCGAAAATAATTCAGTAATTGAAAGGATTTTCCTTTTAATGTGAATTAAGAAGCTTGACATAAAAATGAATTACTTTTTATCTTTCTCACTTCATATCCTTCAATCACAAAATAAAAGCGAATTAAGGCATAAATAAGGGATTATGCCCTTTTTAAATTTGTTATCCTTCATTTGTATCCAGCTTATTAATCGCCTATCTAACTAATTAATAGCTTAGTCACTGACGATTCACTAATTAAAAATAAAAAAGTGAGAAAACTAAAGAGAAGAGTAAAGTGCATCAATACAGAGCAATTATCATGGATATTGAAACAATATCAGCAATGCTTTAGAAAGAATATTCAAAGAACCTACAAGCCACTGATGTCTTAGCTTCACAGAAATATTTGGCAGAAAGAGGATATACAGTAGAGCGCATGCTTGGATGCGGCTCCTTCGGTGCAGTTCTGCTTGCAAAAAATATCTAAACTCAAATTAAAGTAGCAATCAAGTTGATACACATTGAAAACGACTAGTAGCTCAATAGTTTCACTTAAGAATTCGCATTCATGAAGAAACTTGAATCTCCTTACACAGTCCATCTACTTGATATGATGACTGACTTAGAGAATAAATATGTCTTTTTGGTTATGAATTTAGAAGAAAACGGTAATCTAGAAACTTTCATTTCAGATAATCCTAATATCAGCGATTCTCTTATTATTGCTATGTTTATCGGAGTACTTCGCGGGCTAAAATATCTTAAGGAGAATAACATTATCCATGGCAATCTTAAGCCTTAGAACATCCTTCTCTCTTCTAAAAACTCACCCAAATTAGCAGACTTTGGACTCTCTAAGGAATTACAAGGAATCAGAGTTTAGTAGATATTAAACTTGTGCTATGAAGCCCCTGAGCAAAGGATAGAACAAAAATCCTAAATTGAATCAGATTGGTTCGCCGCTGGATTAATTCTCATTAGATTATGTGGTAACCATGACTCCTTCTAGATGCTTCAAATAAAATAAGGGAATTGTTCTGATATCACCTAGCTTAAACATTAAAACATTGTGAAGATTGCATTTAAAATGCTAGCAACTTCCCCGAAAGATCGAGCTTCACCTGATGAGGTTATCGTTGAGCTACAGAAAATATACCAATCGCTCCCTCCTCTTGAATTGCAGCCAGTGTAATTAAGTTGTTTATTTTCTTGATTTGTTTGCAAAAGAGGAGTGGATTTGTCTTAGTTCCCAGATATTTCATTCATACTTTCTTTTATCAACCTGAAATAAACTATCTCTTTGTTTGAAATATTAAAGTTGCTCCTTAAAAAGGAGATTAATTTTTAACACTTTTTTTCAGTGTCATGTTCATTTATTTTTACAAGAATTATTTATTTTCAGTCTTATTTCATAACCACATTGTATTATGGGAAATAAAGAATTCCTTGTGATGATGGATACTATGAAGGAGAGACGAAGGATAACATAAGAAATGGATAAGGTAAGTAAAGATATTATTATTTTTAGTAGGTTTAGTCTAAGAGTTTTGCTTAAATAGGCAAGTTCTTCTGGAATGATGGGGACAGACATGAAGGAGAGTGGAAAGATGGTAAGAAGCATGGTAAAGGTAAGAAAAAGTGATTGATTTATTGATTTTAATTTCGTTCAATGCTTCAAAAGGCAAGTCCTTCTGGAATAATGGGGACAGATATGAAGGAGAGTGGAAACATGGCGAGATGGATGGTCAAGGTAAAAAAAGTGATTTATTGAGTGATTCTTATTTTATTCGATGTGCTAATAGGCAAAATATTCTGGAATGATAGAGACAAATATGAAGGAGAGTGGAAAGATAACAAAATGCATGGTCAAGGTAAGAAAATTTATTGATTCTCATATTGTTTAATGCTTCAATAGGCAAGTTCTTCTGGAATGATGGGGAAAAATATGAAGGAGAGTGGAGAGATGGTAAAATGCATGGCCAAGGTAAGAAAAATTAATGATTCATTGATTCTAATTATTGTTTAATGCTTCAATAGGCAAGATCTTCTGGAATGATGGGAGCACATATGAAGGAGAGTGGAAAGATAGCTATTAGGATGGTCAAGGTAAGAGAGGTATTTTATTGATTCTAAGATTGCTCAATGCTTGAATAGGCGAGTACTTCAAGTATAATGGGAACAGATATGAAGGAGAGTGGAAACATGACAAAATGGATGGTAAAGGTAAAAAAGTGATTTATTGAGTGATTCATTGATTCTAATATTGTTTAATGTTTTTAGGCAAGTTCTTCTGGAATAATGGGGACATTTTTGAAGGAGAGTGGAAAGATAACAAGCAGCATGGTCAAGGTTAAAAAAGTGACTGATTCATTGATTCTAACATTGTTGAATGCTTCAATAGGCAAGAAATTCTGAAATAGTGGGAGTGGAAAGATGACAAAATGCATGGTCAAGGTAAGAAAAGTTAGTGATTTATTTATTCTAATAATGTTTAATGCTTCAATGGCAAGTTCTTCTGGCATGATGGGAGCACATATGAAGGAGAGTGAAAAGATGGCTATTAGCATCTTCAAGGTAAGAAAAGTGATTTATTAATTTATTCATTTATTCTAACATTCTTCAATGCTTCTGTTGGCAAGATATTCTGTAGGATAGTTAATTGAAGAAAGAACATTTACAAAAGGAGTTCTTATTTATTACTTCTTGAAAATAATATCTGTCTCTTCTCATTATTTTTTAGTAAGAAATGTTGTTAGAAAAGAAAACATTTGTTTCTGTTTGTTGAATTGAAGCATTACAATAATAGAAAGGGAAATACTGATTTATAACTTCCCGATTAATTCAATCTGTTAAATTTTCTATTAACAAGAAAAAATAACTTTTTTATTCACAACTCACTTACATTTCCCTCCAAAACCTCCAAACTTTTTCCTTCATTTTTTCAAAGCTCTTTCTTGGATATTTTCATTTCTCTATTTATCTTCTATCTTCCAAAAATCTTAATTTTCTTCACTTATCTAGCAGACTAAACCATCAGTTTGGTGCTGCATACCAGTCAAGCACATCAGCATAAATAAAACGAGCTTTTCATTTACTAGAACAACAAAGCATGGAAATATTTCAAATTAAGCACCCTCAACTATCTTTAAAATGAATTTCTGAAGTATGAGCAATGCATCCAAAAATTAGAAGATAAAAAAAATAAAAAATATAATATTCTCATTTTAAAGCAAACTACCTCTTCCAGGGCGAGTGAAGAAAGTTCAACACAAACATAATTCAGCAACATTTAGAAATCCCTTATAATAATTCTCTTTTTAATTCCAGACAAGGCTAAAAAACTGTTCTTTTTCAGTAAAATCTTTTCTTAATCTGCTAAAATTCTTTGAGACTAGTTTAAATTATTTTGAAAGTTCAATTCCTTCTTTCTTCAGGGTTATCTTTGTCTTCCGTTTTTTCATCACAAATAACTAGTAACAGCTTAAGAAGATAGTACAGTTTTTTTATTATGAAACAATCTTGCAAAAATAAATAATACTTACCAAAATATCATTTGATATTTTCTTTCCTACTTTATTCTTTAAAATATTTTAGTCACTTCGAAAAGTATTTCATCGTCTAGCTTGATTCTTTACTGGAGTTAAATATCTTAGATCATCAAATGTGCATGAAGTATTTTAGATTTCAACAAGCCTGAGTGATTCCAAATTTGTCTATTAGCTTTTATTAATTTTTTTCAGAAGGAATAAAAGTAAAATTTTTCAACTTACTTAATTAAATCGCCTGACAAACCAAGAAGATAAAAATAAATCCCAAATCAATTGGCTTACTTCTTTTGTGTTACTCCGTGTCAATCATCATAAACAAAACATAAAACAGATAAATATATAGAAAGACAGAGTAGAAAATGTTTTTTAAACTTGCGATTAATACTCACTAAGTGTTTTTAATAAAATTGAACCAATAAATATCTGGCATATCATAGGTAGCTCACTCTCTGATTGTTTAAATTGAGATTGTAGATAATTGGTTGTCCTGAGTTTATTTATTAAGGCTGACATTCGTTCACCCCTTATTGGATACTGCATTATATTCATGTCATTCAGTTAATTTTGCTATGGTGCTGTATTATTAATAGCTTGCTAAAAAGCGAGTTACTAAAGCATCATGTTTTATTATTAAGTTGGAGTATTAGGTGCTTATTGCGGCGCTATTTACTGCAAGAGAACATCTTACTGGTTTTGCTAGTTCATCTATGCGTTCTAGTTGTATTACATCATCATTGCATTATTTGCATCCCTGGCTTACGCTTAAATTCTTACCTACTGTTTCATTTTTTATCTATTCCGAATACATTCTATGACCACATATAGAATGAATATTATTAAAACTCCACTAAAAGCCACCACAGGAATAATAATTATAATTGTTTTGTCTCCTTAGTCATCAGAACAAGAAATAGAATACTGGCAATATCCTGATTTGCAGCAAGTGGAGGAACACTGTGAATCATATGAGCATGTTTTTGAGCAAGAGGATTAAATACCCGTACAAGAACCGCTATAGTCCAGACAGTATTTTCTTCCTGCTGCAAGACAGCTGCTTGCAAGTGTCTTGACTTAAGGCAGGTTGAAAACTTGCTAGGAAGATGATAATAAAGAATAATTAGCAGGAGAAGAAGGAGTTCATACTTTTTGATAAGGGAGAAAGTTTCTTCTATTTCGTTTTGTTTTCTTTTTTATTGATCAATTGTTTATTCGCAATTAACTTTAATATTCGTTGAAACTTAGAGTGTAAATTGAAAAATATTTGAAAACAGATAAACTAATTAGGAAAGAATTGGGAATTTCCAAAAAGAGGAAAACTGCCTGAAAATAATTAAATAATAGATTTTGCTTGGAAAGAAGGGGATTAAACTGAAGGATCTTTATTTTCCGAAAGAAGGGATATCCAAGTACTGCTTGGAATCAATAATTTTTTGATTGATCTTGTATCCCAAAGCACCTTGCTTTTTTTTCAAATCTGATAAACACATTGAGCCTTTCGATTTAGAATAAGTATCAAATAAAGAGATTTAACAGAAAACAATAAATAGTATGCATTCTAATTTTTGTGGCTTGACTTATAATATTTTGGATAGCTCCTCGCTCAGGGCTTGCATGGAAGAACTTCATCGATACAGGTGCTGGTGTCGTTGATGAAGATTACAGAGGTGAAGTTGGAGTGCTACTCTTTAACCATTCCGATGTTGATTTCAAAGGTATTGTTGAATATTATTGTTGTTTTTGGTGATTGAATTTATGTGACCAAAATACTCTTTTTTTCTAATAGTGAGCTATGGTGATAGAGTTGCTTAAATGATTATTGAGAAGATCACTCCTACTGATATCTAAGAAGTTGAAGAATTAGATGATTCTGAGAGAGGAGCTGGTGGATTTGGATCTACTGGTGTTTCTATCAATGAAAACAAAAAGAAACCTGTTGATCTGGAATAAGAATAATAGAAATCTGAGAAAACTACTGAGTGAGGAGGAGAATGTGCTTTTGAAAGGAGAAACGAATGAAGGAAGAATAACGAAAGCAAATATTATTAGTAATGCTTTTTTGTATTGTATTTTTTTTGTATGATTTGTTAAATTCACATACCAATTGAAAAAAACAATAATGATTTTCAGAGAGCTAATTACAAGATTGTTAGCAACAAATCAATGTTCCATTTAGGTTTTAAAGTTTCAAAATTTGTAGAAAAAAGAGATGGTAATAATAGAAATATTCAAGTCTTTGCATTAATGAAAGTTCAATGTGATTCAGAAAAAAATTGAGTTGCAGAAAAGATCAGCATTTCTAAATTGCTTTTTAGTTGATAACAAACTGTGAAATAAGTAGTTATGGTAAAAATGTAGCTGCTGTGATGGAATCAGAACAGTTTGAAACTTCCAAAAGTGTTCAAAGTTTAAGCGGTAAGAATGTCATGATTGGGATACTGAGGAACACATGAGGATTATCTTGACGAGGATCATCTTTGCATTTTTGTGTCACAGGCTCGACTTCGACTTTCTTGAGATCATAGAAGATCTTCCCATCCACAAGAATCGAGAATGAGCCACAGTCTGTTCTGCCATCTGTTTTGAACTCACTTGTTGCTTCAATTTCGATTGTCTCAACGGGAACCGATGTAAACAGCGCTTTAAATGCAGCTTAGACTTACTCAGCACCGGATTAAGGATCCTCTGTTGATTAAACCGAAGAAAAAAGTTAATTATTTTCCCAGAAAAATGCAAAATAATTTATTTTTTATTTTTTACTGGGATTTTTCCTAAATAAATGCTTATTTCGTAGATTGCTATCGAACAATTTAGCATTTTCTTGGGTGATGCACGTGAACTCTAGCCAATGTGAGTTGGGGAATGGAGTGTTGCCTTCAAAATATTCCTTGTAGACGTTATTCACTTTGAGGTTGCTAAAGCATTCATCGTATGTTTCTTTTTTCCACTTGTTACCCAGATAGTCGACACTCTGGAAAGTAACTCTCAAGTCAATCCCACCGAATTTAATTTGATTCTTTTCTTTCATTTCATAGAGAGATTGATGGTTCTCACCCTTCTTGACTCCTTTTTAGCGTCTAGAATCAATAAAACAACAAGATTAAAATATGTTGTTTTCTTCCAAAGTAATCAGCTAAAAGTTAATCATCTCTATTCGATGATTTTTACATAAAAAATTGTAAAAAAAAATGAAAAATTAATATGGTTTCTTACTGAATAATCTCTGCCATGACTGATTCTCCAATTTCCAGATATTAGCAGAAATAAATCACACTGCGAGTGTTATTCAAGAAAGTGCAAGAACACTTGTACACTCTCACATTGAACGATCGATTCGCTTCTCTGATGTACGAGTGGAGTACTTGCAATCGCAGCTCCTGAGGAAGCATGGGCACACTTTTGGTGTCTTGATCGAACTAAAACGGATCAAACCTATCTCTTTCTGATCCTTCATCGCCTTTTTCGAGTTTCGGGATAATGAGCTCTTCTCTGAAGGGCAAGTATAAATACCTCTAATACCAGATGTCTTTACTCGCAATGTAGTGCGCTAACGTGTTCTTTTTCGTTGGAACAACAAACACACGAAGATCCAAGGAATTCATGATTTTATTATCCTTTTTATCGAAAAATTCACCTAATACCTAAACCAACCCGTGTAATTCAGCGTCTCCTCCCATAACCACAAACCGATGAGGCTCTTGATATTAAGGATTATCCCTAATCGTTTCGATGTCAAAGTAAGTTGAGATGAATTGCTCCATAAACGCATTTTTGTTTGCTCCTCCTTAAAGTTTCTTCAACTCCCTGAGTTATACAAAAAAGAATGAAAAGGTTAGAATTTCCAAAAATATTCTTCTCCTAAACCACATTCTGAAATTATTACATTTCATTGACGAGGGGATAGTACATCGTGAGAGATGGATTCTCGTCACTGTTGGCTGTGTTTCCAATATTCGATGAGTGGTTCATTTTCGATGCGGAGGACTTAAACGTTGGCTGTCTTTGCAATTTGTTCAGTGGCTCTAATTCGGGGTAGGGATATTCAGGGATGAATGTAGCGAAGTTCTCCGTGATAATAGTGTGAATGGATTCATCGTAGATCTAATCGTCGTTTGGCAGTGGAATAATTGAGTTGATAATCTTCCCGAATTGATCCTTCTGCAGGAGCTGAATGTCAATCAAATCGTCAAGTTTATCCCATTTCTCGAAAACTCGTAATAACTAGCAGTAGATCTTAAACACATCCTGCTTTTTCTTTTTCGAGATGATCCCTGGTATGTCGTTATCCGGATGCGTATTGTATGATAAACTCAGCATGTTTGTCACTAACGCTGTGCGCAATACATGCTCGCTGCAAACACGATTATCTGACAAGAGCTGTTTGCTCAGCATGCAGATATAATGAATTTCTCCTTGCTCTCTATCGCCTATGATTTACGCCTTGTAAAGTCCACGCTAGTCGTTCTTGTAGGATGTTCCTCCTTCACGAGAAATCCCTTGATTTGGAGGGATGTTGATGGCTTAATGCATAGAGGACTGGTCGTCGAATCTTTGTCTATTATTAGAATTTGCATTCTGCGAAGAATGGAGGAAACCAGTTTAGTCGATATCGACAGAAGGGATCTCCTCTCTAACTTTAAACCTAAACGCATTTCCGTTGAGTTTCTTTTCTTTGAAGAGCAGGGAAACTAATTCCTAAGCCATATTTCCAACTGGATAAGGCCATCTTCGGAAGACTTGCACTTAACTTAGAACAGTTCTAATCGACTCATTATCTCTAACTCCAAAGAATGTGATTATTTACTTTGTTAGATGCATTAAGCAGAGAATACTCTTTTCAGCTTCATCTGGAAATTCCTTTGCTATTTAAGGAAGCACCTATAGGGAAGGAATTCACAAGAAAATGATTAAAAATTATTTAAAATTAATCAGAAGAACTAAAATTATTCCTACTTTGAAATATCTAACAATGATGTCGAATACAACTCTAGGAACGATTCTCTTTTTCTGTCTCATGAATTTCAAGAAGTATTCATAAGTGTATGAGAATTCCCCTGTCTCTAGAAGCTGATTCTCTTCTAAAAGAAGCATTGAATAATGAGATGAGTACTCTTCTTGAACGCTATGTGTGTATTTCTCAAGTTGCTTGTAGTAGTCTTGTTTTGAGTGTAAAAAACAAAAAAAATCAAATTACATACAAAATTATTTAAACACTCAAAAACATTTAAAAAATAATAATTCTTTTCAACAAAATCAAGATCAAAGGAATCTTCAATTCTTTCATTTAAACTAATCTTTTTCCTTTTTATTTCTTTTTCCAATTACAAAAGCACAATATAATTCATTCAAACATACTATTCCTTCTATTGTTATTTGTGAATCTCTTACTTTAAAGATGTCCCATGATTTGGGATTCTTAGTTGAATGTATCTAAGTTTTGTTTTGTCAGATCTGGAAAGCAGCATATTTATCCGATGAGATTAGACAAGAAATTCGGTTCGGATGATTCTGAGTGGATTTAAAAGAAGTTCTCCACGAGCGAAACAGTATGCGGGCATAGCATAGAAGCAACGTTGCTTCGCTGCAAACTCACGCATTCCTTCTCTTTGAACGATGTGAGTTCATTTTTCTTATCGAATTCTCTGAACATCGACACAGCGAACAGTGTCGTGAGGAGATTTCCAATCGTCATGGATTTAATTGTATTGATTATCTTTTTGTCTTTCTCGAAGGAGCAGATCTGCTTGATTAAGTCGCAGATGTAGGAGTACACATTCTGCTTCTCACCCATTTAAATCCAAAAACTCACTATCTCGCGATGCTCAATCTTTCGTTGCTGCATAAAGAAATTCTACTGCAAGATCTTCTTACTAATTTCTTGGAAGTTCTTCTACGTAGCCATCATTTGTGGGGGACAAGGTGTGTAAAGGGATGAAGGCAGAAAGGGAGGTAGGTGTTATGTATGTTATGTTTTATTCTTTTTTTGTCAAAGAATACTACTGCTACTTGTTATTTTTACTTGAATTCGGGTTTGTTTTGTTTATTCCCTCTACACTCTTGGTTCTTTAAATTTTATCAACTTTTTTTTGAATGAAACATAATTAAAAACAGGATGTCTCTGCCTATCCTTGCCATTTTGATTTCAATTTACTCAAAAACATTCTTTTCTTTCTTATTTTCCTCAACCCAATTCCATTTGATTTCATCAATTTAAGCAACATTTCTCATTATTGATTTCCTTGCTACAATTCTCTTTACAAAAATAACAAATTAATTGAATGTATATGCATGTTTGTGGAACTCTTTAAAAATAACTATTAAACATCTAAAAGTAACAACAACAACTACAACAACAATAAAATACTACACGATCCTACTTTTTTCTAATAAATCCTCAATCATTTAAATCATAGAGCTAAGTTGCTAGATTATCGATGTTGTCTTTCAAATTATTATTCGTTTCCTCTAGAAAAAATACAAAAAATAATCAATTTAGTTCTCTTTGAAAGACATTCATTTGTTCTTCAAAGAGAAATAATGTTTATTTTGGCTTTCTCAACTAAAAAAAATGAGTTAATGTAATATCTAATTTTACCAGCTTGCGCTTTCACTGCTTAGAACGCATTTAGAGCTACTTATCTCTCTAATTATGCCTTTTTTACTTATTCATCGAGTTCCTCCTCAGAAAGAATATCTAATTCCTTAAGTTCTCCAATTGCAGTTTTCATGTTTGCTGCTAATCCAACTAATGCTGCAGTGCAATCTGTTGACATTTAAGTTACTTATTGGCTGTCTTGCTAAGGTGCTGTGATAAACTAAAATGCTTCATGGAATCTCTGAAGAAATTCCTTCATTTTCATCTCCACATCGGACACTTTATTCATAGTTTTTTTAGCTTGTGTCTCTGATTATCACTAAAGTATCTAGAAATTTATTAATTTTTTGATTGAAATTCAATGCAAAATATATTATTGTTATTATTCTTCAAACCTTCAGCGAAATTAGCTTGAAGAAAGAGAGAGAAGTAGCAATCCTTTTTTAATTAAGGCAAATCAAAGCTACAAGAGTTTCAGTCCCTTGATAGGACACATTTATTTATTTTTCCTATTTTTTGCAAAAAAAGAACAAAGAAATAACTTGAAAGAATCATTACGAAACAAGAAACAATGATGATTCAATTACTCAATTAAAAGGCATTTTTGTTGAATTTCCAATGATTTTTATGTTTCAAAGCAATATTTTTTGTTTTCAGTTTCAAACCCCCCTCATTTTAACACTTTCAACGGATGCTGGCCGTTCTTTCCTTTAATCAATTGAAAAAAATCTGAAAAGAGTTCAAAAACAAAACAAAAATTAACTTGCGAAATCAATTATTTGAAACTTTAGAACAAACGACAATTTATTTCTGATTAAACTACTTAATTTAGACCATATTTTACTTTATTTTCAGCTGATTAAGGACTCAACAGATCACAAACACACAGTCAATCGATTATGGAGAACATTCATGTGTCTTTGCGAGTCCGTCCATTGAATGACAGAGAACTTCGAGCTGGTGAGAAATCAGCCTGGGAAGTCTAAGAAGGCAGCTCGATTTAAGTTTAAAATGATAATATCGTTAACCAAACCAGCAGGAATGTCTTGCAGAATGCTCTGTCTAACAGCAGGTAGCTTCGGTTCTTGTACGATCGCTGCTTTGACGAATCAGCAACTAACAAAACTGTCTATGAGAATTCCGTTCAAAGTATCTTGAAATCGTCTCTAAATGGTGTCAACGGTACAATTTTCATGTATGGATAAAGTGGAAGTGGCAAGACCTACACAATGATGGGGTACGATAAGAAACAAACGCAATAGTAGTAGCAGCTCAACTAAGCTAGAGATTATTTCAATAATTCCTCAGGTTCATCAACTCCCTAAGCGTAATCGTAGCTTTAACGTAAAAAAAGTGGAAGTAATCTACCTTCAGCAAACTGCACAGTCGACATAGACGACATAGATTTCGATCGAATTAACATCAGCACTCCTGATGACAATAAAGGCATTCTCATGCTTGCCTTGTAAGATTTCTTCGATACCATCAAAGCGGTAAGAAAGAAGAGAGAGAAAGAGAATCGGCATGAAGAATCATTCCAAATTGCAAAATTTGAATCTAAAAATTGCTTTTTTCTTTGGGATACTATTTTTGTAGGATGAAGACAAAACATATGTGGTGCGATGCAGTTATGTCGAGATCTACAATGATTATATTTACGATCTACTGAACAATCAAAACCGTTTAAGTGAAGTTCTGTCAGTTGGGTTGAATCAACAAAAAGAATTCTACATCAAAGGAGTCACTGAAGAAAGTGTAAGTTCTCTAGAAGAAGCATTTGATGTGCTCAAAAAAGGAGAATCCAACAAGCACTACGCATAAACATCGCTGAATCATCATTCGTCGAGATCTCATAGCATTTTCAAATTGTACGTTCAAAGCATTAGTTCTTCGTTGCTCAAGACGTGCATGCACAGGAAATCGCAGTCAATGCATTATGGAGGAAATTCAAATGTAACCTACATATCTATTATTAGCCCCTTTTCTAATATGTTTGTTTCCCCTAGGGAGTAGCAGTTTTGAACAATATTAACAACATTGAACTTATCAATAAACTATCTTAGCACGATGCTACGTTAATCAGCACATCTGAGCTCAATTTCATCGATCTTGCAGGCAGTGAAAAGGTCTCGAACCATGCGAATCTTGATGAAATACTTTCCTTGGAAGTTCGCTCATAGTCGACAGAGACAGTGAAAGATCGCGTGAAGGAAGGATAGTTCATCAATAAATCGTTGTTCTTTTTAACTCAAGTCATCTCGTAAATCGCAGAAGGAAAATCTCTAGTCCATATTCCTTACAGAAACTCACCATTGACTAAGATACTCAAGTAAAAAATAAACTCATTTTTGGTAGGTTGTTTCATTAACTTTGGGTGAATATGCTAAATTTGATTTCTTGGATGGTTTTACTCAAAAACAGGAGCAGTCTTGGTGGAAATGCAAGGACGATGATTATTTTGTGCATTACACCTGCTCAGAGTCAATTTGAGCAGAGCTACTCCACAATAAGGTTTGGGTAGAATGCCAAGAAAATCGAAAATAAAGTCAGGGCTAATATTCAAGCAAAAAACAATGAAGAAGCACTCTAGCTGCTCATTCTCGATTATGAAAAGAAAATCAGGGTATTTTGTGCTTATTTAGATTTTATTATTATTAAATATGTCCTTATTGTTGTTGTTTTTGTATTTTTCATCAAAATGAAGGACTTAGAAATCTCACGTAATGAAGAGAAAACTCGAAATCAAGATCTCGTTAAGAAACTCAATGATCTCTCCAGCTAAAACGCTTAAATTCAGCAAAAACTCATGGTAGCAAATCGGAAAAATATCGAATTGAGTCTAACGAAAACGCGAAATCTCAATGGAGAAGGAGTATGCTAAAATTGTTAAAATAATGGGAATCAATATCCTCTTTCCAAAAACAATGAATCTACAAACAAACTCCCCTCTGAGATTGCTGCCACCAAAGCAGCCAATACCAATATCACCATCGACATCGCTGAGACCATCTCAAATCTCTTCAAGCAAGAACGCGAAGGTGAACGTAGCGTAGTCTGCTCCAAAGTTGGAGTCTTGATGTGCAGCCGAAAAAATAATCTAACCAAAAAAGACGTCAACCATCGTATCAAAGACGATTGGTAGGAATTAATTTTCGACTACGAGGGACGGTATGCCTTCCATTAATACCAGCGCAGAAGCAGACAATTCGCAGCTTACCTCCAGCTGTGGAATCGTGTCTCTTAAAATATCGACGATGTTCTCCACCGACACTTAGCTTTATTCGATGCAGCTGCGCATTATCAAGCACTGTTAAGCTCCAGCAACCCCTCCTTCAACACGAACCTGCAGATCAACCCCTACGCGAATATTCTCAGTTTAGGAAGAGAAAAAGAACGCGATTAGATTCGGCGAATGTTCTACAATCACGTGGATGTGTCCGCGTTGCTCGGGAAGGACATCGACATGGGAGATGAACCTGATTTCAACCATTTAAAAGGCATTGTGAATAAATCAACATATTCCCATTTGAATATTTTCAAAGACGAAATAATTCCACTGACACCAAAACTCAACAAAAGCAGCTACAGGGAGATATTATCGCAGCACAAGCAGTTGCTGCAAGAGCAATAATCCAAATAGAACAGTGTGTTTTAGAATAATGAAATTGAAGATGAAATACTCAAAAGAGAAGAAAGCAGAGCTGAGTTGAGTAATTACAATAATCAAGGGTTGTTGTGTGCATCGAATAATAAATGCTATTCTAAGAATGGTTATGGGAATTATCCGGGGAATAGCAATAGCTGCAATAACTCCAATAACAATTCAATATCTATGAATGAAGAAAAACTGAAGTACCACTAAAACCCTATGCCGAAAGAGCAAGAGAACGAAATCATGGAGAACTTCGAGAAGTTGCAGTCAATTCAGCAGAATCACACCCATTTCATGGGATTAGCTAGCACGAATAACAGTAATAATATTGCTAGCAACAGCAGCAGTAGTGCTTATTGCTATTTCACAAACAATAACAACAATATCAATAAGATTAACATCTACCCTCCTTCATCGATCTCAACTGTACCTATTACCCAATTTAACAACAACAATAACAACACTAGTCAGCTATTCGATGGTTATTCTACTATCTCCAACGTACCTACACCCAGCAATGTTTCTATGAATTCGAATCAAATCGTGAACTCCTTGCGGTTCAACAACAACAATAATTTGATGAACAATTACAATAGCAACTACAGTAACAGCAACTACTCTGGGTTCGCTTCACCTGCCAATGCAACAACCTGCAAAGAACCTATTTCGTTTAATGAACCTGCAGCTGTGTAGATTAATAAATATTCACCGCAGAAACAGTCTCAGTATTAAGCTTACAATTAACTTTCTGCATAAGTACCGAGTAGTCTTGGTATCGCTAGCAAGACAATTAACTTCAGTGTCTCCTAGCAACAACAGCCTTGCTCTTCTGTAAAGCAACCATAGTAGAATCTTAGTCATTTAACTAACATTACAAATATCATCTCGAATAACAGCAGTAAGCAATCAAATTCATATTAACAACAATCGAATGGATTATTCAGTAAGCACGAGAACAGCAACAGCAGTAATGATCCAACGGGTGATTAGAAAACAACAACAAATCAACGAAACTCACAAGATTACAATAGCTACAGAACAGTAAGTAAGAAAGAGAGTAGTTTTGGAAATAGTAATAATAAGGCTAAGGATAAACAATCTACAGTATAAATAGTTACAACTACAGGATTATCGAATAGTAAGTCCACAGGGCGATCAGCAAGTAGAGATAAATTGACTAGCTAGAGTAATGGCAGAACGAACAGTGGAAGTGCTAGTGGTTCGAAGGAGAGATTGAAAAATAACAGCAGCAGAGAAAGAGTGCATGTGTAAAGTAGAGAAATTAACAATAACAGCAGTAAGGTAGTCTTGAAAGCAAGAGAATCATCATAAAGCTGGAATAATAATAACTCTAAGGAACTGTAATCCTCTTCAATGAATTCCTCCTCGAATTGGAAGAGCCGTGAGAATGTTTTGCAAAAGTAGCCCAGCAACTACAGAAGTCTTATTGCAGCTATTTCCAAAGACTCAACGATTCCGGCTAATAATCCTACTCAAAGCTTTCATTCACAATAAGAATAGATTAGCAATAATAATTACAATACTTCTTCGACGAATGGATTCAACAATGGAAATCACAAATCATTTTAGATTAACAACAAGATAAGTGTGGATATCATCGCCTTGAATGTAGCACCTTCCGTCCCAAGACACTTGAAGAAACAGGCTGAAAGTGAAAAAACGATTGGAAACAATAACAATAATAATAGTAGTAGCAGTGATAGATTCGATCACAGAAGTAACAGTAAATCCTCTCAGCGGTTTGAGATAACCAACAATAATTCTTAAGGATTTTAGTAGTAGTACAACAGGGGGCTGTAATCTTCGTCATTGTCAAGGAATAATAGTCTAAGCAACTCAGCGAATAGAAAGAATCAAAGTAATAGCAGCAGTAATAATAACAATAATTATTCAGTGCTGTCTTAGCTGCATTACATGCAAGAGGATTCCGCTAGTATGCAGCAATAGAATCACATACAGTAGATTCTCTAAAAGCAAGAGTTCAGATGAATTAAATATTATTAGTCTTGGTTTTACATGAATTTTATTTTAGAATTGATTTCATTTGTCAAATAATCTCATGTAGCTTTGTTATAGTTATATTCTTAATTAATACTTATGTCTCTACATATTTGTTGAAGTCAAAATAGATCATGAATTCATTT
>Ga0302271_10000023_pt1 | contig 124985 bp, 62 predicted proteins | sample III_Bog_N1_1_FD_198767 | JGI IMG/M metagenome (GOLD analysis project Ga0302271, IMG submission 198767) | Peat permafrost microbial communities from Stordalen Mire near Abisko, Sweden - III_Bog_N1_1 | ecosystem: Environmental > Terrestrial > Soil > Wetlands > Peat | place: Sweden: Abisko...
CCTTTATTTTGTTGTTTAATAGTTTCATTGTCTGATCACAACATAAATCAATAATTGATACAATGTGTTATTTTCTCTTAAACATAAAGGAAACAAGCCTTTAACTGAATTTTCATACAATTTCAAAAGCAGTATTTCAATTTTGAACTATTATTTAGAAGACCAGCCTATAGAAAAGTTAGGCATCTTAAACCTTCACAGCATTAACTTTGAATAGAGCAAGTATCTTTTTTTATTTTGCATTTTGCTGAAGCCGACAAGAGGTTAGAAGAACGCAGAGACTTAGAGTTAGCCATGACTGGAGCTGAGATAAAAAGAATCACAACCAAAAGAAGCAAGATGTTTCTGAAGTTCATTTTTTGTTAGAAAAAGTTATTTTCTTTAAGTTTTATTGATTTATTGTTTTTGAAAAATCAGCTTTGGATTAAGTCACCCTTTAACCAAAATATGCTAGAAGGAAGTAAATTAGTTTGCCATGCGTGAGGGTGAGTTGATTTTTAATGAATCTGTTACCACGTTTTTAATTACAATAGAAACAATAATTAATCATCCTCCCCCTTTACCTTCTCATCCCTCCTCTTTCTTTGCCTTAGATGGCAAAATATTTGAACAGAAAAGGAATTTTTCACAAAATATGTAGCAGCTGTTTTTGTGAATATGTCATGCAGAATAGTCTTTAAGCTTATGTTTCTTGGCATCTAAAACCAGCTGAAAAACCAAAGTAGTTATTTTTGCAAGAAGATCAAATCCTTTCTTAGATGAAAGATTCTTTCTTCGGCAGCATTCATTTAAAATAACCTATTTGACTTTGATTATTCTTTCTTTTAAGTACCATTTTTTTAAATACATTTTCTCAGCACAGAAAAAGGGTTGTGAAATATTGGAAATCCTAATTATGTCTAAATTATTTTTTCAAAAAAAATAACCAAATTGTGTGGGAGTCAACGATTCTAATACTCCAAGTTACAGATAGTTGCTCTCTCGAAAACTAACTCTTAAATTAAAATTTAGATTATAATGTACCTGACTATCAGAACCTGTTTGCTATAGTGCTGTTACTGCATTTCTGGAGATATTATTTGACAAAAGTGTAATTTTCATTGAAATTTATCTTTACTAATAATTTGCTTGTCAATCCCCTCAAGCTTCACCATAGCTTTGGTGCTTATGCATGGAAGACCGAGGAATCACTTCAACGAAAGTGATTTCTTTTCGATTACTTCTTTTGGGATCTTTCAACATCCCTTCAAATCCCATCCAAAGTTTAAAGACAGTTTCATCGCCAAGAAAGTAGAAAAATAGAAAAATTCCACTCACTTATTTTGAGGTTATACCTTTATGTTTTAGAGAATCTTAAACCATTTAGGGTTAACCTATTGGCAATATATGCCACCGTATAAGGAAAACTACATGCCTCTTATGGCATCATACTTAAAAATATTTGATTCAATTGTGCCTATCTCATCAGTGATAGAAACAATAGCAACAAGCTTAATTCTTGAGACTAGCTGATGATAAATTAGCTTCTTTGGCCAACTATCTCAAAGATAAGTTCATCTATTGGTGGATCAAATAAGCAGAGCTGCGATAAATTGAAGACAGCCAGTGCCAATGAAAAAGAAAGATAACTTTATTTTTTACAGGAGACTCTAAAAGAAAAATCAAGCATTGTAGGTGAAAAGAAATCAGAGATAATAATATTTGACTCCGAACAACAATAACTTAGAAAAATATTTTTTATATCTAAATTGTCTTTATTCAGGTTTTCCTATAAAATCAAATATTTTTACTTTGTAAGATTTCAGATCTTAAAGATTTGTTATTTGAGTTGATTTATTTGTTGAGAGGAGAGCGCTCATTTGGAATTAATCTAAAAAATTAAGAATAACAACAGAAAAATAAGAAAATGGATGTCAATAAGTCAATTTCAAAATGGAGGTGTAAAGAACACCCGAAGTACCCTTGCGAGCTAATTTGTCTAGATGAAAATTCCAAAAATAGAGTAGTGTGCTTTAATTGTGTGTAGAAACAGTCAATTCCATTCTCTAATCTGATATCCATGAGTTGTGTTTTAGAAGCTAATCAGCACGATATCTTGTAGGCTTATCCTCCACTGAAAGATCAGGAGCTATCTGATAGGCTAAGAGAAACTAACTTACAATTACATCTAGAAGAAATTGAGGTTTATTTTAAGAAACTGATAGAAGATTTTGAGAAAGAAGTAAAAGCAGCAGAACAAAGAGCCAAACAGGCATTGATAAAGTAAGAGAAAGCATGTTAAGAATTATTAGAAGAATACACGAGAATTGCAGAAGTAGAGAGGCTTAAGGATCTGATAGTTTCTGAGAAAGAAAATGCTGAAAAGGATCTAGATGACTTTGTTAAAGAAAAGTGGAAGAAAGCTGAAGAAAACAGAAAGGTAATGGAGGATCTGATCAACTAGTATGAGAAAGTATCCTAATTCTCGTCTGATGAAGCCAATAAAATTACCTAAGAAATAATAAAAAGTCTTAAAAACATCAATTTTTTTCAACAACCAATTTTAGAACCACAAATAACTATGATAAAATCCACTTTTAATACTTCTCAGTAGATGGAAATAACCAAAATTAATAAATCGATTTATTAAATCAAAAAAGGAACTTAAAATGGTTGGGATTAAGTATTTATTGATCCAATTATCAACCCTTTACAGAAGTACATTTTACACATCGAATTAGAATAGAAATAAGGAAATAGTGGTAATAATTTCTTCTTTGGCCTTGTGAAAGAAGAAGGAAAAGATAACAGGGAAGCCTTCAGTTAAAGGATGTGCTACTATGATTACTCTATTGGCTACGGTATTACTAAACGCATTAAGGGTAGTCCAATGGAATCAGGATTTTTCGTTTCATCTAAGCGCTGCTTTGAAGTGAGAATCTATTTGAATCAAAAGTTTCTGAGAGTCGCTTCTCTCCCTGGCTATTCCTCAATCGCAGAGTTGGATGATCCAAACAAAATAGACCCGAAAGTAGACTATCGATTTTTTCTTTCTATGTTTTACTTCGGTGACATGATGAGAATTACTGATATGAGAACAGTAAGTGAGTTTGATGAAAAAATGTGATAGAATTACAATATTCCTGTGTTTTTTTTAAAAAGAATTTAAAATCCTATTAGATGAATCTTTTACGAATTTCATTGATATTTTTCATTTGTTCACTTGGTTTAACCTTTCCAGGTTTCAATAGAATAATTGGTTTTAATCATCTACTTTTTACAAAAAATAAACTGTAAACAGCTTCCACTTTATATTGAACTATCTAGAAGGAACTTAAATATTAACCTTCATATAATATCTGTAAGTTGATTATTTTAAGCCTTGATCTTATTATTTGAGGCCTTAATAAAACTTATTTCTTGAAGAAATAATGATTTTTTGCACTTAAACTGCTTTAATTTTACTAATACTCAGAATTCTTTTGTGTGATAAATAGTGTTAGCTCTGGTAGTGTAGTAATTCTATTACTCTTCAAGAAAGAGTGAGGAACTAACTTAAGAAAGCTTATTTTTTGTTTTGCCTTACAGATTTAACAGAAGAGTTTCCATGTTGAATTTATTTCTGTTTTAGTCAATTATTTATTATCAGTTAAAATTTTCAATGATTTTTAAGAACTTTCAGAATAAAAAAATATTAATAGCTTGATATTCCGAAAAAAGTGCTACAACTTACAATAGGGAACACACTTGGAGCTAATAGAGTCAGTAATCTGTAGCAGGACTCACAAGAATGGTTAAAATACAGAACGGCTACACTCGTTGTAGAAAATTTGAAGATCAAGAGGTAACTGAAGAAGAAAGTAGGCTTAATCAATTTATTTTTATTCTTTCATTTTCACAAGCAGATCTACCTTTCAAAAAAAACCGAGAGAATAGCTTTAAGTTATTTTTGTCATTAGTATTTTCTTTTGATATACTAGATCTTGTATTCTAGAAGAGATCTTTGGAAATTGATAGAGATCAAAATTAAATAATAAAACAGTTGAAATCCGAACACATACGAGCAAAAAATTAATAGTGTGCTGTCATCAGCTTTTAACTGGCATAAGATAATATATTTTAGGGTAAGACAAAATGAGTGAATTTAGTAAGTTTAAAAGTAATGTGGGGTTTTAGATAATATGTTAGTTTGTTGATAATCACTTAAATAAATAAAATAATTTCAAGAAGAAAGAAAGAAAAAAAATTAAAAAATGGAAGTCTACAAATCGACTACAAAAAAAGGACTGAGATGGAGATGTAGAGAACATCCCAATGCCCCTTGCGATTTTATTTGCTTCGACAGAGATGCCAAAGATAGAGTTGTGTGTTTCAATTGCACATAAAAGCAATAAATTCCAGTCTCAAATCTGATATCAATGAGTTATGCTTTAGCAGCTAATGAACAAGATATCTTGGAAGCTTATCCCTCATTGAAAGATTAGAAGTTATCTAGCAAACTAAGGAATACTAGCTCACAATAATAGCTTGAAAAAATTGAGGCTTATTTTAAGAAACTAAGAGATGATTTTGAGAAAGAAGTAAAAGCAGCAGAATAAAGAGCCAAACAGTCCTTGATAAAGTAAGAGAGGATACGTTATGAATTATTAGAAGGATGCATGAGAATTGCAGAAGTTGAGAAGCTGAAGGATCTGATAGTTTCTGAGAAAGAAAGTGCTGAGAAGGATCTAGACCATTTCATAAAAGAAAAATGGAACAAAGCTGAAGAAAACAGAAAGGTAATCGCAGATCTTATCAACTAGTAGGAAACTGAATAGTGTTTCTCATATGATAAACCCAATAAAATTGCTTAAAAAATAATTTAAAGTATTAAAAGCATCAATTTCTTTCAAGAATCAATCTAATTATTATCACAAGTTAAGTTGATAAAATCCACTTATAATACTTCTCAGCAGATGGAAATAACCAAAGTTGATAATTTGATTTATTAAATCAAAAAATAAGGAACTTAACATAGTTGGGATTAAGTATTTATCGATCCAATTATCAACCCTTTACAGAAGTACATTTTACACATCGAATTAGAATAGAAAAACAAACATAGTGGTAACAATTTCTTCTTCGGACTTGTGAAAGACGAAGGAAAAGATAATAGATATGGGCACTGCTAATACATGTCATATTATGATAGCGATAATTAATTCGGTATTACTAAGTATATTAAGGGGAGTCCAATGCAATCAGGATCTAAAGCAACTGGGAAGCACAGTTTCGAAGTCAGAATCTATTTAGATCAAAAGTTTCTGAGAGTCGCTTGTCTCCCTGACTATTCCTCAATCGCAGAGCTGGATATCCCTAACAGAATAGACCCGAAAGTAACTTACAGATTCTTCCTCTCTATGTATTCCTTAGGTGATATGATGAGAATTACTAATATTAGAACAGTTAGTGAGTTTGATAAAAAGATGTGAACGAATTAATTATTTCTGTATTTTTTGTAAGAATAACTGAAATCAATTTGGTGAATCTTCTAAGAATAGCTGTCATATTTTATTATTTTTTGAATTTATTCAATTATTAACCCCATAATTACATGACATTTTTCTCAATGCTCTCGGTTTTTTTCAATGAAACAGCAAAATGTTTTAGAAAATGACTTATTTTCTCAATTTATTTGCTAAAATTTCTTTATTTTTTTTAGTTTTATCATTTTTAACTATTGTATTGCAAATCTAGTTATTACACAAGCTGGTATTTGTAATAGTTCTTCATTTTGAATTGAGTTTACTGTTGATTCTTTATAAACCTAAATTTTTTTTCAGATCTTTCTCTTCTTATCCCAATTGTTCTTGAGACTCTACTAAAGTGAATGCTGCCTGATAATATTTTGGTTGACTACAACAGCGTTGCTAAAAAGAATGAAGAGAAATTTTCAAGGAACTGTACATTTTTGCTCTAAATTTTATTTCCTCTTTCTCCTTCCAGATTTTAGTAACAAAATAATATAAAAAACCATCAGGGAGTTATTTATAATAAATTGTAAACAAATCCTTTTATGTTCGGATTTAGGATAATAACACTAAAACATATAAAGAAAAAATATTATTTTCTATGAGCAAACTGAGATTGCTATTTTGTTTATTCAATAGTATTAATCAACACTCTTCCAACAGATAAACTAGCATTTTATTTACTATCTTCAGCAGAAATGAATCTTTAACGTTCATTTCTCATTAAATAGTTTAGCAAATATCCAATCTCTTTTTACTATTAGAATGAAAGCAACACCCTCATCGATCTGGTGATGCTGTCAATCATAAGTAATTCTTCTTCAAAAGTTAAGTTACATATTCATGTAATATACAATAGTAATCAACCATCAGAGATATCATATGGTTCTAAAATAATTACTCCTATTCACATAAAAATAAGAATATTAAGAAAATTAAATCTTTGATTTTCCAAAGTGGTTAACAGTATCAATCGACAGGTGGTTGGATGAACAGGAATTTATTGGAATAAAAGTATGGATGTATTTTTTAACTTAGTTTAATAAAAAAATAAAACTTTTTGTGTTTTAGGTCTTTTATTTATGGAGTTTTTGATTATCTCATTTGTTGAAGAGCAGTGGATTGGAATAAAATAGATAATCTCAAGAAAAAGATAAGAAAATTGAGCTAAAAGATCCGAAAATATCATATCAATTCTCCTTTCTATGTTTTTCTTTGGAGATCAGATACCAATCAATAAAACTAGAAAAGCTAATTGATTTGAAAGAGTTGCGTATTATTGCGTGTTTTGAAAGAATGACTCAAATTGATTGATTGTATGAATGGTTTAGTTGGAATAAAAAAGAAAATTTCTAATCTTTAGTTATTTGGGTTTATGTTGATTTATCTGAATAGAGAAGAGCACACATTTCACACATTTGGAATAAATCTAATATTATTAAGAAAGAATAAATTTTTAGGAAAATGGATGCCAATAAGTCAATTTAAAAGTAAGAACTAAAATGGAGATGTAGAGAACATCCGAAATTCCCATGCGAACTAATTTGTCTAGACGGAAATTCCAAAGATAGAGTTGTGTGCTTTAATTGTGTGTAGAAATAGTCAATTCCATTCTCAAATTTGGTATCAATGAGTTGTGTTTTAGCAGCTAATAAGCACGATATCTTGGAGGCTTATCCTCCACTGAAAGATCAGGAGCTATCTGGTAGGCTAAGGGATGCTAACTTACAATAAAATCTAGAAGAAATTGAGGTTTTTTTTAAGAAACTGAGAGAAGATTTTGAGAAAGAAATACAAGCAGCGCAACATAGAGCCAAAGAGTCCTTGATAAAGTAAGAAAGGGGACGTTAATAATTATTAGAAGGATACATGAGAATTGCGGAACTAGAGAAGCTGAAGGAGTTGATAGTTTCTGAGAAAGAAAGTGCTTAAAAGGATCTTGATAGCTTCATAAAAGAAAAATGGAACAAAGCTGAAGAAAACAGAAAGGTAATGACAAATCTCATAAACTAGTGCGAGGCTGAATAATGTTTCTCTTCTGATATGTCCAATAGAATCGCCTAAGAAATAAATAAAAGTCTTAAACATATCAACTTCTTTCAACAATAAACCTAATAATCACAAGTTACTTTGTTAAAATCCACTATTAATAATTCTCAGTAGATAGAAATAACCAAAGATGATAATTCGATTTATTAAGTCAAAAGATAAGGAACTAATAATAGCTGGGATTAAGTATTTATAGATCCTATTATTGATCCTTTGAAGAAGTACATTTTGCACATCGAACTAGAAATGAAACCAGGAAATAGAAATAATTTTTTCTTCTTTGGCCTTGTGAAAGACGAAGGAAAAGATAATTGTTAAGCGAATGGCTAAAACATGTGTTACTGGGATCATTCTAGTAGCTACGGCATAACTAAGATCATTAAGGGTAATCCAATGCAATCAGGAACTAAAGTGACAAGTAAGCACAGTTTCGAAGTCAGAATAGATTTAAATCAAAAGTTTCTAAGAGTCGCTTCCCTCCCTGACTATTCCTCAATAGTAGAGCTTGATGACCCGAACAGAATAGACCCTAAAATAGCCTATCGATTTTTCCTTTCTATGTACGAACTTGGGGACATGATGAGAATTACTAATATGAGAACAGTTAGTAAGTTTGATGAGATGATGTGATAGAATTACATTTTCATGAGTGTTTTTTAATAATATTTGAATTCAGATTTAATGAATCTTTTATGGATTGCTATCATATTTTTTTCACTTATTTTTTGGTTTAGCCTTTTACCTAGAATAATTGATTTAGTAATCTACTTTTTATTATTATTAGTCAACAAATATATTGAAATAGCAATTACATTTGATTGACAAACAAACTTAATCTCTCAATGAATAGGAGCTGTAATAAGTCTGGATGTATGTATGAAAATAATAAAATGATTTATTTTCACATAAAAACTAGAATATTTCAAAAAATTAAGTTTTTTTACAGCTTTGAAAAGTGATTAGCTGAACAGAAGTCAATAAGACAATGAGTAAGGAGATGAGAGCTTAGTTTATTAAAATTGAAATTAATTTCTGATTAAATCTTCAATTTATGCGGTTATTAGCTTATTTTTTGATTTGATGATTAGAAGAACTATTTGGAATATTTCTGATAATTTCAAAAAAAGAGAAAAGAGAAAAGATAATAAGAAAATGGACGCTTACAAGGTGATTAAGAAGGAAGTACGGAAATGGGTGTGTAGAGAACACCCCAATGTTCCATGCGAACTAATTTGTCTGAATGGAGATGCAAAAGAGAGAGTTGTGTGCTTTAATTGTGCATAACAGCATTAAATTCCATTCTCTCATCTGATATCAATGAGCTATGTTTTAGCGGTCAATGAAAATGAGATCTTGTAAGCTTATCCTCCACTGAAAGATCAGGAACTATCTAACAAACTAAAGAATACTAGCTTACAACAACAGCTAGATGAAATTGAAGTTTATTTTAAGAAACTGAGAGATGATTTTGAGAAAGAAGTAAAAGCAGCAGAACAAAGATCCAAACAGTCCTTGATAAAGTAAGAGAAAGCATGTCATGAATTATTAGAAGGATATTTAAGAATCGCAGAAGTAGAGAAGCTGAAGTAGTTGAAAGTTTCTGAGAAATAAAGTGCTGAGAAGGATCTAGATGACTTCATAAAAGAAAAGTGGAACAAAGCTGAAGAAAATAGAAAGGTAATGATAAATCTTATCAACTAGTATGAGACTGAATAGTATTTCTCGTTTGATGAACCCAATAAAATTGCCTAAGAAATAATTTATAGTCTTTAAAACACCAACTTCTTTCAACAATCAATCTAATTATTATCGCAAATTATGTTGATCAAATCAACTATTGACACTTCTCAGTAAATGGAAATAACCAAAGAAGATTCGATTTATTAAGTCAAAAAATAAGGAAATGATACTCGTTCGATAGATTAAGTATTTATTGACCCTATTATCAATCCTTTCCAGAAATACATTTTACACATTGAACTAGAATAGAAATCAGAAAATAAATATAATAATTTCTTCTTTGGCCTTGTTGAAGACGAAAGAAAAGATGATAATTATGCGTACGGCTAAAGCATGTGTTACTGGGATTATATTAATGATTTCGGTATTACTAAGTACATAAAGGGTAGTCCAATGCAATCAGGTGCTAAAGCTACAGGGAAGCACAGTTTCGAAGTCAGAATTCATTTAAATCAAAAGTTTCTGAGAGTTGCTTGTCTCCTGATTATTCCTCAATCGCAGAGCTGGATTACCCAAACAACATAGATCCAAAAGTATCTTATAGATTTTTCCTTTCTATGAGAAATTAAGGCGACATGATGAGAATTACTGATATGAGAACAGTTAGTAAGTTTGATGAAAAGATGTGATAGAATTGCATATTCATTCATGGGTGTTTTTAGCCATTGTTACTGCAAGTTTGAATAAAGCTTGAACTTTAACTTTGAATAATCTGATGATTTTTCCTGTAACTTTTATGATCTTCTTCTTCCAGCTTAAAATTACAATATCTTTATTTTATATCATGAACAGTAAGCAAGCAAGTTCTATTTTTTATGAATTATTTCATCCAAATAAAAGCAGTCCAATGAAATAATATTTTATGACTCATAATTGATTAGGAATTATTAAATTAAAAAAGATAAATGATTATTTAACTACTTAAATGCTAATGTTTTAGAGAGCTCATGTTTTTTCAAAGATTGTGTTTAACTTCATATTGCCAAAATAGATGGCATTTGAATTTGTTTAACATACATTTCAAATTCAATTTACTATCTTCATTTTGTTCTAATTCTTAATAGTCACCCATGGAATTAATATTCCAAGTTAGATGTCTACAAGAATATTAATAAATCACAGTGCTAGTTCCTACTTATTAAAACTACTAATTCAACAAGTTGCTAGTTATTATTTGTAACGCTAGACATTACGCTGAGATGATCATGAAACTTGATAAGGAATTGTAGGACCTTTATTAACAAAACATCTACCTTTTTTTTCTAGTATTCTTTCAAGCTATTTTGGGGCTTTATGGTGACAACAAAGTGTGCAGTAAAAATGTTATTTCTGAATTGACTTTCATTAAAAAAAATAAGTAAAATTTTCTATTTTAATTGAATGAATATTTATGCTAGAAGGGATATGAAAGAACTATTTCTGAAGAAGTCTTCTTTCTTCATTTACCGCTAGCGTGTTTCTCAGTCAAAGAGTTTTGCAAAGGTGAAGTTAGACAGTCTTTCCCAAAGTTTCTTGTATCCTTGGATGTCTGGTTTGGGGTTTGGTACTCGGATTTCTTTCCACTTTGAGATGTTCTCTTTCTTTTTGATAAGCCCCTGTTATGTTTAACAGGCCTTCGTTTGATAGAGAAGTTTTTTAAGCTTCTGTTGGATGAGCAGCTTTATGATGTGTGGTTTTCTTTTAGATAAAGCCTTTGTTTTGGAGGATTTGTCTCCAACTGTTTCGACTTCCTTCTAACAGGAGTTTTAGTTTTTTTACAGTTTTATTTTGTTCAAGATCTTTCATATTTGATTAAATTTGTTATCTTGTTGTTTCTTTCTTTCAATATGCGCACTTAATCAATATGATGCCTGTTTAGAAAATTGACAAATCCTTTTTTTTTTGATTTCAAGGTAATTTCTTTTAGTTTAGTCTTTATTTTCATTCAAAATCTTCAGATTCTATTCAAGCGACTGCCTCTCAACTATCGGAGTTTTTTATAGAAGTTTGGATTTTTTCCAAGCTTCTTTTCTCTTTTTATGTATTATTTTGCTTCCTCGATGATTATAATTTTAATTAAAAAATTTCACACAGAATGCCTCCAAAACTTTCTAGAGAATATCAAACAATAATTAAACATATCATATTTTTGAATAACAATCACACAGTTAATAGTTAATGTTGTAATAGGTGAGGAATTAAATATCAAGACTATTTAGAAGAAGGGACAACGAAAAGAGACAATCAAGAAAGCAGCCAAGAAGTTAATATCGAAGTTGAAATAAAAAAAAATGAATAGAAATTAATATGTAGCTGTGTAGAATATTTTCTATGAAGTGGAGCTTTAATAACTAATCTGGAAAAGAACTACTCACTTTTCTATGTAGCTTTTAGACAATAATGCTATGCTAAATCGGCTTGGAAATAATTGTTAAATAATCAGAATTTAGGAAACACTATGGATGGAGTTTTTGGAAGTATTTTTAGTTTTATTTCCAGTGGAATCTCAGTGGTAGAGAATTCCTTAGAACAGCAAAAAGGATCAATGCTTGAATCCTCAATCACAGGATCAATGGAGAAATAAAGAAAATGAATTGTGAGTATGAATGTATCGTATCTAAAACTAGAAATTAGATCCGCTGACATTTATGATATCGGATAGGTATCTCTATTCTTGCAGGATAGACAAACAAAACTTAAGTCCTTATCCCTTAAAATAAGTGGAAAGAGAGAATACAACAACAATTTGCTAAATGAGATCTACTAAAATCTTAGAATCAGCTTCAAGATATTGAGGGCGTTTTCTTTCTTTAATTATTCATTTTCACCTTCCTTACTGAGCAAATGAACAAGTATTAGATTTCGGAAGACATTACAGAATTAAGGGTGTTTATTAGAATGAGAAGACACAATAATCGCTTGAAGAAATTGAGGTTTATTTTAAGAAACAGAGAGAAGATTTTGAGAAAGAAGTACGAGCAGCACAACAAAGAGCCAAACAGGCATTGATAAAGTAAGAGAGAGTATATTAAGAATTATTAGAAGGATACATGAGAATTGCGGAAGAGGAGAAGCTGAAGTAATTGATAGTTTCTGAGAAAGAAAGTGTTGAGAAGGATCTAGATGAATTCATAAAAGAAAAATGGAATAAAGCTGAAGAAAATAGAAAAGTAATGATAAATCAATGCAATCAGGAACTAAAGCTACAGGTAAGCACAGTTTTGAAGTCAGAATCCATTTAGATTAAAAGTTTCTGAGAGTAGCTTGTCTCCCTGACTATTCCTCAATCGCAGAGCTGGATGATTCGAACTAAATAGAGCCTAAAGTAGCTAAAAGATTTTTCCTTTCTATGTTTTACTTCGGTGACATGATGAGAATTACTGATATGAGAACAGTGAGTGAGTTTGATGAAAAAATGTGTGACAATTACATATTATTGTGTGTTTTTTAAGACTAACTGAAATCGATTTGATGAATATTCCAAGAATTGCTGTAATATTTATTAGTTTTTTATTTATTTTGTGTTTATCTCTCCAATTCCTTGAATCTTTCCCAACAACATTCTTTACTTTCCACTAACTAGTTAGAAGGAGCTTTACAAAAACAAATTGAAGCTTCAGCTCATCCACCATTCGATTGAATATCTTTGCTGCACTTAGTAAAATTTATTTTTCTCTTCTTTTTATTGATCATTTTCTGCTTAGATACTACAAATTTATTTGTTGTGTTGTTGAGTTTTGAGTAAAATCTCTACTCTAATGAAGTCTAAAAATCATGAAGAGGCTCTTGACTAAATGTTAAGAAGCAACTGTTACTACAAGCGTTGCTTTGAATAAAGCTTGAATAATTTCAATAATAAGTTAAGAAAATAAAGCTGGATTATCCCAAGAAAAATTTCCCGAAATTATCCTGTTGATTCTTCCTTTCAATTTTTATTTAAGGAGATCACATAAGATTCAATAAAATTAGAAAAAATAATTGGTTTGAAAGAATTACAAATTCCTGAGTTTTTTTAAAGAATATCTTCAATTAATAAACGCACTAATATTTTCAGTAAATATGTAATATTAATCAACCATCATACACTTCGTCTTGGAACATAATAATGACTCATGCTCACACAAAAATAAGAATATAAATAAGAAAATTTTATTTTTTATTTTCTCAAATCATTTATCATCATCTTTCAAACAGGAGGTTGAATGAGCAGAAGTTAATTGAACTTAGATTATGGAGCTTTGTTTTTTTTTAAAATAAAGATTTTTGTATTTTTCGATCTATTATTTATGGAGTTTAAGTTGATTTATTCATTTGTTGAAGAGCAGTGGATTGGAAAAATCCGATAATCTCAAAAAAAGATAAGAAAATAGAGCTATTAGATCATAAAAAATAGATTTGAAAGTATTCAAAAAAATTATCCTTTTTATGTTTTTCTCAGAAGATCAAATAAGAATAAATAAACTAAAAAAGTTTATTGATTTAAAAAAGTTGCCTATTCCTATGGTTTTTGAAATAATGCCTCAAATTGATTGATTTTTTGAATTATTATTTAATAAACGAACACACAATAGTATTTTCAGCTAATATTCAATAATAATCCACCATCAGAGACTTCATCTAGAAAGAAGATCATGGCTCATTTTCTCGCCAAAATAAGATTATTAAGAAAATTATATTTTTGATTTTCCCAAAGTGTTTATCATCATCTTTCAACAGGTGATTGGATAAGCAGAATTTAAAAGGGATAAGAATATGGAGGGATAAGAATATGGAGGGATTGTCGAACTGTAGTTTAATAAAAAAATAAAGATTTTTGTATTGTAGGTTTATTATTTAAGGATTTTGAGTGAGTTAATTCATTTGTTGAAGAGCAAGAGATTGGATTTTTCAGATAACCTCAAGAAAAAGATAAGAAAATAGAGTTAAATATTTAGAAAGTATTCTATAAATTCTCCTTTCAATGTTTCTGGAGATCAGATGAAGTTAATTGGTTTAAAAATGTTGCTTATTCCTATGATTTTTGAAATAATGCCTCAATTGATTGATTTTTTGAATCATCTAATTAGAATAATTTTTATTAATCAGATCTTTAATTTGTGGGGTTTAAATTGATTTATTTGCTGAGAAAAGAGCACACATTTGGAATAAATAAAATAACATTAATAAAAAACAAAAGAGAAAATAGGAAAATGGATATTAATAAGTCTCCTTTAAAGTAAGCTCTAAATTGGAGGTGTAAAGAACACCCGACATTTCCATGCGAGCTAATCTGTCTAGATGGTAATTTCAAAAATAGAGTTGTGTGCTTTAGTTGCGTATAGAAACAGTAAATTCCAATATCTAATCTGGTATCCATGAGTAGTGTTTTAGAAGCTAATAACCACGATATCTTGGAAGCTTATCCTCCACTGAAAGATGAGGAGCTATCGGAATGGCTAAAGAATACTTACAAACAATAAAATATAGAATAAATGGATGTTTATTTTCAGAAACTGAGAGATGATGTTGAAAAGCAAATACAAGCAGCAGAACAAAGAACCAAACAGTCATTGATAAAGTAAGAGAGGGTATGTCAAGAACTATTAAAAGGATACCTAAAAATTGCAGAAGTAGAGAAGCTGAAGTAGTTGATAGTTTCTGATAAAGAAAGTGCTGAGAAGGATCTAGATAACTTCATAAAAGATAAGTGGAACAAAGCTGAAGAAAACAGAAAGGTAATGCTGAATCTTATCATCTAGCTAGATGTAAAGTAATTCTCGTCTGATAAACCCATTAGAATTGCCTAAGAAATAGCTTAAAGTCTTAAAAGTATCAACTTCTTTCAGCAATCACTCTCTTCACAAATTACTTTGATAAAATCTACTTATGGTACTTCTCAGGTGATGGAAATAACCAAAGTTGACAATTCAATTTATTAAGTCAAAAAAAAGGGAAATTCTTAAGGTTAGGACTAAGTATTTATTGATCCTGTTCTTAATCCTTTGAAGAAGTACATTTTGCACATCGAACTTGAATAGAAACCAGGAGCTAGTAATAACAATTTCTCCTTTGGCCTTGTGAAAGACAAAGGAAAAGATTATAGTGAAGCGCAAGACGAATACATGTGCTACTATGATAAGTCTAATAGGTGTGGTGTTACTAACTACATAAAGGGCAGTCTAATGCAATCAGGAGATAAAGTGATAGGTAAACACAGTTTTGAAGTCAGAATCTGTCTTAATAAAAGATTTCTGAGAGTCGCTTCTCTTCCTGACTATTCCTCAATCGCAGAGCTGGATGATCCGAAAAAAATAGACCCGAAAGTAGCCTATCGATTCTTCCTTTCTATGTATTACTAAGGTGACATGATGAGAATTACTGATATGAGAATAGTTAGTGAGTTTGATGAAAAGATGTGATAAAATTACATATGTGTTTTTTAAGAACAACTGAAATCGATTTGATGAATCTTTTAAGAATTACTATCATATTTTAAATTTGTTTAATTGGTTTGAACATTTCCCAAATTTCAATTGAATAATAAATTCAAATAATTGATTTTATATTCATAGCTTTGGTTGTGAGTCTGAGGTAGTTCATGTCTATCTTTGGGTGTTTTCTAGTGCATTTGATAGATCCTTACTGCTTTGGCTCTAATTTTTAGATAATTGAGTTTTTTGTTGATTCTCTTCAAAAGGGAAAAATAGGTTTCTATCAGACTCTCCCTGTTTTTTCAAACGCTATTAAGAAACAGTAACTGCTGTAAATCCTTCTGCAGTTTCAAAAAGATTTTGGAGACATATGATGGTTTGTAACAATGAAATAAATTGTTTAAGAATCACTGATCTGTAATGCAGCTTTAATAGTAGCTTTCTTTTTCCAGCTTTGGATAGCAAAAACAAATACTATTCCTATTAATAAATTAACACACAGTAGTATTTTCAGTTAATTTTCAATATTAATCAATCTTCAAAGACTTCATCTGAAAATAAGATAATGACTCATTTTCCTGCAAAAATAAGATTTTTAAGAAAATAATATTTTTGATTTTCCCAAAGTGTTTATTATCATCTTTCAACAGGTGATTGGATGAGAAGAATTTAATAGGGTTAAGAATATGGAGGAATTGTCAAACTGAAGTTTAATAATAAAAAAATATTTTTGTATTTTAGGTCTGTTATTTATGGAGTTTAAGTTGATTTATTCATTTGTAACCTCAAGAAAAAGATAAGAAAATAGAGCTAAAAGTTTAGAAAGTATCCTATCAATTCTCCTTTCGATGCTTTCCTCTGGAGATCAGATACGAATCAATAAAACTAGAGAAGTTAATTAGTTTGAAAGAGTTGCATATTCTTATGTTTTTTGAAAAGAATGCCTCAAATCGAACGATTTTTTGAATTAGAATAAATTTTATTGTTCAGATCTTTAGTTTGTGGGATTTAAGTTGATTTATTTGTTGTGAGAAGAACACCCATTTGAAATAAATCAAATAAAATTAAGAAAAACAAAAGAGAAAATAGGAAAATGGAGGTCTCTTAGTCTCTTTAAAAATATGCTCTAAAATGGAGGTGTAAAGAACACCCAACATTCCCATGCGAGCTGATCTGTTTAGATGGAGATTCTAGAGATAGAGTTATGTGCTTTAATTGCGCTTAGAAACAGTCAATTTCATTCTCTAATCTGGTATCCATGAGTTCTGTTTTAGAAGCTAATAATCACAATATCTTGGGTAGTTATCCTCCACTGAAAGATGAAGAGCTATCTGACTGGCTAAAGAATACTTACAAATAATAAAATATAGAAGAAGTTGATATTTATTTTAAGAAACTGAGAGATGATGTTGAAAAACAAATACAAGCAGCAGAACAAAGTACCAAACAGTCATTGATAAAGTAAGAGAGGGTATGTCAAGGACTATTAGAAGGATACATGAGAATTGCAGAAGTAGAGAAATTGAAGTAATTGATAGTTTCTGATAAAGAAAGTGCTGAGAATGATCTAGATGATTTCATAAAAGAAAAGTGGAACAAAGCTGAAGAAAACAGAAATGTAATGCTGAATCTTATCAACTAGCATGATGTAAAATAATTTTCGTCTAAAAGACCTAATAGAATCGCCCAAGAAATCATTTAAAATCTTAAAAGTATTAACTTCTTTCAGCAATAGCTCTCTTCCTAAATTTCTTTGATAAAATCCACTTATGGTACTTCTCAGGTGATGGAAATAACCAAAGTTGACGATTCAATTTATTAAGTCAAAAAAAAGGGAAATTTTTATGGTTAGGATTAAGTATTTATTGATCCTATTCTTAATCCATTGAAGAAGTACATTTTGCACATCGAACTAGAATAGTAACCAGGAACTAGCAATAATGATTTCTGCTTTGGCCTCGTGAGTGACCAAGGAAAAGATAATAATTCAGCTAACTACTAAAACATGTGCTACAATGATAAGTCTAATAACTACGGAATAGCAAACTACATAAAGGGCAATTCAATGCAATCAGGAACTTAAGTGATAGGTAGACACAGTTTTGAAGTCAGAATCTGTCTTAATAAAAAGTTTCTGAGAGTCGCTTCTCTCCCTGACTATTCCTCAATCGCAGAGCTGGAAGATCCGAAAAAAATAGATCCGAAAGTAGCCTATCGATTCTTCCTTTCTATGTGTTACTAAAATGACATGATGAGAATTACTGATATGAGAACAGTTAGTGAGTTTGATGAAAAGATGTGATAGAATTACATATGTGTTTTTTAAGAACAACTGAAATCGATTTGATGAATCTTTTAAGAATTATTATCATATTTTAAATTTGTTTAATTAGTTTGAATATTTCCCAAATTTCAATTGAATAATAAATTCTAATAATTGAATTTTTATTAATAGCTCTGGATATGAGTCTTGAGGTAGTTTTTCTTACTGCTTTAGCTCTAATTTTCAGATAATTGAGTTTTCTGTTGATTCTCTTCAAAAGAGAAATCTAGGATTCTATCAGACTCTCCTTGTTATTTTAAAATGCTATTAAGACACAGTGACTGCTTTAAGTCCTTCTGCAATTTCAAAACGATTTTGGAGACATATGATGGTTTTATAAGAATGAAATAAATTGTTTAAGAATCACTAATCTGTAATGCAGCTTTAATAGTCGCGTTCTTTTTGCCAGGTTTGGATTGCAAAAATAAATATTATGGAGTTTAAGTTGATTTATTCATTTGTTTGAGAGCAGTGGATTGGAAAAATCCGATAATCTCAAAAAAAGATAAGAAAATAGAGCTATTAGATCCTAAAAAAATAGATCTGAAAGTATTCAAAAAAATTATCCTTTCTATGTTTTTCTCAGAAGATCAAATAAGAATCAATAAACTAGAAAAGTTAATTGATTTGAAAGAGTTGTGTATTCCTATGTTTTTTGAAGTAGTGCCTCAAATTGATTGATTTTTTGAATTATTATTTAATAAACGAACACACAATAGTATTTTCAGCTAATATTCAATAATAATAATCCATCGTCAGAGACTTCATCTGGAAAGAAGATAATGCCTCATTTTTCCGATAAATAAGAATATTAAGAAAATAATATTTTTGATTTTTCTAAAGTGTTTATCATTATCTTTCAACAGGTGATTGGATAAGCAGAATTTAATAGGTTATGAATATGGAGGGATTCTCAAACTGGAGCTTAATAAAAAAATAAAGATTTGTGTAATTAGATGATTCAAAAAATCAATCAAATTGAGGCATTCTTTTCAAAAAACATAGGAATATGCAACTCTTTCAAATCAATTCATTTTTCTATTAGATCTATTTTCTTATCTTTTTCTAGAGGTTATCTGAAAATGAAAAATCCAATCCACTACTCTTCAACAAATGAATTAACCCACTCAAAATCCTTAAATAATAGGCCTAAAACTTAGAATAATTTTTATTAATCAGATCTTTAATTTGTGGGGTTTAAATTGATTTATTTGCTGAGAAAAGAGCAAACATTTGGAATAAATAAAATAACATTAATAAAAACAAAAGAAAAAATAGGAAAATGGATGTTATTAAATCTCCTTAAAAGTAAGCCCTAAAATGGAGGTGTAAAGAACACCCGACATTCCCATGCGAGCTAATCTGTCTAGATGGAAATTCCAAAAATAGAGTTGTGTGCTTTAATTGCGCGTAGAAACAGTAAATTTCATTCTCTAATCTGGTATCCATGAGTTGTGTTTTAGGAGAGATGATTTTGAAAAAGAAGTTTAAGCAGCAGAACATAGAACAAAACAGTTATTGATAAAGTAAGAGAGGGTTTGTTAAGAACTATTAGAAGGATACATGAGAATTGCGGAAGTAGAGAAGCTGAAGTAGTTGATAGTTTCTGATAAAGAAAGTGCTGAGAAGGATCTAGATGACTTCATAAAAGAAAAGTGGAACAAAGCTGGAGAAAACAGAAATGTAATGTTGAATCTTATCAACTAGCATGATGTAAAGTAATTCTCGTCTAATAGACCCAATAGAATTGCCGAAGAAATAACTTAAAGTCTTAAAAATATCAACTTCTTTCAGCAATCACTCTCTTCACAAATTACTTTGATAAAATCCACTTATGGTACTTCTCAGCAGATGGAAATAACCAACGTTGACAATTCAATTTATTAAATCAAAAAAAGGGGAAATTCTTATAATTGCGACTAAGTATTTATTGATCCTATTCTTAATCCTTTGAAGAAGTACATTTTGCACATCGAACTAGAATAGAGACGAGGAGCTAGTAATAATGAATTCTTCTTTGGCCTTGTGAAAGACAAAGGAAAAGATTATAGTTAAGCATACGACGGATGCATGTGCTACTATGATAAGTCTAATAGTTATGGTGTTACTAACTATATAAAGGGCAGTCTAATGCAATCAGGGAATAAAGTGATAGGTAAACACAGTTTCGAAGTCAGAATCTGTCTTAATAAAAGATTTCTGAGAGTCGCTTCTCTCCCTGACTATTCCTCAATCGCAGAGCTGGAAGATCCGAAAAAAATAGATCCGAAAGTAGCCTATCGATTCTTCCTTTCTATGTATTACTAAGGTGACATGATGAGAATTACTGATATGAGAACAGTTAGTGAGTTTGATGAAAAGATGTGATAGAATTACATATGTGTTTTTAAGAACAACTGAAATCGATTTGATGAATCTTCTAGGGGGTATTTTTTTGTGGAGGAGGGCTATTTGAGTGACGATTTCACACTCTACTCCAAACCAAGATTTCATTAAGATTATTGTTTATGGAGGAGTATCTGAGGCTGCTGAGATATGCCATATTCCTCTGTTTTACTTTTCCCTCCTGGGAGAAATTAACATTTTTTAATTAATTTTTTTGGAGACTTTTATTTAAGTAAAAAATATGATTCATATTTTCAACAATTTATGCTTTAAGAGAATTCAGCTTCATTTATCATAGAATGGATGTAATTAGTTCTGATTATTTTTTGTTGGTTGAGTAAAGGACTAAGAGTATGAAAAGGTGTGGTTTTATGTAAAAAACAAAAAAGAAACTTATTTTGGTGTATTAGTTTGGTGAATTTTATTTGGAATAAATCAAATAATTTTAAGAAGAAAAAACTATAAAAAGAGAAATCAACAAAATGATTTCAAAGGAAGGACTGAAATGGAGGTGTAGAAAACATCCGAATATCTCATGCGATTTTATATGTATAGATGGAGACTCTGAAGATAGAGTTATGTGCTTTGATTGTGTGTAGGAACAGCTAATTCCTGTCTCAAATCTGATATCAATAAATTTTGTTTTAGCAGCTAAAGAGCATGATATCTTGTCAGTTTATCCTCCACTAAATGACCAAGAGTTATCTGATAAGATAAGAGATGTAAACTAACAATCCTCTGTAGAAGAAATAGATAGTTATTTTAAGAAACTGAGAGAGGATTTTGAAAAAGAAATATTAGTGGCTTCCGAATAAACAAAAAAATACTTGCAATTTTAAGAAAAACTAGCCAACCTCTATTTAAGGAATACTAAAAATTGTGGAAATAGACAAGCTGAAATAGCTAATAATTTCTGATAAAGAAGACGCTGCTAAGGATCTAGATTAATTCATAAAAGAAAAATGGAACCAAGCTGAAGAAAATAAACAGATAATATCGAAACTTTCGAAAACCTCCGAGGATCAATTGCAGTATGATTAATCTGAAGAACCCAATTCGATTCCCCTGAAAATGATTGAAAGCCTGAAAAAGATGGACTTCTTTAATAGCACAAATTACTTAGATAAATCCACGTTTGGTACTTCTCAGAAGATAGTAGATGAAAATAACCAAAGTAGATAATTCGATTTATTAAGTCAAATAAGTAAATTTTAGTGGTTATTTTGATTAAGTACTTATAGATTTATCAATCCTTTGAAGCTTTTTCCCTGACTATGTCTCAATCGCAGAGCTGGACGATTCGAACAGAATAGACCCGAAAGTAGCTTATCGATTCTTTCTGTGTATTCTTAAGGTGACATGATGAGAATTACTAATATGATAACAGTTAGTTAGTTAGTTAGTTAGTTTGATTAAGAAATGTGAAAATTTTAATATTGTTGTGTGTTTGTTGTGAAGCAAAAACTGATCTATTTGAAAAATTTACAAAAATTATGAACATATTTGTCAGTTTTCAATTCAATTGCTTTAACCCTATAATTTCATCAGATTTGATCAAAATCATCTATTATTTTCATAGAAAAAGATAAAAGAAGCTTTATAAAAAACTCAAAAATGTCCTGCTGTTTATCCTTCATTTCATTGAGTTTCATTGATTCTGTTGCTATTATCTTCTTCGTCTACTTATTGTTTAGCATGTTCATCTTAATATTACAAATCTAATTCTAGTTCTAGCTCTAGTTCTGAATTTTGAGATAATTCTTCACTTTCTTTAAGTGCTTGCTTGAGCATTTGATTGTCATTTTCCTGCTTGTTGACTTTGCTCATCAAATAATTGAGTTTGCTGTTGATTCTCTTAGCGAGAGAAACCTAGAATTCATGCAAAGTCTCTTGGTCTTATCCAAATGCCTTTAAGACACTGCTAGTTTAGTTGCTATCAGCTAAAATTTTTGTAGTCTATTAAGGTGTTGCTAAGAGTGAAGGGATCTTTACATTTTTACTGCAACTTTTGTTGTCACCAAATCCTTTCAGCTCAGAATATGAAACTGAATTATTATTACCATTATTGTCACAGTTTTAGATAGGTAGTTATTTTCTATCAAAACTTGTAAGCAAGTCCTATTAGTTATGGCTTTTATCAGACATAACGAGATTTCCTGAAACAGGACTTGACTACCTACAAGTATTATTCTCGTTTTTTTAGATGTTGGTTCTATTAGCATTGCTTTCTATGAACTAACTAAGATTGCTATTTTAACTACCATTAAGTTAGGTTATTTTCTGCAGCGAAGATTTTCTGAGCTTGACAATTGTTTTAGCTTCTTTTTAGGGAATACTCTGCTATTTCAACTGAGAAAATCCTAATTCAGGTTACATAGGAGTTGCATATTGCTTTGAGCTAAAATTACAGATGCTTTTGAGTGCCATCTAATAGATATTTGAATCCAAGCAGCTCGCAGAAATCTTACTCTTCCCTGAAGCCTTTCGAGCTGAAAATGAATGATTCTCTTATTTTTACTACTATTATTTCTGCTTATCGTGCTTTCTTCCAGTGGTATCTTTTTCTTAAGATTTCTGGCATTATTAAATCTCACCCACAGCCTCTTCTACCATCTGATGTATTTTCGATTCATCTAACTTTCTTTTTTCACTCCTTTGCTGGATCACAACATCCTTTTAACTTTCTCCAAAACTCTCCTTCCTCTTGAATAAGTTCTCAATCTTACTGATCTCTTATTTTTCTTGTAAATGTATCCCCAAAATACAAAAACCACAATTTACATGAGATGAACAACAACTAGCTCATAATTTCATTAAATTCGTTCATCAAAAGAAATATTATAATTTGTTACTTTTGAGGAAGCAAAGTGAGTCTTGAGTGCTATTGGAAGAGTCACCATGGAAAGAAGAAATATTACTCATCCGATTGACTTAGTAATCCTAATTCAAGTATTGCTGAGGCTATTATTACTAGTGAAGAGTACCCCTAGCTGCATAGTATTATGCTTGTGTAGAGTTGTATTTTTACTGTTCTTTAGAAGGTATTAGAGTAGTTTAAGTATTTTTCTTTTTTGGTGAAATTAAAACACAATTATCTGAGCTATTTTTAGCAACTAAAAGATGCTTTTGAGCCTATTGGAGTTCTTATTCTAATTGGCTTGAATGGAGTTAATTATTTTAATAGGATGAGTTATTAAAGCAATTTCTTTTACTACTGCTTGTGCAACTTGAAGTCTTAGGGATAATTTATGTTTATTATGGTACTTTATGCGATAAATCAGCTGTGTGATTTAGAATAGAAAGAGTATTCGAAAATACTTATGGGTTTTAGGTTTGTTTACAGCTAAATTCAGAGGTTTCTTGAAGGAACTAATGTGGAAAATAAGATTGCGTAGAAGGGATGATTGTGTTGTTTATGGGATGTGCTGATGATAATGAAGCTGTATTAGATGCTGTTCGAAATGACTAATCTCCAAGTTTGGCAGGATATACTATTGGTGCGCTATTCTTTTTCAACGTAGCTGATTTTGGATGCTAGAGCTTTTTAATGCTATTTTTGTTATTTCTACTGTAGTTACTACTGCTTGGTTTGAGTACAGCATTGAATTCAGCGTGTTTTAAGTAGCTATTATTATTGTTGTTATTATGAGAAGAGCTGTCTTGAAAGCCACTGTGATTTGAAAAATTATTAATAACATTTGACTATTTTTCAAATGATTTACTTAAGTTTAGTATTTCATTTGGTAGTTTATTACATTTCTCATCAGTATTGTAATTACCTTATTGTTTGAAATTCATTTAATAGCTTTTATCAAGCATATTATTACTGATTTGTTTATCGACTGATGATGCAAATTTACTATTAACCTGGGTAGTTTATGGGAAAAACTAAGTTATTTAAGCATTCGTTTGATTCAACACTTTCTCATAACTGCTAGTTAGATTGCTTATGAGAAGAGCGTCTCGTTTTGTTTATTGTTCTTGTTAAATATCTCCTGAAATTTTACTTGATTTATTGGATCTTTTACTAGCTACTTGATTCTTTATTTTACTTGTAACGTTAGTACTTGTATCTTTTTATGAAGTCAACGGGATTTACTATGTATCTTTCCACTACGAAAACTTAGATTTCCCTTAAGAATGTTCTAACTGTTGATAAGAGAAATAATTATTATTCTTCAATTATGATTCTAAATTCCCTAATTGAACCTCTCCTTTCTCTTAGACTACTTCTTGTTGCATTTCTGGTTAATAAAGTTAGCTTGAAGATACTATTTTTTCTCCTGAATTGTATTAGTTATCATTCCTATTCCTATGAGTATTCACTTATGAAGGAAATGCTATTTTTAAATCTTATGGTTAAAACTGCGGATTAGAATATCGTTTCTCCTTCAAAAGGTATTATTTTAAGTCATTAGGATATTCCCAAGAACTTACATTTTTAGATTTTTATGTTCTCTAGGAAATCAAACAATCTCTCAGTTGTTATGGATTCTCAGCAGTCAATGCAGTCATTTGTAATCCATCGGTTGAATTCGGAATAGCAAATGGAGAACATGATTTCTTTGCTTCCTATTTTCTAGCAGATTCAAGTAGACTCTTATTCACGGTATCTTTAATTATCGAGGGCGATTTGGAGTTGTTTCTTGAAAGGATTTCTGCATTGAAAGAATTCTTTTCAAAATATCCATTTTTGATTTTTTATATGATAATCTCCTTTCCACTGACTTTCATTCTACCCGTTCGAAGTCGACTTGTGTAGATTTATTAGTTACTGTCACGCTATGTGCTACTTCCTGAGATAGTCATGTTACCTAAAAAGAAGAAAAAAAAGAAAATCAAACTAATAAATTAAGAAAATATTTTCTTTTTTCTTTATGCAGACAATTCCTGCAAAAAGAAGGTCACAGACATCAGTCAGCTTTAAATATAATAATCCACTTTGGCAGTACCTCTTGGAGTAAAAGCAGGGGAAGGATGGGAAGATTTAAAGAGTTTCGTAGCAAGTTGACTCTTGAATGGATTTTCTTCTCGAGGAGAATACACCGACAGTTACTTGGGTTCTGAGGTTTTTTGTAACTTTTCAAGCCCAAGTTGAAGAGCTTTTTGAGTTGTTTTGAATGCCTGAGTATATGGATCATCTATCTAGGCAGGATTGATTTAATTATCATTTATATGAAACTCTGGAGATGTTTTTCTTGGGAGACTATTTTTGTTAGGATTATTAATTGTATGACTGCTAACACTGCTACTCTAATCATTTTTATTGTGCTTCTTTATTAGAATTTCTTTGTTTTGCTGTGATGGTTATTGCGAATGCTTACCAGATGATTCTTTTGATTTATTTATGATATTTTATTAAGCTGAAAGCACTTCCAAAGGAGATTGAGACTATGTAGCAATTGAAGTAGCTGCTATTTACTGCTATTGAATATGTTAAATGATTGATGAAACATGGTCAATTAGCTTCGTTGCATTTGCATATTCCTATTGCTGATCTTCGAAAGATTACTTTGCTTAGTAGAGATGCTGTAAAGATATGTTTTCTTATCGATTCAGTAGAATCTCTACCATCCCTAAGTAGAACATGCAGAGTCCATATAAATCCACTTGCTAACTACTTTTCGCACAGATATTTGAATATCCAGAGAGGAGTTCTTATTGTTTTTAGGATTCTTGCTAGTGATTTTGATGTTCATTCCCATTGCTATTCTTAGAATATGAGATTAATAAGCGGCAAGATGTATTCACAAGATTTTTCTTAGACCCTCTCATTACTAGGCATTCCTAACCCATTTCATGTAGCATGCTCTCTATCCCAATGAGGGTACTTTTAAAAAAACAAAAACAGCCCCAGTTGAGAAAGGATATCCATCAAAAGCGTTATTTACTTTTATGGGAGAGCTTCTTCTGTGGGTGTGTAAAGAATCGAATAAGCATAATTAAGCTAACTGACTATTTCCTCAAGAGATTGTTGCTTTGTTGAAGTTAAACTAGCTCCAGAAGAATTCACTTTGTTCAGTTTATCAAACTCCATTGCCTTTGTTGCATACATCTTAGAAGCACAGTCGCTTTGTTTTCTAAAAAAATATGTAAAATCATGATGCACAAGCGCTAATAATGAAGGAAAGAATTTATTGTAAGTTGAGGGATTCACTTGCGCAAATTTATCTCAAAACAATTTTGATTTAAGTTGAGATTTCTTAATAAACGCTTGAGGTAATCAGTTTAATTGATATGTGAAAAATGAAGAAGTACAAATGATAATAAAAGGCTAAGTTATTGGTAATACGAGCTAGTGTGAGCTGTAAATCGATCTGTGTAGAGACGATCGTCATGTATTCTAATTTCTTCAACTAGCTGAAGGCTTCCTCGAGGTTCCCTTTTTTAGAACAAAATATTTGCAGAAATTACAAAAAAATACAATAAAGATCTTATCATCTTTTCATCTTGAAAGGAATAATTCCATGTTCCCTCTCTATGTCTAATAAATTTACCTCTTCCCATCAACAACGCCGATTGTAGTATCGCTTTCTCCTTGTTGTCGTCCCATTGTGTCTGTTGTAATTTTCATCAAAAGTAGATTTATTTTGACTATTTTCTTTCCTATTAGAAAATAATGATATTTTGTGTTATTTTTGTTGGTTTTTCCATTTGTAGTTGTTCTTTCTGCAGTGTTTTCTATTTACCTGCTGTATGTTCTTTCCATGAACCTGATTACATTTTGAAATGGTTGTTGGATCAGCAGATGAAACTATGGAAGATTTATGTCTTTCACCTGCATTCCGGGCTGATTTCTTCTTTGAATTCATGTAATCGCTGGAAATGTAGTTAATTTCATAAATTTAGAGAAGTCGATTCGGATTAGTGTAATAGTCTTCTCCCAAGAATAAAAGAAATACTATTTTTTAGTTTCTTTTAAAATGAAGAAATCTTTTTGGGGAATACGTTCACAGTATAGTAAAAAGAAAGAAATGGATTATCTGCTAAGGGCAATAAAAGAGGAGTAGTTGTTAAATAAATTGAATGAAAGGTTGAAATAATAGCAAGAAAATGAATAGAGATTATTATTAAATAATAGAAGGATATTTATTATTATTCCTTCCTTGCTTAAGAAGAAGTGGTAGATAGCTTCTAACTGCTTTTGAAAAGCTGAAATTTGAGAATAAACATTATTGGAAAATTAAATCTTTCAGCATGCTGTTTTCATTCAAGGAGATTTTGGTTTTGATGATTTCTTTTTTCCAACTAATTTGATTGGTTTTAGAAACTTAAACAAAGAAGATACAGGAAAATAACTTTTTTAGTTTTAAATGTTGTGGATATAAATAAGTTTGCTATTTTTTTAAATGACAATAACAACTCTTTTTAACACAAATTAAAAATAAAGCTCTGTTTTAATTGAATAAATTTTAATATTTATTTATCATATGTATCATTATTCTTCTTCCTTTCTTTTTTTCTGGGGGATGTCTGCAACTCCACATTCTTTGAACCATTTGCTGCCTTGATTCATAAGGGAAGTTATGTCGTTTGGATAGTATTTCTGTAAAAATATTTCAGTTTTAAATTATTTTTCAAGCGAAATTTTGTCTGTTTCTTTGAGCTGCTAGTCACCTCCATGACTATATTTCTATCCCATTCTGAATTCTCTTAACTGAGTTTCAATATCTTCTTTTTCTTCAGTGAGTTCGAAATCGTTTATCAGAAAAATATCATTGACTTTAAACTTTAAGTTATTCTCAGTGTCATAGGCAGCATTCAGATTGGTTATCTTGCTTTTAAGATTACTTGGTAAATAGAATCCATCAAGCGTTCTGATTAGATTAAAGGAATCGTTAAGTTTCGACTGATAATATTTCTTCTTGACATTATCAGTACCAAAATAAGAAATTGCATTGGTAAGACATCTATTAAACCGATTGGCTATGAAAATAGCATCATATTATCCATCTTTCAAGAGGCTTTCTTTAAATGCATAAGCATTTCCAGCTATTAATTCATAGAACTTAGGACTATAACCTGTTCGAAAGTTGTAGACTCGATAATTCGAATAATCAATTTTAAAATAAACATAAGTGATAAACTTATCTTAATCAATTTCAGAAGACATCCTTTAAAACAGCTCATTACTTGCATTATCCCTTTCTATCTTATGAAGTTTGAATAATTCATCTTCAGATTGCGCTTTGATGGTATTTTTGTATTTTAAAATATTACTCCAAAATAGCTGCAGACTATTAGCTATTTCCATGAGCTGGTAGTCACCCAAAGAGAGGATCATATTAATAATTTGTTCCATATTTTCGAAAGGCTTGTCGGCTTCTTCTGAGTGGATTTCGATGCATTTGTTGTCGATTCTGTGAGTTACTTGATTGATGAATTTGAATCCCTTGAAAACGCAGACCTTGTTCTCATCGTAAGTGTAATTTTTTTCCTCTTCTTGATTTTTGGCGAGCAACTTCAAATAGTCGATATCAACCACTTGATCAGCAAACAGATAGAATTTTGTCTGCTGACCGATTTGATAGTTCAGAAGACTTGCGATCAATGTAACATCGAATTTTCTCTTCTTCTTTTTCTTTTTTACTCCTTCCTGCAAGGCAATTTACGTAGACATCTAGGTTGAATTCTCAAAAAAATTAGAGTTATTCTGATAATTGAAAGATTTTGTTATCCTTTCAGATATTTCGAGGTCAAGAGATTATTGTTACTTCTCAAACATGTTTAATTCAGTTTCATTCTTGTTTTCCATCACAGACAAGGGGAAATCAAATGGTTCAAACCCTCCTAGTTCCATAAAAGATTGCTCACTTGAATTTTCATGGTTTTATAAAGACTGCGATTAATCATCGATTTCATTGAAGAAAGCAGCATTTATTTTGGAAGTCTATTGTTTTTCCTATTCTCTAAAAGCTCGCTGAGTAGGTTTCTTAATCTTACTTTAATCTTGGCCTCCTTCATCACAACTATTGCTGGAGTCCATGAAGCAGTTTAGTTTTCTCTAAATCTTTGATGAAAAGAGTTTTTCTTTTCCTTTCGGTTTAATTCATAGAATTTGTTTTAAGGTTTGTAGTATTTCCCTAAAACTAATGATTAATCGAATAAACTCCTTTTTTATTAAAACGAAAGGACACAAATCCTTAATTAACTAATCAATTTATCACTCAAATATTAGTCTAGACAAGCTGTAACTTTATATAATTTTAACAAAACTCTTATTGTCAATTATAAACTCTGAATAATTTCACAAATATACGATCAACTAAATTATCCAGTGTTACTGCACTTAAAATCAAGCATAAAGTTATTTCAAAAAATAATTTTTTTTTTCCAAAAATAAAAATAACAATTTTTTTTGGCAAATCAAGTGTCATTTTCCTTATGTTGAGAAATATCTTCTAGATATTTAGCAAGTTATGAGAAAAAAAAAGGCTAAAAATAATATTGCTAACTTCTAAAAGTAATTTCGAGTATGTAGCAACATAAACCAATCAAAAAATACTAACAAAAATAAGAGATGTTTCATTCTTCGAAATTACTTTATTTAATAATAAATAAAAAGGGGAGGGGAGTTAATTGAAATATTAGGGATTTATCGATTTTCATTATTCTTCTTCCTTTCTTTTTTTCTTGGGGATGTCTGCAACTCCACATTATTTGAACCATTTGTTGCCCTAATTCATAAGGGAAATTATGTCGTCTGGATAGTATTTCTGTAAAAATATATCAGTTTTAAATTATTTCTCTAACAATTTATCATTCGTTCCTTTGAGCTACTCATTTAATAATTCTCCATATTTCTATCCAATTCTAAATTCTCTCAACTAATTCTCAATATCTTCTTTTTCTTCAGTGAGTTCGAAATCGTATACCAGAAGGATATCATTGACTTTAAACTTTAAGTTATTCTCAGTGTCATAGGCTGCATTCAGATTTGTAATCTCGCTTTTACGGTTACTTGGAATATAGAATCCATCAAGCGTTCTAATGAGATTAAAGGAATCATCAAGTTTCGACTGATAATATTTTTTCTTGACATTATCAGTTCCAAAATAAGATATTGCGTTAGTAAGACATTTATTAAACCGATTGGCTATGTAGATAGGATCATATTGTCCATCTTTCAAGAGGTTTTCTTTAAATGCATAAGCGTTTCCAGCTATTAGTTCGTATAATCTCGGACTGAAGCCATTTCGAAAGTTGTAGACTCGATAATTCGAATAATCAATTTTAAAATAAGCATAATGAATAAATGAATCTTAATTTATTTCTGAAGTAATTTTCTGGAATATCTCATTGCTTGCTTTGTCTCTTTCTACCATATGATTTTTGAATAATTCATCTTCCGATTGCTCTTTGATCATATTTTTGTATTTTAAAATATTGCTCCAAAACAACTGCAGACTATTAGCTATTTCCATGAGTTGTTAGTCACCCAAAGAGAGGATCATATTAATAATTTATTTCATATTTTCGAAAGGTTTGTTGGCTTCTTCTAAGTGGATTTCGATGCATTTGTTGTCGATTCTGTGAGTTACTTGATTGATGAATTTGAATCCCTTGAAAACGCAGACCTTGTTCTCATCGTAAGTGTAATTTTTTTCCTCTTCTTGATTTTTGACGAGCAACTTCAAATAGTCGATATCAACCACTTGATCAGCAAACAGATAGAATTTTGTCTGCTCACCAATTTGATAGTTCAAAAGGCTTGCGATCAAGGTCTCTTAGAATTTCCTCTTCTTTTTATTTTTTGTTTTTTCTTTCAGGGCAATTTACGTAGACATCTAGGTTGAATTCTCAAAGTAACTAGAGTTATTCTGACCATGGAAAGATTACGTTATCACTTCGGAAGCTTCCAATGAAAACGATTTTTGCTCATTTTCATAGGTATTTAGTTCAATTTCATTCTTGTTTTCCATCATGGAAAATGGAAAATCAAATGGTTCAAATCCTCCAAATTCAATAAGGGACTGCTAGCTTTAATTATCATGGTTTTACAAGGGATGTGATTAGTTGTCTCTTTCATTGTCAAATCCAGCATTTGAATCAAAAGATTATTAATTTTCCTATTTTCCGAATGCTCTTTGAGGCAATTTACTAAGCATATTTTTGTTTTGCTCTCCTTCATCGCGATTATTACTGTAGTCCATTAAGTAATTTTATCTTTTCTCTAAATCTTGATGAATAAGATGTTTCTTCTCTTTTTCTCCCTTCTTTTCGTTTAATTCATTTCATTTGTTTAAAACTATGTAATATCCCCCAAAAATTAATGTCTGCTTAATTGAATAAACTCATTTTTTATTAAACGAAGGGTTACAAATCATTAACTAAGAATCAATTTATCACTCAACTTTTAATCTAGACAGACAGGCTGTAAGTTTATTTAATTCTATCAAAATACTCAAATCACTTTGAACCCTATTTCATGTGGAATACTTGTGTGGACAAGTAAAACATACATGATAACTGTTTATGAAAATGACAAAAATTAAATAGGAGTACCAGAATTAACTAACCAATTTAATTCAGATAAATTATAAGAGATATTTTCTCTTTGTAATGAATTACTTCGGTTTTAATTGAAATTGTTTATTATTTGTTTATCATGTATCATTATTCTTTTTCCTTTCTTTTTTTCTGTGGAATATCTGCTACTCCACACTATTTGAACCATTTACTGCCCTTGTCCATTAGAGAAGTTATGTCGTCAGGATAATATTTCTTTAAAAATGCTTCAGTTTTAAATTATTTCTCAAGAATTATTTGATCGATTTCTTTGAGCTGCTAATCGGATTCGTGGCTGTATTTCTATCCCATTCGGAAATCTCTCAACTAATTTTCTATGTTTTCTTCTTCATTATCTTCGATGAGTTCGAAAACATTTATTGCAAGGAAATCATTCACTTTGAAGTTTAAGTTGTTCTCAGTATCATACTCAATGTTCACATTTATTAACTCTCTTTTCATGAGACTTGGAATGAACAATCCATCAAGGGTCTTAATGAGATTAAAGGAGTGGTTCAGGTTCGATTAATAATATTTCGCTTTAAAATCCTTAGGTTGATATTATGAAAGATAGTTGTCCAGACACATATTAAGCCTATTAGCTAAATAGATAGGATCGTAGAATCCGTCTTTCAGTAAGCTCTCTTTGAAAGCATAGGCATTTCCTGCAATTAATTCGTAGAGTTTAGGACTAAATCCAGTTCTATAATTGAAAAGTCTATAATTCTCATAATCAACTTTGAAATAAACATAATGGAAATATTAATCTTAATCAAATTATGTAGTCATTCTCTAGAACATCTCATTGCTTGCTTTCTCTCTTTCTACCATATGAAATTGAAATAACTCATCCTCAGATTGCGCTTTTATCATGTTTTCAAATTTCGAAATATTATCCCAAAAGTGCTGTAGATTGTTTGCCATTTCGAAGATATGCTAGTTGCCAAGAGATAGAAGCATTTTAATGATTTGTTCAAAGTTATCTACAGGCTTGTTGATTTCTTCTGAGATTACTTCTATGCATTTGTTGTCAATTCTGTGAGAGACTTAGTTAACTAATTTATTGCCCTTGAAAACGCAGACTTTGTCCTCTTCGTGTATGTAATCTTTTTCTTCTCCTTGGTTTTTGGCAAGCAACTTCAAATAATTGATATCCAGCACTCTGTCAAGGAAAAGATAGAATTTCTTCTGCCCACCAGGTTAATAGTTTAGTAAACTTGCCATCAAAGTCACTTCGAATTTTCTCTTGTTTTATTTTTTCTTGTTTTTCACTGAAATCATAGATTTCTAGATTGAATTCTCATCGAATTCGGTATTACTTTCATTATTTTGTTCTAAGGGCTAGTTTTTACTCCTCTTTGAAGTTTCCAAGGGACACAACTAGTTTTAATTGCTATTGATTTTAAAGTTAGTTTCATTCCTGTTTTCCAGCATGAAAAAAGGGAAAGCAAACGGTTCAAATCCTCCAATTTCTATAAATGATTTCTCTTATGAATTATCATGATTTTAAAAGGATTGAGATTTTTTATCAATTTCATTGACATATTCATCATATGTTTCTGAACTCAATTCATTTTCCTGTTCTTCAAATTATCTCTGAGTTTATTTACTTTAGTTTTGTTCTCCTTCATCGCAGCTATTGCTTGAGTCCATGAAGCACTCTAGCTTCTATCTAAATCCTGATGTAAGGAATTATCCTCTCTTTTTTTCCTTCCCCTTCTTTTCGTTTAATTCATTGAATTTGTTTAAAACTATGTTTTATCCCCCAAAAAAAAACCTTTTTGATCAAATAAACTCATTTGTGATTAAACATAATCTTAGCCAAATATATCAATGTATCACTCAAATATTAGTCTAGACAATCCCAACAATTTTTTTAAGAAATACCTAAAGTGAATTTTTACCCTATTATTTGTGAGTTAACTTATTCTCAAGTTAAGTATCCAAGATAAAATGAGATTAAAAAACAAACATAAATTTATTTTTGGCAAGCTATTCATTTTCCTCCACAAACAAAAAATATCAATTATTTTTGATCAATTTTTTTTTAATTTTTCACAGACAGTACAATTTTTTAAATCATGACAAGTAAAACGTGAGATAGAATCTAGTAATGAAAATGTAAATAATAATGTGGAGTAGACTAGCAAAACTAATAAACCAATAAAGTGCAGACAAATAAATAAAAGATATCTCTTCTTTGAAATTTATTACTTCTTCAACAGTTTAATTGCAATTTTAATTGAAATTGTAATAGTTTGTTATTCTTAATAATTCTTTTTTTTTCTTCTAGATCATATTTTTATACAATTTCCTTCAGTTTAAAATATCTTTCAAGCATTATTTGATCAATTTCTTTAAGCTGCTAGTCGGATTCGTGGCTTTATTTCTTTCCCATTCCGAAATCTCTTAACATCCTTTCTATATTCCTTCTTAATTACCTTGAATATCTTAGAAAACATTTACCATCAAGATATCGTTGACATTGAACTTTAAGTTGTTCTCAATATCATATTGAGTGTTTAGATTTGTTAATCTCGTTGTGAGATTACTTGAAATAAATAATCTATTAAGTGTCCTGATCATATTAAATGAGTTCTCTAGGTTCTATTAATAATATTTCTTCTTAATATTATGTGGTTACAGTGATACATATTCATCATGGCAGGATCAAGGTAAAGTCATTTATATTAGACATTTTAATGGACTAAGCATTTATCCAAATTAAGCATCACTTACACGTTAATTTTATCTAAATAACTCGATCGTTTAGGTAAAAAAAACAAGTATAAAAATAATAGAAGCTGGTTTGTCGTAAAATATGCTCCTCAAAGGAGTAAGTAGATGAAAAAAGAGTACCTACAGAAGAACTAAATTTAATTAAAATTTCCATCGAAATGCTAACAAATCAGCAAGAATTAAGATAACTTCATCCTTATTAAAGATATAAATTTCTTTATTCAGTAATTAAAAATACATAAAAAGGATAAACATATTGATAAATGCATCCTAATTGAGAATCTAAACTCAACATGTTTCATGATTAATCGCACACAGGAGAAATTAAATATTCTTTTGAGATCCATTCAATTTGAATTTTCTCAACAAATCCATAGAAAGAATTATGAATCTCTTTCGGAGATTTGATTTTGCTGGCGCATTAGATACTTTCCTTGAAGGATTTAATGGAATTAGCGTGAATTATGAATTGAGTTACTTTAAACGAAAGCCAATATTCATAAACTACGTTGAAGAAAATTCTTACATAATTATCTCTTCATCTATCATCTTTGGGAGATTCTCTTTTATTGAAAATATTGAAGTCTTAAATATAAAAAATTACATAGCAAATTCTCCCATAAAGCGTTTACTAATAAATCGTGGAGGTTAATAGATAAATAGATAATTTAGAAAAAGAAATCTTGGTTAATAATTTGACAAAAATAACTAAACAAAATGAGTCTGTTTGATAAGCCAAGTTTAGGTGAGAACATCATTTCAGAGGTAAATGCCTAGAATTTCCCGTTGCTGACGGAGAATAACAGAGTCACCATGTCAATGGTGAAACCTTCTAATAACTCCAAATCGCAGCTAGTATAGTTCGTGCTCTACAGATATAGGTAAAAAAAAGGGAGAAAGAGAGAGATTAAACTCTTGGTCTTCTTTCAGGACAGAAATCTTAATTCTTTTTCCAATTATTTTGAACAGGTACGTCGAAGTGTTTGTGTTCGTTCTGAGTGCTTTAGCCAATAATCTGATTGTATAAACTACAACTCCAATCTTAACGGTTCTAGAAAACTTGTATCCTGATTATGGGGCAACACTCATTTCAATGTCATCTTTGATCTTCTTCATCGCGCATCCACCGATGGCTTTTGTCAGCAATTACATCATTGAAACTAAAGGAATCAAATTCGGGGTAACAACAAGAATAATATCAGTTAGCAAATGAATACATAACAGTAATAAATAGCAAGAAGCTTAAACCAAAAAATAAATTTCAGATTATCCATCAATTTTAGGGAAGAGAACAAAATTAGCTTAACTTTTGAGATTTACTCTCAAAAAAAGAAAAAATAATTTAAGTTCTAATATTATCAAACTACATTTTTGATTATTTATCTGAATTTCCAATTCTACATATTTTCAAGAGAGAGAGAGAGAGTTATAAACAAAATTGTTCTTGGATTACTATCCAAAACCAAAGCGAATTTAATATTTAACTAATCTTTTTTGGACTTGCATGAATAGATATCAGTTGGAGCAGTAATAATGATAATCGGAACTGGCATCAGATGCTTTGTGAAATCAGGATTCTACTTTGTGCTAATTGGATAATTAGTTAATGCTATCGGGAACTGTTTCATTACAAATTCACCTGCCAAAGTAGCTGCAAACTGGTTCCAGCCAAGACACGTAAAGTTTTATTCTAAACCATTACTTGATAATATTCTTTATCTTCTTATATCCTCTTAATCGTATTTTTATTTTAAATTGCTTTCCCCAGAGACCAGCAGTCACAGCTATCTGCACCTTCTCAGTGCTTGCCTCGAGTATCGTGGGCATAATAATCCCCTCTTTGTTTGTGTCTAGCACTAAAAACAAAGAAGACAATATTTTCAATCTCATGCTCGCTGAATTCATCATGCTAGTTGTTATTATGATCATCAATCTCATTTTCTTCAGAGGCTAACCTCCTACAGCTCCCAGCTATGCTGCTCTCGAGGAAAAAGAACCTTTCAAGAAATCTCTCCACAGTCTATTTACGAACCCAAACTATTTGCTTCTTTTAGCTTTTTTCACCCTTTTGTTGGGGACAATAAATGCATTCTTTGCAACAATCAGTTTGCTAATCACTCCTTTTGGCTATGATTCCCTTGATTGCTCGCTTATTGGCGTGTTCTGCATTTCCTTTGGACTCTTTGGAAGCATTGGAGGTGCAGTTATTCTCAAGAAAACTAGAAAATATCTATCAATCTTGTTTGTAGGAACTGTTTGCGGTGGCATTGCATTCTTCATTGAGCTAGCTCTACTTTCACAAGAGACAACGACTTATAAATGGTCAGGATTCATAGTCGCTGGAGTTTCTGGGTTCTTCGCATATCCAGTATTTTCAACTACTATGGAATTCGGCTGTGAAATTGCGTTTCCTGTGGGAGAAGTAACACAACATTTGAAGAATATTTCAAGAGAATTCAACCATTTTGAGATAATTATGTGATTTTTTATGATTTTGACTATTTCAGGCTAGTTTAGTTGGATATTTGATGGCAGGCTGTTAAATCTTTGGTTTCGTGCTTAGTCTAATAATGACGGCTGTGCTTGATGGGAAGGATAAGTCAAAGAGTTACATAGGAGCAATTGTGTACTTATCATTCTTGTTTGCTAGTTTGATGCCTCTGTATTTCGTGAAATAGGATCTGAGAAGATCAAAGAAGGAAATTAAAGGTACACTCATAAAGAATGCGAGTGTAAATAAGGATCTTGAATAAGAAATCAAAACTGAATACGTAGTTGACAACACAACAAGCAAGATTATCAGAAAAGAACTTAAAACAGGCAAAACAGAGGAAGATGAAGACTGACAAATCGACATATTTATTCATAAAAAATAATAAAATTAAATCTATTTTTCACAATTCTTGTGATTGGCCCCTCAAATAATGTTAATAATATGTAAGTTATTTGATGCTTTGGAAGATTGATAATTTAAACATATCTATTCCCTTTTTAAGAATATTAATAATGTTATTCCTCACGAAGTATGTAATTATCTAAAAAACATAAAAAATACCATGAATCCTTCCTTTAAACTCTAAAGATTTTTTTAGAATTCCTCTCTGTTTCCATCCAGAAAAAGACACAATTTTCATGCTTCTTTCTCTCTTTCTCACCATAACTTCATTTCTCCATTTCCTGCATACTTATTCTAAGAGAATTGATAACTATTGTTGAGTACTGATCTGAACCTAGCTAATGCTAGCATAGGGAATGCTTAAGAATACGATGGAAATTACAGATATAAAATTTTCCTATGTCCAACCCCAACCACGGAATGATCAATAAACTAATTCCCATCAATTGTAAACTATTTCACAAGATAACCAGCTGCTTTATCTGCAGCTGATTTTATTTATTTATTCATCGAATAGCATTCAATAAGTGCTAAAAGTCCCCAAGCAGTCTAAGTCACAGTTGAAATCCCAACACCGTTCCATTTTTATGGTTCAGTAAATGATAAAGCTGATTCCCCAAATCCTCCATCGTTATTCTATCTATTCAGAAGAAACTAAGCAGCTTTTTAAACCCAAGCCTCATTCATGTCATAGTGAATCCTAGCTAGTCCTGGAAGAACAGAACCAACTGCATAAATGTGATTTATTCCCCATCTGGCTTCCCAGGATCCCCATTAATTCTGAGTTTACTTTAAATATTTTATCATTTTAAAGTTAGCTTAATGATCAGCTTAACACCCTAAAGACCCTAAGCATTCCATAACATGACCAGTAATATCAGCACAAGAAGGATCAAACATCTCACAGGAATTATCCATCCCAAAGAAATCATAAAGTTTACGCTAAAACCAGTTATTGTCTGTTATGTCTGAAACACAAAACAAAAAAATAATTTGTTGAAAAATAAATGATAATTTCTTGTTACTTCTGGTGAATGCCGGGTACCCTCCATCATCGTTTTGCATAGAAAGCAGCCAAGGAAGTGTCTAATCTATTTCCGGTGTATATTTATCTTTGAATTTATTCAAAAGTATCAGCAACAAGGCAGTGTCATCTGTGTCTGGAGTGTCTTCAAAATCCAACCCATATCCAATACCCTTGTTCATTTACAAACCATCTTTAACCATTTTTTCAACAGCTTCACAGATTCTATTATCTTTTTCATCATGTCCTTCAATCATAGCTAGACTTATTACAATAGTATCCCACCATCTTCCATCATCCACTGATCCATATGACTTGATTCTATTGAAGTAATTTTCTTCAACAAATCTGAATCCATCTTCAAAAGCTTTGAAAATCGGTGTTACATGAAATGATGGATGTTTCCGCTCGAAATCTCTTAGACAAATCAACGACAGAATTGTACTTAAAGTGTAAGTACCAAAGCTGCCTTAAGGCTTTTTTATGGAAAAGATTTCATCGATTAAAAGTAAAACGTCTGAATCAGGGGCATTGCTCTTATAAGGTCTTGGGCTGATTAAGATTCCTTCTTCAGGAAAATCCACCCAGAGTTCTCGTAAATCGGCTACGGAGTAGGTTATGAATGCCTGCTTTTAATATCTCAGATAAGTTAAAGGGATAAGATGAGGATACACCCATTAAGGAGTTCTGTTCTTTGCGTAGACGCACTTGAACGTTCCTTCATTTTTAAAGAAAAAAACAGGAATATATTGTAGTTTCTCCCAAGAATACTACCCAAAGATAGCTAGTTTATATTTTGTCATAAGCTAAGCTGCTTATATGCCACCCCTAGTCAGAATCCATTTTTTAGCTTTATTTATCGAAGTAGTTACTTTCTTATATTTCTCCAAGCTAGCTTTGTTCTCGGGATGGTTCAGAATCGTTTTTAAGTACCAATAGTGGAAGATCGTTGTATCGAGATTCCCAACTTTATTATTTTAATCTCTGATCTGATCCCAAGATCCATCTTTGAATTGGATTTTGATTAGATGTTCAGTGAAAGCATCTTCATTGAATTAGCTCTTTTCCATCATTTGAAGAATCATAAGGCAGAGATAGTATTCACTGGTGATCTACTCTCCAAGATAAGGAGCGAGATTCCAGACACCTTCAAAAAGTTAGCTGAAATTGATTTCTTATTAGGCTGCGATTACAGATGTTATATCATCTTTGAGATCCTCCAAATGAAGGTTCTATTCTTCTTCTTCTCCTCTGTTTTTTGAAAGATTTAATGATTCTACATTATTGTTGCTTTCCTCCATTGAAATGACAAAAAGCCCACTATGTTTATGTATTTTTTAAGAATTCCTAAGAATAATATTATTTTCTTCGAAAATACAATTGTTTTTTTCTTCGCCAATTTTGAGAATATTCCCTACATGCATTTAGCTGCATTAGCTGAATAAATTATTCCGCCAGTGATCTATTACAGTTGCTCATCTTTTGTTGTGTGTTTTCATAGTTTAAGAATGAAGAGGAAAGAACAAAAACTTCAAATTATTTTCACATTCTTTTAATGGACTAAAAATAAATTTCACATAAGCACACATACACGCACAAGCTGGTCTTTTTTTGAATTAATGGCAAGAAATTAAATAGTAGAAAGAAATATTAGAAAATAGCGCAATTATTGGTTCCTTAAAACTGTATTGCGACATTTCTTTGCTCTCAGATTGCCTATGAGAAACTTACATAAGTCAATCGTTTGTTTTTTCTCAATATTTTGTTGATCATTTTTAGATTATTGAAATATGCGATTTGCAATTAGAGATAGATGATATTTTTATGATATCCTATTGCATTTATGAAACGCTGGATCTACTGTGATTCGTTGAGTGGCTAATAATAGAACTCAAGACAAAGAGCTTTTAGGTTTGTAAGTGCAGTTATGCAATCACAAAGGAATTGAATTCCAGTATCGCCTATGTTATTTTCCTTAAGATTGAGTTTCAGAGTTCTCAGGTTATGCAGCTAAGAAATTGCTTGGGTTAAGGCATATGTTCCAGTCCCTCTCAAATTATTCCTTCTTAAGTTGAAATCCAACGAAGTTAAACTTACCAGGAACGGAATAGCTTTTGCAAACTAATCGAACTCAGGTATATAAGCATTGTTAAAGGAGAAATTAATTGAAAGGGACTAGAGTTTCGTGTAATCTGCGATTGTTTTTAATATAAAAAATGCTGATAATCCTCGTAATTATTAACCCTAGCAGCTTAGGGAAAGTTCAAATTTCGTGGATAATTCCTAGATATCTGGAAACCAAGGGAGATTAGTTGGTCTGAAAGGCGCAGTCTTGGAGAAAGAATAGAAACCTTGTAGCACAGCTAATCTGAATAGTTCAAAAACTGTAGATTTCTATGGAGAACCAGAGTTATTTAAGGATTGTTAGAATTCTTCCACTGATTCTTAAGTTATTTTGATATCTTTGCCTTATGAAGCAGCTAATTCTAGGCTTTTTAATTGAGTCATTTTCTCAATTGATTCATAGAAGAGTATTGAGGCAGATATTGTCCTGTTGTTGTTCTCATTGAAATTCAAGCTTAAGTGCTCAATACTCTTCATTTCTGAAAGATTCTTAGTGAATTCAAGGATATCGTTGATTTTGATTTAGTTCCAGCTATTATTCAGCACCAAGGATCTCAGATCATTGAGAATCTTTATCCCTAGAGATAGGTGATTCAGACCATACGAATCAATCAGATTATGAGAGAGATTAAGGCTTAGAGATGTAAGATTCAAAAGATGACCGATTCCATAAGTAAGAGATTCAATTCCTCTTTGATCAATGCTATTATCTGACAAATCGAGGGTAAGTGAAGAAAGAGTTATTAGAGTTGATAGTTCATCTGAGAGCGCTGATATGTTAAGTTTGTGAGTGGATCGAGAAAGGAACCATTGCATGATTAGAGTGAGATTTAGATTCTTGAGATTGTGAAGATTAGAGAGGCCAAGGGAAGCTTCTTAAGGAGTTTCAGTAGTAATTAAAGAAGTATTATCCACTGTTTAACTAAGCATGACTAAGGTGAGAGAAAGAAGGCTGCCTAACTGAGGGGCTGCTAGTAAATTTGAGACGTATTTATAGGTATTTTATTATTAAGTGTTGTTTTGAAAAAGATTCAAGTCTAGGGTTAGAAGGGAATTGAGCTATTAAATCGACCTGCAAATATTCTCAATATGGTTCCCTTTAATGAAAGTGTTGCTTGCGTTCAGTGTAAAGCTTGTGAGTCCAGCTGAAGATAAACTGGATATGAATGATGGGATATACTGTGATTCACAGGCATCTGTGATGTTGTCCCAGCTTAGATCTAGAATACATGCAGAAAGTTGCTTAGAATCTACAATGGACTGCATTTCTTTTTTCCAATTAAAAACCCTCATTGAACTGGATGGTCTTGAGTTGCTATTTTTCTTATCAGTGTCATCTTTACAAATGTGGATGGAAATTGTTTTCAAATCAGTTTGATTTTCTTCATTCATTAAGACAATGTAGCTTTATCCTTTTGATTTCATTAATTCTAAAAACCTATCTAAGGCCTTCTCTGATGAATCAGTCTCTCCTTTCTCTCCGTTGTTGTGTTGTTCTCCATCTTCTTCTATATGCAAATCCATGAGTAGCTTTAATTAGTCTATTCTCAAACTTTTAATGTTATTTTCTTGCTTATTGATTTTACTATTTTTTTTCTGATAATTTTTTGATACTTTTTGAAGACTCTGCTATCATTTGTATTTGTTAATATGCCTGATAAGGGAAAATTCATTTAATTAAAAAAGAGAAAAAATTTAATAAATATTTCAGAAATTATTGGATAAAATATAATAAGCTAGCTATTTACTTATTATTCATTCTATTTTACAAGGAACTTAATTTCCTTTTATTTTTTAATCAAAATTTGAATGAAAATCCTTTATACTTTTCTCCCCAATGCTAAACCATATAAACTAACATGGGGAGGGAATTAATTATTCATATCTTTACTCTGATCTCTAGATTCCTCCCCAGGGAATTAAAGTACACTTAGAAGATAAAATAAAACAATAATTGATTAATAACTGCTGAAATTCGTTATTGGCGAATAAGAAAAGAAGAAGGAATGATACGAGAGGGAGACTCTTGATTGTGGGATCAAGATGAGTTTTTCACACAAAAGGGCAAGCGAAAATCCATTCTCTTTGTTTTTAACAATCCCACCCCGTTGAACTCTTAGGTCTACCTTCTTCGAAAAGGAATCAGCACTAACCATTGCTCCTGAAGATTCCTGTCCCAGATCAACAGAAGACGGTACAGAAGATCTTCCCACCGCCAAGATTCTACGGTATGAAACGTCAAACAACATTAAAATCAAATACAACATGTCCCGATGTCCCGATGCTCGTCCCTAAAATCAAATCTAAAATTAAATTCCATTAAATGTCAAATGTAAATGTAAATTCCATGTTTTCGAAAACTGTCCCGCGTAAAAACCAAATTTCATGAAAATCAAATTCCAATAAAATTAAATTAACATTAAAAATTCAAATATTCCCCAATACCACATGGCATGGGTGAGTATTTTGAATTAATTTTAGATGATTTTAGTGGACTTGAGCATCTTTTTCAAAAATTTAAAAAGAGAGAAAAAAAGAGATTGAAAGAAAAAAGAGATAGAGAGAAAAAAGAGATAGAGAGAAAAAAGAGATAGAAAGAAAAAGATAAGAGAGAAAAAAGAATGAAAGAAAGAAAAAAGATTACTTTAAAAGAATTATTTTTTTCTGAAAGAAATTATTGAACTCATCCTCCTAAAAATTTTAAATATTTTTCTTAAAACTTTCATGTTTTAGTTTGCTACTCGAAATGAAATGAAAGAAGAAAGATCAATAATTCATTTAAAAAAAGCAAGACAATAATCAATCCATTCAAATTAATCAAATAAATATCACAGTAGAACATAAATCCCATTACACAAAAAAAAACCAAAATCTATGGGGAATGAAAGCGCTATGCTGTATTTTTTTCTTCCCATGGGGCATAATTTTGTTAAATTCTTAAAGTAGAATCAAATTAATTTGAATTTTTTGAATGAATTAATGATTTCTTTTTTTAAATTAAATCAAATCTTGTAATTTTCTTAAATTTCTGTTGTTCCGTTGCTTTCTTTGATTTTAATTTCATTCTGTAGATACAGCAAATATATTTTCTATGTATTTATGGGTATCCTTAATCCATTTATCATTTACAACTCCTTATTTACTGCTTAAATTATTATTGTTGTTGTTGATGATATTTGAACGGCTATCTTCTATGTTATTGTTCTCTTTTTGACCTTGTTTTTCGAATGTAATTATGTCTTCCTCATCGCCTTCATCTTCAGAGGAGTTATCTGATTCAATATCCATGTTTGCAGAAGAGAGTTGATCAGCGGTAAAATTATTCTGCTTGTTTTAAGTGTTTTTGATCATAAGTGTGTCAAAGAATTAGCTGAAAACAAGAGTGCTTGGAGGAATAAGATGAGACTTTTCACTGTAAAAATCAGCTACTGTTCTGAAATCATGTCTGAACCTAAGGAAAAATCAAAGAATTAATTAAACACACATATATTTCAAGATAATTTTCATTCCAAAATCAATTGAATTATCAAGAAAACTGTATTACATGTAAGCTAGTGATGCTTGATATTTCTAAGAATATGAGACTTGTTGCCTAGCAGGTTAAGCTAGGTATGCTTGATTTTTTAGTTACTCTTCCTCAGTTGCTTATTCACTATTGATACCATTATTGCTATTGGTCTCACCTTCAGAAATGTATTTTCTAACATTTGAGGGTTAAATTTATTTATCAGCAAAGACAAAGAAATTCATAGATTTGTCTAGCCCAACAAGCACATGATTTGTTAGAGTTTTTGTGTAGAAGATCCTATCTAGAGAATTAGCCAAGGAGAACGCTTAAACTACTGAGAAATCTTTGGTTGAGAAGGTTACAACAACAGAAGACTTGAATTCCGGAGAGACTGCTAGGATGGATAGTTGATTTGAAGATCTGTCAATTGCTAAATCAAGGAATTATTCCATTTCTAGATTAAACAAAACTGCTCCAGATTCGCTACTTACGATTGAAAGGCTGTTGGTACTCACGATAAATAATACTTCACATGCATCGCTGCATTCAAATCGAATGATATCACCTTTCAAGGGTAATTTCACTGTTTTTTCAATCACCTTAGAGCACAAGTTCTAAAATAAAGAAAAAAAAGTTTATTGTAATGAATCAAAAAGTGTATTTTTATTCACTATTTAACATAATAAATTCATGTTTCTTACCCATTTTAAGAGCAATCCATCAGTAATCACCGCTAATATATCATTGTCATCAGCATCGTAAGTATGTTAAACTCCAAGAATCTTCTTATTCTTGTACATCCCTTCCATCTCGCAATTCCAGAAATACTCATGGATCTTTCCTTCTCCAGTTTTGCTATCGGGTACTTTCCTGGCTTACTGATTCCAGATTTTGAATTTGTTATCGCTTCCGAAAGTCAGGAATTTCGTAGAATGTGTTTTTTTACTGAAGAACGCAATCACTTCGGAGGTATGATTCCCGTGAGGATATTCTATTCTTGTGTTCGCTTCATAAGTTAAATTAGACGTTTCATGCCAGAATTTCAGAGCACTTAAACTTATTTCCGCGGAATCTCGCTAGGTTATTGTTGCCATATGTTTCCATGTCTTGTCGAAAGCTACTGATGTTACTGTAGCGGGATCAGGGAGATATGATCCACTTCGAGAAGTTAGATTTCTAGCAATAATATCCAAATCTTTGATTTTTCTTTCATCGAATAAACTGATGAATTGAATTTTTCCTGGTAGAGAATTCAAGCAAATCAAATGGGTGTCTTCACTTTGATGGATGGTCTTTAAGAACACTGATTTAGTAAGTGATGCGCTTGAATAAGCAGCAGGGTTAGTGAATCCTTGAACTGAAAAACTTGTTTCGAAATTGGAAATCTTCAGGAATTAAATTGAATTCTCAAGTAGACTACAAGCTACAACTTCATTTCCAGGTGATACACTGAGCTAGACTATTTCACTGCCGAGTCTAGGATAGAAATCACGTTTGTCTTCTAATTAATGCCAAACTATCAGCACGCCCTAGAAGAATTTTGTGAATATTTTAGAAAAGTAAAAAAATATTTCAATAATGCTACCTCTTCACCACCTGAGAAAAGCAACGAAGCATCTTAGTTGAACGCTAAGCTCTTCACTGCTTGTGAATGCCAATGCACAGAACTGCTAGTAAAGTCCTAATTCAAATCACAACCAAGTCAATTAATATCAGCTAAACCAATCATATCCCTAGACAATCAATTTATTAAAGTAATTCTACTGTTTATTCATAAGCATGATGATAGTAGGTAATCTTCCCCATGTCATCTCCAATCGCGATTGTTGAATTGCTGGTGGAAACTGCTGTAATGTTTCTCGGATGCAAAATTGTTCTGAATACTTTTTGATCTTCAATGTCTACAAGTAGAATTGTCTTCGCTTAAGCTATGATCGCGTAGTTTTATGCACTTGTGAGCTCTAAGAAAGTTAGATTGCTCTATTATTCGTTTTCTTGAGATGACTTATTCAGTTAAGCAATGGATTTAAGACTATTTTTAGCAATTTTATAAGTAAACAGCTTTGTTTATCTGTCTAAAATGAATATTTTCGAGGCATCATCATTAAAGAATGCAGCAAGGATCCCGTCTATTCCTTCAATTTACTATTATTTGAATATTAACTGACTACGTAAATCAATCCCTGTGAGCATACCAGCTGAATCAATTACATATGCTTCCTCAAAATCCCTTGATGGATTCACTCTAAACGCTACAATGATTGTCTTATTGCAGTTTATGTTCATCTCAACGCCCTTCACAAGTTATCCAGTCTTCCCACTGAACGCGCATAGTTTACTACCAAAAACCGTGGCTATTTGATCTTTTCCTTCTAACCATTGGACAGGTAATTTGGTAAGTGCACCTCCTAATCTGCTGCAAACTTACTGTGAGACGCTCATATTTTGACTGCTAAAATGATAGAATTTGCTGTAAGTTTTGATAGTTTTATCTTTCTGTTGATTAATTTGGGTTGGGTGTGCAATAACAAATGCAGATTTATCCCATCGATTGAGTTTTATCATCCTTTTTTTTGCATTATCTTCTACGAGAACTCCCCACCCACAAAATAATACTGCGTATAAATCGAGGATATATTCTATTGTTTAGTAGATATGCTAAGACTCTTAAAATTAAAGTAGCAGCATTTGAATAATCCTCTTGAAGAAATGGCAAAGGTGTTATCAGTTTAAACAGTGAATTTAGTTAAAAATAGATAAGTTTTCCTGCATTTGTAAAGTTAAAAATAATATGTAAATCAAGAATCAAATCGTATTGATTTATAACATTTCTTCTGTAGTTAGTCCTACTTTTATTTTGCTTTCTTTCTTTTCTCCTTCATATTTCCTTGACGAAATATATAGATGGATCTTTAACTAAGTATGACTTAATGAATTCCTTGAGTCCTTCTATTTCTTGATTTAAGTTCTTCAGTAATTCTAGGAATTCTGTTTCATTTTAATATTCCTCAGTGATCTTGTTGAGAAATTCCTTAAAGTCAAAATTTGCTCCGTCGGTTTCAGCAGTGAAAATGTGTTCCTTCAGAGAATTATTCACGATTTCGGAATATTTTGTTTTCCATTTCTAAGGGGAAAAGAAAGAGATAAAAGATAAGAAAGGGAGTTATTAATAGAAAATTAACTTCATGTGAATAGAGTTCAAAAGTGATGAACACAATAGGAATTCTTCCTTAAAATATGAATGCTTATGATTAATAATTGTTTTTGATTACTAAAAAGCGATCTTTAACATTCTGCGAATTCGGATTCTTATCAAAGTCACCTTTCATCTCCGCTACCGTTGCTTGCACATCTCCATTTAGTTTCTTCAGGAAATGAAACACACTGTCTTTGTCAACCTTAAGGGAAGAAGTTGAGTTCATTATATTTTGTTTTTTCTTTCTTCTATTGAAAATAGTAATAATAAATAATTGTATTTCTGCTACCTTAAGTTGTTAAGTCTTCAATGATTGATTCGTCAAAATGATCCACTTTTTGAATTGATTCATAAATTGCAAAAAAAAGGCATTAAAAAAAATGGGGAAATATTATTCATAAAATAGAACAACATCTATCAACAAATGAAAAATTACAAGAATATTCTCCTGAAAAGAGTTATTAGCAAGGGATTTATACAAAACAAACAAATAAGATATCTAATAGAACATAAGAAGTAGAGCTTTGAAAACTGAGAAAGAAAAAAAAATAATAGGGAAGAGATAATAAAGGAGATAATAATAATAATAATCAAGTGGTGTAAAAGGACATTTGGATAGGGGATAAGGTAAAGATTATCTAAAGTGGGAGAGGAGATATTATTCATTTCGCTATGTTGAAAATGAGTTTGTTGTGATCATCATGCTTAGGGGATCTTTTCACTTCAAAATTGATTCATGAACATCTAATACTACTACTATTACTACTGCTGTTATCCTCTAGCTGCTTGCTATTACTGCTGTTATTGTTACTGCACTGTAGGATTCATGTAGATTTATCCAAGTCCTTAGTTGTTCATGGGTTACTGGAGAGGTTGTCCAGGTGCTCTTGAACCAGCTTATCCTTGCTGCTCGTCTTGCAAGAGATTCAAATTTGACATGAGCTATTAGTGGAGTTTCCTAACTGATTCGTCCTTGATTAGGCTCCAATTTGGATCCTTAAATCCAGGGGGTAGAATCTTTTTTAAAGCTTCGTTTGCTCTAACAAAAACAGCAAACAGATTATTTATTAAAATGCACTACTTTAAGAGAACATGTGTTTGAATTGATTAATAGAGCGAAGAATATCATTTTTTTCTACCTATTATTTTCAGATAGCCTTTAGTAGCATCGTATGATATGTCTAAGTAGCCTTTAATCATCTTTTTAGTTCGTCTCTAAGTCTTCAATCATACTCTACAGAACAGTCGATACCTTTTCAATAACAAAAAAAACAATTTGAATTTTCCTAGTTATCACTGTCTCTATAAATCCCTTACTGCGAAGAATCTCTCAGCAGTTTAGCAGATGTAATTCAGGCCATTGTCGTCGATGAGAATCTTCTACACAATGAACGTAGCTACAGTTCTGGAGAGCTCTTATCCTCTTTTCATGATTCTCAAGCATAAAGGGATGATTTCGGTTTGCATAAGGAATGTGATAGCGTCTGTATCATCGCCTTTAACAAGTGCGCCGATTACACCTAAAGAAGTTACTCGGAGATTCTCAAATGGTTTTTATTTAGCAGAGGTGTTCAAGAAAGGATACAAAAATAGAGGAATATATGCTTGAGGAGAAGGAGAAATAAATAAGATATTAGAACATAGGTAGTTTACATGACAAAAATGAGGGATTGTATTTTTGTACCTTTGATAAAATGAGGTTTAGTTTCTTGATGGAGTGCTAGACACTAGAGTAATCCAAGAACAGAACAGACTTGAGTAGACACAGCTTGAGTTAGAACATTGGGAGCTAGTTGGGAATACACTGAGACTATGTCATCGATTAGAAGAGCAATAGTACCCGTTGAATGCCATAGCAATGGAGCTAAGTTAGTGAAGGATTCTCGTTTTTTAGACAGCTCTAGCAATGCTTCCTCTTTACGTTCTGGATCCTTTAAGTTCAATATGTGCTTAATGATCAAATCCAACTCCTTTTGGTTCTGCTATTCGTCTTAGATAATCATTTACTGTTGCTGTTATTGTTGTTACTACTGTTGAGGGAGCAGTTATTGAATGTTTTGTTATTATTACTGCAGTTATTGCTGTTATTGTTGTAACTAGCAGACAAATACACAAAAAAGATAAATAAAAACTCAATATCCCACTCCCTGATAAATCTTCATGATTGTTAATAATAATACCTATTAAGGTTGCTAGGACAACGCTGGATAGTTGATTTACTAATGAATAAGATAAGCATTCATATTGTGAAGAGGTGGAGTAGTTGCAACAAACACACTTTGAGGAGATGGACTACTAAAAGGAATAGGTTAATGTAGTTAAATCCCTCCTTGTCCAGGCTATACTGGTTAAGGCATCTACAATAACCCTGTAGGATAACTCTGACCACCAGGACCCATGTTCTAATAAAATATAATTTAAAATACCAATAAATATTGCAACTTAATTGTATGATTTTTACTTGAAAAGGGACTTATTATTGTGGCTGAGGTGATTGTGGCATCATTTGTTAAGAGAAATCCATATGGTGATACATATTATAGATGTCTAAGGAAAACCAAAGAAGGTTTGAAGGCAACAGAATACTAAAAGTTTAATAAATCCTTACCTTGAGTTGGATAGATCATACCAGGCTAACCGTACAAGAAGGCTTATGGTTGGATATTGTGTTGTGGCTGCTAATCTAAAAATTGTTTAGGGTAAAAAAGTGAGTTAGTTTAGGATATAAGTAAAATGTGAAAGAAGTTAAATAAAGGGAAAATAACACTAATTCGTTCGGATATCTCCTCTGGACTCTTATGCTTGTAAATGTTAGTTCATATAATTAGGGGATTTAAAGAGTCTGCAATTTTAGAGCATATTATACTTCACATGAAGACTTATTATTATTTATGAATTGAATTCCTCTCTTTATAGAAGGAAAAGAAGCATAAATAGCTTTTAAAACAGCATTTTTATTCTTGAAACTTGTAGAATAATAATATCTCTTCTGTTTCACTTACTTGGATTAGCTGCATAATGTTGGCCTTAGTAGTTCATCGCTCTCCTTCTGTTTTCTTGATAGGTTTCCTAGGAAAAAATTAAAGGCTTAGCTTAGCTAGGAGACTTTTCATAAATCACATAAATAGGATCTCGCATTTTAATAAAATGTTTTGCTCAGAAACCCATCTTCAACCTGAAATCCATTCTCTAATCTCTGGAACAACCAACCATCAAAATTCAAATTCTCATTACCCTTTCACTGTTCCTTCTTTTCCTTAGGACTCTAATGGTTTTCGCGCACTCTCTTATTTTATTCGCCTTCTTCTTTACTAATGTACTAATTATTTGTCACACTTGAAGATTTCGCTTTTGAAATTTAATTATTATTGTTTTTTTAATAAAGGAATTCTTAATTAGCTCATCTCTTTGAGTTTATTTCCTTATTTCTTTTTTCCCGCAGCACATTCTCACTCTCATTCTTTCTCTGTCGAAGTGGACATTTATTTCCTAAAATAAATTTAAAAGAACCATCATTCTTCATATTTTTGAAGCCACAGAAAATAATTTAAGATACTCTCCTCCTCAATCTTATTATAGTTTCAAGCACATTTTTGATTATTCTTTGTACAAACCTGTGATAATTTAATATTAAAAGAGTGTTTTTTGAATAACTTAAAAATCTTCTTGCAAAGCTCAAGATTTCAAGGTATATTTTGCTGAATTGCTAGAACAAAACAAAAAAATCTTTTCCCCAACTTTTATATTCACAAGTTCTTTTTTTTTGAAAGATTTAAATATTTCTCATATTTATTTTCAAGAGGATCTACTCATTAGCGCTATGGTTATTAAGCATGAGCTCAATTAAGGTCACCACCTTATTAATTTTTAATTCATAAGTAATCATCTCAAAATCACAAAAAAGATTCCTTTTCTAATTACATTAATTACTTTTATCCGCAGCTTTCCCGCTGTTTTTCTATTTAGTCTTCTACATGTAATGAAATCCTTATTTCCTTTTGTCTACGTCGTCTGAGATTGAGTGCTTTCATGGTAAATTTCAGATTTTTCAACTTATTCAGAGTTCCTTAAAAAGGATTTTTTCCCAAGAGTATATTCCCTCCCATCCTTGTTTTTAAACTAAAAAAACCATTGCCTAGTTCTTCACCAATATATTTTTAGAATTTGATAAATTTATCCCTTCTTGAAAACACCATATAGTTGAAATCAGCTTGAATAGAGATTATTTTAGAAGCAGACAACTAAAATTATCTATCTTAGTAGAATCCTGCCAATCCGTCTTAAAAAGTAAATTACTTAGATTCAAGTCGTGGGGAAGAGTATATCGTAATTTGACAACGTATTGATGACTCAACAAATATTACTAATACCTATTGATTAGCGTCGAACAGATAGAATGGAGATCTTGTATTGAAAAGGAGGGGGACAAGGAATAAAGATATTCCAAATTTTTAATCAAAACAAAATAAACAAACAAAAAAGTAGCTTTTTTTGCGCATTACGAATAGTTTTACAAATACAATCTTTCAAAATGAAGAACGACACAGTCTCGACGAAGCAGGGATCACAGAATAATGGTAAGAACGAAGGGGAGTGATGATTGTTAAGGTTTTAATGGTAATAAAATTAGGAACGCTCTTAGAAAATTATCTTGAGAAGACAGACGACTTGTAAGTATTCAAGGATGATCCATATCTCAATGATTTCAAGGAACACTTCAGAGTCCGCAATGGTGCATTCAGACATAAACTCTCTGAGATTCTGAAAGCTGAGAAATCTCTTGAAGAATTCGCAAAGGGTAAAATACAAAACAAAGAAAAAGAACGCTACATTTTTTCATTTTTATTCTTCTATTTCCCCCTATCTTTTAAGTTTTAAACCCAGTAGATCTTCCTTTTTCAAGTTTTCTAATGGTAAAAACTCCAAGAATAACTATTCCTTTTTGCATAAAGCAAGCGCATTTTGGTTTTAATAGATTATATTTGAGTTTATTTCACCTTTTGTTCATAACTTTAAATCAACCTAATTTTCCTATTTCGAACAAAAAAAGGTTACAAAAAATATGGATTCAATCAAGAAGGCGGTGATCTCGTTTACAGAGAATGGGCTCCAGGTGCAAAAGAGGTTTATTTAGCAGGTGACTTTAATGGATGGGATAGACGCAGAAACCGCTTGACTCCAGATTCATTTGGAAACTGGGAAATCAGATTACCTTTTAACGAAAAAGGGGAACCACCTATCCCACACGGCTCTAAAGTTAAAGCCCATGTGCTGAACGCAAACAACTAATGGCAAGATAAAGTCCCAGTTTGGAGCAAACGAGTTGTTTAGGATTTTCATACTAATCTCTTCGATTGCCAATTCTGGTGGCCACCTGCTGAATAAAGATATGTCTTCTAGCATCCCAGACCAAATAAGCATCACGCTATTAAAATCTACGAAACACATGTTGGCATGGCAGGAATAGATCCCCGTGTTCATACGTTCCCTGAGTTCACTAGAGATGTTCTCCCTAGAATCCGAAGCTTAGGATATAATACAGTTTAAATCATGGCAATTGCAGAACATGCATATTATGGTTCATTTGGTTATCATATCACCAGTCCATTCGCTGTATCATCTAGATTCGGAACTCCTGAAGAATTCAAGCAGCTTGTGGATGTTGCACATTCACTTTAAATACATGTTCTCGTTGACATCGTCCATTCGTAAGGAACTTAAAATTTAATTTTTTGGGGGAAAACCCACCACTATTACCACACAGATTTACTTAAATCAATGGTTATTTTTATTGAATTTTCCCTTTTTTGATTTGCTTAGTCACGCCAGCAAGAACGCTAACGATGGGATAAACCTATGGGATGGTACTGAGTACTAATATTTCCATGAAGGTGGAAAAGGTAATCACGATCTGTGGGATTCTAAACTTTTCGACTATGGCAAGTGGGAAGTGCTGCGTATGTTACTCAGCAATTTAGAATGGTTCATGACAGAGTACAATGTTGATGGCTTCCGATTTGATGGTATCACGTCCATGCTCTATAAACATCATGGTAAATATTAACTTACCTTTAAACTCAATAAATTAAGGTTTTTATGAAAATGTTAACTCAAAATGAATCTTGCTAGGAATGGGAACAGGATTCACAGGAAACTACCACGAGTACTTCAATGAAGATGTAGAGATTGATACCTTAGTGTACATGATGCTGGCTAATGAATTAGTCCACTAAATATATCCAGATGCTATCACTATTGCTGAAGATGTATCTGGTTATCCAACTTTGTGTAAACCAGTTAAAGATGGAGGAGTTGGGTTTGATTACAGGCTGCAAATGGCAGTACCTGATAAGGTAAGGATCTTGGGGAGGAGGAATAGACAAACAGAGGGAAACTAACACTTTAATTTATTCTTTTTTCTTTGTAGTGGATCAAGCTTCTCAAGGAAGTTAAAGACGATGATTGGAACATGAGTGATATTGTACATACTCTTATTAATCGCAGACACGATGAGAAATGCATAGTCTACTCAGAAAGCCATGATTAAGCTCTTGTGGGTGATAAAACTATCTCCATGTGGCTCTTCGATGCTGTACGAAAAATAAATTTTGTAATTTCTAACTGAATCGCATTAAAAACACAGGAAGTGTACGATAAAATGAGTGTCCATACTCCAGAAACTCTAGTTGTTAGCAGAGGAATGGCACTCCACAAAATGATTCGATTCATTACTATCGCACTTGGTGGAGAAGTAAAAATACCTGATAATAGCATATTTAAAGACATTACATCAATATTTCATTATTAATCCTTTTTTGAGAGACTTCTTCCTTAACAAACTCTTACTAACAACTTAGGGCTATTTGACATTCATGGGCAATGAATTTGGTCATCCGGAATGGATTGATTTTCCTAGAAAAGAAAACGGATGGAGCTACCATCACTGCCGTAGAAGATGGGATCTTGCTGATGACTAACTTCTAAGGTTCCATTTCCTCAAAGTAATGATCAAAAAAAGAATGAAAAAGCATTCACATTAAAAAACCATTTTGTGTCTTTAAATTAATTTGAAATTAGAACTTCGATAGTGACATGATACGCTTAGAGAGACACTTCCGCTGGTTGGGTTAGAAAAATAATTATGTATCCTGTAAAAATGAAGGCGACAAGGTTATTATATTTGAGCATGATAAGCTGCTATTCTGCTTTAACTTCCATCCAACGAAGGTAAAAAGATAGTTTGATGAGTATTAAGGGTGTGATTTTTCCCTATAAAGCTAAAAATTTAGTTAGTTTTGGTGAAGATTGTTGTTGATTTATTCTTATTTTTGGTTCTTAAAGAGCTTCGAAAACTACAAGGTTGGCACAAATATTGCTGAAAATCATCTCGTTATCTTTGATACTGATGAGCCTCATTTTGGAGGACACGACAGAGTACGAGGAGCTCATGAAACACCACTTTAATTCTACAAGGAATCATTCAATAACAGACCATATCATGTGAATCTCTACTTACCTTCAAGGAGTGCTATTGTCTTAGCTGGTGAGACTGATGCTCATAATTTCTGGAATTCCACACATCCCAGCTGAAAGCCTGCCTGAAGATACGAATAATATCATAATTTTTTTGTTATCACAGTAAAAATGAAATTTATGTGTAAGGGAGTTGAATAATTTATTTGAGTGATACTAAAGAAATCAATATCTATTTAGGGGTTTAATGGTGGTAAAGTAAAATTCATTATATTAGTAGTTGTTGCAGTGCTCAGTAACTGTTCTCTGGGTTTTGTAGATGTTAAGAAATCATTTGAGTTTTTTTTACTTTGGGAGAAAAGATTTCTAATATTTTTTGTTTTGTCTTGATTTCTCAAATTCTTGTTTGATGATAAAATAATCAACTCTTAGGAAATTACAATCATTTAAGATTTCTGTAAAGAACAGTAGGGCATTTAGATGAATAAACAACTAAGCAAGCCTGGAATGGGATCAAAGAAGTCAACCAAAATAGTCAGAATGAGATGAGATAGATGATTGTCCTTTAGTTAATATATTCTCTGAATTTTTGCTTTAGCGAAGGGATTTGCTTGTGCTAACTTACGGGGCTATCGTGAGCTAAATCGTCAAGGACACTGATAATGTCAACAATGCAAATATTCAACTTGAAAAACTGTAAGAAGAAGAAAAAATGTTACCTTTATTGCTACAACTTTTGTTCATTAAATGTTTATTTTCTTTCGATATTCCTAAAGTGGGTTTGAGATAGGCTAGCGATTGATTGATGAATTCGTTGCGAAAAATGATGGGAAACTGTGCGCAGATTATAAGGATATGGCTAACACAATAGCGAAAGAAGGGTTCGAGATGTTCTTGGGAACTAAAGCAGATTTAGAAGAACTAAAAGCAGACAGTCACAAAGATATATCTTTTAATCTTGTCCTTAATGACAGTCCCTTAACTGATTTAGTGGAATTACCTGAGCATCTTTAAGGGCTGTCATACAACAACATTATTTGTGGAGCAATCAGAGGTGCAATTGGAAGTGTAAACATAAATAATTAGATGAGAATTCAGGAATTTCGCATTTAATAAACTTAACAATTTTTGGTTTAAAAAAAATCCAGTTATTGCTGATTGGGCGAGTATTCATGAAAAGTGATCAGCTTCTTGGCGATGAACGATCTGTCATACGAGTTGAAGTTAAAAGAGAAAAACTCAAAGATGAAGATTGAGAAAAAGAGAAGAAAAGATAGATTGATAGTCATACAACAAAAATGCATTATGTAGAAAGTAAAAATATTTTAAAATCATAAAAAATCATTTGATGCAAGCACAATCACAGCAATAGAGCTTATTAGGGAGGGAAAGAAAACATAAGAAATATTAGAAATATTAGATATAAATCCCTTTATTAGGAAGGATTGTTCTTTAAGAGAAGTCTGAGATTTAAATCATCTTCTTCCTCTGTTGTCTTGTAGGTCTTATCTTGATCATCCTCTTTCTACCAGATAAGTTTAAACAGATTCATTGAAATTTTTGACGGTGAACATTGTGTGTGTTTCAAACTGAAATTCGTCTTTATAATTGTTTTCTAGCAATGTCTTTGTTGCTTCACTTACGGAAATACGTCCTGCCACGCCATTTGACTCCACTCTATTGAACGAAACAAAATTATTATTTAGTTAAGCCGACATCATGCTTCATTTTAGTATAGGAAAATATAAAAAATTATTACTTATTGGCTATGACCACATCTTCTCCGAAAATATCATATCTGACAATATTCGTTCCCAGAATTCCACCTAAAAACTTCCCAGTGTGAATTCCGATTCGCATTTGCAGATCTGAATTATTCACACGATCTCTCACAACTTTAATCGTTTCTATCATCGAGAATCCCATGAGCATAACATTATGTGCCTCTTCGTGGATGCACCTGTTGTTTATGTTAGTCATACCCAGAACCACGTAGCAATCTGCATTGCAAATTCAATAAAAAAAGAACATTAACAATTTCATTTAGAATTGAGATAACTTCTCACCTCCAATCGTGTAGACTTTGTAGACATTTTTCTTGATAGCAGCTTTATCGAATTCAATGAAGAGTTCTCTGAGCATTCGGACAACATCTTCTGGTTTCGATTTGCTTGAATAACTCGTGAACCCTGAGATATCCGCAAAGAGCATTGTCACATCCTATATTTTCTCTTAGAATTCTAATTTTTTCTATTAATCTTAGAAAAATTTCGTCAGAACATGCTGAGGTAAAAGATGTCTCAGTAACGAATCCTTTTCAGTTTTCTTCGCATCTAGCCGCACTAATTAATTGTAGTTCTGTATGTATAGTTTCTAGCGGAAGTAGTTTCTCATGAGTTCGAAGGTAGACAGAGCAACAATGAACAAAGATGAGAATGGACTCTCCCGGAAATTAACTATCCAGATAACCGTGAACGCTATGTTGAATAGAAGTGCTTGTGGGAAGGTAAGATTTGAGAAATTCGATAACACAGTCTATGAAAGAGTCATTTCAAAGTAATCCATGAGAAGAAGTGTTGAATGCGATGAGTGATCAGTGAATATTGTCCCTGAGAGGATTGAAAGAAGGAGTATCGCAAAGGTGAAGAAAACAACGTTGATATAGTAGAGAAATCGATTATCCATTGATCGCGAGTAGAGAATCATCAGAATAAACAACGCAATCTCAAATACCATCCTCATAGTGACAATCTATGTCATGTTACTGATGGTGACTTCATCTTAAACCTAAAAGAACATCAATGTTTTGAATAAGCTGATTAGCACAACGACACCTGTTCCAGCTTGATATGAGTTTTATAGATCCTTCCTGCGCATTTTATTAAATTTCAAAACTGTTTCTTCTTTTTCATTTTCGAGTGTCAAAAACCATTCACTTCTGATTTTCAAGTAGATTTCATTATCTTCGTCATTTACACTGCTTGTTGATCCGGCTTGCGTTTACTGTTTTTACGCATTTATCCTTCCGAGTGGCACTCTATTCTAATCGATTTCTGGTAGAATTTAACTTTAATTCGTTCCAATCTACACTTCGGGATCAATTTCCTCTTCATCTATTTCTAAATCATCAAGTTTCGCTGCAAAACTTGCCCTCGGGAGAACAACTGTGTTGGACTGTCTCTTCGGTTTTCGTTTAGGCGATATTTCAATTTAATTGAGTTAATTAAACGTCTTTGATTTCGAAGAAGGAATGCTTTCTTGCTCAAGATTCTCAAATGAACTTTTCCTAATGTACTAACTTGGTTTTTTCGTTGTTGCTCGATTTTAATGGAGTATTGTGTGAGGATACTACGAGCTGTTTGTATTGACATTGCTATTGTTATTGAGATTATTTGTATTATTATTGTTGTTGTTGTTACTGTTATTACTATTATTGTTATTTTATCCGATATAACTGTCTTACCTTGAGCTTGCATGTATGGAACTTTAATGAATTGAACTAATCGAAGGGATGAAATTACTATCTTTATGTGAGTTATTGAAACTTTGATTAACACCGCCAATACTGCCAGTTTGGTTATTCACAGCCGGAGGGGTGTTGATGTTATTTGTTGGATTATTCTAACTCGATGTTTATTAATTCGTGTTGAGATTTTTTAAATTATTGGACGTCAACGATGCTAGCTACTTCAGCACCATTGGGCTTCTTCTTTCGAAATCAGATTGTATGGATACCTTCTTTTCAATGATATTATATTATTCGATTTCTTTCTCCGAATCTAATACCAAAATAAGATTTATTAGAAAATTTGAAGAACATAATAAATGTGTTTACTTCTCCTGTATATTTTATCTCTTTTGAAGGTCCTGAAAACAGTAAGATCTCCTTTTCCTTTGACGTTCTTGAATATTTCAGTTCGGAATATGTAGTCTTCGTCTTTAACTCGGAGATGTGCTTGTTCTGAGATGGTTATCATGTTTGCTTCACAATGTGAGCAGACTCGAGAAGTTGTGTTTACTGTATCGCCGATGAGACTAAACTGTGGTTTGTGATACCCAATCACACCAGCGATTACTCTACCATGATGAATGCCTATTTTCAAGATTGTCTTGGAAGAACGAGTGCCCCAGTATATCTTCTAAGCTTTCTTTTGAATAGCAAATGCAGCTTCTAAAGCTTATTTCGTTTCGTTTTGATTTCCCCAAAGCGCGGATAGCTATTTTTTGTCGTTAGTTTGTTTAGCTACATCCAATCCACTTGCAGCCATATAAACCTTACCAACAGTCTAAGGGTGGGAAGAATAAGAAGAAAAATGGTAAATAAGTGGAAAAAACTAACTTGATTATTGAATTTGTTACTTCAATTTTTTGAACACCATATCGAAGACAGACTTAGTCAAAGCTTCTATAGAGATTATCCAGCCATTGAATGAACGTTTCATCTTATTCTTTTAGAATCTCATCGAATGAGACAATCTCAATGAACATAATAGCAACTTCGCCTTGATCTTCCTCGATGTTTGTATCACCATCTTACAAAAATACAATTATATATCATATTGAAAAATTCTCGTTATTTTTTTTAATTTCTTTATACTCCTATTGAATCTAGATCTGACGAAATCAGGTAGTAGGTTAGCTAATACTTAATCTACTTTATTTTCTTCTAGTTTGATCTTATTCTCCATGAGAAATAGATCTCTACGCAACTTATCCTTATTGTAATATGATCCTAAGTTAAGCACTGAAAAGAAGAAGAAAACGATTGTGATGGATGTCTTTTAGTAGAGTTCGATGTCTTTATCGGGATTGTTGAACTTGTCACCTGCTATCACAAAGACAAATAGACTTAGGTAATTCAGGAGATTCAGAGATACTTAGAATCCTAATGGAGGAGGCAATGCATCCCAACTGAGAATTGAGAATAAGACTAAATGCTCTTGGAGAACTTAATTGACTGAGTCACTTTCATAGAAGATGATCGCAAGAGAGTACAGGACTAAAGTGGCTGTTAGCAATCCACGGATCTAGGTGGTGGGTTTAGTAGAAAAAGAACAAGAATTATGAGAAAACGGAGGGAGAAATATGTTTATTAATAAAAGTGTACATTGATGAGAACAATTTTGTTGAGTTAAAACACACTGAATTTCTGTTTTGCGAACAGGATGATTGAGTAGCCGATTGTTGAAGCAGCTTCAACAATGATCCTGAGAATGTCGAATGTGAGGACATGGCCAGGTGATCCATTGCTTCTGACGAGATACTGCAATGTCGAAATGGACAGAATCAATGACATAAGAGTGATAGGCTTCAAATAAATCGTCCAGACGAATTGTAGTTTATGCTGTCTGTAGCTTTTCTCGAGTCGTTCATCGTTAAACTTTAATTCGAGGTTATTTATGCCAGATAGATTCTCAACTTTCTCGCCTGGATCGATGACTTTTATCAACAAAAAAACAAACAAAATCATATTATTTCAATTTCATTACATATTTTTGTAATTTAAGAAAAAAAATAATTACTTTTCCTAAGGAATCCATCCATTTCAACTTCAGCGAAAAGTGCTTTAAACATGTTAGCATAGAAGAAATGGTCTAAGATAGGCTGCTGTTTTAGTTATCGTATGTATGATTTAGGTACTCCTTCTGAAATGAAACCACGGACAAGTAGATTTTCAGATTAATCCTACAGAAACTTCCTGATAACTTTGTTTGTTATTAGAAACCGGATGATATTATGGTAGCTTATTTCGATCACGAGAATCACAAGAGCAACTGTGACTAAACTCACCCACAGCTCCAATTCCATTGTAAAATCAACCAAGCTTAATCCTTTCATTCCTGTGGCTCTCTAGTTTTCATAGTTCCAACTGTTTACGAAAACAAAGAAAGTATGATAAAAATGTCAAAATTAGAAAAAATAAGATATTGTTACTAGAAAGTCAAGGCAATTTATGCAAATTATAGCAGAATATGGATAAGCCTTGCTCTAAGGGAGAATATTCCATTGGCGCATTACGCCATGATTGTGAAAACCAGTGTAGAGAGCACACACAGATAATTCGATACCACATAGGAATCCTTCATCTTTCCGTTATTCGTGTTAAACGAGAAGATTGCATTCTCGGTAAGCACGGAAACAAGAAGAGCTTAAATCGCCGAGATAACTATGGTCTCAAGGAAATGTGGTTTAATCCATGAAAAGTATTTCTTCGAGCGCCGATAAAACGTTGGATATATACTGATGATATTACTGCGTTAAGTATGGAATTTCCCTGTGAAAATGAAGAGAGATCCTACGATAAGTTGCAGAAAGTGAGTTATGAGAATCTGATTATATCGCGCATAACTAGAGTAGTATTAGTAGCTGTGCAAAGCGAGGATGTAGTTTGTTAAGGTGTAAAAGAATGAATATTTAAACACCAAAATTACTAAATATTTCAGTTTTTCTTAGAACTAAAGCGATGAATCCAACACGATTTACTTGAAAGAACCAAGATCGGAGAGAAGTAGATCTCCTAAGATTCGTTTTTCACACATAGCTGATCTATCTCCACCTGATTCTACTTGAATAGAAACATCAGCTGTATGCATCATCCAAGAGTCACACCAGCTAGAACCAACAGCTAGAACCGTTGGTTTGATGACAAATGAATCGTGAATAAGTCTAGTGAGTCTGCCTTTTTCTTCGTATGAGAATTCAAAAGCTACTACACTCCTGCACATCATGCATAAGAAACTGAAATGGCTCTTTAGATAGTCGTCGCAGAGTACCAACATCAATGCCTTGCCACTGATTTATAAAACTAGCTTTTTTAACTAATCTTCTTATTAGCTCTTCCCTTTTTGACCAACCATAGAAGATAATCTACGAGTCCGTACTTAACTAGCTTTTGATTTCATCGAAGGAGATGTGTTATTAGGATCACTGTCTTCTTTTAAAATGAGTTTTTAGACCTAAAGAAGATGACTCTTGATTTGGAATTTAAGTTCATCGTAACTACAAAATAGTTAGAAAAATGATCATCAATAACCACTGATATGTGCCTATTTTTATTTATTTACTCAGTCTGATCAACGATGAGGAACTCTGAATTCGGTGCAATGATCTCCGCTTATAGAGCAGCAGCAATAGCTTTTTACTATTTATCCCCTGACAGCAGCCAAATAGCAATATCTGAATTTCTCAAAATATCCACTGTTTTGTTTATTTCTGGTACCATTTTTTATCTCAAACAGACAACTCCTAAGAGTTACAAATCAGATTCGAAGTGATCAATGATCGCTTCAGTTTTGCTATTCGATTCTTAATTAGCTGCCATTTGAATCTACTTCTTGAATTCGGATATCTGGAAATTACTCACAGACTTCCGAGCATAAACGATAAAGTGCATTCCATTCATCGCAAAATTGTTTATCATTTTATTTAACCTGTCCTTTTCAGCTTTACTCATGATACATTTCGGCAAAACTGACCGCTCATCTCCCCGTACTAACATAAACTGCTTGCGATCGTCTTGCGCTGAATTCTTCTTGTTTTTCTCAGGAGAACAAGGTGACATACTTGGAATTTATCCTCCTCCACCACCTTGATATTCCACATTGTTTTGCTCCTTCAAAATAATTGAAAAACGTCCTCTTTCCTGAGTGTAGATGTTAATCGCTGATGTACAAAATAACAATTCAAATTAAAACATGGATTTGCTAGGAAACTACCCCCTTCATAAAAATCCTAAATGCACTAAACTATTTACCTTTAATTTCATAGCGAATTTCTTTGCTTTTGAATTTGATTTAGTAGAATTTTCTTGTATTGTAAGTCCCTGAGTAAATAAAAGGCACATCGAGTCGTTAAGCTAAACGAAGCAGTATTGACTCTTCATGTGAAGACAAATCATGGAGTACAATTCCATCTAAGCTGTCTTTCGGTTTTTTTGTTTTAATTTAATGGCATAAAACAAGAGCTTTAATAAATTCTGCCGCAGATTCTCCCTTGTGAGTTGAAATCGGCGATATTCCATGGACAGCTTTCTCTTGCATGAGTTGATCTGCTATTTCAAGCTCGTTATGTACATCCCTCAAATTCAACTCAGAATGTATCTGCTCTAGAAGAGGATTTGGAGTAAAAGAATAATCATTCCACTTGTAGATGTCTCTTTCTTGGAATTTCGCTTGTTTGATGTCCACATTAGTGTACATATCTGTGGTGTTGCGCATTCTTTATTAGTTCTCTAAACTGTTCAATGATCGTTAAGATTGTATTTTCAAGGATGGCTGTTTTGGATTGCTGCTATTGTTGTTAGTTCCTGAATAAGCTTCTTCAAATCTATTGTTATCTTCATATAATGGTTCTCCTTCTTTCTTTTTCTTCTCTTGATCTAAAATGGCTAGACCTGCTTGAATTCTCTTCTGTTTCAATGCCATTTATTGAATCTTTTCGATATTTATTGACTACGGTCTTATCAACCAATATTTATGAAAACTATTAGAATTTTTGTTAGATCCATCAATAAGATTAGAACCATCATCTCCTGCTGCTGTTTGAAAAGCTATATCTTCAGTGTTTGCCATTGTGGTAATGGCCTTTTCTCCTTCACTTTTGTAAAAAAATATGAAGTGGAATTTAAAAATATTGAAATTTTATTTAATTATTTTTACGTAATCTGCTGATCATCTGGATTATCTTAATGATGCAGGACACTGTGGGTAGTTTGGTATCTTTTTTATAAAGAACTGTCAATGACTAGCTAGAATGAAGGAATATCAGTTGATTGGTTAGTTTTTTCATTTGGAATGCTTCGTTGGCTTGGCTGGAAGAAAAAGATAATTTATTAACTTTAACAAAAAAGATTGTCTTATCCTTACAGGAAATCTCTCAGAAGATTAACTCTCTTTGCCTTCTTAGCTCGTTTGCTTTTTTGCAGTTTGTATTTCCTCTCCATTTTCATCATCTTCATCTTCATCTTCATCCTCATCTTCGTCGTCATCTTCATCTTCATCATCATCGTCCTCATCTTCCTCTTCTTCCTCTTTCTCAGTTTTAGCTTAAAATGTTTCTTGATATCTCCCAATTTTCTCTTGATTCTTTATTATTCCATGACATGGGGTTGTAATATTCCCTAAGTGCATTAGATGCACTTACTCTTGACCATTCTCCTCAGCTATTGATATTGATGCAACATTATTAGGAGATTTCCTCTCTTCTCCACTTTATTCTCTGTTTAAGTTATTAAGAGTTGCTCTAACTTGATTTTCAGTGCTCAAATCGTCCTCATGGTTATCTTCTTAAATATGCTAAATTGAGTTTTCTTCAGCTTCTTCGTTTACTTCAATATTGTTCAGCACACAGTTCATATCATCCAATGGAAGCTCAACTTATGATACTCCATCAATAGACTCAGATAAGTCATCTGCAATTAGAGTTCCTGTAAGAGTTCCTTTTTTATCCTTCCATGAAACTTCCTCAATCTCCCCAGGTAGAGTTACTTTTTTCTGTTTATTGCTTGGACTAATAGCTTGCTATTAATTTTGGATTTCCATCTTGCTATTCTTATTGTCCTTATCCAATTCGTTGCTGTTGTTATGAGGCTACTAAATCTCATCGGAAATACTCAAATCATTCAGATTCAGATGATTATTATTGTTATTTGCTAAAATCCCTTAATTATTACTGGTGTCTATGTTGTTGAGCACACTGAAATTATTCGTTGCATTAATTAGACTCTAATTCTAAATATTGTTATTGTTGTTGAGCGGATCTAGTGGAATGCCAGTTGCATCCAGTTTAGTTAAATTATTCCCTCCAGCAGATGTGTTAAACAACATCTAATCACCTTAAACGTTTATTGGTTTAAATTCAGTATTCCCTGCAGAAGAAATCTATGGGAATTACACTCCATCGGAGCTGTTTTTAGTGAATTCAGCTTTGTCAGGAGAAGAATTATTGAATGGTAGGCTTTATGCGTCTTGCAAGAGTCCTTGATCTTATGATTGAGTGTTGAAGAATTTTCCATCATAAATAATCCCAACGATATCTTCCTGGTCCTTTTTTGTAATAGCACCTGCATGCCCGAAGACAGCATAGTCTATATGACAGAAGTTCGTGATTGCATCTGGGTTATTCACAGATATGCCGACTTTCTTCTGTCGGAATTTTCTTTCGGTGAAGTATTTTTGCAGCAACAGAGCAAAATCAACTAGAGCATAAATAACAATGGGTGTTTGTGTTGAGAAAATATCTGTTGCGTAGACAATATCTTCAACTCGATTAGGCCTTGCATCGGATAGAAGTTAACTTTCATCATGGAGGCTCTTCCAGATGTTAGTTGTCTTTTTGAGAGAGAGAAAAAATGAGTAACTTTTAGGAAAAAATCAATAATATTTGAAATTACAAGGATTCCAATGACGATCCACACAATGCCCATCTGCATGAAGCGATTGAGAAAGTTCTCAAATTTCCTATCTGAACAGTCATTTTGCAACTGAGAAAGGCTTGTGATTTCTCTTCCTTTTTGGATAACTATGCCTAGAATCCAGTCTGAATATTTGATTTAACTCCCCCTCAACACAATGTTTTCAAAAGCGAGATCTTATCCTTTTGGGTCATTCTAAAGTTTCAAATAGCCTAAGAACTCTTTCTCTGAGCGATTCGGTGCAGAATACTCCATCTTACCTGTGAAATATTCCTTGTAACAGCTCAGAAAGCTACTCATGTCTTTTTTGTTTGCTGATAAGAAAAAACAAAGAAAGAGTTTTTAAAATATCCATTCAAGAATTTTAGACAAACCTTTGATCAACGAGAGAGGTCGTTTGATGATGTATTGAGAGCATCCATCGATTTCGATTGTATCCACAAAGCACCAATCATCCTTGCAATCAAGCAAGACAATATCAGCTGGACAATATGCTTTTTTCTTCAAAAGGAGAATATCCCCAATATCCACTGAGATTCCAACAACTTCTTGAAGTGTTGGCTACTTCGAGGAGAAATCCACTTTCTGTAAGGCACAAACAAAGAAAATAAGGGCATTATTTAGAAATTACGTTATTTATTTTTTGGAACAAAATAAGAATACTATTATCCCCTCTGCATCTATCTACTACCAACTTAAAATCTATATTTTCTTTGAATGCTTACAAGGAAATGGTTGCCATCGAGTTTCATTTGCTCCTGAGATTTGATTGACACAAGAATTATGAGGCTCTTGCAGATATTAGTAAGCAAATTCAGAATCAATGGAGCAAGTAAAAAGTATCTTCAAAGACACCCAAAAAATAAATATAAACTCAAAAGACAATAACTTAAAGATACCCATTATCTGTGAGTTCAAGTGACTCTGAGACTATAAGGAGAATGACAAAGAAGATGTTCCCGAATTTGCTGAAGGAATGCATGAGAGAATTCAGTAAAGCTCGCAGAACCTGCAATTTACCACATACAACATGGGGAAATGTTTATTTTTTCTTCACCAAAATCACCAAATAAATCAAAGCTAATCAATTACCCCTGATTCCTCTATTTGCCATTCTTTTGGAAGCTACTTCGCCGTGCAAGAGGATATGCCATTCAGAAATTCAAACTGAGAAAAATACAAGAATTGTTTCAAACATATGGTATTTTAATAGATTGATTTGATGTAAACTAATATTAATCTAAGTGCCTCACGCTGAAGGTGAATGGCTGTAAGAATTTGTATTTATTATGAAACTATGCTGTTCTCAGGCGCTAAACACTCATTTTCTCATCTAGGATATCACTCCTGTGTCGTCGAAACAACATTCTTTTTCGTATGTCGAATTCCTCACTTCCTCCCCCTCTTCACTAACAGCTGTCCCAGTTAACTATTTTCGCAGGAGAATTCTGTGATTTAATTAATAATGTTCGATGGAAAGTGTGTATGTGTGTAAATTTGGGATTTTAATAATTATACTTTAATGAGATAATCAAATGTGATAGTTTCCTCCTTCGTTCTGAATTTGATTAAATTCATGATTGAAAAAACTGTACTTATCTGCAACTAGTATTGTCTTACCTTGGGGTGGGAATTCATGGCGTGCTCCTCGTTTGAACGTCCTATTACTATCTAGAGGGATTTTGAAAATTATTTTTGGATGACTGAAGGTAGTAAGTGCAGTAGATAAAAAGAAACTCAAAAAGGTTGGAAAGGAAAATGAAAAATAAATAAATAAATTCAAACATATTGGTTTTTTTTCAAAAGAAAATTCGAAACTCTTGCAAAGCTTAAAGGAAAGTCACCAAGAAAAACTATTCAAAAAAAAAGGACAACTTAATGGTATGTTATTCCTCTAAATCAGATAAATAGTGTTCTCTGTTTATTAATTATTTGAGAGTTAATATTAATGAATTCATTTCTTGTAGAATGTGTAGCTTAGAGAAAATACCTCCACTATCAGATAAATAAAAGAAATAAAGAATTACTTTTTTAAGAAACATCTTTAGGATAACATGGAAGTGGCTATTCTTTAGAAGAATGTTCGATTCATATTAATCCTGGTAACTCAAAAATAGATAAAAAAAAGTAGCAATCAAACCTAAATCCCCTTTAAAAATTACTTATTTAGGCAGGTATCAGCATTAATGGACCAACTTAAATTGAAATATTTTAAGAAAATCTAACAGCGTCATTAATCGTTAAAGTTTTAAAGAAAAAATAAACTTATTTAGTAGTATTTGTTTATTTATGATTTAAGTTGTAAAAAAATTAATATTTTAAATTATTTTTTTAGAAGTTTATTGCAAATCCAAAAAGAGCTCTTGATAAAATCCACATCTGAGACTTCTATCTTTGGGTAGAGATAAAATATTTTTTTTAAGGAGGGAATCTCGCCAATAAATTATTTATCTTGTGACTTTTAGTATTAAAATTTTATCTAATTAGCAATAATTATTCCTCATTTTTTAAGGATTTTTATTAAGAATACTATTTTTATGCCTCTATTTCTCTTGAATAAGTGAGATAAAAATCCATTAGAAAGAATGCAGAGATTTAGAGATTATGCTTGATTCGTTTAAAGAGATTGAGAGTGAAGAGGATATGCATTGTGGTTAATTATTCAAAAACATTTTATGTTTTGGGATTTGAGAAGATTAGAGAAAATCTAATCATAACCATATTTTTTATGATAAATGAATTTAATGAAAAATAATAAAAAACTCATGTTGTTTTTCACTTGTTTTGGATTCACCATTATTTCAATTTTCCTAGAAGATAAAACATGAATTTTCAAGAGTATAGCTCAACCTAAATAACTGATGTTAAATTGCACAGATTGGAAGACAAAAAGGAAATTTAAAATACTGATATTAGATCCAAGATATTTTTGAATTAAACAATTCTTTTTTTCTCAACAAATCACAAAATATTCAAAAAAGGTAACCAAAAAATCACTTCTCATCAACATTTAGCTTGAAAATTGAATAAATTTGTATGTTTTCAAATGCTCAACCAGCAAGCTAGATTAAGAGGAGTCCTTATCAACTGTGGAGAACAAGGAAAACCCATGCTCAATTATTCTGAAAGGTTTTCTAGACTTTTAGCAGATCTCATAGCCGATCCTAGCGCAAAATTCTCAAATTGTCTCACAAGTCTTCAAGAGGATAGCAGCGATGGATCTTAAAATGAGAAGTTTATTATTGAAATTATTACTTTCCCTGATGAGATGCTGCTGACTACACTAGTTTCTTCAAATTTAAGAAAGGTGTTTACAATATAAAAGTTAATAAAAGCATTTAAACAATCAGCATTTCTTGATCTATGGATGTTTTGATTACAGAGGGATAACTGCAAATAATAAAATAATTATTTTCCCCTCCAGCTTTCTTCAGAGAGGGCTAGATTTGATTCACAAAAAGAAAAATGTAACTCGACATGTTTCTCTTGTTTTTTTCAAAGAAAAAAAGGAATCGTTTTTGTTGAAAGCTTCAAGAATTTGAAGAGAAAGGGTATTTTTTGTTAAAGATTTAAAATGTTCAAAAGATCACAAATCATAAATCATGAAGAATTAAAGCGAAATATGAGTGTTGAATGTATTGAAATTATCGAATATCTTTGGTTTCATAAAATTCATGGAAGAAATAGTCTTGTATGGATTATTAGTTCATTTTAGTGAAGATTCAAGCTAGAGGCTGGAGATAATTAATTCTTGAGTATTTACGAGGAAGAGATATTTTTGTGAAAAAAAAGAGATAAAAATAGAGAGAGAAAAAGCAAAATTTCCATTGTTTGCAAGTTGAATGAGAGTTATTACAGCTGAGAGAGCTGTTCATTTATTTTCCAACACTATCAAGGACAAGTTTGTTATTAATAGCTGTCTGGTTTTCATTCTCAGCTATCTTCTTAACCTCATTAATATTCTTAATTTCCTTATCTCAATTCTTCCTCCTGATCCTTTTTTCCAGCTCTGGAGTTGAAAAGAAATCCCCAAGAGCAAGTAAATCTAATAATTTAAAGATTAAACAAACAATTCTTACTTCTAATAAAATAGCATACAAAATGAGAAGGAAAGAAAAAGAAGGATAAATGGAACCAAATTCTTCCTAAAGTAGCCCTAGCTAACAAGAAGACAAATGGAAAGTTTAGGGCCATTAATTAGAAACATTCCAACACTTGTCGATTGAAGATAAGATTAATCGGATTGTTCTAAAAATATCCAAACAGACGGCAGGAACCTAATAAGCATTTCCTCTGTATTAGATTTTCAGCGAACTCTACCCATTGCTTGAAGATCTGGAGAATTTTAAGACTGCCATTTCTGATGACTAAACAAAAACTTTGTATCTGAAATATCATTCCTTCATCAAGTAATCGAATCAAAATACGGTGGCTCTTTCAAAAGCTAGCTTGAATCCTACCCCCGAAAAAATGATAGAAATCAAAAATAAAATCTTAGAAATGATGGGAAACATCAAGAATCTTCACAGTTAAGCTCTCATGTCTACGAAAAAGTACATTCTCTGGATGGACGCAAAACAGTCCAACAATTCATCAGAACTTGAGTAACTCGAAAAGGACTACAAGGGTGAAGTTATTGTAAGATATTACACTGATAATAAGAAATTCAGAGAAGATGTACTCGAATTGAAGGGATTTCCGACAGTAGTCATCTTGAGTGCAGCTGCAGCAGGTTCAAATATCCAATATGGGGATGGAGATCACTTTCAGTTTTTAAAATAAAATAAAAAAGCTCTTCGATTGAGAGGAGTTGTAATCTATTGTGGATAAGCAGGGTTTGATAACCTCAAAGGTTTGTTGAAAGATGAATCTAAATTACTGCGATGCATTACGATTGATTATTCTGAAATGATGTATACAGTTAAAAACTTAGTTGTCCCTCTAGACTTTAAAAGAGTCATCCCTCTAGCTGAGTTGGATGCATACCTTTCTGTTTCCGCTAAAAACAGTCTTATTTCTTTTTCTTAAAATGATTGGAGCTCACGATCGTTAGCGGAACTGCATCCTCATAAAGTTAATTACAAGGATATTTTCAAGCGAGCTAAGGATCTGATAGCTAGCAAAGGGATTCGGATGAGGCCTGAATTAGTATTGAAAATGGGTAATATTTCCGATGAAATAGAGAAATTATTCAAATAAACACAGCTAAATAACGAAGAACTTTCAAAATCTCTGATGACAATCTATTCTAGAGAAAGTACAGAGATTCCTATTTATTAAATTCTAAATTCTACACTGAATATCATGAACGAAGATTTGATTAAAGTTATGCATCCCTTCATTGACCTTTTCTTGATTGCCCTGTACTACTATGATGACTTTTCTGATACAATAATAAAAAGACCAGTTATGAATTCCGTCCCTATTGTCTATGATTTCTACAGGGGATCAACGATTCCAGATGATCAATTTTACAATAACTTCATAAAAGTCAATAGTATTATTACTCTTCCAGGTTTCAGCTCGTTCTCAGCAGACAAGAATATTGCTGCTATTTTCATCTAAACAAACCAAGGATTCGCAGATTCTCAGCCTGTGATTTTCAATTATAAATTTAAAACTGGAAATCTATTCTTTAATAATCGCCCAAAGTTCCTTGACAATGTCTCTTCCTACAAAGAAAAAGAATACCTAGTGTATCCATTTACTCTCTTTCGCATTACATAAGTTATTCCACCAGCAGAAGGAAAGGAGTACTATGATATTGAGTTGACCATTAATTGAGAGAGAAAGAGAGAGGAGAGAGAAGCAGAAGAATTTGTTGCAGTTTTTATAATTTTCTTGAGGTTTGAAGGAAAAGGAAATGCTGATTTTGTGTCTCACATTCAAAAAATATTAATACAAAAATATTATTTTAAAAATCATTTTGATATCATCTCTGCGATTTTTTTATTTTATCTTTTTGTTCCTTTATCCTTAAACTAGAATAAATAAATAAATGAGAATTCAAATTTCTTTAATTAACTATGAGTGAAGTTTTTCTTTTTTCTATTTCTTTAATTTGTGAAGCAGGAAAACTCATATATTACCTTGTTTATCTGAAGGGGGGATAAGGAAGAATGTTGGATTTGGTATTTTATTAATTATATTACATACATTTTGTAGTCCATATTACAGCACTCGTCTTTTAATTTATGAAGGACTATCGAAGTCTCAATGTATTGTTATCTTCTTTATCTTTCTTCTGAGTCTTTTAAGAGGATCTCAATTTGATTTTATTAGCTTTTGATTTATCTCCTAAAACCTAAAATGGTTTCTTTTAGCAATACCAAATATTCCAGAACTATCATTAAATTCATTCCAAATTATTATTGCATTACCAAGAAAGATCTTTAGACACAAGAATGAAAGATAGAGTCTACCAAAATGGAAATAAAATGAGTTTAAAGAAATAAAAGAAAGAATAATGATGATTCTTATTAAGATATTTTGTACTTTTTGTTAGTGAGCAACCATTTAAAATAGAATCTTTTTTAATGAAGAAACTGAACAAATAAAACAATATTTTTGAATATTTAAGAAGGATCAAACAAATTGACCATTTAATTATATTATTATTAGAAGTTTAAGTCATTGGAAGGATAAAGAACTAGATTTTATAAATTGAGAGAAAAATAACTAAGAAAAAAAGTTAACGTGGATATTGTTGGTTTCTAATTGTAACAGCTTAAATTTCTGTTCTTGAAGATTTCTTAGATTTTTAGCTCTTATTAAATAAGAACTTCAAGAGATGCTTGTTTTTGGAAAAGTAAAGATATTTTTAGATTCAATCTGTTTCGAAGATGAGCTCAATGAGCTAATAAAATAATGAAAAAAACTTTATTGAGATAATTTTTGTAAAAAAATAAATCAATAGTTGGCTAATTCGTACTAAAAAAAGTTTATGTTTTTGCGAAAAAGATAAGGAAGAAGAGGAAAGAAGAAACAGCGAAATAAATCAAAGAAAGAGAAGATTTGTTTGGGGAGGAGAAGAATAAAAAATAAATTAATCAAATTCTAAAATTTTTAACATACTCATGATAGATCTTAAAAGGAGAAGTTTATTATTGAGATTATTACTTTTTCTGATGATCTGCAAGTGATTACACTGCATTTCGTCATTTCTAACAAAGGTAATTAACAACATTAATAGCCATGCAAGCGCTTAAACAATCAGCACTTCGTTTCAGTGAAGATTCAAGCTAGAGGCAGGAGAGAATAAAAGGTTGAATTTTTGCTAAGAAGAGATATTTTTGGGGGGAAAAGAGTATCATTGCTTTCAAGCTGAATGAGAATTATGACAGCTGACAGAATTGATCATTTATTTTCCAACATTTTCAATGACAAGTTTGATGTCTGTAGTTATCTGGCTTCTATTATCAGCTTTCTTTATTCCCTGGTTTTAAGTTGAAAAAGAAGCCCTGAGCAAATAAATCTAATAATTTAAAGATTAAATAAACAATTCTTATTTCTAATAAATCAACACACAAAAATAAAGAGATAGATAGAAATAAAAATGGAACAAAATACCTCCTAAAGTAACCCTAGCTAACAAGAAGACAAATAAAAATGTGAGAATAAGAAATTAAAAGACTTCAAACTCTTACCGATTTAAGAGAAGATTGACAAAATTGTTTTAAAAATATCCTTACAGACAGCTAAAACATAATAGGCATCTCTTCTAGAACAAATTTTCAACGAACTCCACCTATTATTTGAAGATCTGAAGAATTTCAAGACTGTCATTTCAGATGACTAAGCAAAGACTTTGTTTCTGAAATATCATTCCTTCATAAAACAATCGAATAAAGATACTTTGTCTCTTAAAGATAGTTTGAATCCTACCCCCGAAAAAATGGTGGAAATAAAAAATTAAATCTTAGAAATGATTGGAAACATTAAAAATCTTCACAATTAAGCTCTCATGGCTTCGAAAAAGCATAGTCTCTGGATGGATGCAAAACAGTCCAACAATTCATTAGAACTTTAGTAACTCAAAAACGACTACAAAGATGAAATTATTGTAAAATATTACACTGACAACAAGAAATTCAGAGAAGATGTAATAGAATTGAGGGGCTTTCCGACATTAATCATCTTGAGTGCATCTGCAGCAGGTTCAAATATCCAAGATGGGGATGGAGATCACTTTTAGTTTTTAAAATAAAATAAAAAAGATCTTCGATTGAGAGGAGTTGTAATCTATTGTGGATAATCAGGGTTCGATAATCTTCAAGGCTTGTTGAAAGATGAATAGAGATTACTGAGATGCATTACTAGTGATAAGGCAAAAATGATGGATGCAGTTAAAAACTTAGTTGTCCCTCTAGACTTTAAAAGAGTGATCCCTTTTGCTGAGTTGAACGCTTATCTTTCTGCTTCCGCTATTTCAAACCTTATTTCGTTTTCTCAAAATGATTGGAGCTCACGATCGTTAGTGGACCAGTATCCTAAAGAAGGTTACTACAAGGATATCTTGAATCTAGCTAAGGATCTGATAGCTAGCAAAGGGATTCGGATGTGGCCTGAATTAGTATTGAAAATGGGTAATATTTCCGATGAAATAGAGAAATTATTCAAATAAACACAGCTAAATAACGAAGTACTTTCTAAATCACTGATGAAGCTTTATTCGAGCGAAAGTTCAGAGATTCCTATTTATTCAGTTCTGAATTCAATACTGAATATTGCGAACGAAGATTTAATTAATGTTACGCAGCCCTTCATTGACCTTTTCTTGATTGCCCTGTACTACTATGATGACTCTTCTGATACAATAATAAAAAGACCAATTATGAATTCAGTCCCTATTGTCTATGATTTCTACAGGGGATCAACGATTCCAATAGATCAATTCAACAATGACTTAATAAAAGTCGATAATATTATTACTCTTCCAAGTTTCAGCTCTTTCTCAACAGACAAGACAATAGCTGCTAGTTTCATTCTACCAAACCAAGGATTCGTTGATTCTCAGCCTGTGATTTTCAACTATAAATATAATACTGAAAATCAAAACTTTAATAATCGCCCAAAGTTCCTTGGCAAAGTCTCTCCCTTCAAAGAAAAAGAATACCTAGTATATCCGTTTACTCGCTTTCGTATTACAGAAGTTTTTCTACCAGCAGAAGGAAAGGAGCACTATGATATTGTCTTGAAATTATACAATATTAATTGAGAAAGAAATAGAAGAATTTGTTGCAGTTTTTAGAATTATCTTTTAATTTGATTCTAAGAGGTTAATAATTTCTATGAGATTTATTATTATTTCGTTTAACTTCCTTTTGACAACTAACTAATAAAACAATAATACAATGAAAAAGTTAACCTATTTCTAAACGAAAACACTTTTTATCCTAAATATTTGTTGTATTCATATTATTCTCTTACAAATTTTCAAGTGCCTATCAGCATCCATTTTTTATTATTCTCTTTTTTTTGGAATGCAGATTTATTAGCTAGAAAATGATTTCTCATGAATACATAAGTTATAATCACTAAACATCTAAAAACAATTAATCTTTCAGAAATAATCTCCCCGTTCTCAGCCGCGAATAAAACAAAGCAATGAACTCTAAATAATTCAATGAAGATATGCAAAATAACTACAATAAAGCCAGCAAAGCTCAAACTGTCAGCAATCACATAGACTCACTGGTGTAAAAAATTGCTTCACAATCAATTGCGACCATGACGAATTCTACCTTGGGACAAATGATCTCTGAATTTCTTCCACTTCTCAATGATGTTAAAGCTGTTGAAAAATCCCTCTAGGATTCTGATACATTCATCATCTACCAAAAATATCACGCTTTCATCAAGCAATTAGAAGGTCAAAATGGAGAAATAGTCACCATGAGCAGTCAAAGCTCTCAAGCGCAAAATAACCCTGAGAAAATGAAATAAATTCAAGCACGCGTCATAAAACTAATAACACAACTCAAGTAGCTCCATACTGAAGCATTTCAGCTGAAACAGAGATACCTTCTTTGGATGGACAGAAAAGAATGTAACAACTACGGACAACTCAAGGAACTTCAAGTTCTCTACCAAGGGCAGGTTCTTGTGTAATACTACACAGATGATAACTTATTCAGGTAAAAAGTCAAGGAACTTAAGGATTTTCCGCTTATTATCATAATGAGTGCATGTGCGGCTGGTTCGAATGAGAAATTCAATGATGGTAAACATTTCTAATTTCTCAAGGACAATCAAAAGAACCTTAGATTAAGAGGAGTCCTTATCTATTGTGGAGAAAAAGGGAAACAAGCATGCTTACCTCTTCTAACTGATTCATCTAGACTTCTGGCAGGGATCACAACTAACCCTTCTGAACTCATGAGCATGGCAAAATCCTTAATCGTTTCACAAGCCTTCAAGAGGATTGTTCCTTTGGAATAGCTAAACTTCTTTTTGCCCAATCTCAAACCAAGTCTCATGGATATTAGCCAGCGTGACTGGAGTGTAGTGAATCTCTTCAATTTTAGTCCAAAAAACGTTGACTATGAGAGTATTTTCAAAGAAGCCAAGAGCATAATTCAGGAAGAATAAATTGAATTTGATCCCGAAGTGGTTTAAAATATCCAAGGAATTCCAGAATAGCTAGCTAAAGTATTCAGCAAGGCAACTACTGAAAATGAAATTACCAAGGCTATTGCTAATCTATATTCGAAGCAATCCACCCAACATCCAGTTTATTAATGCTTAAATAGTACCCTCAATGTGATGAACGAAAAGCTGATTATGAAACTGCAACCCTTTATTGATCTCTTCAAAGTGTCTTTCTTTAAATATGATGATGAAAAAATTTCTGCAATAAAAAAAGATGGGAAGCCTACAATTCTCTACAGAGGCAGCACAGTTTCTAAGGAATAATATAATGATATGGTTAAACCTAATTCGTTTGTAACACTTCCGAGTTTTAGCTCGTTTTCAACAAATAGAGATAAAGCAATTGGATTCATTGGATTCAATATTAAGTATGGAGATTGTGTTCCTGTACTTTTAGAGTATGTTTTCAAGACAGGTTCATAGGGATTTGCAAACAGGCCAAAATGTATTGCAGAGTAATCAGATTATCCGAAGGAAGATGAATATATTGTCTATCCATTCACAATGTTCACGATAAAGAAGATAATTCCTCTCATCGAGAATGACGATAAGAATTTTTTCAGTGTGATAACTCTCTCTATTAGTTGAGGAGCAAACAAATAAACAAACATAATAGGGGAAATATATTCTTGCAAACAACAGAAATAAGATATTCTTTATTGTATTAACCTCATAATTAATGAGAATAGCATAAAATAATAGTATCAGATGTTTTTAAACTCTTGAAAAGGAACAGAGAAAAAATTTATGAGATAATTTTTTGCAGTGAAAAAGATTAGTTTGTGTACTTTGTTATTGGATTCTATATCAGTTTACTTCATTTAAATTTTTGATTTCTTGATATTTATTTGTGTTGAACGCTATCATTTTTGCTTTAGGAGATGCTAAAAAATATTAAGATAAAAATTACTTAAGAGAGATGACTAGAATAATCAATAAATCAATGGGTGGCTAAAATACATAATATGGTGGTTCTATTTTACTCAAAATAAAAAGAAAGGTGCAGTCAAAGAAAAAATTACTTAAAGAAGAAGAAATTAGATGGGAGAAAAGTATTGAAGAAAATAATTCCAAATGAGGTATTTTTAGTTGAGGTGATGAATCTTGAAATGAGTAGTTTAATGTTCAGTTTATTACTTAATCAAGTACAAATTCCTGCTCAGCTGCAGCTAAACTACATTGGATTTCTTTAGTTTTAAGAAAGATCTTTTAACATAAAACTGTTTATGCAAGCGCTTAAGCAATAAATAATTCTTTAGCTATGATAGTTGCATTTTGTTGAGGAGAGAGAAGGGGAGGAGTAATTGCAAATAAAAGAATAATTATTTTCCCCACTAAGCTTCTTCAGCAAAGGCACAATTCAATCCACCAAATTAAATAATTACTTTTGTTACAATCTTTCAAAGAAGATAATATCTTCAACTCGTTGGTCTTGATTCTAAGTATCACATTTTATGTTTAGGATATGTTGATATTCAAGTTGAATTCAGCTTAATGGTTTATCTATCTCCCTACCTTTTCTTAAAGCTTCTTACAATGGCAGAGAAGGAGTATCTTTGGTTACAGAATTATTTACATGCTCGAAATAATAAAAACCATGAAGTAATAAGGCGAGATATGAGTGATGCATATTCAAGAAGCAAGAAATCGAAGGAAAATAGTGAAATAGCCTTGTATGCATTTTTTAGTTCATTTCAGTGAAGATTCAAGATAGAACTGGAGAGAATAAATGCTTGAACATTTACGAAGAAGAGATATTTTTTGGGGGAGGGGGAGAGATAAAAAAATAATTCCATTGCTTGCTAGTTGAATGAGAGTAATAGCTGTTAGAGTTGTTCATGTATTTCACAGCACTACCAAGGATAAGTTTGTTGTCTACAACTGTCTGCTTTCCATTTCAGCTATCTTTTTAGCCTCATTAATATTCTAAATACTCTTTTTTCAATCTTTCCCTCCTCCAGATCCTTTTTACCTGGTCTTGAGTTGAAAAAGAAGCCCCAAGAGCAAGTAAATCAAATAATCTAAAAATTAAACAAGCAATTCTTATTTCTAATAAACAGCACACAAAAAAAGAAAGCGATAGATAGAAGGAGAAATGGAACAAAATTACTCCTAAAGTAGCCAGAGCTAACAAAAAGATCAATGGAAAGTTTAGGGCCAGTAATTAGAAGCCTTCAAACACTTGACGATTTAAGATAAGATAAATCAAATCGTTCTAAAAATATCCAAATAGACGACAGGAACCTAAAAAGCATTTCCGCTGTATTAGATTTTCAGCGAACTCCACCCGTTGCTTGAAGATCTGGAGAATTTTAAGACAGCCATTTCTGATGACTAAACAAAGACTTTGTATCTGAAATATCATTCCTTCATCAAGCAATCGAATCAAAATGCTTTGGCTCTATCAAAAGCTAGCTTGAATCCTACCCCCGAAAAAATGATAGAAATCAAAAATAGAATCTTAGAAATGATGGGAAACATCAAGAATCTTCACAATTAAGCTCTCATGTCTACGAAAAAGCACATTCTCTGGATGGACGCAAAATAGTCAAACAATTCATCAGAACTTGAGTAACTCGAAAAGGACTACAAGGGTGAAGTTATTGTAAGATATTACACTGACAACAAGAAATTCAGAGAAGATGTAATCGAATTGAAGGGCTTTCCCACTGTGGTCATCTTGAGTGCAGCTGCAGCAGGTTCAAATATCCAATATGGGGATGGAGATCACTTTCAGTTTTTAAAATAAAATAAAAAAGCTCTTCGATTGAGAGGAGTTGTAATCTATTGTGGATAAGCAGGATTCGTTAACCTCAAAGGTTTATTGAAAGATGAATCTAGATTACTGCGATGCATTACTACTGTTTATTCAGAAATGATGGACGCAGTTAAAAACTTAGTTGTCCCTCTAGACTTTAAAAGAGTGATCCCTCTCGCTGAGTTGGATGCATACCTTTCGGTTTAAGCTAAAAATAGCTTTACTTCTTTTTCTCAATATGATTGGAGCTCGCGATCTTTAGAGGAACTTCATCCTAATAAAGTTAACTACAGGGATATCTTCAAGAGAGCTAGGGATCTAATAGCAAGCAAAGCGATTCGGATGAGGCCTGAATTAGTATTGAAAATGGGTAATATTTCAGACGCAATCGAGAAATTATTCTAAACAACATAGTTAACTAACGAAGAACTGTCTAAAGCTCTGATGAGCCTCTATTCGAACGAAAGTGCAGATGCTCCTGTTTACAATGTTCTGAATTCTACACTGAATATCATGAACGAAGATTTGATTAAGGTTATGCATCCCTTCATTGAACTTTTTTTGATTGCGCTGTACTACTATGACGATTCTCCTGATTCAATAATCAAAAGGCCAGTGGAGAATTCAGTTCCAATCGTCTATGATTTCTACAGGGGATCAGCGATTCCAGATGATTAATTCGACAATGATTTAATAAAAGTCAATAGTATTATTACTCTTCCGGGTTTCAGCTCGTTCTCGGAAGACCCGAACATAGCTGCTATTTTCATCTAAGCAAATAAAGGATTTGCAGATTCTCAGCCTGTGATTTTCAACTATAAATTTAAAACTGGAAATAAATTCTATAATAATCGCCCTAAATTCATTAGCAAAGTCTCTCACTTCAATGAAAAAGAATACTTAGTATATCCATTTACTCTCTTCCGCATTACATAAGTTATTCCACCAGCAGACGGGAAAGATCACTATGATATTGAACTGACCATTAATTGAGAGAGAAAGAGAGAGAAGAGAGAGAGGAATTTGTTCCAGTTTTTTTTTAAATTTCTTGTTTGTGCTTTGAGAGAGAGAGGGGAAGGAAATGTTGATTTGGAGTTTTGCATGCAAAAAATATTAATAAATAAAGATTTTTATTATTAATGTTATTAGATTTTAAACTCTGGGAAAGCAAAAAGAAAGAGAGAAAATCAATTATTAGATAATTAATTGCAATGAAAAATATTAATTTGCGTACTTTGTTATTGGATTCGAAATGCGTTTACTTGTTTTAAATTTTTGATTTCTTGATATTTATTTGTGTTGAGAGTTATCATTTTTTAAAGAGATGTTTGCTTTTGGGGAAGTTAAAATACTTTTAAGAAATAATTGATTTAGAAAGTAGCCTAAAAATTATGAGAATCGTTTAGAAAAACAAAATATTAAGATTAAGAATCACTTAAGATGATGATTAGTATAAAGAAAATCATTAGATAAATAGCTTACTAAAATACACAGAATGGTGTTTCTATTTTGCACCAAAGAAGAAAAGGAACGAAACAGTTAAATAATAAATAAATAATTAAATGAAGGAGAAAAATTAGGAGGGAATATTATTGAAGGAAGTAAATCAAATTATGAAATTGTTGGTTTCCTGTTACTAATCTTGAAATGAGAAGAAAAATATTCAGTTTATTATTTAATCAAGGATAATTCCTAATCAACTGCAGCTGCTTACACTGAGTTTCTTCAGTTTTAAGAATGCTCATTTACAATACAAATGTTTATGAAAGCGCTTAAACAATCAACACTTCTTAAGCAAAAGAAGTTGAATTTTTAGGGGGGAATGTAGAGGAAGGGGGATAGCTGTAATAAAAAGAATAATTATTTTCCCCTCCAGCTTTCTTCAGCAAAGGCAAGGTTCAATCCACAAAAGGAATATTTTAAATAAAAACTTTTGTTACTATTTTATCAATGAAAATAATCACTTCAACCAATTCTTCTTGATTTTAAGTATCACATTTTGTTATTAGGATATGTTCATATTCAAGTTGAATTCATCTCAATGTTTGAATCTCTCTCCCCCTATCTTTTCTGAAAGCTTCTAACAGTGGTGGAAAAATAGCATATTTGATTGCAGAATTATTTACATGATCGAAAAATAAAACCCTGAAGAAATAAGAAGGGATATGAGTACTGCATGTACAAGAAGCAAGAAATAGAAAGGAAAATAATGAAACAGTCTTGTATGCATTTTTTAGTTAATTTCTGTGGAGATTCAAGATAGAGGCTGGATAGAATAAATACTTGAACACTTACGAAGAAGAGAAATTATTGGAGAGGGGAGGGGGAGAGAAAAAATAATAAGAAAAAAAACAAAATTTCCATTGCTTGCAAGTTGAATGCGAGTTATGATAGTTGTTCATTTATTACCCAGCACTTTCAAGGACAAGTTTGTTGTCTAAAGCTGTCTAGTTTCCATTTTCTACTATTTTTTTAGCATCACTAATATTCTAAATTTCCTTTCTCAATCTTTCTCTCCTCCTGATTATTTATTCCCTCCTTTTGAGTTGAAAAAGAAGCCCCGAGCAAATTAATTTAATAATTCAAAGATTAAACAAACAATTCTTATTTCTAATAAAACAGCACATAAAAATAGAAAGCGATATATAGAAGGAGAAATGGAACAAAATTACTCCTAAAGTAGCACAGGTTAATAAGAAGGCAAATGGAAAGTTCAATGCCAGTAATTGTTAGCCTTAAAACACTTGCCGATATAAGATAAGATTGATCAGATCGTTTTAAAAATATCCAAACAGTCAATAGGAACCTAATAGGCATTTCCGCTGTATTAGATCTTCAACGAACTCTACCCATTACTTGAAGATCTGGAGAATTTCAAGACTGCCATTTCTGATGACCAAACAAAGACTTTGTATCTGAAATATCATTCCTTCATCAAGCAATCTAATAAAGATGCTACTTCTCTATCAAAAGCTAGCATGAGTCCTACCTCCGAAAAAATGATCGAAATCAAAAATAGATTAGAAGAAATGATGGAAAACATTAAGGCTCTTTACAGTTAAGCTCTCATGTCTACGAAAAAGCACATTCTCTGGATGGATGCAAAACAGTAAAACAATTCATCAGAACTTTAGTAACTCGAAAACGACTACAAGGGTGAAGTTATTGTAAAATATTACACTGATAACAAGAAATTCAGAGACGATGTAATAGAATTGAGAGGCTTTCCGACGGTAATCATCTTGAGTGCGACTGCAGCAGGTCCAAATATCCATTGTGGGGATGGAGATCATTTTCGGTTTTTAAAATAAAATAAAAAAGATCTTCGATTGAGAGGAGTTGTAATCTATTGTGGATAATCAGGGTTCGATAACCTCAAAGGTTTGTTGAAAGATGAATCTAAATTACTGCGATGCATTACTATTAAGTATTCAGAAATGATGGATGCTGTTAAGAATTTAGTAGTCCCTCTAGACTTTAAAAGAATGATCCCTCTAGCTGAGTTGGATGCATACCTTTCGGTTTCCGCTAAAAACAGCCTTATTTCTTTTTCTCAAAATGATCATAGCTCACGATCGTTAGTGGAACTGCATCCTAATAACGTTAACTACAAGGATATCTTCAAACGAGCTATGGATCTAATAGTCAGCAAAGCGATTCGGATGTGGCCTGATGTAATATAAAAAATGGGTAATATTCCAGACGCAATCGAGAAATTATTCTAAACAACACAGTTAAATAACAAAGAACTTTCTAAAGCTCTGATGAAGCTTTATTCGAGCGAAAGTTCAGAGATTCCTATTTATTAAGTTCTAAATTCTACACTGAATATCATGAACGAAGATTTGATTAAGGTTATGCAGCCCTTTATTGACATTTTCTTGATTGCTCTGTACTACTATGACGATTCTCCAGATTCAATAATCAAACGGCCAGTGGAGAATTCCATCCCAATTGTCTATGATTTCTACAAGGGATCAACGATTCCAGATGATCAATTCAACAAAGACTTAATAACAATCAATTAATTTATTACTCTTCCAGGGTTCAGCTCGTTCTCGGTAGATAAGAACATAGCTGCTAATTTCATTGAATTAAATAAAGGATTCGCTGATTCTCAGCCTGTGATTTTTCACTATAAATACAAAACTGGAAATACATACTTTAATAATCGCCCAAAATTCATTGACAAAGCCTCTAAGTTGAATGAAAAAGAATACCTAGTGTATCCATTTACTCTCTTCCGCATTTTAAAAATTATTCTACCATCAGAAGGGAAAGAACACTACGATATTGAATTGACCATTAATTGAGAGAGAGAAATAGAGAGGAGAGAGAGAAGCAGAAGAATTTTTGCAGTTTTTTTTATAAATAATCTTGTTACTGCTCTGAAAAAGAAGAAGTTGTTGACTTTGTGTTTCACATGAAAAAATTATTAATAAAAAATAACATTTAAAAAAAACTTTCGCTTTAGTTTGCGTACTTAGATTCTAAATACTTTACTTAATTTAAATTTTTGATTTCTTGATATTTATTAATGTTGAGAGTTATCATTTTTAAAGAAATGTTTACTTTTGGGAAAGTTAAAATACTAAAAAGAAACAATTGATTGAGAAAGTAGCATCTATTCTGATAATCTTTTAGAAAAACAAAGAAATATTAAGATAACAACCACTGAAAATGATGATTAGAGTAAAGAAAATCAATAAATAAATACCTGATTAAAACACACAGATTGATGTTTCTATTTTGCACAAAAGAAGAAAAGGAAATAAACAGTAAATAATAAGAAACTAATTAAATGAAGGAGAAAACATGAGGGGGAAATAGAATTGCAGGAAATAAAAAAAAATTGCGAAATTTATGGTTTTCTGTATGATGAATTTTGAAATGAGAAGTTAATTATTCAGCTTATTAATGAATCTAGTACAAATTCCTGTTCAACCGCAGCTGCTTACACTGAGTCACTTCCGTTTTAATAAAGTTTTTTACCGTACAAATGATTATTAAAGCGCTTAAACCATCAACACTTCTTTAGCTATGGATATTGCTTTTATTGGGAGGGGAGGGGAGGAGAGGAGAGATAATTGCAAATAAAAGAATTATTATTTTCCCCTCCAAGTTTCTTCCGCAAAGGCAAGATTCAATCCACAAGAGATATATTTCAAATAAATATTTTTGTTACTATTGTCTTAAAGAAGATAATCTCTTCAGTTCGTTCGTCTTGATTCTAAGTATCACATTTTATGTTTAGGATATGTTCATTCATATTCAAGTTGAATTCAGCTCAATTCTTTAATCTCTTTCTCTCTCTCTCTCTACCTTTTCTGAAAGCTTCTAGCAGTGGCGGATAAAGAGTAGAGTATGTTTGGTTACAGAATTATTTACATGCTCGAAAAACAAAAACCATGAAGAAATAAGGAGGGATATGAGTGCTGCATGTGCTAGAAGCAAGAAATCGAAAGGAAAATAGTGAAGCAGTCTTGCATGCATTTGTTAGTTCATTTCAGTGAAGATTCAAGATAGAACCTGGAGAGAATAAATGCTTGAACCTTTACAAAGAAGAGATATTTTTAAGAGAAAAATGAGATAAAAATAACTAGAAAATAAAACAGAATTTTCATTGTTTCAAACTGAATGAGATTATGTCAATTATGACATCTGATAGAGTTATTTATCTCCAAACACTTCAAGGACAAGTTTGTTATTTGTGGATGTATGGTTGAAATAACATCTATTTTTTTAGCCTTCTTAATATTCTAAAAAATTTCTCAATCTATCATTCATGATCCTTTATTTCTTGCTTTTGAGTTGAAAAGGGGGCCCCGAACAACAAATTTAATAATCTAATTATTAAAAAAAACATTTCTTATTTCTAATAAATCAGCCTCAAAAAGAGAGAGAGATAGAAAGAAAGAACATGGAACAAAATTCCTCCTAAAGTAACCAGAGCTAACAAAAAGACCAATGGAAGGCTTAAGGCCAGTAATTGGAAGCAGTCAAACATTTGACTATTGAAGATAAGATTGATCAAATAGTTTTTAAAATATCCAAATAGACGGCAGGAACCTAATAAGCATTTCCGCTGTTTTAGATCTTCAGCGAACTCTACCCATTGCTTGAAGATCTGGAGAATTTCAAGACTGCCATTTCTGATAGCTAAACAAAGACTTTGTATCTGAAATATCATTCCTTTATCAAGCAATCGAATAAAAATGCTATGGCTCTATCAAAAGCCAGCTTGAATCCTACCCCCGAAAAAATGGTGGAAATCAAAAATCGAATCTTAGAAATGATGGGAAACATTAAGACTCTTCACAGTTAAGCTCTCATGTCTACGAAAAAGCATATTCTCTGGATGGACTCAAAACAATCCAATAATTCATTAGAACTTTAGTAACTCGAAAAGGACTACAAGGGTGATGTTATTGTAAGATATTACACTGACAACAAGAAATTCCAAGAAGATGTAATCTAATTAAAGGACTTTCCGACAGTGGTCATCTTGAGTGCAGCTGCAGCAGGTCCAAATATCCAATATGGGGATGGAGATCACTTTCAGTTTTTAAAATAAAATAAAAAAAATCTTCGATTGAGAGGAGTTGTAATCTATTGTGGATAATCAGGGTTCGATAACCTCAAAGGTTTGTTGAAAGATGAATCTAGATTACTGCGATGCATGACTATTGATTATTCAGAAATGATGGATGCAGTTAAAAACTTAGTTGTCCCTCTAGACTTTAAAAGAGTCATCCCTCTAGCTGAGTTGGATGCATACCTTTCGGTTTCCGCTAAAAATAGCTTTTCTTCTTTTTCTCAAAATGATTGGAGCTCTAGATCGTTAGCGGAGCTGCATCCTAATAAAATTAACTACAAGGATATTTTCAAGCGAGCTAAGGATCTGATAATTTGCAAAGGGATTCGGATGAGGCCTGAATTAATATTGAAAATGGGCAATATTCCAGACGAAATCGAGAAATTATTCTAAATAACACAGTTAAATAACGTAGAACTTTCAAAATCTTTGATGAAGCTCTATTCAGAAGAAAATTCAACGATTCCTGTTTATAATGTTCTAAATTCTACACTGAATATCATGAACGAAGATTTGATTAAGGTTATGCAGCCCTTTATTGACCTTTTCTTGATTGCGCTGTACTACTATGACGATTCCCCTGATTCAATAATCAAAAGACCAGTGGAGAATTCAGTCCCAATTGTCTATGATTTCTACAGGGGATCAACGATTCCAGATGATCAATTCAACAATGACCTAATAAAAGTCAATAGTATTATTACTCTTCCAGGTTTTAGCTCATTCTCAACAGACAAGAAAATCGCTGCTGTTTTCATCCAAACAAATACTGGATTCGCAGATTCTCAGCCTGTGATTTTCAACTATAAATTTAAAACTGGAAATCAATTCTTTAATAATCGCCCAAAGTTCATTGACATAGCATCTGATTTCGATGAAAAAGAATACCTAGTATATCCATTTACTCTCTTCCGCATTACAGAAATTATTCCACCATCAAACGGGAAAGAGTACTGTGATATTGTCTTGACAATTTGTTGATAGAGAAAGATATGAAGTGTGTTAGAATTTTGTTTATTTATTAGTTTTTTCTTTAATTTTGTGCACCAAAAATAAGTCTCTCACCAAAATATCTGGAAGAAAAAAAAATAGGATAACTGAATTGTTTGATTAAAGTTTTAAATATTGAGAAGTAAACTATGGGTTGATAGACTATTATTAATGAAGGAAGAGTATTGTTGTTCAGGATGCAATCGAATTCAACATATTGGAAAAGTTTATTCGAAAAGAATACATAATTGAATGCTCAAGATAATCTCAATCGTACCGAAATTCAAGAGGTAGTTTCGAAACAGAATTTATCTAGCTGGAAGCTACTCTCAATAAGGACTTCACCCTTGAAACAAAAGAACCTTGCTTGTCTCTCTCTGAAATTCTCGCTATTGTAGAAGCACTTTCTGATAGATTATCTCCAGAAATCCTCTCTCTTTTTATTAAAAAGGAGACCATTTGTAAAGAGGCTTTCTCTTCATTTTAATTCTTTAGTTGAGTAAAGAGTGGAAATTTATCAGAAAGCCAACGATTGAACTTCCGTTGTCTGTCTTCAATGGATTCATAAAACCTTCTTCTTCTTCATTGATTTCTAACCCATATTATATTTTATCTTTTTTCTTTTGTGAATGTGGAGTTGCTGAGAAACTTAAGTTATAAAAACGATTAGCAGAAAAAAGAATAAATGATCAAAGTTAATCAATGAAACCATTAATTTATCAATTAGTTATTAGAGTCATCAAGATAACAACAATAAATTCAATTAGGTTTTTTTATTTTTCTTTTTAATGGAAATTTCATGAATCTCTTTGAAAAGCAGAGTGATTTAGAGATGCATTTTGATCTGTCTAAAAATCCAATCTCCCTCAATTCCCATTTTGACATAGATTATCGGTTGCTTCTAATATTCCCTTGAGATCTCCTTCAGAAGAAGCTACGCATTCAATTTTCCCAAATCGAAATATCTCTATCGAAAAAGGTAAATACTTCTAGTCAATAAGTCTTTAAGGAATACCTTAGTTTTCCATATCCACACTTTGATTGGAATATCTCTATTTGAGGTTTAAAATCGATTCAGTGATTGAAGGAAGAGTTATTTCCTTAACTAGTTATTTTTGAAAGGCTTATTCGACAGTTCTTTTACTAGAGTTAAATGAATTTTCTTCTCTAATAAACTCAAGCATGTTATTCATCTAGTTAAATTTAATGATCCTTTTCGTGTAGCCAAATGATGTTGGTTTTCCTAAATGCAAGCGAGGATCATAAGCTTATTTTTTCGTGATATTTTCACGAGCACTACCCAGCATCTTGTAGATCTCAAAACAACGGGAGTTGGTATTGGAGGTGTCAGGAAATTAGTCAAATAATTTCTGATTGTTGAGTTATTTTTGACGAGTTTTGTTAAGTCGGATAATGGAATTGCTGTTTTCTCGGTTTGTGAATAGATTTAGACCACTTGTGTCGATTTGATTGGAGCTGACATTAGCAGAATTTGAGTTATGAAGATAGGCATTTTTTGGGGGTTTGAAAGAGATGAGTACTGGTTACAACATTGGTTGATGATGAGGGACATAATGATTATTTACAGATAAAGGGTTTAATTAAAAAGAATTTTAGTTATTTTCTGGATAATAATGATCTTTTTAGTAAGCACTGCTATTGATAATAGGCCTATTCTATTATGAATTCAAAGTGAAAGTATGTTTTTAATTGTAATCTTATCCCTCAATTACTTTAAGGTTGGTATCTTCCTACTCTTAATGATTTTCCTACTTGAAATGACTAGTTTACTTAAAAACTTAAGGAACGAATTCTTCATTTTAGTATTCTCTGAATGTATTACAAGTGAATCTCTCGTTTAAAGTTTGGAGCTTTTAAAAGGATGATGATGTTTACGATGATGAACTATAAGTTGAATGGACTCTCCTAGAGCAGCTGGAGATATGGCAGCTAAGAGGGTTGTTGTTGTTATTTTGTCCACTCATTTGTAGACGATTTAAACTGGCATTATTCTTAATAGGAAGATAGTTAATATTATTCCCTAGATTTTAGATTTTCAAATTAGCTTAAGGTTGCTGAGATTCCCTTTTATCAGTTCCTTAATTCAAAGATTATTCAGTTGATCCCGGTCTCTTCCGATTCTAATTCTGCAAATTACTGCTGCTTCTACTCCTTCTAATTCCCTTATTACGCCATACAAACGAAAAATCTTTTGAATTTAGATTATTATCTGCTTTAGAATTTCCAAACTTTTCTGCAGACCTTAAATTCCCATTGGTTCCTGCAGCTATCCTATTAATTCTAAGTAAAGATGAATTGGATGGTTGTTTCTTGTGATGCAAAGTTATAGTTGAAGAAAAATCCTTTTTGCTGGGTGAGAAAAATAATTTCGAAAATTTTTCTTGAGAAGGTGAGAAAAAGGAAACATGTGAAATATTGTTATTAGTATTACTGCAGTTCAAGCTACTTTCAGGTTGATTTATACAGCTTAAACTATTGCTGTTGTATTTGGCGTTGCTTTGAGAAGAAAAAGTCATAGAATTAGTATTGTTTTTATGGTGCGCGTTGACCGAAGAAAAAGATTTATTATTAGGAGTTTATTTAAGTTTTTCGAAGATAAAGTTTGAGGGAGGTTGTGTAAAACTCACGTCAGTATCAGATTAAACAGGTTTAGAGTTGAGTGTATGTGTTTAATGCGAAGAATTTTTCACTTAGATGTTCGGTTGAAAAGGTATATTTTCTTTATCAAAATTATTATTATTTTTCTCAGTGTAAAAACTCTCATTGTTTTGCTACTTCGAATAGATCTAAGAACCTTATATGGAAACTGATGGTTCAACATTCGATAGACTTTTGATATCGATAGTTATTCTACCATATTTCGGGTTAATTTATTGACTTGAACTTTTTTCTGATGATTTTTATTTTTACTGATTTTCATAATTTTTGAGGGTACTAAAATTATTTGAGTTGATGTCTCTGATGGTAGAAATGACAGAAGAATTACAACATTCTAGATATTCTAAGGAGAAATTGTCTTTTTGTAACTGCAGCTTTGATTCGTAATCAATGTTAAACGCTTTGAATACAATATTTTCGTTTAGTTAATGGGCTTATAAAAGTGTAACAAGTGCTGTTTCGAGCTAGGTTCTACTGGAGTTTGAAGCTTTCAATTAAGAACTTAGGTTTTTTAGAGTCTATTGCAAGTTTGTCTATGCAGATTAGTAAATATCTGCCTCTTCCATAGAATTCGCTGAAATATCTTACTACTACATTTAAAAACCGGCGATAATCTGTTTAAGATTTTAAACATTGATTTGGCTTCTTTTCATGAGATCCTTCAAGCGATCTAAGTTTGATTTAGAAGTATTCACTGAAATACTAGATAATTAATTATCATTATTATGTTCATTTTCTTGCTATGTTTTGTTGAGATAACTTGTATTTTCCTTATTATTTTAATCTAAACAATTGTTTTCAATTATTTCATGGAGCTTTTCATTTTCAGACAAAAGTGTTGCTTATTATTGCAGCTACTCTTGCAAAATCATCTCAAATTTCAGTTTATTAGCAGCGAATTCAATTTGCTGATTCAGTTCAGCTAATTTAATTGTTCTTTTTTCGTTCTGTTTGAGGTAGGATTTTGAATTGGTTTCTTCAGTGAATCGAATGTTGTCTGCTTGCTTTTCGAGCTACAGACATTGTTCCTAAGCCTTGTTGATGCAAGAAACAAGTATCTGAACTTAATTTTTCAATTCATTCTCCTTTTTATTCAGCATTCTAGTTACTGCATTGTCAGTTTCTTTTTTGCTGTAACTGTGTTCTCTATTGTGTTTTCTCTATCCAATTATATCGCTATTTGAAGATATTTCTAAGGTATCATCTCGTTTTATCGCAATATTTTCATAATTGCTTCTTCTTGATAAGGAACTACTTTTATCACCTGATTTTTAAGATAAAGATGATTATTGTAGTAGCGAGAATAAAAATGGAGATGCTTAAGACACTGAATCTAACTAGACTTAAGGTTTATCTACATTGTTTAACCCTGTGACAGTGAATAGCCCAGAGGAATTCATTTAAAAAGTGATTTTTTAACTTGAAAAAACTCTTAATTATTAACTGTATTTTTTGTTTGAAAAATCCTTATGAAATTTAAAATAATATATTCAAAAAGTAAATTAGAAAAGCTATCAAATCACACGAACACACTCGTCTTCTTCTTTCTTGTTTTTCATTTAAATTCAAATCTTCTCCCTAATATTTTACTCCAAATGAAAGTACTTATTAAATTTTGATTTCCCGCATTTTCCTCCTTTTAGTTTTAGAGTCCTAACTGGAAAGGTTTCCATAAAATGCAAGCTTAGTTTTTGTTTCTTTAAAAATTTGAACTCATCTTGGTAATATTCATAATAATTCAAAATCGCTTTATCAATCCCTCAATCTAATTGGTTTTTATTTATTTTATCTGCCATTATGATTCTCTGTTTAAGTTCTAGTCAGTAATAGTAATATTTATGTTTGAGTAAAAATGCTTGACAATTAATTTTTTCAATACATTGATTATTTACCTAGATTTTGAAATCAAAATAAGTAAATGCCACACTTATGTTAATTAGAAAAATTATTATCATGAATTAAAAAATGAAATAAATAGCATTTAACATTTATTTCCTTAGTTAAATATTGACCAGTATGGGTATCTAGGAAAAAAAATAAACTTTATGACCAGTTAGTCTGCTTCAAAAATATTGAATTTTTTGTTTTTAGATGGTTCAGCTGCTATTTTAAGTAATATCCTGAGAAAAACTGAGTTATTTTGTATTTTTCTACCATTAAAAAAAAATCCAGACTCAACTGTTTATTCATTATTTGTTGTTATTGATTCGATATTTCTGATCTAAAACTGAATAGAATTTCTTGTTTCAAACCTATCTTATTTTTAACTTCCCTCTCTAAAAGCTAAAGTGTCTTGATTATAATAAACTAGACCAGTAAAATGTTTTGAGACTCTGTTGCTCTTAGCGAAGATCTCCTTTGACAATAATTCTAATTAAACCATAGCTTCTCATATTGCAATTATCATTTTAACTAGATGAAAAATAAAGGTTTTCGATAAAACTCAGTTTGAGAAATAACTGTTAATTCAAAATACTTCTATTTAAATCGATACATAAAATAAATTTACAACAATAAATTTTTCATATAAAATATTTCCCCCTATTTTTCATTGTTTGTAGCTAGGGGAAGAAAAAAGTGGGTTATCCATCTCTTCTTATTTATCATGTGTCACAATAACCACATCTTCTTCATTAGGTATCAAGTTCATTTGATCAAATATCTACTGCTGCTATTGCTAACTTGATGCTTCTTTCTGCTGCTTATTGAAAGATGTTAGCTTCGAGGTGTTTGGACTGCAATTTGCAGATACATAGCAACTATTAGCATTCGATGGAAGATCATTACGATAAGAAATCTCCGAATAATTCGAGTAATTCAATGGATTCGCGACAGTTCCTTAAAACTATTATGGTTATTGTTATGCCTATTATTGGGTATTTTATTTTTCTAGAATTTGCAGGTAATCTTCAAGTTGATTGTTGTCGTTTTTCAGTGGGAGAACTTAAAGATTATTATAATGATATTGATAAATGTTCTAGCTATTATCACTCTCACCTTCTGCAGGGTCGTAGATGCTGTATCTAGGAGATTTAGTACTTCCAGAGGATCCTTATTTTAATCCGTTAACAAACGAACTTTAACTGTTTCCAGGTGATTTAAGTTGCTAATTTTAGAGCTAAGGGTATGCCAATTAAGCGTATTGCTATTCTAAAGAAGAAGGAATAGAATAAGAAGCAGAACTACTAGTGTTTCTCTGTTCTTCAGCTTCCTTTTTCAATTAATTCTTCGATCCATTTTCTTCTTCTCCGAATAATGTTCTAAATGGTTTTTGCTAATCTAACAACTACCCATTGACTGTTTATGAAGGAGTACCAATTCTTGATGGAATATCATCGAGTTACTTGAGTTCAGGTGTATTTGGTTAGCTTTTATCATCTTCTTCATTACCATTCGTATTCTCGATGATATCCGTTAGTGGCTTGATTTGATGAATGTAAACTCCATTGTTATGCAAGGGTGTAGCTTGTAATGACTCGCCAGCTGAAGGGTATTAGTGCGAAATCACTTGACTGCTAGATTAAGGAGGATTTTTTCCTTAGAGAATCGCTTTGTTGAGTTCTTTGTTGTTACCAAAACTCATGTAGACATCCTTTTTCTGTTGATCTTACTTAGAGTTACCATCGTTTTTCACAGGGGAATTGCAAGTGACATTGTAGTTTTCATATTGATTCTCACTCATCTACAGGTATTATTAGGAATTCATTGAAGGACTTTGAATTTTTGTGAAATTATGCGAATGAATTTCACTGCCAACAAGGGATCCTCTAGCGGATTCTGTGATCTATCTCGAGGCATTTAGGTGCTTCAAATTAGGGGAGAGACTGCTGTTGGAAGTGTTATGATCGTTGGAATGTTTTTTATTGGAAATAAACTCAGAGACTCGTTTTTTGACTAATGTTGTGCTGAAATTGAGTAGACTAAAGGAACTTTGCAGTTATGGAGCGAGTGCTACTGGTGGAGGTGATTAATTATCGAATTTAATTAAATCTACACATTCATTCCCCATAGAGCTAAAGAACTATCTCATTTTGCTAAGTTTCTCTTAGTAACTGCCCATTATTCTACCGAAATCATCCATTTAAATGAGATTGATAATCTTATCTGCATTCATTTCAATATCTGCTTTTATGTTAATGAAATCAGTCAAGGATTCCTTGGTTTCTTTCTCCCATTGCTAGTAGATTAAAACACTTTTTTCTTTGTTTTACTGGAGTTTCTGGAGAGTAGCATCACGCATTTGATTTAATAACTCAAAATATCCACAATATTGATTTTCCACTCGAGATTATTGTCTCTCGAAGAAATTACTTACATCTTTTTTCTTAATCAGCAAGGCGTGGTTTAATTCTTACCATTTTACACCTATTTTAAAAGAATTTGGATATTATAAAAAGGATTAAGATAAAATTTATGGGAAAATATAAATAAATAACTTAGTAATCTTACCTTATTCTTCGATGACTTGAAGGAAACCGTTGATTTCTTTTGATTTGATTTGTGTTTCTGTTTCAGCGGGATTTGTGAGATTCATGCGGGAAGGAGATGTAATTTTGGAGATTTCATTTGAAGAATTAGAAGAAAATTCTGTTTAGTTTGATTATTAAGATTATTATTTGGCATAATCTGATAAATGAATTGTCTGGAAGCCAAATTTAGATAGTTCTACTGCGCATTTAGAACAATAAAGATTGTTACTGGACTAAGGGTTCTAAATGATGTATTTTGCCTTGAAATAATGAAATAAAAAAGATAAGATACATGTTTCATGGGGGATCAAAAAAGACGTTGAAAAAACGGTATTATTCAGTTAAACAAAAAATAAAATTAAAAAAGTTCAAAGAAGATTTTGAATTTGAAATTAAAAAAAAGATTCGTGTTAAAAGAAAAAAGAAGAAAGGGGGAAAGAAACAGAGAGAAAGAGAGATAAAGGGAATTAAATTAGCCCTAATACTAAAGAAACCAAAAGAAGAAGGATATATGAAACAATAAAGAAGTTAAAAGATCTATTTTTTGTTTTACCTTTTTATCAGGATGATTTGAACATTTTTATCCTAGAAAGTCTAATCCTCCATCGGTTTATTATGGAGATGTCATTATTGAACTGCTTGGAGGATCTAACACAGCTCCTCTGTCTGTGAGATTACTTTGAGTGATAGTGCTAAGTCCAGATGTGTTCAGGATATTGCTTTAGAACAATGATGATTGTTATTCAATGGAATTTGTATGCAGATCGTTGTTATCAGTGTTTTGTGAATGAGCAGTATTTTAGTGGAGGAGAAAATGAAGGTTGTTTTTGTCTGATAAACTGTTATTGATGCTGCTGTTGGAAGGTGATTTTGGAGTACGATTTCCACTGATAAAGCTGGTGTTTTTCTCTGAAGAAAGTTGATTTGTGTATTGTGCATTTGGAGAAGAAGATAAAAGATTGGAGTTCTTGAGAAGATTTCCTTGGATGCTTCCATTAGTAGTGACTGCAGTTGTAGCGATGGCTAGGCTGGATTCTGTGTTGTAGGAAGGGTTGACGATGGTACTGTTGTTTCTTGGATTTTTTGAGTTCAGCTGTTTTGTGAGAGACTCATTTAGATTCATGGAAAAGTCCTTGATCGAGGAGCTAGAGGGAATGGATGGGTGAAGTGCTGCTGGATTGTAATGCATTAAGTTTTTCAAATTGTTGTTTTCTCGGAGGATATTGTTGGGATTTATTAGAGATTCTGCTTGCGAATAGTAAGATTTTTTTTGAAGATCTGGCTTGGAATCATGTCTGCGATTTAGGTTGAGATTTTCATTATTCAATTGAGGGTTAGTGGATTGTTACCCAGCAAGAGAAGGGCGGTGAGAGTGAAATGTTGTAGTTGATGCACTTTTCTAGCTATTTGGTGGCTGCAACTTAGGTGAGAGACCAAGGTTAGATTGTGAGTTCAGGTGAGAAATGGTTTTCTGTTGAGTTGGTGTGGACTGTGTATTTGATCTTGGAGCAGTATTGACGGGAGATTTAGAAGAAGAAGACACAGAAAAAGGCATGGCTTGCTGGGAGCTTGAAGAGGAAGAAGATGGATTTAGAGATCCTGCTTTTTAAGTTGACAGAAGGAGTCGCTAGTTGAGTTGGAGAAGTGAAAGATGTTCAGGTTATTTGGAAGTGCTTCCTAATAAAGAATTCGATGAATACGATTGAGGAAGAGAAGGAACTGAACTCTATGCATAAAATGAACTAGAAGGGTTAACCTATGAAGAGGAGGAGGATGTTTGTGGGAAAGCTACTTTAGAAAGTGTTTATTGCTGCTGGATATTTGGCTGGGTACTTGTGCTTTGGATTCTCGTTGCTTTGGTCTTTTTTTGATCTTGTTAAAGAATGTTGAAAATGCTGTTTGCTTCTTATTGCTGCTAGATTAACTTGTTCGCAGAGATAGTATTAAGAGGCTAATATGGCGGTATTGGGTTGATTGTGCTAGGAGTGACTGTTGATCCGCTCTTCATTGAGTTCCTTTTCATAAGGTGGGAGTGATTTGGTAGGGTTTAAGGAGGGGAGGAAGTAAATAATAGAACCGGATCCTGTTTTTGATTTCTAATTCAATTTTTACAACTCTAAGTCTTTGTTTCTTTTTTCTTTCTTATTATCTTATCCGAACTAGCCACTCCCTTTTTATCGCTTTGAAAACATGACATTTGCTTAGTCTTCGTTTATTTTTTCAATTCATCGAAAAGCAATAGTTCTATTCACTTCTTCCTGCAAATATACTCAGTCTGAAAAAATATGAATATTCCAATGTGGTTTGAAAAGATTAAAAATCTTTTTTTATTAAAAAAGAGCTGAATTGTGGCTAAAGAAGTGAAATAAAAATTATTTTCTAAGAATTCCTTTTGGCTTTTATTTAGCGAGTTGCCTTTGAAAAGATCTCAAAACTTTTATAAATAACTGTCTTTCTTGGCAGATTAAGGGAACACAATAAAAAGGCCGGTTGGAGATTGATTTCGAAAATTCAAAATCAAATTAGAACTTCTTCCTCTTTTAATTTTCCTTTGCTAAGACAATTTTTTCTTCATAAACTGCTTTAGCGTGGTAGCTGATCATAAAAGAGAAAGAAAATAAACAAAAATAAATTCAAGTAGAATAAAATTATTACTTTTTGTTTTAAATAAAGCTAATATTGTGTTAAAATGACTTTTGTAATCATTATTAAGAGGCATCTACGAATAATCAGAAATTGTGAGAATTAATTAATTATTACAGTTGAAAATCTGAAAGATGCAGCGCGTTTGTAAATAATCAAAAAGAGATGAAATTGTTAGGTTTAGATTCTCTTCTTTTGATCTTATGAGGAGAAACATGCGAAAGCATTTAATTATTAATATTTTTGCACCAAAATATAATATTTATTTTTATTTGTTTGTTTCAAAAAAACCATTCAAAATCTCATTAAAATGGGAGACTTTACTCAAAGGATATTCAAAAATTATATGTCTAATAGCCTTTACTTTGAACCGCTATTTCAACATTTTCCATTTATTTTTTAAAGAATAACAATATTCAAAGTAATCTTGATCCAAGAATAGATCAACTCTATCCCTATTGAATTTATGAAGAAAGAAAAAAATTCTTTCGATTTATTTGAGATTCTATTTTATCATGATACTTTTGATCTTCTTAATAATAAACAGCTTTTTATTAACTGTAAACCGCAGAGGTATATTTCATTTGTTTTGATTTAATCACGCATTAAATATCCCCCCCCCTTTTCTAGAACTATTGTATTATTATGAATCTCTAATATCCATTTGTTAGAAGTGCAATATTAATTTACAAAACAATAATATTTTCATGAAAGACTCCAGAGAATCAGAATTATCACAGTTCAAATAGTTTAACTCATCATACCTCTCTCACACACAAGCCTCACCTTGCTAGCATTAAATCTAAGCTTCACATAGTGCTGACCCTTCTAAACTTACTATTGAAAAAGTTAAGATACCTCTTTTTGCTTCTGAGAAGAAACAATCTGATAAAGAAACAGCCATCAGCAAATAATTACCTGAAGCTAATCCACTGCTTTTTGGTTCTGGGATTGAGAATGTTAGTTTCTTTTAACCAACGCAATCGTTGTATCCTCTAGGTTTAATTGGGTGTGAAAGCCAAGGAGAAATAACAATGAAAAAGAATCTTCAACCATTAGATTGTTTTTCAGAGATCCCATTAGAATCATTTAAGGATTTTGCATAGTTCAATTTTCCTTTATCTCAGCAACAGTAACAACAGCAGCCTTCGCAATAACCTTGCTAGCTTGTGTTTAAGAAATAAGAAAAACAGATAACTGTGAATCTAACAACCTTAAAAGCTACTTTGAATAGTAAATCTAATCCAATAATTTCGTAATTTTATTCTTCCAACTCAAGCAACTTGCAATTCGAAAGCAGATTCGAGAGTGGAAATCTAGCTTCTGTTTCTCAACTCGAGCATAATACCTATTCATTAACAATCTAACAAGATGTAAACACCCGTGGATACACTCAATGGTTTTATTTTCGAGTTACAAACTAAAAAAAGGAACAGAATGTCAAATTTATCCTTGGAAAGTTTTATAAAAAGAATTCGCTTTTTCAACATGGCATGTAAGTTTCTGTATTTTCTCAACAGCTTCTGGAAAATGAAGGTATTTAATGGCATAAATCAGGAGATAACATTAGATATTATTCAGAAGAAGAAGCGCGTATGAAGAATAATTATACAATTAATAAAATAAATGAGAAATTATTAAATCAATCTGAGCCATTGAATTTGGAGTTTGAGTTGAATAATTTCATTAATGAATAACCCAAAAGCAATAAAAATATTAATAATAATGATTCTAACAATTAAATCAATCCTGAAGGATAGACTAATCCTCTTAAGCAGTCTTATCTCTTGGAATTTGAATATTCGTTTGAAAGAGAAAATGATACTACGTATTTTGCTTACAGTGTTCCTTACACATATTAACACTTACAAAAATACCTTTAAAAATTGCTTTATAAAAGCTATGAATCGCTTACAATCAGACCATTATGTGCATCTCTCCTTGGAAATGATCTCTACATACTTACAATCACCAATCCGAAAACACCATTAGGAAAACTCAAAGATGAATAGAAAATGGGGATATTTCTCACAGCAAGAGTCCATCCAGGAGAAACAGTCTCAAGCTTCATTGTTGAAGGGTTTATTAACTTCTTACTTGGGTAAAGCATCTATAAAACCAATTATAAAATCTAATTTATTTTTTTCTTCCCAAAATTTCTATTAGATAAACCAAAGAGGCGATGTCATTGAAAGATTAATTTGTATTTAAAATCGTTCCTATGCTAAATCCAGATGGAGTAGTTGTTGGAAACTACAGGTGTTCAATAGCAGGTTGTGATTTGAATCGAAGATGGATGAACCCAAGTGAGGAATTTCATCCTGAAATATATTATGTGAAAAAGACACTTTTTGAATTTAATCAAAAATATCCTGTAATGGCTTACTGCGATTTACATGGACATTCAAAGAAATAAGGCTTCTTTGTGTATGGATGTCAAGAAGATAAAGGAAAAGAAGACAACGATAAGGAGTTTACAACTAGATCTTCACAAGTAACCACAAACAACAAATAAAAAACCCATTCCAAATATTTATCCTATTCTTTTGATTATTTTTTCAGGTTATGGAATTACCTTATCTTCTTAGAAAGCTCTCTAGTTGGTTTGAAACAGTAAATTGCAATTATTCAATGGCAAAATCAAAGGAATCAACTTCTAGATAGACTGTCTTCAGAGAATTATAAATCTCTGAGAGTTTCACAATGGAAGCATCCTTTTTTGGTCCTGTAAAGAAGTTTGATTGCCAATCAGCTTCTATTTAGTTTACAGAAGATGATTATCGGTATATGGGAGAATGTCTAGGGAAAAGTATTTACTAAAAATTTGGGCCATAAAATGAAGAATTTCTTGGGGAATTTAGAAAAGAAAATATGGAATTAAGAGAGGATGATTCAAGGAATTACAAAAGAAGTAATGGGTCATAAGATATATCTAGTGGAAGTGATAGCGATCCTAGTGGAGATAATCTAGATGAAAAGGAACTAGGATTATTCCTGCCTGTTGAAAAGTAGCCCAAGAAAAAGAAGAAAAAAGCAGCTTTGACTGGAATTAGAAGATTATTGATGACGTCTTATTATTCACACTCTCCTCCGAGGACATCTAGTAAACAAGAAAGAAAGGATAATAGTAACACTAAGGAATAATCAAAAGCAAATAAACAACAAAATGAATCTTATATGGTTGAAAAGCAGTCACAAAAGACAATTTTCAATTCTACTCATTAGAAATTGATCAACAAAGAAACAAGCAAAGATGGTATTAAAAATGGAAATTATGTCTCAAAAAAGAGTGATAACAAGAATTTTGGCAATATTTTTAAAGTTACCAATCAGCATAAGATAGTAAATAAGGATAAGTTTTCTAAGGAAATCTCATTTGATGAGCAAAACCAATAGCAATAATAATAAACTTTTTATTTTTCCTCTTCAACTTAAGACCCAATAAAACTAAAGGTAACAAAATCAACAATTGACAATTACAATTTCAAAATGCTAGAAAATGATTCTTTCTCCCCTAAAATTGAAGTAAATAGCTTGGAAAATGACACAAGAAATTTAAATAATACTCTTAGTGTTAACAGTAACAGAAGCAATAATATCTTGTTGGGAGTTCTATTTCCTCAAACCAATATAAGTTCTTTGAGTGAATCCAAATCATTTATGATTGTTAGCAGTTTTCTTTCTACCAAGAATTATCCCAAAAAGTGTTGCACATCTAGGAAAAAATCAAACCTCTAAGCTGATGAATCTCAGGAGAATTCTGCAAGTAAACAAGTAGATCCTGCAGTTTACAGTGACTTCATTGAAAATAGTTCAAGTTAAATTAAGGGAAATTCCATGGAAAACTCGAGATCTTAAAATCAAGAGTTTTCTCCTTTGGATAGTTTGTTACTCCACACAAAGCAAAGAGCATTATCAGATGCAAGTAAAAAATGTTATTCTCCTATTCATACAGCTTTTTCTACTGTCCCTGTGAATCGAAGTAAGGTTATTGATTTGAGTGGTTCTTAATAGTCTGAAGCTTTGTAAAAATAATCTGTAAAAGTACCCAATAGACAAGAGCAAATATTTCAATAAAATAACATAATTTAATAACGACATCTTGATTATGGTAATTCTAGTGTATTCCTTGGCGATGTTTCCCCAGGGAGGATTATGTCTCAACAGACAACTTCACATGTTAATGATGGAAAATCATAAAAATAATAAGAAAACAGTGATGATTAAGTTAGAAAGTTATTATCGAAAATGAACTCAAATTTTAAAGATTTTAGTTAAGTTTATAGTAAAATCAATAAATTAAATGAAACCTAAAGTAGATGCAAGACAGATGGAGACATGAGTGAGACACCTTCCCATTTTAGAAATCATTTTAATAACTACTCAACACTGCTTTAAAATGACTAGAGATTCGATGGAACTTGTGATTTTCAAAGGACTTGCTCTTCAAATCATACTGAGCATAAGATAAACGAAACATCGATTTCGTTATGTAGAAAAACAAGGTCTTACTCATATAAACCTAAATAGTCTTTTATATCTAATCTCTAGAAGATAAGAAGTGGATAAGTAGCATGTAATAAGAACATAAATGATTGCTTTCTAGATTAGCAGTTTGTTTCTTATAAAATTCCAAATATTAGATTTTCAGAATAAAAATCAAATAAAAAATTAGAACAAAGTATTCCATTTTCAGCAAATGAACATATGAGTTATTAATTTTGTCCAAATAAAAAATAATCTATTAGCTCTTCTCGACCATTGATGATAAAATCTATTAAGCTGAAGACTCCTTAACTTAAAAATGTATCTCCGAGAGTTGTTAAATTGGTTTCTCCAAATTTAGTAAATTGCCTCTAAGAAATGGTACCACAAAAAAGTTATCATGGAGTTGCATAAAGTTCAAGTAGTTTTAGTAAAAATAGAGAGAGAAGCATCTCAAATTAGAAAGTAGCTGGAAATTGGATCAAAGAGAGGAATAGCTTCTTGAAGTGATATCCTGAAGAGACATGATTTTTATGTATTTTTTCTTCTTTTTTTTCAAAAGTATCATTCAGAGATTGTATTTAAACCCAATTTTTTAAGTATTTTATAATATGTCACTTTTGATGAATCTTCCAATAATTTCTCCCTATTGAGATACCGATTTAGATTAATACAATTTTAAACCAATGTTTTCTATAAAATTGATGGAGAAAAGTAGTAAATTATTAGTTCTCTTTCTCTCTTTTAATTTACCTGACATTGCTTAATTATTTAAAAGCATGCTTGTAATATTTTAATAATCATGACAAATCCATAAATATTAATTAATCTAAAAAGATTTCTTCCAAAAATATTTCATTTCTCCAGTCAAAAAAACAAAAAATGTTCCCATATAAAATTCAATTTTATGAGGAGTTGATCAATCCTGTTTCAGCCTCTTAATCTTAAGATCAATCAAAGCCATCTTAGACTACTACTAACACAGCACCATAATCACCTCATACTTCTCCTTAGTTGCCTGGTGACAATGACATTAAAACGGAATCTGGTTCTTAGAAAACTAATGAGATAATTTCTGAAAATCATTAATATGCTAAAATTATCCAAGAAAGAAGAAAAGAAGCACTTTAATCTTATCTGATGGATTATTACAATGACCTCTATTAGTAATTGGAAGTGTTCCCTACAGCTTCAAAAGAAGATATTCACAAATCATTTAAACGTCTTAGTTTGGTTCATAGACGTAACAGGGACATAAATAAGAAACAGGAAGGGATTAACTGTAAGAGTACTACAGAATCTAATTTCAGCTAGATATTGAACGCATATAGAATTCTATCTTCTGAGAATCTAAGAAAGATTTATGACAATGAAGGATATTCAGCTTTTCAGATAATTATTAGATAAAAGGAACAAGTATGAGTTTCGATTAAAAGAGAATATTAAAAAATATTATTTTTGTTGATAATAATACATATTTGTAAAATTCTTAAAGGAATTTCTTTTTTTTACAATATTCTACAACTAATTTACTAAGATTCCTTGTGTTAATAACCCATTATCCTTCAGACTATTTGAAGTGAAATTCCAGAATCAATACTTCAATTAAACTCGACCAGTTTCAAATCATTTGAATGCTAATTTGATGGATTTTCCTATTTTTGCTTTTTTGATGTTTTTGGAAATTTTGAGTTGCAGATGGGAAAACAAAAACATAATTGAACAGAGAAAAGAAAACAATAGGAATTGAACAGAGAGAGTTTGAAGAAATTTGACGATATCTAACTGGAAGAAGTGGTATTTCTTAGAGTGAATGAAACCTGGGAGCATAAGCAAGAAGGTCGAAGGCTTGCTTTCGATGCATAAGCCGAAAAATAATAATAATGATAAGACATAAAAAAAAGAAGCTGATGACAATGAAGATGATGATAAAGATTCAAGATTGAAAGAACTCAATGAGGAAATTTTGTTAAGAAGTAGTGGTGGTGCTAAGGAATTAAAGAATGTAATCCAGTTGAAAATAATTGGGTTTACTAGTTTGTAGCAGATTGGAACAGTGTTTGAGAGTGTGATTTCGTTAAAGATATTGAATTTGAGTTTCAGTGGTGTCAGAAAAATTGAAGGATTAACAAAATGTGTTTAACTCACTCATGCGATTCTATCGAATAACAGAATATCATCTATGTCAGGACTCTAGGAATGCAAATAGCTTGTTTAGTTAGATTTATCTTCTAACGAAATTGAAGAAATCGAAGGAATCAATGGTCTTAGTAAATTGACTGTTCTTAATATTTCTGAAAATCGAATTTCTCTCATTAATAGCATAGATTCACTGAAGAATCTTACGCAACTTTTGCTCGGCTAGAATAAGATCAAAAAAATTGATTTTTTCCCTTAACTTCCATCTGTAAACAAGCAATCTTGAATGATTAAGATAATTTCTACTTATTCCTTATTTTTCATTTTTTGTTTCAGCTTGTCGAGTTGGATTTGAGCACTAATCAAATAGAATAAATTCATCCAAAGCTATTTGAAAATCTGAAGACATTAGAGTCATTAGACATTTCTAATAATAAACTTCGTAGTGTTGATTTTTTGAATGGTTTACCTCAGCTTGAGAAACTCAAATGTGCGAATAACGCATTAGAAAAAATTATTATGAAAACGCAATTTGAAGATATGGAACATTTGGATTTCAGTGGGAATTAGATTCTGGAGACAAAGCGATTTGAAGAGTTCTTTCCTTATCTATTCACACTAGACATATCCAGTAATAACATTTTCACTGAAGATGAGCTTGATTTTGTGTATGACATGGAGAATCTTTGCGAGATTGATTTCTCAAATAATTTGATATGCACCAGTGAGTTTGTAGAGACATTTATTAGAAGGCATCCTGAACTTGAAGTAGTAAATAACAAGATAATTCATGAAGCTGGACATAGATTCGAATAAGAAATGGAAGAAGTTAAAGATGAAATTATTGAATTTGAAAAAAAAGAGAAGATTAGAATTATTAAAGAGTAGCTGATGGTTTAAAGTACTGAAAATAATTAGAGTAAATAGGATTCTTCAATGGGATAACAGTAAGTATCTAATGAAAATGTTAAACCCAATATGTAAATTTAGCCCAAGTAACTTTAAGATAAAGAGATAATCTTGGAAGATACCTAAGAAGTCAAGGAAATATTGCAGAAACATGGAATTAAAAATCTAGAATAATTAATGAAAGATATCAAAAAAGAGAAAGAAACAGAGAAACAGTCAATAGAATAGTTTTTGTCTTATTATAAACATATGAGTGAGGATATTGCAGTGACGAAAAAGAAAGAACCTGTAAAAAAAAGGGAAGAAGAAGAAGATGAAAGTGATCATGAAAGTGAAGAAAATGAAGAGGAAGAAGAAGATAACCACGAAGAAGAAGAAATGGCAAGGAATTTAAATGATTTAAAATATTAGCAGAAGTTTTCATCAGAATCGAAGAAACAGCATGATTTGAACAAACAATAAGCATAATAGATGATTCAAGAAGAAAAACAAAGAGGACTTGCGAAATTCGATGAATATGTCACATTGGATGATGAAGCTACTCTAAATGGATTTATTACAGATCTAAACTAAGATTTATCAGAAATTACTGCGTCTTACTAAGCAATCAAAGGGCTTAAACATCTTTAACGACATAGGTCCCTCTCGAATATTTCAAATTCTTCGAAGATCAAAGATACATAGAATAAAGAATAAGATGATCTTAATTCATCTTAGCTTTCTTTTAAATCTAACAAAACAGATTAATCCTCTGAAATTCGCTCGTCTTAGAAAAATGTCATTGTCAAGTAAGTTGTTAGACAGTTTAGGAGATATTAATGAATTACTAATTTGCTTATTTTTTGTTTTTTTGTTATTTTCCTAAAATTGAAGGTCTAGAATTCCTGTCAGTTCGTCATAACTAGGTGGAACATAAAGAATAAGTAGCATGAGTCGTATGGATGGATAAAATGTAAGAAGCAGTCTAAGTGGATAACTGTCTTATGTGAAAAACGCTACTTAGCTTTCAAAAACATAGCAACTTCCTATGTAGCCTATTAGAAATGTTATTCTACAAAGAGAATTAAACTAACTAAAGAAAAATATCAATGACTAAGAGTTTTTGAAAAAAATTGGGTTTTCTTCATCAAATGATGTAACAACAACAGCAGGAACAACTAATGAAATGGATAGGAACTTTAGTTCAACTTTGAAAACACCTTCTTCAGCGAAGACATCAAAGATTCAAGTGAATAAGAATGGTAGAACGATCAGGGAAAGATCTGGATCAGCATAAAGTGGGAACAACAAATAATTTAGTCAAACAATGAAAGATGAGACATTGGGGAATAGGAAAGTGCCTTAGAATTTAGATAAAATGAAAAAAGATGAATTTAATTTAAGTGAAACGTAAGTTGTGTAGCCATCTCCTGGAATAATATATTCTAATCGAAATAGTAAAACGAAGAGTCGTCTAATAGACGCGATTTCTGCATCGTAAAATAATGGAAAAATGTGAGTTTGTGTGCGTTTATGTGTTAGTTTGGGAACTGCAAGCTAAGAGTACAAGATTCATAACAAATTCACATATGCAAACATGATCAATTGGAAGAAACAATCGAGGAATCTTTAACAATTAATTGATTTAATAAGTTTGTCTAAGCAGAAGCAGTATGGCTTTCATTGATAAGACCGTTCCCTTCTTTATGATCTTTGATGATTAATGAGTCATTAGATATTTTAGATAATATTTTATTCTTCTTCGTTCGATATTTCTTACTAACAGTCTTTTGCCCTTCTTGTTTTTGCATACCCCATATAAACTGACTTTAAGTTTCGTTTCTTATTTTCTCTTAATATGGCGAAGATTGAGTATTTATACTAAAATTCATTTCCTTTATTTTCTTCTTTTTCTTCTTATTATTATCATCACAGTTCTATTGAGTTTTCACATCTTCTTATGAGCAGCTTTAGAGTTTTCGTCGAGCAGAAATATGCTCTGAGTTTGTATGATTGAATTCTTTTTATGATTTCTTTTGAATAAATGAAGAATTTGTATCTTTTTCTAAGCTTCGATTTCCATCAAGAGAATGGTGGATATTATCACTAGTATCTAAAGGTGATTGAGTTGTTTTAGATTGATAGAAACTGTAACTTTTCTTTGTTCTTTTGAATTTAGGATCAGCCGTTCCTGCTCCTAACAATTTCGAAAAATATTTATTAATCTCTGTAAGTTTTCTTCATACCTTGATGATTGTTTGTCTGAAATGTGGAGAAACTAGAATTCTTCTTCCCATTAACCAAAGTTGTGGATCGCATGCGCTGAGTGGTCTTCAAGGGTAACATAAAAAACAACAACAAACAGATAAACCTTCAGCAGATAAAATAACCTAATTATTTACATTGAACGAAGAATTATCTTATTTGCTGACCATCCCATCAGCTCTCGGGAATTGCACTGTCAGAAGAGGGTTATTCCCTAATGAGAAGTTTTATTTCACGAATGTTAGTGCTTGTTATTGTTTCTCATGCTTTCTTAATCCTTTCATCATTTTATGTTAAGTTTAGAACTCTTCATCGAATTTTTTCTTTTTCAAAGTCGCATCCCTGTTAATTTGTAGCAAAACCAGCAATCATTAAGATCCTTAGCCTTAAATTGAGTTCCTTAATATTTCAACATACTAACTCATGATTCTTGTAGCGATGCGTTCGTTTTCAAATTAGATTTGCATGGCTTCTTTCTTTCGTGTAAAGAAATATCTATGGTGCAGAAGAGAATCTTCAATTTCATGTTTCTGCAAAGAGAAAAATACCCAAGGATATTAGTTGTTGAGGGATTTGTAAAAGCAGCCTTACATGAAGGGAATAAGCAGGCTGTTAACGCTGAGAGATCAAAATGAGCTTGGATAGCAATCTATTGTTGCCTTTCTAAATGTCGTTATGTTTGGCTAGTTTGTTTTTGTGATGAAAAATGGTTTAGATCATTGTATTTAAGACAGATTAAAACCCAAGGGTATGTTACTTTGCTCAACAAACGTAGTTCTTCTAACCTATGAAAACCTAAGGAGTAAAGAAACAAAAGAGAAGAAACTATTTGGGTATATTTTACTTTGGCGTCTTTTGAAGGTTCTTAGATAGATTTCTTTAATGCGAATATATTCGATGAGGAATGCTTCTCTTTTTAGATCTCCAGTAATTTGAGACGATGCAACTCATATTATCTAGTCAGTTTATTTAGCAAGTTGAGGTAATATCCTTAATAATGTAGAAAACAAAGAATATTACCTTTCTCGCATGTAGATATCATTGATTTTAGAGTATTCTGATGTCTGTTTCATAGAATATTCGTTACAGTAATAGAAAAGAGTATGAGAAAAATGTCGGATGTTTTGATAATTATCCTTAACTACTTTGAAAATTCGCGAGAGATTATTTAGTTTCGAGTAAATTATCGTTATTAATTTTGATTTCAAGTTGCGAAGGGAGGGGAGAGAGGAACCACTCAAATGGGATAGAATAACAAAATTGGAAAAGCTTTATTTTAATAAAAATGTTAAGAAGTTTATGTAAAGTTAAATTTATTGTATGGTTTTCTTATTTTTCAAGTGAAAGAATCCATTTTAATTGATAATCTTAAAATGCAAACCAGCTACATACAACTCTTATTTTGTATCTATCTCTCTCATTTTTCTCCTAAAATAATGGATTGGCTAGATATTCTCATATGTCTTTAAGCCGGCTTTTGGTTTATTTATTTATTTATTCACTGATTCAAAAAAGCGTCATTTATGTTTCTTCAAAAATATCTTGAAAGTGTCTATTTATTGATTCTATGAACTATTTTCAGATGGCAAGACAAGGTTAATGTCTTTTCTATATTTTACTACTATCTATAATCTCTAATAAATTATAATAAATGAATTTAATTCCCTTTTTAAGGAGACTGTTTCAGTCAATTAATTGCTAATAGACTTCCAAAAACCCAATAAGATCTGAAAAAGGGCAAGTGGAAAATGCATGGGTAGATTTTAGATGATAAATTAAATAAAAAGGATTGAACCTGCGAAATAGAACAAGAAAAGAGAAAGGAACTGCAGGGGGGATATAATCTATGGACTTAAACATTCAGCACTTTGGTCTGGAGGAACTCTTCAAGGAGGTTCAGGCGAGGTATCAACAAATGAATTTGTAGTGGCTGATTAACAAAGCTAATATATTTTTTGGACTTTAGGTTGCAACAAGAGAAGGATGTCGACAAAGTATTTACAAACACAAGAGTCTTCTCTGAGATATGGACTGCTTTTACATCGTATGGAGATTATTTTATAAATAAGCTTTTGTCTATTTTTCTTCAAATCTCATGATCTAAATGATGTATTATTATTAGATGGAGCAAGTCATAACTTGACATGGAAAGAACAGTATCCTTGAACACTTTCGGTAAGAGAGATAGGGAAAAAGATATTATGTTTTAGATCAAACCAAACAACTTTTTGAATTATGAAAATATTTAAAGGTACAATAATCTACAAGAAAATGGATGACGATAAGGAGAAATCAATGTTACTGATCATGAATGAGAATTTCATTTATGCTAATCGATTTAAATACAGAGTAAGTAGTTGATTAGAATGATACAAGATCAGAGAAAATATAATATAAAATATCCAAATTAGTTATGGAAATTGAAATAGGTTTTTATATTGATTTAATTTGTTGTAATCATAACAGGGCGAGGTGGATAACAGCTCATATCCTCCAATAAAAGTGAATTATTCAGCGCTAAAGAAGAGTGTGCCTTCTTTAGATGTTAACGCTGTGAAACTAGCTCTTACAACTCTATTTGAAACCGTCCAAGATGTAATAATCAAGACAAATAGGAATTAATTATTATTATTATTATTATAATAATCTGTGTGGGGGGAGACTGTTTAATCAAAAATATTCAATAGAAAAGTATTCCCCATAATGAATGATTTGCTCTTTTGGAATTATTAGTAAATATCTTGTTATTTCATATTCTTCCAAAGGTAATGGTGAAGTACTCAAGTGTTGAAATTGATCTTGGAATTCTAGGAAAAATCAATAGTTTTGAGAAAACTGTGAGTTTTGAGCCATACAATCTGCACAAGAAAAAAGAACTCAAATAACGGTCAACTGTTAGGGAGCTGCTTGATTAACGCAAGGGATTATCTAGATCTTTAGTATCACTTCCGAAGAACACTTTTTAGAATGTGCTGTAAGGGTAAGATGATAAGTAAGTCAATTAGTCGTAGACTCTCTCAGGAAGATAACATAAAGGATCACATTAAGAACTGCCTGAGATTCATTCAGTTATGGAGAATAATTCTTAAAATAGAATTGGAAGTGTTGGAAATCTAGGTAGTTCAATGATGAAAGGAACCGAAGAGACAATTAATAACAATTCCAGTGCTTTATTTGGAGGCAGGAGACATGTCAAGTAGGATTTATTTTAGTTTTTTTTTTAAATCTTCTAAAATCTTGATTTTTGCTGTTAATGAAGGGTGAATGTGCATTCTCAAGGTCTCTAGAAATTCAATTCTACAAGCAAATTGGAGTCCTCTCCGACAAGGCGATTCAAGCAACAGAATATCAAAATCAACGACGAGCTCCTCGCTGCAGGCACTGATCCTCTAGCAAAAGAATAAGAGTACTCTAAACTTGCCTACGATGCTTCTTAGCTGATTTACTCAACGTTCACACGTCCTCCTAACGCTTAAATCCGATTCCCACCGATTCTTGATAAGTTTTCGCGCACTCTAGCAGCACCATTGGCAGCGTAGAAATTTAATTTATCAATCAGTGCCCGAATCGGATCAAACTACACTCCATCTGCTAAGAGACTGTATTTCGATTAGTAAACGAAAGGAATCAGGGTGCTTTATTTGAAGGATAGCAGTGTTAATTTCACTGCGAATTAAGAACTTCTTGAGAAAGTAGCTACACTTGAAGAAGAACTTGCGTATGTTGTCGAAGGAGCTCGATCAGAAGATCTTGAGAGAAAAATGCACGCAAAGAGAATTTGCTATCAGCGATATGGGGAATATGTCTAAGAGCATATACCTTAAGAATTCGTGGCGAACATAAATAATTATTGGCTGAAGGATATTCTTAACTTGATTCCTGCGTCACTAAACTACGTGGAGTTAGAGTAACTTACCCATATTTACATCAACCTGCACTCTTTGAGAATAATTTGATATTTTTTTGAAATTCGTTTCTTTTTTTTAGAAAAGTGAATTACATGAAGAATGAAATGCTGAAGGAGATTGTTATTTACTACTTTGAGTCAGTCAAAAAGTCTATTTTAGACTACGTCCTGAAAGATGAAGACGAACAAACTAGAGTAGGAATCATGCAAGTCTTCGATCCTGTTGTGGAATATGGTGATAATATATACAGAGGATTAGAACCAGATGATGAGTGGAGAGCTACTAAATAGCACAGCACTGACTTTATCAGATAAAACTTAGTGATTAATTCGAAGGCTACGATTAAACTAATGGAACTTTGGAAGAAATATGAGAAAATGCATTTCTTTGTGCTCCCTAGCAAGAAGGACTAGACTATGAGCATCTAGAATTTCCTTTAAATTCAAGTAAATAACCATAATGATTTATTAGATTTTTGAATGAATTTTGTCTTTTTGTAAATAGACAAAGCATATCACGGATGTCAAGAACCATTTAGTTTCTGAGTGGCATAAGGATGTCATCGATATTTACCAAGAAGAGTTAACTTAAATGAACAGGGATAAAAAATAAGCCTAACTGTTCTTCGATTCAACTGCTACTCTAATGTCAAACTAAATTAGATAGCTAGTGACAGATTCATTGATTCTCTACAAGGAGTTTTTCGGGAGATTCGATAAATCTAAGCTGCTCACTCCAACAGAGATAATCGAGAGGGAGAAGGACTGCAGATAACCTATTGAAGATGTGTTTTTGCATGTTAAGCTTGTTGATGAAGATGGGCATGTTGTGTTTTCCGATGAACTCTTCGAAATCATCAAGAAAGATCTTTCAAGGATAATTGATGACATTGTCAAGACCACTTAAGGCTTTCCTCGTCCGGAGAACACAATCGCAAGAAATGAAAACATGACTCTTTGTGATATCCCCTTCACTGATGAGGTAACTTAACAGAATTAAAGATATTTTTGAAAAATTCAGAAAGATTCATAGGGATTTCTCATTTATTAACTGGAATATTCGTTCTCCTTAGACCTACGTGAAGACCAAGGAATACATTAGTCAAGTCCTAGACAAGAACTTAGAGAACATTCGAACTGTGTTGGATGTCTATGAACACTATGCATACCTTTTAGACGAGAAATCTAAAGTTGAGAAGTTTGTTGGGTAAAATGTTGTTAGAACTCGAGAAGAAATCAACAATAATATCACAAAATACAAGAATGTCATCCAAGAGATAATCAAATCGGTGCCGTCTTATGTCAGGATGAATATGATACTCATTGATGCTTGCGAAATAAAAAAATAATTCTTGACAATTTGTGAAGATATCCTTGTGGTATTGGCAATTTATCTCTACAACTATATAATGAGTCGATCAACTGAGATAGCAAAAGAGATCTAAGGGATGCAAGACTACATTAAAGTCAAAGCAGACACGACTGATAAGCTCGTTGATTTAGAGAAAATGATTGAAAATATTAAAAAAACAGATTCAAAAAGAGTCTAGCATGAATTTGTTGATCTGCGTAAATGGCTTTAGCTTCTGATTAACAACACTCAATACAGACTCAACAACGACGACTTGAAGAACGTTACGAGTTCTGCACATTATGTACATTCGTTTATGGAAGTTGTCAATGCAGAAGAAGAAAGATTATTCAAAGAAAGAGACGAAATTGAGGGGAAAATAAGAAAAAGAAGAAATGAACTTGAAGCTGATACAGCGAATCTCTGTGCAGGCATTGATTCTCTTGCGAATGCTTACACTGTGGATATCCAAACTGAAGAGGCTCTTAAAGCAGTTGAAAACTACTCCACTACGCTGTCTAATTTACTCGAAGAAATGGCTGACATCAACACGAAGGAGGAGCTACTCGGATACTCTTAAACGGAATTCCCAGCTTTGATTCAAGCGAAAAATGATCTGGCACCTTTCCAAGATCTTTGGTATTTGATCAGAGACAAGGCATCTAAGCTGAAGAATTGGATTCAAGGACAGTAATAAACTATTTTGATTTGTTTTTTTAGATTTTTCTTGGTGAATAAAGATTCTCTTAAAAATCTAATTTTTTTGCATTTATTTTTCAAACTAGATCATGCTTTACACTTGATCCTGAGCTAATCGAGAAGGAAATGAAAGCTATGACTATGACAAGTTAAAAACTTAGAGTCTAATTTAAAGCTAAGAAGCTCGATAAGCCTAAGAAGTTAGCTGATGATTAATATGATGGTTTGTAAGATTTCATGCATCATATGCCATTGGTGAGGGTATTCTCAAGTAAAGGGCTGAAAGAACGACATTGGAGGGATATAAGTGAGATAGTTAGATTTAATATAAATCCTGAGAAATCAGAGACGCTAAATCGTATTATTAAGATGGAACTGACTAAAGAAGATTACAATAAATTAGAAGAAATATCTGATAAGGCTTCGAAAGAATATGGCATTGAGAAGATTCTACAAAAAATGAAAGATGTAAGGGATTAAAAAATTGAATAAAATTGTTAAATTTTGGGTTTTTTTGTTGAAAATATTTGATAGGATTGGGGTGAAGTTAATGCTGAGTTAAAGCCCTGGAAAGAAACAGGAACGTTCGTGATTAGTGGTGCTTGTGTTGATGAAATCTAATAGATTCTAGATGATTAGATTGTTAAGACACTTACGATGAAAGGGTCTCCTTATGCGAAGGAATTCGAGGAGTAGATTATGGAATGGGAGGACTGGTTGAATTACACTTAAACTCTATTTGAGTATTGGGTGAAGGTGCAAAGTGTATGGTTATATCTCGAGCCAATTTTTACATCTCCTGATATTTCTAAGTCTCTTCCACAAGATGCAGTTCAATTCTAAAAGGTAAGACAATAAATAAGACATTGTTTGATGCTGCTTAGATTGAAATTCTCAGAAAAACAAATGTGAATAATAATGTATAATTTTTGAAAAAAACAAAAAGGTTGATTCAGACTGGAAGAATAGCATTATGGGCAAGGTATCTCGAAATTTAAAGGTTATTGAATTCACGAAAGATAGACGAATGTTGGATATCATGAAGGAATCCCATCTTCGTCTTGAGCAAGTCTCTAAAGGACTTAATGAGTATCTCGATTAAAAGAGACAGAGTTTCCCTAGATTCTATTTCCTCTCTAACGATGAGTTGTTGGAGATACTTTCGGAAACAAAAGACCCTTCGAGAGTGCAACCGCATTTGAGGAAATGTTTCGAAGGAGTATAGAAGCTAAAGTTAGATGCAACAAATAAGATTTATGGTAACAAAAAGAATTGGTTTTATTGATGAAATAACTCAATTAAAAAAATGATTTATTTTGCAATTTTAGGAATGTATTCAAGTGAAGGTGAGTTTGTAGAGTTTGTTGCAGTGATTGACACTGAAATCGCTAACGGAAATGTAGATCAATGGTTAGTTTGGGTAGAAGAGTAAATGATCGTGTCAGTCTAGAAAGTCATTTCAGATGTAAAGAAATAAGAAATAAAGATAATTTGAAATGAATTAAATAAATTTTTTGTTATTTTGTAGTCATTTGATGAGTACCAAAAGATAGAAAGACAAAAATGGGTATTGCAACGTTGTGGCATGGCTGTTCTATGTGTGAATATGACTTACTGGACTTATTTCACTGAAAAAGCTCTTCAAGAGGAAGGATTAGTTGGAGCATAGAAATATGGAGAAATCTGCAATAATCAAGTAACAAATCAATAAAATTATGCCATATATTTCATATCAAAACATAAGCCATTTAAAATTATAAAACTACAAATTTTCTAACTACAATTTGTATTGAAAACAGCTTGGTGAGATAGTAGAGCTTGTCCGTTCGAACATCAATAAATTAGATAGATGCACAATCGAAGCATTAATTGTATTGGACGTACACAATCGAGACAGTGTAGCAAGATTAGTCGAAAAAGGGATCTCGAGTGTAAATGATTTCGAGTGGCAGAGTCAACTTAGATATTACTGGATTAACAGCAACACAACTGTTAAAATCATCAACGCAGTATGCGAATTCAACTATGAATATCTTGGTAATTCAACAAGATTAGTTATCACACCACTAACAGATAGATGTTACAGGACTCTATGTGGCGCTGTTCATTTAAATTACGGTGGAGCACCCGAAGGACCAGCTGGTACTGGTAAAACAGAAACTGTAAAAGATCTAGCGAAGGCTTTAGCACGATAATGTGTCGTGTTTAATTGCAGTGATGGGTTAGATTACAAAGCGATGGAGAAATTCTTTAAGGGATTAGCAAGTAGTGGTGCTTGGAGTTGCTTCGATGAGTTTAATCGTATTGATTTGGAAGTCTTGTCAGTCGTTGCATAGTAGATTCTTTCGATTTAAATCGCCAGAACTGAAGGGAAGAAAGAATTTGAATTCTACGGATCAGTAATCCCACTGAAACAAACTTGTAACTGCTTTATCACAATGAACCCTGGTTATGCTGGTCGATCTGAATTACCTGATAATCTCAAAGCCTTGTTTAGATCAGTGGCAATGATGGTTCCCGATTATGCTATGATTGCAGAAATTTGTCTTTATTCTTTTGGTTTTTCAGATGCTAGAAATCTCGCTAGAAAAATTGTCACTACATACAAGCTTTGCTCGGAATAATTGTCTTCTCAAGATCATTACGATTATGGTATGAGAGCTGTTAAGTCTGTTCTAACCGCTGCTGGTAATCTTAAGCGAAAGTTCATCAAAGAAGATGAAAGTATTCTGATGCTTCGTGCTATTAAAGATGTGAATGTAGCGAAATTCTTGAAATATGATTTAGTTCTTTTCGATGGTATCACGGAAGATCTCTTCCCTGGAGTGAATCTACCTGAGATTGATTATAAGAACATGTTTGACTGCATTGATATTGCCTTGAAGAATCGAAAACTGCAGAAAGTTGACTATTTCATTGAGAAAATCATTCAACTCTACGAAATGATTCTTGTTAGACATGGACTCATGGTTGTTGGACTGCCATTTTCAGGGAAAACTTCCGCTATCAATGTCCTAGCAGGTAGGAAGAAATATAAATTGACGAAAAGGAAGAATTCATACTTAAATATGCTGCTTTTATTGCAATTATTTTCGATATTTTTCATTTTAGATTCCCTTGGGTTACTCAACGAAAGAGGCTAAATGGAAGAGAATAAAGTGCAGATTATCACCTTGAATCCTAAATCAATCACTATGAATCAGCTTTATGGTTTTTCGGATGAAGTCTCCCACGAATGGGCTGATGGTGTGCTCGCAATAAAGTTTAGATTCTGTGCGAAACAAGAAAACCCTGATAGAAAAGTAATTCTTTATTGTTTCTAATTCCCCGAAATCTATGTTAATATTTATTTTTGTTGCTTTTCCGTTGTTGATCTTAGTGGCTAGTCTTCGATGGTCCTGTGGATGCAGTTTGGATTGAAAATATGAACACTGTGCTCGATGATAACAAAAAGCTCTGCTTGAATTCAGGTGAAATCATTGCTATGTCTAATTCCATGAATATGATCTTCGAACCCATGGATCTCGCTGCTGCATCACCTGCTACAGTTTCTCGATGTGGTATGATCTACATGGAACCGCAATACATGGGATGGGAACCACTCTACAACAGTTGGCTGCCTACTCTTCCGAAAACGCTTACTCCCGATGATATTGAAGAAATCAATATGCTCTTCATGTGGATTATCAATCCCGCTTTGAATTATATCAGAAAGAAGTGCAAAGAAATATCACCGACTTAAGATCAAAACCTAGTTGTATCGTTGATGAGAATATTCTCAGGTAAATAGACATATTTTGAATCTAATTCTTTGTTGATAATTGTTTTAAATATGCTCTTCAACAGGATTGATGAAGGATTTCGATGAACCTGACTTCTACAACAGCATCGAATTCAAGAATAGAATCTACGTTTTCCACTGTAGATTCATTTTCTCACTGTATTGGTCAATTGGTGGATCTCTAGAAGGCAACGATCGCAAGTAGTTCAACACATTCATCGCTCGTTTACTCAATAAAGAAATCTAAGATCCTAGTATTCCAGCAAATCTTGAAACAAAGAAAATAGCTCTACCCGATAATGGCATGATTTTCGATTATAATCTACGATTCAAAGAAAACAAAGTAAAAACAAACTTTGCTAGGATATTTTGTAATTCAGAAATTGGAAATATTTTGTTTTTGTTTTGTTAGACTGATGGTGTGGAATGGGTCAAGTGGATTGACCTTATTGAGAATATCGAGATCCCTGCGAAGACAAAGCCGCAAACTATTATTGTCCCAACTCAAGACACAGTGAGATACTCCTTCCTGCTGGAACATAATATTAAGAATTCTTTCCCGACACTTCTGTGTGGACCAACTGGGACAGGAAAGTCCGTTTACATCAAGAATCTGTTACAACATCGCTTAGATTAAAAGAAATACATGACAATTGAAGTTGGGTTTTCCGCACAGACAAGTGCAAATCAAACTATGGATATTATTGACATGAAGTTAGATCGTCGTAGAAAGGGTGTTTATGGTCCAAAATTAGCTGAAAAAGCGATTATCTTCGTTGATGATTTGAATATGCCTACTAAAGAAAAATATGGTGCTTAACCTCCAATCGAAATTCTCCGATAGATGCTGGATTAAGGTGGTTGGTATGACATGAAAGACGATAAGCCCTTCAAGAATCTTGTGGATATAATATTTGTGAGTGCTATGGGACCTCCAGGAGGTGGAAGAACGTTTGTGACACCTCGTCTGCTGGGACATGTGAATTTGATCTCTGTTGCAGAGTTCGATGAAACTTCTCTTAAGAAGTAAGAAACTTTTAAATGTATTTATGTCAAACTTATTGTATTTTTTGTTCTCAAGAATTTTCTAGACGATATTAGTGTGGTTCTTCAGCACATAAGGGTTCAATGAAGATGTCAAAAAACTTGAAAATAGATTAGTCTAAGCAACGCAAGATACATACAAAGTTGCTATTGAGTTTATGAGACCAACACCGACGAAGAGTCATTATCTGTTCAATCTCAGAGATATCTCCAAAGTTATCATGGGTCTTTGCTTAGCTGATAAGGATCTCACAGTGAAATAAGAAAACATTGTTAGACTCTGGGTGCATGAGACACTCCGTGTATTCTCAGATAGACTTGTTGATGAACCCGATAGATAGCTGATGCTCGATAAGATTAGAGAAATCGTCAGGAAAGTATTTAACATGAACTTCGATACGATCTTTGAGGTAAAAATGTTCGTTTTTGTTGGCAAAATATAAATAATTTTTTTGATTTATCATAGCATTTGGACACAAACGGAGACAAAAAAGTTGATACACTTGATGAGATCAGAGGGTTAATCTTCACAAATATCATGGCTCCTTTGGGTGCTATGAAAAAACCTTATGAAGAAATCACTGAACTGCCAAAGCTTACAGAAGCTTGTGAGGAATCACTTTAGCAATACAATATGGTTTCTGATAAGCCGATGGATTTAGTTTTGTTCTAATTTGCTGTGGAACATCTCTTGATTATTCAGAGAATTATTATGCAACCTAGAGGTAATTCTTTGCTCGTTGGTGTTGGTGGATCTGGAAGATAATCCCTTACAAGGTTGGCATCACATTTCAACGACTTTAACACAATTTAAATTGAAATTAGCAAAGTCTATGGGAAAACTGAATGGCATGAGGATCTCAAGAAATTACTTAAAACCGCTGGTGGAAAGGGTTAGTAGACAGTTTTCCTTTTTACGGATTCGCAGATCAAGCAAGAAGGGTTTGTGGAAGATATAAATAATCTTCTGAATACTTGTGAGGTACCTAATTTATTCCCTGCTGAAGACAAAGCAGAAATTATGGAAATGGTCAGGGCTGATGCTAGAACTGAAGGTAAAGCAGTTGATGGTACTCCTGATTAGTTGTATGCATATTTCGTGGAGCGATGCAAGAACAATCTGCATATCGTGCTTTGCTTTTCACCAATTGGAGATGCATTTAGGACGAGAGTGAGAATGTTCCCTTCACTTGTCAATTGCTGCACTATTGATTGGTTCTTTGAATGGCCACAAGATGCACTTGTTTCAGTCGCCAAGAGGTTTATGAAAAAAATCGAAATGGATGAGCCTACAAGAGATAAATGCACTGTAAAAAAAAAATTTAGGAATTTTAAAGTTTTTGAGTGAAACAGTTATTAGGATTTTGTGTAATTTTTTGATATTTTTGTAAAATTAGGAAATGGTGTAATATTACCATCAATCGACAGCATTGTATGCTTAGAAATTCTTTTTGAATCTTCGCAGAAAATACTACGTGACACCTACTTCATATCTAGAAATGATCATCACATTCTAGAGTCTCTTAGATGAAAAACGAAAGCAAGTTCAAGCAAATATCCATAAATACAAAAATGGTTACAATCAGATTATCAGCACAGAACAAGCCGTCGGGTAAATGCAGCTCTAACTCAAAGACATGGTCCCACAGCTGAAAAAAGCAGCTGAAGACACAAAACTCAAAATGGAAGTTGTCGCTAAAGAAAAAGCAATTGCAGATAAACTTGCTGAAGGTATTAAAATGGAAGAAGCTACAGTATAACTAGCAGTTGATAAAGCAAATGTCATAAAATTTGACTGCGAGAAAGATCTCAATGAAGCTCTTCCTACACTTTAAGCAGCTGAGGAAGCGTTGAATGTTATTACAAAACCATAAATTGATAATCTTAAAACCATGAAAGCTCCAGCTGAACCTATTAAAGCTACAATGAAGGCTCTATGTCTTGTAATGTACCCAAACCCAGCAGAAAAGAAAAAAGAAGGACTGAAAACAGTTGTTGACTGGTGGGCTGCGAGTATTAAACTTCTAGGTAATCCTCGTTTGCTCTAAGAAATGCAATCCTATGATAGAGACAATATGTCAGAGAAAATAGTCTAATCTTTAGGTGCATATTTCAACGATCCTGAAGTCAAACCGTTCTTAGAGAAAAATGTCGTCGAAAAAGCATACGATGCCTGTGCTAGTATGCTCTCATGGGTCCATGCAATGCACGATTTCTATTATGTCAACAAAAAAGTTAAACCCAAGAAAATTGAGTTAGCTAAAGCAGAAACTGAAGTTGCTGGGTTGGAAAGTTAGTTAAGAGTAAAACAAGCTGAGTTGAAAGCAGCTGTGGATAAGGTTGATGGGCTCAATAAGGATCTCATGATTACTAAGAAAAACAAGGAAAAACTTGAGAAAGAATATGAAGAATGTTCAACTTAGCTTGAAAGAGCAAAAATCTTGATTAACAATCTTGGAGGTGAAAAAGATCGTTGGGGAACACTCGCAGAGGAATTAAAATTATCTTATGAACATCTCACAGGCGATGTGCTTGTTTCATCTGGTATAATTGCATATCTCGGTGCGTTTACACCGACTTACAGGAAAGAGATATCCCAAGATTGGATAGCGAAATGCAAAGAAAAAGAGATTCTCGGTAGTGAGAAGTTTTAGTTGCATAAGGTTCTTGGAGATCCTGTGAAGATAAGATAATGGAATATTGAGGGATTACCGAATGACAGTTTTTCAATTGAGAATGCGATATTGATCTTTAGATCGAGGAGATGGCCTCTATGTATTGATCCATAGAATTAAGCGAACAAATGGATCAAGAAAATGGAGGAAGCAAGGAAACTTTAAGTTATTAAACTCACTGATAATGACTATTTGCGTACACTAGAAAACGCAATTCAATTCGGTCGTCCAGTTCTTTTAGAAAATGTCCCTGAAGATCTTGACCCTTCTTTGACACCGATTCTGCTAAAGCAAACGTATGTCAAAGGTAACACAACTTACATCAAACTAGGAGAAACAGTTATTGAGTACTCCGTTGATTTCAGATTCTACATAACAACTAAGCTTAGAAATCCTCATTATCTTCCAGAATTATCAACTAAAGTTACGATTCTCAACTTTATGATTACATATGAAGGATTGAACGATTAGCTTTTAGGTATTCTCGTTAAGAAAGAGCGTCCAGATTTAGAAAAAGAAAAAGAACGTTTGATTATTGAAAGTGCGAATAATAAGAAGTAACTAGCTGAGATTGAAGATAAGATTCTGTAAGTTCTCCAAGGAAATAAGAACATTCTCACTGATGAAACTGCCATTAATATCCTCACAGCCTCGAAAGTATGAGAACAAAATTGGGTTTTTTAGGGGATAATTGAAAATGATTTTCGTATTTTTTTCTGTGAAAAATGGAATTTTAACCTCTTTTTATCTTTTTTCCCCTACAACAGAATACATCCAATGAAATCAAAGAAAAGCAGGAAATCTCTGAAGTCACTGAAAAAGAGATCGATAATGCCAGAGAAACTTACCAAGAAGTTTCACAGCAAGCGAGTAGCTTGTTTTTCTGTATTTCTGATCTTGGCAATATCGACCCGATGTATCAGTATTCTCTAGCATATTACATCGATCTGTTCACTTAGGGAATATCCTTCGCTGATTCCAGTGAGGTATTCAAGTAGAGATTAGAGAATCTTAAGACTTATTTCCTCTACTCATTGTATTCAAATATCTGTCGATCTCTCTTCGAAAAAGACAAATTAGTGTTCTCTATGCTGCTAGCTTCCCGTCTAATGGAATTCCGTCACGAACTCGATAACGAACATTGGCGTTTCTTCTTGACTGGTGGTATCTCCTTAGACGAGCATTTACCTAATCTCCCACCAGATTCCCCTTGGATTTCTTAAAAATCCTGGTCAGAGATTTATCGTCTCAGTAGCCAGCATAAATTTGAGGATTTCTACAAGAATTTCTATGATCTTCCTAAATTACAACATTTTAAAAAGATGTTTGACAACAATAGTCCACAGGAAATGCCATTACCAGGCGAGTTAGATGCATAATTCGATGATTTCGATAAACTAATGATTCTCCGTACAATTCGCCCAGACAAGATTATTCCAGGAGTTTAAAATTTCGTATCATCAAAACTCGGTTAGAAATTCATCGAGCCACCTCCATTCGATCTAGGACTGATTTACAAAGATTCCTCATCGATTACACCACTTATTTTCGTGCTAAGTCCAGGATCAGATCCGTTTGCAAGTTTAAACGCTTTTGCTTAGAAAAAAAATAAAGAAATCAATTCCATCTCATTAGGTTAAGGATAAGGTCCAGCTGCTTAAAAAATGATCTTAGAAGGTACAATCACTGGAAACTGGATTGTCTTGCAGAATTGCCATCTAGCTGTTACATGGATGACAACTCTTGAAAAAGTCTGTGAAGGTTTCTCTAATAACCCAGAATTAAACCCAGATTTCCGACTCTGGCTAACATCCTATCCTTCACCAAATTTCCCAACAAGCGTTCTTCAAGCAGGAATTAAAATGACAAATGAACCACCTAAAGGTCTACGTAGTAACATGCTAGGTAGTTTCCTTATCGATCCTATCATCAAACAAGAATTCTTCGAAGGCTGTGCTAACCCTTAGTCCTTCAAAAAACTCCTCTACGGGTTATGCTTCTTCCATGCAGTTATCTAAGAAAGAAGAAAATACGGTGCCCTAGGTTGGAATATTTCCTATGAATTCAATGAATCTGATTTACGTATATGTGTGAGACAACTAAAGATGTTCTTAGACGAATCTACTACGTCGATTCCCTTTGATGCTATTAACTATCTTGCTGCTGAGTGTAACTATGGAGGCAGAGTCACAGATGATAAAGATAGAAAACTTATTAAAACTCTTCTTTTAGACTACTACAACCAAGAAACAGTTGATAACCCTAATTATCGGTTCGCTCCAGCAGGTGCTGAGTATACTGTGCCTTCTTGCTAAACACACGAAGAGTTCCTTCAACATATTAAAACCTAACTTCCATTAGTAGCTCCTCCTGAAGTTTTTGGATTCCACTTCAATGCTGATATCACCAAGGATATGAACGAAACGAATCTTCTGAATGACTCTTTACTAATTTGCTCATCCCAAGCTAGTGGTGGAGCAGGTGAAAGCTTAGAGGATACTCTTAAATAAGTTTGCTCAAATATTCTAGCAGATTTCCCCTAGCCATTCAATATTCCAGAAGTCTAAAAAGTCTTCCCTGTGATAAAAAATGAGAGCATGAATACAGTCCTGACATAAGAACTCACTCGTTTTAATAAGCTTATTAAGGTAGAGATTTAGATAAATTGGTTTAATACTCGTTTCTGGATTTGAAAGTGACATTTTATTCAATTTTGTTATTTTTTTTCCCCTCAAAAAAGGTTGTAATCTCCAGTCTCTCGGACATTCAAAAAGCACTCAAGGGTGAGCTTCTCATGTCAACTTAGCTGGAAAGTGCTTCAAAATCACTTTTTGATGGTAAAGTACCTGATTTATGGATGAGTTCAAGTTATCCATCACTAAAGACTCTTGGAGGTTACGTGCAAGATTTAAAGGCCAGATTAGCGTTCTTCTAAAACTGGATTGATTCTTAAACAAGCCCTACTGAGTTCTGGCTATCAGGCTTCTACTTCACATAGTCTTTCTTAACTGGTGTGCTCTAGAATTATGCCAGAAAATCAATCATTCCAATTGATATTATTGAATTCGATTTTGAAGTAATCATAAAATCAATTACTAATTTTATTTTGTTCCATAAAATTATTTATCTAAACTAACTTTTTCTCAAAGTTCATCAACACACCGATTACTGGCAAACCTGAAGATGGTGCATACGTTCATGGTCTCTTTATCGAGGGATCGAAATGGAACTATACTACTATGCAGTTAGACGAATCTGATCCTAAAGTAAAAGATTCAGAGATTATTCCATTTTTGCATAACTAATTCTCCTACTTTTTTAGGTATTATTCGTGAAATTGCCAACAATATTGCTGAAACCTAAGAAGCAATCTGATTTGCTTGCATACTAAAACTATTTGTGTCCTGTGTATAAGACATCCGCTCGTAGAGGTATCCTCTCAACTACAGGTCACTCAACAAATTTCGTGATGTTCATACGTCTGCCAACGAACAAATAGGAGAGCCACTGGATTAAACGTGGTGTAGCTCTACTCACACAACTAGACGATTGAAAGAAACAAAGATAATTAGATTAAACTAAAGTTGTTGCTTTATTTTTGTTTTGTAAGAGTCTTTCTATTATTACAAATAAAATTTGCAAAAACAATTTGGTAAATTATCCTCTGAATTTTCTTAAAATTTCCTGATACGTTGCTCTGGAAACTAATAACTACAAAACTAAGTCCTTAAACATAAAGTAGACTAACTAAAATATGATATTACATCCATCTATTGTCTTTATTGACTTCGAAATTCTCAATATTTTTTATAACCGTATGTCCTATTGTAATGTTGTTTAAAGAAATCTTATTTCTCTTGGACTAACTTGAAAGTATCAAAGTCTACTACTTCGAGTTTCTACGCATTCGTGCAGTTATGCGAGTAAAAGTAAGCAGGGATGTACTCAAGCAGAAAAGACTTGAAATACTTTCTTTTCTTGATAACAGTCTTATCATATTTACAAGAAAAATACAGGTATTTCCCTTTGCTGTTGATTGTCTCACCCATCACAACACTTCTCCATTTGATGCATTTGTACCGAATAACTTCTTTAAGTTTCACTAAGCATTGAAGTTCGATGTGCTGTTTTTTTGTGAACTAACTGATAGATATCATAATTCGAACCCCTACTTTCACCCTAAAAATCAAATAAATAGATTAAAATAAAGGATTAACTAACCTCAAATAAAGAATGAAAAAAAGAAAAAAAGTGACAAGCTAATCGCTAACCCTTGATCATATTAATTTGAACTTAAATTATTTGTTTTTACCATTCTGGACTTTCATTTCGTTTGCATTGTAAAATAGCTCTTTTGATTAAGGAGTATTTCGTTTCTTATTTTTCAATTTCGGCTGGCTAAATAACAGAACTTGCTTCCCCTAGAATATTCTAATTATTAGATGTTTTTTCCAGTTCTTCAGGTATAATTTTGGAGGCTGTTATTGAGTTATTCCCTGGTAATAGAAGCTAAGAAGTCAAAGCTGGAGTATATTAGGGGATATTTGATTCGTAAATATTGGTAGAATTCTAGACCATTGACTAATTTAGTAGCATGCTTTCTTATTATGCCTATGAACAAATGAAAATTAATGAAATTAACACACCAATAATGGAAAAAATAATTGCGGATAATATTTTATAATTTGGTTACCTTTTTTTCTTAAATTGATCTATTAATCACATCGAATGGGAGAGGCAAAGTAGGAAAGCATTGTACTGGACATGGATCGAGGGCTTCTCTACTAATATCAAAGCAAATTTATTGTGCTGCAGAATGATGTACTGTGCCAGTTCTCGTCCAATATGCCCAAACTTTTCTGATGCGGAATTCGGAGACATTTTTATCAGTAAGTTATTTGATAACTTCGATGATCCTCTTGATAACGAAATTCTAATGTTTCAATGCGACAGTGGCTCCATTAATGAACTTACCTCTTTCATGCTTTGTCATTTGATTTGGAGGAAAATCTGAGAGAATTGGGTTTTTCTTAGCTGATTTTAAGACTTCCAAATATGATTTGGATAAGAATTTATTTGCATCTTCTAGGATACTTTTCTTAGTTACATCTTCATTAGTAGTCGACATGTTATTTTCAGGGCGGGATTGAAAGACACTGGTGATTCTTCGAGTAGCCAAAGAATTATCTTATTCGATCATTTTGATTATTTTTTAATGAAAAAATAGGGTTGTTTTTAGGCTGGATTCTGTATGTTCTTGAATTAATTTAAATTATGAGAAACAGAGACATATCACACTAATACAGCATCTTTTTGAATTATTATTCTCAAGGAAATAGCTCCATGTGGAATAGAATGAATTTATTGGAAGGTGATTTTTGAAAATACCTCAAGGGAGAGGAAAACAGAATAATTAAAGGGCATAAATAAAAATACAATTAATTATTAGAATTTAGATATTTTTTGGATTGAATTCGTTGGGGGAAAGATAGGATTGTGACTGTAGATCAAAATAGCTCCAAGTTCTTTTCATGTTTCTACGAATTAAATGAATTAAATAGTCAAAATATCTCAAATCTTAATATTTCCCATATATGGAGTAATTTCCCTATTTGTTATCTTCCTTTTTAAACCAGGGTTGGGGTTGGGGTTGGGGTTGGGGTTGGGGTTGGGGTTGGGGTTGGGGTTGGGGTTGGGGGTGGGGTTGGGGTTG